>JAEIGA010000018.1_pt1 | contig 195455 bp, 263 predicted proteins | sample 9270691 | NCBI WGS metagenome assembly JAEIGA01 (sample SAMN17057246, study PRJNA624740) | gut metagenome | biome: biome; isolation source: fecal sample | host: Bos grunniens | place: China: Xizang | collected 2019 | reverse complement strand
TTTTTCAATTGCTTGTGCCTGTAATATTGGCAAAGGTAAATTGATGTAACCTGTCTGCTTGCATTGTTGCTCTACATAATACGCACCTACTATTGCAAACTTGTGTGCATAGGTTCTTGCTCTTAATTCACTCTCTAATGTTTGCATTATAAACTCCTTTACTGCTCTACATAACATTCTCTTAACTTTATATTATAGTTAAATACATCTGTATTAGGTTTAATAAATACTTTAACTTGCTTATGTGTTTCACACTGTCCATTATTAAAGTATTTACAACTCTTACATTTACAAGTTTCAAACATTTGCTTTATCTCCTTTGCTCTACTCTTATATATTATCACATTATTATATTTGGTTCAAGGTACAAAAGTACCAAAATCAAAATCAATTCATGGAATTTGTCAAGGTTTATTAAGCCAAAAATAAAACCCACTCAATTGAGTGGGTATATACTCCTAACTATTCATTAAAATGTCCATTAACATAATCCCTTTAACTATCTGCACATCTTTTTCATCATTCATCATAATGTTTTGTGCAGCATCTTTGAACTTGTCAGAGGTTCTGTTATAAAGGTTTTCAAATGCTTTTAACTCTCTTTCACATTGTTCATGCTCGTCTTGTGCTTTCTTTTCAATAAGTATAGCATGCAATTGCTCTCTGTCCTCTTTTGGTTGCTTTTCTATCGCTCTCGCCAATACTGTTTCATACCTAAATGATTCCCAAGTCCTGTTGTAATATGTTGCTTTTGCGATAATATCGCCTGAAACATACCTGCATACATCAGTATTGCTGAACCCCTCACAACAAATGTGTCTGAACCCATAACTTGTGTCCTGTGTGTAACATGTAAATGTGTAATTCTTGCCATTTACTTCTGCTCTAAATACTTCACGATTTCTTAATTTGTAAGCCATATCTTTTACTCCTTTGCTTTGCTCTACTCTTATATAATAACATAGTATTGTATTTGGTTCAAGGTACTTATTTCACAGAAAACAGATAGGCATGAAAGAATTTGTCAAGGTTCCTTAATGGTACCAAAAGACCCACTGCCGACTATTGCAATTTACGGTGAAGTGGGTTAGTTCTTTCGGTGCGTCCGCTCTACTTCTTTTTTATGAGTACCCAAAGTTAGGTCTGCTTTCGGGTTTGGGGTAGTCATACCCTATGATGAGTCTTATTTTATCAGCAAAAATTTCCAGTTTTGCACTCCCAACTTCATCAGAAAGTCTGTATAATTGTACTGTTATGTCGTTTAATGTTTCCCATTGCTCTTTGTTTATGTTCATGCTTGTAACTCCTTAACAATAACATCTATAAAAGGTGCTAACTGTTTCCTTATTTGTTTTCCTTTTTCTTCTTCTGCCATTTTTTGCATGGTTTCTTCATATTCTTTATCTCTAAGGTTGTAGATTTCTTCCATACCCCTAACTAATGCGTCGTCAAGTGTGTTGCAGTGTACGGGCGGAAGATTACGCCTTATTTCTGCTATACTTACATTTTTAAGGTCAGAACTTATAAAAATGTAATAACCTTTGAAGAAAAATGTGTGGACTGTTTCTTCCTTTGGTCTGTAGTTTTCACCTGCTCTATCAGGTTTATGTATTTTTTCTAACATGCTCTTTGCTCCTTTGCTCTACTCTTATATGATAGCATATTTTCTTTATTGGTTCAAGGTTTTCCACATAAGTTCATTTTTTAGCTTATCAGCTTTACTAATCCTGCTTTCAAGTTCTTCAACAGCAGGAGTTAACTCATAGTTAGCACAAGGGTAAAGTATAAGGTCTATTACATCTGTTGTATAGTTATTATCATATAAGGGTTGTACTTGATAGGTATTATCACTGTTTACTCTTTCAATAACTCCAAAACAATTTATTGTAGTCCTATCATCAGGATTCCATGCCCCTTGCCATTGATCAACATATACAAAATCACCTACTTTAAATTTTGTCATAAGTTTTCTTACTCCTTTGCTCTACACTTTAATTATAACAAACTTGCTCATTGAATTCAAGGTTTACTTTGTTTTCAAACTCTTTGTATCTGTCTGCCCCTGCCACTTCCTTTAAGCCTAAAGCATATTTAAAGGCACTTATAATTCTGTAAACTGTCTTGTCCTGTGGTTTTGCACCCTCTAACACTGCATCTATTATCATGCTAAATAAATTTATCTCTATACTGTCCTTTATTTCGTCTTGGCTCTCTATCGTATAAGGTTTATCCAATTTGTATAACTCCCCCTCTGTGTAACAATGCTTATATAATTGGTTTAACTCCTTTACTACTGCTTCAAGATTTATTAATCTGCTTTGTACTTCGTTCATGTTTCTTACTCCTTTGCTCTACTCTTATATATTAGCATGCATGTGTAGTTGGTTCAAGGTACTAATGCTTGTTCCCATTCATAGTAATAGTTAAGGAATTTGTCAAGGTATGAATTTAGGCGCTAAAATATATGCTATTTACTTAAATTTTAAAAAGAATTTTTTATAAGCCATTCTTTTAAATAGCATTTACCAAATGAAATATTAAGTTGTATTTGTTGCTTACTTCCTTACTACTCTTATATATGCTCTTGCTCTATAACCTCTGTAAACTGTCTGCGTGCATTGTCCTAACCTAACAGGTCATACACTAAGGTCATGCCTAAAATCGTAGGTTCTCTATGGAATATCGTGATGTCGTTACATCAGTTAATTACAGGAACTTTTATAATCGTATTAAGTTTTCAACGAGTCCGTTTATTCTTTATACTGAGTCGTTTTCAGTTCGACTGCCCTGCGTACTGTGCTAGGGTGTATTTAATTTAGTTTACCCGAGTTTGTTTCTCGTTACATCTATATAATGTAATAGTTATTTTGGAGTTTGTAAAACTAAATCAATAAACCTTGACAAATTTTAAATCAATATAGAGTAAAGGGTAATTGACTAATTAAAATCAATTACCCTTATTGCGTGTATTACAATATGAGAAAAATCCTATGCTCTTTGACCTTTTTCTTTAATACCTCTAATAGTCTTGAAAGGTTCACCAACTGAAACAAGTTCCTGTTCTTGTATTAGTGAATAAATAGAGGGTGCATTTTCTTTAAGGTTCTTAACCCCTATGGTTTCTCTACCCTTATTAAGTACTATGTTGAACACATATTTACTTGTTTCGTTTTTACCAACTTCTGTTAGTTCAAATAACTTTGCTAACACTTGCTTTTTACTCTCGTCTAAATCAGCAAGTTTAATTGTAATGTCTTGGTACTCTTTAATTAACTTGTTTACTGCACTTGCTTTTGTGCTTTCAATAAGGTTACTGTTCTCTAACATAATAAAATCATTTCCTTTGCCTACTCTCATGGGTGGTGGCTTACCCTTATCTATCAACATGTTTATTATAGCATGCATGCTCTATTGGTTCAAGGTTTAAAATCAAATCATATTACAAATGTAGTATAAGGATTTGTCAAGGTATAAGATACCCCAAATTTAAAATCAATAATTCATGAAACTTTCTACATGGAAGAAACCCTCTAAAAGTCAATAATAATAAGCTTTAGGCAATCGTTATGGGCTTCCGGCTTCTCACCCCTCTGCTCGCAAGCCAAATCAAAAGCCCCTCACCTCGTCGGCAAGGGGGCTGATTTTGTACTCCCTCAAAGTCTTAAACTCGTTCAACTTTATACCATTTATAATAATCCTCAACAGGCTCGCCATTTATGTATGCTTGCCAATTCTTTGATGCTACGGATAGTTTATAACCAAATTCACTAAATCCGTTTAATCTCTCTCTTGTTGTATTGCTATTAGTATGGATTCTGACATACAAGTCATCATTCACTAACTTTGCTATACAGTTGCCGAATAGGTATAAGCCCCCATTGTCGACCTCTGTATTGATTTCACCATAGCCACAACCTGCATAACTATTAGTGCATACTCCCCCAAATTTACCGTTTTTGTGGTTTAAAAATGCTTTAATGCTTTGCTCTGTTACTTTTCTCATAATTTGCTCCTTTGCTTTTGCTCTACTCTTATATAATAGCATGCATGCGCTTTTGGTTCAAGGTATAATTTTAAATCAATATTTTAAAATCATTTTATATTATATAGGCATGGCGGAATTTGTCAAGGTTTTTAAAATTAAAAGAAAAGCCATTTTACATGGCTTTTGTATAGTGTACAAAATAAATAAAAAAGGAAAATAACATGATGTTTTTCAAACTGCTTATATAAATAAACTCTCAATATCTCGGTTAACTTCTGCGATAATTGTTTCTTGATTTAATAACCTTTTTAAGTCCTCGCAATCTGCTTTTAATCTGTCGGCACTATCTCGGAATATCTCGACTTTTAAAGTAGTTTCATCTACTGGTGTACCGTCGTCATGTGTGTAATGTCCTGTAACTTCCTGCATGGTGTTATCACCAATAACACTTGTAATAATGCTTTTTGCTTGCTCGGTTGTAACTTCTTGTTTCTTTGTGTCTTTGTCGTTAAGTCCTACATACAATGTAAATTTCATGTTTCTTACTCCTTTGCTCTACTCTTATATAATAGCATGCATGCTCTATTAGTTCAAGGTATTTTTAAAAAAGCATGTGCAACTCTCATGAGTATCTCTCGGAATTTGTCAAGGTATAAAATCAAAATCTTTAATCACTATAACATGTATTTAAAAACCGATTTTAAGACCACTCACACGCCCTGTATTGAGAGTTTAAGGAGTGGGTGGTGTGTTTATATGTATTCAAAAAGAGTCGGGGCTTTATAGTAGTGCTTGCCCTTAATTTGTTTGATTCTACCTTTTAAGTGCTTATGAATTAAAGTTGATGAAACATTTAATTGCCGTGCAAGTTCTTTAATGCTCTTAAAAGATTCCCCATTTTCTTGACAAACAATTATAATCCCTTTGTTTTTAAATCGAATTTTAGAACGGGCTTTTAAAAGTTCTTTCCCATTTCTTCTGTTCTTGGCTTGTTCGCTCCGATCAACCCAACGACAATTAGTAGGTTCATAATTCCCGTTGTTATCTATCCTATCAATAGTTAAATCTTCTTTATATCCATTAGACATAGCCCATTCATAAAAAGAAATAAAACTTTCTTGCCATTCTTTACAAACAGTTATGCCTCGACCCCCATATAATATGTAATCAGTAGCCCCTCGACTATTACAACGGGATTTCATTCCTGACCAGATATGATAAATCCTTGTGTTACTCTTTCCGTGTCTTTCCCACATGTGCAATTCCTTTCAAAGTATAACCCCTTTAAGTGAATTGCAAAGTCTTAAAGGGGTTATACATCATGTATAAATCTATTTTATTTGCAATTCAATATATAATTTAATATAAATAAATTGCTTTGTCAAGTTTATAATACCTCATTAAAATAAATCTTTCAAGGTTCATTATTCATTATACATTCATTTATTAAATCGCCTCTGCCCTTATACATCTCGATGCAATAATCTTTGTGAAAATCATTTTTAATATCTTCCACTATCACATCAAAATTCAAACCAATTGTAAACCCTACAATTAAAATCAATATTATTTTAAACATTTTCATTTTAAAATCCTCTCTATTAAATCATAAAACTTAAATCATTATATTGGGGGGGGCTTGGGTTATTCACCCAACAGCCCCATTTGAAAATATAAATCATCTTTAACTTTCACATCACCCGCAAGCCTGTGCAAGCTATCCGCAAATTGAAATAAATCTTTTGTATGTTCGTTAGCAAGTTTAATCAATTCATCATTTGAAACCATAACTTGTAATTGCTCTCTAATAAACTTAGGCAAAATTTTATGGGTCAAATAAAATTCTTCCATTCTGCCAGCGTTCCAGCCGTTCGCTTTTGGGTTTAATGTGTTAGTCTTTTTGAATACTTCAACCATAAACAATTTTAAATCATTATAGTCAAAATTCATCTCTGCGAAAGTGTGCCACTTGTCGATTAAATCGACCTGCGACCACCTATATGAGTCTTTGGCATACTCTTTAACCTCTGAGCCGTCTGCCCTCTTAATTACTGCGTCGATTCTCTTTTCGCTTGCCATGTTCATCAGTCGGTCAAGTGTAATTTCGCCATGTGCGTACTCCGTCATGAGTGCCATGAACATTTCAAATTTGCCATTGTCCCAGTTCTGTAAGCCGTTAATCGTCTTGCCGTTTACGGTTACGGTTGTCATGTACGGTTTAATAAAGCCGTCATGCTCGTTGTAGTTGTTGAAAGATACTTGTAAATTTAACTCACTTGCTTTTTTTAGAGTTTCAAGTGTAACTCTTTTGTGGTTTCTTCCCATGTTGTTTTCTCCTTTGCTATACTCTACACGCAAAAACAAAAGTTATATTTTAAATATGTGCTTTTGTTTTTCATAACTCTATTATATACCTATGGTTTTATATGTCAATAGTTTAATTGTAAATTTTTGTAAATTCTTATAAACTCAATAGGCATAGGCATTTTAAACCTACATCAAATAGATGAGTATAAAAAGTATATACTAGGATAATCTTAATCCAAAATCGCTGAAAGTCAATCACAGTAAGGGTTTCGGGCATACCGTAGGGCTGTGTTGCTTGTGGCAGTAGTAGTTCCAGGGCCATAGGTGCCTCTGTTGCTCTGTTGGTGCGTATTTCGGGCATACCGTAGGGCTGTATTGCTTGTGGCAGTAGGGCTTCGGGCTGTTGCGTATGTATCGGGCATGCGTTGGTGCAAAATGTTACACTTGTCGTATATAAACACATGCCCATGCTTTTAATTTTTGCAGGGTGCATGGGGTGAAAACGCTTGCAGGAGTAGGAGTTTCGGGGTGCAGTAGGGCTGAAATGCAGGCAGGAGTAGGAAATCGGGGCGATGGAGCAGGGCAGAGTGGGCAGCTGGTGGGTGGTTTTAAACCCCTCGCACATTTTTTGGCAATTTTCGGAACTTTTCCACTTGGCGGCCACATCGTTAGAATCTAGCAACTACATCATAAACCCCACACCCACAATTATCACATATTATTTTTGTTATTTCTTGTATCATTTTTAAACCTCTGTATCTACATGTAAAATAAATTCGTTGCTCCAAATTGATATAGTACCGTCTTTTTCTATATCCAAAAGAAAGATTTCTGTTCCTTTATCATTAAGGACTCGTAAAACATCTTTTTTACATTCTGTGTCATGTGTATCATCTTTAATGTTTAATGCTCTAAATCCATTTATTAGCTTTCTCTCTTGTTTTATTTTAATCATATTATTTACTTATAATACTTTCCATCCTTTCTTTAATATTATTATACCACTTTTTGAAAATTATGCAAGGTCTTTTTATCCTTTAACTACTGCTAAAGGGGTTAATTTAACTAATATCTGTACAAGGTCTTTCTGCTCTTCCATTACAGTATCAATATCTTTATAAGCACCAGCAGCTTCATCCAAATCAGACTTACCTCTAATAGCATGAAGAATACCCTTTTCATCCATCTTTCTTTTTTCTTCTAAGTCAAGGTTTTCTTGTGCTTTCTTACGTGACATTTTACGACCAGCACCATGTGAACAAGAGCACAAACTAGCTTCATTACCAAGACCTTGTACTATGTAAGAAGCAGTACCTTGTGACCCAGGGATAATACCAATAGTATTAGAACGAGCCAAAGTAGCACCTTTACGGTGTACCCAGACATCTCTACCATAATGATGTTCAATAGATGCGTAGTTATGATGTATATTAATCATATCTATGAAATCAACTTCTGGTATTACACGTCTAAACTCTTGTTTAATAACGTGTGCCATCATCTGTCTATTTTCATAGGCAAATTCTAAGCATAGATTCATTTCACGTAAATACGCATCAAATTCTTCAGTACCTTTAGGTAGAACTGCAAGTTCATTACGTACAATGTCGTCATGCTTCCAAAATCTACACATTTCTACTGCTTTGTCATTATAGTATTTAGCTACTTTATACCCTAGGTTACGAGAACCACTATGTATCATAAACCAGATATGTCCATCATCACCACGCTGGATTTCTATAAAGTGGTTTCCACCACCAAGAGTTCCAAGTTGTTTACGTGCTGAACTTAGTTCTTGTTTACATACATAAGTTTTGTCCCATAAAGTAGTATTAAATAGTGGGTGTTCTATATCTTTTTTCTGATGGTCAAACCCTAAAGGAATATTTGCTCTAATTCCACCTTTATTTTCCTTTGAACCACCAAGTATAGCTTTTAATTGGTCAGTAGTAATTTCAGTTAAAGAAGTCTTTACTGCTAACATACCACAGCCAATATCTACACCTACCATATTTGGGCAGATTGCGTTTTCTAACGCAACAACCCCGCCAATAGGCATTCCATACCCTTCATGAGTGTCTGGCATTAGACATACATTACCAACCAACCAAGGGTGTTTTGCAATATTACGTGCTTGCTGTATTGCACCTTCTTCTGGATTTTCACACCAAGATAAAATATTGTCTTGAAACTTTATCATTTCTTTCTTCCTTTCCTTACTTAAATAACTCGTTCATAGCTTCTTTATCACCTAGCTCAATAAAATAGTCCGTAAGGAACTTCTCTTGAGCTGCCGTCATACGTCTGTCTCTCTTTAACACAATGTTTTTTTTGTATCATAATTCAACCTCTATGTTTTTAAAGTCTTCTTTTATTTTATTTATAAGGCATTTCCACCTTTTATAAACTATTGTATAGGCAGAACCATCTGTGTTTCTTTCTGAGTGTTTATTATTATTATCTTGGGGTGTAATGCAGCAATGAACATTATATATGGAATATGCAAAATAACACCAACCAAAATTACCTTTATAATCTTGTCCTATGCTTATATTAATAGAATCAAATATATCAGAATTAACTGACTTAATTGTTACTTCTTTAAATGGTTCTAATATATCCAGCAAATCATAAAGTAGCATTATTGCACTTCCTTTAAACTCATTTGTTTATAAATAATAGTACCTTTTCTGTTATGCTCAGGGTTCCTTTCAAAGTAACTCTTAACTTCTTCTAAAGAATTACATTTAATAATCCATGGGTCGTCTTTAACTATGTTTAACTCTATAATGTACTTCATTATTCATTCACCTTATCTGCTTCTTGTTCTATCTTTTGTAATAGTTTATCACATGCTTTTACATGGTTATATTGTGCCTTATTTAATTTAAACTCAGTTGTTTGAGCCTTTTCAATTAATTTCTCCACTTTAGGATAACAATTTAAACAAATACATTGGTATTCAAAATCTTCTATATTTATATAAGTCCCTTCTTGGTCAAAGCATTCATCACAAAATACTTTCTTACAGATTGGACACTTGTTAGTCGCATCTGAAAATAATGATATTTGTTTTCCACATTTACTACATGTTTGCATGTTCATTCACCTTATATATTTCTTTAATTAATCCTTGATGTATTCGATTTTGAGAGAAACACAAAATCTTCAGATTAGTATGCTTATCTTTACTTATTTCAGTCAGTATCTCTATAAAATTCTGAGGTTCACCCCAATAATTTGTATAGGTTACTTTATACGTTTGTCCAACTTCTAACATATCTACATCTACAGGTATCAAACACTTTAAGTCTTCTAATAAGGCTGTATTACCAAATCTTTTTATAAATTCCGTCATAGCTTCTTCTAAAGAATTAAAGTTTCCTTCGACTCCAAAAGTACCACAACTATCTGAATAAACATTTACATAGCAGTCGATACCTTTAGTTAAATCCATATTTATAGAAAAGCTATTTGATATATCGTATATGAATTCTGATGCTTGTTGTTTAGTTATCATGCTTATACCTTTACCCTTCCTACATCATTATTTTACTACATTTTTCCATTCAAATCAAGGTTTTCTTTACAGGGAATGCTTCAATCCGAACTGTGTAAATATTATACTTGTAATCTTGAGACAATTCTTGCCTACACATTGCAAATTCTTTAGCTTCTTTAAAAGTTTTAAACATCGCGGCATGAGAAATATCACTTGTAAATTCAGTATTATAACAATATTTAGCTAGCTATTCTTTATTCGTTAGCTCCTTTATAGCATATCTAGTTACCATTAATATTCTCCAAATAATTCATTCATAGCTTCGTTATCATCTATTTCTAGTAAAAACTCAACTAAAAACTTTTCTTGAGCATTAGTCATAAACCTACTTCTTTGTAGAACTATGTTTACATGACCATCCATCGACGGATTATCAAGCAAAATAAAGTTTCTTCGGTGAATCAAATAATATTTACTATAATCTTCACCGCCTTCTTTCTTAAATATAGCTTGGTCTTTGTCTAAACCATGCCTTAAAATATACTCTCCGCCCCATTCTTCATGCTCACCCCAAGGTAGCTCAATAAACTCACCTGTAGGAGAAAGCCAGCCGATCTTAGGCTCTGTACAATACTTAGTTGTAATAATATCTGTATAGTATTCTTTCTTTTCTCTAACTTTTCTTTTTTCAAGTAAAGCTCTGCACTGTTTTCTTACAAGAGAGTCTTTACTTAACTCTAGTACAGCTTCAATATCAGCTGTAGTCATTTCCTTAGCAAACTTCTTTAAGTCTACAGTATTCCCCTCTTTATCTTGCCAAGCTATCATATCCCTGCCTGTTAATGGAGTATAATCATTTTCTTCCATCCAAGCTATGAACTCTTGTTTGTCTTCTTCTGTAACGTCCTCACTATGATAAATGCGTGAGAAACTGTACTGGTCAATAAAGTTTGAGTTACTTGTTGCAATAAAAAATTCTTTTAATTTTAATGTCTTATTCATTTCAACACGCTCCTTATCTGTTCTTTTTCTTCTTCTGTTAGTGATTGCCAAAGGTTGTTTAATAAATCCGCTAAACTTTCCTCAAATTCTTCGTAGCAACCACTTTCTACCCATTCAACACCTGAGCACCATAAAAACTCTCTGTGATAAGTAATCTTAAATATATCTTGATTTCTAACTAGCCACTTAATTAACTCTAACTGTTTCTCTGCGGTGAATGGTGGGTAAAATTCTTTTGTGCTTTCATAATGTTCGCAATTAGTGCTACAAAATTCGTTACCTCTGCAAGTCCATTTACACATCCTTTTCTTTTCAACCCCTGCATTCTCATAAAGTTTATCTATCTCAGTTTTCTTATTCTCCATGATCAACCTCATTCAATTTTCTCTGTAATACTGAAACATTATGTCTTAATTGCTTATTCTCTTTTTCTAGTTTAGATATTTGCTGTTCTAAACCACCTGTCAATACATGAATAAAGCCACATACTTCATACCCAGCATTTTCTAAATCATAGCATAATTCCTTTATTTTACTGTCAAGAAACATTTGTGACTGGTAACTATCAGGTAAAGGCCCTGTTTCTCTATAGATATAGTCTTGAATATCTTCCATACTAATTTTTCTTACAATATCTTGAAGAATATTCGCAGGGTAATTAAATTTCCTACCTACTGGTAATGTAATCCTTTTATTCATCTTATCAATCCTTGACAATTTTTCAATTTCGTTCATTATAATAAATCCTCCGTATTTGTTGTATAAACTATATTTTTATCAGTTTCCATTATAGGACAAGCATATACTGATACTGACTGTATATCTATTGTATGACTTGGCTTTACATCAGGAATAAAGCCATAATTTAGTTTGGCAAGTTCTTCTCTTATAACTTCTCTTATTAATTCTTTGAGTTCTTGTTTTTCTTTATTGTTCATTCTAACACCTCGCTGATAATTTCTTTAATTAAATCTAATTTGTCACAACATTGACAACACGATAATTCACTAGTCATACAATTTCTATCCTGTTCTGTTGTTTTCTTTATTTCTTCAAGGGCTTGTCTATACTTCACATTTTGCTCACAATCACAAATAAAACCGTTTTTAGTTATTTGTCTCTTTTTTAATTCTTCATTCTCTTTACGGAGTTTGGATTTTTCTCTTTCGCAATTTACTTTTTCAAGATGTTGCTTCAACTCTGAATTTTGAAGCTGTAAATGAGTTGCTTTTAACCGTTCATTTTCTGCTTGCAAGCGTTTGAGTTGTTCATTTTGTTGTCTTATATCTTTTATTAACTCTCTTACATCACCAATTTCTTGTATTCCATAAACAGTTCCATAATCATCTTGCATAAAATGAAAATATTTGTGTATATCTATTTCGCTCATTGGTTTACCTCGCTTTCTGCTTTAATTTTTTGTAATAAATTAAAAATCTTAATTTTAGTTTCAGGCTTTTCAATATCTTTCTTTTCGCAAATGTACCATTGTCCGTCATCTGCCCATTGATAATTATAGGCAATAAATCTATGCCCTTCAAAATCTTCTGTTACATGTCCGAGTTTTATCTGCGGAGCATCCGTTGTGTATGGAATAAAATAAACTTCATCACCCTCTTTTAAATATCTTGGTATCATTGGTTTATCTCACTTTCACTTACTTCATCTTTTATTACGCCTACTTTAACTAATTCTGAACAACTCTTACATCTTTTTGGATAATATTTACACATCGCTAAACCTCTTTCCCTATATACACGACATTCATATACATCTATAACCTCTTCTTGATTCACTTTATTACTAAATAATTGTTGAACTTGTTCATATATTTCTTCTTCGCCTTCAATACCACTACCGTCTAAATAGTTCTCTGCAATACTTATTATCATTTCTAAAAAGGCTTCTTTCTTAGTATCTGCTTTACCATTGCATAATGGGATGGTACAAGAGCAGTAATAATTATTATCGTAAAAGCAATATTCTACTTGTATAGACTTTCTTAATAATATGTCTTCTATCTTTAACAACTTATGTACATCTATGGGAGCATATCTCTTACCGTCAATTTCTATAGTGTCAAAGAAATATAATTCTGCAAATTCTTCTATTGTTGCTGGTTCTATCTTAAATATTTCATAAAATTTTTTTACTATTTTACTTACCATTAGTTATTTCCTTTCCACTTCGATATTCTGTAATTCCTTAATTCTTCTATCAAGCTCTAACTCAATAATAGTATTAACTTTCTTAATTTTCTCATCTGTTACTACAGCATTTATAGCTTTCTTACCTAAATAAGTCCCGCCCATTAATAGCAACGTATTCTTTGTAGGAATGAGTCCAACTAAGACCATTATCACTGTACTCGTTATAAATATTTTCTTAAGAGGTACAAACACTTTACTTAACTGTGCTTCTCGTTCCTCAACATCATGAGGATAGTCTGCTGAAATTGCAAAGTAAGATATTAAAGACCCTACACCGCTAAATACAGTTAAAACTGTTGCTGCAAATAAAATTGAAGTTACTGCTTCTACTAATTGTAATAAGTAAATAAATAAGTATTCCATTAGTCCTCCTCGTTTACGTCTTTTAAACTTTCCCAACCTATTTGGTTGTCTTTTACTTGAAATCTTTTAATCTCTTTTAATTCTGAATTTGGCTTAGGAGTTTCTTTATACTCCCACCATTCCGATCCGTCGTACTCACCTCTTTCCAACCACCAATTATCGCCCACAATTTTTAAGTCCTCTGCAATTTTAGCTGACCCATAGCCGCTATCATAATCAAAGTTCATTAGTTCAAGTAACTCGTCTTTATTATTACTGACCTTAAAATCATCCCCTTGTATAAACTTCACGTCATTCCATGTCTTTCCGTTTGCTACTAATATACTTAGAGTCTCATCTTTAAAATTACGCATTAAATTTTCTCCTTTCTAAATTTATATTCTGTTATATACTTCTTGTATTCTTCTACACAAATATCAAAAGGTAATTCTGAGTTTGAAGGGTACTTTGAAACGTAGCCCTCTTTATACCTAAACACTGCAGTCTTAGGCTTACAGCACCTCTTATAATGGTCTAAAGAGTCTGCTAAATCGTACCTTATATCACTCAGATCCTTAAGTGTTTTAGGCTTACATTCTACATTACCTGCGCACCAAAAGAACAAAGCTGTGAAAAACCTATAAGTCCATAACTTATGTTTAAGTATCCATGCCTGCAATTCTTTCCCTTGTTTAACAGGCTTATATACATTACTTATACCCGTTGAACTTACTAACTGTGCTAATTCTAACAGCTGCTTAAAGCAGAAGTTTTTATTAGTATTATCAAGAAGCCAACCTGCTGCTTTATATGGGTTTTTATCTGTTATAATTAGCATCATACTTACCTTACCTTTTATATTAATAAAATTATAGCATGTATTCAAGAGTAGTTCAAGGTTTTATTAACCTTCTGACCTGTTCATCCACTCAAATATATCATGAGTTATTTCACAAGTCACCACACCTAAGCACCAACCAATAAATAGTAATATCTTACCCATCTAACAGTTCCTTATTTTCGTATATGTTGCCTATTACTTCGGATTTTTCACAGCAGCAAGCTGAAATTGTATAACATTTTTGTGTTTCAACATCTGTTATATTGTAACATCCTCTATTAAAAGAGATTATATATTTGTGCCAATTTTCCTTAATAATATCCCCTTCATAAATCAGCTTGCCGTTCTTGTCTTTTAAACCTGTGCATTGCATAAATACTAAGTTATTTGCTATATGATCAAACTTTAGGTCTGTATCTACCTCTGCGTCCCACCTTACTTGTTGTTTTAAGCACTCGTATATTGTATCTGTATCTCTGTGAGAATCTGGGTATACCATCTTACCTAAATAAAATATTCTGTATTTTAATCTGTCATTCATCTTAAATATGCTCCTTTCCTTAACCAACCTGGATGTAATATTATCTTATCATTATTAAAAGGGCCTAATAGCACGAACCCACCTAAATAATGCTGAAGTCCAACCACCTTATAATTTTTAAAGTCCCACAATGACATATGTAAATAAAATGCTGTGTGGTTCCCCCTTATTTCTCTTATATGAGAGGATATAGTCCGTAAATTTGTCTTCATTCTACTACTCTCATTGTAAATATACCTAAATTGCTGGCCATCTTACAATTCGCTACTTCATCGTCTATAAATAACTTAATATTATACTCTTTCATTATCTCTTGTAAGTGCTGTTGCTTTAACTCTTGAGATTCTTGTAAATCGCTCTGTTGCTTTAACTCTTGAGATTCTTGTAAATCGCTCTCTTGCCTCATGTAAATTTTAGCTGGGAATATACCAGCTTCATTTAGCTTTGCTTCTGTCTCTTTACGGCACCTTTCATTACGGGAAGTGGAAATGAAAAAAGCATAGTCCTTAAACCCATTCAGTATATTATATATCTGAGGCTTTACCTTTACCTTATCTGAATTACAATTTGCGTAATAATACTGCCACATCTCTTCTCCTTTTAAAGCTTTATTACTTATTTCCTGAATTAGAAATGTGCTGTCAAATATTACTCCGTCTATATCTAATACTATTGCTTTTTGTTTCATTTTAATACTCCTATTGCTTTCTCAAGATCTGCAGATACTGCTGCAGGATATATCTTATACGTGCCATTTTCAAATCTTATATTAGATATTTCAGGTTTCTGCAAGAAACGAATTTCACCCCTATAGATAGTAACATCGTATAGCTCTTTGTAATTTTCCCACTTATGTGTCCTTACTACTCGTCCATTTACCTCTTTTAGCTCCTCCACGAGTTTTTCATCGTAGTAGTAAGTCATATCACGTCTAGTAGCTTTTAGTTTATACCAAGATTTCATCTTTAAATAGTCCTTTCAATCCTACTGGATTTATAGAGACAATCTCTATGTCTGGGTAATATCTATTAGCAAATGCTTTAAACTTTTTGTATGCCTCTATTATTGCACTAGGGAATAATATATTCCTATAACTCTTGTCATAAGCGTAACCAGCGTTAGTGCAATCACAACCTACTAAATATATCTTCTTAGGGTAAGTCCAGAGAATAAATTGGAGAGCTGGAAATACTATAGAACCAAAACAACCTAAAGGTTGGGTGGAAATGTCATAAGCAAACTTCGGTTCAAACCCTTCTATACCTGCCCAATCCGTCCTATACCTCAAGGCCTTGGCTTTTATAGCGTGGGATTCAGGAATTACTCTGTTTATATCTGTAGCATATTCCATAGTTAAGCCATAAAACTTAATACATTTGTCAAGCCTATAACTGTCAAGGTCATCTATATACTCTGGAGTTTTACCTGAGTAATCTTGAATAAAAACATAATCCATCTCGTGAGGAAGCTGAAAAGACCTATTTACTCCGACATACACATCTCCAGCTAATTTCTCATGTTTAAAATCTGCAGCAGTTACCCCGCTTGCTATAAGGTAAACACTCTTACCTTTATTAACACCTTTGAACTTAGGGAATGTGTTTAGGTGTAAAAAGCACGTGGATAAGTTCTCTTGAATTATTCTGTTTAATTTAACTTGGTCAATATTTGACATTTTTACCTCCTTTGAAAAGAAAAAGTGCCCAGGAATTGGGATAATCTAACATGTAATGTTAGTGGGCACTATAGCATGTAAATCATTCGGATTTGTTATTTGAATTGTGTTATACTCTTTAAGCTAGACCTTACCCCAGATAAGTCTAATTTACTTGAAAATTTTACCTGTTCTTGGTAATTTCTAAATTCTCGTACTCTTTCAGCAGACCTTTTTTTACGAACTTGAGGCTGAGAGTTAGCTTCAATAAAGCCTTCAACTCCTTTTCGGCCATTATTCATAAAAGCCCCACTGTAAGATTTTGAAACTCTTCTTTTATGTCCTATTAACATTTAATTTCTGATCCTCCATCCTTATTTATCTTTGACTTTATTAACTCTCCTATTGCAGGAGGAAGCTCTTTATTTAAACTTATGTTTGTTACGTTTGACTTATTTATTGCCTTAACTATCAAGTCTATGAGTTCATAACCAGTCATTTCGGAAACTTTTTTAAAATAGTATTCATTATTTGCCACTTTAACCCCCTTATGCTATAAAACTGTGTTTAGTCTGACGAAGTTCTTTAGAGCTACTAAAACCCGTTCGGAGTTCATCCATTAAGTAACGTGGAACTACTCCATATTTTTCTTTGTACTCTCGTATTTGAGCACACATGTCACTTAGCTTATAATCGTTAGTACCAAATACGTGTGATACAGATTGCCCAAATTTACTATAACTTTCCATTATCAAGCTACGAGAGAAAGCTGGTTCTACAGAGCCGTCTTTTAAGATAAAATAACCTGTATGAAATAAACTTTTTTGAAATAACTTCATGCTAGTCCTCTAAAGAAAAGGGGAGGTGAACAAACGAATTTCCTCCCCTATGTGGAATTAAATTATTAATTTAAAATGAATAAAAAGTACGCTACTAATCCAGCTAATCCCATATTAAGGGCTACGGATATAGCTGTTATAATATTTTTAGTAGATATATGGCTCTTTTGAGAAGCTTTCACCTCTACTGGATTCACATTCATTTCAATCTCAATTGTTTTTGCTTGATGGTTCAAACGACTGATATGTTGAAAGATTGATGAAGGAGTGCGATTAAGTCTCTTACTAATTTCTTTGATTGTTAAGCACCTACGCATGTCCATAAGCATTTTTTCTTCTTCCAAAGACCAAGCTTTATAAGCTCTTTTCTTGTTAGCTCTAATTTCATTAAAGTTAATCTTTTGCTGAACTGCAGTAGAGTTACTTAAATTTTTAGGAACAGAAACTTTATGTTTTGTGTATTTTCTTATACCTAAGTTAATAGCTTTGGCATACACAGCTCCTGTTTTTCGTCCTAACTCTTGTGCAATGGCTGAACCTGTCATTACTGACCAGTTGTTTCTTAAAAATTTGATTTCCTTTTTTGACCACTGTCTTTTTTTCAATCTTGTCATCTTGATTTCCCCTTATTTCTTCTAAACTAATCTCGACTATTTTATATTAACATATTTTTTTAAATCAATCAAGGTTTCGGTGAAACTCAGTTATCACAGGTATCTTCGGGAAGTATCATAAAGACTTGAGGCATGCTTACATGCGACTCCGAGTATAATCCCAATAATTTTAATAGAGCCTCTGCTTTTTCTGCGTCTCCATCGAAGCATTTTGGTGCTAATTTTATTACTTCTTCATCCATTAGCACCAAAACCTTCCTATAGCTTTTTCTTCCTTAACAGTTAAATGGACTGTATTTTTATTTATTAAGAAATGTAAGGCTACTCTTTCCTGAACGGCACAATAAAATTGGGATAAACGGGAACTTAAGTAATTATCAAACTTTTTAAAAATATTGTTATCAAGGCAATAAAGAAATACAATAGCTCCAGAAAAATACAGCACTCTTTTTGCTGTATTTATAGAACGTATAACTTTAACATCTTTAGGGTAATTCCTAGACATAGGATGAGAATCACACACAATTATTTCTCCCTTAGTATGATCCCTAACTTTCTTAATCAAGTTAACCCATTCCTCATCTGTTCCACAAAAATACTTAAGCTTTTTTAAAAATTTATCTTTTAACAGTATCATTTAAGTATCTTTCTAAGTCTTTTACTACATCTTCTTTTATATATTCGGGTATATATTGTTCAACCATTTCTTCCAGTGCATATTTCAGTGGAGTATGATTTGCACAAAAGGTATAAACAGAACCTGTTACTTTAAAGTCGTGCCATTCTTGTTCGTTATCCCAGTCTGTAGCTAGGTATACTTTATCATCTAACCATTCCCATACTTGATAAGCAAAATTAGTTACGTCCTCGTAGGTATAGCTTTCTCCTATAATGGAGCCATTTGTTTCAATCATATCTACTAAAAATTCTTTATAATAGTCATAGTTAGCATAAGCAGCCTTAGCTGGGTAACTTGGAATTTTTTCAAATGGCTGAATATGTCTTCCCAATTCAAATATCTCTCTCTTATTAGGTTTAACTAAATAATATTCTACTCCCATTTTATAACTCTCCTCTCTAAGTCTATTATACTAAATTTTTAAGTTGTAGTCAAATTACTTACGAGCAGCTTTCTTGTTTCCCGTATCTAGCCAACAATAATCACACCAAGTCCATCTACAATAAAGCTTTTTATAAAACATACCGCTTAAAGCTTCTTTACAGCGCCTTAAAGCCTTCGTTGCTTGGCGTTTCCAGTATTTATTGCAACGAGTGCTGTCTTTCACATAAGGTTTTCGTTTACTTCTTGACATATCTCTTAAAATTACGGTTTAGTAGGACTCCGTAAAACTACCTAGTTCGAATTACCAAAATTCTGAACAACTTCCCGTATAGGTACGGTATACAAAGCTCACGCGAGTTGCTTTGTAAGGGCATTTGAGCACTATTAGTAGGCTTCCCTGTTCATACTTTATTAAATTTAATAGTGTAGGAGTTGCTATATGAAAATTAGTGGAATAACGCCCTCTTTTGGAGTTCTTCAAAAAGTAACATCTAAAGGTGTAGGTGTGCGTGAATTAAAAATTATTAAAGGGTCATTTAAAGACCAGAATATAACAATATTTAAAGAGTACTCGTGGAGACACTTAGACCTTAAGCTATATTGGATCACTGATAAGATAGGGAAATTCATAAAAGCCAAGTTACAACATATAAATCATGGTAAAGTAACTTGGGAACGAATTCATACTTCAAAGTGTTAAAATTTGTTACTTATACGTGCCATTACATTTTAAAGTACAGTGATAAGAGGTAAGTTAAATGATTAATCCAATTAATGATTATCATCCCCCTTTTAAAGGTTATCAACACCCCCTGAAAACACTGTTTAAAAAAGGCATGATGCCTTCCGTAACCCACGGACTGTACGGCGAGTTAATAAATGCTTCGAATGTTTCCTTAGAGCATTTAAAGCCCCACAGTAAAGGAGGTAGTACATCGCTTTTTAACTTAGCATTAGCAGAGAGAAATAAAAATTCAGCCAGAGGAAGTTGCCCTTTGGCTAATTTTTTATCTTGGGAAATGCTTGAAAACTACCTTAAACAGTTCGGTTTCCGTATACAGGGAATATTTGATGGTTTCAAGTATCAAAAAGGGATACGTGAAACCTGCTTAAAGCTAGGCGTAGGAACAAACCCTAAAATTTCAGTTATCTCAAGTACGCATAGCTCTACTAAAATTCCAGAATTACTTCAATTTGAACCTAAAGTTCCTAAGAAAATCCTTAGAAGCCTTAGGAATAAAGCTAAAAAATTAAATGTCATAGCTTAAGTTTATAAAATTGACCCGTTCATTGGACTCACACCAATTTCCCACTTATTCCAATATCTTTTAACTCATTAATAAGGGATTTTACATCATAAACTAGAACGGGATGGGCTTTTGTTAGTGGGACTTATAACCCACACTGAGTTTGCCTTCTCAGCGGTTCTCTCAGTTCAGGATTACGTGATTTACACCTGATGTGACTTAGCACGACTTTAGTATACCACTTGCAAGCTGTCTTACGCTATGAACTTAATCACCTTTTACGAGGATACTTTAGCTACTCCCCGACATTTCTTTAAAGTCATTATGTTTGACATAAAATTTTAAAAGGTAGAGCTTGTGCACAAGCTCTACCAGTAATGATGAATAGTCTAATAAGTTTTCTTCCACCTTATTAGTAGTTTCATAGCTTTTTCGGAGAAGCCATAACTCTTCTTGTTCATGTATCCTCTGAACAATTCCAAAACCAGGCTATTCTTTCCAATAGCGGCTTAAGTTTGATTAACTCAACAAGCTTAAGAAATACGGGCGTTTTTATTTCGGAAGATGAGAGAAGCCTTAACTCTCAAAGCTTTTTAAAATGGTGGTTTGTGACCATAGCTACCACCAAAGCTATCCATTTTCTTATAGGTCAGCCGTCAGTCTTCATTCTTGACTTATACTCTTTTCTGTATTTACTCCTTTTCCCTTCCCTTAGCTGCTTCTTTACAAGCCCGAATTGATAACTGCCTCATATTATCTAGGTGTTCTTTATTCTTGCACATTACTTATTCCTCCTTATTAAAATTTAATCTATTTTAGATTCGAATAAGTAGTATTACTCTCAGAGGGTGCTGCCCCCTCTTCGCATCCGTGAAAGGGATGTATCCTAACTAACGTAGACGATGAGAGCGTGAAAGCTAACCTAGTTGCATTAAGTTAGCTTGTTGTTACTTACAGTTCAGAGATCAACCTGTTGTGAGTAACCTTGAATTTTGAAATCCCCAAAATTGCAAAGGAGAACCTTTCTTTAACTTATAAAAAAGTTCAAAAACGGGAGCTTTAGGTATACTCCAGAACCTTGACCCTCACATTAAGCCTTCGTCACCAAGTCTAACTATTTTTCAACGGGGTAGTTTCCCATTTGTACTTTTTATGCAACAATAAGTACAAGTCTTGTTTAAAGTCCTATTCCTTGAGGCTGTGAGAAATAGGGAAGGACCAGTTTAGTATTCGCCTCCTAAAGCCAGTTGATTTATCATGAATCTACAACATCTTCAGCATTCCAAACTGATGGGTTACCTTTTCAAGTTATTATCCTATGGCTTTAGAATATGGCTAAAATGGGTGCAGGGAGTGGATTTGAACCACTGACCTCGAGCTTATGAGACTCGCAAGCTACCAGACTGCTCTACCCTGCGATATTAATTATTCAATTTTCAAAGTGCTATCGTTCTTTATAATATAATATTATCAGAATTTTTATAAACTGTCAAGGTAAAGGGAAACCCGCCAATAACTTGGCGGGTGTATTGAAAATTACCTAGAAGTTATAAATTTTCTACCTTTTCTTTTAAGAAATTATAAACTAATTGAACTACTCTTGGGATTAAATCAATTAATTTTTCCACAATCCAAAGAACTAACTTATTTTTAATATTAGCTTCTTTAACTTTGTCATAGATACGATTTACTACAATAGCATCTACTTGTTTTTTCTTTTCTTCGCCAGGAAAATTAGCTTTAGCCAATTCAGCAATTTTGATACGTGCTAACTCTAGAATCTCAGTAAAAGATTCTTTAGTAAGTACTTTGCTAGCTTCTTTTTTAAATGAAAATACGTCAAATAGTCCCATGTTCTTTCTCCTTCTAATAAGTTACATCGTTATTTAATACTATACTAATTTTATTAATCAAATCTCTTGTATGATTTAATAAACTTAAGTTAGCCATTCGGAAGTTTGCCAAAACGTAAGCATACCCTAATATAGTGATATAGTTCTGAGGAGTGATGGGAGCCTTCTGTCCCACCTCTTTCAGTCCACCTACTATGTCATTAATGTCATGTAAAATTCCATAAAGTACTACATTCAAACATTCCTCATCCGTACGAGCTAAATTAGCTAAGTGAATGCTCAGAGCATTAAAGCAACCTCTGTCTTGAATCAATTGCGGGTCAATTATAACATTTTTTATAGCTTTTTCGATAATCCCTGAAGCAGACTTAAACTTATCGAACTTTTCTTTTGTTAGTACATCAGGAATATCTCCGATCAAGGCTGCAATAACTAAGTGAGTTTTGTAAAAATTTCGTTCGCTAATCTCTTTAGCGTACTTAGCTACACCTAGCGCAGTATCTAGCAAACGAGCAACGATTCCAGTTTCATGCTCTTCGATGCACCAGTCAATAGCGTCGCTTACTTGGTCTATAATGAAAGGAATCTGTGGTAACTCCTCCAAAATAGCCTTACGTGTTAATTCAAATTGTTCTTCCATTTATCCTCCTTATTCTTCTATCTTTGCTTCTACATATAGCATACCTGACAACATAAAGTATTTTTCATTATTTAAATACACATAGTTTGTTAAGTTTCTATCTACTAATATTATATCATCTTTTTTAACTTTAGTCAAAGAGCTATCAACTGCAAGCACTTTAAACAAGTCTCGGTTATAAAAGTCAGTTACATCCTCTTCCTCATAGTTCAATGAAGGTGTATACAGAATAGAGTTAAAAGCTCTTTTAGGAATATAAGGTAGTGCTATTATTCCTTCATTAATTACTTGCAAAGTATCTAAGCTATAACTGTCACCTTTAAAAATTCCTACTACCATAGACTCTTCCGTAGCATAGTAAGTTTCTCCATCTAGAAAGACTTCAGTAGTAACGTTATCTCTGATAAGTACTTTATCTCCTACGGCAGTTTTAAGAGGAGAGAAATTCCAATCCTTATCAAATCTGCACCATCCTGTTTTAATGATTTCTCCCATCATAGTGTTACTCTCGGAAACCGTTAGTCCACTAACTTCAGTATTTTCTATTTTCTTAATGAGGATCTTATCAAAGAGCATTTGAAGAGAACTTAAACTCATGTCTCCCCCTTTAAAAACTCCAAGGGCTTGCGTTATAGGAGGGTTAAAATATCTCTTATCTCCAACTTCCACTTCAAAAGACCTATACTGGGCTAATTCAGAAGCTGTACGAGTTAACAAAACTTTATCTCCCTTCTTTAAGACGTTTTTAAATACTCCTCTATCAGCTTCGATCTCTTTAATCTCAGCGATATAAGTAGGAATATCTCGTCCACTCATTCTCCGTATCTCTATAAGAGAATTAGTGTTTTGTAACCAATTCTTTGTGTCTATTAGAATACAGTCTTTCAGTCTAGGTACGTTAAAATCTATCATTTGTAATTCCTCACTAATATTTCTTTTGTTTCACCAGCATTTTTTCTTTGATAGTTACAATTTTTATAAGAAGCTCCAACCTCAATTACTTCATACTTCTTAGACCACTCCTCTAAGATTCTGTTCCATTTCCCGTTGTTTTGGAGAACATTAGAGAGTAGGAAACTTCCACCCCATTCATTGATCTTATCCAACCTCTCATAAAGAGCCCTCTCTTTATCCTCATCCCACTTACCCAAGTAATAGATTCTACTATAAGAATCATCGGAAGATAAATACGGTGGGTCGACATAAAACATTGCGTTTTTCGCAATCTTTTCAGCACTATCCAGCAATTTTTTATAGTCGTCATATTTCAATGTTATCTTATCTTTGTTTTCGTGTAGCTCCCACTGAAATCCTTCAAGCTTTGCTATTAGGTTGCTGTTTAAGTAGCAACGAGAAGCTCCTGATGGAACGCTGAATTCTCCCTGACTATTAATATGTATATTAAAATTGAACGAATGAGTAACAAGACAATAAAACATTGCGGGATCAAATACAAGTTGGAACTTAGGTTCATCATTGTAATCTTCTCTGAGCTTAAGATAACCTTCTTTGTTATCTTTAGATAGGTTGTATTTATCTACTAATGCTCTAATCTTATCCCATACTTCAGAGTATTCTTTATCCCTAAAGAACCTTAAGGTTTCAACCATCTGCCAGCAAGCATCGTTCAATACTACTCTAGAATAGTTACTCAGCTCATTTACTCCGACTACTCCACTTCCGCAAAAAACATCGACAAAAATTTTTTTACCCTTATCCAGATATTTGTCAATAGTAGGGAATATACGGTCCTTGCTACCAACATAATTAAAACAGTTATTTATCATTTTATTCTCTCTTCAATATCTCTCTTATTATTTTATGACTAATTCTGTTTCATCAAAGTCAAAGCACTCTTTATCACATTCTTGATTATTTCCTTTGACACAATAGAATTCGTACTCATAGGTAAGTGAACCGTCAGCTTCTCCACCTACTACGACGTTACAACCACCTTCATACAAGCATTTTTTACATTGCTTTTCTCTCTCCCAAAGTATCATTTATTATCCTCCTATTCTAACTAGTAACACCAATATTGCAGCCATAAATAATAAAGTTAAAATATACTTATTATTTTTAACCCATTCTTGTACTTTATTTTTCCAATTACTAAATGTATTGTTTAAGGAATTAGGTTCTACTGCTACTAATATAAACCCTGGAAATACATGTTGAAATTTACTTCTTTCATTGGTATATACCGAAATGGTATTTACGCTTGAAGCTTTCTCTCTTTTCTGTAAAAGGATCATATACACTCCAAGAGGTAAAAAACATAGAATGAGACGGAACGTAAGTTCTATCAATCTTCCTAAGAATGTCACAGAGCTGTCGCCAAGCCACTTTAATACTGTTAATTTCATATTTAAAATCTCCCACTGCTTCCTATTCCTTTTTCACCACGGTCAGATGTTCCTACTTTATCCACTTGCTTTATCACGACATCTTCCACCTTATGGAGTATCATCTGACCAATTCTTTCGTTGTTTTCAATATCTATAGGAGTAGTCCCAAAATTATGGAGGGCGACAATGGTTTCGCCTTTCCAGCTAGGGTCTAAAATACCTAGTGTATTCATTAGCCTTAAGTTCTTTTTAATTCCTGCTGAGCTCCTAACAACGACTTCAATATAGTAACCTTCAGGAATATCCATCTTAATCCCAGTAAAAAACTTACGGGTTTCGTTTGGTAACATTGTCACAGTCCTCCCATCATCTGTAAGGACTCTTAAATCTATTCCAGCATTCCCTTTAGAAACTTCAGGTAATATTGCTCCCTCTCGACATAACTGAATGCCTAATACTTTTTCTGTATAATAACAAATTGAATTATTCATTTTTAACCTTTCTTAAAAATACCTTACGTTATTTAACTCGTGTAATGTTTTAATGTAATCAATCTCTTTCTGGTTTGCAATTTTCTTAAGTCTTTCGTGTAAAGAGTTAACTCCACCTTGTTTTCTTTTAAACTTCGAGAGGACATCTCCAATCTTGACAAAAGATATATCTTCCTTTACTGTAGTTACTTTACAGAAAGCACTTTCAATATATACATCCTCTATAGGTTGAGAGGGGACTTCTATCTTCTCATAACTTAGAGTTTCGCTATCTAGCTGATAGTAATAAATTTTCCTTCCTTTGTTATAAGGTTGAGTATCTATGCGAGTTAAACTTCCCATACGGATAAGTACCGATTCTCCAATTAATTCCTCTCCGTGAGGTTGGTGATCATGCCCTAAGAGCACAAGTTTGTAATTTAATTTTCTCAGTTCATCTTTTGTAAACCATTCCTTAGCAGTTCCAATAGGTTCTACATAGTTGTGCCCTATTAATATTTTCCTATTATCTTCATCAATAGGAACTTTTGTTAAATCTTTCATGACATGAGAAACCTGAAACTCTGCATTATCTATTTTAAAAGTGTTGCATTCAAGTCTTAAAACCCCAGTAAGAGCTAAGCTCCCTATTGTGGTTTTTTCCAAAGCTTGTAAATTATTATGAAGTAAATCATGATTTCCTGGGATTATTATAAACTTACCTTTGTGTCGCATAAAAAATTTACACATCCTGTAAAAAATGAAATCTGGATTACTACTGGTATGAAATAAATCTCCTAAGATTAATACATAATCATTATTCTGAGCTACAAACTCCATCTTATTTAAGACGGCCTGTAAGAAATTATCTTTCCTACAACGATGTCTATCTGTAACATGAGGGTCAATAAATATTCCTATTTTACTCATTAGGTGTCTCCCATTGCCTTGTACTTATTTTATTAGCTAAGGGGATAATATGCTCTTTTATATAAGCTCTTCTGGTATCTTTTAGAAACTTGGAATAGAGGATTAAATCTTCTTTGAACTCGTGAGTATCCACTAGGTCTCTTTTACTCAAGATAAAAATGTCAATTGCTTGAAATATCCCTTCAAGTCCCGATATTTCTACTTCCTTAAGTTTAGCTTTGGAACTAAGGATTTTAGATATACGGCCTTTTAAGCTACTGATTAGCTCATTAGTTGACTTATCTATCATTTCTTTCTCTCTCTTCTAATGTAACCATTATACCATACCTTTACTTTACTTGTCAAATAGCTAATATATTAGCTATTTTCTTGATTTTCAGTATTTTTAGCTAATATATTATCTGCTTCTTCTGTGATTATTCCATCATTAATATAATAAACTTTGTCAGCATGCTCTATTTGGTTATCTATGTGAGATATCATTACTATTATGAAATCGTTTTCTTCACAAAATCGTCCCATAAACTCATAAAATCTCGGCACATAATGAGACGATAAAGCTGAATACTTCTCGTCTAAGAAAAGAACTTTATTATTTTGATTAAGTAAATAATAAGATTTAAGGACAAAAGAAATAATCGTTCTTACGCCTTGTCCTACGCCATCTTTAAGGTCAACTTCAAAGCCATCGTCATCATCTACTAAAGAAATTGATAACGTCTTAGAACCTCGATTATCTTCTAGCACTAAGTTTGCACTATAGTTTTTATCAAACATAATATATTTAAGAGCTGTATTTAATGTTTCTTTTAGAGCTCCGATACTCTCCTCATAAAGTTCATTAACTACAGTAGTGTACTTTTCCTTAGCTCCTTTAAGGAATACCAAATACTCCCCTTTAGTCTTTATCTCCCCTTTAAGCTCTTCTGCTTTTTGTTCAAAGATTGGTTCCTTACTTATAAGGGCTTTACAACTATTTATAGTGTAATTGAGGGAATCTATAGTGCTATTTAACATTATCCTCTCCTTTTATCCTATTTGCAGCATACTTGCATGCTTCCTCGTCAAACTCAATTCCTATGAAATTATACCCCAACCTTTTGCAAACAACACCCGTTGTCCCACTGCCTAAGAAAGGGTCTATCACTAAGGAACTAAGGGGGACGAAATTATTTAAAATTGTCTCCACAAATTCCTCAGGAAATCCAGCTTTACATCCTTTATGCCTACCAGGCCTTATTTCCCAAAGGTTAGCTAAAGTGCCTCGTTTGAATAAAGCCTTATCAAATCTCCTTCTTGAAGCGTCATCAGATAGAATGAAAAGAAATTCATACCGAGAATTAAGACAACCATCTCTTACGGCAGGTTGACCATGCATTTTATCCCAAATAATTATTTCTTTAATATTCTCAGCAAAATCTCCGATTAATTTGAAAAGGGCTACTTTATTCCCCGTTATCATCTGAATATTGTAAAAGACCAGATTTGCCTTTCCTAATGCGATAGTTAAAAACTGCTTTTGAAAGTTATAATAAACATCCATAGGTAAATCATCTCTATAGTTTTTATACTTAGTTGCTATTAACTCGGAAGAGCTGTTTTCAAATCCCCTAGATTTATAACCCTTATTTGGTTTTCCAACTCTTAAATTCATATTATAAGGTGGTGAAGTTATTATTACCGTTTCTTCGGGGTCTGTTGCAATCTGGGGTAATTTCTCTAAGCAATCTGACTTATATATCTTGATCATTACCCCATCAAGATCCTTTCTTTCTCCTCTTTTTTCTCATTAACTTCGGCTATGTATGCTCTCATCTTAGGAATTTCAGCAGTAATCTCTGCTTCAATTTTTTTAATTTCTTCATCAATCTTACTAGCATCAGTTAAGGAGTTGTAACCTTTTTCCTTCAGTTTTTCTATACCCTGCTTTTTAAGCATAGCAATTTCTGTATTAATTTTTTGTGCCGTCTGCTTAGCTTCTTCACATTCTTCTAAAAGTTTTTTGTATTCTTCAATTTGTCCTTTTTCTAGCATTCTAATTCTCCTTCTTTCAATGGTTGGTGACATAGTGGGCAAACTTTAAATTCCTTTAATTTTTCTTGAACATTGTTTATTTTATTTTCAGTTTCTTTTTTCAATGCCATCATTCTTTTTAAATCACTATTTAATTTATCTCTGTATTCTTTTAATTCTTTTAATCCCTTGAGTTTATTAAGACTACTCTCAAAGCTTTTTTCTGGCACTTTTATCTTATGTAGTTCCTTTAACTTTTGTAAAGAAATATTAAGGTCAACAAGTTCTTTATACTTATTAATTTTACTAATAAAAGTAACTTCTTCTACTTTAACCCGCGACAATTGTTTCACTTGTTCTTTAATTAACTTTAGTTCTTGTAGAGTACTATACATAGGTAGGTAAGAATTGAAGTCTTGTGAGAGCCCTTGAACGTGCTTGCTTAAACTATGCAACTGCTTTGTTTGAGCAAGCACTTTTCTAAGTTCAAGAACTGTTAGGTAAGAAGAAACTAAATTGGTAAAGTTCTTTTCCGTAACATCTAAATTAGAACTATCCACTTTTACAGCTGTTGCTATTACGTCTCTGCCGTCTTTTAGTTCTTCTAACCTATCTCTTTTCTTCTCTAAAGCTTTTTTATAGCCTTCTAACAAATTGAGGTCTAAGAACTCTTTAAAATTATTTAGTTCTCTAATTTTTACTTGATTTTTTTGTTCCTCTAGTTCTAGAGACCCTATCTCAGACTTAGTATCGTCTTCACAACCTTTTGCTGCCTTTAAAATCACAGCCGAGTCAGAAACACAAAATACATTTTCAAACAATTTAAATAATTCTGAGCTTGTTAAACCAAACGGGAAGGGTAACTGGAGCTCTTCCTCAATATTCATAATATTATTAGCTTCGTCTTTAGTAAATCCTGTCTCATCTGACAAAATTTTAAAGGCACTAGAAGCTCCAGTCTTATGATACACTTCACCATTTATCTTATAATTACTTTCTTTACTGGTCCTATCCCATTCTATTTCATTCCCATTATAGTAGAGTGTAACAGAGGACTTACTTGTCCCCTTTTTAATGAAACGTTGAGAACCCTTAGGGTTTAATAAGCAAGCTTTCAAAGCACGAAAAGTAGCTGACTTCCCTGAATTAGACTGTCCTATAATAAAGTTTAACCCAGTTTTAAAGGTAAGTTCCCCATCCTCAATACTTTGAAAGTTATGTAAAGAAAGTTTAAGTTCATTCATTAGATTTCATCTTCCTCATCTTCATCCTCGTCAAAGTTGTTTATTACTTCTTCAACAACATCAGAGTCTTCAGTTCCTTCAATTTCTTTTGTTCCTGAGGCTGATACTACTGCATAGCAACCCATTTCTTTTAAGAAAGCTACGAGTTCTCCGATATGCTCTTTGATTACTTCATTAATATCTTTCATATACATCTTTTTATCGGGTAACTTCATTCCTTCAACAAGAGCTGGAGCAAATTTGTAGTAAGCTCCTTCCTTTTTTATGAAACCATGAAGGATAAGGATTTTTCTCATCACATAGTAATTATGAGCACCGTATCCTTTTTCTAAAAGTACTTCACATTGGTAAGTTTCATCAATACGGTTTTTACTTGCTGAGTTATTTGGGTCTAAAGCAAGTACGTATCTTTTAGTAGCCTTATTAACCCCAAAAGCTGTTTGAGTTTCAATCTTAACTGAATCTTGGTTATTGGTACATTTTTTACATTTGAAGATGGCGTCAGCATTATGCAAATCTGAGAAACTAGCAGCAGCTTTCTCTTTTTCAGCGTACATACTTGTTCCTGCGTCTTGCTTTTGTCTCATTTGAGCTACCATAAAGGTTGAAATTTTCTTTTGTTTGCAAATAGGTAAGTATTTACTCCAGAAGTTATTCCTTTCTTTCGCTTTAGTACCGAAGTCCCCAGAAGCTACAGAATTTTTCATGTTCTGATCGGAAAGTACGTTATTAATACTATCCAGTATAATTAAGCGTACTCCTTTGTAATTACCTTTGCCCGCTAATACTGCTTCATATAGCTGCTCAATTTGGCTCCAACAAAATCTTCTTTCAATATAAATGAAGTCTCTGCTATCAATATACTCTTTAAGTCCCATCTTTTTCATAAGTTCTTTAGAGCCTTCAATAGCTAAATAAAGAACTTTGAACACTTCACCTTTAGCTTTATACGATTTAATTAATCTTCTCGCTACATCAGCAAATAATGTGGTTTTGCCGCATCCAGGTGCTCCCCAGAATAAAACTGAATTGCCTAAAGGTAAACCTTTACCATTTGATAATGCCATATCAAATCCAATATTTCCTGTTTCAACAAACTCAGTATCTTCTTCAGGTTCTGCCCATGAATCTAATTCTTTTAATTGAGCTTTTGTCAGAGTTACTTTTCCTGCTTCTAATTCTGCTACTTCTGCCATTATTTTTCTCCTTCTTTAAAGTATTGTCTAAATCCATAAAAGGCTAGTAGCAAAGCTTCTGCTATATCATCTACTTTACCTTTTTTCAAATAATCTTTTAATTTTATCTCATAGATACTTTCAGCTAACCTAACTGAAGTTTCTTTATCTGATGTGACCCCTAAATCATTTTTCCACGTAATAGGAAGTGGTTCATAGTATTCAATAGGGTTCAAGAAACAATATAAGCCTTGAAATATTCCCATTGAATTACCATTTGTAAAAGATGATGATTCTCGCTCATTTGAACGAGGTATTAATCGCTCTATTGTATAGATTATCTTACGTCCTACGTAAGGTTTAAAAAGTTCCCCTACTGACTTGTAGTCTAACCAACTCTTTTTACGATAATCTCGCTCAAATTTACCTGTTTCTTTATTTAATTTATCCTTATTACGTTTATGCTTTAGTTCGGTCTGGAAAGTAGGGGCTTTAGTTAGTAGTAAAATATTCATATTTTCATCTACTACAGCTATTGCCCCATTCACAGTACCAACATCAACACCAATAGAAATAATTTTATTCTGCAAAGAACGCGTCATCTTCTTCCGCATCGTATTCGTAATCATCTAATGCTTGAGAGCTACTTGTTTCTGCCGCTGTATTTTTAGCTTCTGCAACAGGGTCCTCTCCTTCAAACGGGTCCTCTACTTCTCCATTGAGTATAGAGTTCATATCCTCATCAGAGGGAGCAGTTCTATCATCATTAGCATATTGATCTTCGTATTCATCGTCATACTCGTCTTCTTGAACTGGTTGTGCAGCTTTAACTGGAGTTGACTTAATAGGTTCAGCAGTTTCTTTAACTGGTTCTGCTTTAATAAGTTCTACTTTTTCAACAATCTCTTCTTCTGCCTTAGCAGTTGGAGCAGGTGTTTTTAAGTCTACACCTAAAGCACTATTATAATATTCCAGTAAATCTTTTTCATTGTAAGTTCTAATAAGATTTTCAACTTCAATATTAAATAACTGCAAGTATTCATCAATTTTAGCAGCTATCCCTTTATGCCTATTATAATTAAGAACAGCTGTTTTCTCATCTTCACCACTACCACTAGCAATCGTAGGGTTATCAAATGGGAAAAATGAAAATTCTTTCATTGTAGCAGTAAACCCAGTTTTACTAACACCATGAATTTTAATAATTGTTTTTGATAAACGTTTACGAACTTCGTCGAAGAACTCTTCACTATTCTCGTCAAGTTCATAGTCAATCTTACCTTCTTCTTTAAGTTTTCTACCGTAAGCATCTACTATATCGTTCTTTAAAGAACTTGAAGCCATATCCAAATAAGAAAATCTTAACCCAGCTTCACTTCTAAAGTCGTTTAAAATAGATACTTTAGTAATAGGATACGACTTTTTAGTCAAATCCCCAGTAGAATTGCCTAAAATAAGGATAGGTAAGTGTACCCTATAAGAACAAGAGCTAATAATTCTGGAATTATAATCTTCGCCAGTTCTTTCTCTCTCTTTTTTGGCCAACTGACAACAAAGTGACTCTTTGGTATTACCTTCTTCATCTACACCGTCACATTTAATGTAAACAGCGTAACCCGAACCACCATAACCAATAGTCTGACCATCAACTTTATGAGGTGCTACTTTGTGACAAGGTGTTTCAAAAAATCCACCTTCTAGACCTAAGGGAATTACATAGATATCATCCCCAGGTTTAAAATTTGGTACCTTCTTTGAGAATTTGTAGATTGACTCAAAGTACTCTTTTTTCTGTGACTTCAACGCACTAAAACTAGTTCTCTTAAATGCCATTTTTGTTTCTCCTTCCTTCTAATTGGCTTGTTAGTACTGTTATATTATTACTCTGAACTTGTGAATAGTTCAAAAGTTCATTTACAAAATTTTCCATAGTTTGTTTTAAAACTTCTGCAGAGCCTAAATCTCCTGTATAATATTCAAATAATGTTGAAGCATTTACTACTCCCACTTTTTCATTAGGTAGTAGTTCTACCACAAATAATTCTTTTTTCTCGGGGTTCTTTTTAAACTTAACAAACCCCACATTTATTTCATTATCTGGATGTTTAAAGAAGTAGTCTGCAACTATTCCTATAAAAAGTCTTAAGAACAAATTTATCTGATTGTCCTCAACTGTCACTCCTATATGGAGGAAACTCTTCTTAATCAAATTTTCAATTACTTCTTTATCTACTTGTTTGATATTTCTAGCCATTATTTTTTGAATAACCTATTTTATCTTCTAAATCCATTCGCCTCATTTCTGCTGAATAAGACATTTCTTGAGAAAGCGACTTAAGAACTGTTATCCAGGCCATCTTTTCAGTCCGAAAATGTTCTTTTCTGCTTTCAATATCTGCTACGTAAGAACGAATATTCTTCATATTGTACGTACTTTCTGAAATATGAGCTCTCGTAAGGACTAAATAAGTATGAAGAGAACTAAGGGTACATAAAATACCTCTAGCTTTCTCTACCTTCTTTAGTAATTCCTTTTCGGGAATAAGCTCATACTCTTGTATTTGGTTCAAATAAGACATATTATACTCGTGAATAGTTCTCATAATACTTGCTATATCTTCGAACTTATTCTCAGCTTTAATATAGCTGTCAATACTTTCAATAAGCGTCTCTATATCTTCTTTTGTAATACTTTCTAACTTGTCTTTTAGATAGCCTCTAACATAAGCTAAATTCATTTCGTTTCTTCTCTCCTCTTGAACAATACTATTCTAACATTTTATTGTCCTCTTGTCAATGTCATCTCCTTAAGAACCTTTTCATCCCATACACACTCTGAGGAATTCTTTGCTTTAAACTCTAACTTATTATCTTTCAAAGTGGCATGCTGAAACTTTAAATTTTTGGCAGTTAAGGCTAATCCATTTATGGCAATAACTTTCCCTTCATATTCAGGGTTGAGACATATCTTACCTGTGTTTATGTCTACAGCTGCTAATTTCCTTTTCCACTCATGAGATAACCCTGTCACGTTAGCAATTTCATGCTCTTCTGAAGTACCATCTTCTTTCATCAATATAACACTACACTTTAAAGAGCCTATCATATCCTTTATACGATCTGATTTCGGAGGGTTAGCTCCTGTTATAAATACATCGAAATCTTCCATTGTTTCAGAACTTTCCAACATCCTTGAAATACTTTGCTTTACCTTCATAGCTGCTCTATGATTTCTTGAAGATTTTAAACCCGCAATATAAGGAGCGTAGAGATTTTTTACGATTATTCCCTCTTTCCCTGAACTCAACATTTCTTCTAAATATGAAGTTTTGTAAATATCTTCCCCTTCCACTTCATAGAAAGGAAGATTTTGGTCCTTAAGGAAAGATGTTATCATCCATCTTAAGTTTCGTCTCTTTGTGAATGAACGTCTCCTCACATCATACTTATCAGAATCTTTCAGAGTCAACAAGTGCTGGTAAAGTTTCTTAGCTCTACCCGCACTTTTAAACCCTGCGCACTCAAGATAATCTTTAAAGTGCTCTTCCACCCACCTTATTTCGTCAGGTGTTAGTTTTCTCTCTCTCCCATCTTCTCCCAGTTTACCGTATTCGTAATTATATTTAGGAATATAATTAGGGTCAATATCTGCGGCTTTCTGAAAATATAAAACGTCAAATACTACGATCTTAATCGGGTGCCCTTCCCTCTGAAAATTCAAAGCTCGTTCAGTTCCAGAACTAAATATACTTTGGATATAATCTTCAATAGAGATTTCCGTAGTTGTAATTTCACTTTCAAGTCCATCCATAAGTATCTCTCCATCTATAACAAAGCGATACGGGAACTTACCCTTATAATCAGATGGTTTTGAAATTAACCCTTTATTTATGAATAAAATTTTATCTTTAAGATTACTATTTAAATAGTTTGAAACACTTTCTTTTCTTGTAAAAAATTCAAACCCAGTCTCAGGAGAATAAGCTGTAATACACCTACAACCATTCATTTTCATTTCAGCTACATAGTTTTCATCCTCCATAGGATTTATAGGCTTCATTTGTTCTATGTTATCTTTAAGATGATTGCATAGCATAACAGAGTCAAGAGACTGTACGTATCTTGCTGCCCAAGAGTATTTATCTGGCTCTAAAGACATAAAATAATCTCCGAGTGCCTTTATCATACGACCATTATCCCAATTAATATCATCTCTTAATTTCAATCCGTAAGTATGGATAGCTTCTTCTAACTTATCTGACCTAAAATTATTGTCTGCCATTTCTTCTCCCTAAAAATTCATTCCTAAAAACTTCTAATATCTGTTCTAAAGCATTATTTGATTTATCTCTAAACCATTTATCAACTAAGGCGCTGAATAGCATTGAACTTTGTTCTAAAGTTCTACCCATGACAAATGAGTTATCAGTGTATGTTGATGTAGAAAGGTCAACAAACTTCTGAGCAACTCTTAAAACCATTGTGGGATTAGCACTAGAAAATGCTCTAATTTTAATTAAGTAAAGCATGAAGTTTAATAGGAGCCATGCTCCCCTAATATTTCGTCCTAATTCTACTAGTTTTACCGTAAACTTATTCATTTATTTCCTTACCTACAATCTTATTATACCATTTTTTAAAGTATGTGTCAAAAATTAAGCATGATGTACTCTTTTAGGGATTAATACCTGCTTTGTGCTCTCGTCTTCCCATACAAACGGGAACATGTTTCCGTAAGTATAACCAATATCAGTTGAAGTTGTAATAGGAAGTGTCTTGTCAAGAGTGTCAAAAGTCATTAATTGCTCAAGCTCTTTAACATATTCAACAGTAACTTCTTTATCTATTGTATAATTAACTTCATCGTGGACTGTGGACAAAAAGTCAATATGAGGATTTCTGTCTTTAAAATATCTTTTATATAACCTAAGTAAAACTAAACGAAGAATATCCCCAGCTGTACCCTGAATTAAGTGAGAAGCAACTCTTCTTTCAATAGCAGATTTAACTCTAAATGAAGCCTTTTCTACATCTTGCTTTTCGAGTAAAGTAGAATAACTATCCATATTATCATTTATGGCTTTTAACCACCCTCCAAATTGACGTGGCCTTCCAAAAGCTGAGAATACAACACCACCATTATTATACATCTCCCTAATTTTTGCTTCTTTCCATGCTACCATCTCATGAAAAGTTGCGTTATACTTATCTATCATCTCTTGAGCTTCCGTTTGGGGAATGTCTAACTGCTGAGATAAAGTGTAAGCTCCTCCAGAATAATTATTGAGGAAGTTAAATATTTTAGCTTTCTTACGTTTAGCTTTATTATAATTTTCTTCTCCCCAAATAGCATAAGCTGAAGCTGTATGAGGGTCTATCCCGTGATAAAAGTTAGAGAGCATTTTAGAATCTCTTGAAAGGACAGCCATAAGCTTATATTCTTCGGCATCGTAATCAAGAGATACTACATATCGTCCTTCGGGAGCTTTTAAACATCCTCTTATAGTAATACCTGGATCTTGACCTTCAACTATGTAAAGGTCTTCTAAATGAGCCATAGCATAGTCCGTGTCAACAGGAGTAAATTTCCACCCTAGTATACCTTCTGGATCATCTTCGGCACATTTTTCCGCAGTATAGTAGGCACTTGAAGGTTTTGTTAAGTTCTGTGCATTCAAATCAATATAATAGGTATTACGTCTTCTATCAGATTTAGACCCATTACCAGAGCTTAAACGACCTGACTTGGTTCCCTTCAGCCTATACTTCATATAGCACTCATCGACTTGCGTCAACTTATCAACATAGGAGTTAAGAGCTTTATTTAAAGAGTTATTCTCGTGTATAAGCTCTAATATTCTTACTTTTTCAATCTCTTCCTTATAAATTTCTTTTACTTCTAACCAAAAAGTCTTAAAGTCTAACTTTTCATTCTTTAACCCTTTAACCTCTAAAAAATTAAGAGTAGCTTTCATTTTGAAATGTTTTTTACCGTATATCTCTAAAGAAGAGGCTAAAGCAAACCCTTCTAATGTCTCTTTTGAAAGTCTATTATTCTTAAATTCAATAGTCTTCCAGTTTCTTAACCCTTCCTTTATCTTATTTAGGTTTCTTTTCATTTCTCCAGCAGCTTTATTACTCCAAGAAGGGGCACCTTTTTCTGTTACAATCCCAGTGTACACATCCTTTGCTGCCATGGCTCTCTGAAATTCTAAGGCATTTGAAGATAAATTAAAGCAACCTATATCAAAGTAGTCATATATCTTCTTCATTACTTCTCTTTGGCGATCTTCTAATTGTTTTTGGTACCTTTTAGCCTTTTCTTTGTCTATTAAAATTTTAGCGTGCCCGTAATAATCAACAAAAGCATTTACTAATTGATTATCTTTTACCATTACTTTATATGGTACCCCATCAAACACTAATAAGTTCTTGAACTCTTTTAATAAATTTTGTACCGCAGGAAACATCTTCTGATATATTCCAACTACCCCCGAAGTATCGCAACACGCATATACATAACCATCTTCGGGAGACACAAAGGCAAAATTCTCTACATCCTTCCCTAAAACGTCTTTAAACTCGGGAACTGTTCTGCCCAATACTCGCTTTTCAAGTGCTTTCAAACCAGCCATTGCAGTAGCTTCTGGGTCATACAAATAAGGAAGTATCAAAGTATCAAAGCTTCTTATTTTTGTTATATTATATCCTTCAAACTTCAACATGTTTAAATCGAACTCTGAATTGTGCATTAATACAAGCTTAGCTTTAGTTAATATTTCGTAATATAGTGTATCTAAAGCTTCTTTTGCATTAACATTATCGGGGCAATCTTCATACTCGTATGTTACTACAGTAGTAGTAGATACTCTTCCTGATTTTGTGAGAATTTGTTTACCATTTTCATCCAACTTATCTTTTTTAGTCTTGATAGTCCTTCGTAACTGGTGACGAATAGGGACATATATGCCTGAATAGCTGTCTAGAGAGATGGAAAACCCTACTATGTGGTCAACTCCGTAAGATAACCCAGTAGTTTCTGTATCGAACCCGATAGTTTTACCTTCACATTGTTTAGCAAATTCCTTTAATTCTTCTATATCTAAGATTAATTTGAAATTTTCTTCTCGGATTTTTAAAATTTTATGAACTTCTACAGTCGGTTCACCATCTTCACTTACTCCTGTTACTTCCTTAATATCTTCATAATAATGAAACTTCTCATCCACAGGAGCTTGTGGAAATATTGGTTCATATTTTATTTTTAATCCGTCTCCTAACTTAGCCATCTAATGTTTCTCCCTATCCTAAATATAAAGCTTCTATGAAGTCTTCTGTTTTTTCATTCTCGTAAGCTACTTGTTGTATATAATCAACTTTAGCTGACGTTTCCATTTCTACTTGGTCTTCTTGCTCTTTTTCACTAGCCGCTAGTTGCATGTGTAGTAAACTTTTCGGCATTTTTTCTTTTAAAAACTGCAAAGGTGATGAATATTTCTCGTACTTTTGACAAAGTATCAGATTAACATAATCATAAGCAGTATAATGTACCTTTTCCGTAAAACACCAGATAACCCACATCTGTCTAGTTTCATCCCAATACATTTTTGCCGCAGGGGTAGTATGGTTTTCATGAAAAGGGCAAAATATGTTACCTGTACTACTATCCACGTTTACATACTTCGGAGATAGATCAGCAAAGGTAAAATTCTTATTTATAACATTCTTAATAGACCTTTTACTTACTTTTTGTTTCATCTTCTTACCTAAAATTGAAATAAGGGTAAGTGAGTCCTCACCCTTATTTCATTATCTACTACATCATTGGAATTTGCGGTGTCTGAGCCTGTGGTTCTGGCTTTTTAACTATAGCTGCTTCAGCAGTTAGTATCATAGAAGCCATTGAAGCTGCATTTAATAAAGCATTTTTAGTTACTTTAACAGGGTCAATGATACCAGCTTCAATCATGTCGGTATATTCGTCTTTTAAAGCATCATAACCGTATCTTGAAGTATCGGCTCTTTGAATATCAGTGATAACTACCGCTCCCGATTTACCTGCATTTTCTGCTATTTGAACTATAGGAGCTTTCAAAGCTTCAATAACAATGTTAATACCTGTTTGCTCATCCTCATACTTAGCACTTTCGTGTTCCTTAAGTTTATATTCGTTGTAAACTTCAAGTAAAGCAGTTCCACCGCCAGCGATTATTCCTTCTTTAACTGCGGCCTTAGTAGCATTTAACGCGTCTTCAATACGAAGTTTCTTTTCATGCATTTCTGTTTCTGTAAGAGCACCAACTTTAATTACTGCAACACCACCAATTAACTTAGCAAGTCTTTCTTTATATTTATCTTTTTCAAAAGAATTTTCTGTTACTTCAATTTTTGCTTGAAGAACTTTGACCCTTTCTTCCAATTCAGGACTTACTTCATCTACGACAATTGTAGTATGATCTTTAGTAATAACAACTTTAGTAGCTTTACCTAAATCTGCTAAGGTGAAATCTTCTAACTTTTGGCCTAATTCATCAATAGCTACTTTACCACCAGTTAATATGGCAATATCTTCTAATTTATCTTTTTTATATGTACCATAGTCAGGAGCTTTGATAGGAGCTACCTTTACTACCCCCCTTATTTTATTAACAGTTAATGTCGCTAACGCTTCTCCGTCCACATCATCTGCGATAATAACTAAAGCAGACCCTTCTTCTGCAACTTTTTGAATTATAGGGAAGATCTCCTTAATACTACTAATTTTCTTATTTGCACACAAAATATAAGGGTTATCGTACGTAGCTTCACCTTTTTCTTGGTCAGTGGCAAAATACTGCGAAATTAACCCTCTGTCAAATTGCATACCTTCTGTCACTTCAAGAGTTGTATCAAAAGTTTTAGATTCACTTACAGTAATTACACCATCTCTGCCCACTTTTTCCATAGCCTTTTCAATTAAAGCGCCAACAGACTCATCATTACCTGCTGAAATTGTTGCAACTTGAGCAATTGCTGAAGATGTATCTACAGGAAGTGCTTTTTTGTCTAATTCATCTGCCACATATTGAGCAGCTTTTTTCATACCGTTTTTTAAAGCTACTGCATTTCTTCCAGCTGAAAGGTTTTTCATTCCTTCCTTAATCATCTCTTGAGTGAGGATAACAGTAGTTGATGAACCATCACCAGCTTCATCGTTTGCTCTGGTAGCTGCTGCTATAAGTAATTTAGCTCCAGCATTTTCTACGGGATCTTCTAGCTCCACTTCTTTCGCAATAGAGACGCCATCATTAATAATCTGAGGATCTCCATATTCCTTATCAATAATAACATTCTTCCCTTTAGGGCCTAATGTTACCCTAACTGCGTCTGCTACGGCATTTATACCATTAATTAAAGACGCTCTTGATTCATTACCGTAAACTATTTTCTTAGCCATTTTATTCTCCTATAACTTTACCTAAAATATCTCTCACATTTAACACTTTAAAGTCAGCATCTTCTGTAGCGTAGTTTAAACCCATACCTAATGGAAATATAACTGTATCTCCTATTTTAATCTTTTTGGCTTCTTCCCCATCACCGACAGCTACTACTTTACCTCTGTTCGACTTCTCTTTTGATGTAGGCATTATTAAACCACCTACAATCTCTTCTGGACAGATTACTTCTACTGTAACTCTATCCCCGAACGGTTGAATTTTTGTCATTTTTATCTCCTTTTCTTAAATCTAAGTACCATTCCATCTTAATACATATTAATGTGATTATAACCTCTAAAAAGAACGGGTCACTATCTCTGTGTGCTGTAAAGCTTCTCTTCCATTCAATTTTATTCCATGGATTCCAGCATGACAATCTCATTGAAATAGTGCAATATTTATATGAAACTGTTACAGTTCTACTATATTCTTTCAATTTCTCTCCTCCTTACACTCTTATTTTATCAAATTAAAATAGGTTTGTCAAACTAACAGCTCTTGCATGCTAATACGTGGAATTGACAAGAACGAGTTAGGATTACAAGTCCTTATCGTTGCTCTTTTACAACATACCTCTTCGATAAATTTCTTTGAATTAGCTTTAATCTTTTCCGAACAAACTAAATCGTAAGGGTTTGAATAGTGCGCTCCCGCAGTGCAATCTGCTGCTCCTAATAATACGATATCATCATACCCTTCCATTATTAGGTAAGAAAGTGCAAAGTCATGGGTAAAACCACACCATGCTAACTTACCGTCTTTCTTTAATTCCTTTGGTGTATCTTTTTTTAAATTAAATGCAAAAGTTTCATATAATACCTTATTAGTCTTAGGGATAAAGTCTTTATAACGAGCTAAGGATAATGTAAATAACTCTGGATATTGATTTGTCAAAGGTAAAATGAAAGGGTCGACAAACACATGTGCATTAACGCTAAATTTAGTAATTATTCGGTTAATTCCTATAGTATAATAACGGTCTAGCACATATCTTATACTATCTTCAACTTCTCCTATAAACGGAGAATCTCCAAGTAATATTGCTCTTTTCATCGTTATATCTCATCCAAATCTGAAGTAAACTCATCATCAAAAGCTTTTTCTTCTTCTTCGCTCATCTCACCTGTTTGCATTTTAATCAAACTATCTATAATTCTATCTTCTTTTGCTTCAGCCTTTTCATCCTTCTCACAAAGTTCTTGAAGAGCAAATTCTCCTCTTACCTTTGAAAACTGAAAATTTACGGATACTGTTATAGGTTTGTCTTGAAGTGGTCTGTTTCTCAATTTAACAGTATAAACTTTCATCGTTCCCTGAGACCTACTGACCTCATCTGAGTGCCCAACTAATACGCAAGTCGGTTTTTCATATAAAGCATTATACTTTTGAACACACGTAACATCAATCTTTACTTTTCTATCTGTATCCTCACCCACCGATGAAAGCTTTTTCATTGCAGGTCGGTTAACTTGAGATAACAAGAGAATTGCTGTACCTGCCCCATTACAATATTCTTTACAAAAACTATCTAAAGCAATAATATAGTTGTTAACTTTTGTTTGCTCGTTCCGTTCCGTATCTTGTAATATAGCTAAATTGTCAACGTTATCAATAACAATAAGGTCAGCTGGTCTTTTTCTTTCTTCAGCCATAGCTTCTAAACGAGCACACAGCTCAGCAAAAGTGGAAGCAGAGCCAGAAGACTGGTCTACTATGTTTAAATAACCACCAGTAGCTTTCATATGGTCCATTACTTCATTAACATAACGGTTATAAGCCAACTCTTGTTCTTTAGTTGTACTACGCTCTTTCAGTACAGATGAAGGAATCTTTATCTCTTTATCTTCACTATATATAGACGCAATATTAAACCACATATTGTCAAACGGAATTTCAAAAGATAGATAATCTACTTGAGCTCCGTTCATAGCAGCATAATACGCCATTGATAAAGCAAATGTTGATTTACCATGTCCCGATGGAGCTGCAAACACTGAAAGTGACTTATAGCCTAAAACCCCTATGGCATCATCTATAGGTTTAATCCAAGTCCTTATACCCTTAAAATTCTTTTTGTATTCAGAGTATAAATTAGTAATTTTATCACGAGTAGCTTTAGTTATTTCTGTGGAACGGTCAGTAAAATTAGATATAGATTTAGTAAGATTTCTTAACTCATCTAGGTCTAAATTTTCCTTTCCTGCCTTATCAGTAAGTTCTTGCTTCAACAGCTCTTGCTCAACGTATCTGTTAAGAGACTCATACATTTGCATTGAAAACTCATCATTACTCTCAATGATAGAGATATTACCCTTAAAATTAAGCTTAAGCCAAGCTATATCAGGGAACTTCTTAAGTTCATAATAGCCTTTTTCAATTGATTCTAAAATAACCCTAAGAGTGGATAACACTCTATGGTCTTTAACCTTTTTAAATTTACTGATTAATTCCAGAATTAACTCTGGCTTGCTCTCAAACTTATCTAAATTATTTAAGATACACCAAAACCATTGAGTTGGCATAATCTTTTCTCTAAATACTTGTTCCAATTTATCTTTCTCCTACTGATTTAATCTAAACCTGCGTTAGTGCTGGTCCCCTGTATCTTCTGCGCTACTTCTTCAGCTCTTTGAGCTTTTTCAGCTCCTCCTAAGTTTATAATTCTTAATTCTTTTGTGCTTTCGAGCAAGGGGAAATCTCTTTCACTCAAAATAACGGTTTTAAGGCCTTTTCTTCTTCTATTAGCCACCTTATCTATCGTTGTAGAAGCTATCCAGTTGTCCGTATTACCCCATCCTGAACTCTCTCCGTGTATATAAAGGAATAAAAGTTCCTTATCCGAACTGGAAAAGAATAGATCATCATCTTTATCTGTTAACCCTTCTATATAATCTTTAAGCATGAAAGTAGCACTCTCATATCTCTTACCAAAACAGCGAGCTAAAAAGTAGGCTTTGAACTTCTTCAAAGAAGAACTCTTCCCTTTTACTAAATAAGACTTTTCAACAGAAGGTAAAAGACTCTCATAAAGAGCTCTTTCTTTAGGTGTTACTTTCCTTAAATTCTTAAGGTTCTTTTCCCCTAAATATTGTTCAAAGGATCCTATTAATTCTTCCTTTGTAACCTCGTGTTTAATGGTATTTTCACCATTTTCTAAACTAGTTCTGTCCATTTGTAACTTCTCTCCTCTTACATGAACATTATATTATTCTTTTTTATTCTTGTCAAGAAACTGAGTTACAAGATAGTCATAAAACTGCCCTTCAGTCTCTATTGGTACCTCTTTACCATCTATTACAATTTTCTTATGATCTTCATACAACCAATATTCAATATCATTATCCCATCTTCTTCTCGACTTATTCCACCATTCGTTAGGAGTAGGTTCAACTTCTTTCATTTCAATAGGTTTCCCATTGACTAATATATCCCAATTAATATCAGGGGTAGAACCAATATAATACCAGCAATCAAATTCATCTGCGAGCATGCCTGTAAGGGTGCTTACTAACTCTTCTCCAACATTTATCATACAATAAGAGTCTGTACAAACTTCCTTTTCCATAAAATCAGATATCCGATCCATCTTTGCACTGTAATCTTTTATTACATTTAAAATATATTTAAACTTATCATATTTCATTATTTCTTTCATCTCTACGCTCCCATTAATATTCCGACTAGTGCCAATATTATTGAACAAATAGGGCCAATTATAAAATAAACTAAAAACTCTCTTGTTATCTCACCAGTCCATTTGTCATATTTATCATTTACTTCAGCTGCTCCCATTATAAAACACATAAAGGCACATACCATACCAGCTGTTATATAACAATAACTTAAGTCCATCTCTCCTCCTATATTACTCTCAATTTAGGGAATTTATATTGCTTACTAAATACTTCTGTCTCTTTACTGAAAAAGTTCTTTATTGCTGAAACATTCCCAACTTTAGTATCCCAAAATCTATTAATAAACTGTATAACTTTCTGCTCGTCTACTTCTTTATTTAAGCAAATCTGAATATACATCAGCTTACTCTTGATAGACCTAATAATTATATAGCCTTCATAAAGTGAGCTAAATCCTACTATACCTTCCTGCTCTCTAGCTATGTCTCTTCTATATAACTCATCCTCTATTACAGGGGATATAGTTCCCTCTTTCTCAAGAGCGTCTAAAAACCGAGTATAATCATCTTCCGTTATTGAGGAAAATACTAAAGGGGATATAAGTTCATTAACATCCAGCTCTTTCTTCAGTTCTTCTATAAACTCTATAACTTTCTTATCATCTTCTATTGACTTCATATTATAAGGGATAAGTTCAACTGTAATTTGGGACTTAATCCATCTCTCTTCATTCTTCATCTTAGTTAACTCCTCCGCAATATGCAATAATATCTTCTTCTTTCACATATTCCTGATCTTCATAACCAAGACCTTTTAAGTATTTAGCAAGTTGTGCTGACTCGTGAGGATTATCATCTTTATAATTTTCACTCTTATAATCACAAAATATGAGTTTAAACTCTATATCATTCTCATCGCAATATTTCTTAACAATAAAATATTCATTTGGATATCGTAAGTCACTAATACATACGTTCTCAACGCAGTCATTAATAAACTTTACGACTGTTCTGGCCCAGAAAAATTTGTCGTATTTTCTAACAGCAGAACCTAAATTTTCAAGAATGTTACGAAATGTTAAACCGTTAATTAAATCTGTTCTCTTCAGTTCTTCATACCGTTTCATACCTTCTTGGAAGTCCATTCCTACAACATTGAAGGCTATGTCTCTTAAAGCGTCTGCAAACGCTACATGTTTGAAACCCATGGTAGTCATGAGTCGTTTGGCTGAATAACTTTTGCCGCTTTGCTCAAAGCCGCAAAATGCAATAACTTTACGCATTTGTCTCTCTCCTCTTAATACAATTATATTAGCATATTTTTAATAAGCTGTCAAATTCAGATAACCTTGACCGAATTTTTAAAAAGTTATATAATCATGACTATAAGACAGAAAGGAGATTTATTATGTACAAAAATCAACCATGGCCTTTAGAAGGTAAAAAAAGTAAAAAAGCTTCTAAAAAGGATGTAAAAAAAGAAGCGAAAAAAAGATTTTATTCAGCAGATATAGCAGTCTCTACAGCTAGAGTTCTGAAATTATTTGAGGACAACAAAGAAAGAATTTACACTAATAGAGAAATAGCTCAGGAATTAGGATTGTCTGAAAGTACTGTAACGGGTATTAATACTAGATTAGAAGGTGTAAGAAAGATTAAGATTGTGGAAGTCCTTCAAAGAGTATCAGCTTACACTCCGCTTTATCAGCATATTAATGGCTCTTGTAACAGAGTAAACAAACGTAGGGGTAAAGATGGAAACCAGAAAGATGTGGCACAAGTAGTGTATGACCTCTTTGAAAACGATAAAAACGCAGTATATACTAAACCAGAAATAATTGAGAAGCTTAGTAATTATTCTAAAGGACAAATCGAAGAGTCCTTAAAAATACTCTTATTAGATGGAGACCTTAAGTTAGTAGGTACTGATGAAAATAATAGAGCTGTTTATCAAAATATTAAAGGAAATAGGAAAGGAAAGAAAGTAGAAACCGAGCATACGGAAGGTTATTTTACTGTTTGCGATTTTCTAAAATTAGCAGCTTTTACCGGAGATAAAAATAATTTTGAAAAGAACTTAAGTGAAAATTACCAATTAGTCTATTCTACTATTGGCATTAGAAAGGAATATTCAAGAGAAGATTTAGAAAAGGCCTTAGCTAAATGTTATAAAAAGAAGAGCTTTTTTGAAAGAGTAATGGGAAGGTAATGGGAAGGTAATGAGAGCACTTGAATTGGTAGGGCAAAAATTTGGAAAACTCACTGTTTTAAAAAGAGTTGAAAATAATGAGCGCAATCATGCTTGTTGGCTCTGTCAATGTGACTGTGGAAATACACGTATTGTATCTTCTCAAAATTTGTCCCATGGATCAATAAAAGCTTGTGAAAAATGCGCTGCTTTAAACTCATCCGTAGAAAGGTCTAAAAGGATGTTTGTAGATCTAAAAGGTCGTAAATTTGGTAAGTTAACTGCACTAACACATGTAGGACAAAATAAATTTGGTGAAAATTTGTGGTTATGTAGATGTGACTGTGGCAACGAAAAAACAACCTCAGCTACTATGTTACTTCAAGGTAAGACTAAATCTTGTGGATGCCTTCGTAAAAAAGTAGCCAGAGAACGAGCTAAAAGCCAGATAAAAGACCTTATAGGTCAAAGATTTGGACGTCTTACTGTGCTGAAGCGTGATACTTCTAAATTAGGACACGGAGCACACTGGGTATGTAAATGTGATTGTGGAAACATTAAAATCTATAGGGGTAATCAATTACGAAAAGGATTAGTTATCTCTTGTGGTTGTTGGAGAGAAGAAAGGTGCAAAAGTGGGGAAGTAAATAAGGGGGAAGACTTAACAGGTAAACGCTTTGGAAGACTCACTGTTTTAAAGCAAGCTCCTAATTGTACAAATTATGGTTCAAGACAATGGATTTGTAAATGTGACTGTGAAAGTGTTAAAGTAATATCAACACATGCCCTTCTCTCTGAAGGAACTAGATCTTGCGGGTGTCTACGACGTGAAGGTAATAACAAAAAGTATGTAGTTAATGTAGGGCAAGATTTAATTAAATTTTAGGAGGAATTCGCATTGAGTGAAGTTATAAACTTAACAGGTAAAGAATTTGGAAAACTTACTGTTATTAAAAGAGTAGAAAGTAATAAGCAAGGCCATGCTCAATGGTTATGTAAATGTTCTTGTGGTAACGAAAGAGTTGCTACAACTTCTCAACTTAACGCTGGACAAATTAAATCTTGTTCAAGATGTGCCAAAGAACGTAAATGTAAAATACTTCAAAAAGGTCGAAGGTTTGGGAGGTTAGTAGTCCTTAAACGGGACCCTATTATCTATAAAAACGGGGCTCATTGGATATGTAAATGTGATTGTGGTCAAGTCCTTTCAGTTTTAAGTGGAGACTTAAGGCGAGGAAACATTAAGTCTTGCGGATGTTTGCATAAAGACTCTCATTACTTTAATAGAAAATATCTTACAAAAGATATAATAGGGAAGCGATTTGGAAGACTAATCGCCATAAAAGAAATCGGTACCTCTAAGAGAGTTATTAAGTGCCTTTGTGACTGTGGAAACACTAAGTCTGTACCCTTAACGAATTTAGTTCACGGACTAGTTCGTTCATGTGGCTGTCTTAATAAGGATCCCGATAAAAGAACTACCTATGTAAAACATAATTTAATAGACTTTTAATTTTGTTTCATTTTCGGTATTTATAATACCGAAAATGAAACAAAATTAAAATAAGATTTGATAATAAATACACCTCTTTTAAATGGCAAGCCCTCATCAATTAAGACAAGAGCTTGCTTTTCTTTGTAGGAGGTCAGTTATTACATTTAAATCCTATAGGTATAATCACCGTTATTATCTGGTATGAAATTTATTAGCTGTTTAGTACCATTACTATATATTAAGCAGCAAGTTCTTGTCCAACTTGATAAACCTTCGTTATAACCCATGTCCATATGACCAACAGTACCAACACAATATGTATTTCTCAAAATAGAAGCAGAGTGAGTATGAGCTGTAACACAGTTACCTATGCCGTTATTAAATGTACGAGCATTACCTCTACCCCCATTAGCACCTTTAGCCCCATGAAGTCCAACTTCAACACCATAGAACTTATAACTTTTATCTTTTTCCATCCATCTTACTTTGTCAGTTACAAACCCAAGTACACTTTCAATAGCATATTTTAAAGGGTTCATTCCTTCAATAGCAGGAACAGCAAGTTTCAATGCAAACTTGTGGTTCATAGGGTCAGTCACATATCTACCTTCTTCAAGATATCTCATTAGGAAGTTATCATGGTTAGAATCAACTATCTCTACGTTATACCCTCTGCTTTCAATGTCTTTTAAATAGCTTTTAACAGCTATACATTCGCGTTCTAGACCAAGTTTACCTTCCTGTGCTTGTCTCGCTCTGGTAACAGACTTATTCCAATCGTGATGTGAAATTGATGAACCGTGGAATATATCGTGAAGTATTACAGTAGAAACATTAGTTTTTGCCGCCAACTCCATCGTTTTCTCGTGCAACTCTAAGTCATGGTATCCTACATGAGAATCTCCCATTACCATTACAGTGTCTTTCACTTCCTGAGTAGTTCCATCAGGAAGGTACTCAACTCCTAAGTCCACAAATGAACCATTTTTAGAAGCTTCAATGTGCCTAAAATGAAACACTCTGTCACTTTCTACTTCAACAATAACAGCACCATATGTGTGGTCATTCTCAGCTAAAGTAGATGTTCGCTTAGACATATACCTATCTGTATCATAATCATTAATAGTTACAGCTCCCGTTGACATCAAAGCTGGAGGAATATCTAAGTGCATATTCGGAACATATCTCATAAATATCTTAGGAGCAGCTACAATTATAGAGGTATTTCGGGAACTAGTTAATCTGTCTAGTCCTCTTAATGGGTCCATTTGCTTGGCTGAAACTTTAATAGCACATAAGCATAAGTTATTATTCAAATAAGTATCTTTAAATATAACTCTGAAATTTTCTAGCTCAGGACTTAATTCAATAGAAGCTCCTTTTTTACTCCTACTAGCTACATCTTCGCAGGGGAGAACCAGTAGTAATGCCTTATTGCGCTCTGCATAATTCTTAATAGAATCCACAAAAGATTTATTGACGCTCTTCTCCATGACTGCTGTTGTAATTACAAATTTCTTATAACCCCTAATTTCATCTTCAACAGCTTCTCTGTACTCTTGCGAAAATTTCTCATCCTCTATGTCTTGTATGTACTTTTCAGCATACTTTTGGACAATTTGGTATCTTGGAGCTCTCAAAATTCCTGGTACCTCTTTAAAAACTTTAACTTGAACTAACTCTTCTACAAAAGGGGTTATCTCCCTGACTGTTTTTTGACCAATAACCTTACGAGAGCTGAACAAACTAGTGCTAAATAAGCCATTACAAACACTGTCCTTATGTTCATAGGCATACTGTAGAAGCTTCGTAGCTTCGGCGGATAATTTCTTCATCTTCAATTTTCTCTCTCTTCTTAATAAGTTATAAACTATATTTTTATTATAAAGCTTTTTTTAAAAGTTGTCAAATTAACCTTGATTTAGATTGAAACAAGTGTTATAGTATAAGTAAAAGGAGGTTTTAAAATGTTCTATTTATGCTGGAATGAAGAAGGCAGAATTAAAGGTGTTGCTACAAGTAAGAAGCATGCTGAAAGGATGTGTAATGAAATTGGTGATTGTTATGTTAAAATAGAACCTAATGTAGTCCCTGATGAAGACATTGAAATCACTAAGATAGCTGTGCACCACACAAAATTAGGCTTCTTTACATATCAAGAAGCTGAAGGTATAGTTAAGGAAGTAGCCAGATTAAAATAGCTATTTCTTTTTCTTCTTATCTTTAATAGCTTTTACTAACTTCTGGGTACCGCACTTAAGGTGCCCAGCTAAGTCTTTGCCTGTAAGGAGTTTACTAATGTCATCTAGTAAATCTCCTCTTTTATCTGCTTTAAATAAACTTCCCTCTACAAGCTGCATAATATCTTGGAAGGACTCTTCGCTTATATTCTCTTTTAGACTTATTAAAGATTCTGTTATGCTCATTTTCACCTCGTTATCTTAAAATTTAATGAGATGATTTGACAACCCATAGGAATATTGTTATAATATTAATATATTGAAGGAGAGTTATTATGAAAGAGAGAGAAGACGTAATTCCTTTTGAAACTATTTGTAACAACCATAATCATGTAGTCTGGATGTTACAACAATTTAAAAAGACTGGAGACATGTGGTATATTGACCAGTCCATTAAATTAGTAAGACACTGTAAGAAGCAAGGGCAAAAGCTCGAGAGCAGAGCTGCTCTTTACCGCCGCAACATAGAGGCGTGCGGCTTTAGAAGAGTGTACAAAAAGAAATCAGGTAAAGAATTAAAATCGTGGCAAAAGTAGTATTATACATACTGCCAATGATACCCTTTACACATATATTTTAAATTTTTACAACACTTTGATATATTAGTACTTTCTCCATTAACACTAAGTGCTGCTGCTGTTACACTATTAAAGACTTCTCCTGTTTCTATACACTGCACTTTTTTACATATCTTACTATTAATAGATACTCTATGACTCCTTTCCTTATTTAAAATTAAATAAATTTCTTCTTCGGATAAGGTATCGTATTTACCCTTATACAAAAAATGCAAATTATGGGTTGAAGTAGATTTTCCGTTACATGAATCGTACACCATTTTTGCCGTAAGGTTCATAGACTTAGCAGCTTCTACAGCACTTTTAAATTTTTCTTTCGTTTCTAAACAAATTACTGGCTTACCATAACTGCTAGTAAGCATTATATCTTCTATTTCAATTTTAGTTTTCTTTTCAAAGTCTCTTTTAAACATCCAATGAAGCTTCCCTGAAACAATGAATTTCCCATAACAACTATACAAAATACTACCACTAGGTATTCCAGTTTTTAATGAAGCCTCGTGTGCTGTTTTATATGTTATCATTGTTTCTAAGCAAATGACCTCCCCACTACCTTTATTCCCTTCTGGCTTATACTCTATTATATTTTTAATTTGTTCCTTTGAAAGTTTATCATAATCTTCTTTATATAGGTAGTGTTTTCCAAAACATGATAAAATATTCCCCGTTGCTGTTTGACTACAACAACTCTGTACTGACCCCTTCTTCAAACCTGTCTCATGATAACTCTTAAAAACTTCACCAGTTTCCAAACAAACTATCTGTTTCCACTTATTATGAATAACCCTTTCTATATCCTCTTCTGTCATATTAACATACTCCTCATAGAACACCCAGTGGTACCCACCTGTTTGCTTCAACTTTCTTTTATTGCAGCAACAAGAGATACTTCCTGAGCTTATACCCTTAGCCCTTCCTGCTTCTTCCAAACTATTAAAGATTTCTTTCGTCTCTAGGCAAACAACCTTCTTGGTAGCTTTCGGAACTACCAGCACTTCCGACTGAATGTTATAACCTTTCTTTTTATTACACGCTTCTTTTAAATCCATCCAGTACTGTTCTCGTTCAAATTGATGCTCTGTTGAATCTAATATTTCTAAAACCTCATATACGAAAGCTTCTTTCCCATATTTATTATAGGCATTTTGTAAATGTTGATTCCTGTGCTTATTCATTCTTAAATCATACTTATGCTCTCTCCAGCGAGCTGCAATATCAAAGCTACTACCTATATAAATTCTATCATTAATTGTATTCCTAATCTGATAAACTCCTACCTTTTTTGAATACGGACTCCATTTTCCCATATTTATGTCTCCTATTTTTACTTATTACATCTTATAATTTAATAAAAATAGAAAACCGAATGAATAAATATATTAATTTAATGGAAATGTTAGGTTCTTTTCTTCCTCCTTTTCTTAGTCTTCCACAACAACTCTTTCCTTATTTCTTTAAGGAGCATAGCGTCAAACGACTTAATTTCTTTTAAACTTATTGTGTCGGCATGCAATATATCTTCCTCTAGCTGTTTCTTGGACGACAATAATATAGGTTTATAAACGTCTAAAGTTTCATCAACTATCACGTTATGTATATAAAAAGACCTACCTTCATTTTCAAACTTTGAAAAGCTTCGTACTATTCTCCCAATTATCTGAGAATACTTGCCAGGCCCTTTAGGAGTATCATATAAAATTAATTCATTAGTTCCATTTAAATTAAGTGATTCTCCAGCAGCATTTGATATGAGCACAACCCTACTATTAGGGTTTCCTTTGAATTCTACAGCTATCTCCCCTCTCTTGGACTCCTTAGTAGAACCCTGTATCACAAAGTGCTCTACATTGTTCTTCTCTAAGTCCTTAGAGATTTGATCTATAACATCTAAGTACTCTATGTAAACAATTACACCTTTCTCAAGTAAAGACTCATCACTGTCTGAGCTTCTACCCTTCAATATTAAATCCAGCAACAACTGTCTTTTTTCCTCAGACATATCAACGTATCGTTGCATGTCAACTAATCGGGCAGAATGCTGCTTAGTCTCTTGAGCCTTCTCTTGATAAGACTTCTTATTTTCTTCTACTTTTTTATTAGCTCTTAAGAAAAATGATCTAGTTGCCATTAACCTTTAACCTCTCATACTACTTAAAACTTATAATAAACTTACTGATTTTTCCGAAGGAATTGCTATCTTCCTCGCTTCCTATATATTCACCTGTTTCTTCTTGAATAATCTCAAGTATATTTAAAATACTGGAATAATCTAACTTGTTCTTAGCCCTCGTACAAGCTACATATAATAGGTTAATCTCATCAGGGTCATTTATCTTCCAATTATCGGAAGCTATTACTACATAAGGCCATTCCGCTCCTTTTGCTCTGTGAGCCGTACATAATGTATATTCTTTTTCAAAATCAACTATTGTCTCAGCTCGCTGAACTTTTCGGAATGTTTCAGTAATATCCCGACCAAGCATTTTGAATATAGCCCAATACCTCATATACTCAAGTGACAAGATACCTTCATTTCTTAATAGATACTCATATAAAGAGTCATAATATTCACTTTAAGCTATTTTTATGTACTCTTTAATAACTTTACTTCTTATCTCTACAGGAAATCTCCTTACAAACTCTTTGTATGTCTCAGAATCTTCTCCATAACTCCCTTCCAGTAAGACCTTAGTAAACTCAAGCATTTCGTTAAACGTTTCGTTAAAACTATTAGTTTCACTACCGTTTATCATATCCATAAAGTGTACTTTTATCTTATCTTCACCATATGCCACCAAGTTTATAGTCTTTTCAAGCATAGCAGCATTAGTTCTAAATAAAATAGTAACTTTGGACTCATCATACTCGGTATTATTGTGGACATTAGTTATTTTCGCCTCTGAAATTCTGTAAGAATCTTGAAGTGATAATATAACATGAGCTACATCCCTTATTTCATTATTAAATCGAAAGGACTTTGACAAAGGATACAACTCTCCATCATACCTTTGCATAGGATTTATAGCATTATTCCAAGAGTATATTTGTTGATAGTTGTCACCCACTACATATAATTTCTTTCTGCTTACTCTGGCAATAATATCCATCATAAATGGATTTAAGTCCTGTGCCTCATCAAGTAGCACATAATCATAATCATTTATTTTATCATGATAATTAATTGCATACTCTTTTAAATACATTCCATGAGTATATTTATTCTGCCTTAATAAGTTTTTATATACAGTTTTAAAGAATTCTAAGTCTAAGTCACTGAATGATGTATCCTCTATCCCTCTTTCTTGAACATACTGAATAAATTCCTCTAAATCATCTCTTACAGAAGTATAAGTATCCATAAGGAGCTTAAACTTCTTAAAAGTTAGGTACTTAAACTTTGGTTTCTCCTTTTTAAGGTTAAAAAATTCCGTTGAAAAACCTCCACTAGTTACTACATCTACTGGCTCTCCTAGTGACCTTAAACGTCTTAGGGCAAAAGCGTGAGCCGTAAAACACTGTACTTTCAAACCATCAAACTTACTAGTGGCCTCTTTAGCCATCATTTTGTTGAATACTAAGTAAAGGATACGACTCTTAGGGTCTGTATTTCTTATTTCTTTTACAACCTCCACTAATGTGGTAGTTTTTCCAGTACCCGCGTAAGCATTTATCTTAATAATTGGTTCCGTATTATGAACTGTTTTTATAATATTAAGTTGTTCTTGTGTTAATTCCATCTGTCCTCCTTATGAAAACTCTAATGTACTAAACGGATAACCTCCACTCTCGTAATCTCCTAATCTGATACCTTCTTCAGTTAAGCCTAAAGGCATTATACCATCCTCATCTGGTTCTTTAGACTCCCTTACATTCTTCCAGAATTCTTTGTATGATATCCTTCTACCATACTCATCATATATTATACCAATTTTAGTGGCTTCCATCATATCCTTAAGAGACTTAATACTTGGATGAGATTCAAAATGAAATATCCATCCGCAACTCTGTTTACCTATATGAAGGCCACCTTCGGGATACTCACCTTTCTTTATTCTTTTAGTAAGTAAATAATAATTAGTTCCCATTATATTCTCCCAAGTACCCAAACGTTAGCTACTTTTTTACCTTGCTGTAAAGCTGTCTCATAGCTATTTGTAAATATGTCAATTCTGTTCTCTTTAATGGCTCCACCACAATCCTCAGCAATAAAGTAACCGTAATCTTGTATGTAAACTATAGATCCATAAGGTATTATGCTAGGGTCAACAGCAATAGTTCTTCCTTCTTTAGGAACAACTCCAGTAGAAGTTTTTAACTGAGAAGCTTTCTCTTTCCCTAACTCTTTAGGACTATACCAAGTAAGGGTGAACCTACCAAGTTTTCTATTTGGAAACTCTTGGATATCAGGTTGAGCTTCTATCATCATTTCAGTATATGTTTGTGTTTGCTGTTTCAACATTTTGTGATACTGAACATTTTGTATAATACTCAATCCTATTAATCCTACACAGACACATGAAACTACTACAGTTGTAATAGTGTTGTGCTTTAAACTCTTCAACATTAATTCTTTCATTAGTCTAATCCTCCTTTTGTAAATTAATTATAACACAAAAATTAAGTATAAGCAAGGTACATACTGGAAACGCCCTCAGGAGGCGGAGGACGTAACCGTTTCGCTTTCTACAACTAGGTAGGCGCGCTTAAACTAATTTACTCAAATGACTTAACTCTGGATCCGCTTCAAGCATTTGTTTAAAAAGCTTATAGGAGTAGCTACGTAAACAGCACTCTCTTAACTTTCCTTTTAAGATCTTCTCTTTATCAAAATTAATCACACTCTCACCTATTTCTCTATTTGAAAATATAGGTCTATTGAAAACTTCTAAGATTTCGTCATTCGGATAATACTGAAGATGTATTAAAACCTGCTCTACATCAAATACATTTAAATTCCATTCTATAAGCTTCTTAGCTTCTTTAAATAGCACATCTGTCATTCGTTTAGCTAGTACTTTTCTCTCAACATGCTCCGGTTTAAATATAACTTTACCGTTTTTATAACCTTCTACACAGTCTTCATCACTTCCCAAAGGTACCTCTACCATCAAGCAAGACTGAATTACTCTACGTTGAAGGTATTCTTCTGCCTCAATATTCAAGAGCATATCAGGGAACGTCTGCATATATAAACCTTTCAGTTTAATTCCTAATGCTGCTTCTATTGCAGCCTGTATCGTTCCTGAGTACCCAATATCGACTATTAAATCTCCATCTTTCATGTTAAACTGAGATAAATACTTAATAATCTCTTCAGTACCTTCTTTCTTCTTATTCTTCAATTCCTTAGGAGTTAGTATAAGCTCCATCTTGTCTAGTAATTTTTTATCCTTAGAATTTAAACAAGCTGCACTGAGGCTTCTACGACTGGCATGTAAATAATATACATCCTCTGCATTAAGTAAATTAGTAGCTATTTTATAAGGAACTATCATATCTCTTGATAAGAAAAATATCTTCTGGCCTGGTTCCCTTTGCTCTAACACCCATTTAGTAAACCCTACTATTAAAGGAACTGTAAACATAGGTATCTTATCTATAGCGTCTATCTCTTTACTATAAAGAAATTCTGCCACATACTTCTTCAGTTTTACATCTTTTATTATAGGGATATTCATTTTAATGTTATGAAGGGCTGGGCTAAACTCTACATTTGGAATCTTAGCTCTCTTAGCTCCCTCTATGTCCGCTTCATAATTATCTCCATAGTGCTTCTCTATTTTAACGTCAAGAACTTTCTGCACTTTTTTAAATAAAGAACCGTCTCCTTTGATAGCTTTCCATTCCCACGACACAAATACTTTAGGATCTTTATACCCACATTTTTCAAGCATTTGAGCTATTACTTTATTTGGAAGATACATATCGGATATAAACACACAGTTAGTAGGACTATACAAACTTAGTATCTTAGGGTTAGCTTTACAATTATCAATCTCTGTCTGTATTTCTAGTTCCTTATCAAATTCCGGTAAGAACTTATAGATGTCATCTAAGCTGTAGTAAATCTTCTTTTCCCGTGCTTTCTTTTCAGCCTCTATTCTTTTATTATAGAAGTCATTCCCTACTTGTTCTTCTATTAACTTAAATATGTCTGTAGGTAAGTATACATTTCTTAACAAAGCTGTATCAAAAACATCAAAACTTATCATTGATCGTAGTCTCCACCTTCAGGAGGTACTATTTCTGGTAATAAATATTCCTTATCGAACGGTATAGTTACTTTAACTCCTCTGCCTAATGCAAAAAATATCCATTCTCTTACATTTTGGAGCTCTCTTGCTCTTCTTTCATGGTCTGGAGTAAAACGCATACCATATAAAGCTATCTCTGTTGCTCCTTCCAATATTGCATAAGCTATAAGGTAGCTTGCTATTGTACAGAAATATCTTCCACCAGCTAACTTGTGACACTCCTCAAAAGGGAAATCTTCCCTAAGTACATCTGCATCTTCTTTATCTGGTTTAATATGTATATCAAACCACTTGTCAACTCTAGGAATAAACTCTTCATCTTTATGTTTATTCATAGACCAAATTTCCCAAGTAGAGTCATCAAAAGGGGCTTCATACTTAGTTTCAAGCTTACCTAATATAGCTATTTTTCTTCCTAGCTGTGCCATTTATATATCTCTCTCTTCCTATTCTATAATTTAATTATTTATAATACCATTCTTATTTACTATTTTACCCTCTAAGTCTACTGGTTGTTGCTTTTCAAACACATCTTGTGTTAAAGGACCTCTGGCTACAATTTTACCTGTAGGTTTATATATCCATTGTTTTCCAGTTTTATTTACCTCCATTATTAAATCCCCTTGTTCGTACCTCTTGACTTTTGGGTCTTTGGACGGAATCTGCTTATATTGAGGAACGATATTGTTTGTTATCTTATTTACTGTCATTGCTTTAACCCTTTATATTTATAATACCCTTCTATCACATCTTCTAATCTTGGTTTTCTACCACAGCACTTATGTTCCTTACAAAAACCATTTACTTCGCAGGTTGGTACAAGATAACTTGCTAGTCTTTCATCTTCATTTTTAATTTCTCGTTTAATTAAACCAAATAAATCTCTAATTTCCTTTTGTGCCCTCGTGCAGAGTCTTAAATTACACATATGTATTAACTCTCTGAGATTTACTGACATTGTAATATTAGTCTTAGTGCAATTAGGAAGTATATTTCTAGCGTCTTCTGGTGCTATTCCTTCCCTAACTTGATAAAGATAGCAATAGAGCGCCTGTGTTAACGCATAAAACTCTATATAGTTATCGTGGTCCCAGACAAAGTATTTATCTAACATTTCTATAATTTCTGTATTTTCTTTATAAGTTTCTTTAGGAAAATTTTTACCTTCAAGAAGTGAAATGTCTTCTTTTATTTCTACATACCTTTGTGATTGTTGAGAAAATACAATACCTGCCCTATGTCTTACTAATTGGTGTGAGCAAGCACGAGATATACCTTCAATTGCAAATGTAAAATAAACATGTTCCGCTACAGATTGATGTCCACTATCTAATACTTTCTTAACAAGATTCCAATGTTTATTCGTTATTTCTTTTTCTTGTTCCCAAGCATCAGATAATTTTTCTACTCCAAGTTTTAATTCTCCAACTTGTAAACACCAATCATCCCATATTTCAACAGGACTTTTTTCTGAATAACATGTTCTTGCTGCTGTCCACATTACATCTATTGGATTTTGTGTACTCTGTACTAATTTTACTTTCATCTATTTATTACCTTTCAATCTCTTCTCAACACTCCAAGCTATTTTAGCTGAAGTTTCTGCGTCTTTACCTTCAGCTCTTAAATTTGCGTAAGTTTTCTTAGCAACTTTAGATTTTATCCCTTGAGGTGCTACAAAATACCCAGCTTCTGAATTTGTAACTTGAGACTTATCTATCCCAACATTTTTAGCAACTTGTTCTGCGTCTTCTCTTCTTTCGTGAGGCATTATATTCTCTCCTTTTAATTAAACTCTATTTTTAAATCTAATTTATCAAAAGGTTGACAATTCTTTACATCCCACCAACCTTCTCTTTTCAAAAATTTCTTTATTTTTCTAGGATATCTTTTCCACCCTTTGTATTTATCTATTACAGCGTTAAAACTTTTGGAAAGAAGTTCACCCAGCGTATCAGCTGTTACTTCTCTTTTTTCGTGAGGCATTTCTCTCTCCTTAACATTTATTATAATATATCTTATTTACTTTAAAGTATACTATATTATACTTTAATTAAACCACTTCAGTTCAGTAGGACCTTTGTAACCCTTCTGCCATATAAACCAAGCATAGCAAGCTGCTGAGGACTCTTTAATCATTATAGGTTTACCTGTTTCATCCAGGACTTCATTACCTTCTTTATCTTTCTTCGGCTTATAAAACTCACCATTTTTAGCACAGGGAATTCTTGAAGAACTTACCCATACCCTGATTGGTGGGTTTTCTTCAAAGAACTTCTTACGCCCTTTTCCTTCTAGAAAAGTAAGTTTCATAAATAATGCTGAGTAGTGTCCTTCCTGAATTACATCCAGCGAGTGCTGAGCCCATTCAATACTTGACGCATATGGAGGGTTAGTGACTACATCCCCTCTCCATACTTTATTCATCTGAAGAAAGTCTTTACCGAAACATTGAGTGACACCCTCTGGATGATAATCCCTATCAACTAAATCTGATATAAGCCTTAACTTTCCAGCTTCATTAAAAACTTTAGCTAAGTGTCCTTCTCCTACAGCTGTTTCCCAAATGTCTGTAATTTGAGGCTCAATTTTAAGGAGACATTCTGCTGCTACTGGATCAGTAGCATAGTAATCATTCTCTTCACGCTCTTCTTTTGCATGCCCAGAGGCACCGTTACAGACAAATACAGCAGCTTTATTTCCTGTCCAATCTTTACTTTTAGTCATTCTACCTCCTAAACCACTCTATTATTTTAGCTCTTACTCTCTTTCCTACTTTACCTTTACTTATATAGGTTCTAAGGGAAGACTCAGAACAACCTATATCTAAGGCCACTTCATATAATGAACTCTTCCCTTTCTCCTTTAGAATCTTTTCTAGAAGTAAATCTTTACCACATCTCTCACAAATATATTCTGTGCTACTACAATTGTAACAATACTTTGGAACATTCGTATTATGATGATAAGATAATTGCCCACATTTCTGACATTTAAACTCAGTAAATGCTTGTCCGCCTATTAACCCTTTATTCTCTATTAAGCAATTTACACATTCCATTCTTTAGTTCCCTCTGAATTAGAAGTATAGCTCCCTCATCACTAATACTCTCATCCTTTATTAATTTATCTATATTATACAATAATTTAAGAGCTTCTGCAAGGTTATCTAAAATTCCTTTATATTCCTTCTCAGAATACCAAGTTACTTCTTCTCCCCTAAAGTTTTTTAAATTCCACATTTTCCATCAACCTCGACTCATTATAAATATCTTCAAATAGGACTGTGATAATTTGCTTCCTTTCCTTATCATAAGGGAGCACGCAGTCTATCTTATGAACTGGATCAGTCCACTTCCAGTGTGTTACTCTTAAGGATTGCCTTCCTACATATTCCAGCAAGTTCTCTTGTATCTGCCTCACAAGTTCTTTTTGGTCAGGAACGTATCCCAGTCTCTGAACACATCTTCTTGCAAAGTGATTATCAACTGTCTTTTTCTTGCTTTTTCTTTTCAATTTTCTCTTTCTCCTCGTCAGTTAATATTCCTTCACATAAACGATTGTATTCTGAGTAGTCTTTTAACCTTGTATGGTGCTCTACATGCACAAGAGATATTGTCGGATAATAAAAATATGTAAAAGGTTCTATAGCTTTCCTAAACTCAGTTAAATTCTTATATCTTACCTTTTCTTTCCTTACTATCCTATGTGTTCTTGGATCTTTAATAGCTACCTCATCTATAAACCTATTGAAAAAAGACCTCTTAGTGGGCCATATCTCTGGATGAATTAAGCAAATTAAACCCCAGAACTGACTAAGGCAAGATGAATACGGAGTTGCTGTGAGCAATACCACTTTATTAAATAGAAAATCTATCCTATGAAACGCACATTGAGCCACCCCTTCGGGATTTTGCATTTTGTGAGCTTCATCTATAACCAAAGCTACTTTTAACCCTTGCTTAGCATAATTTTCTAACTCTTTTATATGAGCTATATTCCCACCAGCTTTTTCAAACATAGAATGTTTTATTAAGCATATTTTCTTATTAGACTTAAGAAAGTTCATTAGCTCGTCTACTGTTTCAGCTAATGGAACATCTATTCCAGCTTTCTCTTTAAAATCGTGTTGAAACACACTGACTGAAGATTTCGTGCAAGCTACTATTGCCTTATTTGCTCTCTTATTATTTAAGAACTCTCTCAGAGCAAACATAGCACATATAGTCTTACCGCTCCCTACTCTCATACAAAGGAGTGACTTATCTACATTCTGAGTAAAATTAACAGCTTCCGCTTGATAATCTCTTAATGTTATCTTAGCCATGCTTCACCACCTTCTTTATCTTCATCTCTGATAAATTATATAAGTTCATAAGTTTAAAATTTCTTAACCAATTATCCCTATTCTCATAAAGTTTCTGAGCTAACTCTGGATTATCTCCCTTAATATCTTCTACTATATCATTTATTCTCTCGTTAGTTAAATCTTCTTCATCTATCCAATAGTTATTAATAATAGAAGCAATTTCTTTATCTTTTATACGAGGAAACACAGGCTTTAAATTGTCTGAAGTATCACCTTTTAAAACTCTGTACTTAAGGATATCTCTCTTGTTTGTACTAATGCGAGTAAAGTCTCCTTTAGAATTCTTAAACTTAGCAAATATCTCAGAGTCAGTCTTTATATGAAACTTCCCTTTATCAAATTTGTCTGATATAACTACGTGGTCAAAATAAGTAAGCTGTAATAAGTCTTTATCTCCGCTATATATCAAAACATTTTGACCTAAACTATCATGCTTCTGAGCAAGATATGCGATTACCTGATCTGCTTCATACCCATAGGCTCTTATAAAGGTAAAATTCTTTGGTACTCGCTGAGAGAGCGAACCCACTACATCTTTAAACCCTTTATAAACATCTTTCTTCTCTTCTTTATCTCTGTTCTGTTTATATTCAGGGCACAAAGTAGCATTTTCTGTAGAGGACAAAGGAGCGTCTAGCACCAGTAATACTTTAGATAAAGGATAGTTTCTATTAATGTGGGTAAAGAACCCCTCAAGCATACCTGCTGCTCGCTGATATACCCCTTCTTTATCTCCTTTTATCTTAGCTACATAATAATACTTATTGTAAAGCCATGAAAAATCTATTAAAATTAAGTTTAACATATCTTAATTCTAACACAAAAGTTAGAATAAGTCAAAACTAGACTATAGAGGATATCCCATTAAAGATACTATCATCAATAGTATCCTTCATTTTATAAACTATTTTAGCGTCATGATCTTTAGCTTTAGCATTATCAAAAGCAGCGTCAAATGACTCTTTACCGAACGGCTTAGGAGGCTCAGGGAACATCTCTTCTGGAGGTGGCATATTATCGGGACCCATCATAACGTCACTTAACGTAATTGTATTAATTTTTAATTTAAAAGCGTTAAAGTTGATATCAGGATTCGGGGGTTCAGGAGGCAACTTTTCGGCAATTTTAGCTAAATTCTCAGCTAATCTTGGAACCTCTTCCCTTAGTACCTTTATGAACTCTTTAACTTTTTTAAAAGGCTTAAAGAACCTATCCGCAAACTTACCTATAGTCCCTAACGGGTCTTTAACAAAATTAAGTATAACCTGTCCTACTTCTAGCAATATTAAGTATTTACGGTATTGTTCCCATAATGTCTTTATAATTTTTTGTCTTAACCTTTCAATATTTAGGTTAACACCCCACGCTACCCATTGACAAATAATATCAACTTGTTCTTGCACATAGTTTTCAGTAGCCCTAAAAGCAGAATCAAAAAAATCAAGGACTCTAATAGGAACTGTTTCTAAAAAATCATTTACTTTTTTCAAATAATCCAGCATTTTCTCTCCCCCCTACTAATCAATAAGAGTAATTAACCCGTCCGTAACCTCTATATAATGATTATAAGCCCAAAAATTTCCACTTACTCCTGTGTTAGAAGAAAAATACCCTTCAGTATTTAACGTTTTAGCTTTTAATCTTATATTAGGAGCTTCAAGCTCTATTCTCATATTTGCTTTAATATTTAACGCCCCATCTGGAGTTCCTGAAACAGAAACAGCCCCAATATTTAAGTCAAAAGCATTTTGATTACTAAAAGTGAAGTAAGCTCCGTTGCTTAAAGCAATTTGCATTGAACCATCAGGAGCAACCTTCATAGTAGAGGAAGAAGAGTGTTGCAATTGTATAGTATCTTTAGCTTTATTAACTTTTATGAAGTTACCAGTAGAATCTATATATCCATAAGTATTAGGATAATCTTCATCAAAGAAAGTTGTTCTGTTCACTTCATTAAGCTCTGCACCCGTATAATAAGGCGCAGTAAGGTCATGACTAGGGAAATAAATACGCACTTGAGCCCCTATTTCTGGCACATTAAGTCCTCCTGCACTAGGGGTATTTCCGTGAGTACCTAGGGTAGGACAAGCCCACGGTAAATCTTCGGTTTCATAGTCCATATAAGGTGAGACACGAACACGAAGTCTTCCCATCTTTTTAGGGTCTTTGTTATCTTCTACAGTTCCTAAGTAGGACATTGTAGCTGGGTCAATATTATCCTTTAAAAATGAATTAATTGGTTTAATTAATACCACTTATACCATTCCTCCCTGTTTAACTTCGAATAACACACTATTGGAATTATATCCCAAGTTAGTATAATAAACCGTATACGGAATAGGAGTTCCGTAAACATTGTAATAGCCTAGATTAAGCGTGAAGTATCCAATAACTGGTTTCCCTTTATACTCTAACTCCTTATCGGGTAGTCCATCTATCACCTTTACTTGTTTAGAATTTATAAAAAATTTCAAGTCAGTTTCAACAGAAGGGCAAGCAAAAAATATACGAGAGTTTCCTGTTGCATTTATTAACTTTGTACAAGGTATAGTACGGAAGCGGTCTTTAAATCCTTTCTTTATAAAGAAGTCTGACAATTCAACCAGTTCGTTAAATGTACCCCAGTAACGATAACTTAAGGAGCCTCCCGCTCTGGTGTTAATCTTATTAATGATATTGAAGTCTATAGGCTCTTCTCCTAACAGAATTTTTTCAAACTGGTCGGCATCTTCTGGCCCTAAATAACCTAAATTTGTAAGATTTTCAATAGTCTTATCAGCTAAATACTTTTTAAGCTCGTCCTCAGGTAGTAACGCCTTAGACTCTGTTAAATCAATAATAGGAAATGGAACATCCAAGCCATTAGTGTTATGTTCAAAATCAGTAATAACTCTTTGTATACTTTCTTGACTTTCTTCAGTATAAGATTCTTCTGAAATATCCAACGCATTCTCCTCTTCTTTTATGGAAACAGAAGCAGCTACCTTAATTCCGTTATCCTTCGCAATAGAATTTAATGAATCAGTGGTGCTAAATAAGGAATCAGCCACCATCGAAATAATTGATTTTAATTCGTACGGCACATACATATCTATATACTTACTTAGAAGACCTCGTAATGAAGGCTTTCTGAGTATAAAGTCTTTAAAAACTGCCGCTATTTGTTCAGGGAATACCATACTTACTAAAGTGTTCATAAGAGCATTACCTACACACGTAATGCTAGTAAGTAAAGAAGCGCTACTATTAAAATCTAGGGGCACCCCAGCAACACTGAAAGACCTCAATAAATTTTGTTTAGTGTTTATAGCAAAGGACATGAGCTTCTTCATATATCTGCCGTCTATAACTTGTTGGGCAAAGGCATATGCCACTCTAAGTTGACTTAGAGCATTCATAACGTCTATTAAAAACTTACGATTTATCTTTAATCCTTTCTGCTTATTTGTAACATAGTTTTCTATGTTGTTTTTGTTATCACGAGTTACGTAAACATACGTGTGAATTATTCCTTCGTGTTGCATATCAACCTGCGTTCGAATAGTATCTATTACATAAGAACCATCTAAAGGAGAATTTTCACCTTGAGTATTTACATAAACAATATCCGTAGGTTTTAAGTCTTTTCTATATCCAATAACTTCTAAGCAACCTGAAAAAGAAGATAGAGCCATTAATCTGTTAGTGTTATGAGTAAATGCTTCTAAATAGGTATTATGAACATTTGAACTTTGAATTTTATTCATTGAAGTCCTACTAGTGCCCTCAATCTGTTCAACTTCTGTCGTGGACGCTAAAATAGGGTCTGCAAAACTTCCCGTATACTTAACTATTCCTTTTTCAACTCCCCAAATTTCTGTAATTTTGTTAAACCCAGAATATAAGTTATAATTCATTTGCCAATCTTCAGCATTAAAATTATTTATATATTGTATATCTACTGTCCTTTTTGGAGTTGTTGGTATGAAAAAAGCAGAAGGCGCAACTGAAACTACATTAAAATCCCTTAAATTGAAATTTCCATAACGGTCAAAGGCGAACAAAGGGAAACTAGGTTTAATATCCATATGGATAAGTGTTTTAGCCAGAAATAATGAGGCCGTCTCATTTGTCTGATACCAAGTTACTTGATTTTCATTAGTCCTTTTAATACTAGTAAGGAAGTTACTTTTTGGCTTGTTATTAAACCACTTCTTTATAATTTGCTTTGCGACTAATAAAGAGTTTCCTTTATAAGTATTAGTTTCCATGTTAGTCATAAATTTTGGGTCTGCTAAAAACCCTCCTATCTCTATGACTTCTCTAATATTCTGCCCCATTGTATTCGGAGTACTTTCATTGAAAAGGAAGAACGAAAAAGAGTCAGCACTATCCTCAGTATCTCCTATTCTAATTGTAAACTTAGTATTATTATTTTTAATTAGGTACTTTAACATTTCCTTATTGTTAGAAGCTAATTTAACGTAGGCATAAGGTAAGGAAGTTCCAGCTGTCTCAACTATTTGGACATCAAGCACGTCATTAGGAGACAAAAAATCTTTTTGTTCAAATCCTTCTATTTCTAAATCAAAGTAGGTACTTGTTCCTATTTGCATTTCTATACCTCGTCTTGAGCTGTTAAATTACTCTGAACTGATAAAGCATGATATAACTCATTCAAATCTTCTAAAGAAAACATATTAAGTTTCGTTCCTTCAGGGAAAAAATCTCTAAAATCATTATTGTAAAACTGAATAAGGTAAGCGAAGAATTGATTACCATAATAATCAGTAGCTATCATGTCTATATCTCGATAACCATCATCTACGTTATAGTAATCAACTGTTTGCAACTCTTTTAATTGTGCTAAGAAAGGAGAGTCTAGTACATCGTAAATATCATTTTCAAAATTTAAAAATTTTGATAAGTCAAATTTTTCTTCACTTGAAAAGTTTCTCATATAAAACGTCATATCTTCACCTTATAAATACATACCTTCTACATCTGTTGATAACAACGGTCTGGATCCAGTTAAACTCATAGAAACCCTATAATATAATGGCTCTCCAGTAGGTACTTCAACTATACTAGGAGTTACATCTAGTCTTTGTACTAGCATATTTCTCAACTGCATTTTCTTCCCAAATACTAATTGAACTGTTCCTTGTTCCATATTTACCCAATTACTATCACCTTCGCTCAAAGTATATGGGTCTAAAGCACTAACCAGCCAAGCTTTAGATGATTCTCCATCCCCTCTTTTAGTTATGTTTCCTCCATTATTAAAATGGGTCTGATTTGTTTCGAGAACTCTGGCCGAATAGCCACCATGAACGGATACAGCAACTGCCTTGCCTATATCTCTTAGAGAAGTTAAAAAATTTAATTCTTTTAACTTTGCCTGAAAATTTAAACCTCTTTTATAATTAATAAGATAAAAATCTATTGAAGTTTTAATAGGATCTGTACCTTTCCAGCACATTACGGAAGCTCCAATCCAAGACCACATATTCTCAGAACCTAATAAAGAAGCTACATCTTGTATATTCGTGATATCGTTGAGAATAGGACCCCATCTATTTGAAGATGATACTGTTGGTTCATTAACGAGTAAACCCGTAAGTGTATGCTTTGCACTCATAGTTTCACCCTTATCATTTACTACAGGATAATATATTGTCACAGCACTAGGAGCTTTGTTTCCATCTGTAAATATTCCGTCTAAAAATAGTGTCATCTGCTCAACTCCTTATTGCTGCTCTGGATTGATTACTGAATAATACTTTAACTGACTTAAAACCTTGCTAACTGTCTCACTATCAGTCCAGTCTAATCCTTTTTCATTTTTGTCTATTCGGTTATTATTATTTAAATCGAATTGATTTTTGTCAATATCTGCTAATTGAAAAGACGCTAATTCCACATCTTTTTTTAATTTAAGTTGCTCATTTTTATCGTATGCTTCACCTTGATGAGAATCATTGTATTCTGTAAGTTTCTTTTGAGCTATTTCCAAATTTAGTTCAGCTGCACGAACTGCAGCTTCCTTAGTGCTAATCTCTTCTTTAGGCTGGAATGACTTTAGTCCTTTTTGAAAATTTTCCCAATTTTGCCTATTCTCTTTAGACATATAATTATATATGTGCCCGTGAATGGCCTTTAACCCCGCACCGACTCCATGAACTTTTACCTTAGTCCCCTTTAGATTATCAGACCCTAACGCTGTTCCAAAAATAGTTTCGAGCGCAGTCTTATCTGTTACCTTTTGGCCTTTTTCATTATAGTAAACAAAATCCTTAGCCCATCCTAAAATCCTATCGTGCTCTCCCCCAGCTTGGTGAGTTGAAGCTAATTTAAGAGCAAAGTTACCCGCAGTCCTTTTACTACTAGTTTGATATAATTTGCCTTTGTATCCTGCTGCCGTTAAATTCTCTTCCATCTGAGAAGCAAAATCTTCCGTACCTTTATCATTTACTACATAAGTTATACCTGTTTTAGGATCTGTATAAATTAAGTCAGTAGCATAATCTCCACTTCGAATTCTACCCTTATCGACTTGAGCCAATTCATAATTTTTCAAAAATTTCTTTCTATTTTCATCATTGGATAAGTACTCTTGTAACTGCTGGTTAGCTCGTTCTTGAGTCATCTCCCCAGCATTTAGTAACAAACCAGTATTGCTAAAATCAGCTTTTGCCGTATTTGCCTTATTCCAAGCTGCTAATTCTGACTTACTCAATTGGTGAGTATCTGTTTGACTGGTAAGCTTAGTAGATTTTCCAGGTTTTCCAGCTCCACCTATATTCTCTACTAGAGTTCTCCCTCCGCTCTTATACTCCCCTTTTTCGTCTTTCTTTGCAATTATCCCCAATTTTTCCAAAACATTGGTAAAAAACTCTGAAATTTTGGGCCAAAATTTAACTACTAACCCTATTCCAGTAGCGATAGTAGCTACGGCTAAAGCAATAGGCGCAATAGGAGCCAATGCTGGAAGCAAAGCAGCTATAGCAGCTGTACCAAAAGCAGCTGAACCAACACCCATAGCAACTGCAGCATTTCGGTTACGAGCTCCTCCTTGCTTCCAAGTATCTGCAGCCATAGCTCCTACTCCAACTGCGGCTAACGCAGCACCAAGTGCTATATTACCACGAGACATTCCAAGTACTGTAGAACCTTTAGCCCCTAGAGCACTAGCAAACGCCTCTCGCTTAAAGAAAGACATAAAGGTAGCTTTAAGAAGTGTCCCTAAAGAAAGTAGTCCAGTCTTCAATACATTAGTTATTCCACCCACAAGTGCTTTCGTAAGTATACTAGCAATAGCAGTACCAATTACAGGACCCAGAGCTACTAAACCTACAGCTAATGCTTTACCTAATAAACCGTGATTTTTCAACCAACTTGCAGCAAAAAAAGTAGCTAATCTTACTAAATCAGTAAAAGCACCGCCTACAAATTTACTACGAGCTAAACCTTCTACTAAATCATCTATGAATTGTCTTTTCTTCTTACCCTCTTGCCCTTCTTTTTGGTTTTCTCTGGCTTCTTCTTTATCCGCCATATTACACAGATATAAGAGTTTCTCTATAATAGAGTCCATTTTCTTTTCAATCTTACCATAGCCTTTTTGAAGAGTTTGAGCTAATAAGTTATTCTGAGCACTTTTTTTAGATGGATCAAGTATATGTAGACCCATCATATTACTTATGTTGGCATTAACGCTATGCTGGAATCTTGTCTTATCTATAATAACTCCGCTTTTGATGAGACCTTTGAGCTCATTAGTCCAGTTACTTATATAAGTAGCGGTTTCTTTAGTAGTAGCTCCAGAACTTTTAAGGAAATCCCTAATTTCTTTCATAGCAGCATTGATTTCCTTAGCAGAAAAGCCGTTAGGATCTTGAGCTGTCCTATCATAAATTTTTTCCATAGTTCTAAGGATTTCCTGAGCAGCGTCATTCAACTTACTGGGGTCAAAACCATACCCTTGTTGTATTCTCTGCTCAATCAAAGCTTCTATTTGATCTATGCCATAACCGTCTGCCATGTATTCCTCGTTACTTTCTAAAGGTATAATTTAATCTCTAGGCACCTAAAGATTTAGCCAATTCTTCCTCTTGCCTACGTGATTCTATACCTATCTTGATTTCAGATAAATCACGCATAGTAAGTGATATAAGTTCTTTATAGGATCCCCAACCTTTCTCAACATAATAATCTATGCTCATAAAGAAAGCTTTACGGCTAAAAGGCTTACCATAATCAATAAGTCTGTAAACAGGAAAGAAACCGTCTGGAGAGTAAGGTAAATTACTCTTGTTGAAAGTTAGAAGAAGGTCTTACTTCTACCTCCACAACTCTTCCACATTCGGGGCATATAGCTTTAAACGGTTTAACTTTTACAATAGTTTCATCTACTATCTGTCTTAAAACTTTCTTATGCTTAGCCATTGCTGTATCATCTATAAGTTTCTTCAAAAATGAATTTCTAGCCTTATCATCTTTAAATTCTCTATCCTTAATGTCTCTAATACAGAAGCATAAGTAGTCTGAATACATCGTTGATAAAGCGTCTTTCTTCGAAGTATTATGGAACTGTCTACTCATTTTAATATATTCAAAAGCTGTTAAAGGTGAAACAGTTACAACAGTCTCATCATCTGTACCTTCTCTCAAAACAAACTCTTTGTCAAATATGTCTTCATTAAAGTCTGTAAATTCAATGTCACTTATTTTAAAATTATAATCTATCTTGCCATCACATTTGCTATAAGGGCACTCATAATCTTTAATAGTAATTTCATCTGTAGTATCAAAGGTATACAATCTTCTTAGAATATCCATGAACTGAACATCTGAATGTAATAAATAATTTTTATTAAAACTACCGTGTATTGTTATACCATTCAAGATCATTTGAAAATATTCAGCGTCAGATATACCGTAACGTTCCATATCAATCTGCTCTTTAATTGATAAAGGTGCGACATATATCTCAATATCACTAGGATATTTTACACCTTTTGAAGGTAACATATCAAAATCTACTCTTTGTCCGTCCATTATTTCTCTCTCCTATCATCTTTTTTATATTATAACGTACTTTTTAAAAGTTGTCAAATTAATACTGGTTACCAGTATTATCTGTGTATAAAAACTCATTACTCTCAAGGTCATCTGTGATATGGTGCTCAGAAGGAAGGGCATACACATCTTGTTTAATTATGTTTTCTCGGCCATCTCCACCCTTATCTGTACCACTCATGCCTGATAATGCGTTTGCCCCTTCAGCCCCTACAGCTACTACGCTAAAATTTAATAGCTTCGGACCATTTTCCTCATAACTTCTGCTTACTGAAACAGTACTAGCAGGAATTACGTATAAAACTCTACTAAAGTTTAACTTTCCTTTTACGTCATAAGAATTATAGCATAATTTGGCTGCTATTTCATCAAGGAAAGCTACATAAGTTCCAGATGGAAAACAAGACTTCTCCCATTCTCTCAAAGCTATCTCTATAGAATCTTGATCTATGTCATAACAAGAAAAGTTAATTGTGGTAACTTTTTTTCTATGTAATAAAGGGAAATCTCCAAATATACCAAAAGGGACATTCATATTTTCATAAGATGTAGAGCTGAAAGTCATTGACTTTAATGGAATATAATTTTGATATGTCCCTTTACCTGAAGCAAACTGAAAGGGGCTCCCATTAACATCATGCAATTTGTCGTCTATTTCTACTGTAAAAAAATGACTTTGAGCTATGTCCCAATAGTCTAAGGGTGCGCTTGACCTAGCTGCTGAAGCTTTGGATTGATCTTCCTTAAGTTTTACAGCATTTAGGAAAAATCTGCTGGAACCAGCAGTATAAGTAATCTCTCCATCAGTAACAGGCTTTCCAGCAACCTCATCTATCGCTGCAGATAGTGGAGATGAAATAACTTGAGAATTATATGAACTCTCTATCGCATCTCTTACAGCATTACCTGTGACAGAACTATTGTTAGTTTCATTGATAATACTTTGACTTATACTACTATCTTTGCTTCTAAATACGCCCAAAATTTGCCTCTGTATTACTGTTACTACAATAAAATTTAATTTGTTAAATGTATGTATTAAATTATATTAGCAGATAATACAAGCTAAATTACAAAATACAGAAGGAGATAAAGTTATATGGCTAATGTGTATAAGCTCAGTGAAACAGGCGGCATTGACATTCAGACAACATTCAGATTTTTTATTCACATCGCAGCTGACTCAGCAAGCTCATTACTAGGATTAACAGAAAACGTAACTGCTTACATTCAAAGAAGTGACTTGCCAGTAGCTCCAGGTGACCCACTTACATGGCACCTCCCAGGTGGTATGAAGAACTTCCAAGCAGGAAAGAGAACAGTAAGACCTATTTCAATGGAATTCGTTGTTCCTACTACTGCTGGTAACGGTTCAATCTACACACTGTTAGAAAAATGGGCTAAAGCAACTTACGATTTGGATACAGGTACGAACGCTGGTAAAGCAAGATATTGTACCGACGCTATCTCTATTTACCTTAAAGGTGAAGATGACGCTCTTAAATATGAGTTCCACTTGTTACGTGCTCAAGTAACAGACTGTCAATATGGTACAGTTTCTTCTGAATCTAACGAACTTATTAAAGTATCTTGTGGTTTCATCTATGATAACTATGAAGTGCTTGATGGCAATGGTGTTAGACTTAGAGGTTAATTAAATTTTAATTTGAAGGTTAAATAATAATTCAATTTTGTAGCTCCTCATTGCGAGGGGCTTTTTATTACACGAAAAAGAGGAGTGGGGGGGGGAACTCCTCTTTTCCTTTATATATTAACGAGACCTTTCTCTGCTTAAGCCGACTGAATGATTGAGAAATCAAATGTCGAATTAACCACGTTGATTACACAAAGAATTCTGTTTGCGTAGCGAGTTAAACTTATGTAGAGTAAGTATCTCAAGGTATCTTGAGCAATATCAGCTGCTGTTGTAGCATCTTCAAAAGCATAATTGTAAAATCTAGTACCAGTCATCGGGTCTAAATAGTTACGAATAGCATTTACTACGTCTCTCCTTAATACATCTGTAATAGGGAGTTGTCCATATTCTTTTAAAGCTGTTGCTAAACGTTCTTTAATATCAAGAATATTCAGCACACCACCAATATTTCTCAAAGCTGAGTTAGCAACTTGCAATGTGTTTTGACACTGCATATAATATCTGCCAACTTTACCATCATAAGCAATGTAGTTGATAGAAGCGTCATTAAGGACTTCTGCTTCACCACTTTCATCACCTATTTTCCAATCTGTTGTAACACCTGTTACTAGACCATTTTGAGGACCAGCATAAGCGTACGGATAGCTTAAGTTATTTATAACATTCAACCAACCAGATATAGCTACAGCGTCTGCACCAATCTTAACACTTCTGTTGTTGAAAGAGTCAGGAGTATTAACGTGCGGAGCATACATACAACCGTAGAAAGAAGTTGAACCTAAAGTACCTTTCTTATATTCTACGATATTTTGAGCTTTATCTGCAGGTAATGCAGAACTTTCTGCACTTATTGGATCATTCAAGAATACAACAATATCTTTTCTAATGTCCGCAAGTTCAAGCATTGCTTGTTGAACGACTTGACTTTCAGCTTCTTTAGAACAACCATTTCCTAAGATTGAAATAGGAATAGTTTTATCCTCGAATACTTTTATTGCACCAGTTAATGTTTCTTCAGTTACCTCTCCGCCATCGTCACCAGCTCCAGCTTGGATAGGTTGACTTGTTACTGTACTGTAAGGAAGTTCATTTTCATCAATATTAGCATTGTTGTAAGCTTTAATATAAGCTGAACCAGCCAATACATTATCAATAAACAACGAAGTACCATCAACAGCTTGTGCAAGTGGGTTTCTGCTAAATACAAAAGATTCAAGCAATTCACCAGTTGCTGCAACTCTAACGTTCAACTGCATTGTATTTTCATAAGCAAGCTGAGAAGGATTATCTTTTGATGAAATAATATCAAAAGCTAATTTTCCGTTATATTCACCTTGGTCAATACCTGTAATCAACATTAATGTATTACTGTCGAGTGTTTCTGACTCTGGATATTGAATACTTGTAGCAAGCGGTTCAATAGGTTTGCCTTTTACCACAATTTCTTTAGGAGCGTCATAACCAACTTTAATAGTTTCTTTTACAACAACTTTGTATTCATCTTCAGCAATTTCTTCTACTTCTTTGATAGTGTAAGTTCCATCAACTTTGTCTGTACCTGTAACAGTGAAAGTAGTATCTACTGTAGGAGCTTCTGTAGTACCAATTACAAAATAGTTTCCAACTACTCTTGCAGCTAGGACTTTACCGATAGTTGTTGAAACTGCTCTGGGAGCTACATAGTCGTTAGCAACTTCGTTTACAAAGTCAGCTTGATTTTCTAAAGTTTTAACTCTCTTTACTATTACCGAATATTGATTTTCTTGTCCTGATTTAGCAGCGACTTCCATTACTTCATAATAACCATCTACTCCATCTACTCCAGTTCCGCTAATATCGAAAACTGATTCTACTGTAGGAGCAGCTGTTGCTTCAATTACAAAAGAATTACTTGCTTTATCAGCAGAAACTAATGTACCAACTTTGACAGCTTTTTTAACTGTAGCACCACCATAAAGTGGCTCATTTGCTGCTCTTACAATGTACATTGCATTAGTTCTTGCTAATACTTTCAATATTGACCACATAGTTGGGTCATCTTCTAAGGTTGGTGCACCACCAAAAGCATACTTAGTTAAGAAATCTGTAGGATTTGTAACTAACTTAGCTTCATTGACAGGACCTTTTTTTGATTTTACTACGTAACCTACGGTTAACGATGTATCTCCTTCAGGAAAGAAAGAGAGATCGTTCAGTGTGACGTAGGCGCCTGGTAATTGTCTTAATGCCATGTTTTAAATCTCCATTTTTACATAATATAGTTACTAAACTATGTTATAATTTAATGAGGATAAAAATAAAGGGCTATTAAGCAAGCTACGCTTGACTTTTAGCCCTTCCTACAACAATCACACGAGCAAGGATTATCTCCATCTACATCTTCATTATTATCATCGTCCATGCCTTCGTCATTTTCAGAATCTTCAGCAGTAGAATCAAATATAATATACTCTTCTCTTAAATCTGTATCTTTAACTTCTATGTCTAAGATAATACGTCTGACTAAATGTAAAGCGACATCTGGATTTTCCACTACCCAATAAATAAGGTCAAATTGATAAGTTTCGGCGACTAATGAACCTCTCTGTTGTGTATCATATTTATTTAGGTCAATTTCTCTTATGTTAGCAGCTTGTCCTACCTTACTTTCATATATATTAAATCCATCTTTTTTGAGGTCTCCAACCGTAATAACATGGTCATAATGAAAATTTATAAACCTATCAAAATACATCGCTATTTTTTCTGTGGTCTCATAAAGCTTAGTAATGTCATTAGACACAAGAGCCATATTAACTGGAACAGAAACTCTTTTTATTTTAAGGAGAAAAGGTTTGCCATCTTCCTTATACTTAATATCTGTATATTTGTGAGAAAGCACATTAGTTAAAGGTCTAGGTTGCTTTGTATTAAACATTATTGTGACCCAAGGAGTTGAAGTCTTTTTAAAAGGAGCAGCCGCTAACCTCTGATGAAATCTAAAGTCAAAAGTAAGGCCTGGGTCATACAAGTACTTATAAATTCCGTTACTGTCGTTATTGCGTACATCGCTCATGTAATCTCTGTACTTTGTATCTTTATTTATTTGGCCTTGCGTCTCAGACGCAGTAAATGTAGCAAAACGAACATGACATTTTTCTTCAATCTCATCAAACAATTGTGCTATAGCATTTTGTATATATGCTGAAGGTCTTGCCATTATTCTCCATCCTCATCTGGTATATTCATTGTGATATCCCCTTCATCTTCATCCTCGTCTTCAGAGCAGTCACACTTACACTCAGTTTCTTCCTCATTCCTATCACAAACTATTTCTTCTTGGTCTTCTGTTATATTATCCTCATCACTATCTTTAGCCAAAGGGTCTAAATACATCCTTATAAGCATGAACCCATCAGCACCTGTTATAACCGTCTTCTTATCAACAAAGAACTTAGATATAGAGCCACCTTGATAAACTACTACCTTAGTACCTATAGGAAGCTCACGTTTCTTAGTAGTTTCAATGTAGGGTCTGTCTACCTCCTCCTCTAAAAAGAAAGCGTCAAATTCCAACTCAGAAGAGTTCATGCTCTCTTTTTTGATTAGGTGAGGGATATAAAAATGAGTTTTTTCAACATCTGGGAATTTCTTATATGTGTAAGACTGATGAGGTCCAAATATTTTCATATCCCTATACATTGAATACTCATTGTAATAATCATGCTGAGGGAAATAAAGGTCACACGGAAGACCAAATTTTCTTTCGTACATAATAATTAAGCGTCTACTTATCTTAACGTAACGCTTGTTAATATTATTCACTACATCGTTATATTTGACCATACAATTATAATTTAATTTCACAAAATAAGAAGGTAGTAAGGAGTACTACCTTCAAACAACATTACGAAAATAAAAAAGAATTATATTTTTCAATACTATAATAGCATGTTATCTATATCTTGTCAAATAAAATAAGGAGGTACCGCTTCGCTAGTACCTCCTTACCCTTAGGAGTCATGTTACCAATTGTAACAACAGAATGTTATTTAGTATTAACTTAAATACAGTGTAACACTTTTATATTAATTTGTCAACAATTAAATTATAAACATATGAACAACGAAATTTTAGAACTCTTAGAAAGTATTACAGCTGAAATTCAAAAGCTAGATGAAAACATCTTTGGATACAATGATGGCAGAGGTGACCTACTGGCTGACATTGACAGAGGACTAGGTTCACCTATTAAAAAAGCTAAAGATAAGTTCGTAGAAAGGACTCTTAACGTAAGAGCTCCCAAACCAGTGAAACCTAAATTACCCCCAGCAGAAACCAAAAATAAACAAATAGGGATGAATGCTCATAAAGACAAAACAGTTGGTCCTGAACCAACTGTTAAGAATGCTATTAAACAAGCAGAAGGCTAAGCTACTGCTTTAATACAATCTTCTATTTGTCCCTTACTTATTACACCAGCCACAGACTCTCTTTTTCCATTATTAGTAAAAATGAGAGTAGGAAGTGCATGCACTCCTTCTTCTGCCAACATATCAGGGTCTAATTCCTCTATATATTTGGTAGTAACTTCACACGGTAAAGTCATTGTCTCTAATAACTTTTCTAATCTTCTGCAATTGTGACAAGTTTTCCCTGCGTACTTAACGATTTCCATCTTTATTTCCTCCATTCCTTAGTGCTCTTATATCTTCCTGAATAATGTAATTAGCGTACACGCCATTACATCTCTCTTTATAATTTCTTATAACGTCTTCCTGCTTCCTTACGATTTCTTCTCTTTCTGAGTTATTTCCTTCAAAGAAAGTAGTTCTAATTTCTAATGGTAGCCTGTAACTCATTATGTTTACTATAGTCTTTTCTACATTTAGTATATAATCTAAATCATCTACCCCAAAATTTTCTTTAATATTACTTAAACCTTTAAAATCAACACTCCAAGCATCACACAATTTTGCCTCATTTATTTTATTTACTATATCTGGTCTCATCCCATTTGTAAATATTTTGGTATGCAACCCCTTTGATTTACAATAATTCAGAGCTTTAATTAAATCCTCATCCCAAATTGTTGGTTCACCACCTAAAAATACTACACAATCATGTAACGGCGTAATTGCTTTATTTATCACAGATATTGCATCGTCTGTGATATTATCTTTATTAGTAACTACCTCATAGTTATATCCCTCACACATCTTACAGTGAAGATTACAACCATAGGAGAAGAGAGTTAAGCCCCAGTTAAACGGGGCACACTCAATAGTACTATCACTTATATAACTAACAATTTTCATGAGTAGCTTCCTCAGCCTCATCTGATGAATAAAATACTCTTCTGTCAAATTCGTAATCTCTACGAACTGGGTTATAAGAGGATTTAGGTGTAATAAACCCTACCACTCTACACCAAGTCTCAACAATAGGTGCACCACAAATAGGGCATTTATCCTTCTTACCTATTGTATAATGACCCTCAGCACATTCACTATAAGCATAGTTAATACCAAAGTATTTAACTTTGCTTTCTTTAGCCAAGTCAATAATTTTCTCATATTGCTCAGGTGTTAGTGGTTTATCACCATCTATATTACAGTGAAGAATATTACCACCAGAAGTAAGCTGGTCAAGTCTACCTTGAACTTTAAATCTATCGTATATACTACAATTTTCCATAAGGTCAATATACTGATTTGAATAAATCTTATACTTAGTATTATATCCAAGAACTTTATCAGCTTGTGCAAGTCTTACAGCTACTGATTCCGCTGGAATTGCTTCAAGGTTATAAATACAACCTTCACTCTTCTCATCAGCTTGCCAATCTCTGATTTTGTCCTCAATTAACTTAAGAACCTTATAGATACATTGAATACCATCTTCTGTTTTAATGTCTAAGCCTTTATTTGCTACATACTGATTGCAAGCAGTAATACCAATAGTTGAATACTGTCTATCAATAGAAATCCATTCAGACGTGTATAAAGGCATTACGCCTCTTGAAATCTTATCCTTAATAAGCCTTCTATGAGCAAATAAAATTTTATGCAATAACTCAATATCTTCCTCTAATACATTTGGATTTTCATTCTCTAACAATGAAATTCTAGCCAAATTAAGCCCTGCAACTCTATGAGAGCCTAGTGATAGCCCACCTACACCAAAGCTATTCTGGAAACCTAAGCCACCAGCTTCTTTAATATTGTTTGAAAGTCTACAACAAGAACTGTAGATGTCGGGCTCACCAATAAATACGTTTGAGAATGATTTAGTACAATTATATTTACTAATCCATTTCTTAAATTCAGGGTCTATATATTCACCCTCTGGTGTTAAAGACAGTGATAATGTCATTACTGGGAATGTAAACATACCTTCTTTACCATTAATGTCATTAAAATACTCAAAGAAAAACTTTGATAAGTCCTGTGCTGACTTCAAATTAGGTGTTGTTCCATCAGGAAATACATAATCACTAAATAATGACTTCATATAGCCATCATCAAGCACTGATAAGTTAGTAAAAGCACTATTACCGCTAATAAATGTAGCACCATTCTTTCTGAACATTACTACACCATCTTCAGTAGTAGGACACCATACTATGCCCTTGTAGTGTTTTGATTCTTTAACTCTCAAATCTTTCTTATCTCTACTATAAGTCATCACATATAAGGTAGGTTTCTTATTGCTACCTATCCAACGTGTTGTCTTTTTAGAGCCTACACATGCCAATATACATAATTGTTGTAACTGGTCTTGTATAGTTTCATTATCACACTGTAATTTAGCTTGCCCTTCTCTACGAGCATGCCCATCCATTTTAGACCAAACATCTAAAACTATTAAGGCTTGTCTTCTGCTTAACTTTGTGAAGAATTCTGGTAATTCAGTCTTGGTGCCATTCAGTAATTCTACGTATTTTTTAGAGCCTTCAGCACTGAATTTATAACTTATTACTTTATATTCTCCGTAATTTTCATTACCTGTACCTTCAAAGCAACTTACTTTCTCAAGTTTACTATATTCTAACCCTAATTTATTGAACAAATCTTCCAAATTAAAGTTTGAACTTCTTCTTTCAGACTTTGTAATAGTTATATTAGGTTGTCTATAGTAACCGTCAGAACCAACACCACCAGCATTTATGTGCCCGTCAGTTAAGACACAAGTTAAGAATTTTAAATCCTCGTCACTTATATCGTAATCAGGTGTTGTGTTAGAAGTAAAGGCAACAGGGATAGTCAATGGGGTTTTCTTATTTATCAAATCTTCTGATAAGTCAATAGCCCATTGCCCTTTATTATGTTTCTTCCAGTTATTAACTTGATATAAAACTCTGTGATTTGGTGTTACGAATTGGGTTACATCTCTACCTGAGTAAGAGTGCATAACCCCGTCATACTCTTTGATATTTACTTTCTGTACTTTCTGAATGTTTAACTTTCCATCTTTCCAAGTGTAAATATCATCACCTTCTTTGAGTTCATCATATTTCTTAAATCCTGTAGGTGTTGCTACTTCTGTCTCAGCATCTACACATTGTGAGCCCCTAAATGGGAAGTTTAATGAATAAATTAAGTTCTGGAACTGGTCTAAAATCTTCTTATTCATATCTTCATCAGAACCTTCTCTTACTCTGTTCATGTAGTCTTCACCGTGCTCTTTTCTTAAGAACCAATCCCAAGCTATAAAGCAGTCTGGATACGAGCATGCCCCCATAATCTGATTAGAAATAAAGGCTGTAGTCTGTATCAATAGAGCTACAAAACTATCACTTCTTTTTGGTGGTTTAATTTTCATACCACCTTTAAAGAAGTTCATGCCTTCTTCTAATAACATACGCAAATCAAACGCATAACAGTAAGGTTTTGAGTAGTAATTAGAGAAATCATTTACAAATATCTCACCACTTAGTACCTTCTCTACTGCTGTTCTTGCAGCTTTTGTACCAAATATTTTCTTAACCCATTTATACATCTGATAAAAGGAGTTTAATCTTCCTACACCTTTGGGATATTCATAGTCATGCTGTGCTACTGACTTCTCTTTTACGTTAGCATTAGCATCTACAGATATTGAAGCAATACTAGCTGACTTTCTAAAGAAGTCTTTACTAAACTTACTTATATCAAAATTATCATTGTGAACGCCTTGTATTTTAAATATTTCTTCTGGGTATTTTTCAGACATTTCATTCCATAAGTCTACGAAGTCTTTATTGTAATTAAATCTGATGTTCATACCTCGTCTATTGTCTTCCATTTGTTTCTCCTATCTGTATACTAATTTTCCGTAAAATTCTTCTCTCTAGGGTAATCTCCCTCCCTAAAAGTACCTTCTGCTAATCAGAAAGCGCATGTATATTATAGCACCTATCCCATAACTTGTAAAGTTATTGTGGAGCCATATCTCCAAACGATATAGTGCTTCTGCAAATTTCTCTAACTTCTTTCTTAAGCTCTTGAACACGTGTATATAAGTCATCTGTGTCAAGTGAGATACTATGTAAGTTCTCTTGCGTAGCTTGTGACCTGAGAGCTGCTAATGCTTGTAACAAGCGAACAGCGAACATCTTAGTCAGAACGTAATGTCCTATGTCTAACTCTTCAACTACTGAATACTTAGGGTAATAACTATACACAATTAGCCCAGTACCTTTAGCTTCCTCACTAAGTTCTATCTCAATATCCCTAGTATTTATATTCATAACTCCTGAACCTAAAGAACCTCCAAGTTCTATTTCTTCGTGGGCACCTGGGCATTCTATATCTGCAACTTCTTCATCTTTAACTGGAGCCATAGTAAGGTTTACAACTTCCTCTTCCCCCGTTTCTTCGTTAATCCTAGTAATCATTTTTGAAAACATTAATGAATTTCCACCAAACATAGTAGGAAGGGTTAAATCTATCTCATCTGTTGCGTATGGAAGATTTATTTGCCCTTCTAACAATATATCTGTTCTAGGAACATATTTTTGTGTATATGTTAATCTGAGAGGTGTTACGGGAGGCCATACACGGCACGTAAGAGTTATTGGATCAAACTCTACCATTTGTTCCCCAAACTTAGGCATATAATAACGTGGCATTTGATTCGGAAGAACTCCATAACGAGCTACACGACAAGAAGTAGTTCCTAAAGGCATTTGAATATATCCAGACTCCCCATTTTCATCCATAACATAAGAATTAATTATGGTAGTTTTCTTCATAGGACGCCTTTCGGAATATTCTGACAAAGCTTTTCTAAATATCTTATCTATCTTCTTCATAGGAAGATCTAAAGTTTCAAAAAGAAACTCTAACCCCATTAAAGTTTGACCTTCTTCTGCCAGCACTGTATCTAAAAGTTCTTCTAAATAAAGCATTTTACACCATTTTTCAATTGTTTTACACTAATAGAATTTAATAAAAATGGGCTATAAAACATAGCCCATATCGTTAAAAATAATAAAAAGGAAATATCAATAATGATTAAGAAATTAATTATTTACTTTTCTTATTTGTTTTCTTTCCAGTTGATTTCTTAGATTGTTTAGTTGCTGGTTTTTCAACTGGTTGTGTCTTAGTTTCTGCTACTGTTACAGTAGTTGTAATCTCATCTACAGTAGTCGTTGTTTCACCCACTGTTACAGTAGTTGTATCTTCAGCAGAAGCTTCTGGTTTCTTAGTAGGTTCTACAGGACACCTAGTAGCTTCTTCTTTAATAATTTGTTCAACCAATTTAGGTGACATTATAGAAATACGGCTGCCATAACAGCTAATAAGCTCTTGAGGTGTTACTAAATCATCTGCTATATAAGTTACTGCTTTAGGCTTCAATACTATAGCATGTCCATTAGTATTGTAAACCACTTCTACACTCATATTACTTTTTACAAACATTTGCTTTATCTCCTTCGATTATACTAATCCCTTTTACATATATTATAATATAATTTTTAGGTTATGTCAAACAGTCAAAAAACAAGCCCCTAAAGTAAGGAGCTTGTCTTTTTATGTTTAAGAGAACAAGATTTATCTCTACTAGATTACAGTGTTGATATCTGTAATAGTGATTTTAGCAGCCAAGTTTTCAGCTACAACTTTACCAGCAGCAGAAGAAATAAGTTGTTTTCTGTTTACTGCCAAGTTGTCTTGGTCAAAGATGTCTCTGATGATCGGAAGTATGAATGTACCCCAGCAGTAAGGAGTTAAGAAGTCTTTCTTACCTTTGTAGATACCGATAACTTCGCCACTGCCTAAGAATACTGCGTCAGTACCATCAGCTTTCGGAATCGGGAAGCCAACAATTACAGGCATACCGTCATAAAGACCTGCCAAGTACATACCGCCCATTACTTCTTCAAAGTCAGCGTTAGCAGCTGTAAATTTCGGAAGAGCTCTCATAATAGGTAATACGTCGATGTTGATAACTAATGCAGCAAGTTTGTTGTTACCAATGCCAGAAGCTGCAGTAATCATCTTACCTAATTTACCCATTACAACGCTGATGAACTGTACGTTGAACAAGTCGTTATTTCCACCAGAGATTTTATTCAATGAGTGAGTTCCGATAGAACCTTCAGGAATAGCATCTTCAATTTCAGAAACGATTTTGTTAGCAACTTCTTTGTTATAAAGAGCAGCTAAGCCTTCATCTACTTGAGAGTTCCAGTCTAAACCAAAGATTGCTTTAGAAAGAGCTTCTTGGTAGATAGAAGTTTCTGTGAAGATTGAGAAATCTTCAGCTTCTAACTGTTTAGAATCCAATGTGAATTGAGCTTTAGCAATGTTAGCTTTTCCACCTTCGATAGTTTCAATATCTGCACAATAAGTAGCATAGATTTTGTCACCAGAAGTTGCAGGAGCTACAGCCATATCAATTGTTAATTCACCAGTTTTCAAATTAACAACTGCTGTACCCAAGTTTCCGCCTACTGAGTAAAGAGCTACTTCTTCAGGAGCACCTTGTTGAGCGAAATCTTTGAAGTAACCAGCCATACCTTCAATGTTCAATACTAATGAACCAGGTTGGATAGGTTTAACTGCTAAAGTGTAAGTGTAAGTAGAAGTGCCTGAAGTTAATGAAGCAACTTCTTCTTTAGTTACATTTCTAGTACCAGCGAAATCAAGGGGCTGTTTGCTCATTTCTTTTGGAGAACCGAGTAAATCACCTGTTGTGATGTTTCCTTTAGTACTTTCTGATGTAATTCTCTGGTAGTAAACCAAACCTCTGTTGCCCTTCAAATCGAATTGGTGGCAAAGGTAAGGGATAACTGCCTTTTCATATTGGTACAATGTCAAAGCGATTGACGGTACTGGATAAGGGGCTTGAGCTGAAGTAGCTGGGTTAAGATCTTCATTAACTGCCCAGAAGTTTTCTTCACCTTCAACGCCTCTGATTAATGATTCATCAACTTTCATAGCTTTTGAATCATTCTGGATTTGTCTGTAGTAGTCAGCTGAACCATAGTTTTCTGCTACTAAAGAGATTGCTTCCATTAATTCTGTAAAGCTGAAACCAGCTGTTCTGTTGTAATCTGTGTCCAACAGACGTTCAACGATATTTGAATATGTATCAATATCGCTTAAACGAGTTTGGTGTAAACCTAATCTGTCTCCACCTTTTGATCTAAGTAAGAATTCCTTTTTTACTTGATCCAATGTTTTGAATTTTGCCATGTCTTTTACTCCATCTATTTTTTGTATTTCTACTGTTATTTTTCTATCTATAAAATGTAATAATATTAGGTAGTTAGTTGAAAGTGTGCTCTACGAGAAGGTTTTCACCCTCTCGCACACTTTACAAATTATAAGTTAGGGAATACTGTATAAGCTTTACGACCTTTTTTAGGAGCTTCCTTAACTTCTTCAACTGACTCAGAGAGGTTAGAGAACACTGAGAAAGCTTTATTTTTACGAACAGCTTTAGGAGCTTCTTCAGTTACTTCTTCTGTAATTGTTGTTACATCTTCAGCAATCTGATTAGCTGTTTCTTCTAAAGATTCTTCAGCTTTTTCATAGTCTTTTTCTTCTTTAGCTTTATCAGCTTTAGCTTCTTTTTTGTCTTTAGCTGCTCTTTCTTCTTCTTTTTCAACTTCAACTTCGTCGTCTTCTTCAGCGTCTTTGTCAGCTTCTTCTTCAGCTTTTTGAGCTTCAGAGTCTTTTTCTTTTTCAACGTCTTTCTTAACTTCAGCTTCGTCTTCTTCAGCACCTTCAGTATCAGTTGATTCATCAACTTCAGATTCTGCAATAACTTGAGCTGCAATTAATCGAGCGTACTCTTCTTTCAAAGCTTGGAAATCTTCCATAACTTTTTCTTGACGAGCATTTGCTTCTCTGACTGATTCAAGGACTGCTTTAAGAGCTTCGACCAAAACATCTTCTTCGTCCCATGCTTCATCTGCTTGTTCTACTTGATCTTCGTCGCATTCATCTTCACCGCAATTTTCACAAGCTTCTTCAAGTAATTTTTCAGCTACTAATTTAGCATATGCTACTTTTAGAGCTTCCAAATCTTCTTTTACTGCATTGTACCCACCAACGTTGATGTTGTCATCTACAGGAGCTTCTTTTTCGTCTTCATCGTCTTCTTCTTCATGCTTAACGCTGAGACCAGCTTCTTCAGAAACTTCATCAGCTTCTTGAACTTCGTTTTCATCATCTTCAGCTTCATCAGCTTTCACTTCCGATTCCAACTTAAGTTCAACTTTTTCAGAGATGAGTTTTTCAGTAACTGCTTTAACGGTTTCTTCAGCTACGCCGCCAAGTTCAAGTAAATCTTTCACTTTTGCCATTAATTCGTTTTCCATTTTTACATCCTTTTATTTAGTATTTACGTTTTGTGTTAATATAATTTAATATTACGATATAATAATTTAATATAAGTTAAAACTCTAACCCATATTTCCTTTTAATTCCTGCTTTTACCTTTTCAAAACGAGCTACTCTACCACTTGCATCAGCTACCATATTCTTGTATTGTGTAGGTGAAACAGGTGACCTTCCTGTTGCTACTTTAATCTGTACTACTTTATTTAAATTGTCAATTGACTTATTTGCATTATCATATTCTCTTTGTACAGCCTTACCAGCTAAAGTAGCATTTGACTTCATCTCAGTTATTTCTTTCAAAGTTTCTTCAGAAATAGTAGAAGCTTTTAAAAGGTTGATAACTTCATCCCATGCTTCATTAGCTCCAAGTAATGAAAGCTGTTCAGCTTCTGTCCCAGCAGCCTTTTTAGTGGTTTTACCAGCAGTCTTAGTAGTTTTTTTAGTTGTTTTAGTGATTTTACCAGCAGTCTTAGTGGTTTTACCAGCAGTCTTAGTGGTTTTACCAGCAGCCTTAGTAGTTTTTTTAGTTGTTTTACCAGTAGTCTTTTTAGCAGCTTTACTTTCAGCTGGAACAGTGCCTTCAGCTCTTTTCGCAGTACTCTTTAATGCGTCACCATCTTTAAGTTCCTTAAATGAATAAGTTTTTAATGCTATAGGCTCCTTACCTGCTGGAAGAGTAGTACCTTTGGCTCTGTTTTCAGCATTTTTCCTACGTTTGATACCCGTATTATCCATTTCTATAGTATTATCTGATGGAATAGTAGCACCTTTAGCTCTTTCTTCAGCATTTTTCTTTCTCTTAATACCCGTATTATCCATTTCTATAGTATTATCTGATGGAATAGTAGCACCTTTAGCTCTTTCTTGAGCCTTTGCAAATCTTTCTGATTTAGTAGGTTCATTATTTACTTGAGAAGAAACTTTTTCTTCTTCTCCAGCTTTAGGTTCCTCAGAATTTTTAACAAGACCCATATTTACAGCATTGTTAACTCTTGCAGTTTGTTCAGCTTTTAATTTTGAGAGACCAACTGGCTTATCATTATTAGCCATTTTCTTAGCCCAATCTCGAACTTTTCCAACAGCTGATTTAAGTTTGCCTAATGCAGCTGAACCAGCTTTTTTAACTTTATTACCAAATGACGGTCCTTTTGGTTCTTTAGATAACTGAGCTTTAGCAGCTTGCTGTCTTTCAACGCCTTTTAAACCGATAGGTTGAGATTTAGCGTCTCTTCTGGCTTGTTCTTTTTCAGTAGCTTTTCTAACTCCAGTCAAACCAATAGGTCTAGCGTCAAATATACCTTCGTTAAGGTATTGGTTAACTACTGAATGAATAAATTCTTCTGTAAGAGCTTCTACTTGTTCTTCTGACCAATCACCAAATGTTTCATCTATTACTTCTTCTAAAGCAGCTTCTGAAAGATTTGTATCTATCATAGTTTTAAGAAACTCTACATAACAAGAGTCTTCACTTATCCCTTCATTTAACTGAGTAGGGTAATTTTCAGCTATAAGAACTTTTACACTTTCTGAGATTTCAGCTGAATATAAGACATCAAATAATTTGTTGTACATTAATCGTTTCCTTTCAATAATATTTCTAACACTTCAGCAAATGCTTCTTCTGAAATATTTGAGTTAATCATGAGCTTTGTGAAGTTATCTAGGGCTTCTGAAGTAATTTTATTTTTCTTATCTTCTTCGTACTCTTTCCTAGCTTCTTCCTTACTCTTCTGAGTATATCTTCCACCATAAAGGTTAGGGTTAGCTAAAGCATTTTTACGAACAGTTTCAAATTCATAATCATCTGCTGTTTTTTCTTTTGAAGTTTCACTTACTTCTTCAGTCTCATAAACATCATCAACAACTTTTTCTATTATCTTGGCAAGCTTTTCAACTTGTTCTTTAAGTTCAGCTACCTCTTCGTTTGCCTTTTCTGGAGGTAGAGCATTAAGTACTGAATGAAGTTTTTTTGCTTTTTTAATTTGTTCTTTTTCATCATAAGGGTTCATAGACCTTAAGAAGCTATAATCATTCATTACTTGATCAGCCTTAATATTTGAAAGTGGGATACGTTCTTCATCTGATAAAGTAGGTTTGGGTGCTGATTCTTTCAAAACTGAATGAACAAGTTCTGTAGAAACTGCCTCAAATGCAGGTCTTGCTTGAAGAAAACCTGGGTTCAAAACACAGTCAATGCCTCCCAAATAATAGGAGTCACTGCTGACCCTCTTATTTATTGGGTCTCCAGGAATAGGTTCTAACTTTCCAGCAGCTCGGGTACTAACGTATATTCCAGCTCCACCTTCATACATTGCTTTTAGGATACGTCCAGCAGGAGTATCAAGTATATCAAACTCTCCGTATAAATAAGGTTTTCCATTATTATCGTTACGTACTTCTAAAACACTCACAACGTGAGAAATACGTCCTTCACGAAAATCCTCGTCGTCTATATTCTTCTGCATATGACTAGGCATACCGAACAATCTACGTCCAGCAAGCCTTTCCTGTAAATCTTTATTTTGTAATACTTTTATCCAGTGATTATTTTCGTAAATACGTCTATTACGGCTGTAAACGCCTATGGGGGCCATACAACCCTTCACTTTCCCAATCAACTTATACTTAGATGAAGACCCTTCACTTTCAGATATATCCAATTTTTCTGCGTCTGTAAATTTTAAGGGTTCAACAGAAAAAGGTGTTGCCTCTTCTATAAAATCAAATCCTTCTGCTAATATTCCTTCGTTATTACTCATGAAATACCTTCCTTATTATAATTATTATTTCTATCGGTTATAATTTAATAAGGAAGATTTATTTTCTTAATTTACCTTAATATTATTATATTACACGAAATTTAGTAGTTTCTAACTTTAAGTCTTCTAAACAAATATTATCTACATGAGTATAAGGGATACGAATTAAAGAAATACCTTTATCTCTACAATAATCATCCTTTAACTTATCCCTTTTCTGAGTTTTCTGTACATGTTCTTCACTACACCAACCACCTCCAGCTTTAAAGTGATGCTGACCATCATATTCAATCATATAATTCTCATCAGTTATATAAAAATTATAGCGTAAGATACTGTACCTTGTTTTACCTCTTAAGTCACTGAAAGACTTCTGCTTTTCAAAGTTAATCTTATTCTGAGATAAAATTTGAGAAATAATGAACTCTCCTCTCGATAAAAGACAACCACAACTCATAGTTTCATGCCTAACTAAACTACTACTTGTAGTTATTATGGTTGATCCGCAATCACATTTACAAAGGAACCTTACTCTGTGTCTTCCATTCTCTTGTACTAAGTCCTCTGCTCGACTAAGGGCCGTTAACTTTCCAAATCTTTGACCTGTTAAATCCTTAAAGAATTTTTCACTACTTTTCTCCCTTCCATAGCACCCGCACGATTTGGTATTTTTGCTACGGAGCATTGTCCCTTGAACAACAACAGTATTTCCACAAGAACACTGGCACTTATAGTAAGCCCCTCGTCCTTTCTTGGTATATGCCTTTTCAAGCACTGTCAAGCGTCCAAAAGTTTTTCCAATCATAGGTTTAGTACATCTCTCTTTAGTTAATTCTTTTTGAAGACACCCGCAGCTACGAGTTGAACCACTACGAATTAAATCACTTGTAACCGTGATCACATTTCCACATGAACACTCTGCTTCCCGTATTAACTTCTTGTTTTTATTTCTACCTAAGAGTCTCTTAATAGTGAGTCTTCCATAAACTTGTCTTTACAAAGCCATAAAACTCTGCCCTGCGCTTTCCTTCCGACAGCTCTCAAAGCCGTTAACTTTCCAAACACTTTACCTTCTAGGTTTTCATAAGGTTTATCACCCAAAGGCTTCGCTATCTTACGGAACCCCTTCACATCTTTTAAATCCTCTATACTTTTCCAAAACTCATTGTTACAATGTTCGCACATGTTCTACTAATTCTCCTTTCATAAGAAAAGCCCCTGTTGGAATTAGCAAAATACAGAGGCTTAATATTATAATATCATGATTATAAACTTATCTTTGCTAATTCCTATCATATAATTTAATAAAGAATTAGTCAAACACTAAATTTAATACAGAAACATATCAAAGTCTTCATACCCTTTTACAGTCTTATTTGCTTCATCAGAATTTATCAGTACTGGAATTGCTTTTGTTACAACCGTGTACAGCCCTCTGTCTTTTAGTGCTTTAGTTGCTTTCTTTAGTGCTTCGGAATCGAAATCCTCACCATTAGCTATTTTCACTTGGTTCTCTGCAAATACTCTGGCATTCTCTCTATCTTCAGCTTCTCTCTCATTCATTAACCTAACAAGTTCATCAGCTGAAGGAGCTTTACCATTCTTAGCTTTATATTCTGCTATTACTTCAAACCTTCCATCCACTCCAAGTTTATGAAAACTTCTTCTGAAATAATTATCTTTAAACTCATTTCTTTCACCAGACTTAACATAATCTATATATTGCTGCTCTAAGTCTTTATAATTATTCTGCAGGTTAGAAAACTCCTCTTGTACAAACTCCTCAGCCTCTTTCTCCCAACCATTCTTCTTTATTAGCCTTTCAGCTTCGTAGAATATGTGATTTAAGTCTAGAAGTTCTCCTGTACCCTGATGTTGCCTTACTAAAGACTTTGCATATATAACTAATGCTCTAAACTTCTCCATTATAATAGTCCCCTTCTATCTGGAAAGCATTCTCTTTATAATACTTATCTACGCAATAAGTTGAACACTTATTTACGGTTCTATAATAAAGAGCCGTGTCTTTTATGTAGGTTACATAATCAGGTATTGAAATTATAAACGAGTCTTTAGTCATATAATTATTATACTAGTTTTCTTCAGACTTGTCAATTTTCTTCTCTTCTTCCTCTTTAGCTTTAGCTCTATTCTCTAACTTATCATCCAATACTTGAATTTTATGCTCGTCTTTAGCTACTTGGTCTCTGAGAGTTTTAACCTCCTCAGTATCATCAGCAGTACCTGCTTGTCCCTTTGTCTTAACTTTTAGTTGCTGTTCAGAATTATTCTTTCTTAATGTTCGTAAGGCTTTGAATCTCTTAATATATCTGTCTGAAACTTCATTTATGTATTCCTCTACGAGCTCCGCAATATCTTTGCAACAGCTCTTAGAAATCCCCTCCCCTAAAGACTTCCTATGAGAAGTCCAACTAATGGTATTCCCAGCCCTATAATCATCTTGACGGTTAGCACCTTCTCGATTCAATGGAGTTGCTACAATTTTCTGTGTCACTTGTTTTGACCCATTAGGTAATATTTTAGGAGTTAAACTTTGTGTAACTAGTCCTCCTTCTCCTTCCGTATTTACTATATTTTTTGCTTGATTAAGTCTTCTTTTAGCTCTTTGAATCTCGTTGCTAGAAGAATTAGGATTAGCTTCTAATCTTTTCACCTCTTTATGTCTCGGTGAAACTGAGGATAAAGCTGCATCATATCTTTGTTCTTTTGTTACCTCATTTATAATTTCTTCAACTATACTTATTATATTCTCAAGACATTCTTCGCTTACACTTGAATCCTTTAAACTTTCAAATATATTCATTCTTATACCTTTATTTTAAACTAGTAACTAAAAATATAATTTAATTTCTTTAAGCGTAATCGTTACTTTTTCTACAACTTGGTAGATAAGCTAAATATTCTTAGTATCCAAAGCCCCTAATGCAAGCACAATAAATACTCGTTCCACCATACCATACTTAGAACCCATTTTAGAATTAAAAAACCTCATAAGAGCTCTATGTCTTATTGTAAACACCCCATCATATTTCTTTAGTTTCTTTTTAAGTTCCTCAGCTCTCTTCTTATACTGAGTACCTTTGACTAATCCTTTAAATTGTAAGAAATCTAATAACTCAGCAGATAAAGGTTCTACAATTTCCTTTTCGTACTTTGCTTTTACTTCTGCTTCTATTTTATTAGCCATTAAGGTATGAGAGTGCACTATATCTTTTATTTCTCTGCCAGTTTCTTTTTTCTCTCTTAAGATATTCTTAGAAGAATCTATCTTATCCATAATTGCAAAAACATCCCCATAAGAGCACCTACCATACAAGTAGTCCTTATACTTTACTCTATATTTTTTAAAAAGTGACATAGTATTCATACTTTAATTTTATCACTTTTCCGAAGAACCGTCAACTTTCTTCTTCTTTTTCTTCGCCTTAGCTTCAGCTTCTTTTTGCGCAGCTCTTTGGATTACTTGATTTTCTCTCCTATCACACATTTTAGCAGCCTGATGTCTTCTTTTAGCAATATCGTCTTTTACAAATTCTATATCTTCTGCTTTCTTAACATTTGCTAAATTATCCTCTTGCTCCTTAGCTATAACTACAGCAATATCATGTCCTCTCCTGTAGACTCCATCCTTTAATTCATTTATAATCTCTTCCACCAATCCTACAATCTCATTATAACACTCTTCACTTACATTCAAATTTTCTAAACTTTCAAATATATCCATTTCATTTCCTTTATTTTCATTAGTGGGCTTTCCCCAAATCTTCCTGTACTTATAACCTAAGCTGGCTTTCTTCTGCGAACCTTTACTATTTCTCTTCTCTTTTTTAACCTTAAAAGGATTGTCCCTACCTACTACATCAACTGGATATGGTGCAAACACAGAAGTTCCAGTATTAATTGAACCAGCTCCTCCTAATCCTTCCATTTCATCTAGGATTTGTTCCATTATACTAAGAGCTTCACTGGTTCTCTTAAGAGAAAGTTTCTTATCTATTCCTTCCTTCTTAACTTGCATTAACTTCTCAATAACCCCAGTATCTCTCAACTTTTTAAATACTAAATTTTCTACCGAAAACTCTCCACCTTCAGCAAGGCCAGACTTTCTCATCTTCTTAATCTTATCAAGTAACTTCTCGGCCAAATCACCATCTTTTATTTCTTCAGCTGCCTCTTTGTACTCTTTATATTTAGCTTTTACAGCTGCGTCATTATTAGTAGGTTTTAATTTTTGAGGGAGATCTACCCAACCATTTTCAAGTGAGTATAATCCGTTATGTACATTGTCATTACCTACAGCTTCAGCATAAACCTCTACAGGAATACCATATATAAATATATCATGCTTTTGATTAAACTCTGATTTCTTCGAAAGAAGATAGTCACCAACTATAGGACAATCCTTATGTACCTTTTCAAAGTCTATTAATAAATGAAGGTCTATGTCTGAATGAGGTGTGTAATTATAAGAAGCCATTGAGCCAGTAATTACTATATCTTCTACTGCTTCTTTATTTATCTCAAGAGATTCTATGAAAGCATTTGCTATCTGCTTTAACTTATTTTTAACCTCTGGCTTAAGGACATAGCCTTCTTTGTATTTTTCCCAAATAACTGGGTTTAATGTATCATGAAATTCTGCCATAACAAAATTTATAATTTAATTAAAATCCACTCTCATTCTCAGCCTTTGATTTAATCTGACATTTCTGCCATCCGTACCCATAAGCACAAGGCATTTCATTTAATAAACAAATGCCACTCTCTGCGTTAGGACATAACATATCCCACTCTATTGTGAACTGATAACCGCAATGAGGACAAGCTTTTAACCCATTCTCAATCTCTTGCTGGCAAGAAAAACATTTCATTCTCTACTTCCTCTTATGCCCCGTATTAGGGTTCCACTTAAATCCTCTGTTCCAACCTTTGTAAGAACTCTTATTTTTATTAGCTTTGGGTGTAGCCCCATAGCCAGGAGCACTATTTATTTTTCTACTACTCTCTAGCTTCCTTAGCTCTCTCTTAAATTTACCTAATAATTGTCTGAAACCAGTATCATCCAACTTCTCAGCTTTCATAAACCTATTTATATTAGCCTTATACTGTTTAGCCACATTACCTATACCCTCTACTGTACCCACATCCATTAACATTGCAAGCAACAACATTATGTGTTTACACATACCTGGATGTCGCCCTGGATTTCTGATAGGTTTATTCTTTTGAAAGGCCTCTAACCCTCTCTTAGTCTTATGAGAATACTTTTCTGGAAGATTTCCAAATATATCTACATCCTTTTGAACATTATAATATTGAAAAGTCCAATAATAGCTTGAACAAGAGCACCATACTCTTATCTGACAATTCTTATCTATGTTATTATCAACTACTACAAAAGTTCCAACAACCTTCTCTTCACCAGTTCCTTTATTTATAGTTCTATTGTAACTCCTTCTTATTATCGTTTTACCTTTAAGTAATTCAGGAGGATTTCCACTAGGTATGTTTGAAGTAAGAGCCATCTCTATAACGTCACCATCTGGAAATGCGTCTTTGTCTTGTAATTCTTTATGCTCAGACCTTATAGCTTCTGCTAACTGAGGAGCAGTCATTACAACTTGCTTAACTCCAGATATTTGTACCATTACTCTATGAGCTTCTACTGGCTTTTTAGCGTGAGTCTTCCCAGCCATAACTTTCTCAGTTACACCTTTTATAAGCATAGAAACTTCTAAGATAGAACGGTCTGCCTTAGGAGTTACTAACTTATTGTAAAAGTATATAGCTCCAAAAGGTTTATTTTGGAAAGTATTCTTAGCTCCGTATCTAGGAGTTCTCTCTTTCTCTCCGCTCTCATTTACTATGGTAGTTTGCTGTACTCTGTTGGTACTCTGTATAAGTTCTGAGATGTTCATATAGGTAAAATTTAATTTATACAGAAATTATGAAAACCTAATTAAAAAACTTTCCCGAACGGTAAAAATGGAATGACTTAAGCCACTTAAACAAGCAAATATGCCCGAACGGTAATATGAGTCAATCCAGCCCCAAATCTTTCCTCACTTCATTAGAGACTTTTCTTTTCATATCTGCCACAGGCTTATGTGCTTCTTTACCTGCATTATCACAAATCTCTTTTCGTTCTATCTTAGGAATATTATCATTTATTAAGCTTGAAACTTCTTTAGCAACCTTCTTAGCAACATCAGTTTTAAGTTTCCTCTTTTTAAGCTTATATTTACCGTGATATACTATTCCCTGTAATTTATTAATTGCGTTTTCAATGAATTTTGCCATTAGTTCTTATCTCCTAATGCTTTATTCTTAACCCCGTCTGCTATTTGTCTCCTAAGGAGTTTATCTTTATCCACAACTCTTACTTCTTTTACGTCGCCAGTTGAAGCGTCTTGTATCTTCATAGGACGTGATATTCTATGAAAGTTAGTAGTTTCAGCACCTTTCTCTTCTTTAGACTTAGCCTTTCTTTCTTCAGCACCAATCACCCAAGGGTCTCTAGTGTCCTTATCTTTCATATTGTAATATTTTTTCTCTAAGGACTGTCTTTTAGTAGGGTCTTTAACCTTTTCTATCTCACCTATCAAGCTTTCTAAAACTGCTTCTATCTTAGAGTATATGTTATCTGACATCTCTTAACCTAAATTACTTGTACAAATTAGAATTTAATATAGGAATAGCTGAAAACCAGAATCATAGTCTTTAATTAGTTCTTCCGCATCATAGCAACTAATAGCTGAAGCAAGATTTCTTAATACAATATTATATAAGCCTCTATCCTTTAAATACTTAGCTGATTTAAGTAACTCACCTCTATCGAAGTCTTTTCCGTTAGAAATGTTCACTTGATTTCTTATAAAGGTAAGAGCATTTCTTTCATCCTCTTCCTCTTTCTCTTCTACAAGTTTCTTGAACTCTTCTAGAGTGGGTTTTTCTCCATTCCTAATCTTATACTCTATTTTAATTCTTGTCCTATCATCTATCCCGAGCTTATGAAAACACCTATTAAAATATTGCTCTTGCTCTTCAGTCTTCTCTCCAGACTTTAAATATTCAGCATAATCTTTCTCTAAGCTACTATAATTTTGTTCAACATTTTTGTAAACTTCGTCAAGTTCTTCTATAGCTTCTTGTTCCCAACCATTCTTTTCAATTACTCTTTTGGCTTCATAGAATATATGATTAAAGTCAAATAGCTCTCCTGAACCCTGAAAATTTCTTAACAAACTTTTAGCATATATAGTTAGAGCTCTAAACTTATCCATGATAAAACTCTCCCTCAATCTTAAGAGCATGCTCTTTATAATACTTGTTCAAAAAGTATTCAGCATTATCACTAGCCGTCTTAATTAATTTACAGCTAAGTCTTATAAGCTCAGGATACTTCTCACTATAGTTATTGAACACTCTGTCTATCATAAAATAATTATAACATTATTTTTTAGACTTGTCAATTAAGTAATCAGTAGCTTTATTAGTAGTGTTTACTGCCTTACACTGATACTCAGCATTCCTTTTAACAGCTTCTTCTTTTTCTTCTTCAGTCTTTGTAGGGTCTTTTAATATAAGATCAGTTTCTCTCTTAATTTCATCACTTATCTCTTTACCTTTCTCCAACTTAGGACCTATAAACTTTTTAGTAACTTCATTAATAATAGCTTCTGCTATTTCAAGAGCTTCTTTCACAGCTTCTTTCTTAGAACCATCACCATAATAGCATTTCATAGCTTTGTTCAGGTACTCTTGATACTTTTCATTCCACGTAGAAGCTACTGAATTAGGAGAACCGTCTGGAGAGTTAGCAGGTTCTTTAGAAAACAATTTATCATAATGATTTGCTATCTCTATATTCTTTCTATATCCTTCTGGATCTTTAGGTTTGGACTCATTAAGGTCTTCATTAGCTACTTTCTTAACCTTAGCACCAGCTCTTACAAACTGAATAAGGTCTTCTAATGAACCAGTACCTTCTATCATATCATTAATTTTACCTAAAATCTTTTTATTATATTGTTGCTTAGCATTTCCTTCATAAGGAAACAATTCATCTGCTACAGAAACAACATCTACCTTTTCCCCATTCTTGTCTTTCTTAGTCTTCTTAATCTTGTTAGGAGAAATATCTTGCTTTTGTTCATAATCTAATTCAAAAAGGTTATCAGCAAAGTCACAAATTGCTTCTGCTAATTGGAGGGCTTCATTAGTCTTATTATGTTTCTTTATCCCTTTAGCAGTTGCTTGAGGGTACCCACGAACTTCATCATTTCTTCTTTTATTCCATAATTCTTCTTCATCTCTACCTTTATCATAATGTCTTTGGTCATTGAGATAAGCACCTAAAGCGGTTTTTGAAACTCCCTTTCCGTGTAACCTGTAAACATTATTACCTTCTTCATCTTGGTAATAATCATTATCAGCAGGAACTCTCATAGCACGCTTTTCTAAGTCAGAACCTTTAGCATTATCTATTTTACCAGCTCTACGAGCTCTTTTTACTACATCTCGTAAATTATCGCCTTCACTTATTGCATTTACTATAGCTTCTGCTAATTGAAGAGCCTCATTTTTATTCAATCTATTTCTTCTATATTCTTTTTCTTGTTCACGAAATTCATCTTTATCTATATCTACATTAGGATTGGCTCTTAATATTCCTGAGCGCGCATCAGTCTTCGCAGCTCCTTTAATATTCTTACTAATTTTATTTTCATCTTGACTTCTTTTAATATCGTAAGCCAGTTCACTAGCTTCCAAACTACTAGGTTTAACTCCCTTTAAAGTTTTTTCAATTCTATTCATTTGATTTATATCATCTTGGACACGATTATCAAAAGCTCTATTATGAAGATCTTCTTTCTTCTTAGGATCTTTTATGTATTTTTCTATGGCATCATGAATACTTTCTATTAATTCTAATGCTTCGTCCATTCCTTTACCTCTTCTTCTAAATCTCATATCTTCTACCTTCCTATGAGCATCTGCAGCTCTTTGCTGCTGAGCTGTTTCTTTATCCCATTCAGAATTAGCCTTATCATAAAGGTATTCAGCTCTTCTTTCTCTTCCAGCTTCTTCAGCTTTTATACTTCTTTTTTCATACTGTTTGGCATTGTAACCATGCTTTTTAGCTTCTTTTTCAGCATTTCTGCGAATAGATTTCTGATTATAATAATCATCATCTGGAGAAGCTGCTGCTACTATAGCTTCTGCTAATTCCAACATTTCGTTTATCTTCTTATTATGTCTTTCTATTGATTTTTTAATTGCTCTTGAATAACCTTGATCACGGTCAAATGCTTGATTAGCCCTTATACCATATCGATCATTTCTATCAAGCTCTTGCTTTACAACATGGTCGTAATCGCCACAATCTCTTTTAGCCATATGTTTACTAGGATCTCCACTCACTTTAACTTTATCTCGTGAATCTACATAAAAGTCATTATAACTCGGAACTCTTTCTGCTTTTGTTACTAATCTATTACGCTTTTTTCCACTCATTTTATGCCTTTTAGCATAATCAATAATATTCCTTGCTAAGTTATCCCCTTCATTTATTATTGCTTCTGCTAATTCTAAAGCTTCATCTGCTCTTGATTTAACAGGGTCAGCTGAAACAAGTTGATTAGCCTTTCCTGACCTTAAAAGTGTTCTTTTCTCAGGATTTCTACCAAACTCATCTTCTCTCTTATCTTGAACTTTTCTTGCAGCTTTTATAGCTTTATTAGCATTAGCTTTGTCATTTGTTCTTAATCTGGTCACAGCATAAGCATGATCAGCTTTATCTTCAGTTTTCTGAGCTGCCTCATCGTTAGCTTGAGCTAATTTATATAAAGCTGGTTCTTCTTCAGGATGTTTTCTCGCAGCTTTATCATATTCTTCCCATCCTTTTTCTGCTGACGCTTTAGCTGCTTCAGCTTCTTCTCCTCTCTTAGGAAGTACATTAGCCGCAGCTTCTTTCCATCTTCTTATTGAAACTTCATTTATAATAGCTTCTGCTATTTCTAATGCTTTTGACATTTTATTCTCCAAATTATTTTATTAACTGAAGTTAGAATTTAATAAGCTATTGAAAATTATTTCGAATTATTTCTTCCTGCTTGGTTGTAGCTTGCTCAGCTGGTGCCTCAGGAGCTTCTTCTACTTCAGTTTTCTGAACTTGCTTTTCTTCCTCTGGCTGTTGTGGTTGCTGAGGAGGAGCTTGTTCTCCACCTTGTTGTTCCATTCCACCTTCATCCCCAGTCTTAGGAATTCCATCAGAACCGTAAAGCTGTTGCATTTCCTCTTCAGACATCATTTCAAATATATTTCTGATATGAGGATCTTTTTCCATCTGTACTTTCCAGTAATTCAAGAACTCTTCACCTTTAACTTTAACAGGGATATTAGGTGAACCAGAAATAGTGTCAATTACAGAAACCATACTGCTTGCGTTTTCAGCTTTCAACATCATTCTTTCATCTTCCAACTTATTATTGATGTTAGTAGAAGATTTGAACAATACCTCAATCTTGTTTTTATCTATAGACTGAGTAAGTACACCTTCCTTATTTGTATAGCGTGCTTTTAAGTGCTTATAAATAAACTCTACAATACCTTTACTTAAAGACTGCTGTATCATTGACAACATCTTTGAATATCTTGGATTAGTAGAGATATGATCATCTTTGTTTTCTTTAGCACCATTCTTAATAAGTGCAATATACTCTTCAGGAATACCTAATGCTAATGCTATACTTCTTAACAAAGTATCTAAAACTTCTGGCAAGTTACTTGCAGGGAAATCTACAGCTACTTGTTTCAAAGCATTTACACCCTCTTCTACTGAGTAAGGTATCATTAATATATTGTACATTGACTGTAGTATTGTTGAAATATCACTTGTATCAAGTGAGCCAATAATATTATTTTTATTCTCGTTAAGAGTTAAGCCCCATTCTTGTAACTGTCTGATAATTTCAGTCATATTATTTTCAGCTGAAACACCTACACCCATTACTATAGGTTGAGTAGCTTTAATCATTTCCAGAGCTGACTGCAACTTAGCAAGTTGGTCATACTGAATTATCATATCTATTACTGGAGTTAAGATAGGATAAGCACAACGTATTTTCTCGGGAATACTGTATTTTTTATTAAAATTTTTACTTATTGCCAGCGGTATCTTCTTATAACCAAGCAAGAAATGGGAAAGCTTATCCGCTTTTATAAATTCTTTTCCGCGAATAGAACCTTTAGAAGTTATTTCAAATCTTATTGCACCTAAAAGGTTTGTATTTTTGTAAATTCCTATGTGCTCTCTGGTTTCCAAATTATCAGAAACATATTCAATACCATAGCCATTACGTACAGGAGTTGTAAGAAATAATTCGCAGTAATCAAGGCCTTCATTCATAACGCAGTCTTTAAGAATATCTAAAAATGCTGTACGTTTAAGGAGAACACCTATATCATTGCTGAACTGCTCAGCTAACTCTTTGTTTTCATCGTCTGTGTATCTAATGTATATATCTTGTTTAGAGCATAAATCATTAAATCCATCACTTGCGATAATAGACTTAATTGCGTGTGCTATCCAGTGGCCAGCTATTCTATCTATGCGAGAGAGCAGAAAGTTTCGTTGTAATAAAGTGTATTCTGCTTGTTTCGCAACCTGCCCACGGATGTTATTATCAAGGCCGAACTTAGAATAGTCACTAATAGGCGTATCAACAGCGTGCATACCTTTCAAAGCATGTTGAATAGCTTGTGAGGTTCCACCAGAACTTGTACTGGTACTATAGTACCCCATACAAGACTCATTTATAAATTTACCAAAATTTTCAAATATATTATCTGCCATAATTATTTCCCTATATGCTAAAATTTAATTTAATACCTTTACAAATACTAATTGCCCACAATCATATATTTCTACGTAACCATCATTCCTCATCAACTCCTCATTTGAAGTACCTTTCCCAAAGCTTGCTTTATGTAATTGGTCGTATCCTCTTTGCCTTAACAAATTATCTGTTATATGCCTTCTTGTCTTAGGATTGTACCAATGCTTTGCTGGCTCCGTTTGACTTACCAAGTCAAAACCTAACTTCTCATAAACTTCTCCAGTAAACTTACTTAAGTCACAATAAGAGATAATCGAGGAGGGTTTAACTTGCTCTTCAAACTGCTTCAGCAATTTATCTGCCCCGCCTACTACTGAAATGCCAGCTTTAGAACAAAGTCTCAGTAATTCATACTCATAGTTCTTATTATATCTCGGCTTACCGAAAGTCATAACTTGAACTAACTCCCCTTCATAGTAAAGTCCATAAGCATATTGACACTGCTTTGTTGTTCCCTGTAAGTGATAAGCATTTAAAAAGTCATCAACTTCTCTCTTACTAATTTCCTTTACTTCACACTTACGAGCATATAATGTCTCCCTATGTTTAAGTAACGACACAATTTTATCTTGATCATCCCAATCAAATATGTGAATACATTTAAAACCATATTCCTTAGCAAATGTTGTTTTATCTAGATGATAGTTGTAAGGTTTCCCTTCCCTTACTTTCCCCCCAAAACAAGGACCTATAGTAGAATTGTGAGTAAAATAAGGGTTAATCTCTATTAAAACATCTCCTACTCTTAAGTCATACCCATAGTTTTCGATAATATACTCTAACTCATTATCTATTTGATACCTTTCTAGTAACTTACTAAACTTACGGTTAGGATTTGAAATTCTAAAACCATTAGCACTACTACATTTTTCGTGTTGGCAAAAATATGGAACCCCATACTTTTCTAAATTCTTCTCTACAATACGCTCTTTTATCTCAGGAGATTGGGAAGCATACTCATAACCATACTTATCTAAATTCCTTTTCTTTGCTTTTTTCTGAATTTCAGGATTTTGATAAGCATTTTCAAAACCATACCTTTCTAAGTTAGTACTTTTTGCTTTTTCTCTAGCTTTTTCGGAACTGATAGAATATTCCGAATCATACCTTTCTTTATTAGTCCTTTTCATTTTCTCGAATGACTCTTTAGATTGAATAGGTCTTCTCACTCCTCTTATCTTTAAATTTGTCTCTTCTAACTTTCTATTAACTTTCTCTTTTATTTCAGGAAGTTGTGAAATATGGTCTACACCAAAATGCTTCCTATAAGTCTCTTTTTTCTTTTCTTTTACTTCTGGTCTACTAGAAGGATTACCATAGATCATGTTCATAAACGCCATACTACATAATTTCTTACAAGCAATACCTCGACTCTTACCTTCTAAATATCTCTTTATCTGCCTACTACTCAATTCAAACTTACTTCCGCAGATAGGGCAAGTTGCTTCTTTTGTCTCAAACGAATAATTATAATAGGAATAAATTTGCTCTGCACTAAACCTATGGTCCTCTTTTAGGTGCTTAGTTAAGTCCTTATACGTTTCAAAATACTCTTGACATTCTTTACAAATTGGCATTATGTTTCTCCTATTAACTATTATAACATATATTTTTTAAAAAGGAAATCTCCTACGGAATCGCAATAGTAGGAGATTAAAATTCTTATATACATGTATTTTATTAAACTATCTTGGATTGCGATTCCATTATATAATTTAATCAACGATTATACCTAAACCCAATATCTCCTCTATTGAACCCATTAATGTTAGTTCTCATTTTATTTGCTATTCCCGAGAAACCTTTACCGTACTTAAGAATATCCATTCCTGTCGGCCTCTTTATCATCTGACCTGTCTGCTGAATTATCTCTGAAATAGCTTCATTATTCGTTTTAAAGAAACGATCCTGAGAGCAGCTCCAAAGAGCTCCAGCTAGGGCGTCTGACATATCGTCTGTGTAACCTTTACCTTTCTCTATTTTCTTAGCTGACTCTCTTAAGCCTCTTAATTCCTTTGTAAGGGTAGGATTTTCATAACCGTCTAAGGACTCTGTAATAATAGTATTTTTTAAATTGAGATAAGGTTCTTTAGATTTTTCCATTGAGAGGTACTCGGTCTTAACTCCTCTTCTGGCAATCATTTGTCTCGCTATTTCCCCTTGATGGTTGTCCGTTGTCACCAGCTTAATTGGATATCCTTTTTCCTTCAGTGTGTACACAAACTCAAGTATTTCAAGTATATCAACTGCTTCCTTACTATTTGACTCTATACCTAAGCAGAAGTCAACATAGTACATCCTTCGCATTATTTCATGCCCATCTTCTTCGCTTACATATTTTATTCTGTCTGAGTACACTGAGGCCATACCAAATCTATCACATTTGTACGCCATATCTAAGTGAATATATCTAAAGCATTCTGGCTTATTTGGATGTGAAAAATAATCTTTCTTATCTTCAAACATAAAATCTTCAAGAGACCTGAAGCTTCCTACTGTTATCTTAGGAGTATCTGTAGTAAATATATCTTGCTTTTTATGAAATACTCTTTCAAACACTTTAACAGTGTTAAACAAAGCTGTTTCTGGCATTGTTCTTCTACCAGCTATGTTCTGAATAGCTAAATAAGGGTTAGACTGGAATTGGTTATAATACTCAGTTATATTAGGGACTTTTATTACTCTCTCATATTCATCTGGCTTTAATTGGATAGTATCATCCAGTATACAAGGGTCCTTAGTATCAGAACCTAAGAAGAAGTCAAATGTTTCATCCATTCCTTCTTCTCTGGCTTCCCATCTGGATATATTATCCCTTATAAGTACGCCTGGAACATTATTCTCTTTTACATTCTCAATTATAGCACTAAGAACATCGCCCTCATCTGTTGGAGAAGACGTAAACAATAACATTCCTGAACGCTTAGGAGCTTTACTAAAAGAAGCTTGACGTCTGTCTCGCATTTCTCTATACATGTTCATGCGAACTTCAACTAAATTTTCCGCAGCAATTCTTGGAGATGGTGCGTTTGCTTCGTCTATACAACCTACATAAAGGTTAGTACCAATTACAGTACTTACAGAAGAGCCAGCTTTTATAAGAATATCATCTGTTATTTGAACACCATCCTTATCTAACTTAGAAAAAGAGAGCTTTTCTCTTACAGTATCCTTAAAGTAAGGTGACTGAGTAAGAGCCTTATATACTTCTCCTCCTATTTGAGATACTGCTGTTGAATTATCTTTAGAAAGCAATGCAAATACTATGTTTGATACTGAGAAAAACTTGATAGGATTTATCATACAGGTTAATAGGTATATCTCGTAATCTACGATTAATGAGGATAAATAAGTTTTACCTGCACGCGTAGCACATGAAAGAATTACTTGATCCACTTTCTTACAAAAAGGAGCGGGATATATTTCTTTAAGCATTTGCTTCCACATAGGGAATATATTATCATACACACTCCCCATATAATCAGAGTCATTTATGAAAGTATCTATATCAACAGGACAAGTTTTGTAAACTTCCTTCCCTACAGCCTCATAAATTATGTCTGACTTATCTTTTTCTGAAAGTGTCTCGAACTTCTCCATGAAATAAGTGATATTATCATCACTCATTCCTTTCTTTCTTTTTAAGTATCTTCTGAGTAGTTGTTCGTCCACTATTCATCCTCTTCTGTGCTATTAAGCATATCTAGTAATTCTCTAATATCTTTTCTGTCAGAAGCCTCTATAATACGCTCTTTTCTGCGAGAACCGATAAACATTTCTCTAGCGTACTCTGACCTTTGAATAAATGTATAAGCCTTAAATATACAATCCACGTGAAACTCACGCTCTCTTAACTTAACCTTTAGATACTCAATAATCTCTTTAATGCTCATCAAGTGAATACTGTTATTAAGTTCATCTGTTAAATCTTCTATCACTTCTCTGCATTTTACATCATCGTTTATGTGGCTTTGAGTAAGACTTAAAAGGTTATTCATTGTAACAACATCAGAGTTCTGGTTACTTGCAACAAGAGCCCCCTCCTGAGTAATTACCTGATCTTCTTTTTTGCTCTTTATTTTAGCAGTTTTAGTGCCCTCTTCTATTGACAAATCTGGATTAAAATCAAACGCCATATTACTTTCCCATCTTATCTATTGTTCTGTCTACTTTTGCTAACCCTCTCTTAATTCTTTCTAAAGCTTTTTTATTTGTTGCTGAAAGTTCCTTACCTTGTAAGGATTTAAGCATTTTTACCATCTCTTTTGAATTCTCATCTAAAGCTTCTATGTAATTATCTATAAGGCTAGCAAAGCCTTCTTCTACTTTATTTGTCTTCTGCATTTAACTTCTCCTCTGCGGTAACTATCCTTTTATACATTTCTTTTACAGAAAGGTTCTCTAAAACTCCCGCTTCCGTATCCCCACAGAATTTTTCCAAATAAAACAAGAGCTTAGAAGTTCTGTAGAATTTGTTTTCGCCAACTTCTATGTACTCTATTCTATCCACATTTTTTAAAGCATTATTATAGTCTGAGGCTACAATAAATCCACTTTTTCCGAAGGCCTTAGCATTAGGGATATCCTTAAACTGCTTAATATTTAAACAAACTTCTCCATTTGAAAAACTATCCTCAATAAACCAAGTGAGCATTTCATACATCATCTCTTCTTTAGGAGTCAGCTCTTCTCTTGGATTTGCTTGCCCCCTTAGACATAAATCTATTTTATCTGCGGATTTCTTAAGCAACGAAGCTTTCCTAACACCCATCTTTAACATAGGACAACATATTTCTAAAAAAGTCCAAAAATACTTTCTGGATATAACAAAAAGTTTCATTAAGTTCGTAAAACTTAATGAATACTCATACCCCATTAAAAATATAAATATAATGTCTCTATCAATATCTTGTGTCTTTAAACCTATCATCTCTCTTCCTCTATTTTACAAAGTCAAAAATCTTTGTTGGCTCTTTAAAATCTTTCATTTTTAGCCTTAAATCCTCTATATCGCCTTGTGTTACAAAGTCTAACAAATGAACTTTAAAACATTCGTGGTCTATATCGTCCTCTTTATCCTCTGGACCTCTACAATTATTTCGGTATTCTTCCATACGAATATTGTAAAGGTTAGTATTATCTAAAGAAACATTCCCTTTAGGGTTATACTTATGTTTTCTTACTTGCTTTTGAATGATAAGTTGTCCCCAACCCCTTATCTGCCATCTTACATAAGTTGCCAATGTACCTCTTTCAGGACTATACTCATTCAATATTTTTCTTAAAACATGTGTATAGCAAGAATCACACTCATCTCTGGTAAAGCTACTTTGTCTTATACCGTTTATATAATAGCCTCTGCGAATTAAGTCGGGCATTAGTCTCGACTTAATAAACTTTATTAGCTCTTTATAAAACTCTTCAGATGTAACCTTGCCCTCTTCATAAAGAGTTTGTAATTTTGTCTGCTTGTTTTTTCTTCTAATTTTCTTCTGAGGACGCATAGTCATTTGGTTATTATACCAAAGAGGATCCATGCCGCTCTTTTCTTCTGCCATATATTTTGCTCTCCACCCACTTGCTAATAAAAAGGGCGAGTGAGAAAGGATAACACTCACCCTCTGTCTGACTAATTTAGAAGTTACAAATTACTAATCATTTAAGTTAAATACTACTGAATTTATGTCACTCTCATTAATTACTGTCGCCTGTTGACATTGAGGACATTTGTCTTCTGTTGCTTCATATACATATGAGCAATTCGGACATCTTACATAATCTACTACTTTTTCTGCCATCTTAAAACCTCTCTTCATTAAGTTTTGTTAAGTTACTGCTCTGTTATAATTTAATAATTAAACAGCCGTCAATTCAACGTCTTCATCTAATTCTTTTTGAAGCTCTTGAAATTGTGGGCTGTCTAAAAATCTTTTTACTGCAAAACCCGATATACTGCGTAAATTTGTTACTTGCTTATAGCTTCTGAAAGTCTCATCAAAATCTAACACAAGACTTTCTAACTTATCTGTTGTTAATTCACCTTTTAAATTATCTTCAATATAAACTTCTACTTTATACTTGTAAGACTTAGGAATAAAGTTTAATTCTTGTAAAGCTAATGATACAAGCTCTACTTCTCTTAAGATAGTCTCTGACTCTGCTTCAACGTAATTTTCAGTATCTTCCATAAAGTCCATCCTATCTTCTATAGCTTCTTTGATGGTGTTGTAATCAAATCCTAATTCAATTTCATCATTTGTCACATACTGAAGGTGTTCAATAGGTGTAGCAAATGTTTCATCTGGAAGTCTATATATTGTTTTATGAATAATTGGTTTCTTACTAAGATTAATAGGAAAGTCAACTGTTAAGACATAGTTATCACCCTTTTTCTTAATGTCATTATTTACAACAAGAGTAATATAACCATCTTTAACGAACGAACGATGCTCAAACTTGTTAGTAACTTGATCTATATCTTTAAGCTGCTCATACTTCTTCTCAGCGTCACTTCTGTCTAAACGAGCTGCTCCAAGTATTTGAACGTCAATTCTGTCATTTACCTCTGTAATATACTTAACAACTACTATCACTTTATTAAAAAATTTCTTTGTTTCTCTAACAAAAATTTCTCTATTATCCAAAAGTTCTTTTTGTGTTTCAAGTGGTTGTTCTTTAAAGAACTTAGGAGGAATGTCTACAGCCTTTAAGTAAGCATTCATTGCATTTGTAGTAAAAAAACGTTCATTCTCATCTAAATAAGACCTAAACTCTGTAATATCTACTATATCTAGTGTATAATTTGCTAACTTCTTTGTCTCAGTCATTTTATTCTCCTTTGTTCCCTTATACTGCAAGAAGACCTTCTATCTTCCTTTTAATTTGACTTTTAAGCTCTTTAAATTTATCTGGATGGTCTAAATAATCAGCACAATCTTTGAATCCATCATGGAGTTTAATACTGTCTACATAAGCACCCAGTCCTCTTAGAACTTTCTTATCTCTTTCCATCCCTTCTTCCCCTGCTTTATCGTTGTCATAAGCAAGTAAAAAAGAATTTGAGATAGTTCTTAATACTTGAGAATTTATCCCCATTGAACTCGTGTTATTTGCAACAACATAGGGATAAAATTTCTTAAGCATCATGCAATCTTTGCTACCTTCACAAACTATTATGGGATAACATCTCCCTCTCTCTTCTGACCTTTTATCATAAGTAAGGAAAGACTTGTCAAACCCAAACATAAGTGGAACTCTGGTATCATAGCTTGAGAAAGTTCTTGAAATCGTATTGTAATCGTGCTTCAATACTCCTCTTACTATAAAACCAACTATAGTTCCCTTTATAGTTGTGATTGGTATCATGTAGAAGTAATCGTTTTGCAATCCGAAATGTTTCATTTTTTCAAATGCCTTAGGATCTGAATAAATCGCACTTCTATGAACTACTCTGATGTCTAAGCCGCTGCTTTTGAAAAGTCTGTATGTCTGATTTTTCAACGGCTTTATCTCATCAAGCTTTAGCCCTTGTTGATACAACTTTATGTAATCCTGTATATTTACTTCTGTGACTTTTTGCATATCCGTATCCTATTTTAATTGTAACATAGGTTTCAAAATAAGTCAAATTCGCTTGTAAGAAACTTTTTTTATTCAATTGTCAATGTACCGATTAATTTGATTTTATTAATTTGTAAGTCGCTTGTAAGAAATTGTAAATCACTTGTAGTTCACTTGTAGGGAGGCTGTACGAGACCGTATACTTGCTCTATTCTTGCCTTATTTAGTTATCATTAGTAAAATAGTAAGTTCTGTTATTGTTATTAAAATTAGAATTATTATTAGAATTATGATTAGAATTATTACAACTGTACTTGTTTTCGGAGTTTCCTGATTACTTAAATGCCGTCTTCTACCGTTCTTTGCTCTCATCGCTTATTGAGCAATTCCTGCTTCGTCGCCATCAAACTTCTTTCACTAGTGAGTACTTATTTGAGGCTCCACAGGCACCGTACCCTAGAACTTAGGGTGTGCAGGAAGCTGAGGTTAAATTGTGGCTTACAATTTGAGCACCCTCCGCTTCTACCCTCTTACAAATGATATTAAGGAAGTCCAGAGTGTGTTTTTCACGCATAGAACGTGATAAGCCACCCTGTCTCTTCTGTCTCATTGTAAGGAAAGACAAGCAGTGCAATTTTTCTAGCTTGGTTCTCGCCAGAACACTAGCTTGCTTTTTAAAGCTGTCTGTACGTAGGTTCTTTAACCTAACTTTAGTGACATTTAGAGCTTTTTTTGTTCTAAGCATATTACGAGAAGTGCGAGTTTTAACTTGTCCTTTGTAATTAGTGCTCATATTAGCTCTTGACTGTCTCTTTAACTTTTTCAAAAGAGACTTATGCTTTTTAGCGGCTCTTTTGTAGGCTTCTCCGTTAACAGCTGATTGGAGAAGTTTTCCATCTACGATAAGATCTCCACTTCTTGTAATGTCAAGCTTAGCTTCTCCTGATAAATCTGTAGAGAATTTAGGAGTTTCTTTGCCTTTTACTTCAAGTGAAAGCCACCAATCCTTCCCGTCATATGAGAAAGTTATGTTTGAATAACTTTCTCCAACAGGAATATAACCCTTTTCGTAGAGTTTAATTTTACCCAACTTTGGTACTTCAACAAAACTATTGAAAATACGCACATTTCCAGAAGTCTTAAAAGTCATATGGTCTTTTTTACGAGACAAATAACGAGGACGTCTATACTTTGTGTTCATTGGATAATTATTAAACCACCTTTTGAAAGACTCGTTAGCTCTAAGAGATACTGACTTAATCATTCCTCCGTCCATCTGTTTAATGAAAGGGAATTGTTCATCTCTTGCATTAATGAGATACTCATAGAGCTTAGCAGTCTTCATATAGTGGGTTTTGTAGGATAATGACAAGTCTAGCCAGTTCTGTTGGCAGTCCATAGCATAGTTCCAAACCTTACGGTAGGTACCAGCCATAGCTTTCAACTTTTCTGAAGTCTTGCTAGAGGTAATATTCAATTTTGTTCTGAAGTATTTTGTCATTATCTCCTCTTTGTTTCCTTCTTACTTTAGAATGTAATTAAAACACTTAAAGTTTTAAATTAGGAAATCTCATGAAGGAGTATAGCATGTTTTTCAGAGGTTGTCAAATTTATCCATAGGTAGAACAAATTCCATAGGTAAAGAATAAATAGACTACAGTCTATTTATTATCCTATAGGATAATATAAAGATAAATATACCTTTAGGTATATATATAAAGAAATAAATATAAAAATATATTTTTAAATAAGTATCTCTTCTTCTTTAGAAGAGGTTCCTTTTATTGTTATTAAAATTAGAATTATTATTAGAATTATTATTAGAATTATTACAACTGTACTATGACCTCTGAAATAATATATCCTTTGAGTATATCCTTTAGAATATTAAAAGGGTAAAACCTTAAGTCAGAGTAAGGGAATTGACCTATTTACTCTTATAGTATCCTTTAGGAATTTTACGAAAATCCTAGGAATTTTTTGAATATAAAATAGACTGTATCTCAATAATAACTTGAAAATTAATATTTAAAAAAATTTTAACTATCCTAATCCTATCTATTTGTTACAAAATGTTAAGTAATTTAAGGATATAATATTAGTATATACACCACATAAAAGAAAAGCCATAGGACTAATGCCTATGGCAGTTAAAAGAGAGAGAAAGGGACTTTCAGATTATAAGTCAAAACAGCATCCACACTCAAAGCAGTGCGTTTTCTTATGCCCAGTTCTGTCTTTTTTATTATAACAAAGAGTGCTCCCGCAATCGGGACATATTCTATTGTAGTATTTACTCACTTTCTTATGCATGTGCTCATACACCTCTTCCATAGAAGTAGACCTTTTAATTTTATCTACAAGTAAACTTTTACCTTCCCATCCTTGATATTGCCCTTTACTCTCGCAAATGATTTCAAGTTCTTCACAGTCTAAGTTTCTAATAAAAGAGTCAAAGCGTGGAAGAATAAAGGTAGCCTTCCTTAGCTCTTTGAAGTCTAAGTTGTCACTCACTTCTATGTAGCCCATATTTCTTGTAAAAGGGTTTACTTCAAAAAATTGCATTATATTTTCTGTATGCTTTTGGTGAGCGACAACATACACAATATTAAAGAAAGTTGAATAAGTAGAGAGTTGTTTAGGTAATCTCTTGAGGGAGTCTGCTTCAGACTTTATTTCAAACCCGTAAAAGATGTTCTTACTAAAGTCAAGTGCTGCTAGATCAACTATGTTTTTAGAGTTTATACCCATCTCATTTACAAAGGTGGTAGATTTAAAGAAGTCAACATTTCTTTTAATAAACTCCTTTCTGATATCAATATCCTTTAGCTGTTTCCGCTTAGTTGTACTCATTTATTTCTCTCTATAACGAGAATTATAATTTAATGTGTAAGTAATAATGTAAATTAAATTATAAAGCAGTAAGTACTAACAAAAGGATGAAAAACAAATGAGTGACGTAAAGGCACTAGATATAAATGGTACATCGTATGATATTAAAGCGATAACGGTTGCTGATACAAATAGTGGCTCTTTAAAATACTGGACAGGAACACGTCAGCAATATGACGCAATCCAAGTAAAAGACTCAAATACAATATACAATGTAATAGGTGACGCAGATACTTCTAGTACAATGATAGACTTGCTCTACCCTGTAGGAGCAGTATACATTGGTACGATGGCAACTTGTCCTTTAGCTGCTTTAGGTATTGGAACTTGGCAGTTAGTTTCATCTGGTAGAGTTTTACAAGGCGTAGGGTCTGGACAAAATGCAGGGGATACTGTTGAAGCAGGTTTACCTAATATTACTGGTTCAAGTGACGTAAGAATTGCTTACTCTTCAAATCCTCAACCAACAAAGAGGGGTTCAGCGGATATAGGTGCTGTATACACTGATGGATATATTATACCAAATAGAAATAGTAGTAGTGGAGTCACAGGTGACTCACTAAATATTGGTGGTGTTGACGCTTCTAAGTCTAATGCGATTTATGGTAATTCAAATACCGTTCAGCCACCAGCTTATTTAGTTAATATATGGGAAAGGATAGAATAAGATGGCAATTTATAAAGGAACAGATTTACTTGCGGGGGTAGTAACCACTGTTGATAAATCCGAAAGGATAGGACAAATTATTCAGTCAACAATTCCTTTAACTGATGCTGGTTTACATCCTTTAGATGGTAGTACTATAAGTAAAGGTGGCATATACGACGCTTTTGTAGACTATATTTCAAACCTTGATTTATCTGCTGATTGTTTTTGTACAGCAGAAGAATGGACTGCTTCTGTAGCAGCATATGGGTCTTGCGGTAAATTTGTTTATGATAACATTAATGATGAAGTAATATTACCGAAACGTACGACTGAGCACGGACAACTAATAAAGTCTTGGTCAAGCGGTACTGAGTGGTATAGGATTTATGAGGATGGTTGGTGCGAGCAAGGCGGCATTCAAGCGTCGACTTCTGTATTTACTGTTAATCTATATAAAGAGTATTTAGATACTAACTATTCAGTCCAAGGTACACATTATAAGGGTGATGCTACTGCTCAATTCCGCTGGATTGATATAGCTACTAAAACTACTTCTAGTTTTACTTTTGGTGCAGCTTATTCTCAGACAGCAGCAACTGGAAACGGAAACATAACGTGGCAAACTTGCGGTTATATTGATATTTCGAACTATCAGCAGTCTGCTATTTATGAATATATAGTGATGGCAACCTCAACTAAAACAGATATTGAAGTTGATATTGATGAAGTAGTAACGGACTTAAATGGTAAAGCTGATACTAGCTTAACAAATATAAATATCAGCTGTCAGCCTATAGATGGTCAATGGATTAATTATTCAACTTCACTAGTGACTAATGTTTCTTGGGCTGGTGGAACAACAAGAACTTTTGATTTATCCTCTTACTTACCAAACGATGGTCATATATACGAAATTCTAGTATGTGCTGCAATACAGACTGGTGCTTCCACAGGTAATTTTGCTGGTTTATCAGCGTATTCATCTGTTGTAGGATCATCAGAAGTAGCAATCCCTATTTGTCGTACTTGTACAAGGACCTCAAGTATAATGGTTACTTCTGGTTCTATCACTATTCCAATAGGGACAGATAGAATTTTATACGGAGCAAATGTGCATTCATCTGCTATAACAGCGTCACTCTGGATTGCGGGTTATCGTAGAGTCGGAACAAATAGTTAAGGAGAGAGAGTTTATGGCATATTATATTTTTGTTGAGAATGGAAAGTTAAATGGTTGCGGACAAGCTATACAACTAAATGAAGGTGTTTTAAACATTGAAGTTAGCGAAGGAATGTATAACGAATATTCAGCTGACCCTTTAAAATATATATATTCAGATGGTGCTATTGTTCCAAATCCTAATTATGATGATGAGAAACAGCGACAAGAACGTTTACGACTTGACGCTTTGACTTTAACTCCTGCAGATGTTGAACGAGCTTTATATAGAGAAAAGCAAATGGACTTTGAAGATTTAAAAGCTCTTATTGCCTTACAATTACCACAAGTTGATATTAAAGGGCTAGCTATTGAGTTTCGAGCAAAAGATTTTTATAGGGGTGCAGAAGCAAATGGAATAAGATTATTCGATGTGGTGGGTGCATTATTAGGATACACACCAGCAGATATGGACTACTTATTCGAGCATCAAGAATTACCTCATTTAGTTTAGTTATCAGTTGTGTAGGAACCTACTTTAATAAGTAGGTTTTTTATTTGATTAATTAAGACAAATATGTTATGATATAGATATGTTTGAAGAGATAATCAAAAGAATTCAAAAAAGAAGAGCGAAAGGTAAAAATTTAGAGCTACCCCCTATTTTAGATGAAGATCCAGTATTAGCTACTAAGTATTTATCACTTGCTGATAGCTCTCATTTTATAAATGTGCTAATTCAGACATACAATAATCTAGGGGAAGATAATCAAGTTAATATAGCATTAGAAGAGCTTATGCTCCATAGTAAAGTTAATTATGAATGGTTTAGGTCATTTACCTTAGCTCTTAATCAACTAGAAAATGAAGGTAGAGAGATTTATATACCCTCAGAGGATATTGCAAACCTTAGGACAGATGATACTCAATTAGTATTTGTTCCTCCGTTAGAGTACAAGTATCAAAAAGTGTCACCTATTAGGATTCACGCAAAAGATAACAACGTCATAACTCTTAATCGTGTTCTTTACATAAGGGAAGGTTATTCTAAGGCAGATTTTAGGAAAGGATACCCTTCGTGGTATTCATTATCCGAAGTCACTATTTTTGAAAGATATAACCCAAAGACAAACAAACGAGTAAGGATAGATTTTAAAAATGGGGAGTTTAAGTACTATATGGCTGGAGCTTCTGACTGTTGGATAGAGATAGTAGATGTTCCATTAGAAATGGATCACGTGGTATCTGCTCTTCTATTTAGATAACAGTATCAAGTATTGTTGAGATATAGTATAAACTTTCATCAGATAAAGCGCCTTCTACACAAATTATATCTTTAACAAAATTTTGAGCTTCTGAAGCTAAGTAGCGAGATAGTGCATTAGTTAAAGTATATTCAGATATATCAGCACTGTATGTGTTACTTGCTTGGCCTGAAACTATTTTTTTCCCGTTTTTATACATAGTAAAAGTAGGTGAAGCAGCTCCATCACAAGTAATAGCTATAGATATAGGTCTATTAAAGTATGAGTCACGTTCAGCGGAACTTATCTCTTTTTGTAGAGTAAAAATTCCGTCATCTGAATGGTACTCGAATATTAGGTTATTATTACCCTCTAGTTTGAGGATAAAGTAAAAGTTTTCTGTGTCTAAGTCACCTTTAGCCAGTATAATCTTAGTATTACCATCGTTGCTATCGCCACCAAAGTCAACTTTAAGACATAGGCTAAAACCACGTTCATTTTTAAAATCTATATTATCATTGTAGCCAATAAAGAAGTTATCCAGAACTCTTATATAGGATGAGGCATTATTGCTTCCTAAATTGTTAACTCTATAAGCGTTATAAAGAGATTCTGGGAAGTGAAAATAACTTTTAAGAGTTTCAAGGTAAGTAATTATAGTAGAGGCAAAGCTATAGTTAACCTTGTCCACTAAGGTACCAAATTCAGAGTATTTATAAAAATTAAAGTCAAATTTGTCTAAGTAAAGAGTTCCAGTGTACGGGTTAGCATAAGCAGAGAGGCTTTCAACATACTGAGCACCTATGAGCAAGTTAGAAACATCTCCTATGGTTTCATTAGAGGTAAGATGTAAGACTTCCGTCCAAGTATTTTCATCAATTGAGCAGCTAAAAGAATAAACTCCTTTTTTATATTCTCCTCGAATATAATATTTTGTGAAGTTTTGTGTAGGAAATAAGCTGTCATAGTAAATTACGGAATTATTATTTCCCAGTTGTAAGTAACAATGTCCTTCACCCAGTGAAAGGACTAAAGGTTGATTTGAGTTTAAAGAGGTAAAATTTATTATACAGGCATTGAAGTTCTCATCTTGAGTTTGGAACGAAACTTGGAAGTCCCATTCATCAAAGGGATGAGGAGTAAAAAGTGTAGGTACTATTCTAGAGGTACCAACAGAGAACATAGTCTGTAAGTCCTCGTTTATATAGAAGTCACCTTGGTCTGACACAAAGGACTGATTAACCACTCCAAAGTCCTCTGAGTCACCTTCAGCTGCTTCTGCCAATTCATTGTAAGATAAAGCAGAAGACATAAATACAGAGCCTTCTCCGTTATTTTCAACTACAGCGTCTCCGTAAGTAGTTAGTAGATATGGATGAAATACTGTTTCCGTTATACTACTTTTTTTAATGTTACTTTGCAAGCACGCATAATTAAATGTAGCGTTGAAGTTATCTTTCCAGTTGCTGACTTTATCTTGCAACCTACAGTATACTTGAGCTTTATTATAACCTACACCAACAGGTTTTCGTTCTGTCATTTTTCTGAAAGTTTGATCGTCTATCCCTTTAGGTCTGACTGGAAGGAATTGAGTATTATTTTTACTAATTGTGAAACCGTCAAAGTAAGTACCAATGCCTAACGCATTCGTTTTTATCATACGTTCTAAGTTAGTAGTAGCATACGCATATACGTCTCTGATAGTAAAGAAATCTGTAAGTTTTGGGTATTCTTCCTCTTTTATAACTATTTCAGGAAATATTGCAGTATTAACCACATTAACATCTAAATTTACCCTTATGATTAAGTTGTAGCCAATGTCTTCCCTTTTGTCCAGAGACATCCCACCTAATGTTGAGAATAAGTGAGTGGTTCCATCACCAAAAGTGCAATATAATCCGATTTCCCGAATAGTAAGGTAAGCTTTTTCATCAATAGTTGCCGTTAGTAAGAGGTTATTATTTGTTCTAGTAATCTCTTTTATTTGATACTCATACATGTGGTTCAGAATTTGGTCTGAATCATCTGTTAATGGGTATTTTCCATCACTTACAATAATCTGGGAAAATGTGATAGTTGGACTAGAAGCCGTACTATACACAGAAAGGTCATCTTGAAAGATATTGAAAGAGTCGAGGTCTAAATATCCTCTCCAGTATTTAGTACTCCCTTCGGCATCATTTCCCATAAGAAGTGAGTGAAAGTTTGATAAGTCTATAGGTTCTAAGAGGGGAGCAGTATCAAAAAGAACTATTTCCTGAGGGCTTAAATAGTCATCCAAAGTCCCTTTGTTTTGGGATTTATTGTCTGCAATTAACTTTAAAGAAATGGAAGACGGAGTTAAGGTAAGAGAAATAGCAAGTTCTCGTTCCGTTAAAAGAATTTCATCAGTTACTTGGACTAAGGCATATTCTCCAGAATACACAGTGCAAGCATCTTGATTAAAGACTAATGAAAGGTTTCCAAGTTTAAAAACACAAGAGGTTGCTTCTGGAATTAAGTAGCCTTTAACTTCAATAACAGTATTATCATAATTATTGTATAAGTTTACCTTATTCCCTACTACATAATTAACTTCTGAAAAATTTGAGGCAATACCATTAACAACAGAGGTTGACCCCATAAGGACAACGTTATTGTTGTTATAGGAGCCTTCGTTTATGAGCATGCGACTAATTTGACTTAGGGCTTCATCTGTTATTATCATATTGTTTGAAATATTTGCCATTTAACCACCATTAATAAGTTGTAGAGCAAGGGTTATTTCCTATAGCTGCTTCTAAGTTTAAGGCTATAGCACGTAATTCATTTTCATCAAGTTTATCTCTAATAACTGAGATAATACCAATTTTACTATCTATATACCTATCTAAGTTTCCGTGTTCATCAATTATGTAAGAAGTGACAGGGACAACTGGGATAGTTAAGTTGTATAAACTATTATATGAAGCTATACCACCATCTTGGTAACGAATAATATTATTTTCTAAAGTCCACTCACTACCTTCGTACAAGTTGTTACTAGCGTCGTACAAAGCGGTAGGAGTTGAATCACTGTTGGCCCAAATAGTTTTCAAACCACCTGAAAAAGTATAGCAAAACCTTTCCTCATCTTCTATGTCTCCACTTGGGATATGCTCAGTATCATGTGAATTGTACTGAATGATATAATCAGATCCACTTAAAACGATAGCAAATTCAGATCCTGTATATATTCGATAGTTTGCCTCATATAAGACAGTATCTTCTTCTATATCTAATGTTTTAGTATAAATAGTGAAGTCTTCTACCCCATCATTGTAAACCCAAGCGTACAAGTAGTTTGTTCGGAAATTTCCTTCTGAATTGTATTGTGCAGTTGTTCCGTTGTAGAACACAACTCCTTCAGAGATAGACCATTTACTTCCGATATATGGGGTTCCGTCTGAGTTATATAAACTGGTTGTTGAACTATTTGTCCATATTGAAGAAGTTTCAATGTATGTATAAGAATAAAGTATCGGAGGAGTATCGTTCATATGAGTATAGTTTCCGATTTCATACTTATTCATAAATAGAGGTTGCCCATTTAAATAAGCTTTTAAGTCTTTATTAGTTGGTTCGTAACTTATTACAATTGAGTGGGCTTTATTGGGAATCATACCATTACTTGATATAAACTGTAAATAGTTCTCGGAGTCAGTAAACAACTTAACTTCGAGTGCATTGTTCGCTGTTTCATTTACTTCAAAGATATGGGAGTTGATAGAGTAGTCAGAGCGAGCAAGCAATGTTTTGTTAGTATTAGCTTGGTTTGGATCTATAGCAAAGGCCATAGCAAAAGGAGCGTCGACTAATTGACTGGGGTCAAGCAAACTCATATTATCTGGGTAAGTAAATGTACTTCCAGAGAATACTAAGACATCATTTATGCTCCAAGAGCATTCTTTCAAATCTATTGATCCACTAAAAGCACCATAGTTACTAGAGTTTCGTCCTAAAGTAAGAGTACCTAGGTTAGTAGCTAAAGTATCTTCTATATTTTGAGTATCTTTTAAAATATAAGTAGAGTTTTCTAAAATCATCAAAGAGAGAGAAGTTTGGTCAAAAAGAACTTGAATATCATAATCCCAGTCACTAATTATTGTAGAAGAGACAGTGGCCAGCCACGCAGAACCATCACCAATACGTGCTTTTAAGCTATTGTCAGTAGGGTCATAAAAGATTTCAAGTGTATTTGCAGTAGAAGTATATGCAATACTTTGACCATTAATAATGTCTGTTAATTTAAACTTAAGTCTTAAAGCATAAGATCCAGAACTCTCTAAGGTAAGGGAAGGTCCAGTTATATAAGATTCTGAATTAAAGTCACTAGCTACACCATCTATAGTGATTGATGGAGAACCCTCTTTCGTAAAGGCGTTAGGGTTATAAGAGGCTATAGCTTCATCTTGAGGGAAGTAGAAGTAATCTGGACTTGAGAAGTTTAAGGTAGAGAGTAATCCTGTATACTCTTTATTATATAGACTTAAAGATTTATTTGTTAAAAGATTTCTTCCGTGTGTCCCTAAGTCTACTATACCCATTTGAGACATCAGTTTTTTAGAGTAATCAAATAGCCAGTAACCAAAAATTCCGTCTGTAGTTGTGTAATTTAAAAGAAGTGAATAGACATTTGCTGCTGTAATATAGCTAAAAGACTCCAGTCCTTGGTCTATTTTTTCTTTTAATTGCTGGGCTCTGTTTAGTCCTATTACTCTGGAATTTCCGTTTATTTGCTCCATTAAGTTACTTTCAGTGAACAAAATGGTAGACATTAAATTTTCAAAGTCCTCTTTAGTTATAAGTTGATGTTCGGGTAAAAGGACTATTCGGTCATAGATACTTGCCAAGTTTTGTGATTTGAGAAAGGCATAATAGTCTACTGTTATAAAATAATTTAGGTCTTCGGAAGGTTTGACAATAGGTTGTTGTGTACTAATAGCAAAGAGCTTATCAATACCTTCAACTGTTTCATAAATACCTACTTCTCTTATTTCACAATTGTCAATTTTTTCAGGAATGAAGGCACGTAGCGATATAGTTAATTCGTCTTCAAGAAGTTCTTTTTTAATGATAGGAAATTCTCCATTTGGTATGGGGTTCTTAAGTTCTGTTATAGTTTCAGTAGGTATATAGTACTCATAGTTTGCATTTCCTACCTTAATTTTTGTAAGGAATATATTTACTGTGCTATCTTCCAGAGCTTCCGCTACTCTGCTAAGACCGTAGTCAGTTAAAATATAAGTAAGTCTGTCTGTCTCGTTCACTACTTGTGTCATTTTAAATTTCCATTTATAATATACATAGGTATAATTTAATAGGCTACGCATTAAATTTTATAGAGAGAATTTGATATGCAAAATAAGAACGACTTAGCTAATAATTTAAGAAATTTGTTTGATCCAAATAGTTATAAGGAATTTGGGACAGGTTTTTTTGTAAATCAGCCGAAAATGACTGGTTATTACTACATATTTAAGAATATTACTAAGCCAAACTTCTGCTTAATATTAAATACTTCTGAAGTTAGGTATCCGTCAAATTTTATCAAAATTGGGGATTATGTTTACATAGTCTTAAGTATTCAGTCATTAGAAGAGTACATGCAAAATTTAGGAGAGAAGTATTTTCCAGTTATTCTCACACGTGTAGATGAAAATCTTATGAAAAAGAACCCACGTAACCTTCCTTTTGGTTACTATACAGATACAGATGGTAAAGTTAAGGTTGACTTAAAGAAAGCTTCAGAAGTTCGTAAGATATATGATATGTATATTGAAGTGCAGAGTGTACGTGAAATTGTCGATGAATTAAATTCAAACTTCTCTCATGTACGAGATGTATTAGCTGCTTGGGAAGAGTATTTGCAAATGCCTCAAAAAATTGTTACTGTAAGTAAGCTTAAAAATGTTGGGGAACTATTAGCTCAAAACGTTAAAGGTAGGTTTAAACAACAGACTACAGAGGATGAGATAGAGGAATTACGTAAGAGAAGAAAGCAACAGAGAAAAATGGCTCAATTGAAGCAGCCTAATTAAATTATAAAAGAGAGAATAATTTTAAAATAGGAAAGCAGAAATGGCAGAGGAAAAGCTTAACGTTGCAACTTATGAACAAATATTAACTATATTAACTCAGTTAGCCACCAATTACACAAGTGTATTTACTGATTATTATAATATGTTCTATAACCAAGTTCCGATGGATATAACACTTCAGATATATGACGAAGACGGAACGCTTCAAGACATAACAGTACCTAATAGGGCTAAAGATAAAACTTATATATTAAACGGTAATGGGGATCCTAGTGGAACTTATTCAGCAGACAGAGGTTCAACTTATCAAGACTTAGCAAATGGTGATGTTTATATTAAGATAGCTGGAGACGGTACTGCTGATGGTTGGTCACAAGTAGCAACTAAAGCCAAGTTAGATACTTATGTGCTGCAGGGTTCAGGAAGTCCAGAAGGTGTAGTAACTTCTACGAAAGGTATTATATACGTAGATACTGAGAATGCAACTGTTTATATTAAATCTTATCCAACAGGAAACGAAGGTTGGGTATTGATCTCGAACGTATCAACAGTTTTAGCAGATAAAGATTTGTCTAACTTAACTCCTACTGGAGAAAGACATTTTGCTAACCCTTCATTAAGTAATTTAAATAGTAGCGGCGAAGCAAGGTTTAGTAGTAAGGAAGACGTAAGTAATAAAGTTACTTCTGTTTCTGCTAGTAGTACAAATACTCAGTATCCATCGGCTTTAGCAACTTATTCTTTTGTAACTAATAAAGTTGGAGAAGGGATGGCAGATAAAGAGGATATAAGTAATAAAGTAATTGCAATTAGTTCTGAAAGTACAAATACTCAGTACCCTTCAGCAAAAGCAGTAAATAGTTTAGTAACAAATGTGGCGTATGACCTAAAAAATACACCAATAGTATTTCTTTCTGGCACGAATGTAACTTTAACCGATAATTCGGTTCATAAGATACCTATTACTGCTAATACTACGTTTCATGTTCCAACAGTAACAGATGTTACGAGATTTCACCAAATGCTTGTACTTCTGTATATGCCTACTGCTTATACTATTGACTTTGGAACTAACGGAAACTATTTTTGGGGTTATTCACCAGATATGACCAGAGCAGGTTATTATACTGTTATATATGAATTTGATGGTACAGACTGGTATGTAGGAGTACTATACAGATCAGACGTGGGGAATAATAATGCTTAGGTTTTTCTCTGAGGAATTATTATCTGCAAATAGATATGAGCCAGGTTTTGTTGTAGCTATGAGAGATAGAGCTGGTATAGAAGAAGTTAAGCTTTATGTTGATGGAATCTATAAGCTCGAACTTGTTGGTGGTGGCGGAGGTTACGGGCAAAACTATTCAGCTGTAACAAGTTATTTTTATTTTGCAGGTGGTGGTTCAGCAGCCTCTTTTGTAGGAAATGTTAAGTTGTATGCTGGTGAGTATCAAGGTGTGGTTGGTAGTAGAGGCGAAAATGATTATGGTAATATGTCAACGGGTACTCATACAGGTGAAAATGGGGGAAATTCCGTTTTTCAAACAGTTTCTGGAACAGCCATAATTACTGCTGGTGGCGGTAAAGGAGGTAAAGTTACTAGTGGTGGAGGTATGACAGGAGGAGCTGCGGGTACTTTGAATAGACATGATAATGACACAGCTGATGAAGTTGCGGCTAAAACAGGAAGTGGTACTAAAGGAAATGCAAATATTATACCAGTTCAAGGTATAAGTCCTGTTTATTCTAAATATTCCGATAGTTATGGTAGAGGTGCAGGATATCCTTCACAAACCTTAGGTAGAGATAGTACGTCAGGATTTTTTAGACTGACATTTTTAAGGACAGGAGATTTAAGATAATGACAAAATACGTTAAACTTATTGATGAACATTCTATTGAGTATGCTCCAACTAATAAAGGGAATATTATAAATTATAACCTTGATGTTGACAGAATGCTTGCAGATGGATATAAACCTCTTATTGAGTCACCGAAACCCGAGGATGGCGATTATACTCTTTCGTATAGAGAGACATCAGAAGGAATTTTAGAGGTAGTAAGGGTTCCAACCGAAGAGGAGAAAGCAGAAAGAGAAAGACAACGAATTTTAGGTCTTAAGTGTACTAAAAGGGTATTTGCTTTAATACTTCAAGAAATGGGTGTGACTTATACTCAGCTTAAAGAACTCATAGCTACTAGTGACCAAGCTCAATTAGAATGGGATTTGTGCGTAGAGTTAGAAAGGTCTAATCCTTTATTAAACATAATGGCAGCTCAGTTAGGGTTTGATAGTACTACAGTAGATAATATATTTAAATATGCAAACGGTGAAATTCCAAACATAGTAAGTGAAGAAGCTGAATAGTTTTTTACTTATTAGATTGTAGTAAAAATGGAAAGTGTTTTTCATATACTAATAGAGTTTGTGGAAATGACTATATGGTTTTTCTCAGGTCTATTATTCATAAAAATATTTTGCAAATGAGGGAATTGAAATGCAAGAATGGTTATATAACAATACTATAGAGGTTGTCTACTGGTTTGTTGTGTGGAATCTTTTGCATTTTGTATATACAAAGTTAAAGAGAGCTTTAAGTAAAGGGGGAATACATGCAAGTGGGGAGGGTTGACTGGACGAACCTTTCTTCCTCTCAGTCTTCAAATAATCTTAAGCGTAATGTAACAATCGGTACGGCTGTAGGGATAACAGCGGCGGCTTTACTTCTTACAAAAGGAAAGTTAATGACTTTACCGAAAATTAGTTATGGCGTGAAAGAGGTAATGGCTATATGTGCTGGTTCTTCTTTAGGTGGATATTTTGCAGCTAACTTAACTACTAAGGATAATTATAAAGGTCGGACTTTAGAGTTGAAAAATCAACTCCTTTATAATGACTTTATTCCACTTATGATACTTAAGGGAGCTGATATGCTAATAAAGACTAAGAATAAATTAGCTAAGTCTATAGTATTAGCTGGAACTCTTCTTGGATCTACTATTGTAGGGCATAAGATAGGGGAGCAAGAGCTTAAGAAACAAGGCCTTAAATCGAACTATCCAGTAAAAGCGTGTCACCTTATGGCCGATTTTGATGATTTTTTACTCCCTATAGCAATAGCTACTAAGTCGAAGTGGTTGCAGCAGTTCCTAAAAGTTATATCACCAGTTACATTTGCTCCTATAGGAATGAACGTAGGGACGACAAAAGATAGCAAATATTTTTCAGCTTAGTGATATTAAATTATAACCTATAGGAAAAGAACTAAAGACAGGAGTAGCTGTTAACAAATGACAACATATCATAGAGGCGATAATACAGGAGCTTTTGGTAATACCTTTATCAAAATTTTTCTAAAAAACCCAGCTGAAGTAATAGTAAGTAAAGTAGTATTTACGGTAGGCTGTATTAATAAAGTGTTTGAAAATCCTGAGTTTCCTTTATATGTAAATTTCAATAGTAAAGAGACAGCAGTTATGCCTTATGAAAATACTGGTTATTTAATAGCTTATGATTCAGAAGGTAGACCAATGACTTGTAAAGGTTCTGTAACATTCTATGTAGTAAATGGAGTTATAATGAAGTATGGCAAACGCTAAGAAGAAATGCAATTGTTCAGAAGGACTTGAAGCAATATTTGAGATAAATACAACTACGGCAGCTTGGGGTAATATACAGGGCGTTATTGAAAACCAAGAAGACTTGATGCAAAAGTTTCAAGAGGAAGCTTCAATCAGAGCTGAAGAAGATACTTCAATCAGAGCTGACTTAGCTACTGAAGCAAGTATAAGGGCAGAAGAAGATACAAGTATAAGAGAAGACTTAGCTACTGAAGCAAGTATAAGGGCAGAAGAAGACACTTCAATAAGAGCGGACTTAGCTACTGAAACTTCTATTCGTACAGAAGAATTTACAACTCTTTCTTCTCAGTTAGCTACTGAGGCTTCAATAAGAGCTGCTGAAGATACTACAATCAGAGCAGACTTAGCCACTGAAGCCAGCGTTAGAGCTGCTGAAGACACTACAATTAGAGCAGACATATCAACAATACAAGGTTTGATACCTGCAGAAGCTACTACAACAAATCAGTTAGCAGATAAAGAATATGTAATAGACAAAATCAAAGTTTATGGTGCAAGTTTTAGAGGTTCTTGGGATACTTGGGCAAGTGTTCCAACAGATCCTAGTTTATACCCTGAGGATACAGATGGAAATCGAATTCCAAATGCTAATGACTACATGATAGTACTTGCCGATGAACAACAAGACGGTGGCACTTGGAAGTATGTTTACACAGGTGTTTGGAGTACAGATAAAAAAAGTGGTTGGAAGGTAGAGTATCAAATTGAGAAAACTCCTTTCACTCCAGAACAGCAAGCAGCTATTGATTCAGGAATTACTTCGACATTAGTAACGCAAATTTCCACAAATGCTAGTGATATAGCTGATATGACTACTGTGCTGGCTAGTAAGATAGAGCTAACAGACTTAAGTTCTACAGTTACAGGGCTAGATTATAATAATACTACAGGTGTATTTAGTTTGGAGAGTGGTTATGTAATTCCTGAGCAGACTACACTTAATAATTTGCAAAGAAACTTTACATTTGCTGAAAAAGGAATAACAAAAACTACTAGTGAATATAGTACAATAGATTTAGCAAAAGAAGTAGCTGCATTAAATCTAGAAATGGGTATTACCCTATTTGGTGAAGTAAGACTTAATGATATGCCTACGGGCATAGGTAATGCTGAGATGAAAGTCGAGGTACAGCAAAAGTCTGGAAGCACTTCAGTCTTGGCATTTACGTTGACTTCTACAAATGTTGCTCCTCATGAATGGACATTCTATTGGGTAGGAACAGGAACAAGCGGTTCTCCTTCAACTACTGAGTGGTATGCTACAGTACGTGAGGATATGGTTCTTACTAGAACTAATACTTCTTCATACACTCCGACTGGTGATTATAATCCAGCTACTAAAAAATATGTCGATGATTCAGTGAGTAGTGCTGTGCCAAGTCAGACAGGCAATGAAGGGAAATATTTAACAACTGATGGAACAGTAACAAGCTGGGGAACAGTAGACGCTTTACCATCTCAAACAGGGAATGATGGGAAGTTTTTAACTACAGACGGCACAATAGCCAGCTGGGAAACAGTTGACGCTCTACCATCTCAAACAGGAAATGAAAATAAATACCTAAAAACTGATGGGACAATAGCCAGCTGGGATACAGTACCAGACCCTAATAATGGTGCGTTGACTATATCTGTAAATAATACAGCAATACAGACGTTCACAGCGGATCAATCTACCAGTGTTACAGCAAATATAATAGTTCCAACAAAGATATCAGATTTAACGGATGATACATCTACTAACCCTATAGATAAAGCAGATACATTAACAGGATTAACCGCTTCTGTTACAGAATTAAACTATACAGATGGAGCTACCTCAAATATTCAAACACAGCTAAACGGAAAATTAAGTCCAAGTGATATTATAAATAATGTACAATCAACAGATACAGATAAACCTTTATCAGCTAATATGGGTAAAGAATTACAAGACCAAGTTGATAACTTAAAAGCAAGAGGAAGATTCTTGGCTTTATGGGATTGTTCAACTGGTTTAGCTGAAACTCATCCTACAGTAAGTCCTTATCTTTATCAAACAGGTGATTATTTTATAGTAGGCACTGTAGCTCAGGAAGGTGGAACAAATTATAAGCCATCTGGCTCAAGCTATACAGATAATGTACCTTCAACTGCTGTAGAAACAGAAGTAGTGAGTGTAGATGATGTTTACTATTATGATGGGAATGTATGGCACTTACAAATTAACACACAGAAAGAAATAGCCTTTGTAAACATAGCTGGAGACCCTTATGATAACAGTAATTTAGCTTCAGCATTAAATAATAAGCAAGATGAATTACCTTCTCAGACAGGACAATCTGGTAAATTCTTAACAACTAATGGTACTGTTATTAGTTGGGGAAATGTTGACTTATCAGGCTATGTAACAACAAACACAGCCCAAGATGTTACAGAAACAAAAACCTTTACAACTCAACAGAAATTGCAAAGCGGTCAAGGTGATGGCTGTTTGGTTATCGGTGCAGATGTTGCTTCCAACACAGTTACTGCAAACACTCGTAAATTAGGCAGAATGGTATTTCACACAAATGAAAGCACTTCTTTAAACTGTGCTTTTGTTTCAACTGATACACAAGATGCAGTCCAATCAGGTGTTATAAAAAATTGTGTTGAATTTGGGGGCAGACCTGCTGACACATCTTTAACTTCGCCTGATATTATGAATTTTACGGTTGCAAAATCTCACAATGCAACCGCAGTAGCCGATAAAACAATTGCATTATCCTTAACTAAGGATGGTGCAAATTTTGCAGTTCAACCAAAATACAATGGCGTAGCAATGCCTACGGACGTTCAAATAGATTCAACAAGTATCGTAAGTGGTGGAGTTGCTAATATTCCCAAAGCCGCTGTCAATGTATTTGGTGTCGGCAAGATAAATACAAATTATGGTATAAATGTACAAACTGATGGTACATTCTCTACAGTTGCCGCAGGTGAACAGCAACTTATTAATAAGACAAACTCATTTCAAATGATCGTGCCTGCAAATCTGAATATTGCAATTCGTGAGGGCTTAGGTAATAACTCCCTAACTTGGACAGACGCTTATAAAACAAGTGCAAGAAATACAATAGGTGCAACTCAAGCAGTATTTGTAGATTGGAGTGATACGTAGTGCTGAAGACTTACGAGTACAGATTATATCCTACCAAAGAGCAAGAAGTACTTCTCGCCAAACACTTCGGCTGTGTTCGTTTAGTTTACAATAAAGCTTTAGCGTTAAAGAAACAACTTTGGGAAGAAAAGAAAGAAAGTATTTTTTATTGTGAGCTATGTAAGAAACTTACAAAATGGAAGCAAACAGAGGAATTTAGCTTCCTTTATGAAGTGTCTAATAAGTCATTGCAATTTAGTCTTAGGCACTTGGACACTGCATACAAAAGTTTCTTTAAGGATGGTGGCTACCCTAAGTTTAAGAACAGAAGAAGTAAGCAGAGCTTTTCGGTTATCGAGAGTTGCTATGTAGACTTTGATAAGAACCAAGTTCGTATCCCTAAATTTCAAGAAGGGATAAGAGCAAGGATAAGTAGAACTTTTGAAGGTGAAATTAAAACTTGTACTGTAAAGAAAACTACTACAGATAAATATTTTATATCAGTCCTTGTAGAAGATGGAAGACCTCTACCAGATAAGTTACCTATAATAAAGGATACAACAGTAGGTATAGATTTAGGTATTAAGACTTTAGCTACAATTTCTAATGGTGAAGTAATAGAGAATATGAAGTTCTTAAAGAATGCTATGGAAAGACTTAAAGTCCTCCAAAGAAGAGCAAGCAAAAAGACTAAAGGTTCTAACAGACAGAAAAAAGCTTACAAGAAAGTAGCTTTACAACATGAGAAAATTAGGAATAGAAGAAAAGATTTTATAAATAAATTTACGAGCAAATTAGTTTACGATAACCAAGTAGGCACAATTTGTTTGGAAGACCTTAATGTAGAAGGAATGGTAAAAAATCATAGGTTAGCTGGTGCTATAAGTGACGCTTCTTTTGGTGAAATCAAGAGACAAATAGATTATAAGTGCGACTGGGCTGGAAAAAATTTATTATTTGTAGATAGATTCTATCCCTCTAGTAAAATCTGTTCTAGTTGTGGCTACATTAAGGAAGATTTAACACTTAACGACAGAGAATGGTCGTGTCCTGTTTGTGGTGTTAAGCATGATAGAGACTTAAATGCTTCTATAAATATTAAAAATGAAGCATTAAAAGAATACTTTTCAGGGCAGGGACTGTCCGTAGAGCTCGTGGAGCCGTCTTCAGTAGAAGGGACAATGAAGCGAGAAAAAAGAGTTCAATGGAGCGATTAAGGCCATGACAACAAGACTTCTTAAATCATCAGAAAATATAAATGGACTTCCTATAGGTTTTCAGGAAGTAGAATATCTTCAAAGTAGTGGTACACAGTATATTGATACTGGTGTTACTATAAACACTGCAACAGATGAAGTTGAACTTTACTATGAGCTTCTGTCAGGTACTCAGTATAAATGGATATTTGGTGAACATGATACTAATGCGAGATTTGGCTTAGGTTCAGGTGATGGCACAAATAGAAGAAATATTGCTTACGGTTCTAGTACAACTCAGAAAGCAGATACTTACTTCTTAAATTCACAACACTACTATAAAGCAAATACAGAGGGTGTTTATATTGATGGAGCTAAAATGGTTAATTATTCTAGTTTCTCATCAACATCTACTATTTATTTGTTTAACTTGAACTTGAACAATATAAACTATTGTACAAGTTCAAGAATTTGGGGATATAAACATAGTAGGGATGGAGTTTTAATAAGAGATTTCATCCCAGCACTAAACCCAGCTGGCAGACCTTGTATGTATGATTTAGTAGGGAAGAAAGCTTATTATAATTTAGGTACTGATGAATTTACTTATGGCAGAAAAATAATACCAGTAGAGTATTTAGAATCAACTGGAACTCAGTATATAGACACTAATTATGCTTTCTTAGATGATTTTAGTTGGGAAATAACTTTTGCTGATATGGCTTTAGGCACTACTGTATTTGGCGGTAGAACTTCTACCAATAGAACAGCAATTTTGTATAGAACAACTCAGTCAGTTTCAGGTGATATAACAGTTCCTATTGGAAGTTATAATGGAACAACAACCCCATTTCAATTAACAGGAATACAGACAGGTAAGCACACAGTAAAAATGACAGTGGCTTCAAGCAAGGGCTCTGTATGGGTTGATGGTTCTCAGCGATATAATGACACATCTATTGATGGCACTTATATTTCAGGTGTTTCACAGGCTATATTTGCTGATAAGTTTGATGATAATGACTTTAGAGAACAAACATCAGCAAAAGTTTATGCTCTTAAAATGTGGCAAGGTACTACTTTAGTAAGAAATTATCTCCCCGCCATAGATGAAAACAACACACCTTATATGTTCGACAAAGTAACTCATGCTTGTTACATTAACGCTGGAACTGGAACATTCAACTATGGAAAGAAATTATATAGCTCTAAAGTAAGACTTTATAAAGACTCAGAAGCTAACAAATTACCTATTGGATTTAAGAGAGTTGAATATTTGGAAAATACAGGTGTTCTTTCTGCAAGAAACTGGATAAGCACAGGAATAGTACCCGACACTACAACAAAATGGGAAGTCCGTTTATCCTTTAATAATACTACTACTGGTAAACTAATGGGTTCTGGATATTTAACAGGCAACAGATTTAACCTTGGTATTGAAAGTAATAAATTTAGGTTTGCTTTCAATGGCTGGTTTGATGCAAATTCAAATATTACTACACCTGATACCAATCCACATACTTGGGTAATGGACGCAACAACAAAAACTTTTAATATTGATGAATATTCCACAACAACATCGCAATCTTTTGGCACAAGCACACTCCCTATTGCATTATTTGGAAGATGTAATAATGCTGATGGCACAACAGAAACATCTAATGCTGTCGTTGGTAAGATTTACTATTCAAAGATATGGCAAAATGGTGTTCTAGTTAGTAATATGATTCCAGCCTTAGACACTACAAATACACCTTGTATGTATGACACAGTAACTCAGACAGCTTTCTATAATAAAGGGACTGGACAATTTACTTACGGGGCTGTAATTCCTAATAAAGTAAGGCTTCCACAATCTACTGAAATAAGATTTCCTGCTGGTTATACAGAAGTAGAGTACTTGGAAGGCACTGGAACTCAATTTATAGATACTGAGTACATACTAAACAATAATTCTGAAATAGAAATTATTTGTAATTCTGGGGATATTCATGGAACAAACTTGTTTGGTTATAGAGACGCAAGTGCTAGTTCAAGAAATATATCAATAACAACTTCTACAAATGTTGCTTACACTTCTGACTTTAACAATTCCGATTATACAACTTATCGTGCAAGTTTGGATGGGAGCGGTGATAAAGTAGTAAAAATTGTTTTAAGTAAAAAGGAAAGAGGCTTTTATAATATAGACGGTTCTTTAATTAATGCAAGCACAACTGTTTGCCCTGACGTATTTACCTGTGGTTCTTCTTCTTATTTAATGAATGTTGCTGGAAATCCTTATTTTATAGAGTGCTTTAAAGGTAAAGTATATAAATGTGTTATAAAAGAATCTGGAGTCTCTATTCGTTATTTTATTCCTGCCTTAGACCCCAATGGAAAACCTTGTATGTGGGATGCCGTAACTAAGCAACCATTTTATAATCAAGGTACTGGTGAATTTACCTATGGTAGAAGTATTCAGCAAGTTACCTATCTTGAGGCAACAGGAACGCAATATATCAATACTAACTTTAAGCCGACAACATTAACTGATTTTGAAATTGAGTTTAGTTCAACAAAAACAGGGGTAAACAACTGGATTATGGGTTGTGCTACATGGGTAGGTGTACATTATAAACAGCTCAACGACAATAAGGCAGGTGTTACAAACAACTCAACTGCTCAAGCACAACAATATGTCTCATATACTCCGAATAATTCAAAAATGACGTTAAAATTAGCTGGTAATACGGTTTACACTAACGGGGTTTCTTCAGGCACTATAACAAGGTACGCAGGTTCACAAAACTTAACTTTATTTGGCTATCAGACCAACGCAACAACTACACAATTACAATTTACAGGCTCAATTTACAAAGTTAAAATATGGGATAATAATGTTCCTATTTATGACTTCAAACCTGCAATAGACTCTAACAATGTAGGTTTTATGTTTGACAGAGTAACACACACAATATTCGATAATAAGGGAACAGGCTCATTTAGTTATGGAAATGCAGTACCCAATAAACTAAGAGATTAAATTTTAAATTAGAAGGATAATAAAATGTCAGTAAATAAAGCGGAAACAATAACACAATCACTTCGTATTAACAGACTGAATCAAACTCAGTTTAGTCAAGCTGGAGACCTTCCAGTTAATGAACTCTATTTAGTAGACCCTGAGTTTACTGGTGGTAAGGGTTTAATGACAGACTTAACAGGGGATATAGTAGAAAAACAAGCTGTAACAGACACTACTTCAACCACTATTACTTTATCAAATGCAGTAGCTGGTACAACTTATCACTATGGAACTCTTACAGCTTTAACTATAACTGCTGTAGATACTTCAGATGAAGAAATTACAATTTACTTTACAGCAGGTACGTCAATAGCAGTAAGTTTACCAGCAACTATAGAATATATAGGCTCAGCCCCTTACTTTGAAGCTGGTGAGAAATATGTCATTAGTATTTTAAACAATGTTTTAGTTTCAGGGAGGGTTTCATAAATGTTAGGAAGAATTTGGGAACATGAAATAGCTTATGCAGTCTATGGACCCTTTGTAAAAATTTGTGGCAGAGACTTATTTAATCCCACAGATGAAACTTATTTTGCTTTGGGGTTTGAAGTATTACCAGAATTAGAGCCATTAGAGGGTTATCACACAGCTTGGAGAGTTGCTACAAGACCAGTGCCACCTGAGCCAACTCCAGAACCAGAGCCAACTGAGGAACCAGTAGTTGACGTTATTGAAGACATAATTCCTACTGATGAAGAAACTATTGAAGAACCTGAAGTTAATGAAGGTGAAGATGTAGGCCCAGAACCTGAACCTCAATATGAGGAATATATAGAACCTTATTATGAAGAAGACCCAGAACCAGAAGACCCTGAAGAAGTAAAAAGAAGAGAAGAAGCTCAAAGGAGAGCTTACTGGTATACTAATTTCTTCCAAACTTCATTAGGTTGGGTTCGTAAAAAAGCTACAATGAAAGATGGCACAGTAGATAACTTCTTAACTGATGACCTACCGCTTCTTGCTATAGGATTAGGACAAGGTGCTGAAGCTAAAGTTATTGTTTACGCAACACCTGATTTTACACAAGAAATTGATATTTTAGCTTTACAAAGCTATGTAGACGTAACACCTCAATTTATTATGGAGTGCTTACTTGAGAAGCAAAAGGAGTTCGTTTAAAGATAAATCATGTTAAAGACCTATGAGTATAGATTATACCCTACTGATGAACAAAAAGTGCTTCTTGCTAAACACTTTGGATGCACTCGTTTAGTTTATAATAAGGCTTTAGCGTTAAAGAAGCAACTTTGGGAAGAAAAGAAAGAAAGTATTACTTGCTTTGAATTAGGGAAAGAATTAACAAAATGGAAGCAAACAGAGGAATTTAGCTTCCTTTATGAAGTGTCTAATAAGTCATTGCAATTTAGTCTTAGGCACTTGGACACTGCATACAAAAGTTTCTTTAAGGATGGTGGCTATCCTAAGTTTAAGAACAGAAAGAGTAAGCAGAGTTTTTCAGTTATTGAATGCTGTCATGTAGATTTTGATAAAGGACAAGTTCGTATTCCTAAATTTCAAGAAGGTATAAAAGCTAAGATTAGTAGAACTTTTGAGGGTGAAATCAAAACTTGTACTGTTAAGAAAACTACTACGGATAAATATTTTATTTCAGTTCTCGTAGAAGACGGAAGACCTCTACCAGATAAATTACCTGTAGCACAAGAAACAACAGTCGGGATAGATTTGGGAATTAAGACATTAGCTACAATCTCTAATGGTGAAGTTGTGGAAAACATGAAGTTCTTAAAGAATACTATAGAAAGGCTCAAAGTTCTTCAAAGAAGAGCAAGTAAGAAGACTAAGGGTTCTAACAGGCATAAGAAGGCTTATAAGAAAATAGCTTTACAGCACGAGAAAATTAGGAATAGAAGAAAAGATTTTATAAATAAATTTACAAGCAAATTAGTTAATGAAAGTCAAATTAATACAATTTGTTTGGAAGACCTTAATGTAGAAGGAATGGTAAAAAATCATAGGTTAGCTGGTGCTATAAGTGACGCTTCCTTTGGTGAAATCAAGAGACAATTAAAATATAAGTGTGAAAGGGCTGGAAAGAATCTTCTAACTGTAGATAGATTTTATCCTTCTAGTAAGACTTGTTCTAATTGTGGTTACATTAAGGAAGATTTAACACTTAATGACAGAGAATGGTCGTGTCCTGTCTGTGGTGTTAAACATGATAGAGACTTAAATGCTTCTATAAATATTAGGGATGAAGCATTGAGAAATTATTTTTCAGGGCAGGTGCTGTCCGCAGAGCTCGTGGAGTCGTCTTCAGTAGAAGGGACAATGAAGCGAGAAGAAGAGTACAAAAGCAGAATGAGTTTAGAAGTGTAACTTTATAAAAAGGAATTTAAGATGTCTTTATTTAGAGATTTGCTTATAGAGAAAAAGAGAAAGCCTTATTACTGTGAAGTAGAATATCTTGAAAGTACAGGAACACAGTATATAGATACTGGGTTTAAAATAGACGATACTTGTGGTTATGATATTAGTTGGATGGCTCTTAATGCGAATGACACTATTATCATGGGGACAAAGGGAACTGGTGACTCAAGATGGGTTTTATCAGGTAATAATAATCCAAATGTAAATTTATCTTGGAATACTTCTTCTGGTAGTACTGGTCTTGGATTAAATAAAATACAGACTGCTCAGATGAACTACTTAAATGATAGGGAAAGAGTATTAAACGGTGTAGCACTTACAGATATTTCAACAACATTATCTGCTGACGCAAGCACTTATAATGTTTGTATTTTTGGCGGATATTGGGGTTCAAGTACTGTTAGTTTATATTCTACTTGTAGAATATATTATGTAAAAATAACAAAGGGTCTAACTCTTGTCCGTGACCTATTGCCAGTATTGGACTGGAATTACACACCTTGTATGTATGACAAGGTATCTGGTAAGTTATTCTACAACGCAGGTACAGGCTCTTTTACCTATGGTAGAGAAATCCACTATGTAGATTATCTTGAAAGCACGGAAACACAGTACATTGACTTAGGACTTTATGGAAACTTAAATACAGAAATTGAAGTCAAAGCATACGTACCTGAACATACAACACACTTTGCCCTAGTGGGAGATTTCACTGATAGTACAAAAGCAATCACGTTGCCTGTCAACTATGGCACATCAGGGCTTTATTCACGATTTGGCAATAAATCTATAACGACAGGATTAGGCACAAATGAGGGCACATACAAGTTTGTAATTAATAAGACAGGTTATTACAGAGATGACGTATTATTAGGCTCATTTAGTACAACCACTTCATTTACAACTTCAAGTACCCTAATGCTTTTTGGCTTTACTAATTTAGGCAGAAACTACTATGCAGGTAAGGTTTATTATTGCAAAGTTTATGATAATGGTGCTATTGTCGGTGATTTTCTCCCAGCAATAGACGAAAATGGTGTAGGCTTTATGTTTGATAGAGTTACACATACTATTCATGATAATATAGGAATAGGTTATTTCAAATATCCTGCAAGAGAAGTCTCTTATCTTGAAACAACTGGTGGAAGTTATCTTAATACAGATTTTAACCCTGGGGCAAACGGTGGTAGGTTTACTTTTGACGTTGAAATAAAGTGTACTCCAAATTCAAATGGTCATGGTGCTATCGGTTCTCGTTCTGTTGACGCAGGCAGAAACTGGGTAATTACGAACATTCCGCAAACCCCTAATAATCAGGTTGTCCAACAGTTCGGTTATGGAAATACTTGGCAAAATGTTACCGCAGACAGTTCCAATAAATGGATAAGATGCCGTACATACATTGACGGTGAAAACTATGTCTTTGAAACTATGGTTGATGGGTTAACCTCAATTGAGGTAACACCACTTCAAACATTTACAAATTCGGCAAATGTTTACTTATTAAACATTAATAACAAAGGTTCTGTATTTTCTAATTTCAACTTTATAGGACAAATGAGAAGGGCTAAGTTATACGACAACGGCACTCTTGTAAAAGATTATAAACCTGCTTTCAAGAATGGTTATTTTGGCTTGTGGGATGCTGTTAATGATTACTTACCTACGATAAACGGCACAGGCACAATAACTTACGGTAAAATAATAGAGTCAAGGTGGTTCTAATGAAAGTAACAAGCGTAAAACAAGTTATTTATAATGTAACAGGTAAAACATCTAAGAAACCTAAACAATTACTTCTTCCATTTCCTAAGAAGAAACCAAAAGAAGTACAGATGACATTTAAGTTTTCTAAAACTAAGGAAGTTGGACAAAAATTGAATATTAAGGTATAATTAAATTATATAGGTACAGAAAAGAGAGGAGAATATAAATGAAAAAATTATTAGCGGCCCTCATTGTGACATTTGCGACAGGTTCAATGGCCTTGGCAGATCAGTTGAAAGTAACAGTGGATGTAGAAGCTACTGGGAAAACAACTGAAATTATTGAAGCTAACATTTTAGCTAACATTGATGGGAAAGTAACTGAAGTAGATATTACTCAGGATGGAAACGTTCCATTTAAACTTAATTTAAAAGGAGGCGCTTTTCGCTTACGTAGCAAATATGCGACTAAAAACCAGTTAATAGGGAAAGAAGAAGAACCTACTCCAGAACCAGAAGTAATTGAAGTAAAATAACTTCGGATAGCTAACCCTTACGAACTTTAAGATTAAATTTTAAAGTAAGAAGGTATACAAGTAAGGTAGCTAGATGGCAATAGATAAGGATAAAATTTTATCACAGATGTCCTCAGAGAGAAGTGCTGTAGAGGAAGCTACAAAAGCCCTCTACCCTTCTAATCTCATAGCGAACACTGTGTCAATCGGAGGTGGAGGTACTGTCTCAATAGAGGTAGACTCCACTTTGTCATATACTTCTGAGAATCCTGTTCAAAATAAAGTTATTACTTCAGCTTTATCTCAGAAGGCTGAGTCTTCTGCTATACCCACAAAAACAAGTCAATTAATTAATGATAGCAATTTTATTACTACTGTAACAGGTACAGATGTAACGAACGCTTTAGGCTATACACCTTATAATAGCTTGAACCCTTCAGGGTATCAAGAAAACGTGTTAGAAACTGTTAAAGTTAATGGGACTGCAGTAACTAATGTTGATAAGACTGTAGATATTTCTATTCCAGCTGCTCAAACAGTTGGTGATGGGGACATGGTTATACAAAGGAATAGTACTGTAGTAGGTACTTTTAAGGCTAACCAAACAACAGCAAGCACGATTAATATTTCTGTACCGACAACAGCAAGCGATATCGGAGCTTTACCAGATACAACTACCATAGGTGATGGTAAAATGGTTATCCAAAAGAATGGATCAGCTTTAGGTACTTTTTCCGCGAACCAAACAATAGCAAGTACAATTAATGTTACCATCACAAGTTCAGATGTAACAAATGCTTTAGGTTACACTCCATATAGCAATGCTAACCCTTCGGGTTATCAAGCCAATGTTATTGAAACTATAACAATTAATGGGACAGCTATAACTCCAACTGGAAAAACTGTAGATATTACTGTAGACTCTCCTGGAACAGTAGGAAATGGAGACATGGTAATTCAGAGGAATAGCACAGCTGTCGGTACATTCACTGCTAACCAAACTACCGCCTCTACTATCAATATATCTGTTCCTACTACTGCTAGTGACGTAGGAGCACTCCCTGATAATACGCCTATACCTTCAGTTGATCAAACATATTCAGCTAGTTCAACTAATGCTCAAAGTGGTACGGCTGTAGCTCAGGCACTCACAACTAAATCTGCAACTACTTTTAAGAACTGGAATGGAACTCCTGACGTACGAGTACAAGATTTAGTAATTAATAAATTAACAAAATCTCAGTATGATACTATAATTCCAAGCACAACGGAGCTATATTTTTTAACAGACGCTGGAGCAATAACTTCAGAGGAAATTATAAGTGCGTTAGGTTACACTCCATATAGCAGTTCTAACCCTGCTGATTACCAGACTAACGTTATTGAAACTATTAAAGTCAATGGAACAGCTTTAACTCCTACAACAAAGACAGTTAATATAACGCTTCCAGCTCAGCAAACTGTTGGAGATGGGGCAATGGTTATTAAAAGAAATAATACAGCAGTAGGAACATTTACTGCTAATCAGACAGCAGCTAGTACTATTAGTATTTCTGTACCGACTTCTGCTTCGGATATAGGGGCACTTCCCGATACAACTACTATAGGTGCCGCAGATTTTGTAATAACTCGGAATAATACAGCTGTAGGTACTATAGGAGTCAATGCTACAGCTAATGGAACTATAAATATATCCGTACCTACAACAGCTTCAGATGTAGGAGCTTTGCCAGATAGCACAACAATAGGTGCTGGAAACTTAGTTATACAGCGCAATAGCACAGCTTTAGGAACATTTGGGGCAAATCAGACAACAGCTACTACCATAAATGTATCAGTACCTACTACTGCTAGTGACGTAGGAGCATTACCAGATACAACTACTATCCCCGTAGTTTATAATGCAAACATGGTAATTCAGAGAAATAGTACTGCCATAGGAACATTTACAGCTAACCAGTCAGCAGCTTCTACAATAAACATCTCGGTACCCACAACAGCTTCAGATGTAGGTGCTTTACCAGATAGTACAACTATCGGGAATGGTAATATGGTTATTCAGCGAAACAATACTGCCATAGGTACATTTACAGCTAACCAGACTTCTGCAAGCACAATTAATATTTCGGTACCAACTTCTGCCGCAGATGTAGGTGCACTTCCAGATAGTACAGTTATAGGTGCTGGAAACATTACTATCAAAAGAAATGGAACAGCTGTAGGCACAATAAATGCAAATACTACAGTTAATTCAGCTATAGATATTACAGTTCCTACAACAGCTTCAGATGTAGGTGCTTTACCAGATACTACGACTATCCCAGTAGTTTATAACACTAATATGGTGATACAAAGAAACAATACTGCCATAGGTACATTTACAGCTAACCAATCAGCAGCTAGCACTATAAATATTAGTGTACCCACCACTGCGAGTGATATAGGAGCTTTACCAGATACAACCACAATTCCTGTTGTGTATGACGCTAACATGGTCATTCAAAAGAATGGAATAGCAGTAGGTACATTCACTGCTAACCAGTCAGCTGCTTCAACAATTAATGTTACTATCACAAGTTCAGACGTAACGGGAGCATTAGGTTACACTCCATATAGCAGTTCTAACCCTGCGGACTATCAAACTAACGTAATTGAGACAATTCAAGTAAATGGAACAGCTCTCACTCCTACGACCAAGACAGTAGATATTACTATCCCAGCTCAACCGACAGTTGGTAACGCTAACATGGTGATACAAAGAAACAATACTGCCATAGGAACATTTACTGCTAACCAGACGGCTGCTTCTACTATAAATGTTTCAGTCCCTACAACAGCCGCAGATGTAGGAGCTTTACCCGATACAACTACTATAGGTGCGGGTAATACTACTATTAAAAGAAACGGTACAGCTATAGGAACGATAGGAGCAAATCAGACAGCTAATGCCAGCATAGACATAACAGTCCCAGATACAACAACTGCGATATCTTCTGGAGGTACTGCAGCCCTTACTTCAGGTGGTGCATATTCTGGTTTAATTACAAGTGTAGCAGCTGGGAATGCTGGAGAAATAGTTGTTACAAAGGCTGGAGTGAACACTACAATTCCTGTAGGAAGCTCAATTACAATAGATACTTCAATGAGCACATCTTCAACTAATCCAGTGCAAAATAAAGTTATAACTTCAGCTTTAGAAAATAGAACAGTAGCTACTTTTACAAACATTACTGCAGCAACTAGTGCTGATGTAACAAAATTGAAAGTTAATAGATTAACAGCGGCTGAATATGCTACTATTACCCCTAGTGATACAGAGCTATACTTTGTTACAGATGCTGAGGTTGGAGTGTCTTGGGGGGATATTACGGGTACTTTAAGCAGTCAGACAGATCTTCAGACAGCCTTAAATGCTAAATATGATACTTCTAACCCTTCGGGTTATCAAGCTAACGTAGTAGAAACTATTAAAGTAAATGGAACAGCATTAACACCTACTACTAAAACTGTTAATATTACTATACCAGCACAACAAACTGTAGGTAATGCTAATATGGTAATTCAGAGAAATAATACAGCAGTAGGTACTTTTACTGCTAACCAGACTTCTGCAAGTACCATTAATATTAGTGTTCCTACTCAAGCTAGTGACATAGGAGCTCTACCAGATACAACTACTATAGGGTCTGGAAACTTAGTAATACAAAGAAATTCAGCTGCAATAGGTACCTTTGGAGCTAACCAAACAACAGCAAGCACTATTAACATCTCTGTACCGACTACGGCAGCTGACGTAGGTGCTTTACCAGATAGCACTACTATTCCTACCGTATATAATGCTAACATGGTAATTCAGAGAAATAGTACGGCTGTTGGAACATTCACTGCAAACCAGTCAGCAGCTAGCACTATTAATATTTCAGTCCCTACTACAGCAGCTGATGTAGGAGCCCTTCCAGATACTACTACTATCCCAGTAGTTTATGATTCTAGCATGGTTATTCAGAGAAACAATACTGCCGTAGGTACATTCACGGCTAACCAGTCAGCAGCTTCAACTATAAATATCTCTGTACCTACTACAGCAGCTGATGTAGGTGCTTTACCAGACAGTACTACAATACCTACTGTGTATGATTCGAAAATGGTGATTAGGAGGAACGGATCAGCAGTAGGAACGTTCACTGCAAACCAGTCAACTGCAAGCACTATTAATATTAGTGTTCCAACAGACGCAACTGAAATAGGGGCTCTTCCAGATTATTATACAACTGAGCAACCGATTACTTCTATTAATAATGGAGGTATTCTAATAGATGGGTCTTCTCCTATATATAAGTTAGTTGTAAGTAGTAACGCTATTACCTTTGTTTTTAGCACTCATACAATAATATTAAGTTCATCAAGGGCATATACATTTGAGCTTATTGTAGATATGCAGACTGTTCAGACATTAACATTCCCAAGCAATGTAACGTGGCAGGATTCAATAACTCCTGATATGACAGTAACAGGCATTTATATGTTTGCATTTAGGACTATTGACGCTGGAACTACGTGGCTTGGCAACTTGCAGGGGGTTTGGTAATATGGGAATACGTACTAGGTTTAATCCTATGGGTGGAAGAATAACAGTTGATGGGCCAAAAGATATAGTTGTCTTAGATAATAGAACTTCAACTACTAATATAACAGGAAGTATAGCCTTAAAATCAGGTGTATATGAAATTGTTATGGTTGCTGGTGGTGGAGGGGGTTCAAGAACATACAATACAGCGACCACATCTTATCAGCAAGCTGGTGGAGGTGAAGGCGGAGCTGTAGGTATAACTGTTTATTTATTGGCGGGTACTTATGCTTATCAATGTGGTGGTTATGGTGCAAGAAAAGAAAACACCGACCATTCAGGTAGTGGTTCAACAGGCGGACAAACATACGTAAGTTTAAATGGGAATAATATAGCCCGTGCTCAAGGTGGAACAGGTGGTCAAACTCACATTACATCAACAACAACTTCTAATTGGCATGGTGGCTCTGGTGGTGGTTATGGTGTCTATACAGGTGATTGGACTGTCCTTAGCAGTTATGGTGCTAGTGGGCATGATGGTAACAGAAAAGGTAGTGATGGAAGTCCTGACCTTTATACAACCGTTTGTTCTGCTTTAGCAACTAATGGTTATAGTACGGGGGATTATCAACTTTATGGCAGAAACGGAAGATATTATACAAATGCTATTGGTGGTTATTTAAGAATCACATATTTAAGGAAGACAATATAATGGATATTTTATCAGAGGAAAATGTATGGGACAAATAAAAATAGGAAGTCAGTCAGTAACACCTATAATAGTAGATACAGCAGTGGAGTCAATAAGTATAACTCCATCTACTACAGCACAAACTATAACTCCCAGTTCTGGGCATGATGGGTTTAGCACTATTAGTGTTGGGGCTGTAACTTCAGCTATAGATAGTAATATAACTGCTGGGAATATTAAGAAAGATGTAAGTATACTGGGGGTTACTGGGACTTACGAAAGTGCAAGTTTCAGTGTAATTAATAGAGAAGTTTCTGATAGTGGAGTTTACCAAATGCCAGCAAACAGCTTTACTTTTACATTACCTAGTAATGCTACAGACATGAAGAGCGGAGCCTTAAGTCACGCTTTCTATGAGTGCGTCGGTTTAACTTCGGCAGACTTATCCAGCCTTAATACTATCGGTGTTTCTGGTTCTAATGCAATGGATCATGCTTTTAATGGTTGTCCACACTTAATTTCAGTAGACTTATCAGGTCTTACTTCTATTCAGGGTTACGAGGCTTTGAAAAATGCTTTTGAGGGTTGCACAAGTTTAGTTTCAGTAGATTTGTCTAATCTTACTACAGTTAGTGTAGGGGGTGGGATGACTATGGCTTTTGCTGCTTGCTCAGATTTATCTTCAGTAGACCTATCTAATTTAACTACTATTTATGGAGAAGATGCTATGGAATGTACCTTCATGCTCACTGGATTAACTTCGGTAAATTTTTCAAGTTTAAGTACTCTTAAAGGAATGTACGCAATGACAGGAACTTTTCAGTATTGCAGCAACCTTAGGTCACTTTCATTTCCTTCTCTAAATTCTGATTCTTTTGACGGTGATAATTATCAGTTTTTTCAAATGTTATATGGCTGTTCTAATGTAACAGTTCACTTCCCTTCAAGTCTCCAGTCAGTTATTGGTTCATGGTCTGATGTAACATCTGGTTTCGGAGGTACGAATACTACAGTACTTTTTGATTTGGTTCCTGTGCCTGCTCTAGGGGGAGGTTCAAATGATTAACAGAAAAATAGTGGATACATTAAGAGGAGTGTAATATGGCAAAATTATATTTAGGGACTCAAGAAGTATCGAAAGTGGCAAAGAAGACTAATGTTCAAAGTTTGAATGTAACTCCTACAACTTCGGCTCAAACTATAACTGCAACTGAAGGGACAGGATATAGTCCAGTAAATGTGAGTGCAGTAACTTCAGCTATAGATAATAATATTGTAGCTGGGAACATTAAGAAGGATGTGACAATATTAGGAGTTACTGGAACTTACGGAACTCCAGGACCTTTATCAGAAGGGATAGTTAGGGAGGTTGTTACTAATGGGACTTATCAAGTTCCTTCAAGCTCATTTACTTTTACATTACCTAATACTGCTTCAGATGTAGGAACATATGCAATGTATCAGGCTTTTTACTATTGCAGTGGATTAACTTCCGTAGACTTATCTTATCTTACTAAAGTTAGTGGTGGGAATGCAATGTCTCAAGCTTTTTACAATTGTAGCGGACTAACTTCAGCAGACTTATCTCGACTTGCTACAGTTAGTGGGGGTAATGCCATGTATCAGGCTTTTCGAAATTGCGGTGGACTGACTTCAGTAAATTTATCAAGTCTTACTGTAGTTAATGGTAACTATGGAATGCAAGGGGCTTTTTACGGTTGCACAAGTTTAGTTTCAATAGATTTATCAAACCTTACTGTAGTGAGTAGTTATGACGGAATGTACCAAGCTTTTTGCAATTGTAGTGGACTAACTTCAGTAGACCTATCTCGTCTTACATCAGTTAGTGGTAGTTATGGAATATCTTCTATTTTTAGCGGTTGCAGAAATTTAACGTCTGTAAATTTCTCTAATCTCACTACTATTAGTGGTAGTAGTGCAATGTCTCAAGCTTTTTATAATTGTACTTCTTTAATTTCTTTATATTTTCCATCTTTATCATCAAGTTCATTTAGCTCATACACAAATCAGTTTAATAATATGCTCTTAGGGTGTTCAAATGTTACAGTTTCCTTTCCAGCAAGTATACAGTCCACAATAGGTTCATGGTCATCAGTAACATCTGGTTTCGGAGGTACTAATACTACAGTGCTATTTGACTTAGGATAGCAAGGTAGTGGTAATTAATTCTAGTCATAAACCTTTTTAAAATTAAATTAAATTATAAAACAGGAATATAGGAAGAATATTAAATGGCTACTGACCTCGCAAAGATAAGAACTTTACAAGACGTTATAAATGTACTAAGCGTAGTATATTTCAATATGAATGAGATAGAACGTATTTATTATGATATGTTCATAAATCCTGAAAAACTTTATGTCACATTCCAAAGATATAATGAGGATGGTACATTAGGGGAAATTACTCTTCCAAACAGAGCAATGGATAGAAGTGAAGTGCTTACTGGAGAAGGCTCTCCTAATGGAGTAGTATCTGCAAGTGAAGGAGCTATCTATCTCGATATAAAGAACTTAGACTTATATTATAAAGGTTCAGGTATAGACGCTTATGGCTGGTATAAAATATATTCTACCAGAAATTTTCAAGAAGGAAGAGACTTCTTGGCACCTACTGGTGACGCTTCTCAATTAAGAAATTTGAATATGAATCGAGCTACTTCAGGTACACTTGTTGTAGAAAGAGGTGGTACTGGAAGTTCTGGTTTGACGGGTCTTGTAAAAGGGAATGGTTCTAGTCCATATACAGCAGCAATGGAAGGTGTTGACTATTTAGGACCTACTTCTATGGCTGGTATAATAGCTTATTTTCCAGTTCGTTTCTTGCCAGACGGTACTACTGACGCAATTCCAAAAGGTTGGTTAAGATGTGATGGAAGCGCTTATTCGAGAACAACCTATGCTCGTTTATATGATATAATAGGGGAAACTTATGGAAGTGGAAATGGAAGTACAACTTTCAATGTTCCTAACTTATATAACTATTTCATAAGAGGTTGGGATGGTGTTTCAGCTTTCAATACTGTTCAGTATGATCAGGTAGGTAAGCACGTTCACGATTTAACAGGAATGACAGAGCCAGAGGATTCTCACACTCACAGCAGAGGAAACATGAATATTACTGGTGACGCTTCATTGATTGTTGGTTCTTTTCAAAAGTCTTCAGGTGCTTTTTCAGTATCTGGGGGGATGACAGCAGCTGGTGGTGGGCTCGCCCTGAATGCACCAAATTTAAATTTTGACGCTTCTAGGTCATGGACAGGAGTTACATCTGCTGGTAGTCCTCACAGACACTCACTCACTGGGGCCACAATTGAAAATGAGAATAGATATGGTACTAGTGAAACTACTGTATTAAATAAAAGGCTTATTCCAGTAATTAAATATTAAGGTTAAAAGATATGATATTGTATAAATATGATGAAAGGACAAGGGAATACTTAGGTTACTTTCCAGCTTATGAAGATGAGCTGGAGACTCTTTTGAGAAAGAAACCAGTATACGTTATACCCCCATGCTCTACAGAAGTAAAACCTTTTGAACCGAAAAAAGGTCATGTTGCTGTATTTAATGGGACAGATTGGGAAGAAGTAGAAGATAACAGAGGCAAGCAGTTCTTTAATGAAAAGGGCGAAAGCGTAGTAATAACTGAGTTAGGACCTATCCCTAAAGGCTATACTACAGAAAGAATATTATCACTTAAAGAGACAAAAGACTCGAAGCTTAACGAGATTAATCAGGCTTATACGGAAGCTCTGGATGAAGTTTTAAAAGTTGGAAAAATGGAAGTTAAACAAGAGAGCAGCCCTTACATTTATGTAACCCTTAAGAGCTTTGGAGAGGACTGTGCTAAGCTGAATTTTGAGGGAGAAGTAAGAAGTAGGAGTGAGTTAGAAAAGACTTATAAATACCTTTATATCCGTAGTTTGTTGCTTGCTCAAAGGAAATCGGAGCTGATTGAGAAAGTTCGTTCTATGAAAGAAAAGGCAGAGGTAAAGGCTTTAAAAGTAAACTTCAACGTTAAGGAAGACATAAAAGAACTGCTGACTTTAACAATAGAAGAAATAAGTGAGAGATTTTAGTTACCTTATTAAATTATATCATTAGATAAGAAAACAATAGGAACTATGTTATATGGATATAAATATAATAGCTGAAAATCTCACAGAGCTTTTGCAAAATACAGTTAATATGACTTCGGTTTATTATGACCTTTTCCTTAATCCAGAGCCAATGGATGTAGACCTTACAATGTGGAGTGAGGATGGAGTATTAGAAACTGTTGCAGTTCCAAACAGAGCTAAGATGATGCAATTTGCAAGTTCTGGGCAGGGAGCTCCTGAAGGGTTTGTTGAAGCAAACATAGGTGCTATTTATATAGATGAATTATCATTGATTCCATATATTAAAGTTGTAGGTTCTGGGTCTACTGGCTGGGAGCCATTTGAGACTTTAGAGGGAGTAGTTTCTTACCTTCAAGCTAATAATTATACTACTCAGAATGATGTTGAAGAAACGATAAGTAACTCTGTAGGAACAAGAGTTACTGAGATTTCAGAGAATAGTACAAATAGTGAATATCCTACCGCTAAATGTGTTTATAATGTAACTTCTGGCCTTAAAGCTTATGAAGATGTAGGGGAGTTGTTAACTGATCCTAAAGGTTTGGCTGATGTTACAAAGTATGCACATAGCACATTTGATAGCAGTAAGTTTATGGCGGAAGGTAGTCCTATTGTTACAAATGATGGTATTGCTAGTGGGTTTAGTGATAGTAATTACTTAACGAGTTCAGTATCAATTTCTGCAAATAGTAACTATACTATCAGAGGTACATTTACTACTGGTACACTAACTACTAGTGAATATGTTTTTGCTTTAGCTAGCGGTACAACTAATCAGTTATCTTTAATGAGCAACTACTATAATGATTCTCATAATTTGAGTATTGTATACCCTGATGATTCTGGGATACATGGCTCAAGCTTAAATTTAGATAACAATACAACGTATAGTTTTGAAGTTATTGTAAATGGGGCTAACATTAGACTTTTAGTAGATGGTGTTCAAGTAGTTAACTTAAATACATACCCTAATAGTGCAATAGATACTTTATATGTAGGTCGAGCAGCTACTGATACATACCCTTGGAGTGGTTCTATTGACCTTAAACCCTTTTCAATTTCAGTTGATGGGGTGTCTGTATTCACAAGTAATAAAGTAGGAGTAGATACGATTAAATCTGATGATTATACCGTTGTTGGTACACCTACGATTAGTGCTGACGGTATTGCAAGTGGGTTCAGTACGAGTAATTATTTGACAAGTTCAGTATCAATTTCAGCTAATAGTAATTACACAATTAAAGGTTCGTTTAATACTGGTACATTAACAACTAGCGATTATCTATTTTCTTTGTCGAATGGTACAAATAACCAATTAGCTTTAAAAAATGATAATAACCAATTAGCTTTGGTATACCCTTATGGTAGTTATACCTTTGGTACAAACTTTTATTTAAGTAATAATACAACATTTAATTTTGAGATTATTATAAATGATTCTAACATTAAACTTTTAGTTGACGGAAATCAAGTTTTTACCTCAGACACCTTTACAAATGGTGCAATCGACAATTTAAAACTTGGGATTAATTCAGAAGTAGTAACCGCTTGGACTGGCTCTATTGACCTCAACTCATTCAAAATCTATGTTGACGGTGACCTCGTTTACCAACCTTGCCTAAAAATACCTTATACATTATCAAAAACAGGCTCAAAGATTGTTAATAATAATTATAGAGACAGAGTATCAGATATGTATGAGCAGTTTGGATACTCCCCTTACTATACCTTAGAAGAAGGATTAAATTTCACTCTTCCTCAAGGTGAACTGTACGGATTAATTGGGCAACAGGCATTAAGAAAAGCTTCCATAAATGGAATAAACAGAACGTTCTTATATTCAAACAGAACCCAGATATTAACTGGTTCATGCACGAGCGGTACAGAAGTAGTATTGTCTGATCCTTTCGTAGACTCAAATTATATGCTATCTGTCCCTTATTCAGCTAAATCAGCCACAGCATTTACTCCTACACAGACAGGTGATTGGTTCGCAATAGGTGAAGGAATTTTAGAAGAGTAATGGCAAATAACCTTAAGGAATCTTTTAAATCTGCATTTACAGCTATAGCTACCTTTTTTGCTAAAGGCTTTGCAACGGGCAGATGGGAAGTAAAGTTCACTTGGAAATTCTAAATTAAATTTTAATAATGTTATGGCACAATACATATATCAAGATTTAAATGTAAGAGACCCTTTCGTATCAACATCTACGGAGTTCTTGCTACATGATGAAAAGGTAGTAGTACAGTCTATTTGGAGACTTATTACGACTGAAGAAGGAGAAATTCCTAATTTTAGAGTATATGGATTAAGTATTAAAAGATTTTCACAATATCCACTTACTCCAGAAACTATTAAAATGGTATACAATTACGTAAAAAATAAGGTAAGAACTTTTGAAGAAAGAGGAGAAATAGTAAGAGCTGATGTTGATGTAGATATAGAGCATGAGCAGGTTTTCTACAGCTACTACGTAAGAATTAAGTCCACACAGACAGTTCTTAAACTTCCCATATGGACTTTAAATCTTGGGGGTCAAAGGACTTTAAACGTAGTTTAAGAACTACATCCTTCTCCGACCTCTCACTCTAAAGTTCCTAAATACTTCCCTTAAAGCATAAGTAAATATTAAGCCAGAGATAAAGTCCTGACACCTACATCCTTTACCTATGAATTTTCTGTAGAACCATATCCCTATGAGTGAAAGCCATATAGGGAATGTGTACATTATAAATAGAGCTAAAAGTATGCAGAGTTTTTCATAAATACTACTCATATATTGGGTACCTCTTGCAAAGTGCTTTTACTCTTGAGAAAGCACCTTCTAAATGTACTTCATCTGCATATTCTAATATATCTGCTATAATACGACCTACTATCATCATATCGTCTTCTTTAAATCCTCTTGTAGTTACAGCAGGTACACCAATTCGTAAACCAGATGTAATAAAAGGACTTTGTGGGTCATTAGGTACAGTATTCTTATTTACTGTAATTCCATACTCATCTAACTTATTAGCTGCGTCTTTACCAGTAATCTTCTTATCTCTTAAATCTAATGTAAATAAATGGTTTTCTGTCATTCCCCCTACAATTTTAAATCCTCTGTCCATTAGAGTTTGACATAATGCTTTGGCATTCTTAACTATCTGCTGAGCATACTCTTTAAATTCAGGTTGTAGGGCTTCACCAAAACAAACTGCTTTGGCCGCAATTATATGCTCTAAAGGTCCACCTTGTATGCCTGGAAATACGGCAGAATCTATTTTCTTTGCCAATTCTTGTTTACAAGCTATAACACCACCACGAGGTCCTCTTAAAGATTTATGTGTAGTTGTTGTTACTACATCTGCTAACCCGAATGGTGATGGGTGTACACCGCCAGCAATTAAGCCAGCTATGTGAGCTATATCCGCTAATAAGTAACAGTCAGATTCAGCTCTCACTATATTTGTAATATTTCTAAATTTTTGGAAGTCAATAATTTTAGAGTAATTAGAAGCACCACAAATAATTAATTTTGGTTTATGCTTCATAGCTAATTTTAATACTTCATGATAATCTATTTCACCCTGTTCCGTTATTCCATAATGAATTACTCTGTAGTGCTTACCAGAATAGTTAACAGGTGAACCATGGGATAAATGACCACCGTGGGATAAATCCATACTCAGTACAGTATCACCATAGTCCAATAAGGCTTCAAATACTGCCATATTAGCTTGTGCGCCTGAATGTGGTTGTACGTTTACATGGTAATCTGTATGGAATAACTCTTGAAATCTCTGAACTGCCAGTAATTCCATAGAGTCAATCCAATGACAACCATTATAGTACCGCTTCTCAGGCTTCCCTTCTGCATACTTATTGGTTAATACAGAACCCATGGCTTCCAGAACATCTTTACTTACTATGTTCTCTGACGCAATAAGTTCTATTGTACTCTGTTGACGGTGTAATTCACCTTGTATTAAACTTTCTACTAATTTGTCTTGCATTTATTGCTCCTTAATTAATTTAGCATTACACTTAGGACAACGCATTTTACCGTTTACATTAAACCATTTAAGGTCTAGTTCTTTGAATACTCTGCCACATTCTGGGCAAGAGGTTGCGTTGTTACTTACTTTGTACTCTTTAAATACTGTTACTTTTCTTTTTGTCTTTGAATCAAATACTTTCATTTTAAATCTCCTCTCAAATCTATTTTTGTGAGAAAGCCGTTACTTAGAAGTAGCCGTTCCATCTTGTTGCACAAGTAATGTGCAGCTTCTGGGTATTCTTCAGCCAAGTTTTTGTACTTATTCCCTATGGCTGTTTGAATTTTACTAACTTGCTTAGTTACTTCTTCTGTAGTTGTCATGACTTCTCTCCTTATTTCCTATACTATTTTAGCATAAGTTAGGAGGTTATGCAAGGTGTCTAATTCTTATTAAATTTTACCTTTAGTAGCATTTCGAAATGGAAATTAAACTAAAATGGCAATAAATTTACAAAGTTTAAGTCTTACATCAGCATTTAGTTCAATAGTAAACTTCTTCAGAAGTCAAGAAAACAATAGTAAATGGCGTGACCTTACTGTAGGTTCTGAAGGAAGTTTTTTAATTCGCTTATTAGCAAATATATTTTCTACCCTTAGCTACAGAATAGTAGCTCAGAGTAGAGAAAATTATCTTTCTACAGCAGCATTACCTTCCTCAAACATAGGGATATCAGTAAACCTAGGGTACTCTGCTTTCAGAGGTTCTAACCTTAAGAGGCTTATAGAGATAGTTCCTAATGGAGATTATACACTTCCTAAGCTTTCTCAGATTGGTTCCTACAACGATAACTATGACATATATGTATATGGTTATGAAAACTCAGAAGAGATGGAAGATGTACACTTAGAAGCAGGGAAAGCTGTTAAGTTAAAAACTGTAATAGGAAATGCTAAGGAAGAGACGATTGTAGCAGGTACTTCAGCTATTAAGTGTTTTACATTATTCACAACTGGAATATCTGAAGATTACACTTTGTTCTTAGGTTCTCAAGAAGTTCCAACTACAGATGTTATAAAGAAAATGACTGAAGACAAGTATTTAGTCAGAACTAACCCTTATTCCTCAGTAGATATAATGTACTTAAATACGTTCCCAGGTGCTAAATACACATATGGAATAGATTCTGAAATTACTATAAGATACATTGAGTTAGCAGATGTACCAGTTTTTAATTATACTGACGCTATGTTCCCATATGGAACACTTTTAAACTATAGGAACATTTCAACTTACTTGCCGTTTGAGTCGGTTGAGAGTATGAAGATAAATGCACCTCTTGACCATGAAACTCAGAACTTAATAAGAAGTAAGCAAGACTATGCAAATAGAATGCAGCAAATAGTTCCAGCTGTAATAAGTTCTGACTATTATGCTGTAACTCCAACTTATACCCAAATTACATATCTTAAAAATGACTTTACTTTATTAAGTGACGATGAAGAGGGTCAGGTAGAGGTACTTCTTAAGGAAGAGAATTATTTTGGTACACCGCTTCCTGACATAGTTCATCCAAGACGTGAAGTAGCTCTTTTAAGAATTTCAATAGCTTTGACTAATAAGTATAAAAATATATCAGATATAAATTTAGATATAGAGAATATATTGGAAAGTTTCTATGACGCTAGGTTAGGTGCTACCTTTAACACATTTGATTTAGAGCGTAAAATTGAAGCTCTTTCCTATGTTAAATATGCTCGTGTGAGTCATGTGGCTGAAGATAGAGAAATCATGAAAGCTTATCAAGTTGGATATGTTGTTACTCATGACAGCAATACTTACATGGCTTCAAAGATATTAGGGTTAGCGGGAGATGTAGCTCCTAATTGGAATGTTCCGATAGATAAAAATTCAGTCGGTTCAGAAATAGATACAGGTTTACTAACTAAAGATGGTAGCTTGGTATGGAGAACTTATAAGAAGTTACCTAATATGCCTTCAGGTAATTTTGAATTAAGGCAAAATACTATGCCTTATGGTATTGGTGATTTTGTATATGATCCAGCTTATCCAGATTTTATGTTTAAATGCGTGGATATAGTAAAGAGTAGTGGATTCACGGAACCTGATTTGAGTGAAGCTGAAGCTGGAGACTTCTTCGTTGATGGTAATATTGTCTGGGTAGCTAAGGAATATAGTTCTACATACGGAACTTGGAGTCCTTCTACGACATATAGTTTGAAAGATTCAGTAAATGTAAGTACTAGTAGCACTTTTTCATTGGAATGTGTAAGCTATACGGGAGTTACTGGGACTAATAGAAACTTAGTATTTGAGCAGTCTGAGTACCCTGTAAGCGGGCAGACAATTAATACTTTTGAAATAAAAGGAGATTGTGCCTTTTACTTTAAGCCTGGAGATTATATAGCTGCTGAGTATAGAGGTGGAACTAAGTATTTCTATGTTATCAGCGGAACATACAACGACGAAGATAATAATACAATAGTCACAGTTTCGACAGAAATAGATTTAAGTATCCAATTCCTTAGACTTAGAGCTCCCGAAAGAGGTACAAAGGATGGGCAGATACTCTGGAAATTAGTAGAAGATACTACTAATATAAAATATCCATGGAATGGATATGTAGTATTTAATCATACATTGGAGATTATTGAGTAGGAGGTTATAAGTGAGTATATTAGGTTATTCAGCATCTTACTTCTTACCTGAGTATTGGGCTTCAACTCCTTTATACGGAGAGAAAATAATTCCACTTATAGACTATATATTAAGTACAGATTTTGTACAGGCAGATAAGTTAGCAAATGCTTTTTATGCTATGACAGATAAGTACAAGAATACTGCTGACCTTCCCATTGAATTTATTAAAGAAATTATTAACGAGAGTGGTTATACCTACGTTCTAGACTTATTAGGGGAAGATGAGGAGAGCATAAGATTATTAACTTACTTACTTGTGCTCATCCACCAACTTAAAGGAACTCAGTTAGGTATAGAGGTAGTGCTCAATTTATTAAGGAAAACTACTAACCCTATGATATTCACTTTGATGGGAAGTTTAAATTTGGAAACTAACAGTTATTCTGGTTTTTCAAGTAATGACTACATCTTTTACAGAAACTTCACAGTAGGTGATGAATCATTTGAATTAGTTATCCCTATCAGAACGGGTCAATTCACAGACCAGCAGTGTATTGCTTCGATTCCTAATTATGGTTTGTACATAGGGTTAGATACTCAAGGCCATTTAGTTCTTTCTTTAGGGTCTAAGGAAAGAAATGATTGGGATATAGCTAAAGAGGAAAATTCAACTCTCCTTACCCTTTCACCGAATACAAACTATTATTTAAAACTTGAATATGACGGATTCAAGTATTACCTTAAAGTATCTGAGGATGAAGGTAAAAGGTATACAGATTATATCGTTGTAGATAATCGTACTCCACTGGAGCTTCATGCAGCACGGGTTTATTTGGGCGTGGACGCTACTGGAGACGCGATAAGGCAACCTTTTAACGGTAGTGTGGATATTGCGCCATTTGCGATGGATGTTCAAAATGTTACAATTATTGAGTGGTTTGAGCAGTTCCCAGTAGAGGAGGACAGTGAAAACACTTTTATAGTTAAAGTTGACTTAGACTTAGGTTTAGTAAGTACAAACTTTTTCAAAAATTTTGCTAAGTTTGTAAGTAAATATGTATATCCCGAATTAAAGGCATTTGAGGCTAGGCTGGAGTTTAAGAATAATATTACATTTATCCCTTATAGCAGACAAAAAATGACATTTGTCGGTAGTGGGGATTTAGATGAGCAAATAAACAATTATATGGCTCAACGACAATAGATTTAGAGGAGATAAGCGGTGCAGATTAGAATTACTTACATAGGAACATTAGATGATGTAGCAGGAATGTGGTGTGGTTTCTGCCCAGAGGATGCAGTTATTACGGAGGAAAGACAAGTTCTTTTTCCTGCAGAGGGTTATATGCTAAAAAGAACGGCAACTGAAGAAATATTATATTCAATATGGTTAAAAGATGGAGATACACAAGCAAATTATGAGGAAGTAGTAATGCAAGATCCAACAGATGAAACAGCTATGCTTCACCTTACAAGAGGTGATGTATTTAGAGGCTTGTACCAAGCAAAACATGTTACAAGAGATCAAGTAAGAGCTCTTATAGAAGCTATGCCTGAAGATACACAGGCAGAAATAGATATGAAAGAGTTAGCAAGTATAGACTTTGATGAAGCCCTTTATTTCTATAGAGGAAATAGGCTTATAGATAGCTTAGGTGCTCAGTTAGGTATAAATGCTAACCAGATGACCAGATTCTTTGTAACTAATGATTATCGTGCATTAATAGATGAAAGTATTCAGTAGCATTAAATTATAAATTATACAGAAGGATGATTTAAGTATGGATAATTTTCATTTATTAATAAGTTATTTGACAGCACTAGCTAATTTTGCTAAGGACTTTCATTATTACTGCAAGTCTTTCGGTAAGCATTTATTTGCTGATGTTGCATATGATGACATATACGATTATTTAGATGAGATAAAAGAGAATGTACTGTTAGGTGGAAAAGAGTTGCCTCGCTCAAGTAAGCAATACTTGATGGCAGCTGCTATACTTGCTCCTACAATAACAGAGGATGACGTTGTGAACTTGAGATTGTTTGCTAAGTTTGTTCAGTTTGGCGTAGATCTAGTAAATAAAATAGAAGGCACAACAAGAGGACAGAACGCACTGCTTGATGAAATTGCTGGTCACTTGGATAAGACAGCTGGTTTATTATTCCTTCAATTACGTAAGTATGAAGGAGTAGATGAGTCTTTTAAAAAGGAAGAGTGTGAAGGGTGTACTCAACGAGCTGTAGATAGAGCTAAGGCAGTACTCGCTAAGATAGATTATGACAAGGTAGCAAAGACAGTTTTGGACTATGAAGCACAAAACCTTTTAGTTGCCGAAGAAGCTGAAGAGTCAGCATTAGATAGAGTAGCGAATAAATTAGGGTTAAACTAAATTGTACAAATGCCAGAAATTCACAATTAAAGAACTCGTCAGTAAGCAAGTTTACCAGAAATTTGGTGAAAAAGCTTGGATGTTTTTTGACGAACAACTTTTAAGAGACTTAGACACTATTCGCCTTTATCATGGTCTTCCTATAACAATTAACAACTGGGCTACAGGCGGTTCATTTTCGCAGTGCGGGTTGAGGTGCAACAAAGACCCACTGGTTGCTTCAGCTAAAGGAATATATTGTACAGCTCATAGTATGGGTAAAGCATTTGATCTACATAGTTCTAATACTAAAAAGTTGTATAAGGATGTAGAGACTTTATTTTATCAGGGGAAACTAAAGGCAATTAGACGTATGGAAAGTGCTGTAAGCACTAAGTACGGTTGGTGCCATGTAGACAGCTTTCAAACTAATGACCCTAAGAAGTTAGAGATTTTTGTGGCTTAATATTAAGATTACTCATGTCTCACTTATATAAATCGAGACAAGGAGTTGTTAGAGCGCCTTCCGAGGCGCCCTTTCTTAACATTTGGATTAGAGATTTTTGTAGCGTAATATCTACACCATTTTTCATCTCCACACCAACCCTTAATTAAATTATAAGGCATAACATTGAGGGTACAAATTTGGCTATTAAAGTATTTGATTTTTATACAAAGGAAAAGTTAAATGTCGATAAGAAGCACAACTTACTTTTATCAAATGCTTTATTTTACGTGCTTTTAGAAGTTAATGGGAAAAATAAAGAACTTTCAGTTCAGGTACCTAAGAAATTTCATTATGAAAGGTTCTATAAGTATAAGGATTTCACTTTTAATAAGGTAATTGAATTTAGTATACTTTCAGACTATATAAAATGGAACCAAGACTTGATGAAGTCTAAGTGGGGCTTGACGGATGAAGATTACTATAGGCTAATTACACAGCTGGAATACACTTTTCTTCATAATTATTTCATTAAAGGTGAGTTATTCAAATGGCCTTTGCTCCTAGGTGTTTGGGTAGAAGATATGTTAGATAGATTTGTTAGGAGATTTTCATAATGTTATCAGCATTGAGTACAGTAGGTTGGGAAGCAGGTGTAGCTTTATTAGTAGCTGTAGGTACAGCTATTTATGTAGCAGGTCAGGTACATCAAGCTACAAAGCAGAATAATAAAGATATTGAGACAATAAGAGCTACTTTATTGGAGGAACAAGAAGGAACAAGAGAACTCATAAGAAGGAACCAAGAAGCTGTACTGGAACTAATCAGAAAGAATATGTCTGATATGAAAGCTATGCTGGAGGTACAAAAGGAGTACCAGAGAGATAGTTTAAATAGAGAGATAAGTCACATTAAAGACTTGATTAGTATGTCAAATAATGAAATGAGAGAAGATATTAAGAGGCTTGAAAATGCTCAGCGTGAAAGCAATCGTGTTAAGGAGCGTTTGGCAATTGCAGAAAGTTCATTGAAGTCTTTACACCATAGGCTAGATTTAGAACCTCCTGTTCTGAAGAAAATAGAAGAAACTCAGGAATAAACCTTGCACCTAATTTAATAATGCGCTATACTTTATAGCATGAAATCTCAGTTTGATGAAATAGATATAGTACCAACAGATGTCCTTTACAATAAGGATTTAACTTACTCTATAAAAGGGACTTATTGGTTTAATGAGAAAGATTTACATCAAATAGATAAGACGGCCAGAGCATTAATGACGCTCAATGTAACGGCTATTGTAAATCCTGAGAAATTACTTGAGGGGGGAGTAATTTATATGTGTAAAAAAGGTGCTTGGCTTGTGGAGGTTCCTTATAATTTTATGGGCCCAGGCATTAAGTTTAAGCATAAGTACGAGCTATTTTTAATGCGTAGGAAGAACAAATTGAGTGCATTACCTAGGATAAATTAAATTTTACCTATGACAGATAGGAGTTTGGTATGGGTAAATTTCTTACAGGTAAAGCTAGGCTACAGCAGACGGACAGAAAGCGCATTTTTAAGTTGCTTGATAATGTTGTGTATAAAGCTGATGATGGTATGATTTATTTAGCTCCCAGAAACATGTATACAGATGGGTATACCATTCCATTATGGATAAGTTGGGCTGCTGGCTCTCCTATAGACTATGATGTAAGGTGCTGTGCAATACATGATCTCCAATGTTACTGCCATGAAGCTCTCATGATTAACTTAACTGAAAAAGAGTTGTTAGATAAGGGCTACTTAAAATATAATCAGAAAGCTGATATGTGGGTGTGCGAAGATGTACCTGCTGAATATCTTTGTGCTAAGAAGGTTAGCAAATGTTTTGCAAATAATATGTTGTTTGAGTGCATGTTGGCTGCTGATGAGTCATTCATAGACAGTCTTCGTACTAGGTTTGGAACTATGTTTAATATTGGTTGGTATAAGAACCTTATAAAGAAAGCTGTATTTAAGTTAGAACTTGATAAGGTATATAGGGAAGATTACTGGAGAGATAAGACAGCCAGTTATAAATAATATCACTTTATAAAAATACTAAAAGAAACAATTTCATAAAGTAAAAAACTTCCCATTTTTACAAAGTTTTTATCTTATAAAGTAAAAAACTTCTTATATTACATTCTACATATATGAAATTCGAAGAAGATAAAGTAATAAAAGTTTGTATGAATTGTTTTGGAACAGAGCCATGCCTCTGTGATAAGCATGACTACAAAGAGATGTACGAATGGGTATATAAGTTTATGAAAGCTCTAAAACCTATGGGCTAGCAAAGACCTTGATAGATTTCCTCACATATGCTACAATGTAGCATGTAAGAGGAGACATTATATGCCATTCGATATAGAAAACAAACGATTTAAAGTAGAGAGAATAATTTATTATAACAAAGATAGTCAGTGGGGAGTGCTTGCCACTAAACCTTTGTTTGACTTATCTGAGGATCAGAGCTGTCTTTATAACAAGTATAACAATGTTTCATTAGTGGGAAATTTCTCAGGAGTATATGAGAATGGTGAACTTGAAATATCTGGAGATATAACAGATGGCAAGTATGGGAAAGCCTTGCAAATAAAGACTTTCCAGCTTATACATGATAGTCAGTCAAAGGAAGGTATAGTAAATTTTTTAGCTAACTCCCTTATACGTGGGATTAGTGTGCAGAATGCTAAGAAGATATATGAAGAGTATAAAGAACAAGCTATTGATATAGTTTTAAATGAGCCCCTAAGAATATCTGAGATAAAAGGTATAGGTGAGAAGACAGCTAGGAAAGTAGCGGACAGCGTAGAACAATATAAGCGCTTGAAACCGCTGCTGGACTACTGCTGTACTAAGTTAGGTTTACATTTTTCTATAGTGAAGAAGTTAGATGAAGAGCTCGGAGATAAAGCTCTTACTGTTGTTAAAGAGAACCCATTTAAAGTACTTGATATGACCTCTAATATCAGTTTTAAGCAGATGGATGATCTGTATCTCAAGAGTGGTGGAAACCCCCAATCTCCAATGCGTTTAGAGACAGGTTTACTGTGGATACTTAAGAACCTAGCTACATTAGAAGGTTCTACTGGTTGTAAGTCCTCATCACTTAAGAACAAGTTTTATAGTACATTAAACTTGACAGGAGAGTTTAATGAATATGAGAGTACCGCCCACAACCTCTCTGCAGCTGAGAAATTATACATGACTGAAGGAGCTCTTACAGGGTATGAATTAGGCTATGTTTACTATAAACCCTATGTAGATGTGGAAAGAAGTATAGCTGAGAAGGTTAAAGTTTTAAATAAGTATGGTTTGCTTGGGGACAAGATAGATAGAAGAATAGTAGATGAAGAGATACATGACTTTCCATTTGAATTAAATGAACAGCAAGTGAAGGCGGTGCATGAGTGCCTAGAGCATAATGTAAGTGTGCTTACTGGCCCTGCTGGTTGTGTAGACGGAGATACAGAGTTTTTTAATGGGGAGAGATGGGTTCCTATAAAGGAGTATAAGTTAGGAGATAAAGTTTTAGAGTACACGACTTTTGGAACTGCTCATTTAGTAACTCCTATTAGATATATTAAAGGAGAAGCAGATTTATGGCATATGCACAATGCTTCAGGGAATATAGACCAAGTATTATCAGATAACCACAGGTTTATATACTTGTCCTCTAAAGGGAACTTAAATGAGAAGCCATTTAAGGATATAAGAATGATTATGCAAGCTAAAGGAAGTTTTTCAGCTAGTTTAATAAATTCTTTTAAGATAACAGATGAGTTACCTACCACCTTAACTCCAGAGCGATTAAGACTACTAATCGCTATATCTGCGGATGGAAGTTTGAGTTCCAATGGTAAATACTGGAGAGTAAGATTAAAAAAAGAAAGAAAAATTACGAGAATAAAAGAACTATTAAAAGCAAATGGCTTAAATGTAGAAGAAAAGATATATGCTGATGGCTATTCTAACTTTAAAGTTCCTGTAGAATACGGATGTAAGGAATTTCCAGATTACTTTTACCTCCTTCCTAGAGAGTTAAAGGGAGTATTTAGTGAAGAGATTTTACTTTGGGATGGTAGTATTAAACAAGCTAAAAGAGAGGTTAAGAAATACTTTACAACTATTAAAAAGAATGCTGATATCGCTCAGTTTATACTTTCGCAAAATGGATATATGACTACGCTAAAAGGGGATGATAGAAGAGGAAGGACGCATAGTAGTGGAAGCTATAGTTATAAATCAGTAACATACACTGTTACACAAACTAAATGGAAACATACTTCTTTAGAGCGAGGAAAGCGAGAGTTAAATAGAGGTGGTAATGAAATTGTTATAGAAAAGTTTACTCCTACGGACGGCTTCCAATATTGTTTCGAAGTACCTTCTGGAATGCTTGTGCTAAGAAGGAATGATAAGATATTTATTACAGGTAATAGTGGTAAGTCTAGTATCACAAAAGCTCTCAGCAGAATATATAGACGTTGCGGGTTTGAAGTTATACACTTGTCACCTACTGCTAAGGCTTGCAGACGATTAGAAGAATGTATAGGAACCAGTGACGCACAAACTATTCACAAATATTTAGGACTTCAGAAGGACAGGGACTATACAACTTCAGTGAAGTGTAACAAAGATACAGTGCTCATAGTAGATGAAGCTTCTATGCTTGATATTTTATTGTTCAATGCTTTATTGGTAGGAACTAACCTAACATCACGTGTACTCCTTATAGGGGATAATAACCAACTTCCCTCAGTGCAAGCTGGGAACGTGCTTGGTGACTTGATTGATTCTGGGGCAGTGCACGTTTCAAAACTGACAGATGTTATGAGACAACAAGAGGATAGTAATATTATTAAGTATTGTACTATGATAAATAACGGTGAGTTGTTCGACCCTATTGAAGCAAGTGATTTTCACTATGAGGAATTTGGAGAAGCTGACGAACTTAAAGAGTTTTTCTTTAATGAATATGAAAAGGCTGTGAAAGAGTACGGTCTTAACGAAGTGCAAGTTATCACCCCTTATAAGAGAGGTGAAATTGGCATGGAGAAGCTCAACGAGTTCCTACAGCAACAGTATAACCCGAAAGGATTAAATACTATAGAGCCTTATAAGCTGGGAGATAAGGTAAGGCATACTATAAACAATTATAAAAAGGAAGTGTTCAACGGAGAGACAGGTACTATTATCCAATACTTTGACGACATGGAAGAGATGATGGTGGACTTCGGCAACAAGATGATAATGTATGATAAGGAAGACTCAGTTGAGTTAACTCTTTCATATGCTTCTACAGTACACTCCAGCCAAGGTTCAGAGTATAAAGCAGTATTTGTAATACTAGACGACACTTCTGTAAATGACTTCTTACTTATAAGAAGGTTGCTGTATACAGCCGTTAGTAGGGGTAAGAAGAAGGTGTATATACTTACAAAACCTTACCTAGTTGATAAGTGCATACAGAACGATAGCTATAGACCACGTATAACTAAGTTGAAAGGGTTCTTAGAAAGTGAAGAGTAAATATACCTTATATACTTGTACCAGAGAAAAAAAGATGATTTACTCGAAGTCCTATAGTGAATATAAGATAATCCCTTCGTTAGATTATATACCTAGTGGTCTCATACTTTTCGGAAGTTATAAAATTGCAATAGATGATAACTACGAAAAAGTTTTTAAAGAAGTAGATTTAATTACTGCAAGGGAAGGGAAGTGCTATTATCCAACTGAGTACTGGGATAAACATAGGTGGGCTGTAGAGCAACTTGCAGCCTACTATGGGAAGTTCATGATAATATTTAGGAGGGATAGGCAGAGATGAAGAGTAACTACAATTTAATCTCTTACTCCACTCAGGAATTGTGTTACCCTTATGCTACAGGTAAGTACAAATACGCATTGGCTTTTTCAATGGGATATTATAGCCCATGTGAAGAAAATAAGAAGGTAAAGACAGGGATAAGTACATATTTTTCAAGTAAAAATTTTGTTCCATTTGTTCAGGTGGTTAAAGTGCGGGGAACTTATGAAAAGTAAGTATGATATTCTAATTTTGGAGAGGGAAGGGAAGTTAAATGTCTCTACTAACAAACAATATACTATAAAGTTCACGTGGTTAAGAAGAAGTGGTAGAGAAGGTTATGATGGAATGAGAGACGAACTTCTCCCAATAACAGCCTCCTTTAAGCACTATCGCTCCTCTTTCATACAGCTACATAGGGACATAATAAAGTATGAAGAAGACATAAATATAAGGAGTCACTCTATATGTACGCTCGCCTTAGTACTTGGGAAGTTCATTTACTCTATAAAAAGATACAAGAGCATTTGACTATCTCTTAAAAATGTGCTAATATAGTATGTGGAAGAGAGATAAAAACATATGGCAAATGTATTAAATATGGTTGATACGGCTAAGGCTGAGTACTATTGTTTAAATGGTGAGAGAGCTAAAGGGCTTGAGATTTATAAAACTTTGATAGAAGAGCTAGAGGGAGTGGATAGAACTACTGCAATAAGTAACTTTATTAAGCATGCTTTTGATGAAGCTCTAGCTCTGGCAAAGGAAGATAAATGGATAGAGGCATTAGACTTATATAGAGCAGTTATGACGTATCCTGATTATCCTTTGAATACATATAAGAATGTAGGTCTTTGTATGAAGGCTATAAAGAACTATAAGATAGCTCTTACATTCTTCCAACTATACGAAAAGGATGCAACAGATAAGTATGAAGCGTACATAAACTTAGGAGACATATATTACAAAGGGTTAGATGATATGAAGACTGCTATTACTTATTATGAAAAGGCGTTGGAGTTAAACCCTAATGAGTATTCCATATGGAATATGCTCGGGCATTTGTACTCCACTTACTATAGAGAAAGTCATGAGGAAGAGCAGATTAAGTATTTGAGAGGAGCTTACAAGTTAAACCCAACAGATAGAGTAGTAGTAAAGAATCTAGCTTATGTATTGGGAAAGTTCGACCACGTAGAAGAAGCCGATAAGTTATATGAAGAGCTTAAGGGGTTACAGCCACTAAACTCTGACCTTCATTCCTACGGAGCTTACTTAGTAAGGCATGGTAGATTTGAAGAAGGTTTCGATTACCTTAGGTATAGATTTAAAAAAGAAGATTTAAAAAATTGTGTGTTCCCAGATATGTTCTTTGGAAAGAAGGGATGGAAGCCAGGTAAAAAAGTGAATAAGAAGAGTGTACTTCTTCATTCAGAGCAGGGTTTCGGAGACACAATAATGTTTAGTAGATATGCACTTGTACTAAAGGATAAATGCAACAGTGTTACATTAGCTGTTCAGCCAGCACTGGAAAGGCTTTTCAGAATAGCTAATTTAGGAGTCAATGTGATAACTGCTTCAGAAGCAAACGAAGAGGACTACGATTGTATTATCCCTATGATGGATTTACCTCTTGTTTGTCATACAAATACAAATAACATTCCGTTAGCAGAGGGCTATTTAAACATTCCCCAGACATACATAGATGAGTTTAAGAAGAAGTATATAGGAGATAATAAGAAGTTTAGGATAGGAATAGCTTTTGAAGGATCTGCTTCCAGCGTTGAAACACTTAGGGATATACCGTTGAAGGAACTTTACCCGCTTATGCAATTACCTAATGTACAAGTATATTGTTTTCAAGTAGGGGAGTTGACAGGGCAGATTCCAAAGGTACCAAAGTCCTATAGCTTCACTCCATTGGGAGACAAGTTCACAGATTGGCTAGATACAGCAGCAGCTATGAAGTCTATGGATTTGATGGTGACTACAGATAATGGAGTTATGAACCTTGCTGGCTCCTTAGGGGTGAAAACATTCGGGTTATTCAATAGTATAACTGAATGGAGATGGTTTAAGACTACAGGAGAGGATATAGGTTGGTATAAGAGTATCAAACCTTTCAAATGCAAAACGCATAATGACTGGGAGCCAGTTATAAAGCAGGTTTTAAGGGAAGTTAAAGAGATAGTGGGAGAGTAAGAGTGACAAAAGTAATAAACATATACGGTGCGAGTTCGACTGGAAAGTCGACTACTGCGGCTATGTTGTATGCTTATTTTAAGAATAAATGTGTTGAAAGCGAAATCTGTAAAGAGAGTGTAAAAGCTTGGGCTTTCGAGGGAAGACCTATAACAGCAATGGACCAGTACTATATTGCTGGAAAAGAGATATTTCATGTGGAGCGATTAATAAATAAGGTGCAAGTAGTGATCTGTGATTGTCCTATTATGCAAGGAATTTATTATCTTCATAAAATGCGAGAAGACTTAAATTTTGATAGCTTAGGACCTATGGATCCCATGATATTTGATTTCATTGTGGAAGCTGAAAAGCTAGGTGTCAAATTTTACGATTTTCTTGTAGAAAGAAACCAACCTTTTCAACCCATTGGAAGATACCAAACAGAGAGTGAAAGTAAGCAAGACCAAATAGATATAAAACGGTTTTTGTGGCAACCTGCGAGAGCTAAGTATTTAAACTTACATTATATTCCTGGGGATCGGGATGAGAGATTAAAAAAGATTATAGATATTGTAGAGAGCGATTAATTTTGAGATAACTTGTGATACTGTTACAATAAATATTAAATTATTTATTGTAAGTATAAAATTGGAGACGAAAGAATGAAAATTATTTTAGACGAAGTGAAAAAAGAAGGGGTTTTAGTAAAGAATGACGGAACTGAGGTTTCTAGATATTCCTATAAAAACTTATTGAATAATGAATTTACTATTGAGGATTTAAGAAACGATATTGCAAGTTTTAATACTACTTTAAGTCAGCAAGAGGAGTTTGACAATATTAAAACATTGTCTGAGTCTATAAGTATACATAATTGGTAATATGAAAACTAGATTTTATAAGATTCTTTATAAAAATAAGGATGTAGTTTATGTGGGTGTTACTACAAGAGCTATTACAGAAAGGTTTAAAGAACACTTATTTTCGAAGTCTTTGAATTTAAAAAACTATTCTGTAATAGAATTTGATTATATTGAACACCCTTCTATTAATAGTGTTAAAGTTTTTTATGAAGAGTGGAGAAAGGTAGCAATATTAGAAAGAAAATATATTAAAGAAGAGCAAGAAAAAGGTTCTCGTTTGTTAAATTTAAGTAAAGGTGGCGAATGGGGCTCAAGTATTTTAAAGAAATTAAAAGAAGAAGATTTTATTAAAAAGTTTGGTTCTTATGAAGGGTATGAAGAATATAGAAAAAAGAAAGCTAAAGTTATTGGATGGTTGCATAATTGGGTAGAATGTCGTGGGTTGAATAAAACAAGATATTGGATAATAACTTGGATAAGACACAGGAGTGAGAATAGAAGTAGGAAGTGGCTACACCACTGGGTAGAATGTAGGAGTAAGGGTAAAACTAAGCATTGGTTAAGAGGATGGGCAAATAGTAGAAGAAATAGAACTAAACGCTGGATATCTAATTGGATACACAATAAAGCTCAGAATAAAACTAAGGCTTGGTTGAGAGCATGGGTGAACCATAAGAGTACAAGCAAAACTAAAGGATGGTTTAGAAATTGGGTAATTTGTAGAAGCAAGAATAAAACGAAAGCGTGGCTTTCTAATTGGGTGAACCACAGAAGTGAGAATAAAACTAAATTATGGCTATCTCATTGGATAGAAAAACAGTCCTTAAGTTTTACAAAAAGGTGGCTAAGAAACTGGGTGAAAGCTAGGGGTGAAATTAAGTTGAGAAGATGGTTAAGGTCATGGGTAGAGAGTAGGAGTAAAAGTAAAGTTAAAGCGTGGACGTTTAATTGGATAACTCATAGGAAATGATTGACCGATTCTCAATTTTATGTTAAAATTAAATTATAAATTTGAAGGGAGAAAGATTTAATGTCAATACTAATAGGTATAAGCGGAGCGCCTTGCGTCGGAAAATCCACATTAGCTGCAAAGCTTTTTTCAAGACTAAAAGAGATGGGGTTGAACGTAGAGATGGCACTTGAATACTGTAAAGAGTACGCTATTGAGAAGAGAGAAATAACTCCTTTCAGTGAATTTTTATTCTTTGGAGTTCAAAGTCATCTAGAAAGTAGGTTATTTGACAAGACACAAATTATCGTATCTGATTCATTATGTTGCTTGGCTGGTTATTATGAGCACTTATATAATGGCAGTAACTCTTTGAGTGAGGCGTGTAAAGCTTTTTATAAGAGGGCAGAGGAGAATGGTGTTAAAGTACTAAATTTCTTTCTGCCCATGCGTAAGAATTATAACCCTAAAGGAAGATTCCAGACAAAAGAGCAAGCTGTCTTTATTGATAAGGACATGAGAGAGTGGTTGGACTCAGAGGGCTACACCTACGAGGTCCTAGACTGCCCAGACTCTCAAAGGGTTGAAAAAATAATAGAAAGATTGAAGGAAGTAACAGATATAGGTGAGGAGAACATAGATGGATAGATGGCAAAGTTTTGGAAGTAATTTATTAAGCTTATTAATAGCAGTAGCAAGGTTCTTTTTCTTAGTGATTTCCCTTATCCCAGCAGGGCTCCAGATCATCCTATTTAGTAAAACAGAGATATGCAACGTAGAAATGCAGGGCTTACCTTGGCGTTGTGACAGAGATAAGATGAATGAACAAATATCTTTTGTAGACAAACTTTATAGAGATAACCCAGATCTTATAGAGCTTGACCCAGAAGGGTTAGATGATTTATCTTCAGAGGATGAGGATAACGATAACGGTAAAAAATAATGAGTATTGCATTATTATTTTATAAAAGGGGCGATAAGAAGTGTCGTAAAGCTATGGTACAATTAGAATGGTATCAGGATTTATTAGTGCAATATATTGACGTGTATGATCCAGATAATTTATCTGTAGTAAGTGAATCAGGGATATGTTGCACACCTACCCTTATATTTCTACCTTCTGGCAATAGATATGTGGATGAACAGATCCAAAGAAAAAATTTTGAAAAAGAAATTTAAAAAAGACCTTGCATAACTCTCTAAAATATGTTAATATTAATTTATAAATTAGGAGGGTTAAATAAATGTTTTCAAACAAAAAGTACCTAGTAACATATGCAGTAACAAAGCCTGATGGAACTTTACTTTATGTAAATGAAATTATTACGGCTTCCAAGCTGACAGCTGGTAATGTGCAAGGCCGTATAAAAGCTATGTGCAACAAGTATAGTGGTGCTCAGACAGCTATTACATTTATTAAAGAACTGGAGGGTTAAAGCATGCTTAGGAGGTTGTTAGTTATTGGCATGCTACTCTCTTTGACCATGCCAGCTTTGGCAGTCTCAAATGATTTAAGAGACTGGGAGAAAGGTGAAGTTAAGATAGATAGAGATAAAGGTTATTATGTGGATGGCAGAGGGCAAGTTCCAGAATATTCACGCATAGCACCACCTCACGAAGAAAATATTCCTGTGCCACATCCTACGCAGACCGTAGTAGGTTGGAGAAGGTACTATGATATTAATAAGGAAGGACAAAGAGCAATGGGTTATCAAACTCCGTTGGTTCCGAACTACAATATCCATTATTCTGAGAGGGAAGCTAAACCTTATACTACGCAAGAGTTCCTTAGTGTATGGTGTGATGGAGAAGCTGACTACAAAAGAAATACGTGTACGACTGATAAGAAAGTTTACTACTATTATTATGTAGAGAACTGGTCATGGGCAGTAGCTGGTACTCCTTTCAGAGACTTAAAAAGAACTAAAGATGGAAAAGATAGGGCTTATGTGTTCTATGTGCAGAGATTAGGAATGAATACTGAGGCTATGAGAGGAGCCAAAGGATGGGCAGAGTTGTTTGATATGGATATACATTTCGTTACAATTGACGCTTATATACCTTTAAATTATTTATTATAGGATTAGGTTAGAGGAGGAGAGATGAAAAATTTAATAAAAATATTTTGTATATTACCCTTAATAGCTATAACTGCTGGGTGTACATCAGTTGAAACAGTTAAAACGGACGACAGTTGTAGCGTAGTGAAAGATATGTATAAATGGAAATTGAAAGCTTATAGAATAGAATGTCAGGAAGGAACGTATAGATGTATTCACGAAATGTACTCACTTCAATGCTTTAAATTGGAGGGTAATGAATGAAAGGCTATATAATAAGAAATTGTCCAAAAGCAGTCACATTCCCTTCAGATACTAAGTGTGATGGTACAGGAAAATATTGTATGGAAGTTCCTGTGGAAAGGTGCTTAATAAAAAAGATAGTGAAAGAATGTGAGAAGTCTGTAAATTCTTATAACAACCAAGAGTTTTTGATGATGATGCAGATATATTTATGGGTGAAAGCCTTATGGCACAACGTATTCTATACTTAATTCAAGCGGAGAGATTAGAATGATTTAAAATAAATTTATTGTGATGTGATAGTCTAGTGTTAAGGAGAAGAGAGATGACAACATTGAGAGAGAAAAGCAAAGTTGCTACTATAGAGCAGCTTAAACCAGTAGCACATTCATTAAAAACGTGGTTTTTGGATGTTGGCTACAATTTCATGAAGTCGAGAGCATTCAAAGAAGATGAAGAAGCCCTAATAGAGGACTTTACAGACTTTTATCTTGACTGCATAGCTAAGCTTGAAAAATAGGGAACCTTGATTAGGCATAAGTCCTGTAGTATAATAATGAATATGAAGAAGTTATTGATTATAGGACTTATTTTATTTATGCAACAACTTGTTGCACTCTCGTTTAATGAGGCATACCCTTATAATATAAATTGGTATATAAGGAGTGACAAGAGTGCAGAGGCTAACTCAGACAGGAAGTATTTTGATCCGCCAGCTGTGGGAGTTCCTCAGAAGAAACTAAATAAGCTTCAGAGAATTCTTTATAGGGCAGATAAGCCACGTATGCTTTCACCCTATGGGTATAATTATCACGTGTCAGGTAGAGAATATAGGGATTGTAGCTACTATTTGTATGTAGACTGTTCTAATTATGCGTTCTGTAGGTGCTGGCAATGCAGAGATTATGTATACGAAATACAACCAGATTAGGCTAGGAATTTTAAACCTTTCACTTTTTCTAGTGCCCCATTTACTACATCATCTATTTTATCTCTTAAGATTTTTTTAACAAGAAATTTAAATGGTTTTAAAGGTAAAGGGAGTTGTAATCTGGACATGATTATTTCTACAACAGTCTCTTTCTTTTCTTTACCACTGTCAGAGATGAGGAAAGATTCTATAAGGAATATAGACTTGCGAGCACTGTCTATTACATATTCTCTTACATACTCCCAGAATGCTTTAAGGAAAGCCGAGAGGGCATATCTAAAAGCTTTTCTGATTGGCTCTTGTAGATTCTCTCTGTAAAATTTTACTATTTCAATAAAAATATTTTTGTTCACATTATCTCTCCTATGCTATATAATTTAATTACCTTGCTCAAAGAGTAAAAATATGGTAGTATTATTATATGAAAAGTAATTATTATTTTGATACTTGGTATATTGGTATAGCTTGTATAGCGGAACCAAAGGAAAGTACATTTTATGTAGAACGCAGAGTTGATAATAGCATAAAAGTGAGGTACTATGGGGGAGAGAAGGTAGAGAGCGGTTTTGCTTATAAATTTCAAAATTTATATGGCATAGAACGGCCTTATGGGAATTACATGAAAAAGAGGTTTATATGAAGAGCATGTATTACTATGAGTATTGCTATTATGAAGATCCGTCTGATACAGCATCTAAATGGTACAAAATATATTGCAATTATGGCGTGGTAATACTTTACAACAGCCACGAAATGGACGGTGCTCTTCAGAAATTTATTGAGCTACGGGCCATAAAGAAGAAGATTAATTGGAAGGTGTACGGAAAGGCAATATAAATGAAGAGTAAATATAGGATGTGTTTATCTGCGAAAGAGAAAGATGGCTTCTTTGCTAACTTAGCTGCTTACATGTTTTATGAGAAGTTTGCTATAAGCTCCGCATTTAAGTGCTACTTCTTTATAGTCAAGAAATGCAAGGATAAGATATGGATGTTAAATCTCCAATTAGTTCCGATAATGAACCGTACAGTAATTCACAATAAGAAAATATTTGAGATAGCTAAGAAGTATGGAGCTTTAGTGAAGTATGAAGAGTAAGTATTCTTTTTATATTTTGAATAGACAATATAGCTCAGAAGAGTATAAACCTATGCTCATCTCTAGGAATTATGCCAGAAGCAGTAATTTAATGTATTGGTATAGAGTAAGAGCGAGTATGATGAGTGAAAATTGGTATGTTTTATTAAAACTTCATCCGAGGCGTGATATTGTCACAAGACATGTATTCGATAGAAGAATGCTTAGAGTAGGTAAGGAACTAGGGCTAAAGGTGCGTAAAGGTGAAGAGTAGAGTATATTTTCCATTAGAGTTCCGATTTAATCTGGCTTCATCAAGTGAAATTCCAGAGAACATGGTGCGTAGATTTTGTTCAGATTACTATATTGACTCCTATAAGGGTCACATAAAGGATTATAAGAGTAAAAATTTCTATGTGCATGGATTTGAAAAGCATGTAAGAGTTTGCAAGATGGTAGAGGATAAGGCTTTGAAAGGTTGGTACCACATTACACACCTTGTACTGGAGCGACTTTTACCTCTTTGACAGGTTTTATATAATATGCTATAATAATATTATGAACAGAAAGTTAAAGAAATTTTTTAGATTGTTAAAGTATGCGTTGACTCAACGCAAAAACCTTACTTTGTATATGATTAGAGAAGAGGCTAAGGACCACTTGAAGTTATTTGGGAGAGTAGGGGTAGAGTATACAGAGGACCTACAGGACCTTATTTATCACATAAACAGCTACATAGACCTTCCTCGTATGCTCCGAATGACTACATATGAACCTTATCTGAAAAATGGAGAGAAATTGGATGAGTACATGTATGCGTTAGAGTCTGCTAGGGCGGTTGAGAGAGACTATATATTTGAATTAATGAAGAGATTACCGATAGGATTTGAGTTATGAAAAAACATTTTGTATTATTAGTTACTTATGTTAGTGGGGAATGTGCTTTCCTTACAGATACTCCTAATTTACAGAGGGCTCTTAAAGAGTTTGATTTGGTTAGAAAAAAGCAAGTTTCGGATTCTGTATTATTCGACAAGTCAATGGCACTTCCTGAGGTACAATCAGCTAAAATAGTACGATTATTTTATAATAAAGAGGATGAATAGTGCATTGGCAAAAGAATGATGCTACGGGTTCTGATAAGTCCTTTAATTTAAAACAGATAGACAAGTTAGACCACTCATATATGGAGACGGCTAGAGCAGAGGGGAGAGCTACATATTTTTCATTATTTTCTAAGCTTCTGGCTTCTAAGGCTACAGCTGCTTTAGGGGCTGAGAGAGCCTATCAGATAATGAGTGTCCTAATTAATAACATTTACATACATAACTTAGAGATATTTTTAGAGCCTTTAAATATAAACATAGATATAGGAACTACAGCATACCAAAAATATCCAGATGATTTAGAAAAGTTTATAATGTACGTAGTTACTTTATTAAGAGCTCAACAGGTTAGGGGTTGTTCAGATATAGATTTAACTTCTACATTATTTTATGCCGCATATATCAGAGGAAAGAATGGAGTAAAACAGTCAAGCTTACACAGAGAGCAAGATGCGAGGTGTTTGAGGTTACTAGCAGCTACTTGTGTGGGGCACCAGTACAGCAATATAAACATAGGAATATTATCTCCTACTGCTACAGGAGATTTTGGAATGGAAATTTTAAAAGGTGAGCGACCTATAAGTTATAGGTGGATGTTACAAAACTTTTTAGAATCTCTATTAGATAATGTGTATAAAGAAGTGAAAGCAGAGAAAAATTTTGATTTAAAGAAACCTAATTTCTTTGTAATGGCAACATCACGTCATAATCCTCGGTATAATCAGATATTGAGACTTTCTAAAATATTTGCATGTTTAATAGATAAGGTAGTTACCATTTTTAAAAATGTTCCTAGTTTATCAGAAAATACTCTAGAAATGAATACTGCTTTGGATACAATAAAAAAGTATAAACACTTGGAAGGGATAGACAATGCTGTCGTTATAGACGAAATGAAAAAGGTGGAGGCTAGTAATACCCTTTATTCTTTTTATGATATATCAGAGTTGAAGAAGTATTTAATGACTTCTAAGTCTAGTAGTACAGCCATATGTACAGAGTTTAACCTGAACCCGAAGTTTTATGAGCCAAGATCTTCTAGCAAAAATGCGTGGAAGCACTCATTCATAATGGATGTAGATTGTAAAAAATGTGAAAATTTTGAGAAGGTTGAAAAATTAGTATACTCAGCGGCTGAAATACTTATGTTAAGGTTAAGGGGAGAATTAGTGCGTAGCACGACAAAAGATACTCCAGAAGAGATACAGGAAGCTTGTTACCTTATAAATTTGATGAATGTGAAAGAGTACACTACTACTTTTGCTAGTAAAGTGGAAGAATTAAACAGAGAAGTACGTAGTAAATATAATAAAAATATAGATTTGAGGATTCAATATGATGACGCTACAGCTATGTCTCTAATGGGAAAACCAGAACCCACACATATTCGGGTAATAAGTGACATTCATGCAGACGTTAATGAGGATAGGCATTATGTTTATGATTTCGGTAATGATTATGTACTTAATTGTGGTGATATTGCTGGTTCAGCTAATAGGGCCAAAGAATGGATAAGATGTTTCATGCCTCAGGGACTAGTGGTGGTAGGAAACCATATGGGATATGACTCAGTAGACCCTTCTTTAAATGCTTCAAACGAGAAAACGGAATGGGGGAGTAGAATACACCCTAAGAATACTAAAACCGCTCAAACTACAGATTTAATGAAACATTTTAATTTGGCTAACACTCAGGTATTAAGTAATGAGTGGATTGAAAAGTACGGTATTATATTTATGGGAAATACTTTATTTACCGATTTTAAGTTGTATGGAGAAGAGAACCAAGCAGCTTGTATGATAGAAGCTGCCAAGAAAATGAACGATTTTAAAAGGTGTTATATACTAGATAAAGGAAAAAGAACTAAAGAAATAAAAACCAGACCTTTCACGGTAGAAGATCATGCGAGACTTTTTAAAGTTTGCTTGGGCTACATTAAGAATAGGCTAAACTACCTTAGGAGGAATAGAAAATATTATAGACCTATAGTGATAATGACTCATCACTGCCCATTACCTTTCTGTGTTTCAGAAGAGTATAAAAACGATCCACTTAGTGCTGCTTTTGCTTCAGACCTTAGATGGTTCATAGATGAGTACCCAGAAATAAGGTTATGGTGCAGTGGTCACACTCATTCACCGTACGACTTTTTATATAATGAAACACGTTTTGTTTGTAAGCCATGGGGTTACTTCAATGAAAATGGATACGATGAGAATAACTATGGAGAACGTATCCCTATGATGGATATTAAGAGTAAGATAGGCTGGCGAGAGCTATTAAAGGATGAGATAGAAATAGGTGCTATCAAAGACTATGGTTGCTCTGAAGAAGCAAGAGCTTTATGGAGTGACTATATGAAAACTAAATATTCAGCTTAACTAATTTAAGAAATGTAAAGAGAACACTTCTTTAAATTGTACTATGTGAAGGATAAAAAACAGGAGAGAGCAAAAGTGTCCGTAGATAGAATAGCTCAGAGGATGGCAGGGTGGATTAATAGGAGCGATCTTGCCCAGAGGACACTTAAAGGGATTAATAAGAACCCAGCTGTATTTTCAGCAATTACATCCTTCACATTAGCCTCAATACTCCGTCCTACAGCTATAGGGTTGCTACCTTTTAAGAATGATAAGGACAAGAGATGCTCACAAGCCTCAGCGGTGTCCGCAGGATTAACAGAGTTAGCAGCTACAGTAGCTATATTTGTACCCTTAAACAAAGTAATTGAAAATGTTTCTAAGTCCCTTTACTTTTGTAAAGGGACTTTTTATGACGGGAATAATGTAGCATTAAGACAGTTTAAAAGTGTTACAAATAGAGGGTTTAAACTACTAGCATTAATTCCGTTAAGCATGATGAGATTTGCATTAGTTAAACCTCTAATGAATAAGATATTTAAGGATAAAGGGAAGAGTGCTACTAAGAATATTGCAAATAAAGAACCAGTGTATAAGTTAGTGGGAGGGAAATTGGAACGATGGGCATAGCAACAAGAGCCATAGAGGGGTTTGCTAAGAGTAAGATGGGAACTAAGCTATACAAATGGGCGGCCAGTGAGAAAGGGCAACAGTTCCTTTATAAGCAATTACCTAATATAGAAAGTGTAGTATCTGTCGGGTTGTATTGTTTAGCTACAGAGAGACAGAAGAACCTAAGTAGGAGGGAAAAGAACGTGCTACAGTGGCAAAACATATTGCCTGGGGTGATTGGAATATCTTTGGGGGCGTACTTAAACAATAAGGTGTATAAGTTTGGAGAGTCTATTATGAAGTATATAAATCCAGATCGGGTTAAGGATGTGCATAAGATAAGGGGAGCATTAGCTGTGTTGCTTCCACTCGGAATGACCGCGACTATAATGAGATTCGCAGCTCCCACTATTACAGCTTTTATATCAGGAGAGGTTGAGGAAAGGAGAAATAAGAAAAAGAAGTTAGATGTAAAAGCTTAGAAATTTATATTAAATTGTAATATTGGACAGAAGACAAATATTATAGTATAATATAGATATGAGTATAATACACTCCTGCGGTCTTTTGTCCAATATTGCAGGAGTTTTCTTATAGGGAAAGTGACATGGACAGAAGGTATGAACCTAAGGTATTTATAGAGGTAGATAAGAGTTATAATTGTGGAGTTTATCAGATACGAAACAAAGTTAACGGGAATGTTTATATTGGTAGTTCGAAGCATCTTAGAAAGCGTTGTAAAGACCATTTTTGCCACCTTAAGAATAAGAAGCACGATAACCCTCACTTACAAAGAGCTTATAATAAATACGGAGAAGATAATTTAGTTTTTGAAGTAATAGAGTTTTGTAGTCCTGAAGAGAGATTTGAAATAGAACAGTATTGGATAGATTATTTTATAGGAGAAAACTGTTACAATATAAATCCAATGGCTTCTAAACCTCCTGATTGTACTGGAAAAAAGTTTATCTTTTCTGAAGAGCATAGGAAAAATCTAAGTACATCTATAAAAAAGAGATTTGAAAATCCTAAATTGAGAGAGAAGTTTAGACTAGATCGTATAGGTAAATATTTAGGGGCGGAACATCCTAATTCTAAACCTGTTGTATGCTTAGAAACTGGAAAGGTATATGCCGCTCAAGCGGAAGCGTCTCGAGAAACTGGAGTAGAGAGAAGGGCTATAAGTAATTGCTGTACTCATCAGTATAAAACAAGTAATGGGTTACACTGGCTATTTAAAGAAGAATATGATCAGCTATCTCCAGAAGAGATAGAAGAATTTTTATTTACGGAGAATAGAAGTAAGCAAGTAGTACATTTAGAAACACGAACAAAATATTTAAAGGTGATAGACGCAGCAACGGACACAGGTGTAGACCGTTCCAATATTATAGATTGTTGTGAAGGAATAATGAATGAGGCTAAGGGCACGCATTGGGCCTATTATCATGACTATAAAGATATGACTGAGGAAGATATACAAGAAAAGCTTAGTAAGCATACTATTACTCAGAGACGCTGCATGTGTATGGAAACAGGTCAAGTATTTAATTCTTTAGCAGAAGCAGAGAAGGTTATGGGATTACCTAATGGAAAAGTGGTAGAAGTTTGTCGAGGACGTCGTAAAACTACAGGTGGCTATCACTTCCAATATATTTCAAATCATTAACAGGTACAATAGTTAAAGTACAAGACTTTAGTAATTCAGGGTATTCTTCCTTTACTGTTTTTATAAACTCTTCAGCTTTTTCTTTATTCTCGTAGCACTTTAATACTGTTGATACTTTAGACCCTTCATATCTTTTTACTACGGCAAATTTTTTACCTTTTTCATATTTTTTTACAACTTTAGTTACTGCATCTGAGATAGCTTTAGAGAGGTATTCTTCTTCCTCTGGAGTTTCTGGCTCTTTAATAGCATATTTATCACTCTTAGCTTTTCTTTTGCCACCAGCCTTAACTCCTTTTTTCTCAAGTACCTCCTTTTCAAATCTAAAGTTAAGCATATCTTGTGTGCTAAATACAGAGTGGAAGAGGTTTTCATTAACTTCTCCAACCTCTGACATTTCTGCCATTTCATTAATCATTATGAAGCAGGCATCCTGTAAGAAATCCAAAGTCAACGGTTCTTCATCTATGATAGTTTGACATAGTTCTTTAACTGCGACTGTACTCAACATCATAGTTGACCGACAGAAGTGAATAAATGCACTTTTAATTATTTTCTTTTGAATTTCTCTTCTATCGGTATCAGCCACATTAGCCATACTGTCTGCAGCTGCAAACATTAGTGAGAGCTTAAGGTCAGCTATTGTCCTTTTTACCCATATCCATAAAGGTACTTCCGTATTTGAAACTTCTAACAGAACTCTGTCTAAATCAGTTCTATCTATTTCAGTAATACTTTTTACTACTTCTACTACGTATGGGCATACATCTTTTGGAGCATTCTTTAGCATAACATAAAGTCTGTATAAAACTTCTGGGTTATGTCTGGCAGTAGCTAGTGCCTTAGATACTTCACCTTCAATTGCTATCTTTTGTAACTGTGTTAAATCGTCTAGTGTCATTTTAGTCCTTTTTATCCCTATTATCCTTTTCTTTAAACTTATCCTTTATCCCTTCTATTGTATAATGTCTTACGAATTTGTTCAAGGTTTCGTTTATGTCCGTTTCTGTTACTTTTTTAATATCTTTTGATAGCTGGCATAGGCGGTAACCTGTCTCAACATCTGTTATAGAAGAGTATTTCTTATCTTCCACGTCTTCATGTACTACAAGCTCTCTTGCTATATCTGTCTGGAAGAATTTGTAACCTTTAATTTTTTGCGTCTTTCCATTTGTTAATAAAACTTTACAATTATCTTTAGTATCCATTTTTTAACTCTCTTCATTTGGTGGGGGAAACAGTGGCAAAGGAATAGTAGTGCATGAAAAATGTATTATGAGAAAGGAAGTACCTATATTCCTTTTGCCACCGCTTATCTAGTATTAGTCCATCATTCTGCTCAATGTAGCAGGGTCTAATTGTGAATAGAACACATATTTACCTGCACAACGAGCCATATTACCATGTTCTCTATGGAAGATGATGAACGGTTTGTCTGTCTCAAAGGTGATTGCTGAATAGGTTGGAGGCATACCCCAAGTATTCTTACCTTCTAAGAACTTAGGAGTGAATTGTCCCTTTTTAATAGTGTAGTGAGAGCCTTCAGCAGGGATAATTCTATGGTCTCCTGTGACAGAATCGCCTTCTTGAAGAACCAATCTATCTGTCTTTTGTAAGTTCTTAATTCTACTGATTACTTCATTGTACATGTTAGTACCTTCAGCCAGTACGATAATATCTCCTTGGCAAGAATCATCAGTAGCTTCAACATCACCCGAGACAATAAACTTATCTACAGGGTTTTTTGCATAAATTTCTGCAAGCATTTCAATTTCTGAATCATTGTAAAGGTCAGATTCTTTCAATGCTGTGGTGAAGTTAGTTAGGACTTCATCCATTCCTACGTTTTCACGATTTCTGAAAATTGTCGTCGTCATTTTAAAATTCTCCTTATTTAAAATTTAATCTATTGCTAACAACGTGCCATTCTGCCTTCACGAGGGTTAGCACCAACGTGACAGACATTCCACCAAGCTTCTAAATAGGATTCGTAATTTCCTTCCTCATAGAAGTCCGATACTTTAATATACTGTGGGTTAATTATGTTATAGTAAACCCTTTCAGTTGAAGGGCATACATATCTAATGAACGTATATGTCCCTTGGTCTGTTTTTGCTTTCAAAAGCTTATAATTACTACCCCTAATGTCCATGTCAGCAAGCACTTCCATATTCTCTTTATCTAAATCAATTTTAGATTGTAAGAGTTGTCTCAAGTCATTATTCTGAGTGCCTGATACTGTATCAGCAAGAGTTAGTCTACCAAAGTCTGCAAACTTCTTAGGGAGTAAGCATACATTGGAACTTTCTACTCTTGGGTCGTTAAAAAGTAAATCACCTCTGATTTGAATAATGGCTATAGGGTATTCAGAGCTAGCTGAGAGAACAACAAGCGATAAGTGAGTTATCTCCGTATTATTTTTAATAAAATCAATACGTTCCGCTTGGGTCTTCAATTTTTTGTAGTCTTCATACTTCCCTTTAGCTACTGCAATATCATCATAAAAGCCTACTTGCAGTACCAAGTCGTCATAGTAAGAGTTAATTCTCTTATCTAACGGAATTCGTACTACGTTTCTTGAGTAGTCTGTTCTACCTGTTTTCTGATAGAGCTCTTTCATGTAACTCATGCAAGAGTTTGTAAAGTGCTCTTTTTCCTCAAGAAGAGGTTGCAATTGCTCTTGCAAAGATTCTACTGCTTCTTTGTCATTTTTAAGTTCTTCAATTCCTTCTTCAATTAATTTGATACGAGCTTTGTTTTCTTCAATGGTGTTGCATAACTCTTTATAGAGCATGTCCATTGGAGTTGGGAACTTCTCGTCAAGTTCCAAATACTCTGTTTCATCAAAGAACTTTTCTTCCGTACTGGACATAAAGTTATAAAATATGTCTGTACAAATTTTGTCTAATTCTTTTACTGAATATCTTTTTAGTGCCATTTCATCAGCCTCCTTACATTATCTATATTAGCACATTTTTCATTTTCTATCAAGGTTTCTTTCTTGTAGGTCTTTTAAGCATTATGGTTATTGGTTTCATAAAAGTGTTCCGTAATTTCTGCTCCAATTCAAACATGCTATCTCCTTCAAGCAGTAAGTAAGTATCCGTAGAACCCTTTAAGTTTAGTATTGTAAGGGTAGGGAACAGTGCTTTTAGCATGCTATTCATATTGTTACCAAATGTAACCCTTCTGGATTCTATCTTTCCTTCGTCAGTATATTTTGTCCGAAGTGCTGTACCTTGTAACTTAACATCTTTACTGAAAATCTCTTGTAATTTTTCTATAACAGTAGCTTTATCAAGTCTAACCTCTTGTAAAGGGGTCGTACTTCTGACAACTGCGTCTCTGTTATAACTCTTAAGAGTGTCTCTGTATTCGTTATAGGTAGCTCTTTGGTTATTAAATCTGTAAGCTGATAGTCCTACAGCTCCTTCTAACCTCTTATGTTCAGTATCTTGGTTCTCACTTGCATAGTCTCTCCACAAGTGAGGACTATTTAAGATAAAGTCTATGGCTTTAATAAGTGTGAGTGGGAATATGAGGATAGCTCCCATAACATATCTCCAGCCCTGCCCGCTAAGGACTTCATCAAGTTTAGCTTTGTCCTCTGCGAATATCCTACGAACATTTTGTTTTAATATATTCTGTTGTACTTCTGTTGGTCTTCTCATAACACATACATTATACAATATGTTTTAAATTGGTTCAAGGTATCAGAGTTTGCTTGCACATTCCTTACATATCACATTACCTGAAGCAAAGTCTATAGCATCTCCTTCTCCCTCTAGGACGGTGCATAACCCATTCTCTAAGTCTTTATATGATAACATGTGCTTATGACAAATACTGCAAGTGAATGAAAACCCTATTTTCATAAGTTCCGCTATGGGTGCTTTTTTAGCAGGAGCATATTTATCTAAAGCATGCACTCTTTTAGCTCTTGCATTTGTGAGCTTTAAAGGACTTTGAGCATGGGTACAGTCAGGGAAATAATATTTTTTGGCTTGTCCATGTCCTCTATTATTAGCTTGATTCTTATCTTTAGCAAATGTAAACCAGTTGTATCCAGGCATTCCCTTAAATGAGACAATAAAGGCGAGTTGGTCAGTACCGTCTAACTTCTTCCTAAGAGTTTCTGCTTCTTTCCTTTTCTGCTCTCGGAAAGCTCTTCTTTCAAGTGTTAGTTTTTTATCTTCCTTTTTTTCTACTTTAACTAAGTCTCTAAGAGCTAAGATTTCTTCCATGAGGAATTCTCTTAGCTCAGTTTTTTTAGGGATACTTAGTCGTGACCTTCTTATTCGTTTTTCGCCCATTACATCTCTCTTGGCTTAATTCCAAGTATATCTTTTAAACATTGCACATACCCACCTAAGTAAATGTACTCTGCATTCTGTTCTTCTGTTCCGTTACCTTTTTCAAGTATCTCCTGTAATTGTGCATGCTGCACTTGTTTTTCAGTAAGGATAGAACGTAACTTACCCATAAACTCACTGTTAGCTTTTACCAGCACAGAATTTAGGGCTTTCCATGCTTCACTTTGTTTAAGTGCTTCTTCCTTTTTGGTTGGTTGCTTTTCTAATCTGTCTTTTAGTTCCATAAAAATCTCCCTTCTAAATATAACTTAATTATATCATAGAAGGGAAACTTTTGCAAGCAAACTGCAAAGGAGTTACAAACATGAAGTTTGCTTGTCTTTCGTGTAGAGTAAACTTTATACTGGTTGTGGATAGTTACACATAGTCTTGAATTCGGGCAAACTTTCAGCATATTGTTTAGCATCTAATGCTGAGTAAGCTGAGATAGTCATACCTACCTTCTGACCTTGCGTATTCCAATACGTTACATAATACTGTTTTAACATTTTTCAAACCTCCTGTTTCCTTACTCTCTTATATTAACATATTTCCTTATTTAAATCAAGGTATTATTTTAAGAAATTTACTGGCTTTAGTTTCTTATAGGTTTTTAAGTCTATCTCCTCTTGTATTTTGAAATCCCATACTCCTTTGTACGCAGGGTATGGCTTCACTCTATAGCATTGGATAGACTTATACAAAGGAATTACTACATATAAGTAGTTACAAAGGTCTATAGATGAGGGAGTTCCTGTAAGGGTAAAAATTTGGAGAAAATTGGATATATTCATAACTGTTAGCTTATTAGTATTAAGAAGAAGTGGTTGCAAATAGTTAATAAGCTGGCTTCCCATGTAATCGGGTTCTCCGCCCCAACACCTATACAGGTTGGCTGGAAGCCATATATCATAAGAGTTATAGCCATATACTTGAACCATGCAGCTACTGTTAGTTGCACTTTCGTTTAGATTCCAAAGTCTCTTACCTTCTACACCACCCCACCTTATTGCTGTGCGTAGTTCTCTAGTCATACTCTATTCCTTTCCTAAGTATAAAAGGTACATAGTTTAAACTCCACTTCTTTTTATAGTAGCCAGTACAAGAGAGTACCTCTGAGCTAAATGCTCTCATAGGTACGTATTGTCCTACTTTACAATTACCTTTGAACGTAACTCTAAAATAGAAATGGTATTTAAGTCTCTTATCCTCAGTACCAATGAAAATGGGAGTAAGAGTTAACTCATCTCTTTTAGTAGCTAATCTATATTCATAATAGTTGTACTTTGATTTCATAATACTTCCCTTTTAGTTATAAGTGGTACAGTCTTGGACTTACTCTTTGAATACACGCTTTGGATACGTGTCATAGTAGATATAAATTTTTTAGCATTGAAATCATATGTCTGAGGAGTTTTGGGATGAGTTAGCCCACAGAAGAAGGTACACCTACTGCCGTCCGATAAAAAGTGAACTTTCAGAAAGCAAGGTTGCTTTAATATAATTAAAATTCCTAAGTCCTCAGAAACGGTGCAATAGTCGTCCTTCGTAGGTACTCTGTATTCATAAAAGTCGTAGTGCGATTTCATCCCTTATAACCCTCTTAAAAAGTTCGCATTTTCTTTTAAGCGAGGGCAGAGTTTCTTCCAGCAATAGTTATATAACTTATCAAACTCTTCGTCATTTCCGTCTTTATGCTGTGCCCAAAGTATATCACAAATGTGTTCTGTATCTACATTTACATCCCCTGTGATAGCATATTTACCTTTAACAAGTTCATGCTCAAATATGTCACTTTTTGCACCTGCAAAGGCTTTCAGGGCATTCCAAATAATAATGTATTTGTGGTAAGCCGAGTATTTAGCAAATTCAGCTTCCATTTCTCCGTCTTTAAATTTCCTATAATCTGTTTTTCTTTTTACCATTTCATAACTCCTTTATTTCTATAACTTAATTATAGCATACTCTTACTTCAGAGCAAGGTACTTTTTCTCTAAGTAAAAGGAATATATTAGGTTAAGAGAGCAAGGTGCGACAACAACTACATCACATACGAGTCGTTTAAAAGGTGTAAGATATATGAGCTTATATTTTTTTATAACTCTTAGAGATTTGATATAGGTCATAAGTAGTTTTCATTTTTACTCCAAAATTAAAATCAAAATCATTTCAGAACTCTCACTCTCTTAACGAGTTCACCTTCACCTTTTATGTAGTCTTTAACAAATGTATGTCCTTTAACTACATACTCTCCGTTACGATTTTTGCCGTAGGTGTCGGGGTTTATTTTTCTCCAATGTCCTCTGACTTTGAAACTATAGGTATACTCTAGTTTCCCTAAAGGTTTAATTAATTTAAAAGTCCTACTATTTTCAGTTTCTTTTTTATCCATAACATAGTATATAGGCTTATAAACTTTCAGAGTGGGTAAACCTTTACGTCTATAATACTCCTGCTTGGTAGTCTTATCTGCAATTACTGTGTGCTTTGGCAAGTTATTTAAATTATCTATAGCCACATGTAAATTCCGTAACGCATAGGTATGGATGTAGCTCATGATTTTACTCATGTCCTCAACCCCCCTTGCTAAGAATTGCACATACTTTGTGAGGGAATCTAAAGAAACAATAATCTTCCCTATATCCACTAGTATATGAAACGTAATAGCTAAGTCATTGGTCTCATTCATAAAGGTTATACTACCTGTTACTATGCTCGGATTAAACTCGTGTAGGAATAAAGTTACGGAGCTATTTGTATCAGTATTCGGTAATTTTAAGAACACTGCTTCAAATGGAAGAGACACACCTTTTAAAAATTCAGCTTCTGATACAGCCTTATCTCCGTCTATAGTAGGTTTTGGTACTTCTTGGTATTTGTCTCTGTCTATGTTTAATAAACTTAAATCAAAGAGCTCTGTATTGGCAAAGGTCTCTTGCAGATAGTTATAACTTCTACCTTTGTCTTCTTTAACACATCTGCTACAATGTTCTTTAAATAATTCTGAAACGTGTAAGTCTTTCAACTTCCTCATTTTAGCCTTCCTTTACTTTCCGTACAAATTTTAAAAGCCCATTTTCAAGTTCTAGTCTAGCTTTAAATTCATCATCATCTCTGTTCTCTAAGCTATGGAATAAGCATAGCCCTGCTGTTCCATGTGCAGGAGACATAACAGGATGTAGTTTAAATTTGTGTTTATATCCACTCATATTAAAATCGGAAATCAATATAGGCGAATTCTCATCTATATAACTATTCTCAGCCAGTGCTTGTTTTAAAGCCTGTATCAATTCTCGGATAGTGTACTCTTTGTAAAGGTTAGGGTGCATTTATTCCCCTACCTTTACTTCAAGTATCTCTACTTCGTAGTCTTCATCTGCATCATCTTCAAGTTCAAACATGACTTTAGCATCTGCAACTAAGTCCTCAAATCCCGAACTGTCTGTAATGTAGGCAGTATCAGATATGCAATTGCCGTCTATGTCATGAAGATATACACATTTCCATGTCATATCCAATTCTCCGTCAGCTATATCATACTCTGTAGAGGTTCTGTCTACTGTCAGCACTGTGCCAGTAGGTAATGTAAACTTCACTGTGTTTATCATTACATAGTCTTTGTTTGTCTTACATCTAAAGGTAATTCTCATATTTTAACTCCTTACAACATTCCTGCTCGCCATTCTTCATAATGGTAGCAATAAATACAATAGTTACGTTCTGCTTCCGTACGTTTTTCTTGTGGAGTTTTTAAAAGCTGTTGATAAAGTTCGTAATTAAATTCTCCACTTTTGATAAATCTCAATTCTTCTGTCTTGTCCATGATTTCTAACTCCTTTCTACTCTTATATATTATCATATTATGTGGTTTGGTTCAAGGTATTTTGAAAAGAAAAGACCTGCTTGGCAGGTCATATTTTTGGAGTTACTTTAGTAAATGAATTAAACTACTTACTTGTTTCTATGAGAGGAGTGGTTTCTTGTGTAGTTTCTTGTTTAGTTTCTTGTTTTTCTTCTTTACCTAAGAAGATTATCTGTTGTTTATGCTTGCTTACAAGCCGTATAACACCACTATCTACACCTAAGCTCATTACATAATTTACACCACAACTCTTAAACTTTAGTATTACGTTGCTTTCAACTGTAAACTCGTCAGCTCTCATTCTCCTCTCCTTATAGAAATAAGTTTAACACTTATCTAAATCCTTGTCAAATTACAAGCTCTGTAATTTACCTACCAAAGTGAATTCAGTGAATTCCTCTAACCCTTCTTCAAAGTCGTTTTGGTCATAGTCCGTCCAGTCTTCACTTCTGTCTGCATTTATACAATTAAGTATTTCGTATAAGTTGTATAGCTTATAGTTCTTATCTGTAGGTGCTTTACCTTCCTCTGCTATATTATCTATTAATATGTACTTTTCAGATAGGTCTATGCGTTCTATAAAGCCTTTAAGACCATTACCTGTCTGTTCCCATGCCTGTTCAAAACTGTCAAATATTTGTATTTGGTCATCCTTATCTCTAAGGTAATTAAACTTGTCATCTGTTAATTCTCTAACTAAATATTTCATTTGCATTTTTGTGAACTCCTACCTTCTATATTCTGTAAGTGTATAGTATGTGTCTTCTAACGAGCCATTTACTCTTATTTTATCTGTATCACTGAAGTAAATGTCTGTAGTTGTACTACCATAACCTTCACGACAATATTTTACTAAGTCTGCGTTTACTAATATTTTTTCGTTCTCATAAGTAAATTCTCTTAATATCATTTTTGTAACCCCTTATATTGCTAAATCATCACAATAATCATTAAATAAATCATTTTGTTCTTTACTATAGTTAGCTCTTACAAAATCATAAATAGCTTCTTTAAGTTGTGAGCCAAGTACATTCCAGTCCGTAGGTCTGCCGTTGATTTCTTCTATATAAAGGTTTTCAGCTCTGCGTAATAGGTTAGCCATGTTATCCACTTGTTCCTCATTATCCTCAGCATTTTTACCTACTGGCATTATTTCAGCCATTGTTAAGTCATACTCTGCTTCGGTCATATACAAATAACACTGTAAAAATTCTTCCTTAGTAATAGTGAGTAGGTCATACATTTTATCTATGTCGGAGATAAAACTTTCGGGATGTATGGTATCCACTTTATTACTTACAAGTGTTTCTGCTATCCCTCTTTGTGAGTAAAAGTTGAATGATTTATCTTGTTCAGACCTATCTTCTAAATCCGCTTCAAATAATATTTGTGGGCAACTATCATCTGTATCATCAAAGCATACACTTTTAAGAGCCAAAACTCTATCGTGGTACAAGTTAATAGATACAGGGATTTCATCACCGTATTCTTGTGAGAGTTGATATAATAACTCTATTAAATTTCCTAAACTATTTTTCATTTCGTAACTCCTTTGTTTTTCTATACTCTTATTATACTACTTGTTCCTATTTGGTTCAAGGTTTCTCATAACTCTTTGGGTTATCAGTGGGGTTAAGTCAACCCCACCTACCCCTTAGGAGTTACTGCAAACTTGTTTTAGAAGGGTATTATTAAACCAGTATTGTAACCAAACAGCACTGTTAGTATAACCGCTTCTATCTTACTATCAAGTGGTGATATTTCATTCTCTGCTGTACCACCACAGCTATCGTAGTATGATGTACCTATGCGTGTTATGGTATCTCTTTTGTTATCTGTAGTATTATCATATACTGAGATACAGTACATGTCCGAATCCCCCTGTATCTGATAGGCTTCTACTCCAAACTTTTTTCCGTCTTTTGATACTGTAAACGTACATTCAGTAGTGATAAGTTCATCGTCCTCTATCTCTTCGTTAGTCCATTCTCTCAAGGACATTCTCTCTACGTTCTCTACTTCAACATGTACTCCGTCTATGTCTGTTGTAAAGTTAGCTATTGTCTGATACTTCATTTCTGTAACTCCTTATCTCTTACTCTACTAATATAACATACCTTCCCATTTGGTTCAAGGTTTATTTATTCCAGTTAGGTAGCTTTAACTCTATGTCATGTATATTGTCTCTTATAAGTGCATAGTGCATGCGGTAGCATTGTGCTAACTCTTTTGTCATTAAGTGCTGTACACTACCCTCGTATAACACATAGTGATAACCGAAATACTTGTCATAGCATGTAACTATGGCGGATAAATCTTTATTTGTTAGTGTTTCATGTAAACGTGGTATATTTAAAAATGATTTCATAGGCTATATCTCCAAGTCCACTGCTACTTTTGTTCTAGTGGCATACATTCCTGCATGTCCTAGTGCTATAAGGTACTCACCCCCATTTTCAAATTCCCTATCCCTCACAATAGTTCCGTCAGGAAGTGGGCTACCCTCTAAGATTTCATTCTTATTTATTAGCTTAAAGGTAGCCACATTACCTAACTCTGTAAAGTTAGAAACAGCGGTGATGTCTTCAAAGTATTCAACTAAATCATCAAACTGTTCATCAGTTAAGTCTTTACAGCTTACTACATTTGTAAAGGATGCATCAAAATCACTTCGTTCTATTTTATAAATCATACAGAATTTCATATTACTACTCCTTTAATCTCTACTCTTAGATACTATCACATTATTGTACTTGGTTCAAGGTTTATTCTTTTCTTTTATTAAAATTTTGTTCTGACCAAGTTGCCCACCTACAATTAGCAGGTTCATAATCTCCGTAAGGGTTTATTCGGTCTATAGTGAGATTGTCGTTATATCCATTAGCTAAAGACCAGTCGTAGAACTTTTGAAAGTCGTTTTTCCATTCTTCACAAATTGTAACACCCTTAGCTCCGTACCATTTATACTCATCTCTATTAGGATTATAGCAACGTGCTTTCATTCCACTCCAAATTCCGTATAGTCTAGTATGAGTTAGTCCATGTGTAGTATTTCGTTCCAGTAGTGCCTCACGATTTCTGCATCCGCAAGATAGTTTTTCTCCCTTATTTAAGAGGTCTGTAGTAGCTTCAGTGAAGTTTCCACAATCACACTTACAGAGCCACACTACATTCTGCTTTTTATTACTCCTTAATCTTTTGATAACAGTGAGTTTACCAAATCTCTTACCTTCTAGCTTACCACTATGCTTTTTAGACAATAGTTCCTTTTTGTAGCAACCGCAGGAATTTACCCTACCACTTTTAAGACTACTGGCATCTATATCCTTTATATTTCCACATTCGCATTGGCACTCCCACATTACTTTGTGCTTTCCATTTGTTCTTATTTTATCCTTAGCCCTCTTAATAACTGTAAGTCTTCCGAACTTTTGCCCTGTTAAATCTTGAAATTTACCCATGTCGTGCTTTTCTCCTATAGAAAAATCTCCCGAAAGCACGACCAAACGAGAGATTTCCCTAGTTAAACTATCTTTATGTCGTGCTTTACATTATTATAATGTAATCACAATTTAAAATCAAGTTTAACATGCTAACTTTATGTATTCACTTACATGTCTACGGACTTCTTCTATGCTATTATTAGGAAAGTACAACTGAAATTGACTATCAAATTGTCCTGTCCAAGTGAGTTTAGCAAATCCATTAAATTCATCACACCATTTTTTGCATAGTTCAACATGAACATTATGACAACTCCAGTCTTCTTCTCCCCAAACATAACGAGTTGAGAAGTCAGTATTATCCAACTTAGTATATCCCAGTCTTTCAAGAGCTTCGTCTTCTACCATTACAGGAACAGCTTTTTTGAAATCATCTTTAGCTTTTTCTACTAGGTACTCAATAGCACTGTCAGACTTAGAAAGACAATCATCACATATTTCCATGCCTTCTGTCTCTATCCAGTTAGAGCCATCCCATTCTCTGCTTACAATTCTGCCACAGTCCATACATCTAAAGTATTCATCTGTGAAAGCAATTTCAACATCTTCAAAAATCTTTTGAATAGTGGGTTTCAGAAGTTTTTTATCAGCAAGCTGTACTAACTTCTCATAAGTTGAAGGGCAGTCTATAACCTTCTCACTGTGCCTATTTCCGTCTTCATCAGTAGTATCTTCCCAGTGAGTTTTACCTTCACACTGTTGCCAACTGTCGAAGAGAACTGTGAGACATCCGCCTTTATCATAGCCCCATTCAGAGATGTAATTCCACTCTATGAGTTTACTTAGGAAGTTCTCGTCATATTGGACTTCTTCTTCTACTTCTCCATTTATAATGGCTTCTAGCTGTGCCACTGCATTTGCCTGTGCCCCACTCATAGCATATCCATGCCCACTCTGATTACCATAAGAGCATGAAGTATGTACCACTTCATTACCGTCTTTGTCCGTAACTATCACATTGTATGTGCTACCAATACGGCATGGTGTGTAATTTGATGTAAACTTGTAACCAAGTTCAGTAAATCTGTTCATCTGTTCTTCTGTAATAAATTGCATTTTGTAACTCCTTATCTTATCTACTCTTACATATTATCATATTGTATGGTTTGGTTCAAGGTATTTTAAAAACAAATTCTGAGACCACTCAGAAGCCCTCTATCGCATTTTCTGATAAAACATGTATTTATACATATTTAAAATCTGCGTGGCTTAAATTGGATGTGAGTGGGCTTAGATTTAATATTTCATCTTCCTGCTCTAACAAGTCATATTTGATAAAGTCAAATAATGTTGTATTTGGATGATAGGATGAATTAGATAAAAATATTGTATCTGTTATAATACCCTCATTGTTAGCTTTTTCAAGCGAGCTAAGTATTAGCTCTAAATCTGATTTTTCTATTACTATCTGCATACTTTAGCCCTCACTTACTTCTACACCCTGAACAAAGGCTTCAAAGTAACAATTATCTCTCTCGTATTTTGCAATATCATCAGAATAGCAATTGTATAATTCTTCTGCGATTTCTTCTTCGTTCCAGTTCTTTGCTACATCACCTTTATTATCCTGTTGTATGATTTCAATAGCTTTGTCCAACGGAAGTTCAAAGGTTCTTCCTGTTTGTTCACATACCGAAAATTTTAATGTCTTCATAATTCGTAACTCCTTATTTCTATTCAAGGTTATTAGAAAAGCCTGTTTTTATGATAGCAAGTCAAACCATACAGGCATGGTGGAGTTATAAGTTCTACCAACTAATTTAGTTTTCCAATGCTTTCTACCGAACGGTTTAGGAAAAGTAATTTACAAACAAAAGTTCCCGTACTGGTGCTTAAATTTATTTTGCTCTTTTTTAATTTTTCTGCTATTGCCATAACTTATCTCCTTTTATACTTAAATTATACCATTTATTTTAAATACTTGCAAGGTACTATGACATGAGAAGGCAACTGCTAGTGATAGCTTCAATGAAATAACCCCTTAGGAATGAGCATGTATTCTCACCTCGTTCTAAGTCTTCCCATTCTACTGTTTCTTCTTCAAGTTGTTCTCTTATTTCTTCCTCTGTTGTTTCATCATCTTCGTCTTGGTCTTCAATTTGATTTTTAACTTCTTTATCTATATACTCTTGTCTGCTTTTTTCAAATTCTTCTCTTGTAGTTATTGTCATATGGTTTACATAGTCATTGTCCACAATAGACATAACGTCAAAATTGCAACCGTCAAAGCAACCGCCTTCTACCATACTGGTATAGTATTGCTCAAACAGTTCTATGACCTCACTATCATCAGTCCAATATTCTACACGTTTTACTAACATGTCAATAGCATCATAATTGTCAATATTTACTTGCATTTCGTAACTCCTTATTTCTTACTCTTATATACTACCACATATCTGTTATTGGTTCAAGGTACTATAACTCTCTATAATAAAAGTCCACATCGTTAAGTGTTCCTAGTCTCTTGTAGTAGCTGTTTACTCCACCTAATTCATAGGTGTTTACTACGTTTCCCGACAAAAACTCTTTATCATTTTCTTCTGCTACATGCATAGTAACAACTTCAATATTAAGTGTATCAGACTGCTTACAAATACCGTCAAAAACCTGTTGTGTAACTGGGTGCAATAAATGGATATAAAACTCGTCATTTACATTGTCTAAGTCCACTACTATTACTTTTAATAATTGATTACCTAACTTATACGGATATGTTTCTTTCAGAAGGTTATTTTCATACTTCTGTACTGTAAACTCCATATTGTAAAAGTTCTGTTCTATACAGTGCATAGCTGTACTAATTGTATCTAGGGCTTCTGCACTCTCCTGTGTAATATCACATCTGTCAAACTCTATTCGTTTATATACCATAATTTTGTAACTCCTTAATATACTTCAATTTCATCTACATCAAAATATCTTAATTTCAGAAGGTCTTTAGCTTGTTCTATTGTAATTGTTTTAGCAAAGTCTTCATCTGATATTTTATTACCTTCATTGCATAGGTTGTCTAAGATTTCTTTAACTTTTGCTTGTTTATCCTCACTAATATAGGTTTCAACAGCATCTATAAGTTCTTCGTCTACGTCAGAATCATAGTTCATAACTATTTGATATATTGCAAATTCTTTAAGTTGTCCTTCACCCATAATTTCAGACCACTCATCATCATAAACTTTGTAAATTGTTGTTTTCATTCTTGTAACTCCTTATTTTTTCTAATAGGAACGTGATGTCTGTTTATTAGCTTCTTTGCCACATCCAAAACCGCTGTGAATATTATCCTACTTTTTACGTCCGCTTCAATGAGTAGGTGCGGAGATGATTTTGGTTTCCGTTCTCTATACTCTTATATTATCACATTGTGTGGTTTGGTTCAAGGTTTATTAAAAGTGGTAGTCAAATGTACTACCTATGTAGTAAATGTCTCCGTCCTGTACGTTTCGCATAAATTCATCAAGTGTAGTTATGCCGAAGTATTCGTCATTATCATCAACATAAAACCCATGCTCGTCATTATATGCGTCCTTCAAACGGTACATGTCAAGCCATTTACTACTGTCTATAAAGTCCTCTAAAGAATAGGTACTAACTTTTTCAATGTACTCTTGAAATTCCTCAAAACTTTTTTCAAAGTATTCTGATTTTGAAACAATTTTAAGTGTAGTAACACCGTCTTTAGTTTCAACTTCAAGTCCTTTATGGCAAGTCGTAAGCCACTCTATATCGTCCTTTTTACTTTCTGATTTGACTACATAGTCAGCTATTCTACCTACAAAACCTTCGTCATATCTGTAGCCTGAAATTGGTTCTTCAATTTTATTTTTTGAAACCTGAAAAATTCTGCTGTGCATATTTGTAACTCCTTTATCTTATCTACTCTTATATACTATCACATGTTATGATTTGGTTCAAGGTTCTTTATATTCTTGTCTGATTACATAGTAACTGCCACATGTCAGACAGTCCATAACATCCTCTGCCAGTTCTATAAACTCTTTACTTACTTTGTACTCTCCGCTTATGTTTCTATCTGTTAGTCCATTAGCCACGTTTATACAGTGTATAAATTCTTCTAAGGTCAGACAATACTCTGATAAGCTCTCCTGTATGTCATAAGGTAAAGCTAATATACTTTCAAGTGTCTGCTCTGCTTCTTCCTTTGGTATTATAAGTATTAAGTCCATTAGTCTAGTCCTCTGATATTTAAGTTTTAAATTTCACCTTTAAGTGCGTATTGTTCAGCACATTTGCTGTTTGCCTTTTTGTATTGTTCTTCTGTAATAAACCCCCCTCGTTTTAGGTATAATAATTTTACCTTTGGATTACTACTCTCTTTGCATAATTCTAAATATGCCCAAATCTTTGTATTTTCCATGCCATTTACCCTTTTACACTTCAACTAATTTCAGATAGTTATAGTTATTCCCCTCACTATCATTCCCTGCATACCCTCTCTCACTAACTAAAGATTTCATGTAATTATATACATCTCGCTTTAAGTCATACGGTAAATTTATTTCACCAATATATCTGCTACCTTCAAAGCTATGCCCATAAGCTAAGTGGCTTTGAATTTGCCCAAATAAATAGCCCATACTATCTATGTAATTTTTCATGCTAATAGTAGTATATCTTCTGAATTTAGCAAGTATAATAAGTAAATGTTTCATGTCATTATACCTATCTAAATATACTAATTGTTCTCTACCATATTGAACACATCCACATGGTATATTTTTCCCAGTATAATAAAGCCTATACCCACAACTATTCTCTATAGAATAATTTTTACTGCTTGTAACTTTTCTTAATAATTTCTGTAACTCTTGCATTTTAAGTAACTCCTTATCTCTTACTCTTATATTATATCATAATATACTAATTGGTTCAAGGTTTTTTTTTATCTAGGCAACCTACCACTAAATACATTGTCTTCCATATCCATAAACCTAATATAATGATTAGTACCACCTGTAAAGTCCTTATAGTCCTTTGCGGTTCTAATTAAAAGGTTTATATTTTCGGGATTACAATAGCGAACATCTGATAGGCTAATATAATAGGGCTGTTCATCCACTTTGAAAAAGCCACTAATATAATAGTGTCCTACATTCTGTTTGTACTCAACTCCACCAACATACTGTAACTGCTCATTTATCATGCTCTTAAATTCACGAGCAAACTTCTTAAAGTCCTCACTAGTATAACATCCTGTATCTTCAATACCTTTAAATAAATGGTTTTTAACTGCTAATAACTTTTTACTCATAATTTCTGTAACTCCTTTAATTTATCTCTTACTCTAATATATTAGCATAGGTTTAAACTTCGTTCAAGGTTTAACTCCTTATATAACTCTCACTCTTTCAATTCTACTCTTTAGTTCTTCCTTAATAGCTTCTACTAATTCAGCATTAAGGTTATCAGCAATATATTGCTTTACTTCCCCTTTATTAAAGTCTTCTTCATTAATAATAAGAGTTTTAAATACTGATAGGTAAGGACATACTCCCCCTGTTATACAATTTACTTTACCCTCTTTAAGTTTCTTAAAAGGTATACCTATTTCTTTACAATAATAATTATCTTTAGTTTCTTCTGTAACTATTTGAATATTATTATCTCTGCCTATAGTATTTGTATAGAAGTCATAAGTAACTTCTGCTAAAATTCTTATTGACATCTTTGTAATCTCCTTATCTATAAAATAAGTATAACATAAGGATTACATGCGTTCAAGGTTTATATTAAAGAAAAGGGTTAATAAAATATTTGTCAACTAAAAGTTTACAAAAAGGAATAAGAATGTAATAAAAAAGCCCTAAAAGGACTGTAAAGGGATATGGGAAGAAAAGAGCTATAACGCATGATAAAGAAGCCCTAAAAGGTGTGTAAAGGGGTATGAGGTTAATTTGATGCGTTGTATATATGGCTGTAAAGCCCAAGCAAACGCATTAAAATTACTGTGGGAGTAGGGTTTTCGGGATTTTTGGGCGGAAATTCAACGGGGATAAGGGTTTCCACCTCTGCATTTACTTTACTAAATCTGCCAAAGCTACTCTCACTAGGATAAACCAAATCATCCATTAGCTTCAAATATTGTACCGCTTGGATACTGTTGTCAACTATGAATTCACCTGTAGGAAATTCATCTTCTGCATTAGAATATAATATATTTATTTGAACTTCTGAAAAAGGAACTGGCTTGCGTAATAAACCATATTTTGCAGTATATGGTTCTAGCAACTCGCTTACTATAACTACCCTATACTCATCATCTAGCCCTGCAATAGTACCGTATTGGATAGTGGGGGGCTTCAAGTTATCTATGTTCGGTGTACTTATAGCGACCTGATTACCTACTTCTAGTGTAGTAGGTATAGGTGTCTCTAATATAATACGAGAGCCGTTCCCACCTACTAAATTAGTAATAGAGTTTATACAGCCCATGCGTATTGGCTTATACACATAGGCTGGGTTATAACCAATTGGAGATGTGTAATTTGTTATTGGTGTTTCGTTTATGTATAATACGTTATCCTTTATACCTATTATAGTATATGCACCGTCTACGGTCAAGGTTTCATACTCTGTTCTGATTAGGGTATCTTGGACTTGAACTACATCTCCTATGAGGAATTGAGAGGCTTCTTCAATATTTGTCAAGGTTATTGTTTGGGCGTCTCTGTCTATATCCATGACAGGAGTTTTATAGGCTATTAGGTTTAGTGTTGGTGGGGTATATACAAATGTGCTTGGCAGGTTCTCTGTGGCTGTGATTATATTATCTAGCACTTCGGAGACTGTTATCGTGCTATTAGCCGAGTAGCTGTAAGCTCCCATGCTATAGTCTGTATTGCGTACCACCAAAGTATCTCCCTCTTGCACATCTGTAACTGTGTCAGTTAGCAGGATAGCATTGTCTTGTATCTGTAGAATGTGTCCTATAGTCTCGTAAGAGTATTTGCCATAAGGGTTGCAGAGCAGACTGTAAGTAGCAGGAGAGTTCCCTCTGTAATTAGAGAGGTTAATATATTGGTTGTATTTGTAAGAGTAAGAGCCGTCAGGATTTTCGGTTGAATATATTTGGTTATAGCAAGTAGGGCTATAGAAATTTGTCAAGGTACTATATAGGACAATTAAGTCTTGCTTGTCTACGAGTAAGCCTAATACATCTTTATAAAAGGCTTGGATACGGAGAATTCTATCCCTTCTACCTTCGTTCAAAGTTAAATCAAATATAATCTCTGTGTTCATTATATATAGTTTGGACTTTTCGGGGTTTATAGTAAGAGGGTATTTAGAATAATCATTCATTTGGATAGTGGCTATATAAGAGCCGTCATCACTATAAGTGAAGTAAAGCTCCGTTAGTTCTTCGTAATTATCCTTTAGCTCTGTATAATCATTCTCTGTAATCGTATTATCGGGAGCTACTATATCCAATACCTGCTTAATTTCTTCGGCTGTATTTCTTTTAGTAGTAGTTCCTTTATTAGTAACAAAATACTTTTGTTCTTCATATATGTAACCTACAGAGGTGTCTTCATCAATATTTATAACTCTCATATCAAAGGTATAATTTAATCATTTTAAATAGAGAAATAGCTCGCTGAAGGTGGGTGGAAAAAATTATAACCTTTATTGAAATATCCCTATATGCTTCGGCAAGCTATTATTTGAAGAGAGAGCTTATTTATCCATAAGCCACATGTAATATAGCATATTATTCAAATGCAGTCAAGGTGCATAGGGCATGTATATTAAGGAATGTTAAGTACATATTTATGTGGAATAAATATGTACTACAAAACAATTGGTTCTTTGCTTTTCTTATTGTAAGCCCTACCTAAGGCAGTAATAAGGTCTCTAATAGATAAATCATTAGTTCCCTGTTCGTACTTTAGCCCTTTGCTGATTAGCTCCCTTACTCGTTCTGAAAACGATAAGTTTCCTGCATTGGTCATAAGCTCTGTAATCATTTCATCTTCTAAATAAATTGTTTTAACTTTACTCATCTTTATCTCCCATATTTATTTGGCATAAATAATATTTATTCGGCATAAATATAATTTAATCAATTTATATTTATTTGGCATAAATATAAATCAAATAGAGTGGGTTATCCACCCACTCTAATAAGTTCTTCGCACTCCTCTCCTGTTAATTCTCTACCTATCCCCATTTCAATAGAGTATAGGTCTGTGGTAATAACTCCACTATTGCTATCCTCTACTTCTTTGCGTAGATAGTTTACAATGTCTTCCTCTACCAACATACAATTGCAGTCTGTTTCGTTGATAGTGATATAGTTCTCCTTAATGTCTGTTAGCCCTAAACACTCCATGAGGTCTTCGCTGTCATAGGCAAGTATGTCGTTAATAGTAGTAATATCTACGGCTTCCTCGCCACAATACAAGTCCTCAAAATACTGCATGGCTTCTTCTTCTTTACCTGCACTTGCTATGGTCTTCCATGTATCTATTGCCTGACCCCATAGCATTTTTTCTAACTGATAACCTGTTGTAACTTCGTCCTTTACCCACATATTTTGTTCTCCTTCGCTTTTCTTTCTACTCTTATATACTACCATATTATTGCTTTTGGTTCAAGGTATTTATTTGGTCGGGCATGAGTGATAGGCTCGGAATTTGTCAAGGTATTTTAATAGCTAAAAAAAATACCTACCTTTTTAGGTAGGTATTTTTGTATTGCAAAGAATATAAGAGCTAAAACTTTATTCTGTTAAGACATTCTGTTCCCATTAGTCTCCCCCATTTATAAGTCTGTGCGTTAAGGGTGATATCCAAAAATTCTTCACTTGGTACTCCGTCTATAACTATACTATCCTTTTCTCCTTTTAAGTGTCTATACTTATTGTTGGCGTCTGACTTGTCCTTATAAACACCTAAATGAAAGAAGTTTCCGTCTTTTGTATGTACTCCTACAAAATATATTGTGTCGTCTATCATGGTTTATATCTCCCTTATAAACTCGTATTGGTCTGTGTCAAACTCTGCCATCCTTATAATTGTAGTTTCGTTTAAGGGTAATTCACCCTTATTAAATAGGTCTATAAATGTGGGAAGTGTCATTACATTTCCCTGTGCTTCTGCACACTCTATAACTTCTTCTATTGGTGCAGTAGTACCTAAGTCTGCATAATACTTTGTAGCCATATCTGCTAAATATACTCTTATTTCTGTTTCCATTATTAAAATACTCCTTTACTATACTCAACTAATTCCCTAATATCTGCTACTCCTAATACATCCTCTAAAGCACCCCATATAGTGTACCTGTAATCTGTTTTAAGCGTATCACCGTCATATAGTCCTTTTAGTTCTTCTATTAATTCGTACTTAAATTTCATATCTCTATCTCCTTTGCCCTACTCTTATATATTACCATATAGTAGTAGTTGGTTCAAGGTATAATCAAAATCAAATCACTACAGTATAATGGAATTGTCAAAGTATTTACATAGGAGAGATGTGAGTAGGTGATCCAGAATTTGTCAAGGTTTATTAAAGTAAAATCACTAATCATCAACTAATATAAGGATAGGAAGAAACCCCCCAAATTTATTATAAGGAAATCATGAAACTTTGGCTTATGGGGTAACATGGCTATAAATCAATAAATATAGGGCTTTTAGCCCTATATAAGCTCCTTTGGAGCTTGCCCTTTTTCAGCACAAAGAAACCTCTGACTATAATCATCAGAGGTTCAGAGCAAATTAAGGAAATATAAATCTTATTTAATACCTAATGAATATTCCATTTCATCATCTTTGCAACTCCTTATTTTCTTTCGTAATCGCAGTCATAGTAACCTTTTATTACTTCTAATACTTTCAGTTTATTTTCTTTACTTACTACATCAAGTATGCTCTCGCATAACTCCCCAAGTGAGTAACCCTTTGCAAAATTTTCAGTCAATTCTGTATAGTCAATATCATCAAAGCATACAGGTTCTTTTAGTATGTATAACCCTTCATAATTTTGAATAACATCTGACTGTACCAAACTTAACCCATAAGGGAACACTTCAACATCATCAGCCATTACAGTATCTTTATTAATAGTAATGTATGTGTTAGGTATAGGATACCAGTTTACTATTCTACGGAGTGTAACTGTCCAGTCCATATCATGATTAGGGCTGTCAATATCTATATCAATTACATCTTCTGAAATCTGTCTGCCCCCTATGTGTCCTACTCTATCATCTTTGATAAGTGGTAAGTGATTAGGTATATTATCAAACTTTACTTCTTTTAATTCTGCTCTTAAAAACTCTACTACTTCGTTAATATTCATATCTTTTACTCCTTTGCTTTGCTCTACTCTTATACTATATCATATTTGGTTAGTTGGTTCAAGGTTTATTATAAAATCATTAGGTAGCCTGTCCTTCATACTCTCCCATGCCTGCTCGTATGCGTCATTAAATAATCCATTTTCTATTAAGTTATGGATATAAAAAGGTACTTTTTCAATTGCT
>JAEIGA010000017.1_pt1 | contig 195628 bp, 152 predicted proteins | sample 9270691 | NCBI WGS metagenome assembly JAEIGA01 (sample SAMN17057246, study PRJNA624740) | gut metagenome | biome: biome; isolation source: fecal sample | host: Bos grunniens | place: China: Xizang | collected 2019 | reverse complement strand
TGGTTATCCCGTGTAGCAATACCTCTCCATCTTAAAAGCACTCCCCTCGCGGGGGTGCTTTTGTTTTTATTTTGCCTCCGTTTGACACCGTTTCGCACCGTTTGAGGTAGGTTTTTGTGGGGTAAAAACGGGGTAAATGCGGGGTAAGCTTTTTTGAATACAAAAGGGCAGACTAGCGCTGCCCCTTTTCTTGTTCTATGTCTTCTTTGATGAGCCTTTTAATATATTTCTCGCCCCTTCATTCTGAAGCAGGACAGAAAATTAAAGCAAGGCGAATATCTATTTATTACCATATTTTCAAAAGTCGAGAAAAAATGAGAAAAAATAATAAAAAAATGAGAAAAAATGTGAAAAATTCTGTGCTATAATGGTATCGTCGAAGGGGATAGAGATACCTCTTTAAGCAGGCGCAGGCGGAGATAGATATGGAAAATCCAACTATTGACAAATTCCCCTACTTGTGCTAACATTGGTACAGATTGGGGGTTGTTATGAAAAAGGTTCTTAAAATTGTGGCGTTTTTTCTTCTTATCGCACTAGCGGCTGTGAGCTTAGGATTTGCAATCCATCACTTGATGATAACGGTAGAATGCTTGACGAGTTTATCACAATCAGATACTTCTCCCGCTATGCACACCGCTTTATCGGAAAATGCCCTTTCTAATTTAAAACAATTTTTGAGTTTTGCTTTTAACACGTTTTCTTGTGTTGTTTTCTGTATTTTAATTCGCAAAAACGTTTCAATTACAGATGCTATAAATGACTTAAAAAGCATAAACAAACTCGCAAAAAAGCGGGCGAAATCAGAAAAAATAGCGAAAATGAAAGCTAAAATTGAAAAGTTGGAGAGCGACGAGTAGTCGCTCTCTTTTATTTGGAGGTATTTTGAACTCTATACAATTTCATATCAAGCAGAACGGGACGTAGCAGAGGTTAAATGCTACTCCCGTTTTTCCTTTTTCCATCGGCGAGCTTCTCGACGAAGGTTTTTTGGGGGCGTGTCATAAGGTCTGTGACTGACAACTGTTTGGGGCTATGAAGCTACTCTCTTTTCCAAAATTTCCTATCGTACTTGATTTTGCGCGGCGGGCGTGTTATAATTTAACGTGGACTCGGGGGGAAGCCCTCGGGATTGACTTTGAAAAACGTCGGAGCCCCGGCTCCGAAAACTAAATAGGAGAAGATATGAAAGAAATTTATTCGATTTTCAGAGATGAGCTGTTAAATTCCTGCGTGCCCTTCTGGCTCGAAAACGGCTGGGACAAGGAGTTTGGCGGACTTATCAACTGCCTTGACCGAGAGGGCAGGATTTATTCCACCGACAAGAGCGTGTGGATGCAGTGCAGGGCGGGCTGGACATATTCCTACATATACAACCACATTGAGAAGAAGCAAGAATATCTTGATTTCGCGCGTGACTGTATCGATTTCGCAACCAAGCATTGCATCGATAAGACCGACGGAAGAATGTATTTCACCGTTACTCAGGACGGCAGACCCCTGCGCAAGCGCAGATACCATTTCAGCGAGACATTCTATATCATTGCCAACGCCGAGTATTATATGGCTACGGGCGACGAGGCGTATCTTGACGCGGCGAGAAAATACTATGAGCTCGTTCTGGCAATCTACAAGGATTCTCTGGCTGACCCCTTCAAGATAACCCCCAAGAGCTATGCCGAAACGAGAAATATGAAGTCGCTCGCAGAGCCTATGATAATGCTCAACGTCACCTCGATTATGCGCGATGCGGACAAGGGTGGCTACGAGCTCTATAACTCGGTTATCACGGGACTTATCGAGGATATACGTGCGTTTTATAAGCCTGAATATAACGCTCTATTCGAGAGCGTTACCGTGGATAACGAGGTCGTTCTCGAGTCCGCTCCCTGCCGCGTGATAAATCCCGGTCATGATATAGAGTGCGCCTGGTTCCTTCTCGAGGAGGGAATAAAGAGAGGCGACGAGTCTGTTATCGACTTCGCGAGGACGGTGTTCGACAACGCTTTTGAGCTCGGCTGGGACAAGGAGTTTGGCGGAATATTCTACTTCAAGGATATACTTGGTATGCCCGTCGAGGCATACGAGCACGATATGAAGCTCTGGTGGCCTCACAACGAGACGGTTATAGCTTCGCTGATGCTCTATAAGCACACGGGTCTTGATAAGTACAGGGAGATATTCGACCGCGTGCGCGAGTATGCCTTCTCGCACTTCTCCGACAGAGAGCACGGCGGCGAATGGCTCGGTTATCTGCGCCGCGACGGAAAGCCCACTGAGCCCCCCTGCAAGGGACATACCTACAAGGGCCCCTTCCACGTTATGCGTATGCTGGCGAAGTGCCTGACGCTTCTTGAAGATTAAAAAAGTTTTTGAGGCGATTGTATGAAAAGCTATTCTGAGCTGTTTTTAGATACCGACAGGACTGCCACCCTGAGCGAGAGGGAAATACCGCTCTCTGTTCTTTTGAGCGAATACGAGAGCGAGGTTATTTCCGCGCTTTTTCCCGAGGTACTGTACTCGGGGCTCTCCAAGATGAGCCTTTCGGAGCAGCTTTCCTGCGTCGGACTTCTTGTGTCCGAGTTTGACAGCCTCGTGGGAAAATCTGCGCTTTCTTCGGACTATCCCACGCTGAGCGTTGAGAAAATCAAGTCCGAGTGGCACCGCTGTCGCCCGCTCGACGCGCTCGCAGAGATAATAGACGCTCTGCTCGTTACCGAGGGCGGCGTACTCGTCGGCGTGTATGCTTATGGAAAAATACTCTGGCTCGGCTGTGAGATAGATTATAAGACAACCCGCTACAGCTCGGGTGACAACAACGGCGCGGGCTACAAGGGCGAGGGCTACTATGAGGCGAGCGCTTACCTTTCGTTCCTGTATTCCCCGAGTCTGATTTTCACCGATACCATCTTCGCGTCGGGAATGAATATGGATATAACCGAGCTTGTGGTCGCAGAGGGCATAGCCACCCTTGCTCCCCGAGCATTTGAGGGCAGGAAAAGCCTCACCCGTGCGAGATTTTCCAAGTCACTGAGAGAAATTGGCTCCGGCGCCTTCGCAGGCTGTAGCTCGCTCGAGAGCATTGAAATTCCCGAGGGTATTACAAGCATCGGCTCAAGGGCTTTTTTGGGTTGCGAGAGCCTTCGCACCGTGAGAATCCCCGCTAGCGTTACCAAGCTTGGCTGGGAGGCTTTTTCGGGCTGCAGCTCGCTCGAGAGTGTGGAAATCGTCGGAGAAACAGAGATAGATAGCTCTGCATTCAAGGGCTGCGAGTCGCTTCGCGAGGTAGTGTTTGAGAGTCGGGGCGCTACGGTTGGCTCATTCGCCTTCAGCGAATGTGAGCGGCTTTTGGCGATAGTCGGCTCTGAGAATATAGTGAAAATCGGCGAGTACGCCTTCTTTGGCTGTGAGTCGCTCACAGAATTCGAGGTCGCTGACGGAATATATTCTATTCTTGGCGGAACCTTCGGCGGATGCTCGTCACTTGAGAGGATATACCTGCCCGAGAGTGTCAAGAGTATTGGCTCGTATGCGTTTTCGAGCTGTTGCTCGCTTGTCGAGATTTCGCTCTCGAGTGAGCTCTGGAGTATCTCGTGCGGAGCGTTTTTCGGTTGCAGCTCGCTTACCAGAGTCAGTCTGCCCGAGGAAATGGTGGACGAGCTCGAGAAGTCCTTTGAGGGCGAGCTCCCCGAGGAAATAGAATATATATTCATATAGAAAACAGCGGCGCTAATGCCCCGCTAAGTGATACGGAGGATATATGAAGTACAAGAGCAGAGCCGTGCTGATAGTGATACTGGTCGCGCTTATTCTCGCGTTTCTGTTGATAGGAACCCTCTTGGTTATAAAATTTGCCAACGTCAACGGCGAAATTTTCGGAGCGGAGGCGGCTGTTGGTCTTTTCTCGTTGCTTGCCACTCTTATCGGTACGCTTTTCGTGGCGTTCGAGCTGAAAAACTCCTCTGAGGTCACCTGCTGTGAGATGCTGATTAACCTCAATAACTACTTCCACGACAGCGACAGGCTGATGAGGGTGTACGCCGCGCTTGACAACGCGTATCTCTGGGGAAAGAACAACGAGGAGGTATGGGAGGGCGTTGAGGACGCGGACGTGCAGTTCTTCTGCACATTCTTCGAGAACCTCTCGCTGCTCGTTCAGCACAAGATAGCGAAAATCAAGGACCTTGACGACCTTTTCGGCTATAGGTTTTTCCTTTTCATGAATAACCCACATATCCAGGAGAAATATCTTCTCACAACCTCGTCCTCCTTCGCCAATCTCTTCGGGCTTTATACACAGTGGATAGCCTACAGAGATGAGGAGAACAAGAGGGTAGAGGTTCGTCCCGTGGTCGGCAAGGAATACAGATTTACCAAGGAATATCTCGACAAGAAGATGTACCTCGTTGACAACGGCGTCGGAAAGCATCTTTATACAGAGCTTGACGCAGGGGATAGAAAAATTATTGTCCGTGACGTATGGTTTGACGAGATGGGACAGGTTCTGAAGTTGCAGAAAAGAGTGCACGAGGATATGCCCGACCCCGAGATGTACGTTGAAACCACGAGAAGCGAGCTTATCGAGTCCTTGCACATGGACTATGTCCTTGGCGCGTACGACGGGGACAGGCTCGTGGCGGTCAATATCAGTATAGATAACAGAAGCTGTGACAGAAACCTCGGTCAGAAGTGCGGACAGAGCGCGAGGGATTGCTACACCTTCGACGCGGTATTCGTAGACCCCGAATACAGAGGGTTGGGTATTCAGTCGGCGTTCATCGACGTTGCCAAAAAGCAGGCGAAAATAGACGGCGCTAAGTCTATATGGTGCACAGTAGCCCCCGAAAACAAGCACAGCCACGACAACTTTATCGCCTCGGGATTCCGGGTATACAGAGCGGGAGTCAGGATGTACGGCGGTCACATAAGGGACGTCTTAAGATACGATATTGAGGATTAAAGCCCCTATGATATAAAAAAGAAAAGGACTGAACGGCTGTTCAGTCCTTTTTCGCTACACGGGTTAGGGTTATTCCTTAACAATTCTCAGCGCGACTATCTGCGGCGGATAGGAGAGCATAACCTGTCCGTTGTAGAAAATCTCAACGACCTCACCAACAGAAAGGCTCGATAAGCCAAGTCTTTTTCCGTCCTTGTCCTCGATAACCGTCTTATCGCTGACGATAACCCAGTGCGGTCCCGAGGTATACTCGCTCTCGAGCACCTCGACCTCAATTCTGTCGCCGATATTTATAATTTCAGCGCGCATTCTCACGCGCTCGTCGCCACTCTCGTGCTGACAGCCAACAAGAAAAAGCGCAGGCAGTGTGAGAAGCAGAAGTCCGTATTTTAAAAATTTCATTTTAATCTCCAAGTAAGTCAGGGGCAACATTATTAAAGCGCCGTATTAATATATTAGCTGGTCTTTCCACTATTATTTTATCAAAAAAGCGCCAAATAGTGAAAAATAAGCATACTAACGTATAAGCACGGGGAAATATTAACACAAAATAGAAAAAAAGTCAACAGACATTGAAAAATAAAGCCCGCGTGCGCTCCGCTTCTTGACAATAGGCGGAGGCTTTGGTATAATTCAGTTGTTAGAAAAGGAGAGTACTATATGAAAATCACGGTACTTGGCGCAGGCACGTGGGGTGTCGCGCTGTCCTCTCTGCTCAGGGACAACGGGCACGCTGTGACTCTGTGGAGCGCGCTCCCCGAGGAGCTTGATAGCCTGGGACGAGAGGGAAGACATAAGAATCTGCCCGGGGCGAGAATTGCCGAGGGAATAAAATACGATGGCGATATTAAGTCAGCTATATCAGGCTGTGAGGCGTGTCTTTTCGCGGTTGCATCGGGCTATATCCGAAGCACGGCAAGGCTTGCCGCGCCGCATCTTTCAGGCGGAGCTATTCTCATCAGCGCGGCGAAGGGTATCGAGGCGGACACTCTTCATACCATGTCCGAGGTTATAGCCGAAGAGGTCAGAGAGCACAATCCGAGCCTCGAATTTTCGGTTGTCGCACTTTCAGGCCCGACGCACGCGGAGGAGGTTGCCCTCGGGCTTCCTACCTCGATTGTATCCGCTTGTGAGGACGAGGAGATTTCAAGACGGGTAGCCGAGGCGTTTTCCTCAGGCTGTATGAGGGTATATACCAACACGGATATTCTCGGCGTTGAGATTTCAGGAGCTCTCAAAAATATAATAGCGCTCGCGGCAGGCATCAACAAGGGTATGGGCTTCGGCGACAACGCGCAGGCAATGCTGATAACCAGAGGTATCGCCGAGATAACCAGAATGGGGCTTGCGCTGGGGTGCAAGCGGCGCACCTTCATGGGACTTGCGGGCATTGGCGACCTTATCGTTACCTGCACCTCGCGCCATAGCCGAAACAACCGCTGCGGCGAGTTTATCGGACAGGGGATGAGCTACGACGAGGCGATCGAGAAAATAGGAATGGTGGTCGAGGGCTACCACGCGCTTCGGGCAGCGGTAAGCCTTGCCGAAAGATACTCGGTAGAGATGCCTATAACGAGGGCTGTGTATGACGTTATATTCTCAGGCGTGTCGGTGAGGGACGCTATGACGGCGCTTATGAGCCGCGATATGAAAAGCGAGCTGGAGTAGAACCCCAGCCCCGTGTCAATTTATTCTGATATTTTAAGCTCCGCTATGTAAGCTGAAATTTACATAGCGGAGCGCTTTTTATTCTTTGGGTACAAGCTCGTAGCCCTTTCCCGAAATAATAACTGTGACAGTAGGACTATCGCACAACTCGTATATCCTCGTCAGATCAAGAATAAGGGTATATTCACCACCCGAAACCTCAAGCGTGCATACCATAAGCTCGCTTCGGTCGGTGTAGTCCTTGTACTTATAGCCGAGCTCAGTTTTTTTGATATTATAGGTGGCAATATAGTTTTCGTACTCTGCGCTGAAGGTAGCGAGAATACCGAGTGTGTCTATTCTCTCACCCTGTATTTTCAGCCGCGCTATGCCGTCCTTGTAGCTCTCGAGGGTTACTCTCAGGTCTATTCCTATAGATTCTCCGCTTTCAAACTTATCTGTCGCGCCAACGAAGCCGTCGGGTGAGCTCTCGTGGTCGCCACCCCAGCCCGGATTACCCGAGTCGCCCGGGTCGTTCGGGGCGGGCTCCGGTTCCATATTTCCGCCCATATCATTAGCGTTGTTTTTTTGGCTCAGATTGGGAAAAAGAGCGATGCCCACCGCTATTATCAGGCAGGCGGCGGTACCCACGGCGCTCTTTATCCACCTTGGTGTTTTCTTCTTGTAGGGAGTCATCGACTCCGCGATATATTTATCGTCGATGAAGCTCATCGCTTCATAAAGCTGTGTCTTATTCAATCGAAAAGCCCCTCCTTGATAAGTTTTTCTCTGAGCATACCCCTCAGCCTGAAAAGTCGCACCTTAACAGCCGATTCGCTCTTCCCGAGAGCCATCGCTACGTCCGAAACGGGCATCTCGTGAAAATATCTCAGAACGAACATTCGTCTGTCAGGCTCGGACAGTCCGCACAGAAAGCTGTTGATAACGACGCCAATCTCGCGGCTGTCGAGGTCGCACTCGCCCCCGCCCACACATTCGGACAGCTCGTCGAGCGATTCTATCCCGATGTACGCCGCGCGCTTTTCTGCAGACCGCGCCCTAAGTCTGTCGAGCGAGAGATTTCTCGTTATCCTGGCGAGGAATGCGGAGAATATGCGAGGCACCTCGGGCGGTATTTTCGTCCAGGCTCGCATATAGGTATCGTTGACGCACTCCTCGGACTCGAACTCGTCTGAGAGGATATTGTAGGCTATTTTTCCAAGGTACGCGCCGTATTTGTTCGCAGTCGCGCTGATGGCGCTCTCATCTCTAGAAAAATAAAGCTCTATTATTTTCCCGTCGGTCATAGCTATCCCCTCCCATAATATATTGACGAGCTGTAATTCTTTTGGTTACAGCGTTTTTTAATATTTTAACATTTTTTTCGGGGTCAGTCAATACATCTGCGAGTCCCTGAGGGCTGAAATGGAAAAATGTTGAACAAAATTGTGCTGAAAGTATTGAAAAAACCTCGCGTGTGTGATAATATATAAGTTAGTTTTTGTTTTGGACCGCTCGCCACCATTATTGGCGGTGGGGAAAGGAGAAAAAATGGTTTTTGGAAGACACATCAACCGCTACTATCTGAAATACGGACCGATGCTGCTTCTGGGTATTGTCGCGCTGATGCTCGTTGACTATTTTCAGCTTAAGATACCCGAGCTGTACGGTATGCTTCTTGATGGCGCCAACTACGGTGTGGTTAAGATTGACGGAAAGGAAGTGGCATTCGATATGGACTTCGTTCTCGTCAGGCTGTGCGAGCCGATGCTTGTCGTTATTTTCGTTATGCTCGTGGGCAGATTTCTGTGGCGAGTATGCTTTTTCGGCTCGGCTATCAAGATGTCAACCGACCTTCGCAGAAGAATGTTCGGTCACTGCAAGGAGCTTTCGGTGGAGTATTATCAGGTCAATAAGGTTGGAAACCTGATGTCACTTTTCACCAACGACCTTGAAACCATACAGGAATGCTTCGGCGACGGTGTGCTTATGATGTTCGACGCCCTACTTCTCGGCGGACTCGCGCTTTTCAAGATGGCGAGAATGAATATTTTCCTTATGCTTCTGTCGCTGGTGCCAATGGCTCTGCTTCTGCTTGTCAGCACGGTCGTCGGAAAATATATGATGAAAAAATGGGATGCCAGACAGGCGGCGTTCTCAGCGCTTTCGGATTTTTCGCAGGAGAGCTTTTCGGGTATCGCTGTAATCAAGGCATTCGTCAAGGAATTCAAGGAGCTGTGGGCATTCAAGCGCCTCAGTAAGAACAATGAGAACGCCAACGTAGAGTTCACCAAGGCGTCGACGCTTCTGCATATACTCGTCACTCTGTTCGTCGAATCGGTTATGTGCATTATATTCGGCTACGGCGGATATCTCGTGCACGAGGGAGTCTTCTCCTCGGGCGAGCTTCTCACCTTCAGCGGATATTTCACCAGCGTTATCTGGCCGATTATGGCTGTTTCTCAGCTTATAGATATGCATTCAAGAGGTGCTGCATCTCTTAAGCGCGTGTCTGCGCTGCTCGACGCGAAGATTAACGTCCGCGACAGAGAGGGCGTTACCGAAATTGACGACATAAAGGGAGATATCGAGTTCAGAAATCTCACCTTCCGCTATCCTGACGGCGACTATGACGCGCTCTCAGACGTATCTTTCAAAATACAGGCGGGCGAAAACGTCGGAATTATAGGAAAGACGGGCTCTGGAAAGACCACGCTCGTCGACCTGATACTCAGGGTATATAACGTACCGGACGGTAGCCTCTTCATCGACGGACACGACGTCAACGATATTCCGATAGACACCGTGCGCCGCTTTTCCGCCTACGTTCCGCAGGACAACTTCCTTTTCAGCGATACTATTGAAAATAACATAGCCTTCGCGGTCGATGAATACAGCATAGCCGACGTTGAGCGCGCGGCAGCCCTTGCCGACGTGCACGGAAATATATCCGAGTTCAAGGAGGGCTACTCCACCGTCCTCGGCGAAAGAGGAGTTACAGTTTCGGGCGGACAGAAGCAGCGTATCTCGATAGCGAGAGCTATTATGAAGGACGCCTCCATACTTATCCTCGACGACTCTGTCTCGGCGGTTGATACCGATACCGAGAGGGTTATTATCTCCAATCTCAAAGAGAACAGGAGAGGAAAAACCACGATACTTATCGCCCACAGAGTTTCCACCATTGAAAATATGGACAAGATAATATACGTCGACGACGGCAGAGTTACCGCTGTCGGTACTCATGCGGAGCTTCTTGATAGCTGTGAGGACTACAGGAATATGGTAGAGCTGCAGAGACTTGAGGACGAGAAGGGAGGTAACTCCTGATGCCGTATTATTATCCCTTGCTTATAGTCGGCGCCATTATCGGCGTGGTTACAACGATATTCATCATCGCTTACGCCCTGATGAAGGATAAGAAAACCGCCATAGGCTTTGACAGAAATATGAAGGACACAGAGATTGTTAAGCGTATCCTCGTGTATGCGAAGCCGCACGCCCTCAAGTTCCTTCTCGTAGGACTTTTCATGGTTTTCGCCATATCCTACGATATTATTGCTCCCATTCTCGTCGGTGAGATACAGGGGCTTATCAAGGTACAGGGCTTCGAGATGTCGAGGCTTCTCGCTCTCATAGCGGTCTACGGCTCGATACTTCTTGTATCGCTGGTATGCACCTACTGTCAGTCGATACTTCTGCAGAAGACAGGACAGAAAATACTCTCCTCGATAAGAGAGGATATTTTCTCGCACATTGAGAGCCTCTCGCACTCGCAGCTGAACAGCATTCCCACGGGAAAGCTTGTTACCAGAGTAACCAACGATACCAACGCTATCTCGATGGTATTCACTCATATTCTGGCGAACCTTGTCAAAAACTTCTTTATCATTCTGGGCGTGCTGGGCGCTATGCTGGCGCTCAACTATATGCTCACCCTGATGATACTCTGCTTCGTTCCCTTCATAGTTATCTTCACCCTCATTTTCAGAAAGTTCTCGCGCAGGGCGTATAGAAGAGTCAAGGACGCGACAACCGATATCAACACCTACCTCTCCGAGAACCTCTCGGGAATGAAGATAACCCAGATTTTCAACCGCCAGGCAACAAAGGCGGAGGAGTTCGAGCAGCGCAACGTAGCTCTCGATAAGGCAAGACACCAGGAGATATTCGTGTTCAGTATATTCAGACCGATGGTCTATATGCTCTATGTGTCCTCGATACTCTGCCTGTTCTACCTCGGCGCCAGGGGCGTTATTCTCGACACCGAAATTCTCGGTCAGAGAATAGGCAGCGAAACTATCGTTACCTTCTATATGTATATCAACAAGTTCTTCAACCCGATACAGACCCTCGCCGAGCAGTTCAACAGGCTGCAGGCGGCATTCGCCTCGGCGGAGAAGATATTCTCTATAATGGATATGCAGCCCGAGGTAGTTGACAGCGAGGATGCTATCGAGCTTGACGAGGTCAAGGGCGACATTGAGTTTAAGAACGTATGGTTCTCCTATATCCCCGGCGAATGGGTGCTTCGTGACGTATCCTTCACTGTCAAGGCTAACCAAACTGTCGCCTTCGTCGGCTCGACCGGCTCGGGAAAAACGACGATACTCTCGCTCATCTGCCGAAACTACGATATACAGAAGGGTCAGATACTGATAGACGGCGTGGATATTAAGAAAATCAAATTATCCTCGCTGCGTCGCCACTTCGGACAGATGCTCCAGGACGTCTTTCTGTTTTCGGGCACTATCCGCTCGAATATCGTTCTGCACGAGGAGAGCTTCACTGACGAGGAGATAATGAGAACCTGCGACTACGTCAACGCCACTCACTTCATATCGAAGCTCAAGGACGGTCTTGACGAGGAGGTCAGAGAGAGGGGCAACAACTTCTCCGCGGGACAAAGACAGCTTCTGTCCTTCGCGCGTACGATTATCCATAAGCCCTCGGTTATGATACTTGACGAGGCTACGGCGAATATCGACACCGAAACCGAGGTGCTCATTCAGGATTCGCTCGAAAAAATGATGAACGTAGGCACGATGCTTATAGTAGCGCACAGGCTATCTACGATACAGCACGCGGACAATATCATAGTCCTCTCTCACGGCGAGATAGTAGAGCAGGGCAACCACTTCGAGCTTCTGGCGAAGAAGGGCAGGTACTACGGACTTTATATGCTTCAGTTTGAGAAGGAAAGACTTAGGAAAAATAATTGACACCTGCTGAGGACTTCTAAAAAACGAATATGCACTCAGAGCGCGGAGAAATCCGCGCTCTATTTATTTTAAATATTTTAACAATTTAGTTTCAAATCGGTCTTTACAAATGGGGAAAAATATGCTACAATATAGAATGGAAAAATAAGGGCAGGAGGGAATTATGCGCATTGATAAGCTGCTCAGCGAAATGGGCATAGCCACGCGACGCGAGAGCGCCGCCATAGCGAGAGCGGGCGGGGTTACGGTCAACGGCGACGTGGTCAAGGACCTCTCCCGTCATATAAATCCCGAGGTGGATACGGTGTGCTATCGCGGCAGGGCGGTTGAGTATAACCGCTTCGTATATATAATGCTGAACAAGCCCGAGGGCTACGTCAGCGCTACCGAGGACTCGAGGCTGCCCGTAGTGACCGAGCTGTTGCCGGAGGAAATAAGAAGAAGAGAGCTTTTTCCCGTAGGTAGACTCGACAGGGACACAGTGGGGCTTATGATACTGACCAACGACGGTCAGCTCGCTCACACGCTTCTCTCTCCTAGACGCCACGTTACCAAGCTCTACAGATTTCGGGCGGCGGAACCCGTATGCGAGGGAGCTGAGGAGAAATTCAGAGATGGAATCACGCTTGCCGACGGATATGAGTGCAAGAGCGCGGTGATTTCGCTCGACCCCGATCGAATGGGAGGACTTATCGAGCTTACCGAGGGTAAGTACCATCAGATCAAGAGGATGATAGCCTCGCTTGACAACAGGGTCGTATACCTTGAGCGAGTTGCCTTCGCAGACATTTCTCTTGACAGCTCGCTTGAGCGCGGCGAGTGGCGCTATCTTTCGGATAGTGAGATTGCCTCGCTCAGAGAAAAAGCGGAAATTATACAGTAATTAAATTTTAGGAGCAGATAGATGAACATTTTCAAGACACTGGCAGCAGAGTTTAACGTCACAGAGGAGCAGGTCGAGAAGACCGTCGCCCTCATCGACGAGGGTAACACCATACCCTTCATTTCGAGATACAGGAAGGAGGTTACGGGAGGACTTGACGACACCACCCTTCGTGACCTCAACGACCGTCTTAACTATCTTCGAAACCTCGAGGAGCGCAGAGAGCAGATTTCGGGAATTATCGAGGAGCAGGGAAAGCTGACGCCCGAGATTACCCACGCGCTTAACAACGCCAAGACCCTCGTCGAGCTCGAGGATATATACCGTCCCTACAAGCCTAAGAGAACGACCAGAGCGTCCATCGCCCGCGCCAAGGGTCTCGAGCCCCTCGCGCAGTATATTATGGAGCAGAGGGACAGCTACGAGCCCACTATCGAGGAGTATGCAGAAGAGTTCATCTCCACCGAGGAGGGCAAGGAGGTTCCCGATGCGGCGGCGGCTCTGCAGGGCGCGTCGGATATTATCGCGGAGGATATCTCCAACGACGCGGAGCTCAGAAAGAGCCTGCGTGAGTTCACCGTGAGAAACGGCTCGCTTACCTCGAAGGGCACCACCGACGAGCCCTCGGTATACGATAACTACTACGAGTTCTCCGAGCCTATCAAGAAGCTCAAGGGACACAGAGTTCTCGCCATTAACCGCGGCGAGAAGGAGGACTTCCTCAAGGTTGCGGTAACTCTTCCCGAGGAGGACGGTATCGCGCAGATAGTATCCCGCGTTATCACCAACAAGCAGTCCCCCGCGCTTCCAAGACTTATGGAAACCATCAAGGACGCCTATGACAGACTTCTTTTCCCCGCCATTGAGCGAGAGGTGCGCACAGCCCTGCTTGACGATGCCTGCGAGGGAGCTCTCAAGGTGTTCGCAGAAAACCTCAGAAACCTTCTTCTCGTCTCTCCCCTCAAGGGAAAGACGGTGCTTGGCTACGACCCCGGCTACGGTCACGGTTGTAAGCTAGCGGTTGTTGATAAGACGGGAAAGGTTCTTGACACCGCGGTTATATATCCCTTCCGCTCCAAGGGCAGGGATAACGAGGACGACCTTCGCCGCTCGGCAACCGTTGTTCTGCGCCTTATCAACAAGTGCGGCGTAGACGTTATCTCCATCGGTAACGGCACAGCCTCCAGAGAGAGCGAGAAATTCATAGCGGAGCGCGTTATCCGCGACCCCTCCTGCCCCAAGGGCGTTAAGTATACCATAGTTTCCGAGGCGGGAGCTTCGGTTTATTCCGCGTCGAAGCTCGCGGCTGAGGAATTCCCCGAGTTCGACGTTATGCAGAGAAGCGCGGTTTCCATCGCCCGCAGACTTCAGGACCCCCTCGCAGAGCTCGTTAAGATTGAGCCCAAGGCTATCGGTGTAGGTCAGTATCAGCACGATATGAAGCAGAACAGACTCAACGAGGCTCTCGGCGGCGTGGTTGAGGACTGTGTTAACGCTGTAGGCGTCGACGTCAATACCGCATCCTACTCGCTTCTTGCCTACGTTTCGGGCATCAATTCCACCGCGGCGAAGAATATAGTCAAGTACAGAGAGGAAAACGGCGAGTTTAAGACACGCCGCAGCATCTTAAAGGTGCCGAAGATTGGCGAAAAGGCGTTCACTCAGTGCGCGGGCTTCCTTCGTATCCCGGACGGCAGAGACGTGCTCGACAACACCGGCGTTCACCCCGAGTCCTACGCGGTTGCAGAGGACCTTCTCAAGCGCTTCGGCTTCTCGCTCGAGGACGTCAGAGCAGGCAGTCTGCCCCTGCTTCGCTTCAAGGCGGAGAAATACGGTACTGCTAAGCTTGCCAAGGAGCTCGGCTGTGGCGAGCCCACCCTGCTTGATATAATAGGCGAGCTTGAAAAGCCGGGTAGAGATATCCGTGACGATGCTCCCGCTCCCGTGCTCTCCTCCGACGTTCTTGATATAGAGGACCTCAAGGAGGGTATGCAGCTCAAGGGTACTGTCAGAAACGTTACCGACTTCGGCTGCTTCGTTGATATCGGCGTGCACCACGACGGACTTCTCCATATCTCCGAGATGTCCGACAGATATATCAAGCACCCCTCAGAGCTCTTCAAGACGGGCGACGTTATCGACGTCGTTATCAAGGGAGTTGACCTCAAGAAGCACCGTATATCCCTGACAAGAAAGGGTATGAAGTAAGAGGTCGCCATTCAGGCATAACCAATATAACCTATCGGGAAGCGCGGATTGTACCAGCCGCGCTTCCTTTTTCACTTTTGGAGTGTTGGAGCGGTTTTTCGGGAAATCGTGGGAAATTGTGTCGCTTGTATATAGAATTTATTTAAAAAGTTTTTTAAAAGTTCACACAAACGCATGATTTTGTGCTATACTTATATGTAACTGAAAAATAGGAGAGGGGGAGAATATAATGTTTGGCTACGTCAAGCCTGTGGTGTCAGAGCTTCTTGTCAAGGAAAACGAGTTTTATCGTGCTACCTACTGTGGAATCTGCCGCGCTATGAAAAGGCACACGGGCGGGCTGTCAACCGTCACCCTCACCTATGACAGCGTATTTTTAGCTCTCGTGCGTATGGCTTATATCCCCGACTCCGAGCTTTCTTCTTCTATGAGAAGGTGTATCGCGCACCCGATGAAGAAGAAAAATATGCTGAACGAAAACTCTGCTATTGAATACACCGCCAGAGCCTTCGGAATTCTCACCTACTATAAGATGCGCGACGATATGACAGACGAGCGCGCGGGAAAGCGAATGCTCCTGTCCTTTCTCCGCCCCATAGCCTCCGACGTTAAGAAAAGGGCGAATCTTTCGGAGCTGTCCGAGATAGTCCGCGACAGGCTGGAGAAAATCACAGAGCACGAGAGGGCGAGGACGGCGAGCGTCGATGAGCCTGCGGCGCTTTTCGGCGAGCTGCTTGGCGAGATATTTTCCTTCGGGCTTTCGGGAGAGGATAAGCTCGTTACTTATCAGTGCGGCTTTCACCTAGGAAAATTCATATACGCAGCGGATGCCGCGGAGGACTACGCCGAGGACAAGCGCGTAGGAAGGTACAACCCATTCATAGAACTGTACGGCGGAGCGGAGCTGACGAAGGAAAACAAGGCAAGTATAAAATGTGCCCTGCTTCTTGAATGCAAGGCTCTTGAGGGAGCTGTCAACCTCATTCCCTTTGAAAGAAAGCTTACGGTAGAAAATATAGTGCGGAATATAATATACCTCGGACTTACCAAGAGAATAGAATTTCTCGACGGAGAGGACGAGGAAGAAAAGAAAGGGCAGAAATAATGAAGGATCCCTATACCATACTGGGCGTGTCACCGAGCGCCACCGACGAAGAGGTGAAAAACGCCTACAGAAACCTCGCGAGAAAATATCATCCCGACAACTACGCCGACGACAATCCATTAAAAGAGCTGGCGAAGGAAAAGATGCAGGAAATCAACGACGCCTACGATAAAATACAGCGCGATAGAAGGTCTAGCTCGTCCTCCTACAGCTCGTCCTCGCAGAGCTATGGCTCTACGGGAGGCTATTCCACCTCGGGACAGAATAATATCTACGTCACGATAAGACTGAAAATCAACGAGAGGAAATACAGAGAAGCGGAGAATATGCTCCTCGGAATTCCCGATGCGGAAAGGACTGCCGATTGGCATTTTCTTACTTCGGTCTGCCTTATGCAGAGGGGCAGGGTCAACGACGCTATGCGCGAGCTGGAGATAGCCTGCAGTATGGACCCCTCTAACCAGGAGTACCAGAACGCCAAGCAGATGTTCAACTCGGGCGGAAATAACTACGGCAGTATGTACTACGGCAATTCGGGAAACTACCGCAGAGCCGGAAACAGCGCGGACGACGCCTGCAACTGCTGTATAAACCTTATGTGGCTTGACTGCTGCTGCGAGTGTATGGGCGGCGACCTCATACCCTGTATATAAAATGAGAGCGACGAAAAAATTGACCGTCAGCGCTATGGCGGTGGCGCTCGGAAGTCTGTTTATGGTGCTCGGCGCGGTTTTTGAAGCGCTCGATCTGACCGCCGCGGCGCTTGCCTCGCTCGTTGTAGCGGTGATATACGTTGAGATAGGCTCGCCATATACCTTCCTCGTCTGGATTTGTACGACGCTCGTCACAGGGCTGTTGTACCCCGGCAGCGCTATGTGGCTGATGTACCTGTTGATGTTCGGTATCTTTCCGATAGCGAAGGGATATATCGAAAGACTGCCGAGGGGCTTATGGCTTATTATCAAGCTGCTTTTCGGTAATATTATGATGGGCGGCGTTATGCTCGGCTGTCAGTTTATCCTGGGGCTTCCCATTATTGAGGAGGACGGATTTTTCGGTCTGCCCGTTACCGCCGTGTATATAATTCTTTGGGTTATGATTAACGTAGCGGTGGTTTTGTACGATATATTTTTGACGGTGCTTATGCGGTTTTATATGATTAAGCTGCACCCCGTGTTTAAAAAACTGCTAAAATAACAGAGGTGACGAATGACTAAGGTTGCATTTATCTCCCTCGGCTGCTCGAAAAACCTCGTTGACACCGAGGTTATGCTACATAACCTCTACAAGAGGGGCTATGAGATTACCTTCGAGGTAGAGGAGGCTGAGGTTATTATAGTCAATACCTGCGGCTTTATAGAAAGCGCCAAGCAGGAGGCTATTGACAATATACTTGACGCCGCGGAGCTGAAAAGCTACAGGTGCAAGCACATTATAGCCACAGGCTGTCTTGTTGAAAGATACAGGGACGAGGTTATGCGCGAGCTGCCTGAGCTTGACGGCATACTCGGCGTAGGTAGCCTGTGCGATATTGCTGATGCGGTGGATGCTGTTATGAGAGGGGAGAAATATTCCTCCTTCCGCGACAAGAATACCTCACAGCTCGGCGGCGGAAGAATACTCACCACAGCGCCCCATACCGCATATCTGAAGGTTGCGGAGGGCTGTGACAACCGCTGTACATACTGCGCTATTCCACTCATACGCGGCGGACTTCGCTCGCGCACGATAGAGGATATAGTCAATGAGGCGCGACAGCTCGAGGCTACGGGTGTGCGTGAGCTCAACCTCATAGCGCAGGATACAACTCGCTACGGGCTTGATATATACGGCGAATATTCGCTTGCAAGGCTTGTCAGAGAAATATGTAAGGCTACTGATATTCCTTGGATAAGACTCTTATACTGCTACCCCGATAAAATTACCGACGAGCTTATCAGGGAGCTTCGTGACAACCCCAGACTCGTCAAGTATATGGATATACCCGTGCAGCATATTTCTGACTCGGTTCTGACAAGAATGAACCGCCACGGCGGACAGGCTCTTATCAAGGAAACGATAGCCAGGCTTCGCCGAGAGGTGCCGGGAATAACCCTTCGCACCACCGCTATGGTTGGCTTCCCCGGGGAGACCGAGGAGGACTTCGAGGAGCTCTGCCTTTTTGTCAAGGAGATGAAATTCGAGCGCTTTGGCGCCTTCACCTACTCGCCCGAGGAGGACACTCCCGCCGCAGAGATGGACGGACAGATTGACGAGCAGACGAAGCAGGACAGATACGACATTCTGATGCAGACTCAGCTTACCGTGGCAGAGGAGCTGAGCGCCGCCCGCATAGGACAGCGGCTGACCGTGCTGGTTGACGGCTGGGACGACGTTGCCGAGGTCTTCTATGCAAGAGGCGAGGCGGACGCGCCCGACGTTGACGGCAAGGTGTATTTCAGAGCTCCGAGAGGAGCGTATCATTCGGGCGACTTTGTCGCGGTACGAGTTACCGAGGCGCTTGACTACGACCTTATCGCCGAGCCGATAGGTAAGATTTCGCTCTGATACCCGACCCCGTGTTAAATAAATGAACCCGAAAGGACATTATTATGAATAAATCAGTACTGAACGCGCCGAATATCCTCTCATTTATAAGAGTGCTTCTCGTTCCCGTGTTCGTTGTGACATTGCTTTTCCTTGATTTCTCCAGTCCCGTGGCATATATCATACCCGCGGTAGTCTACGCCTTGACAGCGCTCACCGATATGCTCGACGGTCAGATTGCCCGCAGGTGTAACCTCGTTACCGACTTTGGAAAGTTCATAGACCCGCTTGCAGATAAGTTTATGGTTATCGGCTCGCAGATTGCTATGCTCGTATGGATGCTCCTCCGCGGCGAGAGGCTTATGGCGCTCATCTTCGTGTGGGTTGTGCTCGTTATTCTTCTGCGCGAGCTTGGCGTTACCTCGCTCCGCCTCGTCGTTTCAAACGGCGCAGGTATTGTGGTTGCCGCCAGCCTCCTTGGAAAAATCAAAACTGTATCCCAGATGGTGGGCGCTGTGGTTATTATCATAGAGCCTCTGATTCCTTTCTTTAAGGATAATCACATACTCTCATACGTTTTTATGGCGCTGATGGTTTTCACCACGCTCTTCTCGGGTCTTGACTACCTGAAGGCGTATCTGCCTCACATAGTGGCGAACAAGCAGGAGGAGCCTACAGCTCCCGCACAGACCCTCACAGAGCCCGAAATCACCGCCGCTCCCGAGGCTTCTTTCGAAAAAGCGACCGAAGACACCACCGACGCTCCCGCAGACTCTGAGGGAGCAACCGCCGGGGAATAATTAAAAAAACACCGATTTTCTACCGGTTTTCAGGCAGAGAGTCGGTGCTTTTTCTTTCATTTTCTTTTAATTCCCGTCACGGTGAGAGTGCCGTCGAGCACGGTGAAAAATATCTCCATATCCCGAAATACCATTCCGTACTCTCTCTCACCGTCCTCCTTGTAGGATGGGCGAGGGTCCTGCTCGAGAAGAGCCTCGACGGTCGCGAGGTCAGAGCCGAGTAGTTTTTTTAGCTCCTCGGGGATATGGACACTTAGCTTGTAGTCGCGCACCCCGTCGGAAAAGCCTCCCGTCGCCTCGGGGTGACTGTCGGTGAAGGCGAGATAGGGCTTGATATCATAGATAGGCGTGCCGTCGAGCAGGTCAACTCCGCCGACTATCAGTGTCTTGCCCTCTGCGGTGTCCTCGATGCCGAGAAGCCTCACGGACGAGAGCCCAACGGGATTGGGGCGGAAGGGGGAGCGTGTAGCGAAAACGCCCATTCTCTTGTTTCCACCGAGCCTCGGCGGCCTGACCGTCGGCGACCAGTCCTCGCGCTCAGCGAGCGAAAAGCCCCATATCAGCCACAGGTGAGAGTAGCCCTCAATTCCGCGCAGCGCCTCGGGCACTCTGTACTCGGGCTCAAAGACTATCCGTCCCACCGCCTCGGCAACTATACCGCTCTGTCTTGGTATTCCGAACTTCTCCTTGAAGTCCGTCCTTATCCTTGCTATAACCTTCATATACGCTCCAAAGTTTCTTTATCGCCACTATTCTAGCATATTCCGAGAAGAAAGTCAAAAGCGAATTGAAATTAAGTGCAGAAAAAAAACAAGAAGCCCCCGCACGCTTGACAAAATGAGGGAATTATTATATAATAACCTAAAATGCGGCTTGATAGAGCTTAGCACCGAGCCTTCGGGCTATCCTCTGCCGAAAGGAAATGAAGATGAAAAGAATATATAATTTCTCAGGAGGTCCGACCACCTTGCCCGAGGAGGTACTGCTGAGAGCCAGAGAGGAGCTGCTCGACTACAAGGGCAGCGGAATATCGGTTATGGAGATGGACTGCTCCTCGCCCGAATATCTTGAAATACTTGACGGAGCTGAAAATGCTCTGCGCGAGCTTATGGGTATTCCCGAGGGCTATCGGGTGCTGTTTTTGCACGGCGGAGTAACCACCCAGTTCGCCGCTATACCCCTGAACCTGTTTTCCGACCACAGATGCGCCGACTACGTTATCACGGGACAGTCGTCAAAGAGAGCCTACCTCGAGGCGAAAAAATACGGTGACGTTGCCATTGCCGCATCCTCCGCGGGAGCGAGCCCCACGTTTTCGGCGATTCCCGAAACCAAGAGGTCAGATTTCCGTCCTGACGCGGACTACGTTCATATCTGCTTTGAAAACAGAATCTACGGCACGAAGTTCCACCACATACCCGACACGGGAAATATTCCGCTTGTCGCGGATATGAGCTCATTCATTCTCTCCGAGCCCATCGAGGTTTCAAAATTCGCGCTCATCTACGCTTCGTGTGAGCAGAATATGGGTATAGCGGGAATGACGGTGGTTATCGTCCGCGATGACCTTATAGGAAATGCCGAGGTTGGCACTCCGTCAATTCTTGACTATAAGATACAGGTAGAAAAACGAGGAATGCTCGACACGCCCCCCGCCTTTTCGATATATATGGCGAAGCTGATGTACGAGTGGATGCTCTCGGCGGGCGGACTTGTCGAAATGAAGCGCCGAAACGAGAGAAAGGCGGCCGTACTGTACGACTACCTCGACTCTCAGCAGTATTATACCTCGCCGGTTGACAGAAATTGCCGCTCTATGACGAATGTGCTTTTCCTCACGGGCGATGCGAAGCTGGACGAAAAGTTTGTCAACGAGGCGGCAAAGGCAGGATTTGTCGGACTCAAGGGAGACCGCTCGGTCGGCGGAATGCGCGCCTCGCTCTATAACGCTATGCCCCTGTACGCAGTCGAGAAGCTTATAGAATTCATGGACGACTTCGCCAACGACAACAGAAAGCTGTTCGGATATTAAGTCTTATTCGCTTTATACTCGGTTTAGTATTTTTCAGGGCTGACACGGCTGTGATGTGTCAGCCCGTTGCTTTTTCAGAATTTGTTACATAATTCTCTATAACACGGGAAAAAACTTTATTTATATCGTCAAGGAAAAAATATTTGCATTTTTTTGTATATTGTGCTATAATACATTTTTGGAAATAATTATTATAAGAGGACAGGTATGAAGCGTACAGATTTAAGAAATATTGCTATCATCGCGCACGTTGACCACGGAAAGACCACTCTTGTCGACGAGATGCTTCGTCAGGGCGGTATATACCGCGAGAATCAGGAGATGGCTGACAGAGTTATGGACTCGGGCGACCTTGAAAAGGAAAGAGGAATTACCATTCTCGCCAAGAACACCGCCATTCACTATAAGGACGTCAAGATTAACGTTATCGATACCCCCGGCCACGCGGATTTCGGCGGCGAGGTTGAGCGTATACTCAAGATGGTTAATGGCGTTATACTTCTCGTTGACGCCGCAGAGGGACCTATGCCCCAGACTCGCTTCGTGCTTGAAAAGGCGTTGCAACTCAATCACAGGGTTATAGTGGTTGTCAATAAGATTGACCGACCCGATGCAAGACTCGACGAGATTGGCGACGAGGTTCTCGAGCTTCTTCTCGAGCTCGACGCTACCAATGAGCAGCTCGACTCTCCGATGCTTTTCTGCTCGGGCAGAGCGGGCACCGCATCCTTCGACCCCCATACGCCCGGCACAGACCTTACTCCGCTTCTTGACACGATTCTCGAATATATGCCCGCTCCCGACGGTGACGAGGACGAGCCCCTTCAGCTTCTCGTTTCCTCTATCGACTACAACGAGTTTGTTGGCAGAATCGGTATCGGAAGAATAGAGCGCGGCGTGCTCAAGCAGGGACAGGGCGTCGCGATAACCAACTTCCACGGAAACGGAAAATCCCGCCCCTCGAAGATAGTATCCATATATCAGTTTGACGGTCTTAAGAGAGTGCCCGTTACCGAGGCGAAGGTCGGAGACATCGTCTGCTTTTCGGGCTGTGAGGATATATCCATAGGCGACACCGTCTGCTCGCCCGCTAGGGTGGAGGCGCTCGAGTTCGTCAAGGTTGGCGAGCCCACTATGGAAATGACCTTCGCGGTCAACGATAGCCCCTTCGCAGGCAAGGAGGGTAAGTTCGTTACCTCGCGCCACCTCAGAGCGCGTCTTTATAAGGAGCTGCTCCGTGACGTTTCGCTTCGCGTTGAGGACGGCGACACGACCGACAGCTTCCGTGTTGCGGGCAGAGGCGAGATGCACCTTTCCATTCTTATCGAAAATATGCGCCGCGAGGGCTACGAGCTCTGCTGCTCCAATCCGCGCGTGCTCTATAAGGAGATAGACGGCGAGAAATGCGAGCCCATTGAGGACGTTATCGTGGACGTGCCCGAGGAATATATCGGCGCGGTAATGGAAAAGTTAGGCTCAAGAAAGGGAACTCTCGTTGATATGCAGCTTCACGGCTCTCGCCAGAAGCTGTTCTACAATATCCCCACAAGATGCCTTTTCGGCTACCGTAGCGAGCTACTCACCGATACTCGCGGAGAGGGACTTATCTCTACTATCTTCGCAGGCTACGAGCCCTTCCGCGGAGAGATAAAGACGAGATTCACCTCATCTCTCGTAGCGAGCGAGGCTGGCGTATCTACAACCTACGGTCTGTATCAGGCGCAGGACAGAGGACCTCTCTTTATCGGACCTGCGACACCCGTGTACGAGGGTATGATTGTCGGCGAGAATCCGAAGCCCGACGATATAGAGGTCAACGTGTGCAAGGAAAAGCACCTGACGGCTATTCGCTCCTCGGGCGCTGACGAAAAGCTCACGCTTATCACTCCCGTACAGCTCTCCTTGGAGGAGGCTATCGAATTTATAACCGACGAGGAGCTTATTGAGGTTACACCCAAGAGCATCAGACTTAGAAAGGTTATCCTCGATACCCCCACCAGAAAGAGAATGCAGGCGCAGAAGAGAGCCGCGCTGAAGGAAAATAAGTGATATATTGAAAGAGGCGTAGTATTGCACTACGCCTCTATTTTTGACTTTGGACAGCTCCGTCAGACGCTCTTTTCTTTGATAACAGGCAGAATCTCCCTCGCTACTCCGACAAGCGCCGGTATAAGCGGCAGTGCGAAGAGCAGGCGGGGTACAAGGCTATCGCGTAGCAACAACAGCCCCACAGCATATACTAGGGTGAAAAGGAATAGAGCCACCGAGCGTCTTATTGGTATGGGGTTCTCTCCCGAAAGCTTGCGGAAGAGAAGGATATTCAGCCCACCAAGCGACAGGTAGGAAAGAAGCAGAAAGAGAGCAGAGAAGCGAAAATCGACACGGGGTATAACTATAACCGTCGAAATGAGCGTCAGGGCGGCTGTTACAAGCGAGGGAAGCGAGGTTGCCGCTCCCTTTTCGAAGTACGCCTCGCAGGATACCACCGCCCCCGACAGAAACATTGGAATGACCGACAGAGCAAGCGGGTAGACCGCTATAAGCGCGTCGCGGTATGCGGCGGGAGCTACGATGCTGATTGTTTCGGGTACTACAGTCAGAATAAGAAGACAGATGAGCGAAAGCCCCTTCAGCGAGGAGTATAACAGCTCTCTCACGACCGAGAGCTCGCCCGACTTGATTTTTCTGAGCATCCAGGGAGCGAGAGCGCTGAGAAGCCCGTTGGTTATCACAGTCAGAGAAAGCCCCACCGACATAGCGACGGAGTATTTCGCCAGAGCCTCGTTGCCGTGCGCCCGGCGCAGTACTATCTCACCGATGCGAAGAATCAGGGCAGTCGATACGTAGTGCGGAAGAAGAGGGAGCGCTGTTTTCAACAGATACCGCCATATCTCCCTGTTATAAAGCCCCCGCGAATGAGAAATAATACGGTACAGAAAAAATATAGCCACACATCCCGTCACTACCGCCGCCGAAACCACCCGTCCCACGCCGCCAAATCCGAGTCCCCTTATCAGGAGAAAGGACAGGACGGGGGTGCACAGCGCGACGAGTCCGCCGGATAACGCCACCGACTTGTACTTGTATTCGTACCGACAGCCAGCGGTGTAGATATTGACTATGGAGTTCAGTGCTATGTGCATGAGCATCAGCGACATCATTCCCGCGCCAAAGCCTGTGAAATTGCCGAAAATGGCGGAAAATGTGAAGTATAGTAGACTAAATACGAGAATTGAGCACAGGCTTAGCCCTGTTGCCGCGCTGATGAAGCCCGCCTTCTTGTACGAAAACTGCTGAAGTCCCCGGTAGATAACGCTTCCCGACAGCTCGAGCGTAGCTATGGCGGCGAAGAGTGAAAACCAGGTCGTATAGTGCGGATATACGCCGTACTCCGCGGGCGAGAGCAGCCTTGTGAAAATAGGAGTGCCGACAACACCGACGCTCTTGGCGAATGCAGATGATACGATATACCAGATTGATGCGCGCGCTGGGACTCTGATTTTCGCCCGTCGTTTTATTCCTTCCATAGTCCGCCTCCTTTTCTCGTATTATTTCACAGGAAAGAAAAAATATCCGTGGAAATGGAGCCTGAATTTTCGGAAAATGGCGGAAAGCTATTGATTTTTTAAAGCTTAGTATGTATAATTATTTTATCTAAAATCCAGCGGGAGCGAGGTATGTATGTTGACTTCTCTATATTTAACTGATTTGTACGAGCGGGTGGTTAAGAGAAATCCCGGAGAGCCAGAATTTCACCAAGCGGTTCTTGAGGTGCTTGAATCACTCGAGCCTGTTATAGAAAAAAGCCCCGAATACGTCGAGGCGGGAGTTCTCGAGCGCCTTGTCGAGCCCGAGAGAATAATTAAGTTCAGAGTTCCGTGGACGGACGACAAGGGCAAGGTGGTTGTTAACCGCGGCTTCCGTGTGCAGTTCAACTCGGCTATCGGTCCTTACAAGGGCGGTATACGTTTCCATCCGTCCGTGTATGAGGGAATTATCAAGTTTTTGGGCTTCGAGCAGATTTTCAAAAACTCCCTCACAGGTCTGCCCATTGGCGGCGGTAAGGGTGGCTCTGACTTCGACCCTAAGGGCAAGTCCGACGGAGAAATTATGCGCTTCTGCCAGTCCTTCATCAACGAGCTGTACAGATATATCGGAAAGGACGAGGACGTCCCCGCGGGTGACATCGGCGTCGGAGCGCGAGAGATTGGTTATATGTACGGTCAGTATAAGCGCCTGACAGGCTTGTACGAGGGTGTTCTCACCGGCAAGGGCATAAGCTACGGCGGCTCGCTCGGAAGAAAGCAGGCTACGGGCTACGGCCTGTGCTACTTCACCGACGCTATGCTTCGCGATAACGGCGAGAGCTTCGAGGGAAAAACCGTGGTTATCTCGGGCTCGGGCAACGTAGCTATCTACGCCGCAGAAAAGGCGGCAGAGCTCGGTGCTAAGGTTGTCGCTATGTCCGACTCCAACGGATATATATATGACGAAAACGGAATAGACCTTGATACAGTCAAGCAAATCAAGGAGGTCGAGCGTGGAAGAATAAAGGAATACGCCACACGCCGCGAGGGCGCGGTATATACCGAGGGCTGCTCGAGTATATGGAGTGTCAAGTGCGACATCGCCTTACCCTGCGCGACTCAGAACGAGCTTGACGCCGACTCTGCCGGAGTCCTTGTGAAAAACGGTGTTATGGCAGTCGCCGAGGGCGCTAATATGCCATCAACCCCCGAGGCTATCGAGGTGTTTCAGACCGCAGGCGTGCTCTTCGCTCCTGCTAAGGCGTCCAACGCGGGTGGCGTTGCTACCAGCGCGCTTGAAATGACCCAGAATTCCCAGCGTCTTTCCTGGAGCTTCGAGGAGGTAGACGAAAAGCTGAAGCAGATAATGCGCTCCATCTACAAGAACGCGTCCGCCGCCGCAGAAAAATACGGTATGAAGGGCAATCTCGTAGCCGGCGCTAATATCGCAGGATTTGAAAGGGTTGCCACCGCTATGCTCGCTCAAGGCGTCGTGTAAGCATATTTTGGTATAAATCCTCTGCGCTTCCGATTGACGTAGACTTCTACGCCCTGCGCGAAAGCTCGGTGATTTCTCCTCAAAGTCAGTCTTATACGGGTATGGGCATTTGGGGGGTATAAGTCACTTGTGACTTGACTTGTTACAGAGTGCTCGGAGCGGTGAAAATGCTTGAAAATTAACGCTCCGGCGTTCTATGATAATATATAATTTGAAAAGGAGAGATACACGACGTATCTCTCCTTTTGTTTTGGTTGGTGGGTTTGAATTTAATCGTTGGTATAGTTATCAAAGTAGCCCTGGATATGCACGATGGGAGTACCCTTGTCACCCGAGCCTGTGGTAAGGTCGCACAGCGAGCCGATAAGATCGGTGAGGCGTCTTGGGGTAGTGCCCTCAGATGCCATCTTTCCGACGAGGTTTTCATCCTTTTCGGCAATTCTCTCCTTAATAGCCTCCTTGAGAGCGTCACCCTCGAGCCCTGCGAAATCGTTATCGGCAAGGTACTTCAGCTTCAGCTCGTTGGGCGTGCCCTCGAGCCCATTGGTATACGCGGGCGAAACTACGGGGTCTGCGAGCTCCCATATCTTTCCGACGGGGTCCTTGAAGGCTCCATCGCCGAAGACCATAACCTCGACAAGATGACCCGTGCGAATGAGAATCTCATACTGAATATCCTCGACGATGGGCTGACAGTCGCGGGGAAAGAGCTTGATTGTGTCCTCTGTTGCCTTGTTCGAGCCGAGAAGACCGTAGTCGGCGTTGTAGCCGCTGCCGCCTATGGGCGAGGTCAGAATATCATCAAGACCGTACACCGCCTGTGCTCCCGCCGCCTTGAGAAGTCTTTTCGTTCTTGCTCTGGTATGAATATCACAGGTGAGCACGTTCTTGGTATAGTCAAGTATAGCTCTCGGGTCGTTGGCGAAGATAACCTCTGCCTCGGCTCCGCACTCCTCGATAAGCGAAACGTAGTACTCAACGTAGTCGACACCGGTGAAGCGGTGCTTTTCGTAGCCGAAGAGCTCGCGGTATGTTTTGAGGTCGAGCACGTCCTTGTAGGGATCGACGCCCTTCTCGTCGAGCATATCAAGCGAGATAAGGTGGTTTCCAACCTCGTCCGAGGGGTAGGAAAGCATAAGTACAACCTTCTTGGCTCCCTTGGCTATTCCGCGCAGGCAGACAGCGAAGCGGTTTCTTGAGAGAATGGGGAATATAACTCCGACGTCCTCTCCGCCGAGCTTCGCCCTGACGTCCTCTGCGATGTCGTCAACCGTAGCGTAGTTGCCCTGCGCGCGAGCGACTACAGCCTCCGTCATAGCGATTATATCTCTGTTTCGGATCTCGTAGCCCTCTTCCTTAGCGGCAAGGAGCACCGAGCTTGTAACTATTTCTACTATATCGTCACCCCTTCTGATGATGGGGGCGCGGATTCCGCGCGAAACTGTACCTACCATGCGGCTCATAGCATTTCCTCCTGAAGCCAAATAACTTTTTACACTCCAATATACCATATTTTCGCCCGCTTGTAAATAGATAATTTAAAAAAAATAATGCTTTGGAAAAGATATTTTTCTTAAGTTTTTCTTATATTCCCAGCCGGGAGAAAAAATAATCCCGATAAGACGAAATAATACTTGCATATCGGGGAAAAATCTGTTAAAGTAGAATTATAAAAGACAAGGACAGGTGAAAAGTATGAAATCTAAGGTATATTTCACGAAAAATATAACTCCCGAGGCAGTAGTGGAGCTGTACAAGCTTGTAGGAGTCGATCTCGAGGGACCCGTGGCTATCAAGGTGCACTCGGGCGAGGTTGGAAATCAGAACTTTATCCGCCCTGCCTTCTGGCAACCCGTGGTTGAGCTTGTCGGCGGTACGGTGGTCGAGTGCAACACCGCCTACGAGGGCTCGAGGGACACCACCGAGCGCCATAGAAAAACCTTCACCGAGCACGGCTGGGTGCCTATGTATGACGTCGACCTGCTCGATGCCGAGGGACCCGACCTTGAGCTCGATATTCCCGAGGGAAAATGTATAAAGAAAAATTACGTAGGACGCGGTATAACCAAATATAACTCCGCCCTTATTCTCTCGCACTTCAAGGGGCACCCGATGGGCGGCTACGGCGGAGCGATAAAGCAGCTCTCTATCGGTTTCGCCTCCTCCTTCGGCAAAAAGTATATCCACGGAGTCGGCGACGTGACTAACTTCTGGGAGTCCGACCACGATAGCTTTCTTATGTCTATGGCGGACGCTGCGAGCTCGGTTGTCGACTTCTTCGGCGGTAGGATAGTCTATATCAACGTTATGGCTAATCTGTCGGTCGACTGCGACTGCTGCTCTGTGGCTGAGGACCCCTGTATGTCTGATGTTGGTATTCTCGCCTCAACCGACCCCGTTGCCATTGACAGAGCCTGCCTCGACCTCGTATATGCCTCCTCCGACAGAGGAAGAGATACCCTTCTTGAGAGAATAAAGAGCCGGAACGGAGAGCTCACGCCAAGGGCGGCATCAGAGCTCGGCATTGGCTCACTCGAATATGACCTGATAACCGTCTGACAGAATAACCGCACCCCGTGTCAAATATAATTTTCATCTCCCCGCGCAGATTTTCTGTCGCGGGGAGTCCTTTTTTCTTTTCTTTTGGAATTAAAGCGATCCTGCTTTCACTCCTTGTGCGCCCCCGGAAGAGAAAAAAGAAAAAAATCTCGCACTCTATTGAAATAAGAGGAAAAATGTGCTAAAATATTACACATAATAATACGCGACAGGGAAAGGAGAGAATATGGAGAAAAACAGTCGGAAGGCGTGGCTGTATCTGTTGCCCGCGATATTGTTCCTGGGTGTATTTATGGTCTATCCACTGATAGACGTTTTTATCTATTCTTTTGAGGAGGGGTATAACTTCGCCTCGGGAGAATATCAGGGCGTCGGACTTTTCAACTACGAGTACGTCTTGAAGGATCCCTACTTCTTAAGAGCTCTCAAAAACACCTTTATTCTCGTTCTGATAACCGTGCCCCTGTCTACCGCTCTGGCTCTCGTTATCTCTATTGGTCTTGCTTCTATAAAGGCGCTGAGAAAACTCTTCCAGACGGTATATTTTCTGCCCTATGTCACCAACACGCTCGCTGTCGGAATGGTCTTCATGATAATGTTCGACAAGACGGCGTACACCGACGGACTTATGAATACAATTCTCGGAGTCTTCGGTATGACTCCCGTTGACTTTATCGACGGACCCTACGCGGCGAAAATGCTCGTGCTCTCGCTCTATACAATCTGGGTGGTCTTACCCTTCAAGATACTTATCCTGACTACCGCTCTTGCCTCGGTGAAGAAGGATTACTACGACGCCGCCAGAGTCGACGGCACGAAAAGGGGCAGAATTTTCACTCGTATCACCCTGCCTATGATAGCGCCGATGATATTTTATCTTGTTATAACGGGCTTTATCGGAGCCTTCAAGGCGTATAGCGACGCTGTCGCCCTCTTCGGCACCGACCTTAATTCTCAGGAGATGAATACCGTCGTCGGATACGTCTACGATATGCTCTACGGCGAGGGCGGAGGCTATCCCTCATACGCTGCCGCCGCGGCGATAATACTGTTTCTTATCGTGCTCACCATCACCTGCGTGAACCTTCTGGTTTCCCGTCAGAAAGTCAGATATTAAGGGGGGCGTGTATGAAAATTAACAAGGATTACACTAAGGTAGCCAAGGAAAGCATTGTAAATAAAAGAGTACTTTCCATTCTTATCTATACCCTGCTTGGAATATGGGCGCTTATCGTTCTTTTCCCGTTTTATTGGATGCTTATAACCTCCTTTAAAACCTACGCGTCCTACAACTCCGAGTTCATACCGAGCCTCATAGTTAAAAATCCAACTATATCCAACTTCGTGACAGCCTTCACCGGCGTGCCGCTCGGAAGATATTTCCTTAACACCTTTATCTTCACCGTTATAACCACGGCGCTTATGATGGTAGTTATCGTGCCCGCCGCATTCGCTTTTTCAAGGCTTAACTTCAGGGGAAAGAACCTTCTTTTCACCCTGTTTCTGTCGCTGATGATGATACCCACCGAGCTTGTGGTAATAACCAACTTCGTTACTATCACCAACCTCGGACTAAGAAATACCTTCACAGGACTTATTCTGCCGTCGGTCACATCGGTGTTCTATATCTATCTTCTGAAGGAGAACTTCGCCTCTATCCCCGACGAGCTGTACTACGCCGCCAAGGTTGACGGCACGCGCGACTTCAAGTATATGATGAAGGTGATGCTCCCAATATGTAAGCCTACCGTCGTGACTATTATAATCCTCAAGGTTATCGAGTGCTGGAACTCCTTCGTCTGGCCGAGGCTCATCACCGACGACGAGGCGTACTACCTCGTGTCCAACGGTATTCAGCAGATAAGGGAAAGCGGCTTTGGCAGAGAGAACATTCCGGCTATGATGGCTGCAGTCGTCGCGGTTTCGCTTCCGCTTATAATTCTGTTTTTGGTATTCAAGGACAAGATTATGGAGGGTGTATCGAGAGGAGGCACTAAGGGATGAGAAAAATATCACTTCTTCTTATAATCACGCTTCTTTTCGCTCTCGCGCTCCCCACGCTCACCGCCTGCCACGGCGCGAAAACCTACGAGGGCTTCGTTATTCCCGAGAATTTCTCACCCGACCAGAGCTATGAGATAACCTTCTGGGCGAAAAACGACAACAACGAAACACAGCAGAAAATATACAGGGATACTATAACGAGATTCGAGGAATACTACCCGAATATCAAGGTCAACCTCGTTCTGTACTCTGATTACCGCTCGATATACGAGGCGGCTATAACGAATATACAGACCGGCACCACGCCGAACGTCTGTATCAGCTACCCCGACCACGTCGCGACCTATATGTCGGGAGAGAATATAGTCGTACCTCTTGACAATCTTATCGCGGACGAAAAATACGGTCTTGGCGGCTCGGAAATCCGCTTCGATGCCCCCACCCGTCAAGAAATGTACGACAAATTTATGGAGGAGGGCAGGATAGGCGCGGAGCAGTACACCATACCCTTCATGCGCTCGACCGAGGCGTGCTACGTCAATCGCGCGATGGTTGAGGCGCTCGGCTACACTCTGCCCGAGGTTCTGACCTGGGACTTCGTTTTCGAGGTATCGCGCGCGGCTATGGAGAAAAACGCCGACGGCACATATAAGGTCAACGGACAGAAAACTCTCCTCCCCCTCATCTACAAGTCCACCGACAATATGATGATACAGATGCTTGCCCAGCTCGGCGCGGATTATTCCACCGACTCGGGAGAGGTGCTCATATTCAACGAGGACACCGAGGGAATACTCTACGACGTGGCAGAGCAGGTGGGCTACAAGGCGTTCACCACCTTCGCTATTGACGGCTACCCCGGCAACTACTTCAATCAGGGACAGTGCATCTTCGCTATCGACTCTACTGCGGGAGCTACCTGGATTGGCACGGACGCGCCCCAGCAGGCTATCGACAAGGAGCTTATCACCGAGGTTGAAACCGTGGTTATGGAAATACCGCAGTACAACCCCACAGAGCCTAAAATGATTTCCCAGGGACCCTCTGTGTGCCTTTTCAACAAGGAGGACGCGGGCGAGGTTATGGCATCCTGGATTTTCCTGCAGTTCCTTCTGACCAACGAGGTGCAGATACCCTACTCTCAGACCGAGGGCTACGTCCCCGTGACGAAAAAGGCTACCGAGAGCGCGGAATATCAGGATTATCTCTCGAGAAGAGGAGAGGACAACAACCTCTATTATTCCGTCAAGATTGACGCGGCAAGGCTCACCCTTGATAATATCGAAAACACCTTCATAACCCCCGTCTTCAACGGCTCCGCCAACGTGCGAGCAGCCGCGGGCGATCTTATTGAGGAGGTTACGAAGGCGATAAGAAGAAAAAAGAAGGTCGACGAAAAATTCCTTGACAATCTCTACACCGAGATGAGAAGAAAGCACAAGCTTGACGAAATATCTGTCAATATGGGCGGCTCGGTTGACCTCGGACCTATGCCGAAGGGCTCGATAGCTCTTATCGCGGGTCTTATCTCTGCGTGGGTGCTTATCGGCGCGTACGTCGGCTATACGGCGATTTTAAGGAAAAAGCGAAAATAAAATTTTCTATTGATTTATTTTATATTTTGTGTATAATATAGGTGTACACAACAAATTCACCCCGGAAATAAGGAGAAAAAAATGAAAAAGCTTTTGGTTTTAGCTCTTTTGGTTTGTATTTGCCTGACGCTTGCCGCATGCGGTAACAAGGACAATCCCCCCGCCTGCACCGAGCATATCGACGAGAACTTTGACGGCGTGTGCGACACCGAGGGCTGCGGCACTGCAGTTGAGGTAGACGTGCTCACTCACGCTGAGTATATGGAAAAGGAGATTGATGACCTCGTGGTTATTGAGTCCTACGTTCAGGGCAAGCAGTCCTGGTGGGACAATAAGGCTACTCTTTATCTCCAGAGCCCCGACGGCGCGTACTTCGTGTTTGAGGCGGCTGTTCCCGAGGCACAGTACGCCGAGCTTGAGGTTGGTACGAAGGTTCGCGTGTATGGCTACAAGGCAGAGTGGGCAGGCGAGATTGAGATAGTTGACGCGAAGCTCCACGTGCTCGAGGACGACACCTACGTTGCAGAGCCTACCGACTTCACCGCGCTTCTTGGTACAGACGAGCTTGTCGCTCATCAGAACGAGCTTGGCGCATTCGTTGGACTTACCGTCAAGGAAATTACCTACAAGAACGGTCAGCCCGGCGACGATATATACGTTACTTTCACTCTTGGTGAGAAGGATTACAGCTTCTGCGTTGAGAGATATCTCACAGGCCCCGACAGCGAGGTTTATACCACCGTTGGCGCTCTTGAGGTAGGCGATACTGTCTACGTTGAGGGCTTCGTCTACTGGTATGACGCGGTTAACACCCATATCACTAAGATAGTTAAGCTGCTTACCAACGAGGAGTATGATGCCGCAGAAATTGATGACGCTGTGTGCATTAAGTCTCACGTCCAGGGCAAGCAGTCCTGGTGGGACAACAAGGCTACCATTTATCTTCAGAGCCCCGACGGCGCGTACTTCGTGTATGAGCTTGCCTGCACCGAGGCTCAGTATGCGGAGCTTACCGTAGGTACTGCGGTGGTTATCTCGGGCTACAAGGCAGAGTGGGGCGGAGAGGTAGAGATAGTTGATGGCGAAATTCTCACTATCAACAAGAACGATACCTATGTAGCAGAGGCGGCTGACCTCACAGCGCTTCTTGGCACTGATGAGCTTTTCGCTCACCAGAACGAGCTTGCTAAATTCCTCGGCCTCACCGTCAAGGAAATTACATATAAGAACGGCGAGCCCGGCGACGATATCTACGTGACTCTCACTTATGAAGGAAACGACTACAGCTTCTGCGTTGAGAGATATCTTACAGACACCAAGAGCGAGGTTTATAGAGCCTTTACCACGGGCCTTATTCTGGTTGGCGACGTTGTCAACGTTGAGGGCTTCGTGTATTGGTATAACGGAGTGAACACTCACATCACCGCTATTGAGGTAGCAGGCAACTGATTTTGTTTTGACAGCACAGGGCGATACCATACTCGTCCTGTGCTTTTAAGTACGTATAAAGGGATATTATATGAAGAAAATTATAGTTTTACTTCTGCTTCTGTCGCTTACTTTGACAGCGCTCAGCTCCTGTGACCTCCTGCCACCCGGCATCTTTGATACACAGGGCGACGTCAATAACGACGGAAATAGTGACGGCGGCAACACTGACGGCGGCAACACTGACGGTGGAAACGGCGGTGGAAACGGCGGTGGAAATACCGACGGTGGAAATACCGACGGTGGAAATACTGACGGCGGAAATAACGGCGGTGGCAACACTGACGGTGGAAACGGCGGCGACGGCTCCTGCACGACCAAGACTGACCACACCGACTCCGATGAAAACGGCAGGTGCGACACCTGCTCGGCTGACGTGGTTATCACGCTTGATTTCTACGCTGTCAACGATTTGCACGGTAAGCTTTTCGACACCGATAAGCAGGTCGGCGTGGACGAGCTTTCTACATATCTGAAGAGTGCCGCCGGACGCGACGAGCAGTATATATTCCTGTCCTCGGGCGATATGTGGCAGGGAAGCGCAGAGTCCAATATCACCAAGGGACTGATAGTCACCGATTGGATGAGCTCACTTGGCTTCGTTTCGATGACGCTTGGCAACCACGAGTACGATTGGGGCTCTGAGTATATCAAGGAAAACGCCGAAATTGCCGAATTTCCCCTCCTTGCTATAAACATCTATGACATAGCGACCAACAAGCGTATTGACTACTGTCAGCCCTCCGTTGTTGTAGATAGAGGCGAGCTGAAGATAGGTATAATCGGCGCTATCGGCGACGTATATTCCTCTATCTCCTCGGACAAGGTAACCGACGTCTATTTCAAGACAGGCTCAGAGCTCACAGCTCTTGTCAAGGCTGAGTCCGAAAGGCTCAGGGCTCTCGGATGTGACTTTATCGTCTACTCTATCCACGACGGCCACGACAGGAACTCCTCCTCTGCAGGCTCTATCAGCGCGCTTGAGCTTTCAGCTTACTACGATACCTCGCTCTCAAGGGACGGCTACGTTGACCTCGTCTTCGAGGGACACACGCACAAGAAGTACGTTCTCTACGATAACTACGGCGTCTACCACCTTCAGAACGGCGGCGAGAACGCGGGAATATCCCATATCGAGCTTGATATTAACTTCGTTACCGACTCCTTCAAGGTCAACCGCGGTGAGATAGTTTCATCGTCCACCTACGCAGGCTATGCGTCCGACCCGATAGTTTCCGAGCTTGAGGAAAAGTACAAGGACGTTTTAGACGGCGCGTTTGACACCCTCGGCTACAACTCGACGCAGAGAAACAGCGAATTTATCGAGGAGCTCGTAGCGGAGCTGTATTATCAGGCTGGCGTCGAGAGATGGGGCGACGAGTACGATATAGTCCTCGGCGGAGGCTTCCTTCGCTGTCGCAGTCCCTACTATATATATAAGGGAGAGGTTACATATTCCGACCTGATGGCGGTTATGCCCTTTGACAACGAGATAGTGCTGTGCTCCATCAAGGGCTCTGACCTTAAGTCAAAGTTCTTTGAAACCTCCAACGACGATTATCACGTCTACTACGAGAGCTATGGCGCGACCGTGAAGGGCAGCATAGACCCGAACAAGACCTACTACATAGTTGTAGACAGCTACACCTCGCAGTATAAGTACAACAATCTCACCGTTGTTGAGGTTTTTGACAAGGTGACTTTCGCCAGAGACTTATTGGCGGAGTATATCAAGTCCGGCGGGCTCGAATAGTCGGTCTTAGGTATTTTGGTGCAAATCTCCGTTTGCTCCCGCTCGACGTAGGTTTCTACGCCTTCGGGTCGCAAGCGAAAATTTTCCCTCAAAATCCCGTTGACCGGTTGTCTTAGGTATTTTGGTGTAAATTTTCGTTTCCTCGCTTGACGTAGGTTTCTACGTCGGCGTTCGTCAGCCAAAAATTTCCCCTCAAAATCCCGTCGACCGGCGGCCTTAGGCGGTTTGGTACAAATCTTCGTTTCCTCGCTTGGCGTGGGTTTCTACGCCTTCGGCTTGCAAGCGAATATTTCCCCTCAAAATCCCGTCGACCGATGGTCTTAGGTGGTTTTGGACAAGATAAAAAATCAAGGAGAGGCAGAAATGCCTCTCCTTTTTGGTTGGTGAATTATATGATGTGTCTTTAGCGGTATTTGAATTGCTTTGAGGAAAGCTTCAACGCGGATTATTCGCTCTTTCTGTAGAAGCTGTTGCCGCCGATGAATTCGCGCACGATGCTCGTCGGGGGGATTTCGTCGTCGACGTCCGCATCTCTGACATAGTTGAGCACCTTAACCATAGCTCTGACGTCGTCGTAGCACTCGTCAGAGGGCTCAATGGCGGTGAGAAGCGGGAATATATGCTTTTTCAGCACAGCAAGCTCGTAGAGAGTTGAGCTGTTGAAGATAACGTCGGCGTTTTCCTGATAGGGGAAAATCCACCTCTCCTCGCCCCGCCTTACCGAATCCCACATAGAGAGCGTGCGCTGAACCGAGGCGCCCCTGGTTTCGTAGTCGCGCACCGTGCGGCGAAGAAGGCGCAGGTAGCTTGTCGGGATTCGGTAGTGGTCGTCGAGATTGAGAGGGAGCAGGGGACTGACGTACACTCTGAATATCAGCGAAGGATCGAGCCCCTCGGGCAGAAGCACAGGATTAAGACCGTGCAGTCCCTCTACTATGATAACCGTGTTTTTGGACAGACGAAGCCTGTGTCCCCGCCACTCTCGGCGCGCGGTCTTGAAGTTGAAGGTCGGAAGCTCAACCTCATCGCCCCTGAGAAGCGATTTGAGCTGCTCGCAGAAAAGCTCGGTGTCAATGGTGTTGATATGCTCAAGGTCGAGCTTTCCGTCCGGCCCCGGGGCAATCTTATCCCTGTCTATATAATAGTCGTCAAGGCTCATCAGTATGGGAGCCTTTCCGTGCACCCTGAGCTGTGTGGCGAGGCGGTTAGCCGAGGTGGTCTTTCCCGAGGAGCTGGGGCCTGCGAGCATTACCGCTCTGGCGCCCCTGTCGCATATCATATCTGCTATTCTTGAAAAGCTGCGCTCGTGTAGCGCCTCGTTGACTCTTATCAGCTCGCGTATCTCTCCCGTTTTGACAAGCTTGTTGAGGTCGGCGACGGTTTCGCACTGCATAAGCTCGCCCCACCTCTTTCCCTCGGCGTGCACCGAGAAGAAGTTTGGCATCTCGCGATAGCTCGCCACTCTGTCGGGATTTTTCACGTCGGGCATAACCAGAATTATACCCTCGTCGCTCGGGAGAATATCGTAGGAGCGAAGGAACGAGGTGTCAGGCATCATCTCACCGTAGAAATAGTCGGAGTAATCGCCGTTTTCATATATATTGAAATAGGGCTGACTTCTGTATTCAAGCAGCTCCGCCTTGTCGGTGAGTCCCTGGGCGCGATAGTACCTGATAGCCTCGTCGGTCGGTATTTTGTGGCGCTTCAGAGGGATAGCCTCCCCGACTATTCTCTCAACCTCGCGTCTGAGAAGCTCCACGTCGAGCTCGCAACCTGTAACCTTGACGTAGTACGCAGGGCCGACGGTGAAGCTCATTTTAGCCTTCGCCTCGGGCCACAGACGCCTGATAGCCAGGAAAATGATGAACTGCGAGGTCCTCATATACACATCGCGTCCCACGGGCTCAGAGTATCTGATAAGGCGCACAACGCCTCCCGACGCCGCCATAGCCTTTCTCACCGACTCGCGCTCGTGTGATGCGTCCTTTTCCCTCAGGGGAATATAGTTCAGGGTGAATATTCTTCCCGCTATTTTCGCGCAGATTGGGTCTGTCCTGAGCGAGCCCGAGAACATTCCTAGCTCACTTGTCATATCGTATAGCGACGCACCGGGGCGCGCGGTGATTTCAATTCCGTCAATTATAAGCTTCATATTTTCTCCTTAATTTAGTGCTTAAAAAGAAAAACGGTCGACTCCCGCCATTGAGGTAGTCAACCATTTGGGGTGGTTGGTAGAAACGCCCGTCCGTATCACAGGCATATACCTATACAATTCTCTTTTTGTGTATTTTAACATAAATACAGAATTATGTCAATACTATATTGTTATTCTTGTATGAAATACGCCGGCGGAAACCCTCTAGAAAAAAATTTTTAGAATTATTCAAAAAACTATTGACAAGCGATACTATGCAATGTATAATATTGTGTGAAAGAGGGTATTACCAAATTCAGAATGAAAGGAGCACGAAATGGATGCACAGTTAAAGAAGGGACTTATCGAAATCTGCGTGCTCTGCTCGATTGAAAAAGAGGAGAGCTACGGATACAAGATAATATCCGACCTTGCCCCCTATATCGAGGTGTCCGAGTCGACGCTGTACCCGATACTGCGCAGGCTGGAGTCCTCGGGCGCCGTCACGACTCACAACGAGGAATACAACGGCAGACTTAGAAAATACTTCAAGATAACCCCGATGGGAAGGCGGAAAATTTCGGAATTTAAAGTAACCCTTAGAGAAATTGAAAAAATCGGCAGGTTTATCAACCGCCACGGTGAAAGGATGTGACCTTATGACATACAAGGAATGGGAATGGGAATTGAAGCAGCTGCTTCGCGGCTTGCCGATAGAGGAGCTTGACGACGCTGTCGGTTACTATAGAGAGATTTATAACGATAAGACCGATGCGGGCTATACCGAGCGCGAGATTTTAATTGAGTTCGGCACACCCGAGGAGTGCGCGGCGAGAATACTTAACGAAAGGGGTGGCTCGTCAAGGGTAGCTACTGCCTGGAATACGGTAAGCTCGAAGGCGAAGGGCGTGGCGAAAAAGGCTAAGAGCTCCTCCGCGCTTATTGGATGGCTCAAGGCGGGACTGTATATATTCGTCGTTTTCCCGCTGACACTCGTATGGTTTTCTCTGTTGGTGTCCTTCGGGGCGGTTTGGATCTCGAGCTTCGGATGCGCGATTGGCGGCGCTCTGGTTGCCGTTTTGGGAATTATACAGATGATTGCCATATCGGGCTTCGCCTCGAGTCTCGCGGTTATCGGTGGCGGTATTGCCGCGGCGGGAATAGGACTTCTGCTTATTCCACTTGGATTTTATCTGACGAAATGGACTGCAAGGCTTGGCGCGCTTGGCTTCAGGGCGCTTGGCGGCAGAAAGGAGAAATAAATGAGTAAATTTTTGAAAAAATGCCTGTTAGCAGGCGCGATACTGCTGCTTGTCGGCGGACTTGTATTCCTTGTTTCCTTCGCCTCGACAGGCTTTGATATAAGGAAAATGTCGGGAAGCGTCATTACCGAGGGAAAATATACCGAGCTTGGCAAGTCCGACAGCATAGTGCTGAATATACAGGATAGCGACCTCACGGTGCGCTTCTATGACGGCGAGAAAATAACAGTCGACTATATGAATGAGGCTACCGAGCGCGGCAAGCTCAAGTCCGAGGTGACGGTAGTTGAGGAAAACGGCAACCTTGTCATCAGGGAGAAAACGAGCTGGGTTGTGCTCAGCATCTTCGACTTCACAAGTACCAGGATAACGGTATCTATCCCGAAGGACAGAGTCGTATCGATCAATTCAAAAACCGATAACGGCGACGTCGTTATCCAATTAACAGAGGGCGCGAGCCTCAGTTCGCTCTCGGTAGAAACCGACAACGGCGATATTGATACCCGCAGCGAGCTCTCGGTCTTGGGTAGGCTCGAGCTTGAAACGAATAACGGCGACGTCAGCCTCGGCTTTGTCAGAGCCTCATCGCTTGAAATAAGCACGGATAACGGCGACGTTGACCTACGCGGTGGAGAAATTTCGAGCGGCGCTCATATAGAAACAGACAACGGCGATATTGATATAGATGGCAGGATTGTGGCAGAGTCCTTCTCGGTAGAAACCGATAACGGCGAGATTGGCGGAGATGACGGAGTTGTCGATGCGAGAAGAATAACAGTAGAGTCGGATAACGGCGATGTGGAAATGAGGCTTGCAGCCGACAGAGCGGCATACACTGTCACGGTGAAATCAAGCACAGGCAGGAAAAACATCGAAAACGGCGGCTCGGGCGAAAGAGTGCTCAATATCAGAACGTCCAACGGTGATATAGAAATATCATTCGCCAATTAAGCCTCGGGAAAACTCGGAAAATATAAGAAAACAAAGATTTTCTACTGTCACGGTAGACGCTTGTTGAACCTTTGGAAATGAGAAAATATTCTGGAATTAAACTGATTTCTTCAATGATAATTTTCGGCACGGTGGGGATATTCGTTGTGAATATTCCCTTGCCGTCAGCCGTTATAGCTATGATACGCGGCGCTGTGGGGGCTGTATTCCTTCTTTTAGCCGCCCTACTGCTTCGCAGACCGCCCGATATAAAGGCTATACGGAGGGATTTCGCTCCGCTCGCCATCTCGGGAATGTTTATAGGCTTTAACTGGGCTCTGCTCTTCGAATCCTATAAGTACACCTCGGTCGCAGTATCTACCTTAGTATATTATCTCGCGCCCGCTATCGTGATGCTTCTGTCGGTATTTCTCCTGGGTGAGAGATTGACTTTTGGGCGAGGAATTGCGATTTCGGTCGCGCTCGTCGGTATGCTGCTCGTCAGTGGAGTACTTGATAGCGGTATCGGACAGACGAAGGAGCTTTTTGGAGCCCTGCTCGCTCTCGGAGCGGCGGTGCTCTATGCCTTCGTCACGGTTATCAACAAAAGGTGGATAAAGTATAGCTCCGACACGGATATGACACAGGTTCAGCTTATTTTTGCCTCGCTTGCCATATCTCCCTTCGCTATCTGGGGCGCTTGGGGGAGGGATATAGCTCTTTCCGTGGGAGAAATACTGCTTCTCGTTACCATAGGCGTAGTACATACGGGGCTTGCCTATCTTTTATACTTCGGATCTGTCAAAGGGTTAAAGGGGCAGACCGTGGCAATCCTCAGCTATATTGACCCGATAGTCGCGGTAATTCTTTCCTTTATAATTGAAGGAAGCTTTGATATAACGGTGCTTATCGGGTGCGCGCTTATAGTCGGCTCTATGCTGGTAGCAGAGCTGTTGCCCGGCGCTAAGAAGGAATAGAGGCTCGCGGGCGTTCATTTGGGGCGTCCGCGAATTACTTTGAGGTCGGTTTTCATTCTGAAAAAACTTTTTAAAATTATTTTTCCAAACCTATTGACAAACCAAAAGCTTTCTGCTATAATACCACTTGTTCGGAGTGCTGGTGTGGCTCAATGGCAGAGCAGCTGATTTGTAATCAGCAGGTTGATGGTTCGACTCCGTTCACCAGCTCCAATTTTATGGGGGTATTCCCGAGCGGCCAAAGGGGGCAGACTGTAAATCTGTTGTCACTGACTTCGCTGGTCCGAATCCAGCTTCCCCCACCATAATAAGAAAACGACCCTAGGCGGTCGTTTTTTTATTATGACGGGGGAGCTCCAACTTCGGACAAGGTGCATTTGCTTTGCAAATGCACGCTGGTTCGCATTTGAGCCGAAGGCTCGGGGAGCTCGCTCACGGGAGCCGAGGCGAAAAATCTTCAGCGGAGCTGAATACCCAGCTTCCGCGCTTTCGGGGTCGGAGAAAACGACCCAAGGCGGTCGTTTTTTTATTATGACGGGGAAGCTCCAACTTCGGACAAGGTGCATTTGCTCGGCAAATGCACGCTGGTTCGCATTTGAGCCGAAGGCTCGGGGAGCTCGCTCACAGGAGCCGAGGCGAAAAATCTTCAGCGGAGCTGAATACCCAGCTTACTATATACGGCTACCGCCGTGACAAGACATCCACCGAGATTCTGCTTGTACTTCGCTCGGCACTACTTCGCAGTTCGGCTTTCTCGCTGCGGCTCGGTCACACTCGGGGGAAAAAACGATAATCAATCGTTTTCTAAGACCCTCGTGCCGCTTCGCTACTCAGAATGACACGGTGGGTGTTGCCAGAAACGACACGACCACCGCCTGAATTTATTGGAGAGGTTATATGAGATATTCAAGAGTATACGTTGAAATAACCAATATATGCAACCGTAGCTGCTCCTTTTGTCACGGTACGAAAAGAGAGGCGCGGAGGATGACCGAGGGGGAGTTTTCGCATATTCTTTCCGAGCTTCAGGGGCTCACTGAATATATATATCTGCACGTTATGGGAGAGCCTCTGACGCACCCTGACCTCGTGAGATACATACAGCTGGCAAGCTCCCGCGGTTTCAAGGTGGCTATAACCACCAACGGTGTTCTTCTGCCCACCCGTGCAGAAGAATTGCTTGCCTCGGGGGTCTATAAGGTAAATATTTCGTTACATAGCTTCGAGGAGGGCGACGAGGCGGATTTTCGCCGCTATCTTGACGGCTGCTTTGACTTCGCGGACAGGGCGTCGGCGACAGGCATACTCACGGTGCTGAGGCTCTGGAACCGAGGCTGTGACGAGGGAAGAAACACGGATATACTCGGGCTGTTGAGGGAGCGTTTTCCCGACGGAGAGTGGCGTGAGGGGGCTCGCGGATACCGCATCGGACATCGCCTGCATCTCGAATGGGGAGAGCGCTTCGGCTGGCCTGATGCCGATGGAGAGAGTCTTGGTCAGCGGGTATTCTGCTACGGCTTGTCCGACCACTTCGGCATACTTTCCGACGGTACGGTTATCCCCTGCTGTCTTGATGCCGACGGTACAATAGCGCTCGGTAACGCATACACGGGGTCGGTGAAGGAAATATTGGACTCACCGAGAGCTAGAGCTATCCACGAGGGCTTCTCCCGTGGTAGCGCTGTCGAGCAGCTGTGCCAAAGATGCCCGTACGCCAGAAGATTTAAGGTATAGAACAACAAGCGTCCTACGTATGAGGGGTGAGTCGGTTTTGGCTCGCCCTTCTCTTATGGCAAAGTGCCTCGGAGAGCGGCTTCTCGTTCAATTATATCTCTTTTTCCCGATACCCTTTGACAAATAGTCGCTCGCGTGCTAAAATATAAGAAAAAGAGAGGAGGAGAGCTATGAACACTCAGCCTATGAAGCTTCCGGACGGGGCGAAATATATACTTGAAAAATTTTTGTCAGTCGGCTTCGATGCCTATATCGTAGGCGGAGCTGTCAGAAATCACCTTCTCGGGCTTCCCATCTATGACTACGATATAACCACCTCCGCAACCCCCGAGGAAACCAAGGAGCTTTTCTCTCTTGACAGAATAGTTGACACGGGTATAAAGCACGGCACGGTAACGCTGGTGCTTGTCGACGGACAGTATGAGATAACCACCTTCCGCACGGATGGAGAATATCTTGATAACCGCCACCCGTCATCGATATGCTTCTCGCGCTCGCTTGACGACGACCTTTCAAGGCGTGACTTCACAGTCAACGCTATGTGCTATAATGATGTGGCGGGCTTCGTTGACAGGTTTTCGGGAATGCTGGACCTTGGGGCAGGTGTTATCAGGGCTGTTGGTGAGCCTGCGGTCAGGTTTTCCGAGGACGCCCTGAGAATACTAAGAGCGCTCAGATTCGGCTCGACGCTCGGCTTTCGGATAGAGAAGGAAACCGCCGCGGCTATCCTTGAAAAAAAGGAGCTCCTCACCTCCGTGTCGCGCGAGAGAATATATACCGAGTGGAGAAAAATACTCGAGGGCTCTGGCGCGTATGAGATATTATCCGACTTTAAAGAGGTGATTTCGATTATCATTCCCGAGCTCTCGGGACTCGCTCTTCCTGCAAGGGAGCGCTTTTTGACAGCCGAATGGTATATCCGCCAGCTTGGACTCTTTTTAGCCTCGTCGGAGGACCCCGTGTCGAGCTTTGGTGTGGCTATGCGCTCGCTGAGAGCGGATAATTTCAGAATCAAGCAGGGCGAGTCGGCTCTTTCGGCTCTTCTTTCGGAGTGGCTTGACACAGTCGTGGGAATTAAAACGGCTATTTATCACTTTGGCGCGGATGCTGTGCGCGACGCTATCTCGCTCGGCATACTCACAGGCAGGCTTAACTTGGAGAATATGGAGGTCTTCACCTCGGTTATTGATAGCGGAGAGCCTACCTCGCTAGCAGAGCTTGCCATAAGCGGCAGGGAGCTGGTTTCTCTTGGCTTTTCAGGCAACGCCGTCGGAAGAGCGCTTGACCGTCTGATGCTGGCGGTAATTCGGGGGGAGTGCCCGAATGACAGGTCGGCGCTTATCGAATATATCATTGCTATCGATTTGTAGCTTATTAAATTTCCGCTGTATCTTTCACAGAATACGTCCACCTGCATAGAATAATAATGGGATTGGTATTTCCGATTCTAATCTTTTTCTGTGGCACTCTCTATGAAAAGATACGATATATTTCTCGGGGACGGAAGATACTCGGTTTTTCCCTTGTGCTTCGACACTCTGACTGAAAAGATACAGCCGCCGGGGACAGTAGGCATATATTTCACCCCCACCAGCTCCTGTGACCTTGCGGTGAGCGTGAGCTCTTCTCGGGACAGAAGGGTTGAGCTCTGGGAGCTTCGGGCGGCGCTTTCCTATTTTCTCGGCAGGGTGAGAGGATATCCGAAAACCGAGCTTGAGGTCGGGCTTTCCGACAGGACCTTCAGTGTGGGAATTTTCGACACGCCATCGGGGTATGCGGCTGTCGAGACTGAAAAATGCAAATCATTTTTGACAAATACCGTCACGCTTCCCGACGGTGTGGAAAGAGTGGTTCACACAGCATTTGTAGGCGGCGGATGCCGCATACTGCCAATAGATTCGTGCGAGAGCTTCGACTGCGAGGTTCTTCGCACGCTTTTGGTTCTGCGGGGTCTTACCGACGCGGCATGCGCTATCGGGCTGTGTCGCGACGAGCTCATTCTCAGAGAGCAGGACAGACTCACCCCATATATGCTTGCCGCGGCTAAGCGTTGCGTTGGCTATGGTGCGACGGGGCTCTCTTGTCGGGGCGCTTCTTATCCTGTGATTGACACTCGCGACGGGCTTCTCTGTCTTTTTCCCTGCCGTCACCTTGAGGTTGATATTTAGATAATCCGGCGAATAGTCACACCTCTTGACTATTCGCCCTTTCTGTGTTAAAATATTTTGAAAAAACGAAAAGGAGGACGTGGCATTGGCATTTGACGCTTGTATGATGCGCGCTTCGCTAGAGGAGCTTAAAATCGGCTTCACCGATGCGAAAATAGATAAGGTACTTCAGCCGCAGAATGACGAGATTGACCTGGTTATACACAGGGACCGAAAAACGAGAAGACTAGTGCTGAACGTAGGACCAAACGCTCCAAGACTTCAGCTTTCTGATATTTCGAAGGAAAATCCCATCAAGGCGCCTATGCTTTGTATGCTCCTCAGAAAATACCTTCTCGGCGCGAGAATAACGCGGATAGAGCAGGTTGACTTTGACAGAATTGCCGTCCTCACGCTTTCCTGCTATGACGAAATGGGCTTTCCCGTAGAGAGAAAAATTGTGTGTGAGATTATGGGCAAGTACGCCAATCTTATCCTGCTTGACTCGGAGGATAAGATAATCACCGCTATGAAGATTATAGACTTCGCCGCCAGCACGGTGAGGCAGGTGCTCCCCGGGCTTAAGTACAGAGTCCCCGCCGCGCCCGACAAGCTCTCGCCCCTGGTTATCGACGAGGCGGCATTCTTCGAGAGGCTCTCCCTATTTGACCGCGAGAGAACGGGCGAGAAATTCATAACCTCAACCTTTTCGGGTATAGCCACCCAGATTGCCCACGAGCTCGTTTTCAGGGCTTCGGGGGATATTGACGTTCCGCTGGCGCATATAGACGCAGGGGAGCTGTACCGAGTGTTTCGCGAGTGGCAGAGGGTGCTTATCGAGCACGATTATACGCCAACGCTCGCCAGAGATAAGAGCGGCAAGCCGATAGACTACTCCTATATGGATATAACCTATCTTGGCGACGGGGTGGAGTATATGCGCTTTGACTCCATATCCTCGCTGCTTGACGCCTACTTCGCCGAAAAGGACAGGCGCGAGAGAATACACCAGCGCGCGCACGATCTTGTGACGCTGGTCAATAACGCCATCGCCCGCACCGAGAGGAAGCTTGCGCTTCAGAGAGAGGCTCTTCTTGAGAGCGAGAGGGGCGAGGAATACAAGAGAAGGGGTGATCTTATCACCGCCAATCTCTACAGACTGAAAAGAGGAATGACCTCCTTCGTCACGGTGGACTACTACGACGAAAGCGCCCCTGAGGTAACGGTAGAGCTCGACTCTAGGCTCACGCCCGCCCAGAACGCGCAGAGAATGTACAAGCTCTACAACAAGTGCAAGACCGCGCGAGAGGTGCTGACCGAGCAGATAGCTATATGGGAGGCGGAGCTTAACTATCTTGAGAGCGTCAGAGTCTTTCTTGATAGCGCACAGAGCGAGGATGACCTCGCTGAAATCCGCGACGAGCTGTACAGGTCGGGCTATGCCTCGCGTATGAAGGGATATAAGCCCCCGAGGACGCTGAAATCACAGCCTATGAGATTTTATACCACCGACGGAAAAACGCTGCTTGTAGGCAGAAACAACCTGCAGAACGACCGTCTGACCTTCAAGGTCGCCACCAAAGAGGATATATGGTTTCATACCAAGGATATTCCTGGCTCGCACGTTATCCTCGTCACCGAGGGAAAGGAGCCTACCGACAGGGATTATACCGAGGCGGCGTCCGTAGCGGCGTACTACTCGAAGGCAACCTCCGACCTTGTGGCAGTGGACTACACACGGGTGAAAAATATAAAGAAGCCCCAGGGCTCAAAGCCGGGCTTCGTAACCTATAAATCGAACTATACCGCGTACGTCAGACGTATGTCGGGCGAGGAGCTGAGAAAAAATGGCAATGGTTGAATTAACAGAGCTTCACAAGTATTTTATATCAAAGCATATCTCCGAGGGTGATACCGCGGTTGACTTCACTATGGGAAACGGTAACGATACTCTCTATCTGTCACGGGCGGTCGGAGAGAGAGGCAGGGTCTACGCCTTCGACGTGCAACAGGAGGCGCTTGTGTCAACCGAGGCGCATCTTGAAAAAGAGGGAGCGCCGAAGAATTACACGCTTATCTGCGCCTCTCACCACAGGGTGAGGGAGTTCGTCACAGAGCCCATCAAGGCGGGTATGTTCAATCTTGGTTATCTGCCTCGCAGCGGAAGAAAGGCGGTAACCACTATGAGAGAAACCACCCTGCCCGCAGTCAAGGCGGCGCTTGAGCTGTTAGCCCCCGACGGAGCGCTGATAGTCGCCATATACCCCGGGCACGAGGAGGGAAGGCTTGAGGGCGAGATGCTGAGAGAATATTTTTCCGCGCTCTCTAAGTACAGATTTTGCCCCTCCGAGTTCAGAATTCTCAATTCTCCCGACTCGCCGTACTTCTTCCTCGTCGAGAAAAGCCCGAAGGCGAAATTCGGAGAGATATGATTCCCGAATCCATATTTGACAAGCCTTCTCTTCGGGGAGGGCTTTTTCTAACGGCTTTTTATTCTGAGAATACTTTCCCCAATTTTTTCTTCTCCGCGCTCCCGACAGACAGACAGTCAGTCTATGTATTTTAATATCTCTTTCTAATCTATGTATTATAATTGTTTTATCTGTGTCTCAAACCGACACACCCCCTATCCATTCTGACACACGTGGACTGTCAGATTGACGAAAAATTGCCTTTAATTTGGCGAGAAATCGACGCCAAATTGAATTTTCGCCATATTTCAGCCTCGTAGGCGGCTCTCTTTGAATCGAGGAAAAAAGGGGGTTATAAGCGCAGAAAAAGGAGCAACGCCGGTTGCTCCTTTTGAATTTTGGCGATATGGTAAGGCATAGGGAATATATGCTCCGCCCAGCCCGAGTGGGTCAAAAAATTATCCTTCTTAGCCACGCGAGAAGTGTGTGTGTGATGAAAAGAAGCAGCGGACGGTAGAGTATATCGAAAATGATGCTGAAAATCTCGTCCGCGGTGAAGCTCGAGCCGAAGTCTGATATGAAGCTGATAACGTCGGCGTAGGGCATATTGAGGGCGAAAACTATCGCCACTAAGATAAATATCGTCCTGACTCCCGATTCGCTGAAATCAAGGATTTTGTCACCCGAAAGCGAGCGCGACACGCTCGCAGGAAGATTTGACTTGCCGTACATCTTACCTATGACTAAAAGAGCGATGCCGAATAGCGCGAGCGAAAAAACGCCGAAGCTGAAATATGAGCCCGAAAGCCCAGCAACCGAAAGAAGCAGGGAATCGACGCTGTCATAGCCATTTAAGAAGGAGTTCATATAGCCCAAGGGCAGAAAATATATAGCTCTGCCAAGTGAAATGATGGCTATGGAGCCGATAGCTCTGCCCGCGCCTCGGCGGGAATATATAGCGAGCGCCACAAGCGCGACGAAGGGCGGGAGAATAAACTCGTACGCTATCGACAGCCTGCCCGCGATGTAGCCGAGGTCGACGCCATGCGAGGAGAAAAATATATGGTATGGAATATACTGTATAAGACTGACTGCACAGACGGCTATAAAGGCGAAAAGAGTCAGGTGCTTTTTGATATTCTGCATTTGGTACTCCGTTTGATGCTTGATAGGACTATTTTAGCACAGAAGGGGCGGTTTTGCAATACCGCGGGACATAATTATGTTTTTTGAAATTCTTAAGGACGCGCCGTTTCTTGCCGCAGCGGATAGAGGGGGCAGAGAGAAAATGCGCGAGTATATATTCCGCACCTGTCCGAGCGTCCAATATAGCAGGATAGGAAAATCTCTTTTGGGTGAGCCGATAGAGTGCTATAAAATTGGCAAGGGCAGGGGGCGTGTAGCGTTATTTGGCGCGCATCACGCACAGGAGAGCATAACCGCGAATCTGTTGTACGCTATAATTTACATTTTGTCCTCGGATAAATACCACAAAATCCTGACGGGTGGCACATCGAGGGAGTTTTTTCTGAATATCTTTTCATTTTTCGTTATTCCCTGTGTCAATCCCGACGGAATAGAGGTGAGGTTTTCGGGAAGGCTGCACCCCTTTTTCGAAAAAAGGATAAGCGTATCCGAGGGCGAGCTGTCGGCGTGGCAGTCAAACGGAAGGGGTGTTGACCTTAACCATAACTACGACGCCGGCTTTTCGAAATACAAGAGGATTGAGGGGGAAAGAGGTATTCGCCCGGGGGCAACCCTCTACTCGGGAGAGTATCCCGAGAGCGAGCCCGAGTCGCGCGCCTGTGCAGCGTTTTCCCGCGCGGCGTCACCGATAGCGGTGATAAGCCTTCACAGTCAGGGGCGGGAAATCTTCTTCTCGGGGGGAGGAGCGAGAGCGGCGGCTCACAGACTCTCGGAGCTGTCGGGGTACAGGGTAAGCGAGCCCTCAGGCACGGCAAAATATGGGGGACTGTGTGACTATACGGGCGCAGTTCTCGGTATTCCGTCCTTCACAATCGAGGTTGGCGAGGGGAAAAATCCGCTCCCAGAGCGCGAGATACCAAGGATACTCTCGGATATAGGAAGGGGACTATATCTTCTGCCTTCATTCCTATCTAATTGTTAACAAATTGTAAATAATTCCTTGACACTGAAAAACAACTTGACAAATAATTACTCGTGTGTTAATATATAACACGCGTGAAAACGCGAAATATATCTCACATAGCGAGGTGGAGCTCTGCCGGTGCTCTATGAGTCGCAGTGCTGTGTCGCTATGGCGGAAAAACCAAACAAGGAGGAACATTAAAATGTTCGAAATCACAATCAAGCAGCTGCTTGAAGCGGGCGTACACTTCGGTCACCCTACCAAGAAGTGGAATCCCAAGATGGCTGAGTACATCTTTACTCAGAGAAACGGTATTCACATCGTTGACCTTCAGAAGACCGTTAAGAAGTTCGAGGAGGCGTACAACTACGTTGCAGAGGTTGCTGCTGAGGGCGGCACCGTTCTTTTCGTAGGTACCAAGAAGCAGGCGGCAGAGACCGTCAAGGAAGAGGCGCAGAGATGCGGTATGTTCTACACCAACGTTCGTTGGCCCGGTGGAATGCTCACCAACTTCCAGACCATTCGTAAGTCTATCAAGCGTCTTAAGGACCTTGAGAAGATGCAGGCAGACGGCACCTTCGATCTCCTTCCCAAGAAGGAAGTTGCGAAGAAGCTCAAGGAAATCGAGGACCTTCAGAAGTCCTACGGCGGTATCAAGGAGATGGATACCCTTCCTTCCTGCGTATTTATCGTTGACACCCGCAAGGAGAGAAACGCGGTTCTTGAGGCTAAGAAGCTCGGTATTCCCGTTGTTGCTATCGTAGATACCAACTGCGATCCCGATGATGCAGACTACATCATCCCCGGTAACGATGACGCTATCCGCGCTATCAAGCTTATCGCAGGCGCACTTGCTGACGCTGTAATCGCGGCTCACGGCGGCGAAGAGGCAGAGGTTGTTGAGGCTCCCGCAGAGGAAGCTGCAGAGTAATTGAAAGGAGTAATTGAAAATGGCAGAGATCAGTGCAAAGGCAGTTGCTGAGCTGAGAAAGCTCACCGGCTGTGGAATGATGGATTGTAAGAAGGCGCTTGCTGAGGCAAACGGCGACATGGACGCTGCTGTTAAGATTCTTCGTGAGAAGGGTATGGCGGCTACCGCTAAGAAGGCTGACAGAATCGCCGCAGAGGGACTTGTTGATATCATGACTATCGACAACGTTACCGCTATGGTAGAGGTTAACTCCGAGACCGATTTCGTTGCTAAGAACGCTACCTTCCAGGAGTTCGTTAAGACCATTCTTAAGACTATTATCGAAAACAAGCCCGCAAGCGTTGAGGAGCTTCTTGGATGCAAGGCTTCCGGCTGTGAGGGTACCGTTGCAGACGAGCTCACCGAGCACACCTACAAGATTGGCGAGAAGCTTTCTATCCGCCGCTTCGTAGTTGTTGAGGGTGTTGTTTCCACCTACATTCACGGTCTTGGTAACACCGGCGTTATCATTTCCTTCGTTACCGACGTTGCTGACGCTCCCGAGTTCAAGGAGTGCGCTAAGAACGTTGCTCTTCAGGTTGCGGCTATGCCCGTACGTTATCTTGACAAGGAGTCCGTTCCTGCAGAGGTTCTCGAGGAGGAGAAGGCAATTCTTGTTAAGCAGATGCAGCAGGATCCCAAGATGGCTAACAAGCCCGAGGCTGTTCTTGTTAAGATCGTTGAGGGAAGACTCGGCAAGTACTACGAGAACAACTGTCTGCTTGAGCAGGCATACGTCAAGGATGACTCCCTGACCGTTGGCAAGTACGTTGCATCGGTTGCTAAGGAGCTTGGCGGCTCTATCAAGGTTACCGGCTTCATTCGCTACGACAAGGGCGAGGGCCTTGAGAAGAGAGAAGAGGACTTCGCAGCTGAGATTGCGAAGATGGTTAACGGCTAATAACCGAAAACTCAGTCTATTAATCCAAAGAGGCGGAAAATTCCGCCTCTTTTTTCTATGGAAAACGGTATTTTGAAGCTCCGGGAGGCTTGTACTTAGGACGGAAGTGGGAATGGGAAAAAAGTCGGACGTTATTTTGGAGAATAGTTTTCTTCCGCCTTAGCATATAGTTAGCTAAAGAGGGGAGCGGGTGAGAGAATGACGAAGAGGACGAGATTTTTCTATAACGGCGCTGTGATGACCGCTGTAGGTCTTGCTATGAGGGGAATACAGCTGCTTTTCGGCGCTTATATAGCAAGGGCAGTGGGAGCTGAGGCTGTGGGGCTGAATTCGCTGATAATGACAACCTACGCCTTTGGGCTGACGCTCGCGGGCTCTGGTATAAGCCTGACGGTTACACGTCTTGTAGCCGAGGCGGTGGGCTGTGGTAGGGAGGAGGAAAGCGGCAGAATACTGAGGGGCGCTATAATCTACGCATTGATATTCGGGGGTGCTGCGACCGTCGGACTCTTCACCCTGTCGGGAGTGCTTGGGGTGCGATTAATAAGCGATATAAGAGCGGTGAATGCCCTCAGGATACTTTCCCTGTCGCTTCTGCCCGTGGCGCTATCCGCGGTATTCTCGGGCTATTTCATAGCCTCGCGGCGCGTCACCCTCAACGCCGCCACACAGTCGCTCTGTCAGCTCGTCCGGATTGGCGTCACTATTCTTGCTTTGTCAAGGGCATCGGGCGGCGAGGGGGCGGTTGTGGCGCTTGCTCTGGGGGTTACGATTGCCGAGCTGTTATGTGCGCTTTTTGGCGGAGTTATATATATTTTCTGCCGCGCCCGCTCGCGCTCGAAGAGAGGAACGGATTTTCGAGGCGTTCTGGGAATGGCGCTTCCGCTCGCGCTGTCAAATTATATCCGCTCGGCTCTTCTTTCGTTAGAGCATAATCTTATCCCCAAAAGGCTGAGAAAGAGGGGAGAGAGCAACGAGGCGGCGCTCTCGTCCTACGGCTATCTCAACGGAATGGCTCTGCCGATGATTCTGTTTCCGCTGACGCCGCTGACCGCCTTCTCGGGACTGCTTGTGCCTGAGTTCGCAGAGGCGCACGGAGCGGGAAACGAGCCCGCCAAGACGCGAATTGCCACCCTCGCTATAAATAATACCCTAGCCTACGCCACGTCGGTGGGAGTGCTTATATACTTCTTCGCCGAGGAGCTTGGATATGTGGTATATAGCTCCTACGACGCGGGCAGATACATAGCGATGCTCTCCTTCGTCGTTCCGATAATGTACCTCGACCACGTCACCGACGCTATGTTGAAGGGCATAGGCGAGCATATCTACTCCATGTGGGTCAATATCCTCGACGCCCTGCTTTCGGTGGCGCTGGTGTATATTCTGATACCGATAATGGGTATCGGGGGGTATGCTGTGGTCATCATAGTGATGGAGGGGGTCAACTTTTTCTTATCATTCCTGCGCCTCAGAAAAAGGATAAGGTTTGATATTAAGCCGCTTGGCGCTGTGATTATCCCGTTGGTGTCGGGTGTGCTCGCTGTGGCTATATCGGATAGAGCCTTTTTTCACAGCGGTAGCGCGACGACGCCTCTCTTGCTCGTTATGAAGCTTGTATTCTCCACCTCGGCGCTTATAGCGATATATATATGCCTTATGTGTGGGAGAAAGTGCAGAATTAAGAAAAGCGAGAGGGAAATGCAGAGCCAAGAAGAATGCAGAATTAAGAATGCAGAATGCAGAATTAAGGAAGAATAGAAAAAGGCGAAAAAAGAGCAGGGGAAAAATCTCCTGCTCTTTCATATATTATAACTTGTGTATTGAGTTACTTCGGGGCGGTAGCCGCGAGAAAATCAGTCCTCGTCGTCCCCGTCACACTCGCGATTGTCGAGAATGTGCAGGTTCTCAATTCGTCTGCCGTCCATCTTCAAAACCTTAACAGTGAGTCCGAGTGCCTCAAAGCTGTCGCCCTCCTCGGGAATTCTGCCGAGAATGTCCATCGCCCAACCGTTCACCGTCAGAGCCTCAATTTCCTCGTCCTCGATATCCAGCTCGTCAAAGAGCTTTTCGATATTCGCCATACCCGAAACTATGTACTCGTTTTCGGCTATTTCCTTGATTTCCTCAATAATTTCGTCGTGCTCGTCCCAGATTTCGCCGACTATTTCCTCAAGAATATCCTCGAGAGTAACGATACCCGCGGTGGAGCCGTACTCGTCGGTAACGACAGCGAGGTGAAGCTGCTTTTCCTGCAGTTCCTTCAAAAGATCGTTAATCTTCATTGACTTGGTGACGTACATAACCGGCTTGATAATATCCGAGATGGGAGCGGTGCGCTTGTATACCGTGGCGTAGAAGTCCTTGTAGTACACGATGCCCGTGATGTTGTCAAGGTCGCCCTCGTAGACGGGAACACGGGAATAGCCCGACTCGGAGAATATCCTCTCCAGCTCCTCCTTGGTGACGTCAACCTCGACTGCGGTGATGTCGATACGGGGAGTGAATATGTCGCCGACCTCAAGGTCGTTGAACTCGATAGCGCTCTTGATAAGCGTGCTCTCCTCCTCGTCGATGTTGCCCTCTTCCTCTGCCTCCTCGATAATCGAGATGAGCTCCTCCTCGGTCATGCCCTGTTCCTCATCCTTCTTGAATATAAAGGAAAGAAGGCGCTGAAGCTGTCCGAAAATCCAGGTGATAGGCGTGAGAATGACGGAAAGAACTAAAATCAGACCCGAGGAAAACATAGCGAATCTCTCGGGGAACTGCTTCGCGAGCGTCTTCGGTGTAATCTCGCCGAAGGTCAGTACCACGAGCGTCATAACGACGGTGGAAATGGTGGCGCTGATGTCCTCCGTGATAACCTCGGAATTCGCGAAAAGCCCTGCGAAAAGCAGAGTTGCAAGCGATGCGGAAAGAATATTGACGATATTGTTTCCGACGAGAATTGTGGAAATGAGCTTGTCATAATTGTCGGCGAGCCTCTGGACTCTTTCTGCCTTCTTGTTGCCCTTTTCGGCGAGATTCCTGATCCTTATTCTGTTAAAGGTAGAGAATGCGGTTTCGGTAGCCGAGAAATAAGCAGACATAATGACGCAGAAGATAATAATTACCAGCATGCCCGATAAATGTCCGTCCATAATAAAGTGTTTTTATAACCTCTCAATTAAAATTATTTTCCCGGTAGAGGGGAATTGTGAAAAAACGAAAAACAGCAAAAAAAGGCGTAGTCATACCCGATAAGTATGCCTAAGCCTCAATATACAAGATGAAAGCCGCGAAAAAGACAAGTGTCCGCGTCCGCGTCGTCGTCCATACTATCCTCCGAAATTTTTTCGCCGCCATCTGCGACGATATACAATGGTTATCTTAGCATAAATCAAAAATTTTGTCAATAGGAAAAGAGATATTAATTTAAATATATTTTAAATATCTTGAATTTCTGCCCGATTTATGGTAAAATGCATATAGAGTCAGGACCCGGCGAAGAAAGGGCTCCGCATAGGGTTACCTGACTAAAAACCGAGGTAGGATAACCTATATATTGGAGCAGATATGGTAGAGTATTTTCACGAGCTTGGTATATTGCCGGCGGTCAAGACAGCTCATACGCTTGTACAGTGGGCGTCGCTTCTCGTTCTTGGACTGATTCTGGCAAGAAAAATGGGAATAAAGCTGTGGCGCGCCACGCTGATGATGGTAGCGACGGTTTATCTTCTCAGTTGGATAAACCCGTTTCTGTACTGGTTGGAGCGCGGATTTCAAGGAGAGTTCCGCGGCGGACACCTGACACGGAGCTTTATTTTTCTGCCGCTTGTAATTCTTCTCTTATGCTACATAATAAGACAGAGGGCAGACAAGGGGCTTGACCTTATGGCTGTCGTTCTGATGCTGAATCAGTCCTTCGCGCACGTATATTGCCTGTACGTTGGTTGTACTACCTGTCGGGGATACCCGATGGCGAATGGAGGAGGAGTCTACAATCCTATGACGGGAGAGCATCTTTTCCCGGTACAGCTCCTCGACGGAATAACCGCGTTTCTTATCTTCCTTCTGATGATTCTTTTCCTTGTGAGAAGGAAGTACGACGGCGGAGGCGTTCTTTTCCCGATACTGCTTATTTCTCACGGAATTGAGAGGTTTTTCTGGGATTTTTTCAGATCCTACGAGAAGGTATGGCTGAATCTCACAGCACTTCAATTCTGGGCTATTGGCTCTGTTGCCGTAGGCTTGGTGTGGCTCTCGCTTTTGAAAAAAGCGGAAATTTCCGCTTGGCTCACCGAGCTTAAAAGCAGGAGAAAGGCTAAAAACACTCCTAAGCCAAAAAAGAAAAAGAAGAGAAAAAAGAAAAAAAGATAAAAAGGCAATTCGCCCCGTCCTTCGACGGGGCTTTTTTAATGCATAATTAAGAATGGGCGGTTAAAAAAACTCCCCGACGGCAAGGTCGGGGAGAAAATGCTGTATTGGGCTAATGAATAATCAGCCTTGGTTTAGCTTTTTGAAATTAGCTCGGGGTTTAGTCCTGATAATACTCGTTGGTCGGGTGAGCAGTTCTGTAGATTCTCGCGGTCTCACAGTAGGCGTAGAGCGCGTTGAGAAGCCTTGTCAGGCTGTCGTTTTCGGTAGCCGAGTGGTAGTAGTAATTTGCAAGGCTGTAGGAGTAGGTGTCCCCGCCGTTAACCGAGAAGCTGATGGCGCTATTGACCATATCGAACGCCTTTCTCTCAACGTCGAAATATCCGAGTGCTATGCCGTTGCCGATGCTGGAGCCATCGATAGAGGCAACAATACCGTTTTGAACCACGACCGTCTTGGTGACGGTTGCCCCATCGCTCGTGTAGGTGAATACCACCGTGCCGCTGAAGGCAGTCATTGGGTTGCCGCTCGCATCAACCGAGCCCGTGCCGACGAAGTTGAAGCGCATACTCGGCATCTCGCCGATATTAAGACAGGTGCCGTGGATAGCGTGACTTACCGCGCCAAGCTCTGCAGGCTGCTTATTGACAAGAGATGCTGTAGCGTACTGCTTGTACTTCTCGTATATCTGTCTGACTCTCGTATATTCCTTGCTGTGGGTGGCGCTTCTGCCGCTGTAGACGTAGGCAGCCTCAGAATACTTCAGGATATTGACCAGTAGCTGTCTTGACGCTACGTCGGCGAACACCTCAGCGTCCTCGAGTGCCTTGTCAACGTATCTCGCGGGAGAAACAGACCTTGTGAGAGTTCCCGTTGTGTGATATATTGTCAGAGTTGTTTCGGCTCCTGCGAACTCGGGGCCGATGCCGGACCTGACAACCTTGTAGTAGGTGTTACCGTCGCTGAGGGTCACCGTTTCGAGCTCAGAGGGGGCAATCATATCTCCGCCGTCTATGGCGAAGCCCTGAATACCGCTGATATTCTGAACGAAGAAGTTGAGCTTAAGATCCGCCTCAAGCGACATATTCACCTTGATGGCGATTTTAGTCATATTGCTCGTCAGAACGTTATAAGTCTCGCCTCCCGAAACCTCGGAGAGGGTGTAACCGAGCATCTGGTTGGAGCCAACGCCCAGCGCGCTTATAACAGCGGCGGAGGGGGAGGGAATAGTGCCCGATGCCCAATAATCGGTGTATTTGGTAACGCCGTTCTTATCCTTCCAGTTGACAGTAGCGTAGCTGTCAGAAAGCACGTATGGATAATCGCTGTCGCCGCTGTTGACAACCTTGATTCCCGATTCTCTGTTGAGCTCGGAGGGGTCGGTCACGGACTTGTAGCCGTTGCCGTAGTATATCTGCGCGCTCGTCGGCTTGAACAAGTCAATCTCGTCCTTGTCGGGAGTTCCGTTGCCGTTGTTATCGGTGGTGTTGCCGCTGTAATTGCAGTATGCGTACGAGGTGAAGATAGAGGGACACTCGTGGTATACCTCGCCGATAATAGCCTTCATCCTCGAGTAGCCGGTAACGAAGTTGTAGCTCGCGTCCTGACCCATAGATTCATTCGCCAGAAGGAACAGAGGAACACCCGTGGCGGTGCTGATAACCGTTCCGCCCGTAACCTCAATAGTCGCACCTGAGTAGACGGCGAAGACCGCGCTTCCGTTGTTCGTAGGCATACTGACGGTACAGCCGTCAATCAGAACGTAGGGGTTGCTTGCAACGACGTTGTTTCGGTTGGTGGATACGAAGGCGTTGCAGGTGCCCTCTACAGTGATGTCGCAGTTTCTGAAGGTAGCGTTGCCGTACCTGTGGTCGATAAGCGAGGAGGCAGAATAAATGGTGACTCCCTCTATTAGAACCTTAGCGCCGCCGTTGGGAGAGCCTGAGATAAGGTTGGAGCTTTTCGCCTCGTTGTTAAGTCCGCCGGGACCGTAGATGTTGAGCTCAACACCCGAGGTAGAGGGATAGAACATATGCATATATTCGCCCTTGGCGGTGTAGGTGATGGTGTGACCGTTGAGGTAGACGTTCATAGTCCTGTCAACGCGATCCGAGTGGTTGTTTCCTGTCGCGTAGTAGTAGAAATCGTTGGTGATATCTATACGGTCAAATGCCGTGGAGGGTGAGCGGATAGCAGAGGTGAAGAAATCCGCGCCGCTCGCGTGTCCTACTATGCTGTTGCCCTTGACGGTCACGAACGCGCCGTCGTAGGGTGTCTTTGCAACGTAGAAGTAGTTGTTCTCCGAGGTGACGATAAGCGAGGTGTAATCCATCGCCTTACCGCCCGAGATCCTGGACCAGCCGCCCCATGTGTAGTAGGTGCGTATGCCGCCCTCCTCCTCGTAGACCAGGCTCGTGGGGGTCGCGCCGTCGTAGGTGGCAACCATAGACGAGCTGTACTGTCTTGTATATTCTGTTCCGTTGATGTTGAAGGTGACGGTAACGCTCCGTCCGGATTCGTAGCTGACTGTGTCGCCGTTAACCATAGCCATCAGCGTGGCAGATGTGGCGAGCAGCTCGTTTCCGTTTTTCTGCACTGTGCATGCGTGTGTGAGGGTTATAGGCTCTTTGTTCGAGCGGTTAAGACTTACTGTGACGGTAGCGCCCGAGGGAGCGCCGTTGATAAGCTCTGCTAGCTCGAAGAAGGAAAGAGCCTCGTGGCTTTCTGCCGAGCCTGAGCCCCTGACGGTAACGGTAGCGACAGGGCCTGTGGGCTCATAGGAGCCGCCGTTATCGCCCGCGCCGTGTCTGTCGTCGGGAGTGATAATGCTCTGGTTCCACTGACTCATAGGAGTGAAGGAGTAGCCGATGCCCTCCGCGTCGTTCATAGTAACGCCGGGAATCATTTCCTCTATGACTATCGCCATCTTGAGCTCCTGCGCCACGCCCTGAACCACGAGCTTCTTATAAGCGGTGAAGTCCTTGGGGGCGTTGGGGCCTGTGACGTTGGGGGTTGCGGCGATGGTGCTGTCGAGGAGTCTGTCGTCCTGATTCTTTATCTCAAGCTTGAGTCCCAGACCGTTCGGGTCGAGGAGCTTGACTCTAATGGTGGTTTTTCCGTCGTTGAGGAAGGCTGTCGTGCCGTCAACAGACAGCATAACCTCGGTGGTGGGCAGAATATGAGCTACCCAGCCGAATTCCTGCGCCTCGACGAAGCTCGCCTCGTCCTGAATAACCACGGTTCTGTTGTCGTTGGTGGACAGCATTCCGCGCAGGACAGAGCTTGCCAGCCTGAAGGTCGCCTTTTGGTTGCGGGTTTCCGAGCTTTTTCCGCAGTCGTCCTTGGTGACGAGGGTATAGGTTCCGTCTATCTGATAGGCGTCCTTGTTATCCAGAATTGCATAAGCTCCGTGGCTGTTTGATACGTAGCTTGTAATTTTACCGCCGCCGGCATTTTTCGTCTTGTGTATATATTGACCGAAGAAGTTTTCGTAGTCGAGGCTCAGGTCCTTGAAGGACGCGTCCGACGCGATGCTTGGCTTGAGAGTTGAGGTGTGATTTGATACGTCTGTGAGAACCAGACAGTTGTTACCCTCGGGATTCATCGCGTAGTATCCACCTCTGTTTTTGGGGGCGTCTGCGGGAATACTCTCCTCGAAGGGATAATACCAGAAGCCCGGTGCATTGTAATTCTCGGTGCCGAGGTCGCAGAACCATCTGGTGCCCTTGTTGTAATATACGAAGGAGCCGGAGTCTATCTGCGAGTGGTCGAAGTAGTTCGAGCCGCCGAGGAAGGATGCGTACATACTGCCTACCTGCGGATTCCAGGAATCGCGCACGGTGAAGCCGTCGATACCCTTCATAAGATAGGAGAGGGCAGGGTAGGTAAGGTCGCTTGAAACAGAGTCGTCCCAGTAGTATATAGCGTCCCAGAAGGTGGGCTTCTGCTGGTCCTCGTTGTTTTCGAGAATATCTCTTCTTATAGCTGCCAGAGCTCTGTCGTTGAGTCCCTCTTCATTGGCTATATAGAAGAACCAGGCTGTAGAAACAGACTCGGTGGTGTTGGAGTCGTGGTAGTTGAAGCTGAGTCCGTCGGAGGACATCGTGTTGAGAGCGAAGTATACGGTCTTGTCCATACCCCACGCGTCAAGAATACCGAAGTCCTTGCCCGTAGCGGAGCTGAGAGCCGCAGACATCAGGAAAATATTGTTGGTGCCGTAGTCCCAGTATCTGTTCGACTCGTTGTATGAGCCGTCGGGAACGTACTGACCAAGACCAATATTGGGAAGGGTATAAATACAAATATCAATCAGGTATTGGCAGTATGCCTGATAGGTGTCGGAGAGGCTGTGAGTGCCATAATCGCCGAAGGTCTTATCGTTCGAGGCTGTGCCGTTGACCGCGGTATCAATTCCGACGCTCCTTGCCGACCGTGTAACGTTATACAGAGCCAGCGCCGCGGTAGTCACTCCTGCGCAGCAGACCGCGTTCCAGTTGCTCGTGCGTCCGGTCCAGTCGTATCCGTTGGTGCGCTTGCCATCGGTGTTGTAGGACTGCCATACGGGAGTGTTATTTCCAAGAGTCGCGCCGTAGTAGGCGGGAGCAATACCGTGGGAGAAGAGTATCTCCTCTATGGTCTGTATGGACTTGCCCGAGTCGGCGCTCCATACGTTATAGAGCCAGTCGTACGCCGTAGCGAAGGGTCCCATCGCGTCCGCGGCGTTGAGGAAATGGTCGGGTCCCCAGTGCTCCCACTGACCGAGAGCGACAGCGTAGTCGTACGCGAGGTTCGAGAATCTCGCTTCTCTTGTTACCTGATAGGCGTATGCCAGGGTTCTTATATTTTCTGCGTGGGTTACAGATGCCTGAAGACGTCCGCCCGAGTCGTAGCCGCCTCCCTGATAGCTGTTAAGATAGGGCAGCTTGTTCAGCGCGGTCTGGTGTCCGCCGATAAGACCGGCGTTGAGATTGAGTCCGCTGTAGCTGCTACCGCTGACGAGAGCGTACTCCTTGTAGAGTTGCTCCGCCGCGTTAACCTGCTCCTCGAGGTAGAAATAGAGCGTCTTGTCGGATGCTCCGTTCTCGCCCGCCTGCCACACTGCATGAAGCTCGTTGAACCTCGTCTGGTTGGCGAAGAGATAGGGGTGATTTATCGCAACCGTGGGCTTGCTCGCTGAGGTGAATACAGCCGTCTTAGCTCCGCTTGTGCTTATAGCGTCGAAGAGGAAGGTTTTCATCAGGGCAACCTGGTCGGCGTCAGAATATCCGGAGAAGAAATTCTGAGTCTGCGATATGGCGATGAGGTTCATATCCGAGATTGATGCGTACCATCCCGCATAAGCTATATTCATATTGTCAAGGCTGACCGCATCGATAACACCCGTCGCGGTTGTTACCGAGCTTACTGAGCTACTGCTCGGCTCGCCGCCCGCCATAGCGGTGAGAGTGGTCTTGGGAATATATACCTTGGTGCTACCGTTGCTGTCGACGTGATAGAAGGGCTCATCAAGGTTAGTCATTCTCGTACCGTTGGCAAGGGCTGAATTCGCGCCAACCTTTAAGAAAAAGTTGTTCGACGCGCTTATCGCCGCCCTGACCGTTACCGCAGGCATCAGTGACAGAAAGCCCGCGAGGATACAGAGCACGAGAAGCAGGGAAACAATTTTCGTTAACCCTTTAGTGTTCATTAAAATTTCTCCTTTGTTTTTAGTGTTTATAAGGTGTTTCTAGTGCCATTGTAGCAGATTATGGACAGGCTGTCAATTAGTTTTATACCAAAAAATGGTAATTTTTTTATTTTTGTTAAACTTAACTAAATTTGTAGTGTCAGTTATATGTATTAATTCCAAGGGGCATTTTCCAAAGTTTTTGGAGGAATTCTGAATATACTTAAGCGCACAGAGGGAAGCTGGTCCAGCTACGCTCGGAAAAGGAAAGAGAAGCGCGTCAGAGGGCTAGTTTTCCACCTGCCTCGTCCTTGACTTATAGGTAGTGCGCAGGGATATTCAAGTGATATATAGGTAAGTAGTCAGTATGTTATAAATGAAGAGTTAGTTAAAGAGTATATTAATTCAATATAGATTCAGTCGTTAGACATATAGCCTGTTATACAGGTGCTTATACAGGTGGTTATATAATTAGTCACACTTGTGGTTATACGGGTGGTTAAAAGTGATGAAAATCGGCGGGCTTTTCGCTGCTTTTTCTATTTGTAAACTTTCTTTAGATAATTGACTTTTCTTTGGTATAATGTTACAATATTGATTGATAAAAAATATACTCAGGAAGGACCGAAATGATAGGAATATTGTTAAAGAGCGTCCGTGAGTTCAAAAAACCGTCTATCCTGACACCCATACTCGTATTCTTCGAGGTAATTATGGAATGTACCATTCCTATGGTCATTGCCGAGCTTGTTGAAAAGTACGAGGAAACCTCGGATATATCGGTTATACTCACATACGGCGCTATCGTCGCCGCCTTGGCGCTGTTATCACTGACCTTCGGCGCGCTCGCGGGACTTAACTGCGCGACAGCCTCGGTTGGATTTGCTAAAAATCTCAGAAAGGACCTCTACTACAAGGTACAGGACTTTTCCTTCGAGAATATAGACAAGTTTTCCACCTCGTCGCTCGTTACCAGAATGACGACCGATGTCTCCAACGTGCAGATGTCTTATATGATGATTATAAGAACCGCCATCCGCGCTCCCTTTATGTTCATTTTCGCTATAGTTATGGCATTCGTTATGGGCGGCAGAATGGCGTGGATATTCATCTGCGTTATCCCGATTCTCGGCGGAACGCTCGCGTTCGTCGCCAGCCGCGCGATGCCGCTTTTCAGAAAGGTTTTCAAGAAGTACGATAAGCTCAACGAGTCCGTGCAGGAAAACGTCAAGGGTATGCGCGTGGTTAAATCCTTCGTCAGAGAGGAGTACGAAACCGAGAGGTTCGGCTATGCCTCCGAGGACGTCAGACGCGACTTCACCAAGGCGGAGCGTATTCTCGCGCTCAACGGCCCTATAATGCAGCTCTGTCTTAATATCGTTATGATATTCGTGCTCTCCTTCGGCTCATATACCGCGATAAGCTCTGCGGGGTCGCTCCTTGGCATCGGACAGATGTCGGCGCTTCTCACCTATGGATTTATGATTTTGTCAAGCCTTATGATGCTGTCGATGATATTCGTTATGCTGACTATGTCGGCGGAGTCCGCGCGCAGAATTGTCGAGGTGCTTGGCGAGGAGTCTAAGATAAAGAATCCCGAGAACCCCGTTTTCGAGGTCAAGGACGGCTCTGTCGACTTTTCGTCCGTCAGCTTCAAGTATTCGAAAACCGCGGACAGATACGCACTGTCCGACATTGACCTGCATATCGCCTCTGGCGAAACTATTGGAATTATAGGCGGCACGGGTTCCTCAAAGAGCACGCTAATTCAGCTTATATCCCGTCTGTACGACGTTACGGAGGGCTCTGTATCGGTCGGCGGCGTGGACGTCAGGGATTATGACCTTGACACCCTCAGAAATAACGTCGCGGTTGTTCTTCAGAAAAACGTTCTCTTCTCGGGAAGCATCAAGGAAAATCTCAGGTGGGGTAACGAAAACGCCACCGACGAGGAGATGCGCGAGGCGTGCAGGCTTGCCTGCGCTGATGAGTTCATAGAGAGCTTCCCTGACGGCTACGACACCCACATAGAGCAGGGCGGAGCTAACGTTTCAGGCGGACAGAAGCAGAGGCTCTGTATCGCCAGAGCCCTTCTCAAAAAGCCTAAGGTGCTCATTCTCGACGATTCCACGAGCGCGGTCGACACACGCACCGACGCTCATATCCGCGCGGCAATGCGCGAGTATATCCCCGAAACCACCAAGCTTATTATAGCTCAGCGTATAGCCTCGGTAGAGGACGCCGACCGCATAGTCGTGCTTGACGGCGGCAGGATTATCGCCCTCGGAAATCACGAGGAGCTTCTCAGGAGCTGTGAGGTCTACCGCGAGATATACGTATCGCAGATGAAGGGAGGGGACGACAATGGCTAAGCAGTATAACGGCCCCATGCGCCCGAGGGCGAAAAAGGGAACCTTCGCGCGCGTTATTAAGACTGTTTTCTCCTTCTATCCCGTGCTCCTGCCCATGACGCTCGCCTGTATCGTGTTCACCGCGATAGTAAGCTCGATGCCCTCTCTCTTTATGCAGAAGGTCCTCGCGGCAGTTGAGGGCGGCGTCAAGATGGCAGAAGCTCAGGGCGGCGCCGCAGCCTGGGAGCACTACAAGGGTGACGTTATTCCCGTGGTTATCCTTCTCGGCTGTATCTACCTTGTTTCTCTGACGTCTGCGTTCCTTTACAATCAGCTTATGGCTGTAATCACACAGGGCACGCTCAAAAAGCTGCGCGACAGGATGTTTTCGCGTATGCAGCTGCTCCCCGTCAAATATTTTGACACCCACAACCACGGCGATATAATGAGCTATTACACGAATGATATTGACACCCTGCGCCAGCTCGTGTCGCAGTCGATGCCCCAGCTTCTTATATCGGGTATCACTCTTACCGTTCTTATATGTATAATGCTCTACTTCTCGGTATGGATGACTCTTGTTATCCTCGTGGGAGTTCTTGCTATGAGCTTCGTTTCGAAGAAAATCGGCGGCGGCTCTGCGCGTCACTTCATCAGGCGTCAGATGGCTCTCGGAAAGACCGAGGGCTACGTCGAGGAAATGATGCACGGACAGAAGGTCGTTAAGGTTTTCTGCCACGAGGCGAAGGCTATGGAGAAGTTCGACGAGGTCAACGACAATCTCTTCCGCGAGGCAGAGAAGGCTAACAAGTACGCCAATACCCTGATGCCTATAATCAATAATATAGGAAATATTCTCTACGTTCTCGTTGCTATCGTGGGCGGAGTGCTTCTTATCAAGGAGGTGCCCAACCTCTCCTTCTCGGGACTTGCGCTGAGTGTCAGCGTCGTCGTGCCCTTCCTCAATATAACCAAGCAGTTCACAGGCAGCGTCGGTCAGATTTCCAACCAGATTAACTCGGTTATTATGGGTCTTGCAGGCGCATCGCGCGTGTTCGAGATTCTCGACGAGGAGCCCGAGCGCGACGAAGGCTACGTTACCCTTGTCAACGTCAAGGAGGTTGACGGCGAGCTCGTTGAGTGCGAGGAGCGCACGGGCAACTGGGCTTGGAAGCATCCTCACAGAGAGGACGGTACGGTAAGCTACATTCCCCTGAAGGGCGACGTCAGAATGACCGAGGTTGATTTCGAGTACGTCGAGGGCAAGCCTGTCCTCAAAAACATTTCCCTCTACGCAGAGCCCGGACAGCAGGTGGCATTCGTCGGCGCGACGGGAGCGGGGAAGACCACTATAACCAATCTTATTAACCGCTTCTACGATATTGCCGACGGAAAAATCCGTTATGACGGAATAAATATCAACAAAATCAAGAAAAGCTCGCTCCGCCGCTCGCTCGGCGTGGTATTGCAGGACGTCAACCTTTTCACAGGAAGCGTTATGGACAATATCAGATACGGCATGCTCGACGCCACAGATGAGGAATGTATCGAGGCGGCAAGGCTCGTTGGAGCGGACGATTTCATCACCAGACTTCCCGAGGGATACAACACCGAGCTTTCGGGCAACGGAGCAAATCTTTCTCAGGGTCAAAGACAGCTTATTTCCATCGCCAGAGCGGCGGTGGCAGACCCGCCCGTTATGATTCTCGACGAGGCTACCTCCTCAATAGATACCAGAACCGAGGCGATAGTACAGAGGGGTATGGACGCGCTTATGAAGGGCAGGACCGTCTTCGTCATAGCGCACAGGCTCTCTACCGTCAAGAGCTCTGACGTTATTATGGTGCTCGACCACGGTGAGATTATCGAGCGTGGCTCGCACGACGACCTGATTGCAAGGCGAGGACAGTATTACAGCCTCTACACAGGAGCCTTCGAGCTGGAGTAAGTAATCCCTAGCGAATTTACTATAAATTAACACGGGGTGCCACAGGCGTCCTGATTTATCCCGATATTGTCAACTAAACTATACATTTATGGAGGTATATGAATGAGAGGGTGCGCTTTCACAGGACATAGACAGATAAGCCCTGCGCATATACCCTATATAGAGGAGCTGCTTTTTCGCGGGGTCAGGTACGCCTATGAAAGAGGCTGTCGTGATTTTTTCGCGGGGGGCGCTCTCGGCTTTGATACTCTCGCGTCGAAGGCTGTCCTAAGGCTTAGGGGGGAGTATTCCGACGTGAGACTCAATCTTATTCTTCCTTGTCGCGACCAGGATGAAAAATGGGGCTACGCCGCGAGGTGTGAGTATCAGAAAATACTGAGGCTCGCAGATAGCGTTGAGTACGCCTCCGAGTCCTATACAAAATATTGTATGCACAAGAGAAACCGTCGTCTTGTCGAGCTCTCCGATATAATTATAGCCTACTACGACCTCTCGGGCTCGGGCGGTACGGCATATACCGTAGAATTTGCACTGAAGGCTGGACGCGAGGTGCATAATCTTTTTCCGCATTTGGAAAAATCTGCGAAATAACTCGTTTTCCTTCGTTATATAAGTGTAAGCGCGAAAGATTACTCTCTTTCTCGCTCCTCGGGAGAAAAAACTGTTGACAGTAAATTTTTCCTGTGTTATAATAATTCTGTAAAATTAAACTTAGAAAGGGGTTCTTCAAATTGGGAGAAGTATTTATGACGTTCTTTAACAGCGTTAAGGACGCTAGTTACAGCTTTAATGACATTTTCGCCTTCTTCGCAGGGCTTTGGCAGCAGATTATGACTTCGGAGAGCGTTTCGGGCATTTTTTCCGTAGTTGACACCGCTCTTGCCGCTATCCTTCCGTATCTGCCTTTCATTTATCTGGCTATCGGAGTTATAGTTCTTTTCTTTGGTCAGCGACTTCTCGGTGTGCTCCGCTTCCTCGCGGTGTTCTTCGTTGGCTTCATCTCCGGTGTGTACTATCTTGCTCCTATCATCACCTTCATACCGAATCTGCCCCCGTGGGTTGTAGGTCTTGTGGTAGGTATTGTAGCTGCAGTTCTCAGTAAGCTCGTGTATTTCCTTGCCTACGTAGTGTGCGCCTTCTACAGCGTATATCTTGTATGTATGACAGGACTCGTAGTTCCCGAGATTGCAGGCAACTACATAGTTGCTCTTATCGTAGCGGGCATCGCGCTTATCCTCGCTCTTCTGCTCAAGAAGATTATCGAGCGCATCGGTACTGCATTCCTTGGCGGATACGTTATAGCTTCCGTTGTCAAGGGCTGGTACGACTTCACCTCTCTTGAGGTGTTCGCAGGCTATCAGTGGCTGGTTATGCTTTCTGCTACTCTGCTTCTGACTCTTATCGGATTTGTAGTACAGCAGAAAACCAGAAAAAGATATTAAGACTGCTATATTTGGGCATAAGCGAAAAACGGAGAGAGCCGAGAGGCGACTCTCCGTTTTTCTATCGCCGTTTCCTCGCTTGCAGAGGCTTTCGCCATCTATTTCTTATTAAAGACTTTTCTCATCATCTTATCGCTTGTCCCGCGCTTTCGGGTCAGGCGTTTTTTTATTATCTGGCTATTCATACAGCCTTTTTCTGTCAAAAATGAATAAAGATTTCCGTTGATATATAAAATTATCTTTCGCGTGCGGAAAATATATTGACTTTAAGCCCCGAGTGTTGTAAAATATATCTAATAAAGCTTTAAGCGCGTGCGCAGGTGCGATATGCGCGGTCTGGGAGGGAAAATGGACGAAAAACGACAGCTTGAATTAAAGCGCACTGCCAACAATATCCGCCTCGGTATTATCGAGGGTGTATATAACGCGGCGTGCGGTCATCCGGGCGGCTCTCTTTCGATAGCCGATATTCTCACGTATCTTTATTTTGAAGAGATGCGGATAGATCCCGAACAGCCGGACTGGGAGGATCGCGATCGCTTCGTTCTCTCAAAGGGACACACCGCTCCCGCCCTGTACGCGACTCTGGCAGAGCGCGGCTTCTTTCCTATGGAGGAGATGAAGACTCTGAGAAAGACTGACTCCAGACTTCAGGGACACCCTGATATGAAGATTCTGCCCGGCGTTGATATGTCGACAGGCTCGCTCGGTCTTGGCTTTTCTGCCGCTTGTGGTATGGCGCTCGCAGGAAAGGTGAAGGGAAAGGATTATCGTGTGTATACCGTCGTCGGCGACGGCGAGAGCGAGGAGGGACAAGTCTGGGAGGCGGCTATGTTCGCCGCGCACTACAAGCTTGACAACCTCGTGTGCATCATCGACCTCAACGGTCTGCAGATAGACGGTCCTATCACCGAGGTTATGAACCCCACTCCCCACGACAAGAAGCTGGAGGCATTCGGCTGGGAGGTTATCAGCATTGACGGCCACGATTTTGATGAAATTGAGGCGGCGTTCAGAAGGGCAAGAGAGGTCAAGGGTAAGCCCACGGCTATAATTGCCCACACGGTTAAGGGAAAGGGCGTTTCCTATATGGAGAACGCCTGCGAGTGGCACGGACAGGCGCCCAAGGAGGACCTGTACCGCGTTGCTATAAGCGACCTTTCGACAATCGGCGAGAGCCTTAAGTGAGGTGAGGAAATGGCAGACAAGAAGGCAACCAGAGAGAGCTACGGCGCGGCGCTTGTGGCTCTGGCAGATAAATACGATTTTTTGGTGCTGGACGCTGATCTTGCGGCGGCAACCAAGACGGGAGCGTTCAAGAAAAAATACCCCGAGCGCTTCTTTGACTGCGGCATCGCAGAGGGCAATATGATGTCGGTCGCGGCAGGTATCGCATCGACGGGCACTACGGTTTTCGCCTCGAGCTTCGCTATGTTCGCCGCGGGCAGAGCCTTTGAGCAGGTGCGAAATTCGATAGGCTACCCGCATCTCAACGTCAAAATAGGCGCGACTCACGCGGGAATTACCGTCGGTGAGGACGGCGCAACCCATCAGTGCAACGAGGATATAGCTCTGATGCGCACCATACCCGGTATGACGGTCGTCTGCCCTGCGGACGCCACCGAGGCTTACGCGGCGGTTGAGGCGGCGCTGAACTACGTCGGACCCGTATATCTGCGCTTCGGCAGATTCGCAGTTCCCGACCTCACCCCCGAGCTCGTTCCCGACTACAAGTTTGAGTTTGGACGCGGAGTTACCTACCGAGAGGGAAAAGACGTGGCTATTGTCGCCACGGGATATATGGCGCATCTGGCTATGGAGGCGGCAGAGCTTCTCTCCAAGGAGGGTATCGAGGCTGAGGTTATCAATATACACACGATAAAGCCGCTTGACAGTGAGCTTATAGCTCGCGCGGCAGAGAAGTGCGGCGCGATAGTCACAGCGGAGGAGCACAACGTCATAGGCGGACTCGGCTCCGCTGTGTGCGAAGTTGTTGCCGAGTGCTGTCCTGTACCCGTTCTCAAAGTGGGCGTTGAGGATAAGTTCGGCAGGAGCGGCAGAGTTCCCGAGCTTCTCGAAATATATGGGCTTACCGCAGAAAATATCGCCGCCAAGGCTCGCTTAGCCGTGGCGAAAAAGAGGTGATATTATGACGGGTGAGGTTAAGGTCAGCGGCCTCAAGCAGCTGTACTACGACATAGACACCGGCTCGCTCACCGATATAGAGAGCTCGGTAATAATAGTATCCACCACCCAGGAGCCAAGATGGAGATATATCGACCGCTTTTCCGACCGACTTGTGCTCGACTACGATGACGTGTACGACGAGTCCGACCCCTACGCCTACAATATGGAGATGGCAGAAAGGGTTGCTGAGCTCGTACGGCAGGTTGCCGAGAGCGACGGTGTGTCCTCTCTGTACGTTACCTGCGACTATGGAGAGTCGAGGAGCGCAGGAATGGCGGCGGCGATAATCCGCTACCTCGGACTCGAGGACCTCTACCTCTGGGACAGCGCGGTGTATCACCCTAATCCCCTAGTCTACCGTATGACCTGTGCGGCGCTCGAAATTGAGGTCACCGACGAGGACATAGAATACCTGAATGAGATTAATAAAAAGACCTTTGACGAGGCTCACGACTGAGCTCGCGGAGGGAAGGAGAATTATATGAAAAGAATTGTTCTGAAGCTTTCGGGAGAGGCGCTCTCGAACGGTACGGGCGAGCTGTACGACGCGGACTTCGTTGATAAGGTTGCCGCAGCGCTCGGGCAGTGCGTCAGGGAGGGCTACGAGATAGCGGTAGTAGTCGGAGCAGGCAATATCTGGCGCGGCAGACAGAGCGGAGAAATGGACCGCACCGCAGCCGACAGAATGGGTATGCTCGCTACGGTGATGAACGCCATCTGTCTTAAGGACGCGCTCGACAGAGCGGGCTCGCCCGCAGTCGTTATGACCGCCGTGCCGATGTCGCCCTTCGCAGAGCCATATACCGCTGAGGCGGCGGTTAAGCATCTTACCGACGGTAAGGTAGTCGTCTTCGGCGCGGGACTCGGAATCCCGTTCTTGTCTACCGATACCACCGGAGCTGTGCGCGCGGCTGAGATTTCGGCAGACGCTATTCTGATGGCGAAGAATATAGATTATATCTACACCGACGACCCGAGAAAAAATCCCGATGCCAAAAAGCTCGAGACCGTCAAGGCGTCCGAGGTTTTGGCGATGAACCTGCAGGCGCTGGACGCCACCGCTACGGCGTTCTGTCTGTCGACGGGAATGCCTATCAGAGTTTTCGGACTTAAGAGCCCCGAGGATATTCTCCTCGCCGTCAAGGGACAGACGGTCGGAACGGTAGTTACCGCAGAATGAAATTAAAATTACATATATTAAGGAGTTTTGAAAATGAAGCTTGATACCAGAGATTATGAGGCAAGAATGAAAAAGAGCGTTGCGGCGTACGCTGACAACCTGTCTACCATACGCGCGGGCAGAGCTAATCCCGACGTTCTGAAGAAGATTTCCGTAGACTACTACGGCTCTCCCACACCCATCTCCTCCATCGCGGAGATTAAGGTTGCTGATGCTCGCACCATCGTTATCACCGCTTGGGATAAGTCGGCAATCAGAGGCATTGAGAAGGCGATTCTCACCTCCGACCTCGGCATTAACCCCCAGAACGACGGCAGCTGCATCCGCCTCTCCTTCCCCCCCACCACCGAGGAGCGCCGTCGCGAGCTCTCCAAGCAGATTGCTAAGATGGGCGAGGACGCTAAGGTCGCTATCAGAAATATCCGCCGCGACGCCAACGATAAGATTAAGGCGATGAAGAAGGACTCCGAGATGACCGAGGACGAGGCTAAGGCATCGGATAAGACGGTTCAGGAGCTCACCGACAAGTACATCAAAGAAATTGACGTTATCACCGCCAATAAGACCAAGGAAATAATGGAGATTTAATCAAGGTGGCAAGAAAAACCGAGATTACTCTGCCAAGGGTTGACGACAGGCTTCTCTCTGTCGGAATAATAATGGACGGCAACGGCAGATGGGCGAAAAAACGCCTTCTGCCAAGAAGCGCCGGACATATCGCGGGAGCGAAAATCGTCGAGCGCGTGCTCGAGGACTTCAAGGCTATGGGAGTTCGTCATATCACTCTGTACGCCTTTTCCACCGAAAACTGGAAAAGACCTAAGGAGGAGGTGGACGGACTGATGGCGCTGCTCTATAAGTATCTTGACGAGGTGGTTGCCCCGAAGATACTGAGGGACGGGGACTTCTCAGTTCGCTTTCTCGGCGACAAGTCTGTGCTGTCCGAAAAGCTCAGGAATAAGTGTATAGAGATAGAAAATATGCTCACCGACGCACCCTTCGTCTGTAACATCGCCTTCAACTACGGCGGCAGGGACGAGATTGTCCACGCGGTCAACGAGGCATTGAAGGAAGGCTGCTCTCCTATAACGGAGGAGGATATCAGACGGCATCTGTACACCGCGGGCTCTCCCGACCCCGATCTGATTATTCGCACGGGCGGTGACTTCCGCGTGTCAAATTTCCTTATCTGGCAGGGGGCGTACTCCGAGTACTACGTTACCGAAACGCTCTGGCCGGACTTTGACAGAGCGGAAATTATAAAGGCGTACGACGCCTTCTATTCAAGAAAGCGCCGCTTCGGCGGCCTTGACCCCGAGGACTCGGGCAATCAGAACTGAAAAGGAAGTTTAAAATGAAGGTTAGATTACTCACGGCGCTGGGTATGCTTGTATTCGGCCTGCCGCTTCTGATTTTTTCGGATTATATCGTATATCCGGTGGCGCTTGCCGCGATTTCGGCGCTCGCCGCGTGGGAGCTGCTCCGCGTCCTCGGGCTTCATCGTCGCTACGCGGTGTCACTGCCGAGCTATGCTCTGGCAGCTCTTCTGCCCTTCTTTTCCTATAAGCTGTTCGTCCCCGCTGGGGAGCAGAGGGATTATATTTTGATTATAGCCCTTTCGGTATTCGCATACCTTCTGTATCTTGCCGCGGTATCGGTGCTTTCGGGCGGAGAGCTGAAATTCTCCGAGATTTCGCGAGCATTTATGGCGGTGAGCTACTCAACGGTGTCCTTCACAGCGCTCTCACTGCTCAGATATATGGAAAACGGAGAATACCTTTTCGAGCTTGTTTTTATCGGCGCGTGGGTGTCGGACAGCTTCGCATATTTCACAGGCAGACTCCTTGGCAGACATAAGCTCGCGCCGAGGCTGTCACCGAAAAAGACGGTTGAGGGCTCGGTTGGCGGAATAGTATTCGCTACGCTCGCCTTCGTTCTCTACGGATTCATTATCGAATACTTCTTTGGCCTTCAGGCGAATTATCTCGCGCTGGCGCTTTCGGGACTTTTCGCTTCGGTTATCTCGCAGATTGGCGACCTTTTCGCCTCGCTTATAAAAAGGGAGTATGACGTCAAGGATTACAGCGGACTGCTCCCGGGTCACGGCGGAATAATGGACCGCTTTGACTCCATACTCGCCTCGGCTACCACGCTGATGGTGATATTCATACTTTTCCCGCCCTTCTCGGTGGGATAACTTGGCACAGGAAAAATCGCCGCGGGGCTCTGCGGCGATTTTTGAACACTGATATGTGAAAGACGCATAGGTATACCTTTGACTTGAAAATACGGCGCGAGCGTCTATGAATAAAGCTACGTCGGGGCATCTCTGCCACCTCGGGCGAATGATCAGGGCTAGCTTGCCTTAATATAAAACGGAGAAAAAATGAAAAAAAGAGTTTCAATACTAGGCGCCACTGGTTCTGTGGGACAGCAGGCGCTTGACGTCGTGCGCTCGCGCGGCTACGGGGTGGATTTGCTCTCCGCCAACCGCGACGTCGCGGCTATGGAGGCGGCGGCTCGAGAATTTAAGCCGAGGACCGTAGCCATGGCTGACGAGGCGGCGGCAGGAGAGCTGAAGGTACGCCTTTCCGATACCGATATCCGCGTGTACAGCGGCGAGGATGGGCTAATTTCGGCTATATACGAAACAGATGCCGACACTGTTATCAACTCTATACTCGGAGGTGCGGGACTTCGCCCGACTCTCGCGACGATAGACGCTGGGAAAAGGCTCGCCCTTGCCAACAAGGAGAGCTTAGTCATAGCTGGTGATATAGTTATGTCGCGCGCTAAGGAAAAGGGAGTTGAGATTATACCCGTTGACAGCGAGCATTCGGCAATCTTCCAGTCCTTGAAATCAGGGAAGGGGAGCGAGATACAGTCTATCATTCTCACAGCCTCCGGTGGACCATTCTATGGGTATTCAAGGGAGAGGCTTGCTGAGGTTACCCTAGCTGACACACTCGCGCACCCGACCTGGAAAATGGGAAAAAAGATAACGGTCGACAGCGCTACCTTGATGAACAAGGGCTTTGAGCTTATCGAGGCGGTGCATCTTTTCTCGGTTTCTCCCGAGCAGGTGCGAGTCACCATTCACCGCGAGAGCATACTCCATTCTGCTATCGAATATATTGATAACACGGTTATAGGCGAGCTGTCTGTGCCTGATATGCGTATGTGCGTGCAGTACGCGGTGGACTACCCCGAAAGAGCCCCCTCGAAGTCGAAAAGGCTCGACCTTATATCTCTTGGAAGTCTGACCTTCGCTGAGCCTGACAGGGAGGCGTTTCCTCTTCTGGCTCTGGCGGCGCGCGCTATATCCCTCGGCGGAGCTATGCCCGCGGTTATGAACGCGGCGGACGAGGTTGCCGTTTCGGCATTTCTCGAGGGAAAAATCGGATTTACCGATATATCCGACACGGTTATCTCGGTTTTCGAGAGGCTCTCGCACCACAAGGACACGCGCGAGCTTGACGGCATTCTCGCCGCCGATAAAGAGGCGAGAGAAATAACAGAGAAACTTATTAAATTTGGAGGAAAATAGATTGAGCACAGCGCTTACAGTTATAATTGCTCTTTTGGTTTTCGGCTTTCTGATATTCATTCATGAGTTCGGGCACTATATATTCGCTAGAATATTCAAGGTAACTATATCCGAGTTTTCCATAGGAATGGGACCGAAGCTCGTCACCTACGATTCGAAGAAAACCGGTATAAAATACTCCCTCGGTATGTTTCCCATCGGCGGCTACGTCGCGATGGTCGGAGAGGACGAGGAGACCGAGGACCCCAACGCCTTTAACAGAAAACCCGCCTGGCAGAGATTTATCATAACCGCCGCGGGAGCAGCGGTCAATATCGTGGTCGGCTTTCTGGCTATGATAATCATCACCGCGGTTATCAATATCGGTAACACAACCGTGCATAGCTTTATGACCGAGGCGGACTTCGAGGAGGTAGATGGCGCGACCTACGAGGCTTCCTCATCAAAGTACGGCTTGATGGCGGGGGATACTATAACCCACGTCAACGGAAAAAGGGTTAAAATAGCAGACGAGCTCAGCTACCAGATAATGAGGTGGGGAAATCAGCCAGTCGACCTCACGGTTGAAAGAAATGGGGAGACGGTCGAGCTTCCCGGCGTGCAGTTTCCGACTATCACAGATCAGGGACAGAGCTTCGGCACTATGGACTTCTACGTTACCGCTATCGATAAGGGTGTCTTCGACACTCTCGGTATAGCCTTCAGAAAGGCGTGCCTCGTTATGCGAATGTGCTGGGAGTCGATATACGACCTTATAACAGGTAGATATACCGTCGCGGCGGTTTCGGGCCCTGTCGGAATTTCCTCCGCGATAGGTGACGCGGCGAAGGCAGGCTTCATATCACTGCTCAATATCACCGTTATTATCAGCATCAATCTCGGATTTATGAATCTTTTGCCGATACCCGCGCTTGACGGCGGCAGGCTTATCACTATCATTTTCGAAATGATAACAAGAAAAAAGGTTCCCGCTAAGATCGAGGGAATGATTAACGGAATAGGACTCCTGCTTCTTCTAGGTCTTTCGGTGATAATTATGATTAAGGACGTTATTCAGCTGTTCTAGCCTTTCCACAGGCTACCTCAGTGAGAAAGGGGAATAGGTATGCAGAAAAGAAGAGAGAGCCGAGAGGTGCGAGTCGGAAATATATTTATCGGCGGAAATCACCCGATAACGGTACAGTCAATGACGAATACCGATACTCACGATATTGAGGCTACCTATGCCCAGACCATGAGGCTTGCAGAGGCGGGCTGTGATATAGTGAGAATTACCGCCCCCGACCTTGAGTCTATACGCACCTTTGAGGTGCTCAAGTCGCGCGGTGTGCCCGTGCCTCTTGTCGCGGATATACATTTCAACCACGAGATTGCCATTGCCGCGTCGGCGGCGGGCGTTGATAAGATAAGAATTAACCCCGGGAATATAGGAAGCGACGAGAGGGTGTATAAGGTTGTCGAGGAGTGCAGGAAAAACGGCACGCCTATAAGAGTTGGCGTCAACTCGGGCTCACTTGAGAAGCACATACTTGAGCGCCACGGAGCGCCAACCGCCACGGCGCTTGCTGAGAGCGCTATGTATCACGCGTCGCTGCTTGAGAAATTCGGCTTTTCCGATATTGTCCTGTCGGTCAAGGCGTCGGATACTCTGACTATGATTGAGGCTAACCGCATCCTCGCCGAGAGGGTGGACTACCCCCTGCATCTCGGTGTTACCGAGGCGGGCGGCGGAAGCTCGGCGCTCGTTAAGAGCAGTATAGGTATAGGCGCGCTTCTTTCCGAGGGAATAGGAGATACGGTAAGAGTATCTCTTACCGACGACCCCGTCGAGGAGGTATATTCGGCGAGGGAAATACTCTCTGCTGTCGGTATGCTGAAAAACCCTGGGCTTGATATAGTGTCCTGTCCCACCTGCGGACGCACGAAAATAGACCTTATCGGTATGGTGAGAGAATTCAAGGAGAGGGTCAGGGCCGAGGGGCTCGACCGCCTTCCCGTCAAGGTAGCCCTGATGGGCTGCGTAGTCAACGGACCCGGCGAGGCAAGAGAGGCCGACCTCGGTATAGCGGGCGGAAGCGGCGAGGGCCTTCTTTTCAAGCGCGGCGTGATAGTGAGAAAGCTGCCCGAATCGGAGCTGCTTGACGCGCTTATTGCCGAGCTTCGACTGTACAAGTGATTTTGAAGAAAGGATTTTATCAGTGGAGAAGAGCTTCCTCGAGATATTTAAAAAATATAACCCCGACGGGAAAAAGCGCAGGCTGCTTGAGAGCGCGAGGGACGTCAGGGTAAAATTACAGAAGACTCCCTTGAGAGTCGAGGTAGATATGAGCTTCGGAGAATATCACGAGGCTGATATTCTCTATGAAATAGAGGACGAATGCAGGACGCTGTACTCAGCGGAGAGCTTTAAAATAATGCCGCACTTTCCCCCCGAGGAGTACAATATCTCAAGGTGGGGAGAAATTGCCTATGAGGCGGCGCTTTTCGGCGCTGTAACTCACGGCTTTCTCTCTATGGCGGAATATACGGATGACGGCGCTACCGTCGTTATTTCTATCCCCTTCAATTCCTTTGGAATTGATTTTGTCAGGAAAGCCAACACCGAGGTGATACTTTCCAATATACTCCTCTCGCGCTTTGGAGTGACGAGGACGGTGTCTATCCGCACGGGAGAGGGAGTTGAGCAGTTCGAGAGGGAGATGGAGGAAAGCCGCAGGCAGAGGCTGGCTGACGCCGAGGCGAGCAACAGAGAGCGAGCGGCAAGGGAGCGCGCCGAGAGAGAGCGCGAGAGAATTGCCGAGGAGCGAGCGAATGACCCGCACTATGACTTTGAGGTTAAGGCGGGACTATCCTCTGTGACAGGACAGAACGCCGTTCTCGGTGAGTCAAAATTCAGAATGGGTGCGTCGGTCTTTGAAACTGCGAACGCAGAGCTTATATGGGGCGATGACTTTGAAGTCATAGAGCCAACGCCACTCTCAGAGGTACTTCGCACGAAAAACAGCACGGTTTTTCTCGGCACGGTATTTTCTACCGAGAGCAAGGAAACCAGGCGCGGAGATAAATTCAACTGTACCATAGGTATATCCGACGGAGCGTCGGGCGTCTACGTCAGAAAGCCACTCTCCCCTGATGAGATGGACTGGTTCAAGGGACTCAAGGCCGGAGCTCATATCGCCGTTCTAGGCAGAGTCAGGGACGACAGCTTTGACGGCGAGCCCTACGTGCTTCCGAGAGGTATCAAGAAAATTAAGAAAACAGAGCGGGCGGATAACGCAGAGGAAAAGCGAGTCGAGCTTCACCTGCACTCGAATATGTCCACGATGGACGCCCTTATCACCCCGCAAGAGATAGTTGAAACCGCTATTCGCTGGGGGCACAAGGCTATCGCCGTCACCGACCACGGAAACGTGCAGTCCTTCCCCGAGGTTATGCTCGCGGTTGAGAAGGCGGAGAAGGCAGGCAAGGGCGAGCTGAAGGTGCTCTACGGTATGGAGGCGTACTTTGTCAACGATACCGCCAGATGTATTTTCGGCAGGGAGTATCCCTCCTTCGACGATGAGATGGTGGTTTTCGATCTCGAAACCACCGGACTTTCACCTCTCTCGTCTAAGATAATTGAAATAGGCGCGGTGAAAATCAAGGCGGGTAGGGTTATAGACAAGATGGATATATTCGTCGACCCCGAGTGTCCTATACCCGAGGAGATAACCAGACTGACCTCTATAACCGACGAGATGGTAGCGGGAGCGCCGAAGGAGCGAGCGGCTGTGAGGCAATTTCTCGACTTCGCAGACGGAAAAATGCTTATCGCGCACAACGCCTCCTTCGACGTGGGATTTGTCCGCGTTGCCGCAGAGCGACAGGGCTTTGAATTTGACAACGCCTACCTCGATACCGTAGGCCTTTCAAGATACGTCAATCCCGAGCTGAAAAACCATAAGCTGAATATTATAGCCGAGCACTACAAGCTTGGTAATTTCCATCATCACAGAGCCTCCGACGACGCAGAGATGCTCGCAGAGATATTTTTCGTTATGCTCGACAGGCTTCGCTCCGAGGGCGTAGACAACTTCGAGAGGGTGATGGAGGCGATGTCCGACAGCGCGGACCCCTTACAGATTCGCCCCTGTCATATGATAATATTCGCCAAAAATAAGGAGGGTCTGAGAAACCTCTACAAGCTCATCTCGATGAGCTACTTGAATTACTACAGGCGCGTGCCGAGAATTCCCAAGTCGGTCCTCGAGCAGCACAGAGAGGGGCTTATCATAGGCTCTGCCTGCGAGGCGGGTGAGCTCTACCGCGCGATAATCAGGGGAAAGCCCGACGCGGAGATAGAGGAGATAGCCTCCTTCTACGATTATCTCGAGATACAGCCCATAGGCAACAACCGATTTATGATTGACGACAAGGACTACGATTCGATTAACTCGGACGAGGACTTAAGAAACGTCAACAGACGCATAGTCGCTCTTGGAAAGAAGCTTGGCAAGCCCGTCTGCGCCACCTGCGACGCGCACTTCCTTAACGCAGAGGACGAGATATACAGAAGTATACTTTTCGCAGGCAGAAAGTTCTCCGACGCGGACAAGCCGACGCCCATATACCTTCGTACCACGGACGAGATGCTCGCTGAGTTTGATTATCTTGGAAAGGACGTGGCGCGCGAGGTTGTTATCACCAACCCATCTCTTATTGCCGATATGTGCGAGAAGATAAGACCCATACCTAAGGGCAGATACGAGCCCGGACTTGAGGGAGCGTCGGAGGAGCTGACAGAGTCCTGCTGGCGCAGAGCTCACGAGTGGTACGGCGACGAGCTTCCCGAGATAGTGGAAAAGCGCCTTAACAAGGAGCTTACCTCGATTATCAAAAACGGCTTTGCCGTGCTATATATGATAGCGGTCAAGCTGGTCGCATATTCCGAGAGCCTTGGTTACCTCGTCGGCTCGCGCGGCTCGGTAGGCTCGTCCTTCGTCGCCACGATGTCGGGCATATCCGAGGTTAACCCCCTGCCGCCTCACTACCGCTGCCTTAAGTGCAGGCACAGTGAGTTTATCACCGACGGCTCGGTTGGCTCGGGCTTCGACCTTGAGGACAAGCGCTGTCCTGTCTGCGGCGAGTGGATGTATCAGGACGGACACGATATACCCTTTGAAACTTTCCTTGGCTTCTACGGTGAGAAATCCCCCGATATCGACCTGAACTTCTCGGGCGACGTACAGGGTAGGGTACATAAGTACACCGAGGAGCTGTTCGGAGAGGGACACGTTTTCAGAGCGGGAACTACGGGTACGCTCGCCGACAAGACCGCCTGGGGCTTTATCAACAAGTACCTTGAGGAGAAAAAGGTTAAAATTCCGAGAGCCCAGGTTGATTATATGGTCACCAAGATGGTGGGAATTAAGCGTACCACGGGTCAGCACCCCGGAGGAATTATAGTCGTTCCCAAGGAGTACGAGATATACGATTTCTCCCCCGTACAGCACCCCGCCGACGACCCGAAGTCTGATATTATCACAACCCACTTCCAGTTCTCATATCTTCACGATACCATACTTAAGCTTGACGAGCTCGGACACGATATGCCTACCAAGTACAAGATGCTTGAGAGATATACCAATACTTCGGTTCTCGACGTCAAGATGAACGATAAGGCGGTGTATGAGCTCTTCGCCTCGACACGCCCCCTGGGTATAACCCCCGACGATATAGGCGGCTGTCAGCTTGGTACCTACGGTATTCCCGAGATGGGAACGAGATTTATCCAACAGGTTCTTCTCGACGCCAAGCCGAAGAATTTCGCAGACCTGTTGCAGGTTTCGGGACTCACACACGGTACTGACGTGTGGCTCGGCAACGCGCAGGAACTTATCAAGAACGGAATCTGCACCATTTCCGAGGTCGTGGGAACACGTGACGGAATCATGCTCTATCTGATAAATCACGGACTGGACGACAGCCTCGCCTTCAATATAATGGAGAGCGTCAGAAAGGGCAGAGGACTTACACCCGAGTGGGAGGCTGAAATGCTCGCTCACGACGTGCCCGAGTGGTACATCTGGTCCTGTAAGAAAATCAAATATATGTTCCCGAAGGCGCACGCGGCGGCGTACGTTATGTCTGCTATCCGCCTTGCCTGGTATAAGATATACTATCCTATGGAGTTCTACGCCGCGTTTCTGACGGTGGCGCCGGGTGGCTTTGATGCTGAGATTGTTAACGGCGGCTACAGAAGGGTCTCCGATAAGATTGCCGAGCTTGAGGCGAAGGGAAATGAAGCGACGCAGAAGGAAAACGAGCAGTGCACGACGCTCTATCTTGTGCGCGAGGCATTGGCGAGGGGAGTTCAGTTCCTCAATGTCAATCTGAAAAAATCGCACGCGACAGCCTTCTTGCCTGAGGACGGCAAGATAAGAATGCCCTTTAACAGCCTCTCGGGACTCGGTGATACCGCGGCGGAAAAGATTATCGCCGCCAGAGAGGAATATGACCTCTACTCTGTCGAGGAGCTTCGTCTGAGGACGGGTATATCCAAGTCGGTTATCGAGATTCTCAGAAGAAACGGAGTGCTCGAGGGACTTAGCGAAACCGACCAGTATTCGCTCTTTGACCTTCCTATGATGGGGGATAACAGCTAGTCTGCGGTTGACTCCGACAGAGGTCGGGTTGTCCGCCGTGTACTGAAACAGGGAGAGGGACTCTCAATACCTCTCCCTTGATTAGAATATCCATATAAAAGGCAATCAGGCTATAAAAAGAAGGAGAAAGAGCATAATTCCGCACTCCTTGTCGCCATCCTTCGAGAAAAACAGGTATAGCGCGGCGATGATAATGAGAATTTCCTCAAGTCCTAAGCTTTTTATACCACCGAAGCCACCGAAAAGATTTCCGAGCGAGCCGCCGAAAAGGTCGGAAAAAATATTTTTGCTCCTCGGCTCGCTATGTACGGGTACCTCTCCCTGACACTCGCTCTCTCGTGCCTCCTCTGGCTCGTATCTGCGCTCGGATACGGGAATTGCGGTGCCGTCGTAGCCCTCGGGTGGAGAAATTCCCCTGTCACTAAAGCTGCGTGTGTACATACTACCCCCTTCTCATTTTATCAAGAATTTCGCTGACGGTCAGCATCGTATCAATGGCGCTCGACCTCTTTTCGGAGAGGTAGGGCTTTATAGCGAGCAACAGATGCCTTCGATGGCTACCCTCGCTTACCCGTGTCGGCAGGCTCACCTCCTCGGTGGCCTCCATCGCAGGCTCTAACTCCTTGACGGGAATCTCAGCGGGCTCTGTTTCGCTCTCGGGCGGGCTTGACAGAAGCGAGCTTATCTGTGCTACGAGCTCCGGGTGCTCCATTATCACGCCGATAACCCTTGAAATATCCGGCGAATCAGCCATTATTTTTTCCCCCTTCTGTAGTCGTTAATCACGCGCAGAGCCTCGGTTATATTCGGGCTTGCTCCGTGACTTACCGCATTTCTGATTTTTTCCATTTCGGTGTGCGCGGGGGCGTTTTCGGGTAGCTTGAACCCGTGCGATGCCGCCACCTCGCGTATCATTCGCCACAGCTCCTCATCGGGTAGGGCAACTATGGCGGCGAGCTTTTCCTTATCAATCTTCATAGGTATCTCCTTTCTGTCTATATACTATGACGGGAAGGAAAAATTGCTACAAATATGAAACCAATTAAATGCTTGATTATTTCCGACTCTCACGGCAGAGTCGACAGAGTCCGTGAGGCTCTCTCGCGTCAGCGCGGGGTTGATGCGGTGCTCTTTCTTGGCGACGGCATCGGGGATATAGCGGCGGTGGCGTCGGCATTTCCTTATATATATTTTCTCTGTGTCAGGGGAAACTGCGATTATATTGACACCTTCCTTAACAGGCAGGTTATGAAGACCGACAGCATAACTCTCGGGGACAAGAGAATTTTTCTCACTCACGGCGATATGTACGGTGTGAAATACGGCCCCGAAGGCTTATATAGGCTCGCGGAATCGGTCAATGCCGATATAGTTTTGTACGGGCACACCCATATTCCCTCAGAGGAATACAGGGATGGGGTATATTATTTTAACCCCGGCTCGCTGTACGGTGGTACAGAAGGCGCAACCTGCGGTGTTATGACACTCACCGACGGGGGAGTACTGTTTTCGCTTATGCGCTTAGGTTAATTTAGACATATAGCGCCCGAGGTAGGGCGAAGAAATACATTTTTGTGAGGATGCTATGCAAAGACGTTTTTTCACGGGGGATACTCGGACAGAAAAGAAAAAAACGCCCCTAAGGGAGCTACCGCGGCGCGCGCTTGCGACCGCAGGCGGTTTCTTCTCAAGGCTGTTCTATATCATCTCGCTCGTCTGGAGCGCGGCGCCATTTCTTCTTATCGCGCTGGTTATTTTCTGTCTTTTAGACGGTGTCTTGCCCGTGCTCGGCGCGTACGTTTCGCGCGACCTGTTGAATGAAATTGCCAGGCTGATTTCTGAAAAATCACTTGGGCTTATCGACAAGGACGCCTTCAAGGCGCTCGAGCCGCTCTTATTCTTATTTCTGCTCAACCTTCTGTACCTCTTTGGCAGGAAGGTGCTTACTAAGCTCAGCGTGATGACCTCACAGCTCGCGGGTGAGCTGGTTGTTAACCATATCAAGCTCTCTATTATCAACAAGGCTAAGGAGGTCGATATGTCCTCCTTTGACAATCCTGAGTTCTACGAAAAGCTGGAAAACGCCAATCGCGAGGCAGGAATGAGGCCTATAACCATACTCACAGCCACCTTCAACGTTATCAGCGCGGTTATCAGCGCGATTTCCTTCGTCGTGGTGCTGGCTTATATGAGCCCTTGGGCGCCTGTGATAATAATTGCCGCAGCACTCCCGGGAGCGGCTGTGAATTTCTATTTCAGAAACAGAAACTTTAAGTACATAAGGTATCACTCCAAGGAGCGCAGACAGATGAATTACTACTCGGGGCTGATGGTTAATAAGGACAGAGTCAAGGAGATTAAGATTCTGGGACTTGGCGATACCTTCATAGGTAAGTACAAGAGCGTATTTTCCAAATACTTTGGGGGACTTAAGAGGATTATAGTCAGAGAGGGCATAGTGCAGATAGCTCTCGGTCTTCTGACCGCGATAGTTAACTCGCTCCTTTTCGTCTACGTCGCCTACAGCGTCGTTTTCGGTGGGAAGGCTATTGGTGACTACTCGCTCTACTCGGGAGCGCTTACCTCGATAGCGGGATATATCGCGACGCTTCTTGCCTCAACCGTGACGATATACGAGGGAACTCTTTTCATAGATAATATGATAACCTTCATGAGGGAGGAGCCAAAGGTTGTTTCTACCGCCCAAGAGCCGAAAAAGGTTACACGGGGCGCGCCTCATACCATAGAAATCAAGGACGTCAGCTTCCGTTATCCCGGTACGGACAGGTATGTGCTCTCTCATCTGAATCTAAGAATCGAGTCCAAGGACAGCATCGTTCTCGTCGGACTTAACGGCGCGGGAAAAACCACGCTGATAAAGCTTCTTCTGAGGCTCTATGACGTCACCGAGGGCGCTATATACCTTGACGAATATGACATCAGGGAGTACGATATATCAGACCTCTACGACGTCTTTGGAATAATATTCCAGGACTTCGGACACTATGCAGAGACCGCGGCGGAAAATATCCGCTTCGGAGATGTATACGCTCACCACACTGATGAGGCGGTCAGAGAAGCTGCAGAGAGAAGCGGCGCCGCCCACTTCATCGAGAGTCTGCCCGATGGGTACGATACCCCCCTGACGAGAATGTTCGAGGAGGGCGGAATAGAGCTTTCAGGCGGACAGTGGCAGAGGCTCTCGGTTGCAAGAGCGTTTTATAAGGACTCTGAAATTCTGATAATGGACGAGCCCACCGCCTCGCTCGACCCCATAGCAGAGCGCGAGGTGTTCGAGCAGTACAGCGAGCTTGCCAAGGATAAGATTTCGATATTCGTATCGCACAAGCTCTCAAGCGCAGTTTCGGCTACGAGGATAGTCGTGCTTGATGGCGGCAGGATAGTCGAGGTCGGCTCTCACGAGGAGCTGATGCGCCTTCGCGGAAGCTACTTCAATCTTTTCTCCATACAGGCAGAAAGATACACGGGTATAGACTATACCGAGCGTGGAGATACAGAATCCGACGGAGAAGAGGAATAGTAAGCGCACATCACAAGAAAAAAAGAGCAGACAGCCGTCTGCTCTTTTTCTATATTTTTCCTATAGAGAAGCCCTCTTATTTCTTATAATCCCTGCCGCAGAGGAAGCGATAAATTCCCTCCATCATCTCAGTGAGAGCGCCCTCGCGGAGCGGAGATTTGATGCCTGCGCGCGCCAGCTCCTCCTCGAAGGTGAGCGAGCTGTTCTCATCTCTATCAACAAGCGTCTTGAAAGCCGCAAGTCCCGCGCCCTCCTCGTCTGCCTCGAGAAGCATTATTTCAAGAGCGGCAACCAGAGAGGTGCAGTAGGACTGAACGTAGTAGGGATATTCAACGGTGTGTATCATCATAACCGCATCCCAGTCGCTGAGCTCGGGGATTGCATAGCCCCAGGTGTTAATACCTGCCTGCTTAATAAGGCTTTGTATCTTCTCGGCGGTTATCTCGTCATAATCCAGCTCGTACACCAGGTGCTCAAACTCTGCAACGAAGCCCTGATACATCAGTATATCGTAGACATAGTACATTTCATAGTAGAGCAGGTTGAGAATTTCCTTGTACTGCTCGGTGCCCGCGGTCTTGTTCTTCAGCTCGATAAGCGTCAGGTAGTTGAGCGCCTGCGAATATACCTCGGCAAGGTCCACGGAGGCGTCCAGGCCGTCGTTGAAGTAGGCGTCGACGAAGTGTCCGAACTCGTGCGACAGGGTAGAGTAGTCGTTGTAGTCACCCTGCGAGCTGATGAAGATGAAGGGGGAGCTGTTGCCCATAATATATACTGTGAAGGCGCCGCCATAGCGGTTGTCGTCGGGCAGAGCAATATCGTACAGCCCGTGCTGGAGCATATAGGAGTATATTTCGCCGATATCGCTGTCCATTTCATTGTAGAGCGTGTAGAGCTCGTTGACTACGTTTCTGTAGTCGCTCTTGGCAACGTCGTCGATTTTTATAAATACCTCATAGTACAGCTCGGCGAAGATTTCGTCTATATTCTTTATATCGGAGATGAAGCCCTTCATAGCCTCGGGGGAATAATCGTGTCCAAGCTCGTCGTAACCGATCTCTGCGTAGCTCTCGCAGTCGAGCTCGTCTGCTATCAGCCATCTGGTTTTGGTGAGCTCAACGTAGATATTCTTGGTAAGCTCGGTCTTCTTGCTCTCGTAGAGAGCGCGGTAGGTGTTTTCAAGCTCCTTTTTTCCCGAGTTAATAGCCGACTGTATAAATTCCTCTGCGGGAGCAGTTCTGCCGTTGTAGGTGATTTCAACCGTTTCGGTGGAAAGTCCGTTGTATTGGGATATAAGCTCCGCCTCCTTCGCCATCAGAAGAACAAGCTCATCGGTATACATACCGCCGCCTACGTAGTCGTCGAGCGAAAAGCCGAAGTAGTCCTCCTCAAATTTCGCCTTGTGCTCCGACTGAGCAGCCGCGACGTACATATCCTCGACAGCCTTGGAGAAGGATGAGTAGTTGGTACTTATATAGGTATACTCATCGTTCCAGAACTCGCTAGAGGCGTCCTTTGAGGTATAAATCTCGGTTAAATTGTACATCGTTATAAGATGCGTGTATTCGTCCTCGAGCCCCTCGATAAGAGCAACCTGCTCGTCAAAGGGGATTTCGTTAGCCACGATAGCCGCGGTAACATCCTCGAATGCCTTGACGATTCCCGCGATATCGGGTGTCGAGTAGGTGATGTCGGCGAAGTTCTTGGTATCTCGTCCGTAGTCCTTATACGGCGGTACGATTATAACGGGGCCTTGCCCGCCGTCGCTGTTATCGCCGTCCCCATTTCCGACGTTATTTTCGTTTCCGCCGTTCTCGGTCTGGTTATTTCCGCCTTCGTTGCTATCGGTGGCACAGCCAACAAGTCCGATAGCAGAGGACATAACCAACGACAGAACGAGCAGAAGTATCAGTAGTCTTTTCATTTTTCCTCCCATACTTATGCGAGTATTTTTAAACCTTTTCGTCTATTAGTTTACTACAAAAACAGGTTGCGCTTTAAAACAATTAGAAAACAAATTATAAATATATTGTAAATTTTTAAAATAATAGGCGGTATTTTGGTCCAACCGATTAAAAAAGAGCGGAGATGCCGTGAATACAGCCTCCGCTCAAGTCTTGGGTGATATTTTATAATGAGCCTCGTGAAATTACAGTCCGAGTCCTGCCGCGCCGATAATTCCCGCGTCGTTTCCAAGAGTCGCGGTGACAACTCTCGTTTTATTCGGGTTATCTCTGGTGTACTGCTCTCGGCTGATAATCTTGTTGAGGGGTACTGTGAGATATTCCTTCTCGTTGCACACGCCACCGCCTATAATGAGCACGTGAGGCTGGAAAACGTTAATCATATTGGTGATACCGATAGCGAGATATTCTATATATTTTTCAACTATCTGCTTGGCGTAGATATCTCCCTTTTTCATCGCGTTGAAGGCGGTTCTTGCAGATACCTTGCCGTCCTTCTTTTCCTCGTCAAAGAGCTGTGAGTGTATGCCCTTGAGCGAGAGCTCGTGCATTTTTTCTCTGGTCATAGCAAGAAGCGCCGAAGCCGAGGAATACGCCTCCCAACAGCCTCGTCTGCCGCAGGAGCACTGTCTGCCGCCCGCCTCGATAACCGTGTGTCCAAGCTCAGCGCCCGCGCAGTTGACGCCACCTGCGAAAATCTTTCCGTCGATGACTATTCCGCCGCCGACGCCCGTGCCAAGTGTGATCATAACCGAGGTTGGAGCTCCCTTTGCAGCGCCCGCGAGAGTTTCGCCGAGAGCCGCTGCGTTGGCATCGTTGGCTATATAGACCTTTTCCGCAGGAAAATATTTCTTGAATATCTCTACGAGAGGAAAGTTTTTCATCTGAATGTTGTTGGAATACTCAACCACGCCCGTGTTAGCGTTGATGCTACCCGGAGCGGCAATTCCTACGTAGGCTATATCCGAGGGGGTCAGCGAGTTGCGCTCTATGATTTTCAGCGATAGCTCCGCCATATCCTTGACTATAAGCTCAGAATCTCTTTTCGCCAGGGTGGGCACAGAGCCCTTGTCTATGATTTTAAAGCTCCCGTCACACAGACCGACAGCTATATTCGTTCCGCCAAGATCGATACCGATGGTATACATATTTGCCTCCGTTTTCAGCCCTGTTTTTTCGGCTGAGTGATTTTTCGCGGCAGTGCCACAAATGGATTATACTCCAAATGCGAAAAAATGTCAAGCGCAGGCGCCAAGGAAGGACGCTCGCAGGAGCGATTTTGGGCTCGGTTCACAAAAAATTAACAATTTGAGTCTTCCTCTTTCGACAAAGCTATTGAAAAATACACGAAAATAGTATACAATAGACGAGGCGAAAAGTTAAAGGCATTTTTTTCAACAGTACCGCGAGCCCGCGATCCTTTTGCCACGGTGCAGATCGGGGGATTTCATACAGAAAGGGGACTTGGGCGTTTTTTGTCCTGACGTCCTGAGCATTTCGTTGATTTGATTGAAAAAGGGACTTACGGTACATAGTTAATATGCGACTTACGACACGTAGTTAATATAAGGAAATTTAAGGAAAAGGTTATGTCAAGATTTGTATATGCTGATAACGCCGCGACGACTCCCGTCAGCCCCGAGGTTATCGAGGCTATGGCGCCCTGCTTTTCTGAGGTGTGGGGAAACCCCTCCAGCCAGCACGGCAAGGGCTATGAGGCGAAGGCGGCGCTCGACGATGCCCGCTCGCGTATAGCGAGCTGTCTTGGATGCCGCCCGGATGAGATCTATTTCACCTCCTGCGGAACCGAGTCGGATAACTGGGCGATTAAAGGAGCGGCGGCTCTGATGAAGAAAAAGGGACGCACTCATATAGTTACCACGAAGATAGAGCACCACGCCGTGCTCCACACCTGTCAGGCTCTTGAGAAGGAGGGCTTTGAGGTCACGTACGTTGACGTTGATTCGGACGGTATAGTCAAGATGGACGAGCTCGACGCGGCGATAACCGATAAAACCGCGCTCGTCGCTGTAATGTACGCCAACAACGAGATAGGCACGGTACAGCCTATCGGAGAGATAGCGAAGCTCGCCAAGAGCCGCGGAGCGCTGTCCTTCACCGATGCGGTGCAGGCGGTCGGAAACCTGGAGATTGACCTCTCCACCCTCGGCGTTGATATGCTCGCTATGTCGGGACACAAGATACACGCCCCCAAGGGAATAGGACTTCTGTATGTCAGACGCGGAGTCAGGATTGCCAACCTCATTGACGGCGGCGGACAGGAGAAAAGAAAAAGAGGCGGCACGGAAAACCTGCCATATATCGTAGGACTTGCAAGGGCTGTTGAGATAGCCGTGGCGCGTATTCCCGAGCTTGATAAGGTGAGGGAAAAGAGGGACAGACTCATAGACGGGCTTCTCAAGATACCCTATTCCACGCTGAACGGCAGCAGGGAAAATCGCCTCGCGGGAAACGTCAATATCGGCTTTGAATTTATCGAGGGTGAGAGCATACTTATGTGGCTTGATATGGCGGGAATATGCGCCTCGACGGGCTCGGCATGCTCCTCTGCATCTCTCGACGCATCGCACGTTCTGCTCGCTATCGGAGTGCCTCACGAGAAGGCGCACGGCTCGATAAGACTCTCTATCTCGCACGAAACCACCGACGATGACGTCGACTATATACTCGAAACACTTCCGCCCATCATCGAGCGCCTGCGCGAGCTGTCGCCTCTGTGGGAGGATCATATAAAAACGAAAAGGAATTAAGAAAATGCAATACAGTGAAAAGGTAATGGATCATTTTACTCACCCGAGAAACGTCGGTGAGATTGAGAACGCCGACGGAGTTGGCACGGTTGGAAACGCGAAGTGCGGCGATATAATGAGAATATATCTCGTCGTTGACGAAAACGACGTTATAGTTGACTGCAAGTTCAAGACCTTCGGATGTGGCGCGGCAATAGCCACCTCCTCTATGGCAACCGAGCTTATCAAGGGCAAGAGTATATGGGAGGCGCTTGAGATAACCAACGCGGTGGTCGTTGAGGCTCTTGAGGGACTTCCGCCCGTTAAGGTGCACTGCTCGGTGCTTGCCGAGGACGCTATCAAGTACGCTATCGCCGACTATCTGAAAAGAAGCGGCAGACCCGTGCCCTTCGAGCTTCCCGAGGATGACGACGATCATCACGGCGAGGATGACGAGGACTGATTTCCGTCCGTCCTCACGGTTAAGTCGGATATTTAAATATCAATTCAGGGCTGTCGGCTGACAGCCCGCAGTCTTTTCGGGGAAAGAGCGGAAAAGGTCGGAAAATATAAGAAATCAAAGAAAAGGGAGGATGACGGTATTGGAAAAAAAGAAGATTTTGCTCGGTATGAGCGGCGGAATTGACAGCACCTATGCCGCCCTCCGACTGATAGAGGAGGGGCACGAGGTCGAGGGAGCAGTGCTTATAATGCACGGGCTTACGGAGATAGACTCAGCAAGACGCGCGGCAGAAAGGCTGGGAATACCCCTCAGGGAAATCGACTGCACCTCAGAGTTTGAGAAGCGAGTTGTGGAATACTTTATAGACGAGTATACACAGGGCAGAACGCCCAACCCCTGTATAGTCTGCAACCCCGAGGTTAAATTCAGATATCTCTACGAGCACGCCGTGGAGGGTGGCTTTGACCTGATAGCCACAGGGCACTATGCGAAAATCGTCGAGTCGCCTCTGGCTCCCGGCAGGCTTGCCGTGAGAATGGGCAAGGACTCGAAAAAGGACCAGAGTTATATGCTGTACAGACTACCGCAGTATATTCTCGAAAGGCTGGTATTTCCGCTTGCAGAGGAGGAAAAAGTGACGGTTAAGAACGCCTCGGATAAGAAGGGCATTTCAGAGCCCGGACAGAAGGAGAGCCAGGAAATATGCTTCATCGGTGATGGAAATTACAGAGAGTATATTGAGAGTCGCAGAGGTGTAGCTCCTGAGGGTAACTTCGTTGACCCTGAGGGAAATATTCTCGGCAGGCACAAGGGTATTCTTCATTATACGGTGGGGCAGAGAAAGGGGCTTGGAATATCTCTTGGCGAGCGGGTATTCGTCACAGCGATTAACCCCGAAACACGGGAAATCACCCTATCGAGCGAGGGCTCTAGTGTGAAAACGCTTTTCGTCAGTGATACGGTATACTCCGGAATAGACGAGCTTGCCGTCGGCACTACAATCAGAGCTGAGGTCAAAATCAGATACCAGGCAAGACCTGCCGCGGCATTTATAACCGCTCTTGAGGGCGGGAAAATACAAGTGGATTTCGATGAGCCACAGCGCTTCGCGGCGCCGGGTCAGTCGGCGGTTGTCTACTCGGACGGCATAGTTCTTCTTGGCGGATTTATCCGCTGAGAGTCTGCTTTCTTCTCGTGGAAGGTATACCCGGATCACTCTATTTGGAGGGGGCAATATAGTAGTTATATTATAGCTATTTCTTCCTTTATATACTATATATAAACGAGCACACAGGCGCGGCGGATGCCGCGCTTTTTTTGTTTTCCGCTCTGAAAAAAGGTGAAAATAAGCCAAAATTGACCATACGCGCCACAGAATAGCGAAAAAGTTTCGTAGAAAATTCAAACGGTGTTTTGTGCAGATTATCCAAGCATCTCAAAAAATCAATTTTAACGGATATTTTAAAGCTATCCGCGCCTAAAAAGGTAAGAGCAACTTACACTAACCTAAATGTTCCATACAAATGGCTGAATTATTCTAAAAAAAGTAATACACGCTTACTCTGCGCGAAAATACGACTTATTTTACCCCTCGATGCCGTGTAAATAATTATTTACATACAGTTTTTCGCCGCCGAATCTGCTTCGAAAATTCGGGTTCCCGACGGTTTTTGTGAAATTTTCCATTATTGACTTTAATTTTCCCGTGTGCTATAATTTATTCATATATTTAGGTACGCGCCGGCGATTGTATCGCCTCGCCCTCTCATTCGAGCACAGGGAGCGACGTGATATTATCGCACCCAGCGCGAGCCGTATATAAGTCTATTTGGAGGAACGAAACATGAAGAACAAACTGTTTCAGAGGGTAATCTGTCTTTTGCTTACTCTGACGCTGCTTGCGACAGGACTTGGCTTCACTGTATCCGCGGCTTCGCTCAAGGTTGACCCGACGAAGCCCGAGGACAATCCCTACGATGCTTCTACTCTTGAAGAGATGAAGTCTGTAGTAGGCGTTTTGACCTATGAGGAATACATAGCCGGCTTTGCCGACATCGACACGGATGGAAAGGTTCTTTCTACCAAGGTGTTGCGTGGCAATGAAATTCTCAACTGTGTTGGCGGCGTTAAGGTCAGCGATAGCGATTACTACAAGAACGCTGTTGCCGAAAACCCGAATGCGTGGGCTTCCTTCGGCGATAACGCTGAAAGCTCGGTTTACCTCTCCGCTACCGGATCTGCATCCTGGCAGGTCGTTTTCGGTGAGGAGGACGCAGGCTTCTACTATATCAAAATCGAGTATTTTGACTGCGCTACATCAGAGAGCAGCATCTCCTCGATTGAGAGAAAGCTGAAGCTTGACGGAAAGGTTCCCTTTGACGAGGTCAGCACTATCAACCTTGTCAAGAACTGGGTCTACGACTATGATGAGGACAACTCGCGTCTTTATAACATAGTCACCGAGGACGCTACGGGCGAGCCTGATTCCTATGAAATCAAGTATGAAACCAATGATGATGGCTACTACAAGAAAGTCTACGAGGTCAAGAACGGTGTTCGCACCATCACCTCCTATAAGCTTAGCCAGGACATTAACGGCAACTCTATGGCGCCGAGCTCTGTTACCGACCCGAAGTGGAATACCTACTTCGTTCAGGACTCCACGGGTTACACCACAGAGTACTTCGCCTTCTATATGGCTTCGGGTACGCGTACCATTACTCTTGAGGCTGAGCGCGAGCCGATGATTGTCAAGTCTATCGAGCTCATTCCCGCCACCGACGTTGCTGTCAATATTCCCACCTACGAGGAATATCTCGGCAAGTATAAGGAGCAGGGCTACAAGCCCGCCTACAACGGCTCTATCATCGAGATTCAGGCGGAGTTCCCCGATATGATCTCCGACTCCTCGGTAGCGCCCACCAACGATAACACCTCTGCTATCACCTCTCCCGTCGCGCCCAACGCGCAGCTGTACAACGTCATAGGCGAGAACAGCTACAACTCGGTCGGACAGTGGGCGGCGTATAAGTTCAAGGTGACAGAGACCGGCCTTTATAACATTGCTATGAGATACAAGCAGAGCGCGCTCGAGGGTATGTACGTCTGCCGCGCTATCAAGCTCTCAGGCGGCGACTACGGTCTTGCTGACGGCACTCCCACAGCTCCCTTCGCAGAGGCGTATGACGCAGAGTTCCACTACAACAAGAAGTGGCAGTCCACCTACGTTGGCTGCGGTGACACGGAGTTCGTGTTTTACTTTGAGGAGGGTGTGGAATACACCCTGTACCTTGAGTGCTCGCTCGGTACTCTCAAAGACCTTATTCACCGCGCGGAGCGGGTTCTTGAGGAGGTCAACGCTTGTTATCTCCGTATACTTCAGCTTACGGGAAGCGACCCTGACGATTACAGGGACTACGGCTTCTTTGATATAATGCCCGACGTGCTTATCAACCTTCTTGAGCAGGCGCTTGAGCTTATGAAGATTAAGGGCGAGCTTGAGGACCTGTGCGGCACGAGCGGCTCGCACACAGCTACCCTTGAAACCATCGCTATTCTCCTCAACACTATGGGTAAGGATATGGGTGACAATATAGCTGCCAATCTGACAACCTTCAAGTCCTATCTCGGTACTCTCGGTACCTGGATTAACGACTCGAAGCGCAGCACGATAATCGTCGACTCCATTCATATAACTCCTATGGCGGACCAGGGTGGTGAGGCTGTGTCCGACAAGAACGCGCTTCCCAAGGCGAAGGCTCCCTGGTATCAGTCTATCTGGTTTGAAATCCGTTCCTTCTTCTACTCCTTCTTCGTTGAGTACGATCAGATGGGACTCACGACTATTCCCGACGAAAACACCACCACTATTGACGTATGGCTTGCATCAGGCCGCGACCAGTCGCAGATCTGGCGTACTATGATTGACGCTGACGGAAGCTATACCGACAGCACGGGTAACGCCGTAAGCCTGAAGCTGGTTACGGGAGGAACGCTTCTTCCGTCCATACTTTCGGGCAAGGGCCCCGACGTCTATATCGGTCTTTCCTCCTCCGAGGTTATCAACTACGCTATCCGTGACGCCGTAGTCGGTATCAGCGGAAATGCCAAGACGAACAACGGCTGGACGGATGCGGATAACGAGGTGTTCAATACAACCTACTACACCTACAAAAATGTCGACGGCAGCTATTCTACCGTTACCGAGGAGCGCCCGGGCGAGACTCCCAGCTTCGTTTCCTTGCCTTACAGCGAGACAGCTAAGCCCGGAGAGGTGTTTGCCAAGGCGGCTCTCGATACGGTAACCCTTCTTGACGTAGCCTACGGTATTCCTCAGACGATGAGCTTCGCTATGATGTTCTACCGAATGGACGTTCTTGCAGAGCTTAATCTTGAGGTTCCCGAGTCCTGGGCAGAGATGATTTCCATCCTAAACGTTCTTCAGCAGAATAATATGTCCATCGGCGTATCCTACACCAACGCCCTTGAATTTATGATTTATCAGAAGGGCGGAAATATGTGGATGTATACCGATGAAACCCTCTACGACAGTAAGTACGCGGACGCGAGAATCGCTCTTGACTCGAACATAGCTCTCGAGGCGTTCAAGTATACCACCTCGCTCTACACCAACTACAGCTTCCCCGTATCCTACGACGCGGCTAACCGCTTCAGAACGGGTGAGATGCCTATTATCATCGGCGACTACTCGAGCATTTATAACCAGCTCGTAGTATACGCTACCGAGATCGAGGGCCTTTGGGAGTTCTGCTCCTTGCCCGGCTCTATGAGAGAAAACGGCGAGTTTAACTACGACTCGCTTGCCAACATCACAGCGACCGTAATTCTTCACGGCGTTGGCGAGGACCTTCTCCCCGCTTGGCAGTTCCTTCAGTGGCAGGCAGGTGAAAAGGCTCAGGCAGAATACGGTAACAGAATGGTAGCTCTTATCGGTCCTTCGGCGAAGTACGAGACCGCTAACCTCAAGGCTATCAACAATCTGTCCTGGACTGCCAAGGAAAAGAGGGCGATTATGAATCAGATGGATCATTTGTCCTCGGTTGTCAACTATCCCGGCTCCTACATCATCAGCAGATATATGCAGTTCGCCTTCTTCGACGTTGTTAACGACGGCGCTAACCCCATTGACGCTATGACGGGATATATTGACGCTATCAACATTGAGATTACGAGAAAGCGCGAGGAGTTCAATCTCTGGACACCCGAAAGCAGCGATGACGAGCCTCCGCAGCTTTCACAGCCCGACGGCTCCGTTCAATAAAGGAGGACGCAATGTCAAATAATACTGAAAATATTTCGACAAACCGTCCGGTTAAGCGCTCGGAGGTATCAAAGCTCCGCTGGACCTGGGAGGAAATGAAGAACAATAAGACGGCGTACTTTATGCTTGCGCCCTTCCTTCTTCTGTTTATCATTTTCACCGTCCTTCCGGTTCTGCTTTCTATCTTCTTAAGCCTTACCGACTTCAATATGCTCCAGATGCCTCACTGGATGGGTATATCAAACTTTATGAGGCTGTTCCTTGAGGACGAGATATTCATTCTCGCCTGCCAGAACACGTTGATATTCGCGGCTGTTACAGGCCCCGTGTCGTATATACTCGCGCTCCTTGTCGCGTGGTTCATCAACGAGCTGCCCCCCAAGATCCGCGCGGTCGTAACCCTTATATTCTACGCGCCGTCCATTTCAGGTCAGGCATACCTTATCTGGAAGACTCTGTTCTCCTCCGACTCCTACGGCTGGGCGAACGCGGTGCTTATCAAATACGGCTTTATCAGCGAGCCTATACTCTGGTTCCAGGACGCGGATTACGTTATGGGACTCTGTATCGTGGTCGCTCTGTGGACCTCTCTTGGTACTGCATTCCTGTCCTTCATCGCGGGCTTCCAGACGATAGACCGCTCTATGTACGAGGCGGCGGCTGTTGACGGAATCAAAAACCGCTGGCAGGAGCTGTGGTATATCACCCTTCCTACTATGCGTCCCCAGCTGATGTTCGGTGCGGTGCTCTCCATCACCAACTCCTTCGGCTTCGGCTCGGTAGTTGACGCGCTCTGCGGCTTCCCCTCGGTTGATTACGCGGCGCACACTATTATGCACCATCTTAATGACTACGGCGGACAGCGCTACGAGGTAGGATACGCCTCGGCTATTGCCGTTATACTCTTTGTTATAATGTTCTCGAGTAACATTATTATAAAGAAGGCTCTATCGAAGGTAGGTGAGTAATATGGCACAGAAGCTAAGAACAAGAGGCCACCGAGTCGTTCTTAACCGCTCGGCTGGCGGTGATACGGGTATCACCATTATGCTTACCATACTCGGCTTGTTTATGTTCGTGCCGATGTATTACGTTGTAATACAGTCATTGAAGCCGCTCGACGAGCTGTTTATGTTCCCCCCTCGCTTCTACGTTATGCAGCCGACTCTTGAAAACTTCGGAGATCTCTTTACTCTTATGAGCGACTCCTGGGTTCCGTTTTCAAGATACATATTCAATACCGTGTTTATCACTATCTGCGGTACTCTCGGTAACCTGATATTCGCATCTATGGCGGCATACTCGCTCGCGAAGCTCAAATTCCCCGGAAGAAACGCAATTTTCCAGATTATAGTTATGTCGCTGATGTTCCACTCCACGGTTAACCAGGTGACACACTTCATCATTCTTTCCTCCTTCGGATGGATTGATACATATCTCTCTATCATAGTACCCTCTATGGCGACCACGATGGGTCTTTACCTTATGAAGCAGTTTATGGAAACCTCGGTTCCCGATACGGTGCTTGAGTCCGCGCGTCTTGACGGAGCAAGCGAGTTCAGAACCTACCTGGTTATAGCGATGCCGATGGTTAAGCCCGCTTGGCTGACGCTTATGATAGAGTGCTTCAAGAACCTGTGGAACACGGGCTCCTCCATCTACATTCACTCAGAGGAGCTTAAGACCTTTAACTACGCTATTCAGCAGATAGTTTCGGGCGGTATCGCCCGTTCGGGCGCGGGCGCGGCATCAACGGTTGTTATGATGCTCGTTCCCATTCTAGTATTCGTCTTAAACCAGAGCCAGATTATCGAAACGATGGGCTCCTCTGGTATGAAGGATTAAGGAGGTAAGATGAGAAACAAAATTTTCAAGGCTTTAGTTTTGACCCTTGCCTTCGTGCTTCTGTTCGGCACGGTCAGCGCCTTCGCATCCAACCCCTACGAAACCTACACCTACTCTATCGACGGAACTACCCTGAAATCTCCCGATGCCTACGACGTTCACCGTACGGTTACGACATCGGAGATGGGACTTCTCGACGAGAAGTACGGCGCCCTTGACCTTGGCGAGTCCACAGACCTCATCACAGACGATGCGGGTAACGTGTATATCGCTGACAGGGGAAACAACAGAATAGTGGTTCTCAACCAGAACTACGAGGTTATCAAGGTAATTGACTCCTTCACCGATAAGGATTCGGGACTCGTCGAGAGCCTGAAGGAGCCTCAGGGACTCTTTATAACCGACCCCAAAATTACCTCCAACGGCGAGAGCTACGTCTACGTCTGCGACACGGGTAACAAGAGAATCGTTGTGTTTGACCGCGAGTACAATCACGTTCGCACTATCGACTGTCCCGACGACGAGAACTCGCTTCTCAAGAAGGAGCTGTTCACTCCCGTTGCTATCGCGGTTGATATCTACGGAAAAATCTTCGTCGTATCCTCCACCTCGACCGAGGGTATTATAGTCCTCTCGAGCCGCGGTGAGTTTACAGGATATATCGGCGCGCAGAAGGTTACTTACTCGCTTTTCCAGGCAATCTGGCGCAGATTCCAGTCCGACGAGCAGAAGGAAAGCCAGGTGCAGAAAATTGCGGGCGCATATAACAACATTACCGTTGACGATGATGGATTTATCTACGTTACTACGGATAAGGTCAGCGCGTCGAAGCAGTTTGAGGCTCTGACGAGCAAGTCTCCTGACTACTCCCCCGTTAAAAAGCTCAACTCCACCGGAGCGCAGATTATGAACCGTAACGGCTTCTTTGATCCCGGCGGAGAGGTTGATATATTCAATCAGAGCGAGGTGTCCAAGATTATCGACGTTGCGCTCGGTGAGGAGGGCTCCTGGACGATTCTTGATAACACGCCCCTCGGTGATAAGAGAAGAATAAGGCTTTTCACCTACGATCAGGACGGTAATCTTCTGTTTGCATTTGGCGACCAGGGCGACCAGATCGGAAGCGGCAACGATTTCAAGGCAATCACCTATCAGCGCGTATGGAATGAGGAAAAGGGAAAATTCGAGTCGAGAATACTCGCCCTTGATAACAGCTACACGGGCTACCGCGTAGTTGTATATACCCCCACTCCCTACTGCGATATTATTATGAACGCTCTTGCGAGCCAGAATAACAACAAGTACACCGTTTCGATCGATTATTGGAAGGAGGTGCTCAAGCACAACTCCAACTTCGACCTCGCCTATATTGGTATCGGAAAGGCTCTGTTCAGCCAGGGCAAGTATACCGAGGCGTACGAGGTGCTTAAGAACGCCTACGAAACAACCTACGCGTCCAAGGCTTACGCCGAGATGAGAAAGGACGTTATCAATAAGTGGATAATTCTTATTCTCATAGTAGCTATCGCGCTTATCGTCGGCGTTGTCAAATTCCTTGGCTATGCCAAAAAGAAGAACAAGGCGACCACCCTCAAGGTTGGCAGAAAGACCTATTGGGAGGAGCTTCTGTTCACTTTCCACCTGTGCTTCCATCCCTTCGACGGCTTCTGGGATCTGAAGCACGAGAAGCGCGGATCGGTCAGAGCCGCTACGACGATACTCGGACTTACGGTAGTCGCGCTTTTCTACAATTCCAACAGTAAGGGTTATCTTTTTGACCCGAAGAACGAGCAATCCACGATATTCGTAGCCATTCTCTCGGTTGTTCTGCCCGTGCTTCTGTGGGCGGTAGCGAACTGGTGTCTGACTACGCTGTTTGAGGGCGAGGGAAGCTTCAAGGATATTTATATAGCTACCTGCTATTCGTTAGCGCCTCTTCCTCTCTTTATAACGGTTTCCACCGTTCTTACCAACGTTCTGGTAGTCACCGAGGGACAGATAGTCAATCTTCTTATTACCTTCGGATTTATCTGGACTATTATGCTTTTGTTCTTCGGTATGCTGGTAACTCACGATTACTCGCTCGGAAAGAACTTTATCACGATTTTAGGAACAATACTTGCTATGGCGGTAATTATGTTCGTGGTTATCCTCTTCGGAAGCTTGATGATGAAGATGGTTAGCTTCGTTATATCGCTAGTCAAGGAAATAACGAACAGAGTTTAATGGGCGGGAGGATTATAATATGAATATGAAAAAATTAATATCAGCCGCCCTTATGCTCGTTCTGTTATTCGGCGCGGTGTCGGTGCTCATTCCCGTGAGGGCAGAGGCGGCTTATTCCGAGTCCTATAACTCGGGCGTCGAGTACTCCAAGGACGAAATCAAGAATATAGTCAAGGCGAGCTACGGCTACACCTTCAACGACGCCTCCGAGATGCTGAAGTACGAGCTCGAAAAGGGCTATCTCAGCTCGGTTACCTCGGACGGAGGAAGGTTCAGCCTCTACGTCAATAAGTACGTAGGAACGCTTTACTACGTCAATAACGCCACAGGCGAGATACTGACGAGTAACCCCTACAACGCGGGTTCGATTAAGTCGAGCTCCGAGAAGGTTGCCAGCGAGCTTATGAGCCAGGTTGTCCTGTCCTTCATAGACCTTGCCAACGCTTCTGCAAGCCCCACATATCACAGCGCTGAGTGGTCCGCTCAGCACGGTCAGATAAGCGTTTCCAATATCTCGGGCGGTATGCGTGTTGATTATACGCTCGGAGATACCTCGATGCGCTTCCTGCTTCCCGGACAGATCACGGCAGAGAAGTTTGAAAATAACATTTTCATTCCGATGCTCAATTATTATAAGGAGCAGCTCGAAAAATACTGCTCCGAGGTTGATACCGACGTCAGCTTCGACCTGTTCGCCGAGGCTGAGTACAAGGGAAAAGAGGTCTACGTTAACGGCTGCCTCTCCAAGACCGTTATCAATCTCTACCTCAGCGAGACCAAGAAGGTCTACGACAAGCTGAAAAAGGGTAGCGTCGGCTATCAGTCACTCAACACGATTCACAACAATATAATGGAGTTCTACACCACCTACCGTCTCTGCAATCCGGTGGGCGCGTCCGAGCAGCAGCTCGAGGGCTTCTACAAGATTTGTGAGCTCACCAAGGAGGGCATCGCGGTTTATGCCTGCCAGATAGATAACGTAACTCAGCAGAGAAAAAGATCGAATATTCTTCGTCTCTACGCTCCCGATTATACCTTCAAGGATATGTACGCGGACGAGGCTGAGTGTATGTATACTCCCGACTCGAAGGAAAAGCCGGTGTTCAGATGCTCTCTTGAGTACACCTTCAACGCCGACGGCTCTCTTTCGGTCAGACTCCCCGCTAACTCCATCAGCTTTGATGAGAGCGTGTATACCTTCAAGAATATCATTGCTCTGCCTTACTTCGGCGCGGGCGACATCAACGAGTACGGATACGTTTTCGTTCCCGATGGCTCGGGCTCGGTTATAGAGTACGAGGACTTCAAGAGCCTGACGCTCAACCTGTCGGTATACGGTCACGATTATTGCTACTCCAAAATCAGCGGAAAGCACAGAGAGCAGGTTTCTATGCCGGTCTACGGTATGGTTTCTACCTTCAACGCTTCCTCTGAGACCAAGGCGCTCACGGGATGTGGCGACAAGATAACCTCAGGCTACTTCGCTATAATGGAGGAGGGCGCATCTCTCGGTAACATTATAGTTTCCTTCAAGGGAAGCGACCACTCCTTCAGCTCTACCTATGCGCAGTATACCCCTTATCCCTCCGACGAGTACGACCTTACGAATACTATCTCCGTCGGTGTTAAGGGCTCCTACACTATGGTATCCGAGTCAAAGTATACAGGCTCCTACGTTACCAGATACGTTATGCTCTCCGAGCTTGACGAAACCGCCTGCAAGCCCGATTACAACGGAATGGCGGCTTATTACAGAAATTACCTCAAGGATACGGGAGTTCTCGAGTCGCTTGAGGAGGTAGAGGAAAATCTTCCTCTCTATATTGAGGCACTCGGCTCTATGGAGGCTATGGACAGCTTCTTAACCTTCCCTGTGAAGGTTGACGTCGCGCTCACTACCTTTGAGGACCTTGTTGAGATGTATAACCGTCTGTCAGACGCCAAGACCGCCTTTATCGCGGAGGCAGAGCGCTATGCGGCTCTTGCTGAGGCTGAGGTCGAGGACATCACCAGAAAGGCGGAATACGAGGCTCGCGCCAAGAAGTACGAGGAGCTTGCCGAAAGGGTTGTCAATATAACCAACGTCAACTTCAAGCTCACAGGCTTCGCCAACGACGGTCTTTACAGCACCTATCCCGTCCGTGTCAGATGGGAGAGATGCCTTGGCGGTAAGAAGGGCGTCAGAGAGCTTCTCTCGACGGTAGCCGACATTAACGCCACCGAGGGTAACAGCCTCGGTATCTATCCCGAGTTTGACTTCCAGTATATTAATCACACCGCTCTGTTTGACGGCATAGGAAAGAGAAAGAACGTCTCGAGAATGGTTGATAACAGATACGCCTCAAAGCAGGTTTATAACTCGGTTTCTGGAGAGTTTGAGAGCCTTTTCGCGCTGATTATCTCGGCTGACGCGCTCGACAGACTCTACTCCAAGTTTGAAAAGAAGTACTCCAAGTACGACTTCGAGGGTATTTCGGTTTCCACACTCGGCTCCGACCTCAACTCTAACTTTGACGAGGATAATCCCGTCAACCGTGACCAGTCGCAGGCGTACGTCGAGGCTCTGCTTGACAGAATGGCATCGAAGTACAGCGTTATGCTTGACAGAGGAAATATCTACTCGGTTAAGTACGCAGACCACATCGTCGGTATGTGTATCGATTCGAGCAGATTCACCTACTCATCCTACAACGTGCCCTTCGTAGGTCTTGTGCTTCACAGCTACGTCAACTACGCGGGCTCTGAGATGAACTACTCGGGTACACCCGCCTACGAGATGCTTCACGCGATTGAGAACGGAGCGTCGCTCTATTACACACTCGCGTACAGCAACACCGAGCTTATGAAGGATGATGAGATACTTAACAAGTATTTCGGCGTCAGCTTCGACAACTGGTACTTCTCGCTCGTCGAGCAGTACTCCGAGCTCAACGCAGCTATAGGCGACCTTCAGAGCTATGAGATACACGCGCACAGAACGCTTCTTGCAGAGCGAGTTCTCGACGATAAGGAAAGACTTGCTAACGAAAAGCTTCTTAAGGATGAGTTCCTTGGGCTTGTTGAGGGACAGATTATCAAGGCTGTCAGCGATGCGTTTGGCTCTATGGCAGGAAATCCCGACAACTTCGGTAAGGGAGTTAGACTGACGGTTGATACCGCCTCGCTTCTTGCTCAGGCATCGGAGCTGTTCAACATTGATATTGCTGAGCTTCGCGAGTCGGACTTTGATGACAGACTCGAGGCGCTTGCCAAGGAATATACCGAAAGATATAAGGGCACCGCAGACTCCGCTGTCGCATCGGTTGAGCTGCTTGACTACGCTTCTCAGTACGATTTTGTCACCGATTCCTTCGCTACGGATGCGGACTATGACAAGACCGACTACACCGTCGACAATCACCTTGTGACGATGGTTACCTACAGAGATGCCGCTACCGGCCGCGAGGTCAGCTTCGTCCTTAACTACAACATTTATGCGGTCGAGGTAGTTCTCGACGCTGATACTACCATCGTGCTTGAGCCGCACGGATACGAAAGACTTGACTAAGGAGGGATATTATGGAAAAGCAACTTACAATTAAAAGGCGCCGTAAGGTCTCTCTTGACTCAAGAAAGGCAAGGGCAGGCTACGTATTCGTAGCCCCCTTCATCCTCGGAATTCTGCTCGTATACCTTCCGATACTTCTTGACAGCATCTGGTTCAGTTTTAACGATATTAAGCCCGCTTACGACGAGAACGGCGTTGCCTACATAGCGCTTGTACCCCAGGGCTTCAAGTACTATGTGTTCGCGTTCAGCGATATGTCCGAGGGCGGCTTTATATCCAATCTGCTCGCAGGTCTGCAGCAGCTTGTGTTCGAGGTTCCCGCGGTTATCATATTCTCGCTGTTTATCGCGGTCGTTCTTAACGGAAAAATGCTCGGACGCGCGGCATTCAGAGCGATATTCTTCGTTCCCGTTATTATTTCCACGGGTATTATGACCTCGCTTAACGCCAACGATATGATTTCGGGCGAGATGGCTGGAGGCATCAACGACGGCTCGGGCGGCGGAATTATCAACGCGCTTGAGGTCGAGGCAATCTTCAGAAAAATGGCGGTCGGAGGCGAGCTTGTACAGGTCGTTGTCAATCTGGTTAACAATATATATCAGATTATCAACTACTCGGGCGTACAGATGCTGATATTCCTTGCGGGACTTCAGTCCATCTCCGAGTCCATCTACGAGGCTTGCCGTATCGACGGCGCTACCGCTTGGGAAACCTTCTGGAAGGTTACCTTCCCGATGATATCTCCTATGATTCTCGTCAACGCAGTCTATACTATCATCGACTCCTTCACCAGAAGCACGAACGTTACGATGTCTTATATCTCAGAGAAGATAGCTAACGAGTCGCAGGCAACCGCTATGTACTGGATTTACTTCGTCATAGTTATAGGCATTATCGCCCTGATTGCCGGCGTTATCTCCTCGTTTATCTTCTATCAGAGAAAGGATTAAAGGAGGGCTTTATGGATTCGACGAAAAATCAGGCTACACCCCTTGTAACCAAGGAAACCAAAAACAGAATTCGCGTTGACTACGAAGGCAAGCTTTCCTTTAAAGAAAGAATGATGGAGAAGCTGAAGGCTTCGAACACCTGGATTAAGATTATCGTAGCGATATTCAGATTCGTTCTGATGCTGGGTGTTTCCTTCGTTATTATCTTCCCCTTCATTGCTAAAATCGCGGGCTCCTTTATGACCAAGGAGGACGTTATCGACTCTACCATTTCGCTTATTCCCAAGCATCCGACGCTCGAGATATATAAGGCTATCATAGTAGAAAACCACTACTTTGAGGCGCTGGCGAATACCTTTATACTTGCTTTCACCTGCGCTCTTATTCAGATGATAGTCGCTTGCCTTGTCGGATACGGACTTGCTAAATTCAAGTTCAAGGGCAACAAGCTGATTATGGCTCTTGTCGTTCTCACGATGGTCATTCCTCACGGCGCTCTTGAAATGTCTATGGACCGTCACTTCATATATTTTGATTTGGGTACGGTTCTGTCCTGGAATTATCCCGGCTTGATAGAGCTTATCAAGGGAGCGCCCCTGCAGATGAAAAACACCTTCACACCCCTGTTCATTCTCTCGCTCGGAGGTCTGGCGTTCAAGAACGGTCTTTATATCTACCTTATGCGTCAGTTCTTCAAGGGCGTGCCAGATGAGCTGGAGGAGTCGGCGTACGTTGACGGCTCGGGCTTCTTCCGCACCTTCTTCCAGATCATTCTTCCTCTTGCCGTTCCGATGATGATTACAGTATTCCTGTTCTCCTTCTCCTGGCAGTGGACGGATGAATTCTATACCGGTCTTATCTTCGATACTAATATCGACAAGGTTTATCTTATGCCCGACGTTTATCTCGTTCCCCAGTCCCTGCGCTTTGACTACGCGGGTACCGCGCTGTACGAGAACGTTATTAACCACACGGGCGGTCTTATGATAATCGCTCCGCTTATTATCCTGTACCTGTTCTGTCAGAGATATCTCGTTCAGGGTATAGAGCGCTCGGGTCTTGTCGGTTAATACCGAAAAGAACACAGTCACACAGTGGCAGGTCGCCTTGCGGCCTGCCACCTTTTTTGTTAAAGCTTCGCCCGGAGGCGGTTATTGTTGCCGCCTTAAAATATTTTATTAAATCTTTAAAAATATTTTGTTTCGCTAACTCGGGGGATTCAACGGGAAAATGGTGAAAATAGATAATTTTTGCTTTATGAAAAGAGAGGAGAATATCACATTTGCATAGAGAAAAAATGCTTATTTACAACGCCCAAATGGATATGAAAAACTCTCATATATAAAACTGTTGACAAATGGGTATTAAGGTAGTATAATGGGAACATCTTTTTGAAAAAATAGAAAAATGAGGTATATATTATGAAGGCAAAAAGATTTTTCGGCAAGCTCGCCGCGCTGACTCTCGCGGTTGCAGTTACGGTGGGCTGTGTGTTCGGTCTCGCTTCCTGCGGCGGAAAGAAAAACGCTAATTACGCGGAGAACAACACTACCATCAAGATAGGCGTTTCTGGCCCCCTGACGGGCGGCGCGGCAGTATACGGTGTCGCGGTCAGAAACTCTGCTCAGCTCGCTATCAACGAGATTAACGAAAAGGGCGGTCTTGACGGTATCCTGTTCGAGCTTATGGTTACCAACGACGAGCACAACCCCAATCTCGTCGCGGCTAACTATGCTAATATGCTCGAGGGCGGTATGCAGATTTCTTTGGGTACGGTTACTACCGCTCCCGGTCTTGAGTTCAAGGAGTTCTCACACGATGACAACGTTTTCGTTCTTACTCCCTCTGCCTCCGGCGACGCTGTTCCCGAGTATGATAACGCGTTCCAGATGTGCTTTGCAGACTCCAACCAGGGTACTGCGTCCGCTAAGTTCTTTAACGATAACTATCAGGGAAAGACGGTAGGTATATTCTTCAAGTCTGACGACGAGTATTCTACGGGTATCAAGGATAAGTTCCTTCAGGAGCTCTCCTCTTCTTTCACAGTTAAGCAGGCATCCTTCAAGGAGCAGGAGTCGGATTTCAGCACTCAGATCCAGACTCTCAAGGACTGCGACGTTATCTTCATGCCCATCTACTACACTCCCGCATCTCAGTTCATGTATCAGGGAAAGAACACGGTTAAGGCTAACGCTATTTACTACGGCTGTGACGGACTTGACGGTATCGACGCCATCGACGGCTTTGACATCAACTCCATCACCCAGGAGGTTTCCTACCTGTCGCACTTCAATTCGGGCGCTACCACAGGCGCTGCCGCTGAATTTATAGCTAAGTACAACGCCGCTTACGACGAGGCTACAGAGCCCCTTAACCAGTTCGGCGCGGCTGCATACGACTGTGTATACGCTATTTTCGAGGCTCTCAAGGTTGCCAAGGCTGAAGGCAAGGAGTTCTCGGTTACCACTTCCGCATCCGACTTCTGTGACATACTCACCGAGGTGTTCGCGGGCGACTTCGTCTTCAAGGGCGTTACAGGCGCTCCCGAGGCTGACGGCTATTCCCGCATCAGCTGGACTGCGCAGGGCTTTGTCAACAAGGAAGCGGTTAAGTACGTCGTTAAGGAATGTACCGCTGAATAATTTTGAAAAAACACGGTTTGCTGACACGTTTTTGGCGTGTCGGCAAATTGTCGTATAATAGGAAAAAGGAAGACTTATGGATTTTATTATAACTTTGGTCAACGGACTCAGCCTCGGCGGAGTTTATGCGATGATTGCCTTGGGTTATACTATGGTCTACGGAATTGCGAAGCTGCTTAACTTTGCACACGGTGACGTTATTATGGTCAGCGGATACGCGATACTCGTGTTTTTATCGTTTAATCCGATATTGGCTATAATTTGCGCGACGCTTTTCTGTATGCTGCTCGGTATTGCTATGGAGCGCGTCGCCTACCGCCCTCTGCGCGGAGCATCGCCGCTTGCCGTGCTTATCACCGCTATCGGAGTCAGCTATCTTTTGCAGAGCTTAGCGCAGATTATATTCGGCGCGGCGGACAGATACGTTATAGTTGCAGACCTTGGCAGCATTACTCTTGGCGAGGTCAAGATTGACGTTTGCACCATTATCACCCTCGCGGCATCGCTCGTTATTATGACGGCGCTTTCTCTGTTCGTCAAATTTACAAGGACAGGCAGGGCGATGATAGCCGTTTCCGAGGACAGAGATGCGGCAAGGCTTATGGGTATAAATATTAACCGCATTATCACTATAACCTTCGCTATTGGCTCGGCTCTTGCCGCTCTGGCGGGGCTTTTCAGCCTGTTCCGCGTGCCCACGATAATGCCGACCTACGGCGCGATGCCGGGTATCAAGGCATTCGTTGCGGCGGTTATTGGCGGTATCGGCTCTATCCCGGGCGCTATGCTTGGTGGCATACTTCTCGGCGTTGTCGAGTGTATCTGCAACTCCACCCCCCTTGCTCCCTATACCATAGCTATCGAGTTCGCTATTCTTATAGTTATACTTCTGGTTAAGCCCACGGGTATTCTCGGTAAGAAGAGGAGGGAAAAGGTATGACCTCGCTTCTTGAAAAAGTCAAAAATATCAAGTGGAAGCACTATATCAACTATATAGTGGTCGGTATATTCGCCCTTCTTTTCACTCTTATGACCTTCGGCGGCTCTCTGCCGCAGTCTACGCTCTATATGCTCGAGGAGATTACTATGAATATTCTCCTCTCGGTATCGCTTTGTCTTGTTGTTGGCTTCCTTGGCGAGCTTTCGCTCGGTCACGCGGGCTTTATGTGCGTTGGAGCGTATATCGGCGGCAAGCTTGCGGTTGTTCTTTCAAAGACGGCTCTTGGCAACGGTGTTCTCAGCTTTGTTTTCTGTATGTTGCTCGGCGCTGTCGTTGCGGGCGCTGCGGGATTTCTTATCGGTCTGCCTGCGCTTCGCTTGAAGGGTGACTACCTCGCTATCGTCACTCTTGCCTTTGGCGAGATTGTCAAGACTCTGTTCCAGAATTCGAGCTCTGAGAGCTTCGGCGGTCCTGTTGGACTCCGTACGCCCAGATTTGACAAGCAGTATCTGTTTATCATAGGCTTTGCGCTCGTTCTTCTGTCGCTTTTCGTGATACAGAACCTCATTCGCTCAAAGCACGGACGCGCCATCACTGCAATTCGTGACAACGAAATCGCCGCCAAGGCAACGGGTATCAATGTCACCAAGTACAAGCTGCTCGGATTTATCATATCCGCGGCATTCGCAGGAATTGCGGGAGTATTTTACAGCTTCTCGCACAACTACGTCAAGGCAGAGGTCTTTGACTACAACTACTCTATTGAGATTCTTATTATGGTCGTTCTCGGCGGTATGGGAAATATCAGCGGAGCTATTATTTCCGCGACGCTCATCACTGTACTCAACACCGAGCTTCAGACCATTCTCACAGGTGATCGCGCGGTGCTTAAGGACGTTATCTATGCGATTATTCTCATAGTTATAGTTATCTATAACAACGCGCCCGCGCTCCGCTCATTCAGAGAGCGCTTTACACCCAGGGCGTTCGTTCGCAGATTGCTCGCGAAAAGAAAAGGCAACGCCTACAACGCCGACGATGACGCGCGCTGGGACGTTGTTCCCACAAAGATTGATATGGACGAGGTGCTTTCGGTTGACCTGAAGGTGGTTGAGAGCACTATGCGTCCGGATAAGGAGGATAAGGCTGATGAGTGATTTCGTTCTGGAAACAAAAAATCTCGGCATATCCTTCGGCGGTCTTAAGGCGGTGCAGGACGTCAATCTTAAAATCAAGAAAAACGAGATATACGGACTTATAGGACCCAACGGCGCGGGAAAAACCACGGTTTTCAATATGCTCACGGGCGTATATCAGCCCACCACGGGCACCTTTTACCTGAACGGCGAGGAGCTGAAGGGTAACACACAGGAGAAAATCAATCACAAGGGCATCGCCAGAACCTTCCAGAATATCCGTCTTTTCAACAATATGACGGTAGTCAGAAACGTTATGGTTGGACTTCACAGCGCGCCTGAGTTCAAGTGCACGCTCCTCGAGAGCCTTCTGCGCCTGCCGAGGCACTTCAGGGTGGAGCGCGAGATGAGAGAGAGGGCGAAGGAGTTGCTTGAAATCTTCGGGCTTCTCGACGAGAGAAACCACCTTGCCTACAATCTTCCGTACGGAAAGCAGAGAAGGCTCGAGATAGCACGCGCGCTTGCAACCTCACCGAAGCTCCTGCTTCTTGACGAGCCCGCCGCGGGTATGAACCCGCAGGAAACCGCCGAGCTTATGGATATGATACGCTTCGTGCGCGACCACTTTGATATGACTATACTGCTTATCGAGCACGATATGTCGCTCGTTTCGGGTATATGTGACAGGCTCACCGTGCTTAACTTCGGCGTTACTCTTGCCGAGGGCGAGGTTGCCGAGGTTCTCAACAATCCCGACGTCGTTAAGGCGTATCTTGGCGATTGAGAAAGGAAAATTATGGCATTACTTGAAGTTAATAATCTTGAGGTTTCATACGGTCTTATCAAGGCGGTTAAGGGCGTTTCCTTCACAGTTGGCGAGGGCGAGATAGTTGCCCTTATAGGCGCTAACGGAGCGGGAAAAACCACTATAATGCACGCCATATCGGGTCTTATCGGAAAAAGCGGAGGCACAGTCAGCCTTGCGGGGCAGGATATTACAGGCACCCCCGCGCACAAGCTCGTTTCGATGGGAATGGCTCAGGTGCCCGAGGGAAGAAGAATATTCCAGGAGCTCACGGTTATAGAAAATCTGCAGATGGGCTACTTTATCAAGAAGGGCAAGGCAGAGTATCAGGAAAAGCTTGAGCAGATGTACTCATACTTCCCGATACTGAAGGAGAGAAAAAACCAGATAGCAGGCACTCTCTCAGGCGGAGAGCAGCAGATGCTCGCTATGTCAAGAGCACTCATGTCCTCGCCGAAGCTCCTGCTTCTCGATGAGCCAAGCATGGGACTTTCTCCCCTGTACGTTAATACAATCTTTGAAATTATAGACAAGGTCAACAAGGCGGGAACTACCGTCCTTCTCGTCGAGCAGAATGCGAAAAAGGCGCTCTCCATAGCTACCCGCGCCTACGTTCTTGAAACAGGCAGAATGACTAAGTCAGGAAGCGGTCAGGAGCTGCTTGGAGATGAGGATATAAAGCGCGCCTACCTCGGCGGTTAAACCCTCTACGGCGAATTCTGGTGTAAATCCCCGTTTCGTTGCTTGACGTAGGCTTCTACGCTCGGCGCAACTCAGCCGTGAATTTCCCCTCAGAATTCGCTCGTCGAGCCGGCGGAATTTTGGTGCAAATCCCCGTTTCGTTGCTTGACGTAGACTTCTACGCCCGGCGCAACTCAGCCGTGAATTTTCCCTCAGAATTCGCTCGTCGAGCCGGCGGAATTTTGGTGCAAATCCCCGTTTCGTCGCTTGACATAGGCTTCTACGCTCGAGCATAGCTTGAGAAAGAAAAAATAAATTGAAAAGGAACGGATTTTCCCGTTCCTTTTTTGTATAGAAATGGTTGTTTTTGATTGGCGCTGAAAGGACAATAAGGTCTTCCGTTATCGTTCTTTTTCTTTGTTTTGTTATATTTTTATCTCTTTTTCAGATATTTTCGCATATCTACAGCGCAGGCGAGGAGAATTATTAAGCCCTTGATGATATATAGCATATTCTGGTCGACCGAGAGGAAATTCAGTCCGACGAATATTATCTGCAGAAGGAGCACGCCTATAACTATGCCGCTGATTTTTCCCGTACCGCCGACGAAGGATACTCCGCCGATAACACAGGCGGCGATAGCGTCGCTTTCATAGCCCTGTCCCGTATAGCTCGCGCTTGATGCGATTCTCGCCCCCTCGATAAATCCCGTCACGCCGTAGAGCGCGCCCGCGAGAACGAAAACACCTATTATAGTAAGAAAAACGTTAACTCCCGAAACGGTTGCCGCCGCCTCGTTTGACCCGACGGCGAACATATTTTTTCCAAATACGGTTTTGTTCCATATCACCCACATCATCGCTGTGATAATTAGTGCGAAAAGAATATATCTTGGTACTGCTATTCCCGAAATTTTGAAAAGAGGCGCGGTGACGAAATCTATATACGACCTGTCAAGTCCCGAAAGAGTCTGTCCGCCGTTATCTCCTATCTGAAGATACAGGAGCACCGCTCCGAAGAGAATAAGCTGTGTCGATAGGGTGACTATGAAAGGGTGAAGCTTGAATTTAGCGACGAAAAAGCCGTTGATAAGCCCAATGACCGCTCCCACCAGCATAACTATGAATAAGACTAAGATTGGAGGCAGAGGGGAGAGATTTGGGAACATTTTTCCAAGATAGCTTGTTGATTGCAGGAGCGATGCCGAAATACAAGCAGTCAGTCCGACGGCTCTGCCCGCTGAAATATCCGTGCCTGTCAGTACTATGGCGCCGCCTATACCGAGAGCTATCGGTAGCCTTGCTGCAGTCAGGGAAATAATGTTGATTATAGATGCAACCGACAGAAATCTCGGGCGCAGAATTGCTATGATTATAATGGCTGTAACTATTATTATAAGCATAGCGTTGTCGAGTATCAGCGCGCTGACTCTTTTTAGCTTATCTTGCGGGGATAGCTCTCTAAACCCGTCGAACCTTTTTTTCAAGGGGTGTAGCAATTTTTTAAATATTCCGTCGTTGACGCTAACCTTGTCACCCATATATTCTGCCTTTCAATTATAAATATTTCGTTGAGAGAGTCATTATATTCTCCTGCGTTGCCTCGGCGGACTGAAGCTCGCCTGCCACCCTTCCTGCCGACATAACTATAATCCTGTGCGTTATTCCGATTAGCTCGGGCATCTCCGAGGAAACTACGATGATACCGCAGCCCTCGCTCGCGAGCTTTTTTATAAGCAGGTATATATCATACTTAGCCCCGACGTCGATACCTCTCGTAGGCTCATCAAGAAGTAGCACCCGAGGCTCTGTCAGAAGCCACCTAGCAAGAATAACCTTCTGCTGATTTCCGCCCGAGAGCGAGCGGATTTTCTCCTTCGCGGAGGGCGCCTTTATTCTCAAGGCTCGCATCATATCCTCGGTTGCGCGCGTCTGTCCTTTTCCCGAGATGAAGCACAGGCGCCTGTAGCTTTTTAACGAGGAAATGGTGGTGTTATCTGTAAGACTCAGAATACCGAATATGCCGTCCACGCGTCGCTCCTCGGTGAGGTATGCAAAGCCGTTTTTCATCGCCTTGGTCGGACTGTCGTTTTCAATCCTCTCACCGTCAAGCAGGATTTCTCCCGAGCTTTTCTCGCTAAGACCGAACAAGGCGGAAAGAAGCTCCGTACGTCCTGAGCCCTCAAGCCCTGCTACGCCGAGTATTTCACCTTTTCTGAGGGTCAGATTTGCGTCACTCAGCCCCGTGTATTCTGTAGAGAGATTTCTTACCTCAAGCAGAGTATCGCCGGGGGGCGTGTCAATTTTCGGATATCTTTCGGTAAGCTCTCTGCCTACCATAAGCTTTATAATCTTGTTGGTGGTGAGGACTTCCTTGTCCTCGGTTGCTATATGCCTTCCGTCACGCATCACGGTAACTCTGTCAGAGATGCGCAAAATCTCGTTCATCTTGTGCGAAATGTAAATTATAGCGCACATTTTCTCCTTTAATGCGGCTATTATCTTAAAAAGGAGCTCCGCTTCGTTGTCACTCAGAGATGAGGTCGGCTCGTCGAAAACAAGGACTCTAGCGCCGTAGGAAACCGCACGTGCTATCTCTACCATCTGCCTTTGTCCAACGCTGAGGTCGGATATTTTCGCCTCCGCTCTTATATTCAGCCCGAGCGAGTCAAGCACCTCGCGCGTGCGCCTTAGGCTTTCTCTCTCGCTAACCAGCGGAAGCCCCCTTATCAGCCTTGGGTATCTGCCGAGCCACATATTGTCCGACACGGACATATCCTGTGCCTGCTCGAGCTCCTGATGCACCATCCCGACCCCGTGGTCAAGAGCATCTCTTGGCGACTTGAAGCTCACCTCCTCACCACCGAGAAATATTCTGCCGCTGTCGGGACGGTACACGCCGAAAAGGCATTTCATCAGCGTGGATTTTCCCGCTCCGTTTTCTCCCATCAGGGCGTGTACCTCACCCGCTCTTATATCAAGGCTGACTCCGTCAAGCGCGAGAACACCAGGAAAGCTTTTCGTCATTCCTACCATCTCTAACAGCGGCTCTGACACTTATTCGTCCTCCCCCGTGTAAGCAGAATAGGGAATATTCACCCTCTGCTCGCTAACCTTCATTTCATCGGAAATACCGGAAAGAGCATCTCTTCCGTTAATCATATTGTCGGCTATATGCGCGATCGCTTCAGCCATACCCGCCGAGTCCTGCTTGACCGTTCCGGTCATGGCGCCTGATTTTATCTTCGCCCTTGCCGCCTCGCTGGCATCAACTCCGAAAACGGGAATGTGCCTTGAGCCGGACTTGTTATAGCCGACCTCCTCCAGCGCCGCCAGAGCCCCCAGAGCCATCTCGTCGTTGTTCGCTATAACCAGCTCAACCATATTTTTATTTGATTCGCTGTGTCCTGAGAGAATGGTTTTCATATAGTTGTTCGCCGCCGCGTTTGACCAGGTTCCGTCCTGGTCGACAAGATATTTGTCGCGGTTCTGACTGTCGTAGAAAACTATTGGAGATAGACCCGCCTCGGCTAAAACCGAGTTGCAGACCTCGACAGAGTATCTCGTCCTCGCCTCAGCCTCCATATTTCCTTGCTGACCCTTGAAGAGCACGTAGCTTATCTTTCCGTCGCCGTTGATATCAAGCTTCGAGTAGTTATCTCTGACGTACTCGCCGATCATTCTGCCCTGTATTCGACCCGCCTCCTCGTAGTCCGTGCCGACGAAAACGCACCTGTCGTATTCCTTGATAATATTCTCGCTCACCGAGCGGTTAAAGAAAATGAGGGGTACATTCGCAAGTTTCGCCTTTTCGAGAATGGTTCTCGCGGCATCGTCCGAGCCCGTGTCAACCACGTTGACTACAAGAATACTTGCACCCTTGGTTATAGCGGTGTCTACCTGCTCGGTCTGGGTGGTCTGATTTCCTCCTGCGTCATAGTTGTGGTGCGCTATTCCACCCTTGTCAAGCAGCCTGTCCATCTCTGATCTGACTGACGATATATAGGTGTCGCTGTAGGTATAGTATAAGACGGCGCACTCGTCCTCACCTCTGCGACAGCCCGTCAGTGAGAGCGTCGCTGTGAGGCATATCGCAACCAAAAGAATTATAGAAAGAGCTTTTTTCATAGAATTACCTCCGTTTTTATATAGATATTCTCTACCAAAGACCGCCCTTTATTCACACAGAGGCAAGTTATCTACTTGAAAAAATGCTTTTTTTGTGCTAGAATAATTAAAAACGCGAGAGGAGGCTCCGAAATGATTAAAATCGAGATTAAGCTACCTATGAAATATAACCGCGAGAGCCTTATTCTCGCCGCCTGCGAGGCGCTTCCAATAGACAGAACCGAAATCAAGGAGGCGCGACTTATCCGCCGCTCTCTTGTGTCGGTTGGTGACGGCAAGCCGTATTATAAGGCTACGCTGGCGCTCTCTTTTGATGCGGATAGGGAAGCGGGGCTTCTCAAAATGAGGAAAAAGGTTTCGGAGTGCCCCTCCTTCAGCTATACTCCGCCCATTTTCCGCGCTGATTTCAGACCTGTGGTGGTCGGCTTCGGCCCTGCGGGAATTTTCGCCGCGCTTACTCTCGCCGAGGCTGGAGCCCGTCCGATAGTCCTCGAGCGAGGACTCCCCGTTGAGGAAAGAGGAAAAAGGATAGAGCTCTTCTCTGAGCTCGGTATTCTTGACACGGAGTGCAACGTTCAGTTTGGCGAAGGTGGAGCAGGCACCTACTCGGACGGAAAGCTGAAATGCGGCGCTATGGATAAATATAAGATGAAGGTGCTTTCCACCTTCTTTGACAGCGGCGCCGACGAGGAGGTTCTGTTTTCAACCTCGGCGCACCTTGGAACCGACAGACTGCCCGATATAGTCAGAAATATAAGAGAGAAAATAATCTCTCTTGGCGGTGAGATTATATTTGGAGCGCGCGTGTGTGACTTGACCGTGAGGGATGGCTCGCTGTCCGAGGTTGTCTATGAGAAGAATAACGAGAGAATAACGCTCGATACCCGCGCCGCGATTTTCGCCACGGGACACAGCGCCAGGGATACGACGCTGTTGTTAAAGGAAAAGGGACTGATGATGGAAGCCCGCGGCTTTGGTATAGGACTCAGAATAGAGCATCCGAGGGAATATATTGACGGTATAGTATATCGCGCCGATAAGCCGTATATAGAGGAAAGCGCTTCCTATCACCTTGTCACCCACCTCTCGAACGGGCGCAGCGTGTATAGCTTTTGTATGTGCCCGGGTGGAAGCGTGGTTGCCGCCACAAGCGAGGCGGGGGCTATCGTCACCAACGGTATGAGCCCTCATTCGAGGCGTATGGATAACTCCAACGCCGCGCTTCTGGTATCGGTTACACCGAGCGACTTCGGCTCTGAGGACGCTCTCGCAGGCTTCGCCCTGCAGGAAAAAATAGAAAAAGCCGCCTTCTCGCTCACGGGCAGCTATCGGGCGCCCGCCTTCCGCCTCGCTGACTTTCTCGAGGGAAAAAGCAGAAGCGCGCAGGGCTCGGTAACGCCAAGCTATCCCTTGGGCACGGAAAGCTTCTCGCCCGACAGATACCTTGAGGGCTATATAACCGACAGTCTGCGCGCGGCAATGCCCGAGCTTGACAGCTGGCTTTCGGGCTACGGTTATCCGGATGCGGTTCTGACAGGCCCCGAAACGAGAAGCACCTCACCCGTGCGAATTCTCCGCGACGAAAATAGGGTAGCCACGGGCACAGAGGGAGTATATCCTGCGGGCGAGGGAGCAGGCTACGCGGGCGGCATAGTATCCTCCGCCACCGACGGTATCAGAAGCGCCGAGCAGCTTATCCTCGCATATACCCAAGAGGGTTAACTACCCCTTCGGGAATGAAAAGGGCGTCCGGTTGCTTTAAAACGCCAAAAAAGAAAAATCCTCTGCTCCTGAGAGAGAAATAGAAAAAACGACTTCGTTGGAAGTCGTTTTTTTCTTTGGAAAAATTATCTATATGATTTTTAGCCCGAATCAGACCTCGAACGCCCATTCGCCATCCTTGAAGATAGCGACCTCTTTTCCGTCCTTGGTGATGGCAACGATAGACATATCCTCCGTGCCTATCATGAAGTCCTCGTGGACTATCGAATCGTTGATTCCCTTGTTGTGAGCCTCCTCCTCGGTCATATTCTCATAGCCCAGAAGAAGATTGGTGAAGCCTCTGCCTAGTGCGAGGTGGCAGGCAGCATTCTCGTCGAAAAGAGTGTTGTAGAACAGAAGTCCCGACTCTCTGATAGGAGAGGAGTATGGAACGAGCGCACACTCACCAAGATACGCCGCGCCCTCGTCCATCTTGATAAGCTCGCGGAGCACCTCCTCGTTCTTTTCAGCACCGACCTCGACAGCCTTACCGCCCTCAAATCTGACGAAGAAGTTCTCGATAAGAGCGCCGTTACAGCACAGGGGACGCGAGGAATATACGATACCCTCAGCCTCGCCCTTCATAGGAGAGGTGAATACCTCCTCGGAGGGAATGTTGGGGTTGAAGTAGATGCCCGAGCCCTGCGCGTTCTCGCCGCCGCCCATAAAGATACCCTCGGGTATCAGACCAACCTTAAGGTTAGTGCCGTTGGAGGCAGAGTAGTGAAGCTCTCTTATGCCGAGAGAATTGAGGTATTCGCATCTCTTGGCCAGGTCCTCGTTGTGAAGTCGCCATGCTTCGATAGGATCGTCGTTGACGCGAGAGGTACAGAGGATAGCCTCCCACAGCTTTTCCATAGCTACGCTTGCTCTCTCGCCGGGAAAAATCTTCTTAGCCCACGCCTTGCCGGGCACTGCGGCGATACACCACTGATACTTGTTCTCCATTCTTCTGCGAATGGGCTTTATAGTCTTGCTTCTCTGTGCCATAGCCTTGGCATACTTCGCCTGGTCGATGCCCTCGAGCGCGTCTGGGTCCTCGGAGATAAGATAAATCTTGCAGGGAAGGACCTCTGCCTGATGCTCCCACTTCTTTATCTGCCATTCCTCGAGCTCGCCGAGAGTCTTGGCAGAGCAGTATCTGACGTTGGAGCGGGTGAGGGGCTCGTATATCCAGTCAACGCTGACCTTCTTCGCGCCTGCCTTGTAGCACTCGTCAACAACCATTTTGACGAACTCGGGCTGGTCGAGCTGAGCGGAGATGATAACCTCCTGTCCCTTCTGGACGTTAACGCCACAGCGGGCGATAAGTCTTGCATACTTCTTGAGTCTTGTCTTGTTCATTGTTTCTACCTCTTATATATTTTTTAATACTTCCAATAGATACTTCCATACCCTGACGAAAGAGGGAATGGAAAGGCGCTCCTCGGTCGTGTGGATATCAAGGTTGTCAGGACCGATGGATACGCAGTCGACGTCGGGCAACTTTTCTGTGAAAATACCGCACTCAAGCCCCGCGTGTATGGTGACAATCTCGGGGGATTTTCCGTACATATTTTCATATACAGATTTCATAACCTCACGCAGATGCGAAACGGGACGGTACTCCCAGGCGGGATAATCTCCTCTCTCGGCGTAGCTCGCGTCAAAGCCCTCTGCCAGCGTTCTGAGCTGGTCGCCGAGTCTTCTTTTTTCCTCACCCTTACTCGAGCGTACGGAGAAGGAGATATGCGCCTCGCTATCCAAGCGGAGTATTCCGAGATTGAGCGAGGTTTCAACGAGTCCCTCGAGCTCTTTCGACATAGCTATAACTCCCGAGGGAAGAAGCACGAGCAGGGAAAGAAGATTTTCCGTGCTGTCCCTGTCAAGCGCCGACTTGGGTGATGCGGCTCTTTCTATATCGAGAGTAGCGTCGGGCTCGGTATTTCTTAGGCTTTGGGGCTTGACTTCGGCTGCCTCCTCTATATCAACGGCGGGCAGATTCGGGAGCACAGCCGCCATTTCAAGTCGCATAGCGAAGGCGTCGCGCGCCCTCTCGGGAAAATCGTCATCGGCAAGCACAACCGCCTCGCACTCTCTCGGAATGGCGTTATCAGCGTTGCCGCCCGAAATTGACGCTATACGAATATCAGGTATAACGTTCAGAAGCTCTGCGAGCACCTTCGTCGCGTTGGCTCTACCCTTATCAATCTCAACGCCGCTGTGACCGCCCTTAAAGCCGTGGAGCCTTATCTTGTAGGCTGTCTTGTTCTCGACGTCCTCAAACTTGACGGGCAGTGTAATATCGCTTCTCATACCGCCCGCGCAGCCGACGGTGAATATTCCCTCAGCGTCTGAGTCTATGTTGATAAGCAGTCTGCCCTTGACCGCCTCAGGAGCGAGAGCAACCGCTCCGAGAAGTCCTATCTCCTCGTCGGAGGTGAATACAGCCTCAAAGTCAGGGTGGGGAATATCCTTGCTGTCCAGCACCGCCATAGCGTACGCCAGAGCAACTCCGTCGTCACCGCCGAGGGTGGTGTCCTTCGCTCTGATATAGTCGCCGTCGCGGTAGAGCGTCAGCCCTTCCTTTTCCATATCTATGGGCGCGCCCGTCTTCTTCTCCGCAACCATATCAAGATGTCCCTGGAAAATGATAGCGGGGCGGTCCTCGTAGCCCTTTGTCGCAGGCTTTCTTATAACCACGTTGTCAGCCTCGTCGCGATAATATTCGAGTCCTCTTTCGCGTGCGAAATCCACGAAGAAGTCGGCTATTGCCGTGGTGTTTCCCGAGCCGTGGGGGATTTTTGAAAAGCTCTCAAAGTGGCGGAATATCGCCTCGCAGTCCAAATATTCGGGTATATTAAGCATCGTTACCTCACAAAATCTTAATCTCACATATATTTTAACTCAAAGAAAGGAAACTTTCAACCGTTAAGTTGACTTTTTCTTATTTTAGTTGTAAAATATAGTTAAAAAACCAAAGGAAATAAGAAAATGAGTGATATTAAAGGTCTTTTTGATTTTATAAAGCGTTCTCCGACCGCCTACCACGCCACCGAGGCTGTCAGACAGAGGCTTCTCGGCGAGGGCTACGTTGAGCTCTATGAGTCGGACCCCTGGACGCTCCGAGAGGGCGGGAAATATTTCGTTACAAGAGGCGGCTCCTCGCTCATAGCCTTCAGAGCGGTGGCATCGCCGAAGGGCTTCATGATTGCCGCGGCGCATACCGATAGCCCCACCTTCCGCGTTAAGCTCAGCGGGGAGAAAAGAGGCGTATATTCGAGGCTTGACGTTGAGAAATACGGCGGAATGATATATTATTCCTGGCTAGACAGGCCCTTGTCAGTCGCGGGAAGGGTTGTGGTCAGAACCGAAAGCGGCGCCGAGGTCAGGCTTGTCAATATCGACCGCGACCTTGTGTCAATTCCCAGCCTTGCCATACACCTCAATCGCACGGTCAACGACGGCGCGGCATTGAATCCAGCCAGAGATATGCTCCCCATGTATTCGCTTGGCGAGGCTGACCTTGCCTCTACCGTTGCAGAATCTGCCTCGGTGAAAAAGGAGGATATTCTCTCGCACGACCTGTTTTTGTACTGCAGAGACGAGGGCAGGGTGTTCGGAGAGCGGGGTGAGTTCATCCTTTGCCCGAGGCTTGACGACCTCGAGAGCGTCTATGCCGCGACGGAGGGCTTCCTCAAGGCCGATGAGTCCCAATCGATGCCCGTGCTTGCCATATTCGATAACGAGGAGGTAGGTTCTGAAACCAAGCAGGGCGCGGCGTCCACCTTCCTTCGCGATACCCTCAGTCGCGCCGTAGGCTCGGAGGAAAATTATCTCTGTGCGGTAGCGTCCGGAATGATGCTCAGCATCGATAACGCGCACGCTCTGCATCCTAACCGCCCCGAGATGTCCGACCCTCAGAACGCCCCCGTGCTTGGCGGCGGAATAGTAGTCAAGTTCAACGCCAGCCAGAGATACGCCACCGACGGCATATCGCACGGTATATTCGTCGCCCTGTGCGAAAGAGAGGGAGTTAAGCTTCAGCGCTACTACAACCGCGCCGACCTTCCGGGCGGCTCCACCCTCGGCTCTATTTCGGACACCAGAGTTTCGGTCTCCACGGTGGATATCGGCTTCCCACAGCTCGCTATGCACTCTGCTAACGAAACAGCGGCTGTAAGCGACCTCGATGATATGATTAGCGCCACCCGTGCGTTCTTTTCCGCGTCTATCTCGGCTAAGGGGAATAACTTCGAGTTCTGATATGCAGATAGAAAAAATGCCCACTATGAGTTACATTTCATAGTGGGCTTAAGTTATTCCTTGGGGCTCTGCTCCTCGGTGTCGGAAAGGCACACCTCCTTGTAGGTCGCCTTCATATATTTTTTCGTCATAACCGCCTCCGAGCCAAGAAGCTTAATATCGAGCATAACCCTTTCGACGAAGGCGAGAGTTTTCGGGTTTCCGCGCACTATTCTGCCGCGTCTTATCCAGTGGTCAAGAGGGAGCTCGTCTGTGTAGCTTTTTCCCGCGTATATCCTCGTTGCCGCCAGCTTGTCGCACACGCACTCTACCGCGTACTTGTATGGCATAAGAGGGTGCTCTTCGCAGTCGTCGTCCTGCCAATATTCTATGTGGTGCTTGTTTCTGCCCTTGTGATGAAGCCACGCCTTGCTGTACCCGACATCCTCTCTGCACGCGCCGATAGGGGAGCGATAGCCGCGATAATATTTCACACTTTCGAAAAACTCGGTTGGCGAAAACTTGGATAAATCGTGCACCAGACCCCGCCAGAGTATACCGCACCTTGCGCAGTTTCTGAGAACCGCCCATCTGTGCCTCGTTACCACCGACAGGTGACGAAAAAAGTTTTTGATATACATATCCTACCTCGGTTTGATGGTGTCAGGGCTCCGTGACTCTGACCCGAAGCCTGACTTTTCTTATATTATAATCCGGTTTTTTCAAATAGTCAAGTGCGTCCTTTTTTCATGCTGTATAATTGACTGTTTTTCTGAGTTATGATATACTATGTGTACCGATAAAGGAGCTTTGAATGAAAACAATATCTCTTTTGAAAATATATACACCTAAATGGGCGGCTGTCGCGCTCGTTATTTTTCTTTCTTCCTGCGTGCTGTACGCCCTTTCGGTTTTCCTTCCGACCGTAGCAGACCTACTTAACGAAACGCTCGGCACGTTAGTTCGCTTTTTTCTTGCTATGCTTACAGTATGGCTTCCCTTTTCACTTTTTGAGCTACTGATTATTCTTCTGTTGCCTCTTTTAGTCCTGCTCGTTTTCCTGCTTATCAAAAAAGGGAAAACACATCTTTCAAGAGTCCGCTGTGTCGTATCACTTCTTGCCGCAGTATCTATGATACTGACCTCGTATATTTTCACTCTCGGTATCGGCTACCGCACGACGCCAATAGGCGAGAGACTGAATATAGAAAGCCCCGAATATATCAGCACCGAGGAGCTGTATTCGGTGGCGAGGACGCTGAGAGATGAGGTGAACTCGCTCTCTTCTCAGTTAGAGCACGAGAACGGCGTGTCCGTGATGCCCTATTCGGTTAAGGAGCTCTCCGACAAGCTCTCTTCCTCATTCGACAAGCTGCACGAGAAATATCCGTTTATCAAGAGCTTTGACAGCAGAGTTAAGCCCGTGCTTTTCAGCACCGTCATGTCGGACGCGGGCATCACGGGAATATACAGCTTTTTCACCGGCGAGGCTAACGTCAACGTTGAATATCCTCAGTATAATCTGCCATACGTCGCCGCCCACGAGATGTCACATCAGCGAGGCGTCAGCAGAGAAAACGAGGCGAACTTCGTGGCGTTTCTTATATGTATAGACTCTCCTGACCCCTTTATCCAATACAGCGGTTATCTCTCAATGTACGAGTACGTTGCCTCAGCGCTTTACAGAGCCGACGAGGAGCTGTATTTTGAGCTTGTGGCGGGTCTTGACGAGTCTGCCATCGGTGATATAAGGGTATCGAGAGCTGTAAGTGCGGCGCATAGCGACAGCCTTCTTGGAAAGCTGAATGACAAGGCTAACGATGCCTACCTGAAGCTCAACGGCACGGAGGGAGTTGTCAGTTACGGGTACGTCGTACGCCTCGCGGTCGGCTACTACAGAAGCCGCTAGGAATAAGCAGGGCATAGTTTAACCAAAAAGCTCTGTCACGAATTAAACCTTCGACGAATAGAATGAAAATATCATTTGTTCGGAGGGCGTGTATGGGCAGATTTATAATAGAGGGCGGCAGGTCTTTGAGTGGAAGCGTCAGGGTGGGAGGCTCGAAGAATGCCGCCCTTCCTGTTATCTTCGCCACCCTTTCTACAAGGGGCGTGTCAAAAATATCGGGTCTTAGCGAAATAGGCGACGTCAGAGTCGCTCTCAGGCTTATCGAGGAGCAGGGGGCGGTGGTAGAAAGGCTGGGGGATATAACCCTTATCAACACCGAGGCGCTGGAATATAAGACTCCGAGCCCCGCGCTCGTGTCGCTCCTGCGCGCGTCCACCTATCTAATCGGCTCAACTCTTGCAAGGTTTGGAAGAGCGGAGATAGGCGCGTACGGTGGCTGCTCCTTTTCTCACCGACCTATTGACTTACATATTCTTGCGGCAGAGCGACTGGGCGCGAGGCTCTCGGGCTGTGAGCTGACTGCTCCCGGGCTTTTCGGCTGTGAATTAAGCTTTCCGAAGCGCTCGGTCGGAGCGACGGTCAATTTTCTTATTATGGCGGCGTCCGCAGAGGGCACCTCAACGCTTCGCGGCTGCGCTACAGAGGGACATATAGATACGCTTATCGAGTACCTTCGCTCCTGCGGAGCAGAGATTGAAAGAGAAGGGGATACGGTCAGGGTCAGAGGCGCTCAGCTTGGCGGCGGATGCGTCAGCATCCCGGGCGACCCCATTGAAGCAGGCACCTATATTTCGGCGTCACTGGCTACCCGTGGCAGAGTGCGGGTAGAGGGAGTGTCAGAGGGCGAGCTTATGCCCCTTCTTAAGCTTCTCGCGGATGCGGGCGCCATGGTAGATACGACCGACGGTATAACCGTCACAGGGGAGCTGAGAAAGCCGCTCGAGGTCGTAGCAACCGCTCACCCGGGCTTTCCGACAGACCTTCAGCCCCTGACCGCTCCTCTTATGGCAGGGTTCTCGGGCGGAAGCATAGAGGACAGAGTCTGGCGCGACAGATACGGCTATCTCAGGGAGCTTGCCAGACTCGGAGTCTGCTATCGGATAAGCGACAGAGGCGCTGAAATATATCCCTCGGAGCTATGCTCGGGCTCGGCTCTCGCTACCGACCTGCGCGGCGGAGCGGCGTGTATAATTGCCGCGCTCGCGGCAAGAGGTGAGAGTGAGGTCCTGTCTGCGCATACTGTCGAGCGCGGATATGAAAGGCTGTGCGAGAAAATCAGCTCTCTTGGCGGGAAAATAATTTACAGCGAGCTATAATCCGTGCGGTTTTCTCTTGACAAATTGCCGCGGAAGGTATAAAATATATAAAAAATCTCTTTTGGTGAAAAAAATGAAAAGAATTATGACTATACAGGATATTTCCTGTGTCGGCAAGTGCTCTCTGACAGTAGCACTGCCTATTATATCCGCCGCAGGCGTTGAGGCGGGTGTGCTTCCCACAGCCGTCCTCTCAAATCACACGCAGTTTCCGAAATTCACCTTCTGTGACCTCACTGACGAGATACAGAAGATTTCGGATACTCTCCACTCGCTGAATATTGATTTCGACGCGGTATATACCGGGTATCTCGGCTCATTCGAGCAGCTTTCGCTGGTCGGCGATTTCTTCGACCGCTTTTCGGGAGCGAAGGTTATCATAGATCCCGTTATGGCTGATAACGGCGTGCTTTATCGCGGCTTCACCCCCGAATTCGCCGCATCTATGGCGAAGCTGTGCGCCAAGGCTGACCTGATTATACCAAATCTTACCGAGGCGTCCTTCATGCTCGGTATACCCTATAACCCCGACTATGACGAGGAGTATATCAGAGGGGTGCTGAAGGGGCTGTGCGGTCTTGGCTGTAGGTCCGCGGCGCTCACAGGTATAGGCTTTAAGCCCGAGGAAATCGGTGTGTACTACTACGACTCGGAGTCTGACAGCTACTTCTCATACTTCAACGAGCGTCTTGACGCGCAGTTCCACGGCACGGGAGATATATACGCCTCCGCCACCGTAGGAGCTATGATGCGCGGAAAGAGCACCGAGAGAGCGCTTTCCATAGCGGTAGACTTCACACTCGAGTGTATGAAGAAAACCCTCGCAGACCCGCATCACCGCGCCTACGGCGTTAACTTCGAGGAGGCTCTGCCTTACTATATTGAGCTTCTTGATGAGGAAAAATAAATTGAAAATTGTCGACAAAAAGGGCGCGATTTGAAATCGCGCCCAATTCTTATTTATAGCAGTGCTACCTTCGTCTTTTCTTAGGTCTTCTTTTTCCGATAAGCGAGAAAATGCACGCCATACCGAGATAGCACACGCAGTCAAGCAGGTCGGAGAGTCCGACGCCGCCGAGAAAAACGGATATGATTATTCTCACCGTGACGAAAACAGCCGCGGTAAGCATTGCCATAAGAAAGCCGTCGGCGCGCAGCTTCGAGAGAAGAAGCGAGGACAGGGCTGAGCTCACAAGAAGCGACAGAAGTGAGAAAACCTCGGTTAAGGATGCGGGGTCCTTGGTCGATGCGCAGACAGCGGTGAGTATGAGGGTTACCAAAATCAAAATAATATAGGACAGCGCCGTTCCAATCAGCACGAACAGAGGCGCCGCCATGTCTTTCAATATACTTTTTCGTCTTGCCATAGCCTTTCCTTTCAGTGACCGGGAATTAGCGGTACACTAAAGTATATTAGGCTCGTCTTGAATATATGACAAAAAAACAGCGACTCACTCCGAGTCGCTGTTTTTTTGAAAGCCTGCTAATCAGTTGTTTTCCTCTCCGTCAGCCTCATCAGCCTGCTGTGCGGCAACGATGTCGGCAATCTTGACGTCAACGCTTCTGATAGCGCCGCGAAGGAAGCGGATTCTGGTTCTGTCCTTGGTGGTCTCGAGCACGAAGGTCTCCTCCTTGATGGAGATAACCTTGCCGATAATTCCGCCGATGGTTGTAACCTCGTCGCCAACCTGGAGAGCGTCACGCATCTCTGCGTCCTTCTTCTCCTGCTTTCTCTGGGGACGAATCATGAAGAAATAGAAGAAAACGATAAGAAGAACTATACCTCCGATAGAAAAGAGGGAGCCTGCAAGATCGCCGCCTTCAAGTAAGAAATTAAGCATTTATATACTACCTTTCATATTGTTTTTTCCTATTATAGCCGAAAAATGTTAATAATTCAAGTATAAACCAAAAATTTTCCTCTGTTTCCCCGATTTATTTTTCATTCTTCGGAAAAATCATTTTGCCGCCTTGCTTCTCTCCGCCGCCTGAGCGATGCTCCTCACGACCTTCGAGGGAGAGAGCCACCAGTCACGGCACCATACTCGCATCACGGACCAGCCGCGGGATTCCAAGAATCTCGGCTTATACACGTCGCGCTCCATACAGGAGTCTGAGCTGTCGAAGGCGTCCCTGTCAAGCTCAACACCGACGAGGTATCTGTCGCTCTCGGGGTCGTAGACTGCGAGGGAGATGCGGTTGTTTTTGTTGCCGAGGGCGGTTTCGACGCGATAGCCCATTTTCTCGAGCTTTTCCTTAATCTGCTCCTCAACGGAGAGAAGCGAGCTGAAGCTCGGCGCCTGAGCCGTGTCGTCGTCGGAGAGCTCGGAGAGAATAATGCGCTTTTCGGTTTCGTCCTTTTTCGCCACCGCTCTGACATAAGAGAGATATTTTTTCAGAAGCTTGGGTCCAAGATGCTTCGCGCCCTCAACCTTCAGCTCCTCGGGCTCAATAGAGGTGACTACTATGATTTTGCTCTTGGCGCGTGTTATGGCGACGTTAAGTCGGTTTTCTCCGCCCTCTGCGGAAAGCGAGCCGAAGGAGGTGTACACCTTACCCGCGTCGTTTTCTGCGTAGCCGATAGAGAAAATAACTATATCGCGCTCGTCGCCCTGCACGTTTTCGAGGTTTTTGATGAATAGACTCACGTCCTCGCCGTCCTCTATCCTGTGCGTTTCCTTCAGTATAGCCGAGCGGAAGTTGGCATCGCGCGCCATCTCTCTGTCAATGCAGTCCGCTATGCAGGACTGCTGCTCGCTGTTGAAGGTGATAATGCCGACACTCTCGTTATTTTTCCTCGTGGCGAATATATTTTTGAGGATTTCGACTATCTTCAGAGCCTCGACGGCGTTCCGTCTGTCCACCCACTTGCCCGCCACCTTGTATCTCTCGATGGGGCTTGACTGACTGTTTTTCGAAACGTTTGGTGCTATCTGCAGCTTTGAGCCGTAGAATGCGGCGTTTGAAAAGTCGATAAGCTCGCTGTTTCTCGAGCGGTAGTGATAGGTCAGGGCAGAGCTCTCGTATCTTGCAACTGCAAGGTCAAGCAGGCTGTCTACCTCAAGCGCCGCCTGCACCGAGTAATCCTCCTGCGCCTCGGGGTCTGCTCCGAGGTATCGCTTCATGAAGGTTGCCGAGGGTCGAAGCTGCTTGTCATCTCCCGCTACCACTATGGATTTTCCGCGGTAGATGGTCGGAATAGTGCTCTCAATGAATACCTGCGACGCCTCGTCGAAAATGACTATGTCGAACATATTCTTCTCGAGCGGCAGAAGATTTGATACGTTCTCAGGCGAGAGAAGCCAGCAGGGGAAGAGAGTGAGGATAAATTTGCCAAAGACCTCCATAGTCTGCCTGATTGGCCAGAGCTTCTGCTTCTTGGAAATCTGGTAGAGGTAGTCCTTGTTGTCCTTCGAACTCTCGTAGAGCGTCTCGTACTCGCGGCTGTTCTTGCCCGCGGTGAGCTTATACGCTATCTCGAGCTGCTCCTTCTTCAGCTTGTATATCTTCGCTGTGATATTGGGATAATCCACCAGAAGAGCGAGCTCGTTCTTGCACTCCTCCTCGTATCTCAAAACCTCGTGATATATTCTGATTTCAAGAAGAGTGTTGATAATTTCGAGGTAGCCCGCGCGGCTCTTGGATACGGAGTAGGCGAAGTTGAGCACCTCCTGCTTGTTCTTGTCAAGGCTGTCGAGCAGGTGGGAAATATCTCTCTTAGAGATATAGCTGTCAAGCGCCTCGTAGACCAGCTTGATATAAGAGGTGTTTCCTCTCAGGAGGTTGTCGACCACCGACAGATATCCGTCCTCGGTCAGAACGCGCAGAAGGAAGTCGTACTCCTTGATATAAAGCTCAATAGAATTAAGCGTTTCGAGAATGGAGTCCCTGATACGCCTTTCGCACTTTGATACGAACAGCTTCTTGTCGGGAAATTCTATTTTCCTCTGCATTTTAACTACGGCGTCAAGCGTCTTTTCCTCGCGTATGGCGGGGTAGTATGCCAGAGCCTGCCTGTAGTAGGGATGCTTCGCTGTGTTGAAAAGACCCTTCTTGGACTTCTGCACCTCGAGAAGCTGACCCTTGACCTCCGAAAGCGTGCGAATATCGAGGTCGGGAAGCATATTGTCAATAAGCGGATTTTTTTCCTTGTCCTGAAGGAAGCTGTAGTAGGTATCTCCGAGGTCCATGCTCCGAATGCCGAAGAGCGCGTCGCACAGTTCCTTGTAGCTGAGGGACATAAGCTCCTCATTCTCGATCAGCTTCAGATAGACGGCGTATTCTGTCGAGCCCTTGGCGAGATTGTAGGATCTGTTATACATTTCCGACAGCGAGAGCCCGAAGGGGAGCTTCTTCGTCAGCGTGTCGGTGATAACCTCAAGACGCTTCTCCTCGTCCGAAATCCTGCACTCAAGCTCGTCGTACTGCTTCTCGAGCGCGTCGACGTCCTCAAGGCTCTCTATCATATCCTTCTGGTGCGCGGTGAGGCACCTGTCATAAAAGGAGCGCTTCTCCCTGGTTTCGTCGCTTATGTACATAGCCTTTTCGTTGAGAGGTCCAAGGCGGTTGTACACGACGTCAAGCGCCGCCTTTTTCTGTGAAACGACGAGCACGCGCTTGTGCTTGCAGATGGCGTCGGTTATGATATTGACGATAGTCTGCGACTTTCCCGTACCGGGCGGGCCGTAGATTACCATATTGCCCTTTCGGTCGACCCTCTCTACCACCTTTGACTGCGCGTAATCGAGCATTTTGACGCTGTACGTATGCTTTGATGCGGGGGCGTGCGAGCTTTTCTTCTTGCAGCGCTTCTTTCTCAGGTGCAACAGCTCGCTCACCGCATCATTGGTAAGCTTGCCCTTTTCGAGAAGGGTATAGTCGTGGTATATGGAGTTGGAGAGCGGAAATCTTCCTACAACCGCGGCGTATCTTACAGATAATTCTGCCTTCTGGTCGGGCTCCTTGAATTTCGAGTAGTTATACACGTTTCCCGACGAGATATAGTCGATTCTAATATGCGCCTCGGCAAGATAGTCTATGACCTCCTTCACCCCGCGGAAGCGCGAGAGGTCGTCGAACTCGAGCTCCAGGTCCTCAATGTTAAGCCTCCTCGACTGAGCGTAGGCGAATACGAGGGCGTGGTTGATATGTATCTTCTCGCTTTCATTCAGATGAAGCTCGACGGTCTTTTCGTCGACAATATCAATCCTGACGGGGAAAAGAAGGAGCGGCGCCTTGATAAGAGTCTTAGTGGCTCCCTGAGGGATACAGCCAAATACGAAGGGATAACCGATATACAGCTCGTATCTTCCGGTTTCCTTTTCTATCTCCTCGACCTCGCGCTTGAGGTCCTTCAACTTGCTTATCTCGTTTTCTATCGCCCGTTTCGCCGCATCGCCTTTTTTGGTTGCGAGAGCCTCTGCGCCAAGGCCGAGGTTTTCGAGAATTTCATCTTTTTCGCTATCGTCAATGAGCGAGAGAGGGAAGCGCTTCTCCGACCACAGAAAGTCTATAAGCTCCGCTACCTTCGCGTCGCGACCCTCGAAGAGTCTGCCAACGTCGTAGCAGTTCTTTCTCGAGATACTCTTGGTATATAGGCACTTATTACTTCCGCCGATTTCTATAAGGCGCTCCTTGTAGTAGGTATATATACTCTTAGACAAATTTATCCCCCTTTCGAATAGACGAGAGCCACTCAATACTTTAGTGTGCTCGCCGACGTCAAAATCCGGCGAAAACGATTATCACCTTATATTGTATCACACCCGTGTCGAAAAATCAATATATTTTTGGGGTGAGAAATTACAAAACGCACATACAGGCTTTGTACAAATAAACTAAAATAGAGTTATATTTTCTGCTATATTGCCGAGTTGATTTCTCCCCGCTTTGGTGGTATAATTATAGCAAACAAATATTTAAATTAATGCACGTTTTAAGGAGAATGCAGTATGAAAATGGCAAAGAGAGTTTTCGTGTGTCTTATGGCTTTGGCGCTGTGTGTGTCCCTGCTTTCGGTTCTCGCTATGGCGGACGAGAGCGGAATTGTAAGCATCAGCGAGATCAAGAAGGTGCTCGAGTACTACGAGGAACCCGTTATTTTTAGCTATGACTTTGATGATGCTCCGACAGGTAACTTTACCGCGGACCAGATAGTCAATCAGAGCGTATACGGTGACAGAAATACCCTGACGGTTAAAGAGGGAACTGACGGCAGGTATCTTGAAATCGTGGGTGATTTCCTGTACTGCGCGCCGACCTACTTCGTCTGGAATTCGGACGAGGCTGTTGATGATTTCTTGGTTGATTTCTCAGCTTCTGCATCATCACTTGCGTGGGGACTTAACGTCATATCCCTTTACATAGACGGTGAAACACGCTCTGACGTTATAAATTCCACCCCCGGCACAGAGCTCGTAACTCTCAATTTCAGCCAGGGAAAGGTTACCTACGCCGATCCCACGGTTTCGGGCGGAGTCGGCACGCTGAAGGGTGCCGGCGGAAACAACTTCGTGATTTCCTCTGACGTTTTCTATAACGTATCTGTCGAATACATGGTATCCGACGGAGCATATAGCCTTACCGTATCTAAGGCTTCCGACCCCACAGTATCCGCTACCGTTGAGGGTGTTAAGCTTCCCTGCGAGCTCGTCAAGCACCTTCGTCTTGGCGCCACCGAGGCGAATATGTACGACTCTATAATTCACCTTGATAACATCAATGTCTTCGGAGGCACCTTCCGCAGAAATAATTCTGAGAAGGACGTCGCGACCAAGAAGGCGATTTCGGATATTCTTGCTCTTGTCACGGGTGAGGAAAGCCTTACTGATGAAGATAAGCTTGAGCTGTTTTCGGTTGTTTCCACTCTTGTCGAAAAGCACGGATTCGTTAGCGAAGACGCGGATACCGGCGCCGCTATTGATACTATTGTCAGCTCTGCTGTCGAGCTCTACGCGGCGAAGCTTGACGAGTGTTTGTCCCTCATCAATAAGGACGGTACTTATGCTGAGCGTTACGATAACTATCAGAGCTACGTCAGATATTTCGAGCTTATGCCTGCTGATATCAGCTGTGTAGGCGCTGAAAGACAGCCTGTGATTCAGGCTATTATCGACAGATACTCTCTCGAGGGTCAGGATCTCGCATCCATCAAGGAGAATTCCGAGGGCTATATTGCTGCCCTTGCAGGCATAAATTTTGAGAATGCTGCCAACGTCAATGACTATAACTACCTCAAGGGCTATTACGACGCAGTTTCCGAATTTGCACCTCATCCGAGCTACGCAGGTGTTAAGGAGCTTGAGACTGTATATCGCGCTCTTATTGCCTCGTACGAAAGCATTAAAACGAACGGAGATCGCTTCGTTAATAATGTAGCTATCGTATCGAATAGCGAAAACAGCTTTGGCGAGCGTTATCTTGCTTACGTCGATGCAAGGGATAACAAATTTGAAAATGAAACCTATCCCGGTGTTACAGAGGCTCTACTTGTGCTTGAAACTGTGATCGAGGAGATGGAGGCGGCTATTGAAATCTGCGAGGATTTCATGATCAATATGACCAGAGCCGAGTATTCCACCTATCTCAACGCTAAGAGGGGCGCCCTTCAGGATGCGGCGAGAGGTAAGGATCAGAATGCTGCTCCCGATGCTCAGCTTCTTCTCATTCAGGAAAAGTATATGGAGTATCCCGGAATGGCTGAGGCTGTAGAGAGACATGCGACACTTTCGAGAGAGATTGTCGAGAGCGAGGCTGCCGCAGAGGCTTATATAGCGTACGTTACAGAGCTCAAGAGCGTGCACGAGACTCTTTCGGATACTGAGCTTGCCGCGAGAATTCTTGAGGCTGAGCGCCTCTCGGTTCTCGGAAATGTTACAGGATACGAGGGTGTTACAGACGCTAATATAGCGCTTAACAATATTAAGGCAGGCTTTGAGCTTGCTTCGGGCTACAAAAAATATTTCTCCACTCTCATTGGCTCTCTTGAGACTGAGAAGGATAATGGAAAGCGCTTTGACATTATTAATGAGGCGCTTGATGTTGTTAAGATTGCCGAGAGCTACGACGGAGTCAACGCAGGCGAGAAGGCAGAGCTTGACGCCGCTATCAGCGAGTACAACGAGAATGTCAAGGCACTCAACGCCGCCTTCGAGACAGCTAACAGCGTTGCGGCAGACGTCGTTTCTGCATCTGCAGGCACTGCGGCTGACGATGCGCAGGTTGGCAGAGTAGTCGCGCTTATCAAGAAGCTCTCCGAGCTTGAGCTCGTTCCCGACGAGGAGTAATTTACCTTGCAAGAAAGGGTTGACTGTATGAATTCCAATATCAATGTGAGAAGAATGCAGGCGGAAAAGACCTATAACAGCGCCAGAAGCTGGGCTCTGTTGGTTTTCGTCCTGTCGGTTGTGAACGTTGTTTCCATAGCAACGAGTGAAACCTACTTCCTGTTTTCATCATACGTATCGCAGATTCTGACCGTTATGGGTCTTGAGTTTTCGGTTATGTACGAAGGAAACAGCGCATTTCTTATCGTTTTCGGCGTTCTCGCCGTTCTGGTCGCCGTGCCATATCTTCTGTGCTTTATCTTCTCGAAGAAGCACAGAGGCTGGTTGATTGCCGCGCTGGTGCTGTTCTCCATAGATACCCTGATTCTTCTTGTAGACGTAGCCTCGGTTGGCTTTCAGTCGGGTATTATGGACGTCGTTCTGCACGGCGTAACCATATTCTTATTCGCTGCGGGCGTAGGCAAGGGTAAGGAGCTTGCAAGGCTTGAGGCTATGGCTCAGGCAGAGGCGTTTGAGGCGCAGTCTGCACAGCAGGGAGATGCGCCCGAGGGCGAGGAAAATCCCTTTTATACCGATACCTACCGCACGCTCACTCTCACAAGGAAAAAGGCGTTTCCCGCCGCCCTCGTTCCATTCGTCTGCTATATCAACGGACAGATGGTCGGCGTTCTGAAAAACGGCGAGACGCTGAGCGTCAACGTTCCCGCCACCGATCTGCACCTTCTTGTCACCGCTGACAACGGAGTATCTCCCGAGGTGCATATACCCGCGTCGGATATGAGCGTCAGCTATACTGTGCGCGCCAAGATGGGCTTTAGCACGCTACAAATTATTATTGAGTAACTTTTTTGAAAAAAGGGGGGGCGTTCTGCCCCCCTTAAGATTATCTTTGATTAACCTCGGTTAACCTTTGTCGCTCCAGGTAATAAAATAATGTTGGGTTAAACCTACTTATTTTTTATCTATGGAGCTTATATGGATTTTGAAAAATACTTATCAGGGCTTCCGCAGGCTGACGGCGATTATTCGTTGCCAAAGCTTCGCGCTATATCAGGACTGCTTTTCGACAGAGTGGCGGCACTGCTGTTTCCAGAGGTCTTTTTTGGTGGTACTGACCTATATACCCTGTGCTCTGACTTTTTCCGTGACTTAGAGTGTGGTGTCACACTCGCGGCAGAGGTGTCGGGAAGGCATATCTCAGCAGAACAAATATGCGAGAGCGTGCTCTCAGAGCTAGGCGGGATAAGAGAAATGCTTATCCTCGATGCCGGAGCTACCCTGAGGGGCGACCCCGCGGCTGTGTCAGTCGAGGAAATTATGCTTTGCTATCCCGGATTTTTCGCCATTTTAATTCACAGGGTGGCGAATTTGCTATTCAGGCTAGGAGTACCTATGCTACCGAGGCTTCTTAGTGAGCTTGCGCACGGGGCGACGGGAATTGATATTCATCCGGGCGCTACCATAGGCTCGTCATTCTGTATAGATCACGGCACGGGCGTGGTTATAGGCGAAACCGCGAGGATAGGCGACAGGGTGAAGCTGTATCAGGGTGTTACCCTGGGTGCCAAGAGCTTTGATACCGACAGCGATGGCGAGCTAGTGCGAGGAAAAAAGCGGCATCCCGACATAGGAAACGACGTGGTTATCTATGCGGGCGCGACGATACTCGGCGCGGATACGGTTGTCGGTGATCGCTCGGTGATTGGCGGAAACGTCTGGCTGACCTCGTCCGTGCCACCCGATACCGTGCTTATATACTGCGGCGCACAGCGCTCGCGATAGACAGAAAGGAAAACTAAAATGCAAGAAAACAAGAAAATTATTCCGCGTTATCCCAACTTCGCCCCCAAGGCTATCACCTTCACTATCGACGACGGAAACGTAGACAGTGACAAAATAATGCTTGATATTCTTCGTCCAGTGGGAATTAAGGGTACGTTCAATCTCACCTTGCCCGCCTTCCTTTCACCAGAGGAATACAGAGAGCTGTATCAGGGCTATGAGATTGCCAATCACGTGGCTTATCACCCCTTCGCCCTGGATGACTCGATAGATTACCGCTACGTTGACGTTGCCCCCGAGAGCGCTGAGCCCTCGGAGGAGATACTGTATCCCGTGCGAGAGGGCTTTTATAAAAAAATGCTCCCAAGGGGCTGGCGCGAGGTTGCCGATACGCCTACATATATCCGCTGTATAGACGAGTGCAGGGAGCGCCTTGAGGAAATCTTCGGCGAGGGAAGCGTCGGCTCCTTCGTCTGGCCCTACTGCGAGCAGAATAACATGGAAATCAAGGCTCATATAGCCGCCGAGGGCTACTATGCGGCAAGGAAAACCGGCTCTGTGCGCGACACCACGGACTTCGCCCTGCCGGAAGATAAAATGGCGTGGAGCTACAATATTGACGACAGGGGGCTTCTCGAGCTGATGGAGCTCTATGACGCCTGCGAGGACAACGGAAGCCTGCGCTTCTTCGCCTTTGGCGTGCACTCTAACGACTTCGTCGAACACGGGACAGTCCCTGACCTTCGCCTGTTCGCAGAAAAATATGGCAACAGGAGCGACGAGTATTTCTACGCCACAGTTGGCGAAATCTTTTCCTACGCAGATGCGATGGAGAGACTCTATACAGAGGGTGATACGGTATATAACCCCACAGATACGACGCTTTATTTTGAATATGACGGTGGGCGCTATATTCTTGAGGGCGGCTCGCATACCGAGCTATAAGCGCGCGTCAAACTGTTTTTGATATGAAAAAAGGACAGAGAAAAGCTCTCTGTCCTTTTAGCTATGTATGCCTTAGTTATGCCTTGGGATATGCTATCTCAACGGGCTTGCCTGTCTTGGTGGACTCAACGGTGGAGCAGCATACTGCAACGGTGTACGCGCCTTCCTTAGAGGATACGGGCATCTTCTCGCCTGCGAGAAGCGCGGAAACGAACGCCTCAATCTCTGCTGTCGCGTTGTGGTTGTTGATGTCAACGGGAACGTCGATGGGGCTTGTGAAGTCAGCTCCGTCTACCTCAGTGAAGAGGGTGATAGAGGGAGAGGTGTTGTCACAGATAATAGTACCCTTGGTGCCGTAGAATACCGAGCGCATGGTGTAGTCTCTCTTGCTTCCGATGGAAACGAGAACCTTACCCGAAACGTTGTTCGGGAACTTATAGATAGCTATAACGGTATCGTCTGTGGGCCAATCGAGCATTATCTTGTGGTTAGCGTGAGCATATACCTCGGTAGGATCGCCTGCTATCCAGCGGAGAAGGTCAACCGCGTGGCAGCCGCCGCCGATGAAGCCGTGTCTTTCGGGAACGACTCTCCAATCGTTGTAGCCTCTGGCGTGGTTGTAGTTGTGCGCGTACTCACTCTCTACGAAAACGAGCTCGCCAATCTTGCCCTCGTCGATAAGCTCCTTAGCCTTGATGAATCCGGGAGTGCAACGGCAGATCTGGCCTACCATAAGCTTTCCTTCGGTTTCCTTCTCGACGCGCATCATTTCCTGGCACTCCTCCATATTGAGAGCCATAGGCTTCTCGCAGAGAACAGCCTTGCCCGCGCGGAGAAAAGCGGTAGTCATCTCGAGGTGTATCTGGTCGGGAGTAACGATAACTACTGCGTCAACCTCGGGGTCATTCACGAAGTCGGTGTAGTCGTTGGTGTACACCTTACAGTCGGGGAAGAACTCACGGAAGGGGTCAAGCCTCTCGGGAGCGATGTCGCAGATTCCATAGAGATACGCTCTCTCATTCTTGAGAACGCCCTGCATGTGCAGCTTGCTCATCTCGGAGCATCCGATGACAGCAATATTCAAAATGTTTTTGCTCATGGTATTCCATTCCTTTCGAAAATATGATATAATAAGAGGTGAAGGGGGGTTATTATCCTTGAAAACAAGGCATAACGTTCCTACTGATACAAGTATAACACAGATATAGTGTGATTATCAATATATATTTGTTGTTTTTTATCTTCAATATGTTGTTTTGGGAGGGAGTATGAAATACGAGAAATTTTCTGAAATCAAGACCGAGGAGCCGAGGCTTTTTCTGGTTGACAGGGATAGAGATATACCTCCGGGTACGAAATTCGGCCCCGTTATACGCGATATATACATCGTCGAGTGCTGCATCGAGGGCAAGGGAACCGTGGTTGTCAACGACAGAGGATATGATTTTTCGGTAGGCGATTGCTACGCGCTTTTTCCGGGTGACAGCGTGACGCATATAGCTGATGACAAGGAGTCGAGAGTCTGCCTTTGGTGCGCTATTGACGGCGCGAGGTTGGGAGAGCTGTTCGGCAACGCGGGAGTAAGCTCGGAGTCGCCCTTTCTTCCAAAGAGCACCTTTGGCGAGGTGCGCTCGATACTTGAAAAAATGCTCTCAATGAGAGAGGATAACGACGGCGGAGCGGAGCTTAGGCGTACCTCGTGTATCTATTCATTGCTCGGAGCAATCCTGCGCGGCAGGTCGATGGGGGATAAAAACCTGTGGGTTGACAGAGCGCTCGGTATAATGGAAACCAACTACCACAGCGAGCTGTCCATCTCGGATATCGCGGCTGAGGTCGGGCTTGACAGAAGCTATTTTTCCACCCTTTTCACCTCGGTCACGGGTGTGACGCCATATCGGTATCTGACAAGCCTGAGGGTGAGAAAGGCGTGCGCTCTCCTCGCGGACGGCGCTCTCTCGGTCGCCGAGGTTGCCGAGGCGGTGGGAATTGACCCCGTCAATTTCGCCAGAATTTTCAAAAGGGTTATGGGTGTGACACCCCTGGAGTATATCAGCTCGACAGTCTAGCGCCGAAAAAAGCGCCCAGGCTTGTCAGATTAGGGTTGAGAAAATCAATACAGAAAAAAGAGGGAGATGCCTTTCGGGCATCTCCCTTAAAAATTACTAAATCACACGTCCAGCGCCGAAACGTCACTCGGCGTTTCTCTTCTCACAGCGAGGAAATCTCTGCCGCCCGATAGCATTACCACTGGGGGCCTTGGAATTCTGTTGTAGTTTGACGCCATAGAATAATTATACGCGCCCGTGACAAGACAAGCGATAAGCTCGCCTCGTTTTATTCCTCTTGGCATTCTGACACCTTCTTGAAGAATATCTCCGCTCTCACAGCATCTTCCGACTACCGAGCAGAGCTCAAAGTCCTCGCCAACCGGCGAAGCAACGGGAAGAATGGTGTAGGGCGAGCCGTAGAGGGCGTAGCGCGGATTGTCGGTCATACCTCCGTCAACCGACACATAGGACTTGTAGCCGGGTATTCTCTTGACTGTGCCGACGGTATAGACGGTTACTCCCGCGTCAGCAACGATGCTTCTGCCTGGCTCCATAGCCACAAGGGGCAGGGGAATACCCAGCTCGTCCGCATATTCGGTCATGAATTCGGAAATTTTCGCTATAACACCCCCAATATCGAGAGTGGGGTGCTCCTCTATATACCTGACGCCAAAGCCGCCGCCAAGGTCAATCTCGCTCGCGAGATACCCAAGCTCGCTGTATATCTCTGCCACGAAATCGAGCATAACCCTCGCCGAGTCAATATATACCACCTCGTCGAATACCATCGAGCCAATATGGCAGTGAAAGCCCATAAGCTCAATGCCGCCAAGCGACAGAGCGAGCGCGGTAATCTCCTTAGCCTGTCCTGTTTCAATAGCCGAGCCGAATTTTGAGTCGACCATACCCGTGTTAACCTGCGCGTAGGTGTGAGGGTCAATTCCCGGGGTCAGCCTCAGGAGTATTTTCTGTCTTTTTCCGAGCCTTGTCGCTATATCGCTTATGGCGTACAGCTCCTCGGAGTTGTCAACCACGAAGTAGCCGACACCCTCGCCGATGGCGTATTCTATATCCGCGTCGGTCTTGTTGTTGGAGTGAAAGTACGCCTCGCTAAGAGGGAAGCCTGCTTTTTTGGCGGTGTATATCTCTCCCATAGATACGACGTCTATGCCCATTCTTTCTTCAGCCATAATCTCATATATGCGCTTGAAGGACGCCGCCTTTGAAGCGTACAGCACCTTTGAGCGCGCGCCGAAGGAGTCGAGCATAGCGCTCTTGTATTCTCTGCATCGGCTCTTTATCCTGTCCTCATCGTAGAGGTAGAGGGGAGTGCCGTATTTTTCTGCCATCATCGACAGCCCGACCCCGCCAAGACAAAGCTCGCCTGAGGCGTCCCTTGAGAGGTTGTCCGATAGCATTTTTTCCTGTACAGTAGTCAATTTATACCTCTAAATTAAAGCATTTTTGAAATTAGCGTGAGCCTGTCAAGCTCCGAGAGGTCAGCGGGAGCCACGTCGAGCATAGTTATCGAGCCCGTGACGCCTCTCGCTCTCATACGACCGACCGCTCTTGCCGCCGCTACGAGCACGCTGCCTGTAAATTCGGGGTTGGAGTCTAGTCTTATATTAAGCTCCACGGTGTGCGAGCTCTCGCCCGAAAGCCCCGTTCTGCCGTTCCTTATCACAGCTCCGCCGTGAGGCATACCTCCGTGCTCCGAGATAAGCTCCTCGCGGCTGATGAACTCAACCGTGGTATCGTAGTCGGAGAAGTAGTTTGGCATAGTCTTGATTTTTTTCTCGATTTCAGCCTTGTCAGCGCCCTCCTCGGCAACAACGTAGCACAGCCTCCTGTGCTTTTCTGCTGTGGTGAGCTCGGGGCTCTCGCCTGCGCGCACCGCAGATATAGCCTCCTCGATTGGAATAGTATATTGCCTTGCGTCAACTACGCCCGGAAGCCTTCTTATAGCGTCGGAGTGCCCCTGGCTTATGCCCTTGCCCCAGAAGGTATAGTCCTTGCCCGAGGGGAGAAATGCCGAGGCGTACACTCTCGCTATTGAGAAAAGCCCGGGGTCCCAGCCGCCGCTGATAAGCGCGAGATTTCCGCCCTCCTTGGCGCTGTCGTCAACCCTCTTGAGATGCTCGGGTATTTTCGCGTGTGTGTCAAAGCTGTCGACAACGTTGAAGTGCCTCGCCAGCTCGGGCGTCATCTCGGGAAGGTCCGTGGCGCTTCCGCCGCAGATAATCATAACGTCAATCTCCGAGCGGAAATTCAGCGCCTCGCTCACGTGATAAACCTTAGCTCCAGTCAGCGTCTTAACGCTCTCGGGCGCTCTCCTTGTGAAAACCCCGACAAGCTCCATATCGGGAGCTGAGGTTACAGCGCACTCCACGCCGCGACCGAGATTTCCGTAGCCATAAATTCCGATTTTCATTGATTTTCTCCAAATTTAAATAACTAAAGGTTATTTAATAGCCATATTTTTGTTGCCGCGGCTCACCATATCCTTCATATTGTAGAGACCCTTGGGGCACTCAACTATGAACTCCGCGGCGGTTATAGCCCCCTCAGCGAAAAGAGCGCGGCTGTGCGCCTCGTGCTTCAAGGTTATGGTTTCTGCCGCCGTGCCGATAATCACCTCGTGCTCACCTACGATATTGCCCATTCTGACCGAATGTATACCGATTTCGTTCTCATCGCGCCTCGCGTGACCGCTTCTTCCGCAGTTGAGATACGCCTCGGGACGAACCGAGCAGAGCTCCTCAGCGAGCATCAGCGCAGTTCCGCTCGGAGCGTCGAGCTTTCTTATATGGTGCTTTTCCACTATTTCTATCGTAGCGTCGGGCATGGACTCCGCCACCTGCGTCGCTACCCTTGCTAAAAGGGCAATTCCGAGCGACATATTAGCCGCGAAAAATACGGGTATACTCTCCGCCGCCTCTCTGATACAGGCGAGCTCGTCGTCCGTGTGTCCTGTGGTTGCGAGAACCACAGGTATATCCTGAGCCACAGCGAAGCTCAGAAGCTCGGGCGCAGCCGAGTGATGCGAAAAATCAACGATGCAGTCAAAGTCCACCGCATCAACCTCGTCAAAGGAGCGGTATACGGTAACATCCGAGGGGATATTGCCCGAAGGGTCAACTCCGCCCGACAGCTCCGCGCCGTGATAGCCCTCGGAGCAAAGCCTCGCGACCTCGCGGCCCATATAACCGCCGATACCGTTAACTAAAAGCCTTATTCCCATTATATTAAGCCCCTGTCCTTCATTATAGCGAGAAGTCTTTGTTCGTTTTCCTTTTCCATAGGCGTCAGGGGAAGACGCAGATAATTCTCGCAGTAGCCCATCGCCGCCATTGCCGCCTTGACGGGAATGGGGTTAACCTCACAGAACAGCGCATTTATCAGAGGGAGAAAATCGAGTTGAAGCTCTCTTGCCTCGCTCACGTTACCTTCAAGATACGCCTTGCATATTCTCGAGGTTTCGGCAGGGCAGAGGTTGGAGAGCACCGAGATAACACCCACGCCGCCGAGCGACATTATGGGTACAATCTGGTCGTCGTTTCCTGAATAAAGGTCTATCTTATCACCGCACAGAGCCATAAGCTCGGCAATCTGCGATATATTTCCGCTCGCCTCCTTGATTCCCACGATATTCGGGTGCTCAGCCAAACGCGCGACCGTCCTCGGCAGAAGGTTACAACCCGTGCGAGAGGGAACGTTGTAGAGAATACAGGGCTTGTCGGACGCGTCGGCAATAGCCGAAAATGTCCTGTACATACCCTCCTGGGTCGCCTTGTTGTAGTAGGGGGTTACGAGCAGCATAGCGTCCGCGCCAACCTCCGAGGCGTACCTCGTCAGCTCGATAGCGTATGCGGTGTCATTCGAGCCTGTGCCCGCTATAACGGGAACTCTGCCGCCAACACGCTCAACGCAGAATTTTATAGCCGCCTTGTGCTCCTCGTCGGTAAGGGTAGAGCCCTCGCCCGTTGTGCCAACGGCAACTATGGCGTCAATTCCGCTCTCAATCTGCCAGTCAATCAGCCTGCCAAATGCCTCGTAGTCAATTCCGCCCTCGGTCAAGGGGGTGATGATAGCGGTAGCCGCTCCTGTAAATACTGTTTTCTTCATTTTTTTCTCCGTTCTCAATAGAAAGAGGGATAGCCGCAGGGAGCGACTATCCCGAAAAATCATAGAAATGACATTCGATAGCACTCCGCGAAACGCGACAGCAGGGCGGATTTTCTCCGAACTGCCAGCCAACTGCTTCCCAAAGGCAATGGCTTCGGCACCCACGCCTTTTCCGCTCTGTCCTAGGGGGAGCTATCTTGGCGGTACTATTCGTGCGGTGCGCCTCTATCACAAGGATATTCTTTTTTGACACAGTTATTCTAGCATAGCAGAAGGGCTTTGTCAATAGCCTTGGCTCGTTTTGTAGAAAAAACGAGATTAACCCTCGCTACGCGGCTGTCTTTGATTTGAATTATCTGCCAATTTTTAAGAAAGGCAGCATAGCTTCAATTCAAGTCGAGTATGCCTAGTGGGCGCTTTGAGCGACACCGAGGCTTATTCTATAAGCTCCCAGTTGTCTATAACGTGGATTTTTCCCTCGCCCTCGACGTAGCTGATTTTCAGCCTGTCGCCTATTCTGACAAGCACGAGCTCCTCGTCTGCCTCAAGATAGCCCTTGTATACCTCTCCGTCCGTCGAGGTAATATAGACCGTGGCTACATTGGCTACCGTCAGCATTCTGACGTTTTCGACGGTGATTTCGGTTGATTTCGTGGCGGTGCTGATATTTTCGCCGCTCTGCTGGAGCAGCTTCTTGTAGGCGCTCATTGCCTCTGCCTGAGTGGTACCCGTCGCAACTATGCTGTAATTCTGCACCTTAACCAGAGCGAACAGCTTGACAAGTCCTGCGTCATCCTTGAGAACCATTATATAGGTCGCGTGTCCCGATACGTTGACAAGTGAGGGGAAGGACGCAACGTAGCCCTTTTCCTGCACCTCGCCCTCTGCCGCCGCCATAGCCGAGTGCTCCTCCGCGCCGATAACGGGATAGAACTTATACTCGCCTGTGCGGGCATTCGTCAGAACGAAGCCGATATTGGAGCTATCCGCAGTCACCGAGGTAACGCCTGTGAAATACCACACGTCGTCGCCAAGAGCGATATAGCCGTAGTCGTCGGTGGTGCGGTTGCAGTCGACGTTGCCTATTATGCTGTTGAAGAAGCCGCGGGAAAGAGTACCTCTCCAGTCGTACTTCTTGCAGGCGAGGTCGCCGTCATAGACTATATCTATCCAGCTCGGAACCTCTCCCACGGGATGTATCGTGCTCGTGCCGTCGGTGGGGTCGAATATGATAACCTCGGTAACGTCCTTCGCTCCAAACCAGAAGACCTGCGGCTTAACACAGGAAACTATGTAGTAGGGGTTGCCCTCGTCGTCCACCTCGAACATAACCGAGGAGAAAATCTTGGTAGGGTACTCGAAGCGGAGCTTTCTCATAAGGTCCTGCCCGAAAAACGCGCTGCGGGCATACATTATAGGCTCGCTAAGCTCGATATACTCCGCGTCGCTCTTGACGGGGTCTACCATAACCATACCGGGAATACCGTCCGCGCCGTTGACCATCCACTTGAAGATATTGTCATACTCGAGGTTAGCCACCTTTTTCGGCGCGCCCTTGTAGTTAATCTGCGTATAGGTGTCGCTCACCCTGTACTGCGATACGACGTGCGAGAGCGATCCGAGAGTTCTGTCGCCGAGTATCTGCGCCGACGCTGTATCCATCAGGGCTATATTGGTTATCTCGGACGCCTCGGGCATATCCTCCTCGAAGACGGCGTTTTCTATATCTATTATATCCGCGTAGCTCCTCGCGAAAAAGAGAGGAGAGGATATGAAAAGACCGAGAAGCGCTACGATGAGAGGGAGAAATGCTACTCCAAGGGCTATAAATGAAGATTTGTTACCTCTTTGCTCCTCGCTTTGTACCCTTTTCTGTTTTTTCGAGGGCGGAAGCTTCGAATTTTTCAAAGCGCGCCCAATCGCGTACCAATTTATGTTGATAAAGGGTACAGCGCCTGCCAAAAGAATAAAGCTCAGATATAAAAAGAAGCCCATTGAACGAAGGTTTATAGCGGGCAGGAAGAAGTACCAGCCAACAAATCCTACCAGGGCGGCAAGAATAACAGAGGGTATGAGTGCGGATAGGTTGATTTTCTTTAAAAAGTTTTTCATACAGTCACCTTTCGTCGGGAATTTATTTCCGTCATAGCTTTAACTCTTTGTTTTCTGCTTTTTCGCACCAAGTCTTATATTTTTTTATTTTATCTCGGTTGACAATCCGCGGGAAGTGTTTTAAAATAGAGAAAAAAGACAGGGGGTAGAGCAGTGCGGAAAAATGAAAAAATACGCAGTATGACCGTTTCAGCGCTTTTCTGCGCTATTATATCCGCGCTTTCGCTTATATCAATTCCACTTGGCGCGGTGCCACTTACTCTGCAGCTTTTTGGTATCTACGCGGCGTTATACTATAACAGAGGCGCAGAGGGCTTTGTCGGTACGGTTTTGTACGTTTGTCTTGGCTGTATTGGCGTACCCGTGTTTTCCGGATTGAGAGGCGGTGTGCATTGCCTTTTTGATACGACGGGTGGATTTATTTTCGGCTTTATTCTGCTCTCGGGCTCCTACTGCCTTATGTACCGCTTGCTCGGGAAAACCGTTTTCTCCCGCGTAGCATCAACAGCGGTATCGCTCGCGGTGTTCTATCTCTCGGGCTCATTGTTCTACGCCGCGGCGTATCTTGGCGGAGTCGGCGCTGTATTGCCATCTCTTGTGGCTACGGTTTTTCCCTTTATACCCTTTGATATACTTAAAATCGCGCTTGCTATGCTTTTATCCTCAAGACTCTACCGCCATTTGACCCTTTAATATTGACTTGGGTGTATCTTTGTGATAAAATTATTAAAAAAAACGAGGTTTGGGATATGAAATCCATTAAGGACATATACAAGATAGGAAAAGGTCCGTCGAGCTCGCATACTATGGGGCCTGCCGCCGCTATGGAGATTTTCGTCGGCGAAAACCCGGATGCCGAGGCGTATGAGGTAATCCTGTACGGCTCGCTCGCCGATACGGGCAAGGGACACGGCACAGACCACGCCATAGCTATGGTTGCGGGTGATAAGCCCTGCGAGATTATCTTCAACACCACCGACCGCGAGCTCCCGCACGAGAATACTATGGACATTATCGCCATCAGGGGCGGTGAGCGCGTCGCTGAAATGCGCGTTATGAGCGTTGGCGGCGGTGATATTGAGATAGAGGGCAGAGAGAGTTCTCCGCTTCTTGAGATATATCCCGAGAAGAGCTTTTTTGAGGTCGCGGAATATTGCAGACACGAGGGAATAAGGCTCTCGGACTTCGTTATTCTCCGAGAGGGTAAGAAGGAGATATACGATTTTCTCGCGACTGTATGGGATACTATGAAGAACGCCATACATCAGGGACTCACAACCTCGGGTATTCTCCCGGGCGGGCTCGGTGTTGAAAGAAAGGCGCAGTACCTCTACAACAGACGCCACATAGACGAGCGCGAGGTGACAAGAGAAAACAGGATAGTCTGCGCCTACGCCTTCGCTGTGAGCGAGCAGAATGCGGACAACGGCACGATTGTTACCGCTCCCACCTGCGGCGCCTGCGCGGTTATCCCTGCGGTGCTTCGATATATGCAGGAAAAGCACGGCTTCTCCGATGAACAGATATACCGCGCGCTCGCCGTGGCGGGACTTATCGGAAATCTTGTCAAGACCAACGCCTCGATAAGCGGAGCGGAATGTGGCTGTCAGGCGGAGATTGGTACTGCCTGCTCGATGGCGGCAGCAGCGCTCGGAGAGCTGTTTGAGATGGGTATAGACCAGATAGAATACGCGGCGGAGGTTGTCTTTGAACATCATCTCGGCTTGACCTGCGACCCAATCTGCGGGCTTGTGCAGATACCATGTATCGAGAGAAACGCCGTGGCGGCGATGAGAGCGATAAATGCGGTTAACCTCGCGAATTTCCTCTCGGGCTCGAGAAAAATATCTCTTGATATGGTTATAGAAACAATGTACGAAACGGGCAAGGATATGTCGCACCTGTACCGCGAGACCTCTGCTGGCGGACTTGCGAAGCTCTACACGAGAGGAAGAAAAGATGGAAAAACAGAAGGTTGACAGAATTAACGAGCTCGCCAGAATAGCGAAGCTAAGACCGCTCACCGATGCGGAAAGGGCAGAGCAGGCGGCTCTCAGAAAAGAATATATAGACGAGGTAAGAAGCGCCCTCAGAGGCGCGGGAGGTAACAGATAATGGCAAGAAAAAACTGCTCTATATGTCTTTCCCCGATAACTAACGAGCAGGCGCCTATACTCACTATGGGCGCGTACGGAACTCCGAAGCTGCTCTGCGACGAGTGCGCCACAGAGATAGAAAATATGACACGGGGTACCGATTATGACAGTATCGTCGCGTCAATGGACGAAATATCGCACAGAATGAGCCGAAGCAACATAGACGACAGAGTGACTATGACCACCGTCACAGAAATGCTTGTCGATTCTGCGAAAAGAGCTCAGGCGATAAAGGAAGGCACATACGACTTCTCGCTCGATGAGGTCGAGGAGGAGGACTACGAGATCCCCGAGGATATGAAGGAAACCGAGGAGGACAGACTCCTTGACGAAAAGGAAAGAGAAAGCAACCAGAGGTTCGATAAGATTATGAACTGGATATGGGCGGCTCTCCTTGTCGGCGTAGTCGGCTTCCTTGTCTGGTGGGTGTTCTTCTGATTAAGCCTTGATATAGCTTACTAAGCCTCGGGATTCGTCAGCGAAGGCTTGCGAAGTTGCGTATATTGGCGAACGTACCCTGAAATAGAATACATTAAAGAGCGAATCCTCCGCATATAATTGTGCGGAGGATATTTTTATGAAATTCAACCCACTCTGCATTATAGTAACGCTGACGGGAGCGTACCTGCTTTTTCGCCTGCGCTTTTTCTTTATTCTTCACCCGTTTCGCTGTCTTAGGAAAACCTGTGTATCGCTGAGAAAAAGACAGACGGCGCGTTCTCTTGTTTTAGCCCTTGCGGGTACGCTTGGCGTTGGTAACGTTTTTGGCGTCGCGGTAGGCATCTCTGTCGGTGGGGCAGGGAGCCTTTTCTGGATGCTGGTATCAAGCCTTTTCGCCTCGGTTATAAAATATTCCGAGGTAGTTCTTTCGCAGGCGAGTATGGATAAGAGTGGCGGAGAGTCCCACGGTGGAATTCATAACGCGCTCCTCTCGCTCGGAAAATGCGGCGGGGCGCTCGCCGTGGTATATTCATCTTGTACGCTTCTTCTTTCGTTCTCTATGGGAGCGGCGCTGCAGAGCTCCACGCTTGTAAGCTCCGTCGGTCAAATATTTGACACGCCCCCTCTCTTAACCTCAATAATCCTATCAATTTTCGTACTGCTTGCAGTCGTTGGCGGCGCGAGAATAATAGAAAGAGTCACGGAAATAGTCATACCCGTGACAACTATAATTTACATAATTCTCTGCTCGGGCGTTATTTTCATCTGCCGTGAGCGAATACCCGAGGCGCTCTTTGAGGTATGGCGCTCGGCGTTTTCCTCTGAGAGCGCGTTTGGCGGCGCGCTTGGCTTTCTTCTCTCACGCTCGCTTTCCGAGGGCTTCGCCCGAGGACTTCTGTCCAACGAGGCGGGAGCGGGCACGTCCTCGATGGCGCACGCCAGGGGAGCCTCGCTTAACCCCGCCGCCTCGGGTCTTATGGGAATAGTCGAGGTTTTCTTTGATACCGTCCTTATCTGTTCCTTGACAGGTCTTGCAATTCTGGTTTCCGTACCCGAGCCCCGCGCATTCTCTGGCGGTATGGAGCTTGTGTTCAGGGCTGTCTGTGAGCCGCTCGGCTCTTTTTCTGGAGTTGTTCTTTCTCTGTGCGTCATCGCCTTCGCCTACTCGACGGTTATCTGCTGGTACTACTACGGTCTTGAATCCTGTCGAAAGCTTTTCTGTGGCGGAAGGTCTGCTTTTCTTCCGCTGTATCTTGCCTTCGTATGCTTCGGCTGTATGATTTCCGTGGGAGCTCTTGTTTTCGTCACTGATACTCTGCTTCTTGTAATGACCGCCCTGACCTCGCTCGTACTAATCAAAAGCTCCGACAGAATAGTCACTCTGTCGGAGCTTGGCGGTGTTCTTGATAGAAGATATAAGAGGGGGATTTTCAGGAGAAAATCAAATAAATCTGATTTTTGAGAGCAGTTCACCCTCGAAGCCTTCTGTCAGGGCGTTCATTTCCTTTTCTGTCATTTCCTTGGTTATGAAGATAACCTCGCCGCCCTTTTCTGAATAGGGCTCACACTCAAGGAGGACAGTCAGCTCCTCCTTGTGCTTTTCGTCTGCCGCGATATAGAATCTCGAGCTGAATTTTGAAAACTCCGCCCTGATGAAATGCTCCGCCTTGTTAAAGCCCGGGACGATAGGATTGTATCCGCCGCCCGTCACTATGGGAATCATATCGCCCACGATAGCCGAGGCGGTAGCGCCCGCGCCCGCGCCCTGACCGTAGAACATAACGTTGCCGAGCGGCTCTGCGACAATCTCAACCGCGTTGTACACACCGTTGACACTCGCCAGAGGGCTCTCGCAGGGAATGAGGAAGGGTGCGACGCATACCACGGGCTTTCCACCGTTGGCAATACATCTGCCCAAGAGCTTGATTCTGTGTCCGATGCTCTCTGCGAAGCGCACGTCAGCGGCTCTTATGCCTGTTATTCCCTCGGTGTGTATCTCCCCGACGTCAGGGAGCATATCCAGGGCGAGCGCCGTGAGTATAGCTATCTTCCTTGCCGAGTCGGTGCCGAGAATATCCGCGTCGGGATTTTTCTCCGCGTAGCCAAGAGCCTGAGCGTCGGAAAGCGCAGACTCAAAGCTGTCGCCGTAGGTGAACATTTTAGTCAGAATGTAGTTCGTGGTACCGTTGAGAATACCGCGGACCTCCACAATCTTATTTTGTCTTATCGAAGAGAGCATAGGGGCTATAACGGGAATGCCGCCTCCGACCGCCGCCTCAAATCTGTAGGATACTCCGTTTTCAGCCGCCAGCCTGACGAACTCGTCGCCGAAATTGGCTACAACCTCCTTATTTGAGGTAATGACGTTCTTACCCGCGGAAAGCGCGGCTACGGTGTATTCGTACGCAGGATGCGAGCCACCCATAGCCTCGATAACGGTCTCGACGCTCTCATCAAGGAGTATATCGTCGAACAGGTGCGTTACCAGCTCTCCGTAGGGAGAGTCAGGAAAGTCGCGCAGATCGAGAATGTGCGCTATTTTCACCTCACAGCCGAGATAATGTACAAGCTCTCTTTGATTGTTAGTTATAAGGTCGCACACGCCCCGTCCGACGACACCGTGACCGAGAATGGCAACCGTGTGTGTTCTTTTCATATTTCCTCCAAAGGAAAAAAATTACCAACATATCTCATTCTACCATAAGCTGTCGAAAATTGCAAGCCCAAACTCCTCCTGCCAATAATTTTTATACCGGACGTGAAAAAACAACAGAGCGGGCAGCCCCGCTCTGTTAAATGCTGACAAATATAGAAGCGCTTACTCCTTGATACCGAGAGATGCTTCCTTGGACTCTTCCGAGATGTAGTCAAGGGGATTTTTCGCCTCGCCCTTGTAGAACAGCTCAAAATGCAGATGTGCTTCGTCTGCAAGCTCGGTTATCGCCGTGTCGCCAACCGTGCCTATTCTGTCGCCCGACTTAACCTCATCGCCAACCTTCATAGTCACAAGCTCGTCGCCCTTGAGGTTGGAGTATACGGTTTTGGTGTCCTCGTCGTGGGTTATCTCGACGGTGTAACCAAGAAGCGCGTCCTTATAAACCGCGCTTACAGTACCGTCCTCGGCGGCATACACGGGCGCATCCTCCTCGGTGAGAATATCAATTCCCGTGTGCAGTCTCCACTCGCCGAGCGTTATGGAAAAGACGGGGGCGTCCTCTGCGTGCTCGGTTGCAACACTTCCCACAACGGGGGAAACAAAGTACAGAGCCTCCTTAGAGGGAGTATCGTCGGGCGTGTCGTCGGGAGGAGGAGTATTGTCACCGCCGCCGTCTATCACGGGCGGAGTGTCCTGAGGCTCTCCAGAATCCTTGCTTTTGGAGGCGGCTGCAACTATACCGACCACGATAGCCGTCACGCAGAGAATAGCGATAACGATAGCGTACACTACCTTGGGAGTGAGCTCTCTCAGACCGAATTTAACGTTCTTTTTCATTTAAAAACTTCCTTTCAGTGATACTGTCAATATTTTCTCCCTCCGCCTCTTTTTTATTCAGGCTGGAAAAAACTTTTTTCTTTCCTCACCCTCGGCGATAAAAGGTGGAAAAACACCCGAAATACCACCGAAAAAAAGAAAAATGCGGTTGACAAAGCTCTCTTTATAGGCTATAATAATTAAGTTAAAAGATTACACGCGGAGGACCGTATGAGAAACAAGATTTCGCTCGCCGGTGACCTGGGCAGCGGAAAGAGCACCGTTGCGCGCATTCTTATCGAGGCGCTAGGCGCTGAGTACTACTGCACGGGCTCGATAGTGCGCTCCATAGCCGAGAAGATGGGAATGACAACCCTGGAGCTCAACGAGTATATGGAAACCCACCCCGAAATAGATAAGGAAATAGACGATGGAATAAGAGCGCTGTCCGAGGACGAGAGAGCCCTGGTTATCGACTCTCGAATGGCGTGGCACTTTACCGAGGGCACCTTCAAGGTTTATCTTTCCACAGATATAGAAACGAGCGCGCTGAGAATTATGAGCGCCAACCGAAAGGGCGAGCACGCCGCCACTCTCGAGGACACTGTCAGAGAAACCAGGGCCAGAAGACAGAGCGAGAGAAAGCGGTATATGGATATGTACGGCGTTGATATAAAGAGTCTTTTTAACTACTCCTTAGTAGTCGATACCACCGTTGCCACGCCTGACAGGATTGCATCGCTGATACTCTCCGAGTTTGAGAAATTCAAGGAAAATCCCGACGACTTCGAATGCGCTCCCGTCTGCTATCTCTCTCCCGAGAGGATAAATTATCCGGAGGACGAGGATGAGAGCTCGATGCTGACGGAGTATATCGATATTCTTGAGCTGGGGGACAAGCCTCCCGAGGCTAAGGTTATGGAGCGCGAGGGCGAGTTCTATATCAAGGAGGGAAGAGATGCCGCCCTGGCATACGCTCTGTGTATGTACGACTTCGTTCCCGCGAGGCTTGTTTCGGGCGAGCCCGATGGAAAATACGTTAGAATGACAAATTCACTATAGGAGTTAATTATGCTGACAATCAAGAAAAAGACGGCGGCGCTTCTCGCCGACCGCATAAGCTCGGTTTTTGGTAGCGACCTCGTCGGAGTCGACGAGCTCGTCCGTATGCTTGAATATCCGCCTGACAGCTCGATGGGCGACTTGGCGTTGCCCTGCTTCCGCCTGTCAAAGAGCCTGCGCCGCTCGCCCGTGCAGATTGCCGCCTCGCTTGCCGAGGGCTTTGAGTGCGAGGAATTCTCCTCGGTCACGGCGGTTAACGGATATCTGAACTTCAAAATTAATCCCACCGCCTTCGCTCACCGAGTTGTCGGTGACGTTTTCCGCCTTGGCGATAAGTACGGCTCATCTCAGAGCGGCGTAGGAAAGACGGTCGTTCTCGACTACTCCTCGCCCAACGTAGCCAAGCCCTTTCACATAGGACACCTCGGCACTACCGTTATCGGTCACTCGCTGAAGCTTATTCATCAGTTCGAGGGCTACGACTGCGTCGGAATCAACTATCTTGGCGACTGGGGAACACAGTTCGGTAAGCTTATAGTGGCTTACAAGCTCTGGGGAGATAAGCAAGAGATAGAGCGCGGCGGAGTTGACGAGCTTGTCAAGCTCTACGTCAGAATCAACAACGAGATAAAGGCAGAGGAGGACGCCTCTGTGGCTGAAAATCCCGACGCACCCCGCCATTCCGCTCTTGGCGACGCCGCTCGCGCTGAATTCAAGAGGCTCGAGGAGGGTGACGAGGAAAATCTCGCCCTCTGGCGTTGGTTTGTCTCGGTCAGCCTTGAGGAATATCAGAAAACCTATAAGCTCCTTGGTATAGAGTTCGACTCCTACAAGGGCGAGAGCTTCTATACCGACAAAATGCCAGCTCAGGTACAAAAGCTCCGCGATATGGGGCTTCTCGAGCTTGACGACGGAGCATCGATAGTTAACCTTGATAAGTGGAACATGCCCGTCTGCCTTATCCTGAAGCGCGACGGCTCCACCCTTTATCCCACCCGTGACATTGCCGCCGCAGTATACCGCCAAGAGACCTACGGCTTTGATAAGGCTATATACGTCACCTCCGCGGCGCAGTCGCTTCACTTCGCGCAGTGGTTCAAGGTTGTTGAGCTGATGGGCTACGAGTGGCACGACAGACTCGTGCACGTGCCCTACGGTACGGTCAGCATCAACGGAGCGAAGCTCGCTACGAGAACGGGCAACGTTATACTTCTTAAGGACCTCTTTGACGAGGCTATATCAAGGGTTGCGGAGATAACCAAGGAAAAGCACCCCGACCCCGAGGAGTGTATGAGAATAGCGGAGCAGGTTGGAGTCGGAGCTGTGGTGTTCTACTACCTCTCCAACAACCGTATGCGCGATATTAACTTCGTCATGGAGGAGGCGCTCTCCTTTGATGGAAATACAGGTCCGTACGTTCAGTACACCTACGCGCGTACCTGCTCGGTGCTCGAGCGCGCGGGCTCGACCGGAAAAATGAACGACGTACCCCTTACCGACGGCGAGATGGAGCTTGTCAAGTGCGTAGCACTCTTTCCCGAGAAGGTGGCGCAGGCTATGGCAGAGTACGAGCCAAGCGTTATAACGAGATACATTCTCGACCTCGCCGCCGCATTCAACCGCTTCTACCACGACTGCAAGATTATAGGCTGTGAGGACGAGAGCCTCAGAGAAACGAGGATTGCTCTCACCGCCGCTACCAACAGAGTTCTTCATACCGCCCTTGAGCTTATCTGTATGAAGACGCCCGAAAAGATTTAAATTAACAGGAGATAAATTATGTCCGGACATTCAAAATGGAACAACATCAAGCACAAGAAGGAGAAATCCGACGCCGCCAAGGCGAAAATCTTCACCAAGATAGGTAAGGAGATGGCTGTTGCCATCAAGGCGGGTGGTCCCGACCCGAATAACAACTCCAAGCTCCGCGACCTTATAGCTAAGGCGAAGGCGAACAACGTGCCCAACGATAACATTCAGCGCACCATCAAGAAGTTCACAGATAACAGCGATATCAACTACGAGGAGATCACCTACGAGGGCTACGGCCCTTCGGGCGTGGCTATCATAGTTGAGACCTCCACCGATAACAGAAACCGCACCGCAGGAAACGTCCGCGCGTGGTTCAGCAAGTACGGCGGAAACCTCGGTCAGAACGGATGCGTCAGCTATATGTTCGAGGAAAAGGGCGTTATCACCATCATTGACGAGGATGATGAGATAGACGAGGATAAGATTATGGAGGATGCTCTTGAGTGCGGCGCTGAGGATATCAGATGCGACGAGGGCGAGTACACCATATATACCGCGCCGTCGGACTTCGACGCTGTGCGCGACGCTATCGTCGGACTTGGCTACAAGCTCGAAACCGCCGACCTTGCCAAGGTTCCCTCCACCTACGTTACCCTCGACAACCCCGAGGACGTGGAGAATATGGAGAAGATGCTCGATAAGTTCAACGAGGACGACGACGTCAACGCGGTTTATCACAACTGGGAGGCATAATTATGCGAGCCGCCGAAAGAAGAAAGCGCGTCTGGCTCTTTCTTGGCGTGCTTTCCGCAGTCAGCATTGCCGCGGGCGTGCCGCTTCTGGCTATATGCGCCCTGAAGCTCTTGTATATTCCCATGGTATTTCTCATTCTTCTGGTGGGACACGGCGCGTACGGCATAGCCTACTACTTCGTGCAGTATGCGCGTGAGCGAGCGGCAATCCGTTGTATCCCCCATATAGCGAGAGCGAGAGAATTATCCTACGCGGCTCTTGGAGAGAAAATCGGTATGACACCCGAGGGCGCCAGATATACCGCCGAGCGCTGTATCAGGCTCGGCTACGTCAGATACCCGAGAAAACAGTAGAGGGAGGCTTATATGAACGCTACGGTAACCTATACCTGCAACAACTGCGGCGCTGGACTTCTGTTCAACGCGGCGGAGCAGGCATTTTGCTGCGAGTTCTGTCTGTCAAGCTTCACAGAGGCTGAGCTTCAGAGCTCGTCAAGCGCCGAGAGGACAAGACAGATGGAGGAGGCGAATGCCGAATTCACAGGACAGATACAGCAGTATCGCTGTCAGTCCTGCGGAGCAGAGGTGCTCGCAGAGGGCAATACTATAGCCCGTAGCTGCTATTACTGCCACAACCCCGTGCTTCTCGTTGACCAGGCTTCAGGAGCCTATAAGCCCTCGAAAATCATACCCTTCAAGCTTGATAAGAACGCGGCGGTGGACGAATTTCTGCGCTTCGTTAAGAAAAAGAGGTTCGTGCCGAAAAACTATTTTTCGAAAAGTCAGCTTGACTATATGTCGGGCGTGTACTATCCCTTTTGGGTGACCGACGCCTACACCACGTCAAATATGAGCGGTATCGGTAAGAACGTCAGGACCTGGCGCTCGGGAGATTATCGCTACACGGAAACCACCACCTACGCTGTTGCCCGAGAGGGAAATATCAGCTTCGAGGATATAACCACCTTCGCTATCTCCGATGACTCCAAGGAGATGGTAGAGGGAGTGCTTCCTTATCCTATGGAGGAATATCAGGACTTCTCGATGCCCTATCTCCAAGGCTTCGTGGCTAAAAAGAGGGATATCGAAAGAGAGGCTCTCAGCGGTGAGGTGAGAGGCAGAATGACCTCCTATGCAGAAACGCTCCTCAGGCGCACCGCGTCGAATTATACGCACCTCAGCGTCAATAACGTCAATGTCAACGTCCACTCGAGCCATTGGGAGTATTCGCTCCTGCCCGTGTGGATAATGACCTACATCAAGCGGCACAGGAAGGACAGCAAGAAGGATAAGACCTATATGTTCACTATGAACGGCTCGACGGGTAAGCTGTTTGGAAGGCTTCCTATAAGCCTGCCGAGAATACTCGCGCTGTTTCTTGGGCTCACGCTCGGCGTGGGCGCGCTCGTCACCCTGCTTGGACTGTACGCCTTCTTCGACCCGGAGTCGCTGTCTGCGAGCCTCTTTCTTGGCGGAGCATTCGGTCTTTTCACAGGGCTTATACCAACCCTGATAATAACCGGAAAATATAAAAAGGGACTTCAGTCCCCGATATACCCCTTGGATAGATTTGCAAGGCTGGAGCTGACAGGCTCCTCCGACCGCTTCCTCAACAGAACGGTAACCAAGGTCAGAATCAATACAAATAACAACAAGAAGTAACTTCAAGCTGCGGGAGCCGCCTATTATATCGGGTGCGCTCCTTGCTTTATATGGAAATAATACGCGCAGAAAATGCGCATACTGAAAAGGGAGGAGAGAGATATGGCAGAAAATCGGTTTGTCCTGAAAAGCGAATACAAGCCCACGGGCGATCAGCCGCAGGCGATTGCCGCTCTGACAGAAGGGATTCTCGCAGGCGAGAGAGCCCAGACGCTCGTCGGCGTTACAGGCTCGGGAAAGACCTTCACTATGGCTAACGTCATCGCTAACCTGAATAGACCCACCCTCGTCCTCGCCCACAACAAAACGCTTGCTGCGCAGCTGTGCACCGAGTTCCGCGAGTTCTTCCCCGATAACGCTGTAGAATATTTCGTCTCCTACTATGACTACTATCAGCCCGAGGCGTACATACCCGGAAAGGATATGTATATAGAAAAGGACGCTATGATTAACGAGGAGATTGATATGCTCCGTCACAGCGCCACCTCGGCTCTTTTTGAAAGACGGGACGTCATTATCGTTGCGTCGGTGTCCTGTATATATTCGCTCGGCGACCCGATGGAGTACCAGGGGCTTCTTATCTCTATGCGCCCGGGACAGCAGATGTCTCGCGACGAGCTTATCCACAGGCTCGTTTCGATAAGCTATGAGAGAAACGATATGAATTTTATCAGAGGAAAATTCCGTGTCAGAGGTGACACAGTGGAGATTTTTCCCGCATCGGTCAAGGATACGGCGATAAGAGTCGAGTTTTTCGGCGACGAGATTGACCGCATCAGCCGCTTCAACTCGCTGACAGGCGAGGTTACAGAGCATCTTTCCTATATAGCTATATTCCCCGCTACGCACTATGCAGTGTCGGACGACAGAAGGGAAGCCGCTCTTGCCGAGATAGAGGCGGAGATGGTTGAAAGAGTCAAATATTTCAGGTCGGAAAATAAGCTTATCGAGGCGCAGAGAATAGAGGAAAGAACAAGATACGATATAGAAATGCTACGTGAGGTCGGCTTCTGCTCGGGAGTCGAGAACTATTCAAGAGTCCTCTCGGGCAGACCCGCGGGCTCAACGCCCTATACGCTCCTTGACTATTTCCCTGACGATTTTATAATGTTCGTCGACGAGTCGCACGTTACGCTCCCACAGGTCAGAGGAATGAGCGGTGGTGACTATGCCAGAAAGAAAAATCTAGTCGAGTACGGCTTCAGACTGCCCTCGGCCTTTGATAACCGCCCGCTGTTCTTCGATGAATTTGAGGAGCGGATAAGACAGGTCGTCTTCGTCAGCGCGACGCCGGGCGACTACGAGGCAGAGCAGAGCTCTAGCAGAGTCGAGCAACTGATTCGTCCCACGGGACTTATCGACCCCCTGATAGAGGTGAGGGGCATCGAGGGACAGGTGGACGACCTGCTAGGAGAAATCAGAGAAACGACAGCCAGGGGAGAAAAGGTGCTTGTAACCACCCTTACGACCAAGATGGCTGAGGACCTGACCGAGTATCTTTCCACGCACGGAGTCAAGGTGAAATATATTCACCACAGGGTCGAAACCATTGAGAGAATGCAGATAATCAGGGATTTAAGACTCGGTGAGTTTGACGTGCTGGTGGGAATTAACCTTTTAAGAGAGGGACTTGATATACCCGAGGTGTCGCTCGTCGCTATACTTGACGCGGATAAGGAGGGCTTCCTCAGAAGCGAAACCTCGCTTATTCAGACTGTCGGACGCGCGGCGAGAAATATCAACGGTCACGTTATAATGTACGCCGATACCGTCACCCGCTCTATGAAGGGCGCTATCGACGAAACCAACCGCCGCCGCGAGATACAGATGCGCTACAACGAGGAGCACGGTATTACTCCCGAGAGCGTCAAAAAGAAGGTGGCTGAGGTTATCGAAATCGGAAAGAAGGCAAGGCCCGAGAATAACAAGAAGCTCACCAAGTTGCAGAGACAGAAGCTTATTGACGAGCTTACAGCAGAAATGCGTGAGGCGGCGAGAAACCTCGAATTTGAGAAGGCGGCTTACCTTCGTGACAGAATCAAGGAATTAAGGAATGAGGACTGATGGCTAAGGAAATTATAGTCAAGGGAGCTAGAGTCAATAATTTAAAGAATATAAGCGTCAAGATACCGAGGGACAAGCTCGTGGTGCTCACGGGACTTTCGGGAAGCGGAAAATCCTCGCTCGCGTTCGATACGCTCTACGCAGAAGGACATCGTCGCTTCGTCGAGAGTCTGTCGTCTTATGCGAGAATGTTCATAGGACAGATGGACAAGCCCGAGGTGGATTTGATCGAGGGACTCTCTCCCTCAATATCAATAGACCAGAAAACCACCTCAAAAAATCCGCGCTCCACGGTTGGCACGGTTACAGAGATATACGATTATCTGAGGCTCTTATACGCGAGAGTGGGTATACCTCACTGTCCGGTCTGCGGCAAGGTTATTGAGCAGCAGTCCCTCGACCAGATTGTCGATAAGATTATGCAGCTGGAGGTGGGAACTAGATTTATGGTGCTAGCCCCCGTAGTCAGAGCGCAGAAGGGTATGCACGAGAAGGTGCTCGCCGATGCGAGAAAGAGCGGCTTTGTCCGCGTCCGTATCGACGGGAATATGTACGACCTCTCGGAGAGCATCTCGCTTGACAAGAATATCAAGCACACTATTGATATAGTGGTTGACAGACTCGTTATCAAGGAAGGAGTGCAGTCAAGGCTCTCAGACTCGGTTGAGGTCGCGCTTCGCACCGCGGAGGGCAGGGTGTCCGTCATCACAGTACCCAGAGGGGACGAAGGTGAGGTAGAGTACGAGTTTTCACAGAAATACGCCTGTGAGGAGCACGGTATATCCTTCCCCGAGCTTGAGCCCCGTATGTTCTCCTTCAACAACCCCATAGGCGCCTGTCCCGAGTGCGCCGGAATAGGAAATATGCAGAGGGTGTCGGTCAAGAAAATGATACCTCACCCCGAGCTTTCGCTTCGTGACGGCGGTATAGCTGTCAACGGTCTGAAAACTATGACCGAGGATTCCTGGACGGGACCTCTCGTTGCCGCTGTGGGCGAATATATGGGCTTCACCCTCGATACGCCGCTGTGTGACTTCACAGAGGAGCAGATGCACGCCCTGATGTACGGCACGGGAGATAAGAAATATGCCGTAGAGAGATTTTTCGGCGGCGTTGGCAGAGAGCAGGTTACAACCTTCGATGGCTTGGTTCACATCATCGAAAAGCGAATGAAAATGATGGGCGGCGACTACTATCAGGAGTTCGTCGAGGAGGTTGACTGTCCGAGGTGCCGTGGCAGACGACTTTCGGATATGGTTCTCGGTGTAACCGTCGGCGGACTCAATATAGATGAAATTTGCAGGCTCTCGATTGATAAGATGCTGGATTTCGTTGAGAAAATCGAGCTTTCGGAAACCGAGATGAAAATAGCTAAGGAGGTTCTCAAGGAAATCAGGGCAAGGCTCTCCTTCCTTGTCAGCGTTGGTCTTGACTATCTCAATCTGGCTCGCACAGCAGGCACGCTGTCGGGCGGCGAGGCGCAGAGAATAAGGCTTGCAACCCAAATAGGCTCGGCGCTCACGGGCGTTCTCTATATCCTCGATGAGCCAAGCATAGGACTTCACCAGAGGGATAACGGAAAGCTTATCGGCACGCTGAAAAGGCTTCGCGATCTAGGCAACTCGGTTATAGTCGTCGAGCACGACGAGGACACTATGAGAGAGGCTGACTATATCGTAGATATAGGACCTGGCGCGGGAATACACGGCGGCGAGGTTGTGGCAGCGGGCACGCCCGAGGAGGTTGCCGCCTGCACGTCGTCTGTGACGGGAGATTACCTCTCGGGAAGAAAAGCCATACCCGTACCCAAAGAAAGAAGAAAGGGCAACGGCAGCTTTATTCATATCGAGGCAGCCGAGGAGAATAACCTGAAGTGTATCGACGTCGATATACCGCTAGGCTGCTTCGTGGCAGTAACGGGCGTGTCGGGTAGCGGAAAATCCTCGCTGATTAACTCGGTTCTTCACAGAACGCTTGCCCGCGACCTTAACCGAGCTGTGACCTATCCGGGTAAGGTTAAGAAAATAACCGGACTCGAAAATCTTGATAAGGTCATAGCGATAGACCAGAGCCCCATTGGGCGTACACCGCGCTCCAACCCCGCGACCTACACGGGTCTTTTCACCGATATAAGAAATCTCTTCGCCAAGACGAAAGATGCCAAGGCTAAGGGCTACGATGCGGGCAGATTTTCCTTTAACGTCAGGGGCGGCAGATGCGAGGCGTGCGACGGCGACGGCGTCAAGTGCATAGAAATGAACTTCCTGCCCGACGTCTACGTCAAGTGCGACGTCTGCAAGGGAAAGAGATATAACAGAGATACCCTCGAGGTTAAGTACAAGGGCAAGAATATCTACGACGTGCTTGAGATGTCGGTGGAGGAGGGAATAGCCTTCTTCGACGGACTTCCACAGCTGCAGAGAAAGCTTCAGACACTCTTTGACGTCGGACTCGGCTATATCAAGATAGGACAGTCCTCGACCACTCTCTCGGGAGGAGAGGCTCAGAGAGTCAAGCTTGCCACCGAGCTCGCCAAGCGCTCAACGGGAAAAACTATATATATCCTTGACGAGCCCACCACAGGACTTCATACAGACGACGTATCAAAGCTTATAGGTATACTTCAAAGGCTTTCCGATGCGGGAAATACGGTTGTCGTTATCGAGCATAACCTCGACCTTATCAAGACTGCGGATTATATTATTGACCTCGGTCCAGAGGGCGGCGACGGCGGCGGAACGGTGGTTGCAACGGGAACTCCCGAGGAGATTGCCGCCTGCGAAAAATCCTACACGGGTGCTTTCTTGATTGAGAAATTAAAGAAATCCTGACTTACGAAAGGTTAACAATACTTTACAATGTTTTATGGAGCGATAAAGAAATGCGACGTGGCTAACGGCGAGGGAATACGCACCTCGCTGTTCGTCAGCGGCTGCAGAAACAGGTGTCCAGGTTGCTTTCAGCCCGAAACCTGGGCGTTTGACTACGGCTCCCTCTTCACCGAGGCTGAATGGGAGCAGATATTCGACTCTGTGAGAATCCCGTCCGTCAGGGGAATTACAGTCCTCGGCGGCGAGCCTATGGAGCCGGAGAATCAAAGAGAGCTGTATCCCTTTCTTTCGGAATTCAAGAGAAGATTTCCCGATAAGACCGTCTGGCTCTATACGGGATATACATACGAGGCGCTCACCTCGCCCGTTGGCTCATACCCCGTGGCAACCGAGCTTACCGAGGGCTTGCTTTCGCTCGTTGATATACTCGTTGACGGCAGATTCGTCGAGGAGAAAAAGCAGCTCGGACTCCGATTCCGTGGCTCGTCTAATCAGAGGGTTATCGATATGAGAAAAACGCGCGAGGCTGGAAAAATAATTATTTGGGAGGGCTGTCAGCTTGACAGACGGTTTAGCCCCAAGTCTAATGGAGAAAACGAAAATGAAGGTTAATTTTAAAAAGCTGAATGAGTCTGCCATAGTGCCCGCCTACGCGTCAAAGAATGCCGCTGGAGCTGATTTATATAACCTCCCCGACTCTCAGGTCTGCGTGCCGCCGCATAAGACGGTATTAATACATACGGGCATCGCTATGGAAATACCCGAGGGATACTGCGGCTTGATTTTCGCTCGCAGCGGTCTTGCCACCAAGCGAGGCCTTGCTCCCGCCAACAAGGTTGGAGTCATAGACGCAGACTATCGCGGAGAAATAATGGTCGCTCTGCATAACCATACCGACGAGCCTGCAGTCGTTGACGCGGGCGAGAGAGTAGCGCAGCTTGTTATAATGCCCTATATCGCGGCAGAGCTGTGCGAGTGCGAGGAGCTTTCGGATACAGAGCGCGGCGAGGGCGGCTTTGGCTCTACGGGAACCAAGTGAAAAATAAAATTTAAAGCGGTCAGAGCACGATTATGTGGCTCTGACCGCTTTTTTTGAGTCCTATGTGTATTATCTGCCGATGAACATCTGTGTCCAGTATCTCCCGTCAGCGACGTAGCCAACGCCTATCTCTGTGAATGACGGATTAAGTATATTGGCTCTGTGCCCCGCGGAGTTCATCCACGCTTTGACCACAGCCTCGGGGGTTGCTTGACCTCTCGCTATGTTCTCTGCGGCAGTCCTGTATGAAATTCCGAAGCTCTTCATCATCTGAAAAGGCGAGCCGTAGGTTGGGCTTGTGTGAGAGAAATATGCCTTATCCCTCATATCCTGCGACTTATAACGGGCAACTCTGCTGAGCTCCCAGTTATGTGTCAGCTCACCTAAGCCCATTTTTCTTCTTTCCTCATTGACAAGGCGTACAACCTCTCGCTCGTATGCCTCGACGCTTGGGTTAACGGTAGGAATAGTCAGAACCTGACCGGGATATATAAGGTCGGGATTTTTTATATGTGGGTTCGCCTCCTTCAATTCACTGATACCGACCCTATGCTTTACCGCGATTTTCCACATAGTGTCACCGCGGACGACTGTATGAGAAGAAGCCGCCGATACGCCGAGAGAGAGCATAAGGGTGAGTAGCATCACACACGAAAATATAGCTAACAGCTTTTTCATTCTGCGTACCTCCATAATTGTTTTTTCGGTTGGCGCACTTGGGAAAAGGGGAGCGCCACCCGCTCTCATATTATAGCATAACTCACCTCGGATTTCAAATGCAGTTTCTGGCAATGGGGTACCCCGTGCAGCGAAAACGGGCTTTTAGCCCCTCTTGTAGCCTCGTTTTGTCCGATTTTGATATATAACTATATGAAAAATCCACCGCGACAAATTTCGCGGTGGATTCTGTTGCGCCTGCGCTTTTTGGATTAAAAGAAATCCTTGGTGAAATATATATCCCTTTTTGGTATGGAAAAGACCTTGCCGTTAAGATAATCAAGTGCGGTTTTCTCTCCCTTGAAGGAAAAGCGGAGCTTGTAGGAATAGAGAGCCTGGTACTTGTAGCCCCGAGCTCTGTCAGCCTTGTTGATTCCGTACTTTCCGTCACCGATAAGGGGGTGACCGATGAACGCCATATGAGCTCTTATCTGGTGCGTTCTTCCCGTCAGCAGCTCGACCTCGAGCAGCGCGCTCTCGGCGTTTTCCGCTACTACGCGATATTTGGTGATTATCTCTTTAGCTCCCCTCGGGGGATTTTTATCATACACGCGGACGATGTTATTCTTCTCGTCCTTCAGAAGAAAGCCTCGGAGGGTGTCCTCCTTTTTCTTCGGCACTCCGTGGACTGCGGCAAGATAAAACTTGTCGAGCTCGCGAAGCTTGATTTTTTCATTCATCACCCGCAGAGCCTCTGCGGTCTTCGCCGCTATAACTATACCGCCCGTGTTCCTGTCTATACGGTTACAGAGGGAGGGCGCGAAGCTCTGCTCGTCACGCGGGTTATACTCGCCCTTTTGATATAAGTACGCCTGAATATGCGTTATCAGCGTATTTTGTCCGCTGTCCTCGTCCTCGTGTACCGAAACACCGGGGCGCTTGTTCAGGAGCATTATATTTTCGTCCTCGTAGACTATATCAAGATGCGGAGTTATTCTGTCAAGCGAGCACTCAGCGCCCGCGCCGTCGAGCGCGGCAAAGCACTCCTCGGCAAGAAAGCACTGCAGAGTATCTCCCTCGCTGAGTATAACGCTCGCCTCGGCGCGCTTTCTGTTCAGCTTGATTTTTTTCAGTCTTATTGACTTGTATATCAGGGCGGGGGGCAGTCCCAGCGCCTTGGTGAGAAATTTGTCAAGTCGCTGTCCGGAGTCGTTTTTTCCGATTTTAATCTCGCGCATCTGTTATTTGGTACCGAAAATTCTGTCGCCCGCGTCGCCAAGACCGGGGATAATGTAGGCGTGGTCGTTGAGTCTCTCGTCCAGGGACGCGCAGTATATATCTACGTCGGGGTGCTCGTCCATAACCTTTTTGACTCCCTCGGGCGCGGCTACAAGACACATCAGAAGTATGCTCTTGGCGCCTCTTGCCTTAACCATAGTGATAGCGTCAGCCGCCGAGCCGCCCGTAGCGAGCATCGGGTCAACCACGATAACGAGTCGCTTGTCAATATCGGGGGGCATCTTGCAGTAGTATTCTACGGGGAGGTGCGTTTCGGGGTCGCGGTACAGACCGATGTGACCCACTCTCGCTACGGGCACGAGTCTGAGCAGACCGTCCACCATACCGAGTCCCGCGCGCAGTATCGGCACGACAGCAAGCTTCTTTCCCGCTATTCTCTTGCAGGTAGCCTTCTGTATGGGCGTTTCAATCTCCACGTCTTCTAGCGGCAGATTTCTTGTAATCTCGTAGCCCATCAGCATCGAAATTTCGTCAAGAAGCTCTCTGAAATCCTTTGACGAGGTGTTTTTATCTCTCATTATCGTCAGCTTGTGCTGAATCAAGGGGTGGTCGATAATATGTAGGTTGCTCATATCTTGTCCGTCCTTTAAAATGTTATTTTTCTTAATTATATATCAATTTTCCCGACTTTTCAAGTATCGCTGCCCGTTTTTTTCCCTTTTTTATAAAATGAAGTGGCAAAGGGATAATTTATAATCAAATTAGCCAATTTTCTCTTGAAATTATCCTCGAGTGACTATATAATGGTACTGTGAGATTAAAACGCTAAGGAGTACACGAATGAAAAATCCCGAGCTTGTGATTATGGCGGCAGGAATGGGCAGCCGCTACGGTGGTCTTAAGCAGATTGACAAGGTTGACGACGAGGGACACATTATTATAGATTTCTCGATTTATGATGCTATCCGCGCGGGCTTCCGTGATTTCACCTTCATTATCAAGAAGGAGATTGAAAAGGAGTTTCGCGAGGTAATAGACGCGCACCTTGAGGGCAAGGATATAAGCGTCAGGTACGTCTATCAGGAGCTCGACAAGCTCCCCGAGGGATACAGCGTCCCCGAGGGAAGAAAAAAGCCCTGGGGCACAGCGCACGCTCTCCTGTGCTGTCTTGGTACGGTTGACGCGCCCTTCGCGGTTATCAACGCGGACGACTACTACGGAGCGCATGCCTTTCTGAAAATCTATGATTTTCTGAAAAATACTGAAGACGACGGCAGATACCACTACGCTATGGTTGGCTACCGCATCAAGAACACCGTTACCGAAAAGGGCACGGTTTCGCGCGGAGTCTGCTCTTATGAGAACGGTATGCTCACAGAGATTGTCGAGCGCACGAAAATAGGCATAAGACCCGACGGCACTATCTACTATACCGAGGACGGCGTTGATACTGAGCTTGACCCCGAAACGCTCGTTTCGATGAACCTCTGGGGCTTCACTCCGTCTTATCTTGAGGAGTGCAGGAAGCGCTTTCCCCGATTCCTTGACGAAAACCTTCCGAAGAATCCCGAGAGGTGCGAATTTTTCCTTCCCGGAGTTGTTTCCGACCTCATTTCCGAGGGACTGTGCGACGTGCGCGTTCTTGATAACGAGGATAAGTGGTACGGAGTTACCTACAAGGAGGATAAGGCGCAGGTCGTCGAGGCATTCAGACAGCTCAAGGCTGACGGAGTATATCCAAAGGAGTTCTGATTTTAGACTTTCGGTAGCACCAAAATACTATGAAAATTGAGAGGGCAGACACGGATAGGTGTCTGCCCTTTTTGATGTGCTTCTGACCCCTCAGCTATCCGTAGGCATCAGCCGCGGTTTTTCGGGCTTTTCTGACGGACTGTAGCCGAAGTGCTTCTTATAGTTTCGGAAAAAGGTGGCGTAGTCCTCAAAGCCAACCCTCTGTGCCGCCTCCGTGGCGCTCACTCCCGCGCGCATCAACCCCTGCGCCATAAGGAGCCGTTTTGAGTTGATATATCTTTTCGGCGTCACGCCGAGATTTTTTATAAATAGGTGGTGCAGGTGACTCTTGGTGATATAGAGCTTCTCGCATATCTCGTCAATTCCGCGTATCCGGGTCAGGTTTTCGTCAATGTAGCCAAGAGCTCTTTCAATCAAGGGATTTTCTGTCGCGCGGTGGACGGCGAAGCTGTCCTTGATAGCGAGGTTATATATTATCTCGGTAACGATACACTTAACAAGATTAAGCAACTCCTCGCCCGAGAAGACGTCGGAGTACAGCTCGGTTTTTTCAAAGAGGTCTGCCATTCGCCCCCCATCCCCAAAGGAGAATACCTCAACCCCCTCGGGTATCGAGCGGCGGATGCCGTCGGGTATCATACTATCATCGATGAGCAGGCTGTACGCCTCGTACATCGCTTCCGCAGTCGGCTCGGGGTGATGAAAGGTGGATGGACGGGAGAGGACGAGGTCGCCGCTCTTTAAGACGTAGCTTTTTCCCTCAACCCTGTATGAAACCTCACCCTTCAAGAAAAAGAACAGCTCCCAAGCCTCGTGGATTCGCGGGACAAAGGCGTCAGACGCGGGGGATTCTATTATTCTGTGCTCGACGAGAAAGGACTCGCCCTCAATAGCTCTGCTGTGTAGTATCTTCACGGTTATCTCCAAATCGGTTTGTTGTACTTATAATAGCACAAGGATACACCTTTTGCAATATTTATCGCCAAAATTCAGGATTTTCTTGCTTTTTCGGAAAAATGAAGGATATAAGTTTCATTTAAAATTAAAGAGGTACTGTGCTTTCTCACAATACCTCTTTCTCTTATTCGGTTATGATGCCCCCCGAGATGCTATAGCTTATTTTTGACACAGTCAACGATAAGCTTGACTGCGCCTTCAATTCCAAGGGTAGAGGAATTAACAAGCAGGTCATAGTGCTCGTGCTTGCCCCACCTGTTTCCTGTGTAGAAGTTATAGTATGAGGAGCGACGCTTGTCGGTTTTGTTAATCATATCAACGATATGTGTAGACTTGATTTCGGGGTGTCTTTCTCTGATTCTCGCCTCTCTCTTGTCTATATCTGCGTAGATGAAGACTCTGAGAATGCTTTTCTCGTTTCTGAGTACGTAGTCGGCGCATCTGCCGATAATGACACAGCTGCCCGCTCTCGCGTATTCTCTGATAACGTCAGACTGAAGAACGAAAAGCTTATCATTCAGCGGCATTTTGTAGCCGAAGCGGCCTGTTGCGCCAAGAACGTTTGAGCCGACAGCCAGAGTGTAGAGCAGGGAATTTGCCGCAGTTTCCTCGGCGTTAATTATGACGTCCTCGCTGAGATTTCCGTTATTCGCCGCGTCGGTTATTATCTCTCTGTCATAGCAGGGGATATTCAGCTCCTTCGCCACTCTCTCGCCGATTTCTCTGCCGCCGCTACCGTACTGTCGCGCGATGGTTATGATTATTTTCCCGGACATATAAATCCCTCCTGTACGCTTCTTTGGTTGTATTATATCAAAAAACCGAGGGCTTGTAAATGCTTTTTTGATTAAAGTCGAAAAAAACAGAGGCACAGAGCAGGGCTGTACCTCTATATTTTCCTTGTTCTGAAGCTTCCTTGGCTTATCGCTTGCTCTTAACCATTCGGTAGAGATACTCTGCCGCAGAGGCTCTTGTGACCGACTCCTCGGTGTTGACCGTATCCCACTCACCCTCAAATATTCCGAGGGTGAACATAGCGTACACATTCGAGCGAGCCCAGCTTGGCACGGTTTCGTTCTCCCTCAGCTCGTCCTCCTCGCCGCCTGTGCCGATACCCATTATCCTTGACATTATAACCGCCGCCTCGTAGAGATTGATGGGCGAATTGGGATTGAATATCAGGCCGTCCTTGGTGAAATCCCCGTCGATAATTCCCATTTTCTGCGCGGTGGCAACGTAGCACACAAGATGCGCGGGGATATCCGCGTTATCGTCGAAAAAGCTCATCTTGTAGGAGCTGTTCTGCCTTATTCCGTACGCCTTCATCGCCATAGCCACGAACTCCGCCTTGTTGACAGCTCCCTCGGGATTGAAGTAGCTGAGGCTTCCCTCGCTGTAGCCCGACATAACGCCCATAGCGCTCATAGCCACAGCGGCGTTATATTCGCTTCGATCGGTCATATCGGCGAAAACCTCGTCGGACATTCTGTCAATAACCCTAACGTCAACCGTCACAGGCTCGGAATAGTTGCCCCACTCGTCGCGGGCAACGTAGGTGAAGCTGTCATAGCCGAGATAATCTGCCCTCGGCGTATATCTGTATTTTCCCTCGGCGCTGTCTGTGACGGTTATCGAGCCCTTTCTTGGAAATGCCACTATGATAAATTCCATAGCATCTCCCTCGGGGTCTGTAGCCTCCATTCTGCAGAAAATCGAAATCTCGGATTGAGTGGTTACGCCGAGAGAGGCGGCGCTGTCGGTTGGTGTCTCGGGCGCGCGGTTAGCCACCTCGGAAAACCTCATCCTGCACTCGGTTTCCTCGCCGCAGCCCGCGCCGTTCAGGATGAAGCTGAAGGACGCCTCGGTGACAGCGTCCGACGAGGGAACGAATATCATAGACGCTATATGCTTTCTTTTTATACTCTGCCCCTCGCTTATCCGTTTTCCTGCTGAGAGAAGCGTTCCGTCTTTTGAGGACGGAAGTTTTGTTATCGTTATGCTGTCAAAGTCGGTTACGGCGAAGGCGCTCTTGAAATCACCGTCGGAGAAATACAGCTTTTTTCCCGCGATGCCCGATTTTATCATAGTCACCTCGCCGCTCACTACCGAGAACCCCGACCCAAAGCCCTCAGCTCCCGCCAGCGTCAGAGTACCCCCGACAAGAAGCGAAATAAGGAGCAGGGCGGTTAGAATTTTTTTCATAGTATCACACTTCCTTTCCATAGATACCATTATTTTGTCCCGGGACTTGGGATTTATTCCGCTATATTTGGCATCGCTTGGCAAGAATTGACGAAAAATACTGTTAATTTATCCGAAATAGAGAGCCTGTGATTGACAAAGTGAAATTGAGGGTGTATAATTTTAAAGGTTAAGTATATTTTACGCACGTACAAAAGGAAAAATATGAAATTTTTGAAATCAAAATGGGGTATAGCGCTTATAATTTTGCTCGTTGCGGCAGTTGCCCTGACGGTTACTCTTCTTATCGTTTTTCACGAAAAGGGGGCTGAGCGAGAGGTCTATACCTACGACGACCTGGAATATTCTATTACCGAGGACGGTAATATTGAGATACTCAATTATTTTGGCGATGATGCCGACGTGCGAGTGCCCACCGCTATAGAGGGCAGACTCGTTACGGTTATCGGTGAGGGCGCGTTCTATGCGAAAAACGTATCGAGCGTTATCCTCGGGGATTTCGTCAGGGAAATCGGACGAGCGGCGTTCTACGAATGCTCCTCGCTGAAAGAAATCACCCTTGGCAGCGAGCTTGCCTGCATAGGCGACTCCGCGTTTTATAACTGTCGGTCGCTGAAGGAGATTTCCTTCCCCGATACGCTCGAGCTACTCGGAGATTCCGCCCTTCTCGGTACGGATATTTCAGAGATCGAGCTTCCCGAGAAGATTCTCGCCGTGCCCGCCTATTGCTTCGCGAACTGTTATTCTCTCGTGTCGGTTAAGTGGGGCGCAGAGCTTGATACTATTTCTGAGTACGCCTTCTATGGCTGTGAGAAGCTCCCCGAGCTATCATTTGAGGGAATTAAGAGCATAGGAAAATCCGCCCTTGAGGGCTGTGTCGCCATTAACGCAGTCAACCTTCCTGCGAGCGTTGAGTATATAGGTGAGGACGCCTTTGGAAACTGCGACGCTCTGTCAAAGATTACCGTCGTCAGGGAAAACGGTTTTTACTCCTCCGAGAGCGGAGCGCTTATTGATATCAAGGGGGGAAGGCTTATGTGCTTTCCTCAGTCATCGACGCTAGAAGAATGTGTTATTCCCGATGGAGTTAAATATATCAGCGCTCGCGCATTCGCCGACTGCGCGGGGTTGAAAAGGATAGTGCTCCCGAGAGGTCTTGTTGAGATTGGCAACTACGCCTTTCATAACGCGACGGGACTTTCGGTTATCACCTTCGAGGGCTCGCAGAGTGAGTCAGCTATCTCCATTCCAGAGAGCGTCACTCATATCGGCGGACGCGCCTTTGACGAAACCCCCGCCTACAAATCCTTAAAGGACGAGCTGGTGGTGGTCGGTAACGGACTGCTTATCAAGTTCAATGCGAAAAGGGACAGCACCGGCGCGCTTATCGACGGAGAATACAGCAGGGTTATAAGAAGACACCTGACCGTCGGCGGAGCGCAGGTGGAGCGCACCGTAGGCGTGTCCGTCGAGCTTCCCGATACTGTTCGCGGCATCGTATCCGCATTTTCGGATAATATTGCGGTCGTTGAGGTTAAGCTCCCCGCGTCTGTTGAATATATATCCGACTTCGCCTTTGACGGAGCGAGACTTCTTGAGAAGGTGGACTTATCCTTGGTGAGTGCTACGAAAATCGGTGAGAGATGCTTCGCCGATTGCAAGGTGCTGTGTGACGTCAGACTCCCCGAAAACCTTAAGGAAGCGGGCGCCTACGCCTTCAGCGGCTGTGAGGGACTCGTTCGTATCGAGCTTCCCGAGGGCTTTGTCCGTGTCAGTGACTATATGTTTGGAAACTGCCTCTCGCTTGCAGAGGTAATTTTGCCGTCGAGCTGTGAGGCGATCGGCGTACGCGCCTTCGCGATTACCCCCGCGCTTTCCGAGTTCACCATAGGTGAAAATATAAGATTTATTGAGGACTACGCCTTTGCTAAAAGCGGTCTTGAGTCCTTCACCCTGCCGTCGCACTGCACCGCGGGAAGATACCTTCTTCTCGAGTGCGAAAATTTAAGGTCGCTTACTCTTGAGGGCGGCGGCTCAACGCCCGTTGGTATAGCGATGGGCTGTGTCAATCTGACGGAGGTTAATATAAGCGAGGATTACAGGGTTATTTCGCTTGAAAGTTTCTATAACTGCAAGTCGCTCTCGGAGATTAAGCTGCCGAGAAAAACCGAGCGTATCGGTCGCTCTGCGTTCCAGCATTGCTCCTCGCTCACTACGGTCGGCAGATTGAGAAGGCTGAGCGTCGTCGAGTCGTTCGGATTTTATGGCGCGAGCGCGCTTTCTGATTTTGATTTCACACGAAGACTCACCGAGGTCGGAGCCTACAGCTTCTACGGCTGCTCCTCGCTCGAGGCAAGGGATCTTAGCCATATAACGGTCGCGGGCGAGAGCGCCTTTGAGTACTGCATCTCGCTGGAGCGCGTTGACGTGCGCGGACTAAGATACGCCATTCCCAAGAATATGTTTGCTCGCTGTACCTCAATTGAAAAGGTGAAAATGGCGAAGACCGTTACTGCTATTGGCGACGGCGCCTTCCTTAATGCTAGCTCGATTGAGAAAATAGAGCTGCCAAGGGACCTCGAGGTGATAGGCTCCAGCGCCTTCGCAGGCTGCGCGAGTCTTTCCGAGATTGAATGGAATGAGAAGCTGCGTGTGCTCGAGTCGCAGGCGTTTCTGTGGTGCGATTGTCTTATTGTTTTGGAGCTTCCCGAGTCGGTTGAAGTCATTGGAAGCAGCGCCTTCCAGGATTGTCACAACCTCGAAAGGTTCACTATGGGAAATAACGTTACCGATATGGGTACGGGTGTATTCTCCGAATGCCCATCGCTCTTCTACGTCATCCTTTCGGATTCGTTAAAGACGATTCCCGCATCCACCTTCTACGGCTGCGGCGAGCTTGTCGATATCACAATACACGAGGGCGTCAGAGAAATAGGCGAAAACGCCTTCTACGGCTGTCAGTCTATGGTTAAGGTCGGCCTTCCGCTCAGTCTGTACACCGTATATAGAAACGCCTTCTTCGGCTGTGAGTCCTTAGAGAGCGTGCGCTACGCGGGCACGGATGCGCAGTTTGGTAGTATCTGGTTTGAGCCGGGCAACACCGAGCTGCAGGAGAAATATCTCCCACAGGGAAGCTGAGAGGATATTCGATGATCAGGATAAAAATTGCCGGGCTTTCTGTCGGCATAGATAACAGATATGATTATATCGAACGGCTCACTGAGGATTATCTCACCGATGAGCCACCCGCCTTCACCGTCAGGGCGACCGATGAGGAAATAAGAAAAGAGGGAGAAAGTACGGAGTACCATTTCTCCGACGGTTATCTTGAATCAATAGTGATTTATAGGAATATTGCCGAAAGACTGCCGTTTTATGACGCCTTCGTCTTTCACGGCGCGGTGCTGAATCTTGACGGCGAGGCGTATGCCTTCACTGCGAAAAGCGGAGTTGGAAAAACCACGCACACAAGGCTCTGGCTCGACAGGTTTGGAGAAAGGGTGCACTATCTCAACGGTGATAAGCCTATTATCAGATTTTTTGACGGAGTGCCGTACGCCTGCGGCACGCCCTGGAAGGGCAAGGAGGGCTACGGAGTCAACGAGCGAGCGCCTCTCAGAGCGATAGCCTTTCTCGGGCGCGGAGCGGAGAACACCGCCTCTGAGGTGCCCCCTGACAGCGTAGTCACGCGCCTTGTCACCCAGATGTATCTGCCAAGGGCAGATGCGAGAGCAACCGTCGCCACTATGCGCCTTGCTGACAGGCTGGTCGGCTGTGTGCGTCTTGTGGAGCTGAAATGCAATATGGACCCATCTGCCGCAGAGGTTTCCTATATGGCGATGAGTCGGAATGAAAATAACTAACAGGAGCTCAATATGAAAGAAAACACAGAATTCAGCATCAAAACACTCTGGCAGGTATTCGTTGCCTTCTGGCTTGTGATTTCTATTATCACTGTTGCCGCAGGAGCTATCGGCGGAATATACGCCTCGGCATACAAGAAGCCGTCCTACGTGGCAGAGGCATCCTTCTGGGTGAAATCCGCCTCGGGTGGAGTTAACCAGTCTCAGACTATGGGCGCCGCGCAGATGGCGAGCAACTATATTGAGCTTATGGGAGAGAGCATACTGCTTATCCGCGCTGTCAAGAGCGGCGCGCTTGATACAAAATGGAATTGCACCGAGGACGAGGCGGTAGCCACGCTTAAGGGTATGTTGTCCGCAGGAAAAAGCTCCGAGGACAGCTTCGTTTTCACAGTATACGTTTCCTCGAAGAGTCAGGAGATGACCTACGACGGAATTTTAGCCGTGCAGTCTGCCGTGCTTACAGTCGTCGCGGAGGTCAACGGCGTCAGCGAGGGTGAGGTTGGACAGTATCTTGCCAGAATCGGCGAGGTCTATTCCGAGAGGGATATTCGCGTTGCCAGGTCCTCGCCCGTTAAATACGCGGTTCTTTTCGCTGCGCTTGGATTTGTCGGCAGCTACGTCGTATGCTTCCTTCTCTACATCTTTGACAACAAGGCGAGAAGAAAGGAGCAGCTCCTCGAGCTTGGCACAGCCGTGGTTGCTCTCCCCGACCTGTTCTATGACGAAAAGAAGGCTGACGAGCTCTCCCCCGAGGTCGTTACCTATAACTATCTTACCGCAGGCGGTATGGTCAGAAGCGCTATGGATACAGAGGAGGGTGTAGTTGCCTTAACCTCAGCCTCCTACGCCAATCCCGAGGCGGCGCTCTCTGTGGCGGAGTCCTATCTCGCCTCAGGAAAGAGAGTGCTCCTTGTCGAGTGTGACACGAGCTCTCCTATGCTCGCCGAGCTTGCTGAAATTGACACCGAGGGCGTCATTGGACTTGATAAATTTATCTCCGAAGGAACGATTCCCACGGTCGTAGGCGTTGACGAGGGCTTTGACGTTATCGTCGCAGGCGAGCAGAGGGAGGACGGATATATCTCGGTCAACCGTCTTCGTGAGCTTGTTTCGCTCTGTCGGGCTGATTTTGACGTCGTTATTCTCGCTCTGCCGGCGGCAAATCTTCTGCTTGACCTCGTTGATATACCCACCCTTACCGACAGATGCGTTCTCGTTGCCAACAGCGGCGAGTCCGTTTCCCGGATCTCCGACGCGCGCGACCTGCTCGACGGGCTTGGCGCAGAGGTCAGGGTTATCTATTTCCTGCCCGCATAATTCAGAGGCAGTCTTAATTGTTAGGAGCTTATATGAAAACAAATTACGATCTTATCATAGTCGGCGCAGGTCCTGCTGGAATTTTCACCGCGCTTGAGATGCTTCGCCGCGGCTCGAAGCAGAGCATACTTATCATAGAGAAGGGTAAGGCTATCGAAAAGCGCTCCTGCCCCAAGGGAAAGACGGGAAAATGCGTCAACTGCAAGCCCTGCGCTATAACCACGGGCTTCTCGGGCGCGGGCGCGTTCTCTGACGGAAAGCTCTCTCTGTCCGAGGAGGTCGGCGGAGATCTGCCCAGCCTTATCGGTGCGGAGCTTGCCAGAAAAACGATAGAATATACCGATGGCATATATCTCGAATTCGGCGCGGATACGCACATTGAAGGACTCGGCTTTGACGAGGAGAAGAAGGAAATCCGCCGAAACGCCATCAAGGCGGGACTCAAGCTCGTGGATTGCCCCATTCGTCACCTCGGAACCGAGAAGGCGCAGGAGATATACTACGCCATAGAGCAGCATCTTCTCTCGGGCGGAGTTGAGATTGAGTTCAGCTCCGAGTGCCTTAACCTCGTTATTACCGAGGATGAGGTATGTACGGGTGTTATAGCGAGAATAAATGGCGAAACCGTCACCATTTCTGCTGACAACGTAGTAGTCGCTACGGGCAGACGCGGCGCGGATTGGCTCGAAAAGCTCTGCGAGGAGCACAATATAGCGCATCAGCCGGGCACGGTCGATATTGGTGTGCGCGTCGAGGTCAGAAATGAGGTTATGGAGAGGGTCAACAACGTTCTCTACGAGTCGAAGCTCGTCGGACACCCCGCACCCTTCAAGAACAAGGTGCGCACCTTCTGTCAGAACCCCGGCGGCTTTGTCAGCCAGGAGAATTATGACGACGACCTCGCGGTAGTCAACGGCCACTCCTACAAGGACACCAAGAGCAACAACACCAACCTCGCCATACTCGTATCGCACAATTTCTCCGTTCCCTTCAATCAGCCCATCGAGTATGCGAAGAAGGTCGGAGAGCTTACCAATATGCTCGGCGCAGGACATATACTGGTACAGCGCTTCGGAGATATACTTGACGGAAAGCGTACCTGGCAGAAGGAGCTTGACGAGTCCAACGTCAGACCCACGTTGCCTGATGCGGTAGCGGGTGACATCACCGCGGCTATGCCATACAGAGCGATGATGAATATTATCAACTTTATCAAGGCGGCAGACGAGGTCGTTCCCGGCTTTGCAGCCTATGAAACCCTGCTTTATTCACCCGAGCTTAAGTTCTATTCCAATAGAGTCAAGATGGACGAAAAGTTCAATACGAGCGTCAAGGGGCTCTATTGCCTCGGCGACTCGTCGGGCTGGACCCGCGGACTGATGATGGCATCGGTTATGGGTGTCCTTATGGGACGCAGACTCGCTGAGAAAAAGTAAGAAAACGCCCTGCATACAGGGCAAGGTGCAGAACATATTATGTCACAGGAAAAAGCTAAAGCGCATCTTGAAAAATACGGCTATGCCGAGAGAATACGCACCTTCCCCGTATCCAGCGCCACGGTTGCCCTCGCGGCTGTCGCGCTGGGGACAGAGGAGGCGAGAATTGCCAAAACTCTCTCCTTTCTCACCTCGGGCGGAGCTATTCTCATAGTTACCGCGGGAGATGCGAAGATAGATAACAGAAAATACAAGGATACCTTCGGCGAGAAGGCGAAAATGATTCCCTTCGCCGAGGTTGAGGGACTCATAGGTCACGCGGTGGGCGGAGTCTGCCCGTTTGGAGTTAACGAGGGAGTTAAGGTCTACCTTGACTGCTCGCTCCGAAGGTTTGACACCGTATTTCCCGCCGCGGGAGAGTCGAATAACGCCGTAGAGCTTACGATACCCGAGCTTGAGCTATCTTCGGAGTGCGTGGGCTGGCTCGACGTGACGAGGACGGAAGAAATTGCTTGACAGAGAGAGGTTTAAGTCCGCGACGGCAAGAGCAATTTCCGACTCGCCCGACCTGTTTTCAGGCATAGGAACGCTTTCCGAGAAGGTGATGCACCGCGCGATTAAGCTGTATATCGAGCCCAACGTTACCCGTCACGAGATAGAGCTTTCCGGGAGTGTGGCGGATATATACAACGGCGAGGGGATATACGAAATTCAGCGCAGAGCGTTTTCCTACCTCGTGCCGAAGCTAGAGAAATTTCTTCCCGAATATCGCGTTACCGTTGTGCACCCCATAGTAGCGAGAAAGAGAGTGCGCTGGCTTGATAGGGAGTCGGGAGAAATTGTGTCGACGGGAAGAAGCATCAAGGGAAAAACCGTCTACGACTCGGCGTATGAGATGTATCAGCTCAGGAATTTTATTGGCAAGCCGGGCTTTCGGGTGCGTATTCTGATGCTCGAGTGCGACGAATACAGAGCGCTTGACGGCTATGGCGCTGACAGGAAGAAAAGGGCGACCGCCCTCGAATGTATACCTACGGATATACTTGACGAGATTGAGCTTTTATCTGCCTCGGACTATGGCATTTTTCTGCCCGAGGGGCTACCGCAGGAGTTTTCCTCTCGGGATTTTCTCCGCCTATCCAAATCAAGGTCGAGGTATTCCTATTATTCACTGAGATTATTATGCGAGCTTGGACTTTTGTCACGAAGAAAGGTCGGGCGCGCCTTCATATATAGAAAAGAGGACTAGGTCCTCGGGAGATTTTCAGAAAATGAGAACGGAAGTTAAAAGGGGAAGAACCGATATAGATATGACGAGCGGAAGCATCACGCGTCATCTTATCGCCTTCGCTATACCCCTGCTGCTTGGAAATTTATTTCAGATGCTATATAACACGGTTGACACCTGGGTGGTCGGCAATTTCGTCAGCACCGCCGCGTTTTCAGCCGTAGGCACTCTGGCGTCGGTCACCAACCTTATGATTGGCTTTTTCATAGGTCTGACAAGCGGCGCGGGAGTCGTTATTTCACAGTTTTTTGGCTCGGGAAGATATGATAAGGTTCGTGACACGGTCGGCACCTCGGTGGTTATGACCGTGGTTTTGTGCGTTGTCTTCACAGCGCTCGGACTTCTGCTTATTCCGCTGTTTCTGCTTATCCTCGATATGCCCGAGGACGTTGCCGTCGAGGCTACGACATATCTGTCTATATGGTTTTCGGGAATCTCGGGGCTTATGATATACAATATGGGCGCGAGCATTCTTCGCGCGGTCGGTGATTCCCGCCGTCCGTTTGTTTTCCTTATCGTATCTGCACTTACCAACACCGTGCTTGACCTCGCCTTCGTGCTGTGGCTCGGAATGGGAGTCGCAGGAGTTGCCCTCGCTACCATAATAGCGCAGGGAATATCCGCCGTGCTCGTGGTTATAACGCTTATCCGTACGGATTCCTGCGTCAAGCTGTCCTTAGGGAGCGTCAGGCTCGATAAGGAAATACTTGGAAGGATAATCAAGGTCGGAATACCCGCCGCTCTGCAGATGGCTATAACCTCATTCTCGAATATGTTCGTCCAGAGCTATATCAATTACTTTGATAAGGGGGCTATGGGCGGTTGGACGGCGTATACCAAGATTGACCAGGTAATTCTTCTGCCAATGCAGTCGCTGGGACTCGCGTCCACCACATTCGTCGGACAAAATCTCGGCTGCGGCCAGCTGAAAAGAGCAGAGAAGGGCGCGGATACCGCCTTCGTTATGTCGCTTATCTCCACAGCGGTGCTTATCGTCCCCGTTATTATATTCTCAGGCCCGCTCGTCACCTTCTTTAACAGCGACCCGATTGTCTACGACTTCGGCGTTATGTTCTTGAGATTCCTGACGCCCTTCTATCTTTTCTGGTGTGTCAACCAGATATACGCGGGCGCCCTGCGCGGCGCGGGCAACAGCCTTGTGCCTATGATAATTATGCTGGGCTCCTTCGTTGCCTTCAGACAGGCGTATCTGTATATTATGGCTAACTTTATCTCCAACACCATTCTCCCCATCGTTATGGCATTCCCCGCAGGCTGGGTGCTCGCCGCGGTTATTACCTATATTTATTATAGGGCGAAGGGACTCTCGCGCGGTGTGAGGGTGTCGGATGAGAAAAAAGACGTAGCGGATAAGGAGAGCGCAGAAGGCTAATCATTCGCTGAGTGAAATAATAAAAAACGCCTCGACTGAGGCGTTTTTTTGTTGCGAATATCCGAATGACGATAAGAAACTTATATCAATATCGAATGATAGTAGTAGGTGGATTAGCCCTCTTTTTCACAATGATAACTCCATCGGAGCAATACACCCTATATTCATCTGCATAATTTCCCAGGTTTCCATCCCAGTTATCATCCTTTTCGAGCGCCAGCCACATATCAAGTGAGCCTTCATAATAGAGATTTTCTACAGAGGGAAAGGGAGTTTCTCCTATTTTCAGAATATTAATAGAAACGGTGAAGGATTTTACTCTACTGCACCCTGAGAACGCATCGTCTGAAAGCTCTGTTAGCTTGCTTCCCTCGGCAAAGGTGATCTTTTCCATTGATTGACAGAAGGAAAAAGCCTCCCGTTCAATTCTGCTGACTCCTGCAGGAATAGTTATTTCGGTTATAAAGACTCCGTAGAATGCCCGCTCTCCAATAACCTCGAGCTCGGAGCCATCTTCAAATATAATAGCAGTAATAGATCCTGCACAGCTGAAGGCATAGGGGGCGATTTCCTTAACGAAGTACGGAATAATAACGATGGGGTCAACTCGATTTTGAGGGCAGAGAAGAAAAACAGTCTTGTTCTCCGAGTAGAGATCCTCACCTATCATTTCAAAGTAAGGATTATTCTCTGCGAGCGTCATCTTTTTGATTTGAGTGCCTTGAAAGGCGTTTATTCCTATATAAGAAAGGTTTTGCGGAAAATATATTTCGGTAAGGCTCCGACATCCCCGGAATGCTGTGTCACCAATGCTTTCAAGCTGGCTTTCCTCATATATATTAACAGTATGAAGTCTGGAGCAACCTAGAAATGCGTTATTGCCTATTGTTATCAGACTGTTTGGCAGGGTAACGGTTTCCAGAAGCGGGGAACCGCTGAAGGCGCTCTCACCGATACTGACAAGATTGTGCCCAAGACTTATACTGACCGCCCCCACGTTATGAAACGCACTATCACCGATAGTCTTTACCCCACCGGGAAGAACAACCCTCGACGGCAGGAGGCAGGATGAAAACGCCTCGTTGCCAATGACCTCAAGCTGGCTTCCGGTGTTGAAAACGAGCTGGGTGAGGTCGGCGCCTTTAAAGGCGCAATCTCCGATTTCGGTTATAGTAGAGGAAATAACAGCCTTTTTCAGATCTGAATCCCGGAAGGCATATTTGGGAACGTAGGTGACTCCCTCGCCGTAGATTACCGTGGTAAGATTGTCAAAGAAGGAGAACCGTATGTTGTTGTCGGCATTTATAAAGAGGATCTGCACCGACTTGTTTCCACCGGTTCTAAACCAGCTTTTTTCAAGCTTAACGTCCCGGCAATCAAAATGCAGAGTCAGAAGAGAGTTGCAATTACTGAATGCGTCCGTGGCGATAGTGTCTATACAGTCGGGAATTGTCAGCTCGATAATATCGGGCGTTAGTGAAAAAATATTGGTTTCTATAGAATACTTTTTCCCCGTAGGATATTCGGGAAGTGTAACGCGGGTCAATTTACCGATATACTTAATGAGAGATAATTCCTCGCCGTCATCAAAGAAAATGAAACCGTCTACGTTCTTTAATTTAGTATCTTTTTCATCTTTAATAATGCTTCTGACCGAGGTTAAATACTCGGAATTTAGCTCCACTTCGGATTTGTTGCATATTTCAAAGAGCGAAGCGGATCCCTTAAAAGCTGTATCGTCGATCGATCTGACGTTTTCCGGAATTGTTATATCAGTAAGGGAGCTACAGTATGAGAAGGCGCCCTTTTGTATCTCGACAACACCGTAGGGTATCTCTATATCCCTGATCAAGCTGCAACCCGAGAACGCGTATGACGGGATGTAGCTGATTCCCTCGGGTAGCTCAACGTGCTTCAAGGATACACAGGAAGAAAAGGTTCCTTCGCGTGATCCCTCGGAGGTGGTTGCCTTCATTTCTTTAATGTTTTTGCCCATAACGACGCTTTGCAGCGAAGTACAGCCGCTAAAGGCGCCCGCGCCAAGCTCGAGCAAGCTGTCGGGTAAAATAATTTCTGTAAGGGCAGAACACCCGCTGAATGCTGATGAGTCTATTTTTATAAGTGATTCGGACAGCTTGACCTCGCTTAGCGCCTTGCAATTATAAAAAGCACTGTGACCGATTTGGGTTACGCTATCGGGAATAGTAACGGATTCGAGAGATGTGCATTCGTAGAACGCGCTATTTCCAATAGCGGTAACACTGTCGGGAATTATCACCGATTTAAGAGATGAGCATCCGCTGAACGCGGTATTATTGATAGCGGTAATACTGTCTGGAATTGTCACAGACTCGAGATATGGACAATAATCAAATGCTCTGATACCGATACCGGTGACAGGAAGTCCCATATAGCTTTTGGGAATAATAATATTTTTGTAATTCCGTTGTTCGCCTGGGGCTATAACGGAGTAGCTTGCGCCGTCCTCATTCAGCTCGAAGTATAGTGAGGGGCCTTGGTTGTCCAAGCTCTCGTTCTCATTTGGCTTATTCTGACCTCCGAGCTTATTCGAAAGGCAGGAAACGAAGGAGAGGGATAATAATAGCATCGTCAATATCAAAAACAAAGAGCGTATTTTATTCATATCCACCTCCATAAATTATAACTGTTCATAGATTCCTTTTTTCATATCAATCGTTTCCTTGGGCTTTAACACCTTCTTGTCGGAAATCTTATCACTCAAACAAATCGCTTATTGCGTGGCGCTAATTGTCATCTCTTTCTTCGCTATCTATTATGCGTTTAAAGCGTTTTTTGCTCTCCTCGCTCATACCGTCGTACATTTTCAGGGTTTCGTAGATTTCCGTGGTTGCCTCATCACCCGCCTGCTCGGCAATCATATCCTCAAAGCCTGTGGCGATTATCGCTACGGGCACGCCGAACATACAGCCTCCGAGAAGTAGCATAGCGGTAGAAAGCGCCTGACCCATAGGCGTCTTGGGAGCAATGTCCGAATCGGCGTCTATCATCGTCTGTATGCTGTACCAGATTCCGCTGAATCCATTCTGGAACACCTCGGGCTGCTCCTTGTTCTCGAAGGAGTACATCAGAACGGAGCATATAGTCATAATTACAGCTATCGCTATTATAGACATTATAATCTGCTTCTTTTTCTTTTGTATCGCGCGCGCGAAGTTGGCGATACTGCTAAGATACCTGCTCGCCTTGAGCAGACGCAGTATCTTGCATAGCTTGAAGATTTTGAGTATTCCCGTTGCGGTGGGAAGATTGGCGACGAAGATGGGCACGATTGACAATAGGTCGACAAGTGACATGAAGGAGAAAATATACTTCATTCTCGCCTTGTCCGGACGCAGCTCGGGATAGTCCATCGGCGCAGTCCATACGCGCAGTACGTACTCCACGGAGAACAGGCAGGCTATAACGACCTCAAAGATATATATTGCTCTGTGCGCGCCGTCGGGCAGGGGGAAGGTCTCAACAAGAACGAACAGAACCGAGAGGAAAATCAGGATTACCGAGGAAATATCAAAGATTTTAGAAGGAATATCCCCCTCGTTTCCCTTGTCGATAATCTCGTTGACGCGGATTTTTATCCGCCGCATTCTGTCCTCGCCCTTTCCCGATGCCTTTATGTAATCGGATATTTTGACAAGGCGGACAAGCTTTATCAGCTTTATCATTCTTAAGAACGCGAGCTCCTTGGGAATTTCGTTGAAAAGGACGGAAGCTATGGAAATAACGTCTATAAGCGAATCAAATGAGGTCAGAAACTCCCATATCGCGTGCGCCTTGTTCTTACATTCGGGGTACTCGAGATCACTGACCCAGAGCCGGATAAGATACTCCAGAATGAAAAGAGCAACCGTCACCTGCTCGAAGACTACAATTCCGTGACGGAACGTATCGCTGATATTGAAGAAAAGGTCAACGATTACCGCGGCGCAGGAAAGCACCACGATAAGACAGAGTGCAACGTCAAAGATAGTTGACGCGACATCGCCCCTTTTTGTCGGGCCAATCACCTCGTACGCGCGCTTTTTGAGCCTCTTGTAAGCGTTCATTTCGATCTCCTTTAAGAGTAGTCGTTTTAATATCCCTTTTTCTACAGTATACAACAAAAAAATACCAAAATCAAGGAGAAATTGAACAAACCTATATCTTTGAGCGCATAAGGGATGTTATCCCGTGGCAGAGGTGGCTTGAAATGCGCGGTATTTCGCCGTGGGCGAGATGCATACCGCGTGCGGTATCTTGCGTTATTCGTCGCGTCCGACCGACGAATAGAAAATATACCAAACCTGCGGTTTGGATAAAAAAAGTCGTATCCTATCGATACGACTTTTTGGTGGAGGCGTGGGCTTTAAAACCGAACACCGCCATCGTGGTATGAAGCTTGGCATAGCACCGCATTTCCCCGATTATTGGGGGCGGCAACTTGCCGCTGGTGGATCTGACGAGAATCGAACTCGTGTCCAAAGAACTATTCATACAACCTTCTCCGTAGACAGTTAATCTTTTAGCTTTCCCACCTCGGAACGCCGATTAACAGGCTTTCTTCGGGGTAGCGCCCTTATGCGTGACCGATACAGGCGCGACTCTCGGTTCACGTGCACTACTGATTTGACGCACGGCTTGGGCCGTAGTCCTCCCAAACGGTACGGGCGGCAAAATTAAGCCGCGGCACAGCCCTTAGGCTGCCATTGCAACAGTGTTGTTGTCGTTTATTTTTTAATTTGGACATTTTGACGCGATTATCCGGCGCGCTACGCTTATCATACTTCAAATCCCCTGTCGAAACCTTTGCAGACCCATAGAGAAGTGAAAATTTGCCGATAGAGTTAATTACTCGGCTGTGTTATATTATAGGATATATTTTTTCATTTGTCAATCCACAGCCAGAAAAATCCTCTGTATTCTTAACAACAAAATCATTGCTTTTTCGCACGGGGTATGATAAAATAAATATATCAAGACTGATAAGGCGGTTTTTATGCCTAAGAAGATGACACAAGGAAAGTATGATTACTACGTTCAGGTGCTGAAGGATGAGCTCGCTTTGGCAATGGGTTGTACAGAGCCTATCGCTATAGCCTACGCGGCGGCGAAGGCAAGGGATACTCTCGGTAGCTTCCCGACGAGCTGTGAGGTGTCCGTCAGCAGAAATATAGTCAAGAACGCCAAGAGCGTCGTTGTGCCACATACGAGAGGCCTGAAGGGAATAGAGGCGGCGCTTGTCGCGGGACTTGTCGGCGGTCGCTCGGATGCTAGGCTCGAGGTTATCTCAGAAGTTACCGACGAACAGGTTGACGAGATACACAGCCAGATACGCAAGCTCCCTATATCGCTGACGCTCTCGGAGAGCGAAAACTCCTTTGATATATCAGTAAGGCTACATAACGGAAGCGATACCTCGCTCGTGAGGATAACTAACCGCCACACCAACATCGTTCTTGTGGAGAAAAATGGCGTTGTTTTGACACGGGGTGAGGTTAACGAGGCTACCGAGCTGAAGAAAAGAGAGCTCTCGGTCGAGGAAATCGTCGATTTCGCAGGGCTCGTCGATATAGAGGACGTCAGAGAGGTGCTCGACAGACAGGTCGAATGTAATATGGCTATCGCCGAGGAGGGACTTCGCGGCGACTGGGGTGTTGGAGTCGGTAGGGTATATATGGACCTCTACGCGTCCGACGTCAGCGTTAAGGCAAAGGCGTACGCCGCCGCTGGAAGCGACGCGAGAATGAACGGCTGTGAGATGCCCGTCGTTATCAACTCGGGTAGCGGAAATCAGGGAATGACAGCCTCAATACCCGTATATATTTATTGGGAGCACATGGGGCTTCCGAGAGATATGCTATACCGCGCGCTCTGCGTGTCTAACCTTATAACCATACACGTCAAGCACGGAATAGGCACTCTCTCTGCATACTGCGGCGCGGTTATAGCGGGCGCGGGCGCGGGCTGTGGCATTGCCTATCTTCACGGCGGCAATTTCAGGGACGTGGCGCACACCCTTGTGAATGCGCTAGCTATCGATTCGGGACTCATCTGCGACGGCGCGAAGGCGAGCTGCGCGGCGAAGATTGCCACCGCTGTTGAAAACGGAATTTTGGGCTTCAATATTCACCGCGCGGGAAAGCAATTCCTCGGCGGTGACGGAATTATTAAAAAGGGTGTGGAGAACACCATCGAGAGCATTTCAAGGCTCGCGAGGGACGGAATGACCGTCACCGACAGGGAGATACTGAATATAATGCTCGACGAATAAAAACCTTCAGGGGAGGGGCAGAGTTGAAAAAAAGAATATATAGCTGTGCTGTGTGCCTGCTTTTATTAGCGGCCGCGCTGACGGCGATGATACTGCCCGTCAAGGCTGAAGGCGCTGTGGGAGTCATTGACCTCTCGCGCCCCGCATCCTCGCACACGACGAACCTCACAGCCGCCGATATTGTCGAATACTTCGTCGGCGAGGGAATATCCGACGAGGAGAGAGAATATCTAGAAAAGCACGGGGGCGTGTCAATTAAATACGACAACGGCATCACTACGTCCTCCGTGGTCTGCGAGTATCACGAGGGGGCTGTTACCGTTATTGCAAGGGAATACGTCTACGAAACGAAGGATGGCGTGAGCGTCCGCTGGATACCCGCATCCGTCGAGCTTCTCGGCGCGTCCTTACCATTTTCGAGCGCGGACGGCGAGTATACCGCAGTCTTTTCTTCCGTAGATAAGCAAGAGGACACCTCTGTAGAAATTGAATATATTCTTGATATATCTATATCAGCCTCCGAGGTTAACAGGATATTAAACCTCGCTTACACCGATATTGACCGTATCCGCCAGGAAATCACGGACGGCTATGCAGAGTACGACAGATTAAAGGCCGAGTACGACGCGGGAGTGATACTCTACGAGGAGTATCTTCTGGCTCTTTCGAAATACGAGGCGGACTATGCGGCTTATACCGACTATCTGTCAAGGAAGAAAATTTATACCGAAAAAAAGGCGGAGTACGATAAGTACCTTATCGCCAAAGAGAGCTATGAGGCGGCGCTTCTCGAGGAAGAAAAATACAAGACAGCCCTCGAGGAGTACAATTCTGCTCTCGCGAAATACAACGAATATATCGCCGCTCTTGATTTATATGAGAAAAAGAGAGTGGAGTATCAGAATTATCTTGATAATATAGAGCTCGTCAGGTATCAGCTCTCGGTCGTTGACACCTATAAAATTCCGATGACCGACTCGCGCACCGCCTACTCGGCTATAATGGGAAGCCTTGTTACCGAGGTGCTCGAGAAAAACAAGGATTTCTTCGCGGGTAGCGCTATAAAGGTGGACGAGCGTTTGATTGACGCCGCCGCGCTCGCTACCAAAAACCTGCGTGAGATTCTCACGGCATACTTTGAGAAAAAAACCGAGGAAGAAAAATATCAATTTTATATCAACAACTACGAGGCGTTGAGAGATAATACGATTCTTCTCGTACAGTCACTCGACGAGATATATAACTACGACAAGGTCAGAGCGGCTATGAACGCCAAAAATCAGACCTACCCGAGAAAGTACGAGATTCTCGTGGCTCAGCTCGTTATTATAGCGAACGGACTTTCTGATGCGCCTGTATACAGCTATTGGCAGACCTATTGTCAGGCTTACTGCGGCGAGGGCTGTACGAGGCACAACAATACCTCCACCCGACAGTACAAATATGTGCTTAAATCTGATACCCCGATACACAAGTCCACGGTAAGCGAGGTGCTCGAGGGGAAGAGTTATATCGTTGACACCGATAGCGCGCAGTATCTTTCCGACGGTTATCCCACAGAGGTAGCCGAGCCCACCGCTCCCACCGAGGTTGCCCGCCCGACGAAGCCGACAGCGCCCTTCGTGCCCGCCTGTCCCGACGAGGTGGAAAATCCGGGAGACCCGCCAACAGAGGTTTCCGACCCCGGCGATGCTCCCGACGAGGTCAAGGAGCCGGTTCTGCCCGATGAATATATCCCACCCGAGTATTGGGTTAACCTTCTGTCGCTCTATGACAGGGGCGAGCTCAAAGGCAGGGAAGCGCTCGAGGGTGACACGCTGAAGCTCGTCGTTAGCGAGCGAATAACCAAAAAGCTGTTTAACGTTGATACCGTCACCGTGTTTTTCTACGGAGTTGACGGAGAATTTCTCTACAAAACCGAGGTTGACTCGGGCACCAGAGCCGATTTCGTCGGTGCTGTGCCGATAAAGCCCGAGGACGACTCGGCTACATACGCCTTTTCGGGCTGGATGGACTGCGACGGGGTGAGGGTAGACCTTTCCTGTGTTAGTGCGGACGTGGCTCTTTATCCGTACTTTGAGGCTACGCCGAAAAGCTATACCGTTACCTTTGATGTAGGCGGCGAGCTATACCTCCGCGATTTTCTCTACGGGTCTGTGCCGAGCCTTGATTTGTCGGTGGAGATGCCTGATGACGAATATTATACCTATACCTTCGCGGGTTGGGACAAGCCGATTGATAAGGTAGTCGGCGAGGTCACCTATCGCGCGTTATTTAATAAGGAATATATTCTGCCTCTCTTGACGGGTGGCGCTGAGATACGCTACGAAAAGGACACGCTCGTTGCAACCGCCCGCGATCCCTTCACCCGAAGCTTTGATTTGTCAGGAGTGCTAAGGCTTTCCACAGACAGGGCTATGGGCGTGCGACTCGTTTCTCACTATATGGACGTGAGCATCAGCTACAGCACGGCAATCCAAATGCTGAACAGCGGCAGCACCACGCTTGATATTAGTTGTGTTGCCTCGGGTGAGTATGCTTATTATTATACGGCGACGGTCGGGGGCGTGTCGGCTTCGGATTCTCCTATAAGATTGTCCCTATCAGTTCCTCTGTCCTTCTCGGGCGGAAGACAGCTTCGCTTGTATACCCTTACCGAAGAGAGGGAGAGAGTACCCGTCTTCTATAAGGTAGAGGAGGGCAGGCTGAGCTTCACCGCGGAGTCGGGGGTGAGATACACTCTAGCAGAGGAATATGAGCTTCACGTCGTTCAGTCGACGCACGGGGCGCTAAGCATACCCTCGGATATTGTGCGACGTGGCGACAAGGTGAAGGTTTCTTTCGATCTGCCACTTGGAGTTTCGCTCGATCGCCTGTATATCCTCTATCCCGACGGCACCGAGTCGGATATTGTCGGCGGTGAGTTCATAATGCCTGACTCAGACGTCACGGTATGCGCTTCAACCTCGCTTATCGAGTATGAGATAAGCTTCATCAGCGCGGATAAAACCGTGGTGAAGTATAAGCTCCACTACGGCGATACCGTTCCCCTGCCCACAGAGCCAAGCCGCCCGAGCGACGGGGAGTATGCGTACTATTTCGTCGGCTGGTCTGAGCCTGTCGGTGTCGTTACCGAGGATAAGGTGTACGTTGCGCTGTATGAAATGATACCTCTGCCAAAGAGTGACGAGCCTGACGGCCTGCTGATAAGCGACGAGATTCTCGGTCTTCTCGTAGCGGCATACGTTGCTCTTGGAATGCTCGTTCTCGTCGTGATTCCGTCGGTTATTATAACCGTGATTCTCGTCAAACGGGAGCGGAAAATGTACCCTAAAAAACCAAAAAATACCACCGATTAATCAACACGGGGTGAGGTCTATCTGCCGTGGCGAGGACGGATATTAATCTGTCCTTCGTCGGAAAATGCGGATAAAGACCCACCCCGTGCGTGTTTTCCGGCATTTTTGTTGTGAAAAGTACCAAAAATATTTGTTTTAATTGTCGAAATCACGCTACTTTAAGAAAAAGCATTGACAACCGCGCGCGTGTGATGGTATAATTTTGCTATAAAAATATATTTATATATTATGAAAATTCTGTGAAGGGAGTTCTATACTATGAAAAAGACACTTCGGTCTATACTGACTATGTTGCTCGTTCTCGTGATGGTATTCGGCGTTGCGGCTCCGACGGTTGCTTATGCGGCTGACGGTACTGTTACACCCGAGAGCACAGGCACAACGTCGGGAGCCACAGTCGGAGAAACCTATGATTCCGGCTGGTGCGTTATTTCGTATGACGCAGATGAACTGACCGTTACTCTCAGACCTGACGTCGATTCCTTCCTTGATAAGATCTCAAAGCAGCACGTCAAGGATCTTCTCGCCCAGGTTAAGGAGGCGATGCTCGAAATCGCTATCGAGCAGCTCAAGGATGATATAGAGGTCAATATCGGTGAGCCTATCGACATGACCGACATCATCAACTACATAACGAACGTTCACGTCGACGGACTTCACGTATTCGGTCCGTTTGGCGAAAATGGCGACACCGCCCTGAAGGCGAGCGCCGTCAAGGAGCTTATCAAGAAGCTTCCCAGATTTGGTGATATTGCCGAGATGGAAAACGACGAGATGCGTATTTCCTACGACGTTGAGGTTACCACCGAATACGGCACCTATAACTTTACTCTCACCGGTGTCGTTGGCGGCGGATATGAGCGCATCCGCGACATCGCGCGCATCATTTCCGATCACGTAGACTTCAGCGTTGCATCCGACGGAACCTACGTTCTTGACGTCAGAGTTCCCGAGGTCTTCCATAAGGCAGTTCTCAAGGCATGCAAGACCGGCCTTATCTCCGACGAGCTGAAGCTCAAGGTCTTCAAGGCTTGTTCCAAGAACGTCGATGAATTTGAGGTATTCTACAACAACTTCACCTTTGACGAGCTTGTCGAGCTTCTTGAGGGAATTGACTTTGAGGGCATACTCTCAAGTGAGCATATCACCAAGTACGTCGACCTCACTCATCTGTCCAACGAACAGATTATCAACAAGGTCAAGGAGTACGAAGGATACTTCAACAAGGCTAAGAGCATTCTCTCCCGCTTCGTTAACATAATTCCCGACAGCATCGGCGACAAGTCGCTGATGAACCTCTACGACGGTAACGGCAACTTCGGATACGAGGGCAAGCATACCGTTGATATAGAGAACCTGCTCACCAGACTCTCCGCTAAGTACGGACCTCTGGTTGCGTCCTTTATTGATATTGATACCGTTACCGCTTCGGTTGACATCAACGTCAGCTTTGAGAAGGTTAAGAGGGTACAGTACTACGTCGGCACCGAGCTTGTAGCAGAGGGCTTCCTCCCTGAAGGACTTGCGTACGAGTATATCGAGTTTTTCGCTGATATAACCGAGCACAACGGCAAGAAGATAGTTGCATGGGTTGACGAAAATGGCAACGCCATCACCGAGATGCCCGACAGAGATATTAAGCTCACAGCACAGCTTGAAACCGAGCTCACTCTCATCACAGGCGCGGGTGTTGAAAAGACCTACGACGCACAGCCCTTCACCGTGCAGGTTACTCCCGGTGACACCACCGCAACCTATACCTACGAGTGGTATAAGGACGGTGTGAAGCTTGACGGCGTTACCACTCCCTCCTTCGACGTGGTCAACGTTTCCGAGAGCGGCACCTATGTGTGCGTTGCTACGGTTACCGACGGAGCTAATACCGTTACCCTTACCTCCGATGAAATCGTAGTTAAGATCAGCAAGGCAGAGATCAAGCTTGACGGCTTCACCTGGAGCACACCCACGTCCTTCACCTTTGACGGACGGGAGCACGGCGTTACTCTCGTTGTTCCCACCGAGTACGCGACCGTTATCACCGTTAAGTCCTACACCGACAACGTTAAGATCACACTCGGCTCTTATACCGCCGTCGCAGAGGTAGAGCTTACCGATACTGCCAATTACACCCTCACAGGCACGCTTCCTACCTGCGCTTGGGAGATCCGTTCCGTTAGTGTGGTTGACGTTTCGGGTCTTACCTGGAATTATACCGATGCGTTCGTATATAACGGACAGCCTCATAAGATTGAGCTTCAGAACGTACCTGCAGGTATTGAGGTAGCGTATACCGATAACGAGTTTACCGCAGTTGGAAATTATACCGCTAAGGTTACCGTTACCGCGCTTCCCGGATACGAGGTTGTCGGCACGGTTGCTGATAAGGCTTGGTCTATCACCAAGGCACAGATTAACCTCGGCGGCTTCACCTGGAGCACAGAGGATTCCTTCGTCTATGACGGACAGGAGCACGGCGTTACTCTCGTTATTCCTACCGAGTACGCAGGACTCGTTACCGTTACCTATACCGAGAACACCAAGACCGCGGCAGGCAGCTATACCGCTACCGCAACCGTAGTACCCACCGATGCGGATAACTACGAGGTAGTTGGCACGGTTGCTGATAAGGCTTGGTCTATCGGCAAGATACAGATTAACCTCGGCGGCTTCACCTGGAGCACAGAGGATTCCTTCGTCTATGACGGACAGGAGCACGGCGTTACTCTCGTTATTCCCACCGAGTACGCAGGACTCGTTACCGTTACCTATACCGAGAACACCAAGACCGCGGCAGGTAACTACACCGCGACCGCTAACGTAGTGCCCGTTGATTCGGACAACTACGAGATAGTTGGCACGGTTGCTGATAAGGCTTGGTCTATCGGCAAGATACAGATTAACCTTTCCGGCCTTACCTGGAAGGATATGACCTTCGTCTACAACGGCACCGATCAGAAGCTCGTGCTCGATCTTCCCGCAGGACTTCCCGAGTGCCTCCTCGTAACCTACACCTACACTCAGGGTGGAAACGAGATTACCGAGGCTATTAATGCAGGCACCTACGTTGCAAGCGTAGTCATCGCTCTCGATGCTCAGAATCCTCTCAGCGAAAACTACAATCTTGTTGTTGACGCTATCGCTGATAAGGAATGGACCATTGAGAAGGCAGACTATAATATGTCCGGCATCACATTCCCCGGCGCTACCGTTGATTTCGACGGAAAGAAGCACAGCCTCGAGATTCAGGGTGCTCTCCCCGATTTCATTGAGGTTAGCTATAGCGGTAAGGACTTCTACTATATCGGAAGCCATACCGTTACCGCAACCTTTAAGGTTACCGACCCCAACTACAACGACAACATTGAGCCTCTCACCGCGACCCTCGTGATAAGCGTTACCTACGACAACTCTCACGAGCACAGCGATGATGATGGTCTGATTATCGGAGTAACCTCCTCGAAGGTTCCCGGTGACCACGAGTTCGTTGTTAATGACAAGGCGCACCTGTATGACAACGTTACCCTTGCCGACGGCAGAAACGGCGTTGTTATAGCGGCATACGACATCTACTTCGCTAAGGCAGACGCTTATATGCCTATCAACGACGACTTCGCAGTTACAATGCGTATCCCCGAGGGCTACCGCACGGGCAAGACTCTCGTTATCGTCTACATTGACAAGGACGGAAATATCGAGGAGCTTGAGGCGACTGTCGACGGAGATTACATCAAGTTCAACACCGAGCACTTCTCCACCTACGCTATAGTAAGCGTTGAGGAGGCTGACGTAGCTCCCGAGAAGGATTACACCTGGCTGTGGATACTTCTTGCTGTTATCGTTGTTCTTATAATAGTAGTTATATTCATACTTCTTCTCAGAAGACGTGGCGGCGATGATGACTACGAGCCCATAGACGATACTCCCGTTATTGAGCCCGAGGGTGAGCCTGAGGCAGAGCCCGAGGTCGAGGAGGAAGAGGTTGTCGAAGAGCCCGCTCCTGTTGAAGAGCCTGCTCCTGTTGAAGAGCCTGCTCCCGTTGAAGAGCCCGCTCCTGTTGAAGAGCCTGCTCCTGTTGAAGAGCCCGCTCCCGTTGAAGAGCCTGCTCCCGTTGAAGAGCCCGCTCCCGTTGAAGAGCCTGCTCCTGTTGAAGAGCCCGCTCCCGTAGCTCGAAAGGTAGAAACCATAGTAGTTCCTCTCGGCGAAGAGGATGAGAACGGTGTCAGAAGCGCTGTTGTCGACGGCGAGGTTGTATATGTCCGTTACAGAAGCTCCTTTGAATCCAGACTTATCCAGTCTGATAGCGAGATTCAGGATTACTACACCGTAGTTAAGAATGCACTCCTTGCATATAAGGGTGTTAAGGCGAGAACAAGCTGGAACTTCGAATCCTTCAACAAGGGTAGAGTACAGTGCGCTAAGCTTAACGTCAAGGGTAGAGCGCTTCAGGTATACCTTGCTCTTGAGCCCGCTGAGTACAGCGAGTCCAAGTACCACTTCACCGACGTTTCCGACAAGCCTAAGCTTGACAAGGTTCCTATGCTTATCAAGGTTAAGTCCGACAGAGCTCTCAAGTACGTTCTTGAGCTCATTGAGGAAATGATGAACAAGCTCGAAATAGAGGCTACTGAAGTTCCTAACGTTGATTACCACATGCCTTACGAAACCACCGATGCTCTTGCTAAGCGCGGTCTGGTTAAGGTTATCCTTCCTCCCGGAATGACTCTTGATGAGAACTCCAACATAGTTAAGGTTAACGTTGGTGAGCTTCTCGAGAACTACGAGGGCAAGGAAAAGGATGAGACGGATCCCGTTGTAGAGCCTGTTGTCGAGGCAGAGCCCGCTCCCGTTGAAGAGCCCGCTCCTGTTGCAGAGCCCGCTCCCGTTGAAGAGCCCGCTCCCGTTGAAGAGCCCGCTCCTGTTGCAGAGCCTGTATCTCATATCGATCACGAGGTTGTCCACGTCGATGCTGTAACCGCCGATGAGATTCTCACCGACGAGGAGGCAGAAACCATTATCGAGGTGGTTCACCCCAGAGTTAAGCACACAGGCAAGCTCGTTGAGATTAACCTTGACGTCATCTGCGAGAACTTCGAGGACGGCGACGTGGTTGACATTGACGCTCTGAAGGCTAAGAGACTTATCAACAAGAACTCAGGCAGAATTAAGGTTCTTGCTCGCGGTACTATGACTAAGCGCCTTACCGTTATCGCCTCCAAGTTCTCTCTCCAGGCGGTCAAGATGATTGCTCTTGCCGGCGGAGTAGTTGAAATCGAGGATTGATTCCGATAGGCTAAGCTAAATAACCCCGAGGGGGCGTCCATAGGGCGCCCCCCTTTTAATATCACGGCGAAAGAGCTGAATAAAAAAAGAGCGGAGAAGCTGTAAGTACAGCCTCCGCTCTTTTCGGTGATTATACCGATTTATTATGGTTAGTCTTATATCGTCTTGTCAATCCTTATTCTGATTGCAGTCCTCTCGTCCAAATCGGGATAAACCTCTACCGAAACGTTTTCGTACGCCACGTTGAATCTCTCGGAATTGAGTATCACGGGAAGATCGCTCTCATTGACGCCAAAGTAGCCGAGAATTTTTCTTACCGTCCGATCTCCGCCCCAGCATTTTCCTCGGAACATACATATCTCATTTTCGCAGGTGGTCTGGTCGCGCATCCAGTCGAGCTCAGGCAGACCGTCGTTGCCAAAGAGATAAATTTTAATCCTTCCGTGCGCCTCGCGATAGATAATCAGCGATTTGCCCTCGTTGATGAGCGCGCTGTCACGCGAGGAAAACCTGCCTATGTAGCGTATCTCGGAATATGAGATTTCGAGATAGCGGAAAAGAAACACGAATGTGAAAACAATTCCCGCAGCCGACAGAAGTATCAGTGGATAGAGCCTCAGCCACCCGGGCACAGAGGAATTATAATGTATAGCCAGCGTCATAACGTATATCATAGGCAGAATAACCCAATACATACGAAAGCGCGTGCAGGATAGATAAATTGATTTCATTTTAACCGTCCAATAATTTTTTGTCCTGAACTAGCAGATTACCGGCGTCCAGGCGAAGGGGAGCAGGTCGCGCGCTGCAACCTTGATAAGATTGCCCTCATCGTCGTTAAGGATTACCTTAATATCGGGGCAGTATTCGAATAGCATCTGCCTGCAGTTTCCGCAGGGAGAGAGAACGAAATTATGCGCCTTGTCGTGCACCGCCACTATGGTGTCAAGCTCGCGCTCGCCAGCAGAGATTGCCGCACCAACGGTGATATATTCCGCGCAGGAGCCGTGTATTCCGTCGCAGTTGACCCCTGTGTATATCCTTCCGCCTCGTGTCAGTAGGGCGCACCCGACCGTGTGATTATATACACCGTCGTCAAAGTTTTTTTCAAGTACCAGAAGAGCCCGTCTGATAAGCTCTCTGTCGGTGTCGGTTATCTCGTATTTTGTCATTTATCGCCCCTTATTTCTTGTCAGCGTCGCTTTCCGTGCCCTTTCTCGATACGTATATAGTCACGCACTCGAGAACGAAGCCTCCCGCGATAAGCACGCCTCCAAGGATTGAGTTATCCCTCGAGATAACGACCATTCCACCGATGAAAAGGGCGGTGGCAATGATAGAAAGGGTGGAAATTATAATTTCGATTTTTTTCATTTTTGATTCCTTTCGTTGGGGATGGGGGAGCGCCTGTGCCGTGTGTCAGTTGGGGTGCTCCTCCCATTTAGCGCCGATACCGATAAATCCGTGGTTATACTCGAAGTAACCGTCGGAGCAGACTACCCTCGAGCCGTCCTTCGTCGTTATTCCGTTAGCCCAGTCCTCGTGGCTGTTCGCTATGAGCTGCTTCCATTCGGCCATTGTACCGTTATAATAGATGGTTATGACCTTCTTATCGTTGCTCCAGTTACGCGAGAAGGCGTTCTTTCCTATATACTCCAGAGAGTTCGGCAGATATACTGCCTCAAGGTCGGCTGTATAAGCCAGAGCGTTTCTTTCAAGTCTCAGCACTCCCTCGCCAATCTCGATAGTCTTAACCCCAGCGCCGTAGTCGAAGTTATCGTCGTTCTTGTAGAGCTTATTGACGACTTCAACCGGCTTTCCTTGGTGAGTTCCGGGTATCTTGACAGGGTCGTTGAGCTTCGAAACAGCCTCAACCTGATAGTAGTCTATAATACCGTCGCCGTCCCTGTCCATAGGCTCAAATCTCAGAGTTCCCGTGTAGGTATACAGCGGACGAACTACAATATCCGAGGTAGCTGTGCCAATGTTATAATCACTCCAAGCAACGCTCATCTCGTCCCTTGCCGCCTCGGCGTTCAGCTCCTTCAGTATCTGATTAACCGTCGCCTGTCCCGATGCGGAAAGCGAGGTCGAGGAGTCGGAGAATATCTCCTGATACAGGACGACGCCGTCCTTGTCAACGAACATAATTAGATACAGGTTATCCCAAGTAGCCGAAAGAGTATAACTGTTGGTATTTCCCGCGGGATAGCTGTCAACGGCTACCGCATTCGCGTTTATCCACTCCGAAAATACGGTGCCCTCCTTTTCGGGGCCGTTTTCTCTCACGTAGTAGACCTCGTCGTTATTGAGAATACAGTCTATGGTCCATATTTCGTTGTCATAGAGATAGGTAACCGTATAAATTACCGGGTCGAAAACGTAGTTAATGAGAAGCTCGCCGTCGGCAATATCCTCCTTCAGCGTGTATGTCGCATAGAAAACGAAATCCTCTCCCGGTTCGACGGGAATGCCGCTGGCGCATTTTTCCTGCGAATCGGTTGACAAAAGGTGCTTGCCCTCCTCGTCCAGAGAAACCGAAAGCTCCAGCTTATCCATCGTTTCCGAAAACGCGTCTGAAAAGCGTATACCGTTGTGTACATACACCTCGGTTTCCGAGTAGTTATGAGCGGTTATGCGGTATACGATGCTTTGTCCCGCCTCGCCCGAGATGGTTGACTGTACGTTCGTTGGTATTATATTATAGTGAGATTCCGAATTTACATCGGTCGTGTCAAGCGCGGTTACACCCGTTATAACCACAGAGTCAAATTTTGGCTCCAGTTGAGCCGTTCCGCTGACTGTAAGATGGTCGGTAAGCGACGCATATCCTACGCACAGAAAGCAGCCAGCCAGAAGTGTAACGACGCAGCATATAATGCTCGTTATCCTTGTCATAGTCTTATCCCGAATGTTTTTTAGAAAATACTGAAACTGTTAAATATTTAAACATATATTATAAATATAGCACAAGGCTATACATTTTTCAATGGTTTTTCAGAAAAACAGAAAAAAGCCCTGCGGTGCAGAGCCTTTTTTATAAGCTTATGAGAAAAGAGAACAGTCAAGCGGTAGCCTACGAATTACAGGGCGAGCGATTCACCGTTCCTGCAAATCAGCCGCTCTTTCCCATCGAGAATCGAGTACGCCTCCCCGTACAGAGTCGCCTCCCCGTCAATAATCAGTATGTAGCTTCCGTCATTCAATGCAAAAATTTCGTGACCCACGCTATCCCCATAGATAATTTCAGTCATACTTGAGCCATCAAGATATTTGTCCCTAAGATACTGAAAATGCGGGAAAATGTTAATATCAGTAAGCCCAAGACCCGTTATCCATCGCTCGAAGGACGGATCCATCGCCTCGCCATCAAGCTCGGGGCAGGAATATACGGTATCCGCGCAGTTCATAGAGCCTGCGCTAAGAGTAAGCACTACTCCGTCATAGCCAATAAGCCGCTCTCTAAGGCAGAGCCGCTTCATAAATCTGTTCTGAGTCGGCACGTGCCCACCCGCGAAAACGAGAACGTCAACCTCAGCCAAGCTGTCGCAGGCCTCGGGATTTCTGTTGTCGCAGATGTCAATAGAGGATATACTGAGTCCGCTCATAGGGAAGGACTCCCCAAGGCAGACGCGGATGGTGTCGTTGTTATCATAGTCGCAGGGGTCGGCAGAAATAATCAGAACTCTCGCGTTTTCCTGCCAGATAGCCCTCAGATTATCGAGCAAGCCGTTGTCCCGGATAAGAACCGAGGACTCCCTGACTCCGTTAACTATACACTCTCCGCCAAACGCGCTGGTAAGCATCAGCTTCATATTTTTCTCCGTCAAATTCCCGTCAGTTGCTTCCTGAAATCAGTTGTACTCGAGCTCGAAATCGCCACCCTTGCATTTGCCGACCGATTCGAGAATAACGTATACCGTCTGTTCATTGGTGTATTTTGCATCAAGCGTGACCGTCTTATCAAAGGATTCTCCGCCCTTAATGGTGAAAAGAAGCTCCTTCTCGCCACCAACGCCTATATAAATTTTCATCTCGCCCTCGGTAAGACTTGCGTCAATATCAAGTGTATTTTGTGCGGCACCATCTCTTTTTAATTTGAAACCATACGTTCCCTTGAAGGATTCAAACTCCATATTTGCCTCGTCGCCACGGCTGGAGGTGATTAAAAACGTGGCAGAATAACTGTAGGCATATCCGCCGCAGCTGCAAATCGTTATGAGTGTAAGTATCAGCACCAATACAAAGCACAGTTTTTTCATAAGCGTAGTCTCCTTTATAATTAATCAGGACAAATCGTTCCAATCAAAATAGTCATTGATGAATTCTGTTATCTTTTCCTGTTCGGATTTATTGACACTGCCAAACGTGTCTAAATCGAAGTCATAAAAATAACAATACGCTATTCTGTTTTTATCATCATCGGTTCCGATAAAGCCGAAGGATTTATAGGCACAATTTGTATAATGTCCAACGGTTAAATTCGCGTACGTGCGAAAATCATAGCCACCGTATTCGAATTTCGCAGGTGCAGATTGATAATTCTCTCCGTCTTCGCTTATCATTGTTGCCTCGAGAAACTCGTACGATGCCAATACTTCGTTTTTCTTTTCTTCATATAAGTCCTTGGGATATTCAACAAAAAGAACAATCGAATAGGAATCAAAAAATACCAAATTAGTGTATTGATACGAGTAACTTATTGCGTTATATCCGTCCAGCTCATTAAGATCGGGCATATAGTCGCTGGCATATTCAATTTTTGCACGGTTTTTCTCATAATTATCAATATTATGATTTGAAAATCCCCATACGAAAGGCTCTATTCTCTTAATCCTTCCGCATGAGGTTAAAGAGAATAATAAAACTAAGCACAGTATTATAGAAAATACCTTTTTCATTGTTACCTCAATCAGTCAAATTCAAGTTTTTCTATTACTTGTACTATACCATATTTTTTGCCAAAAGTAAATAGGACGGCAACTAAAAGTGAAATATTCGGCTTTCGCCGAATGTGAAATAATTCACTCCGTGAATTGTGAAATATCTCACTACGTTCGATGTGAAATGAAATTCGCCTATCACATTTGCGAAGCAAATATTTCACAGCGTAGCTATTTCACATGACGAAGCCATATTTCACTCGCCGAAGGCAAATTTCGTTGCACCTCAGTTCTCAAAGAGATAATAAAAAATGCTCCGAAAAATCGGAGCATTTTTGTATTCGACAAAGTCGAAATTATCTCTT